>Ga0310825_100070_pt1 | contig 192739 bp, 186 predicted proteins | sample WT_ome_9_FD_202243 | JGI IMG/M metagenome (GOLD analysis project Ga0310825, IMG submission 202243) | Sorghum-adapted microbial communities enriched on wild type (WT) sorghum from Joint BioEnergy Institute, Emeryville, California, United... ... | reverse complement strand
CAGCCACACTGGGACTGAGACACGGCCCAGACTCCTACGGGAGGCAGCAGTGGGGAATCTTGCGCAATGCGCGAAAGCGTGACGCAGCAACGCCGCGTGGGGGAAGAAGGCCTTCGGGTTGTAAACCCCTTTCAGGAGGGACGAAGGTGCGACGGTGAATAGCCGCTCGCACTGACGGTACCTCCACAAGAAGCTCCGGCTAACTACGTGCCAGCAGCCGCGGTAATACGTAGGGAGCTAGCGTTGTCCGGAATCATTGGGCGTAAAGCGCGCGTAGGCGGCCCGGTAAGTCCGTTGTGAAAGTCAAAGGCTCAACCTTTGAAAGCCGATGGATACTGCCGGGCTAGAGTCCGGAAGAGGCGAGTGGAATTCCTGGTGTAGCGGTGGAATGCGCAGATATCAGGAGGAACACCGATAGCGAAGGCAGCTCGCTGGGACGGTACTGACGCTGAGGCGCGAAAGCGTGGGGAGCGAACAGGATTAGATACCCTGGTAGTCCACGCCGTAAACGATGGGCACTAGGTGTGGGAGGTGTCGACTCCTCCCGTGCCGACGCTAACGCATTAAGTGCCCCGCCTGGGGAGTACGGCCGCAAGGCTAAAACTCAAAGGAATTGACGGGGACCCGCACAAGCAGCGGAGCATGTGGTTTAATTCGATGCAACGCGAAGAACCTTACCTGGGCTTGACATGTTGGTGACCGGTGTGGAAACACACCTTTCCTTCGGGACACCATCACAGGTGGTGCATGGCTGTCGTCAGCTCGTGTCGTGAGATGTTGGGTTAAGTCCCGCAACGAGCGCAACCCCTGTCCTATGTTGCCAGCGTAAAGTCGGGGACTCATAGGAGACTGCCGGTGACAAACCGGAGGAAGGTGGGGACGACGTCAAGTCATCATGCCCCTTATGCCCAGGGCTACACACGTGCTACATTGGCGCGTACAGAGGGAAGCGATACCGCGAGGTGGAGCAAATCCCAAAAAGCGCGTCTCGGTTCGGATTGGAGGCTGAAACTCGCCTCCATGAAGGTGGAGTTGCTAGTAATCGCGGATCAGCAATGCCGCGGTGAATACGTTCCCGGGTCTTGTACACACCGCCCGTCACACCACGAAAGCGGGCAACACCCGAAGCCGGTGAGCTAACCCGCAAGGGAGGCAGCCGTCGAAGGTGGGGCTCGTGATTGGGGTGAAGTCGTAACAAGGTAGCCGTAGCGGAAGCTGCGGCTGGATCACCTCCTTTCTAGGGAGCTCACGAAGCCCGCGCCTCGAGCGCGGTCGCTTCGAGGGAGCGCCGGCGGTTCTCGCCCGCCGGTCGAACCCGAAACGTCGACCGAACCTGGTCCGAGGTGGCGGCCGAGCCCCTGTGGCTCGGCGGCGGCGCCGCGGAACGCTGCTCAGTTTTCAGAGACCGCGGGCGGAAGTCCTCCGCTCGTCCGTCTCGGAGGAGCTTGAAAACTGCACCAAGGCCGATAAGACGGGTAATTCATCTCACTCACACGTTTGTGTGAGTGGGCTCACCGTCAAGATAGTAAGGGCAAATGGTGGATGCCTTGGCACCAGGAGCCGATGAAGGACGTGGACGGCTGCGATAAGCCGCGGTGAGGCGCTGAACAGCCTTTGACCCGCGGATCTCCGAATGGGGAAACCCGGCGCCGGTAATGCGGCGTCATCCGTCACTGAATACATAGGTGGCGGAAGGCAAGCGGGGGAACTGAAACATCTCAGTACCCCGAGGAAAGGAAATCAACCGAGACTCCCTGAGTAGTGGCGAGCGAAAGGGGACCAGCCCAAACCGAGCGGGTGAAAGCGGGCACGCGTTGCTCGTTCGGGGTTGTAGGGCTCGTGCCCGGATCGTGCCCGGTCCGGCGGCAGTTACCAAGTCAGGCTCTAGCCGAAGCACGTGGAACCGTGCACCACAGAGGGCAATCGTCCCGTAGGCGAAAGGGCACTGACCTGCCGATCGAGTCCCTGAGTAGGACCGCTGCCGTGAAACGCGGTCTGAATCTGGGGGGACCACCCTCCAAGGCTAAGTACTCCCTGGTGACCGATAGTGAACTAGTACCGTGAGGGAAAGGTGAAAAGTACCCCGGAAGGGGAGTGAAATAGCACCTGAAACCATTTGCCTACAAGTGGTCGGAGCGCTTCGGCGTGACGGCGTACTTTTTGCATAACGGGCCGGCGAGTTGCTGGTCAGTGGCGAGGTTAAGCGATGAGCGGAGCCGCAGCGAAAGCGAGTCCGAATAGGGCGATTCAGTCACTGGCCGCAGACCCGAAACTGGGCGAGCTATCCATGGGCAGGCTGAAGCGAGGGTAAGACCTCGTGGAGGGCCGAACCGACCTACGTTGAAAAGTGGGCGGATGACCTGTGGATAGGAGTGAAAGGCTAAACAAGCCCAGAGATATCTGGTTCTCTCCGAAATATATTTAGGTATAGCCTCGAGTAATGTGCGTGACGGCCGTAGAGCACTGCTTGGACTAGGGGCCCCACCAGGTTACCGACTTCAGGCAAACTCCGAAGACCGTTACGTTCAGCTCGGGAGTCAGTGTGCGAGGGATAAACTTCGTACGCGAGAGGGAAACAACCCAGACCGCCAGCTAAGGACCCCAAGTGTTGACTAAGTGGAAAACGATGTCCGAATGCCGAGACAACCAAGAGGTTGGCTTAGAAGCAGCCATCCTTTAAAGAGTGCGTAACAGCTCACTGGTCAAGTGTTCGGGCGCGGATAATTCAACGGGGCTCAAGTCAACCTCCGAAGCTGCGGGTTCTCATGATCTGCGGATCATGGGAGCGGTAGGAGAGCGTTCCTGTTGCGGCTGAAGCGGACGCGAAAGCGATCCGTGGAGCGGCAGGAAGTGAGAATGCCGGCATGAGTAGCGCAAGAGGGGTGAGAATCCCCTCCACCGATTGTCCGAGGTTTCCTGAGTAAAGTTCGTCTGCTCAGGGTTAGTCGGGACCTAAGGCGAGGCCGAAAGGCGTAGCCGATGGCCAACAGGTTGATATTCCTGTACCACGTCGCATCCGTTTGACCGATGGGGTGACGAGGAAGGGGAAGGGAACCCAGGCGATGGTTGTCCTGGGGCAAGCACGTAGCTAGTCGCTGTAGGCAAATCCGCAGCGGCGTTATGACGCGAGGTGCGATGCCAGCTGGCTTGACCGCCGGCGAGTCCCCGTACCCATGCCTCCGAGAAAAACCTCTAGGAAGGATGCTCGTGCCCGTACCGAGAACCGACACAGGTGGACTGGTAGAGAATACCGAGGTGAGCGAGATAACCATCGTTAAGGAACTCGGCAAAATCGTCCCGTAACTTCGGGAGAAGGGACGCCCCGGTAGGGTGAAGCCTCTTGCAGGTGGAGCCCGAGGGGGCCGCAGTGAATAGGCCCAAGCGACTGTTTACCAAAAACACAGGCCTCTGCTAAGTCGAAAGACGACGTATAGGGGCTGACGCCTGCCCGGTGCCGGAAGGTTACGCGGAGTTGTTAGCGCTTCGGCGCGAAGCAGCGAAGCTAAGCCCCGGTAAACGGCGGCCGTAACTATAACGGTCCTAAGGTAGCGAAATTCCTTGTCGGGTAAGTTCCGACCTGCACGAATGGCGTAACGACTTGGGCGCTGTCTCAACGATGGGCTCGGTGAAATTAAAGTCTCGGTGAAGATGCCGAGTACCCGCAGCAAGACGGAAAGACCCCGTGAACCTTTACTGCAACTTGATATTGGAGTCTGGGGCATCTCGCTCAGGATAGGTGGGAGGCTGTGAACCAGCGGCTTCGGCTGCTGGGGAGCCGTCCTTGAGATACCACCCTTGATGTTCTGGGCTTCTAACGCGCTTCCGTTATCCGGGGCGCGGACAGTGTCAGGTGGGCAGTTTGACTGGGGCGGTCGCCTCCTAAAGGGTAACGGAGGCGCCCAAAGGTTCCCTCAGCACGGTCGGAAATCGTGCGTAGAGTGTAAAGGCATTAAGGGAGCTTGACTGCGAGACCGACGGGTCGAGCAGGAACGAAAGTTGGGCTTAGTGATCCGGCGGTAGCAAGTGGAAGCGCCGTCGCTCAACGGATAAAAGGTACTCCGGGGATAACAGGCTTATCGCTTCCAAGAGTCCACATCGACGAAGCGGTTTGGCACCTCGATGTCGGCTCGTCGCATCCTGGGGCTGAAGCACGTCCCAAGGGTTGGGCTGTTCGCCCATTAAAGCGGCACGCGAGCTGGGTTCAGAACGTCGTGAGACAGTTCGGTCCCTATCTGCTGTGGGCGTTGGAGAGTTGAGGGGAGTCGTCCTTAGTACGAGAGGACCGGGATGAACGCACCTCTGGTGTATCTGTTGTCCTGCCAAGGGCACCGCAGATTAGCTACGTGCGGATCGGATAACCGCTGAAAGCATCTAAGCGGGAAGCCGACCCCAAGATGAGCTCTCCCATCCCCTTGAGGGAGTAAGACCCCTGGTAGACCACCAGGTTGATAGGCCGGCGGTGTAAGCGCGGTGACGCGCTCAGCTGACCGGTACTAATGGGTCGAGGGCTTGACGGATATTTTTGAATTCCCGTGCGGCCTAGGTGCAGTTTTCAAGCCTCTTCGAGGCGGGCTCACGCTCACACAGTGTGAGTCGGTCTCGCCAAATTTCGGTGGCTATAGCGAGGGGGAAACACCTCTTCCCATTCCGAACAGAGAAGTTAAGCCCCTCAGCGCCGATGGTACTTGGCCCGCGAGGGCCTGGGAGAGTAGGTCGCCGCCGGTTTATCTAGTGCGAACGAGCCGCCCTCGGGCGGCTCTTCGCGTTTCTGGAGCGCCCGCGCGGTCGCGCGGCTACGGTTGCGCAGTGGAGAGCGCACGGCCCTCGGAACAGGACTCGCTGCGGTTCGCGCAGGAGCTCGTCGCGCTGCTCGCGGATGAGATCGGGCCGCGGCGGCCGACGAGCGCCGCGGAGGCGCGCGCCGCGCGAGTCGTGGCTGAACGACTCGAGGCGCTCGGGTTGGCGCCGCGCATCGAGGGGTTCTCCGGAACGTCGACGTTCGCGTGGGCGCAGGCGCTCCCGCTGCTGGCGCTGCTTTGGGGCGCCGGGCCGGCTGGGCTGGCGCTGGCGGTTGCCGAGGGCGAGCCGCGGTCGCAGCTGCTTACCCGGCTGATCTCGCGCCGGCGGAGCCAGAACGTGGTCGCGACCGTCGAGCCGAGGCGCGAGGCGGTGCGCACCGTGGCGCTGGTTTCGCACCTCGACAGCTCGCGCTCGGGCCTGCTCTTTCATCGAGCGCTCGCGCCTCATCTGCGGCGGCTGCTGGACGCGAACGCCGCTGCGCTTGCGATTGGGGCGCTGGCGCCGGTCCTACGGCGCGGGCGTACGGGCAGGGCGGCCGTCGGCTGCGCGCGGGCGTTCGCCGCCTTCGGCCTGGGTTTGCTCGCCGAGCGGGAGCTCTTGGGGCGCGACGTGCCAGGGGCGAACGACAACGCCTCCGGGGTGGCCGCGTGCGCGGCGCTGGTCGGCGAGCTGGCGCATAAGCCGCTTGCGAGCACGCGGGTCGTGATGCTCGCAACCGGCTGCGAGGAGTCGGGCACGATCGGTATGCGCGCCTTTCTGGAGCGCCATGAGACGGCCGGGTGGCTGTTCGTGAACCTCGACGGCGTGGGGGCGCCGGCGACGCTGCGGTATCTGCCGCGCGAGGGCGTGGGGCGGGTGTACGCGGCCGACCCACGGCTCGTGGAGCTCTGCGCCGAGCTCGAGCGGAGGCGGCCGGAGCTGGGCCTGCGACGCGCCGAGCGGCTCGTCGGGCTCACCTACGACGCGACGCCCGTGCTCGCCAAGGGCGGTCGCGCGATCACGCTCAGCGCCCAGGACGACGTGATCCCCAACTACCACACGGAAGCCGACAACACCGGCAACCTGGACGCGCGGACGCTGGCACGCGCCCTCGCCACCGTCCGCGCCCTGCTGGAGGCGATCGACGCCGGTCGCGCCGATCTACCGCCGAGCTCGGGCTAGGCGACGGCGCGGGCCGCGAGCCGGTCGCAGCGAGCGCGGGCGGGAGGGCAGTTTCCGCGACGCGGCCTCGCGAGCGCCTCCCAGGCGGCGCGATGGCCGTCCAGCTCGCAAGTCGCGTCGGCGGAAACCGGCTCGAGCCCGTACTCGCCCAGCGTCGCGAAGTCGACTGCCAGGTCGATGGCGTCGGCGACCGCGGCGGTGAGCCTTGTCATTCCTCGCTCGAACATCAGTTCGCAAGGTACGGTTGGCTCCGGACGGACCGGCGGGAGCTGCAACGGATCTTGCAGGTGGCGTTCACGAGCGCCTCCCGAAGCTGTGCGGCTTGGGCGCCACGGCGGCGAGCGCGCCCACGCCGGCCGCCGTGGCGACACGGGGGAGGTGCTCGTCCGCGTCCTGCTCGCGGCCCGTCTCGCGGCGCGGGTCGGGCTCGATCGGTCGCACCTGCGCGACGCTCAGCGGCCGCGTGGCGAGCGGCTCAACGGCCTTCGCGACGACGTTGATCACCCCGTCGCGGCGCTCGAGGCGGCCGCGCACGAGGGCGAACGAGGCCGTGCGCACGGCGAGGCGGCAGGCGGCGTAGACCGGCGGGGGGACGATCACGTTCGCGGTGCCCTCCTCGTCTTCCAGCAGCATGAAGACGACTCCCTTGGCGGTGGCGGGACGCTGACGGGCGACGACGAGACCGGCGATCTCGACGCCTCGCCCGTGGCTCAGGCGGTCGAGGTCGCCGGTCCGGGCCAGCCCGTCGAGCTCGGCGCGCATGAGCGCCATCGGGTGCGGGCCCACCGTAAGGCCGGTGGAGTCGTAGTCGGCGACGGCGGTCTGCCAGTCGTCGAGCGGGTCGAGGCGCGGGGCCTGGGGGAGGGGCAGCGGCAGCGCGAGCTGGCCCCGCCGGGTGGCGGAGGCGGCGCCCAGCCGCCAGAGCGCGGGCCGGCGCCTGCCGCCGCGACGCTCGGCGTTCGCCCCGGACCGCGCGGCGCCGGCGAGCCCGTCGCAGGCGCCCGCCCAGGCGAGACGCTCGAGTGCCTCGCGCCTGGCGCCCGAGCGGTTCGCGAGCTCGTCCAGGCTGGCATAGGGGCCGCTGCGGTCGCGCTCGGCGACGATCGCCTCGGCGTCCTCGGCGCGCAGCCCGTTTATGTAACCCAGGCCGATCCGCACGGCGAACTTTCGCCGTCCACGCTCCTCCTTCACCTCCGTGGCGCATTCCACCCGGCTGGCGTTCACGTCGGGCGACAGGATCTCGATCCCGCGGCGCTGGGCCTCGTGGACGAGCGCGTCGGGGGGATAGAAGCCCATGGGCTGCTCGTTGAGCAGCGCGCACAGGAACTCGGGCCCGCGGTGCACGCGCAGCCAGGTGGACTGGTACGCCAAAAGCCCGAAGGCCGCCGCGTGCGACTTGGGGAAGCCGAAGCCCGAGAACCCCTCGATCTGCGCGAAGACGCGCTCCGCCACCTCCGCGCTCACCCCCTGGACGCGGGCGCCCTGCATGAAGCGCTCGCGGTAGGCCTGGATCGCCGCCTCCGAGCGCTTGCGGCTCATCGCTCGCCGCAGGCCCTCGGCCTCGCCCGCGGAGAAGCCCGCGAGCGCCATCGCGACTTGGATCACCTGGTCCTGGAAGACGATCGCGCCCAGCGTGTCGGCGAGGATCGGCTCGAGCGCGGGGTGGTCGTAGGGCACCCGGTAGTCCGGGTTCTCGCGCAGGAGCTTGCGTCGCTCGAGGTAGGGGTGCACCGCGCCGCCCTGGATCGGACCCGGGCGGACGATCGCGACCTGCACGGTGAGGTCCTCGAGGTTCTCCGGCCTGCTGCGCGGCAGCATCTGCATCTGGGCGCGGCTCTCGATCTGGAAGACGCCCGTCGTCTCGGCTCGCTGGATCGCGTCGTAGACCTCGGGGTCGTCGAGCGGGATCCGCGAGAGGTCGAGGCGCTCGCCGCGGGTGCGCGCGACCTCGTCCACGCAACGCTCGACCGCGGAGAGCATGCCGAGCCCGAGCAGGTCGATCTTGAGGAAGCCGGCGTCGGCGCAGGAGTCCTTGTCCCACTGGACGAGCTGGCGCCCCTCCATCGCCGCGGGCTGGATGGGGCAGAGGTCGATGAGCGGCCGGGTGGAGAGCACCATGCCCCCCGAGTGCTGGGAGATATGGCGCGGCAGGCCCCAGGCTTCGCGCACCAGCCAGGCGAGCGCCCGCCAGCGCGGCGAGCGCGCGCGGCTCTCGCCGATCGCGGCCTCCATGTCGCCCTCGAAACCCTCACCGGTCCAGGCGTCGACCGCGCTCGCCACGCGCTCGATCTCCGCCATCGGCAGGCCGAGCGCCTTGCCGAGGTCGCGCACCGAGCCGCGCACGCGGAAGGTGGGGAAGGCGGCGACCAGCGCGGAGCGCTCGCGCCCGTAGCGCTCGTGGATGCGCGGGATGAGCCGCTCGCGGATGTCGCGCGGGAAGTCGAGGTCGATGTCGGGGGCCTCGGTGATCTCGTCGTTCAGGAAGCGGCCGAGGAACAGGCCGGCCTTCACGGGGTCCACGTGCGAGAGGCCGGTGAGGTAGCAGACGACCGAGCTCACGCTCGAGCCCCGGCCGCGCCCCGGTGGGAGCAGCGAGCGCGCCGAGTCGGGGCCGCGCACCTCGACGGCGACGTCGCGGGCCAGCTCCAAGAGGTCGGCGTGCAGCAAGAAGAAGCCGGAGAGGCCGAGTTTGCGGATCACGCGGAGCTCCTCCTCGAGCCGGGCGCGGGCCTCGTGCCGCTCGGGCGTCCCCGCGTAGCGGGCGTCGAAGCGCGCCTCGCAGAGCTCGGCGAGGCGCCGATCGGCCGTCGGGTCCTCGGCGCCGGGGTAGCGGTAGCCGAGGTCGCGGGTGAGGTCGAAACGCAGGCGCTCGGCGAGGCGGGCGCTCTCGGCGACCGCGTCGGGGTGGTCGGCGAAGCGCGCCGCCATCTCGTCGGGCGGCGCCAGCACCGAGCTGCGATTCCCGCGCCGCTGCGCCTCGGACTCGTCGAGGGTGAGCCCCAGGCGCACCGCCACCAGCGCGTCCTGCAGGTACGCCCGCCGGCGCTCGTGCGCGTGCACGTCGCCGGTCGCGACGGTGGGCACGCCGACGCGCTCGGCGAGCTCGGCCAGCCAGCGGTTGCGGGCGCGATCGCGCCGCGCGAAGGGGCGCTGTAGCTCGACGCGGAAGCGCTCGCGCCCGAAGGCGGCCGCGAGGCGCCGCGCGCGGGCGAGCGCGAGGCGGGCGGCGGCGGGGGAGGGGCGCCCGGCGGCGCGCTCGAAGATCCCGGCGAGCGCGCCCTCCCGCGCGCAGCCCGAGAGGCACACCAGGCCCTCGCTGTGCGCGCCCAAGTCGTCGAGCGTCACGCTCGGCGGCAGCGGCTCGCGCCCCGGCACGGGACGGGTCCCGGAGTGGGCGACCGTGAGCAGGCGGCAGAGGTTGCGCCAGCCGGCGCGGGACTCGACCAGGAGCGTCACGTGGAAGGGGGTGCCCCCGCCGTCCGCGACCGTGACCTCCGCGCCCACGATCGGGCGCACGCCCAGGGGCTTGCAGGCCTGGGCGAACTCCATCGCGCCCCAGACGCCGTCGTGGTCGGTGATCGCGAGCGCCTCGTGGCCATGGTTCGCGGCCGCGGCGGCGAGCTCGTGCGGCAGGGAGGCGCCGTCGAGGAAGGAGAAGCCGGAATGGCAGTGCAGCTCGACGTAGTCGGCCATCCGGCAAGCCCTCAGGCCCTCTGCGCGAACCAGCGGCCGCGCTCGCGGAAGACCACCTCGCAGCGCCCGTCGGCGAGCACGACCTCGAAGTAGAGGCGGCTGATCGGGTCGGCGGCCCACCAGCGGTCCTCGATCAGCCACTCCTCGCGTATGGCCTCGACGGCGATCCCGCGCACAGCCACAGGGCGCCCGTCGGCGTCCGCGCGCACGTCGACCGGTCGTGGTACGTAGAGCAGCGCGGCGCTCACGGCTCGGGGGGCTCGAACGGGGTCAGGGTCGCCTTGCGCTCGGGCAGGGCGGAGCCGGGGTCGACGTCGAGCACGCGCAGCACGGCGCCCCGGCCCGCGGCGGCGCGCGCCTGTCTCACGGCCTCGGCGAGCCGCCCACGGCGCCGGGTGCGGTCGTCGGGGGTCAATGCGATCTGCTCGGGAGCGGGGTCGCCGAGCTCCAGGGCGCGCAGCCCCAGGCGCGCGGCCGGGGCCGGCAGGCTGGCGAGCTTGGGGCGCAGCGCGAGGAGCAGGCGCTCGCGATCGGCGCTCGCGCTGCGCAGCGCCGTCTCGATGCGCCAGCCGCCGCCGCTCGCGAGGCGCGCCTCCAGCCGCAGGCGGCGCAGGCTGCGCCCGCGCCTGGCGGGGGAGGCCAGCAGGCGGTCGAGCAGGAGCTCCAAGGCGCGCTCGAGGTGCTGGCCCGAGGCCGCGTCCGGCAGGTCGATCTCCTCTCGCAGCTCCTCGGGGGGCGTGCGCGGGCGCAGCGGCGGCTCGATGCCGCGCGCCAGGCGCAGGGCCTGAAGGCCCGGCTCGCCGAAGCGGTCGGCGACCGCCGAGTCGGGCAGCTCGGCGAGTTCGCCGAGCGTGCGCACGCCGAGGCGCTCGAGCGTGTCGGTCAACCGGGCGCCGGTCCACTCGTCGCCCAGCCGATGGCGCAGAAGCCCGATCGGCAGGGGCGCCAGGTAGCGCCGGGTGGAGCGCTCGCCGACGACGGGGATCGTGCCGCCGCCGCGGCGCGGGCGGAAGCTGCGCGCGGCCGCGAGCGCGCACAGGCGGGTGGGGCCGGCGCCGAGGCGCACGCTGCGGCCGAGGCCGTGGCGCACGCGCTCGAGCGCGTGCCGCGGCTCGCCGAGCACCCCGCGCAGGCCGTCGAGACCGAAGAAGGCTTCGCCGGCGACCAGCCCGGGCTCGACGGCAGCGCCCATCGCCTCCAGGCGCGCCAGCAGGCGCTCCCATTCCTCGTCCGCGCGCTGCGGGTCGGGTGGGATCAGCGCCAGCCCGGGGCAGCGCGCGAGCGCTTCGGCGAGGCGCATGCCGGGGGTGATGCCGAAGGCCTCGGCGGGGCCCGAGACGTCGCCGATCACCTGCGGCTCGCCCGGCCCCGGAGCGAGCGCGACGGGGCGGCGCAGTAGCTCCCGGCGCCCGCCCGCGGCCGCGATCAAGCCGAATCTCGGGATGAGCACGCAGGCGAACAGCATACGAACATATGTTCGCACAGGCGTCAAGGGGACCCGGCGGCGGGCGGCGGGTCCCGAAGCCGTCTATCCGCGGCCTGGGCCGAGCGCTGTCGCCCGCACGCGACACTTGATAGAACACCCCTTCGGGCGGGAGCTAATCTCGTCCTGACCCAGAGAGAGAGGAGTGTCAATGCGAAGGCTCAAGCTCGTCTTGCTCGCCTTTGCCGTTGCCGCACTCGCTTCGTTTGGGATCGCCGCGTGCGGCGACGACGACGAGGGAGACGGCGGCGGTGGCGGCGAGGACGTCTCGGACGCCAGCTTCGACCTGACAGTTGGTGCGCTGGTCCCGCTGACCGGCGATCTAAGCCAGTTCGGCCCGCCCGGGCAGAAGGCCGCGGAGCTCGCGATCGAGGAGGCGAGCGCCGCCCTCGAGGAGGTGGGCGCCGACATCACGGTGACCATGGAGACCGCGGACACCCAGACCGAGCCGCAGGCGGCGCAGACCGCTGCCCAGCAGCTCGTCTCCAACGGCGCCAACTGCCTGGTGGGCCCGTGGGCCTCGTCGGAGACGGTGCCGGTTGGCCGTTCGGTGGCCGCGCGGTCTGAGATCCCGCTGATCTCGCCGTCTTCCACCAGCCCGGAGATCACCGATCTCCCCGACAATGGGTTCGTGTTCCGGACCGCGCCCTCGGACGCGCTCCAGGGGCAGGTGCTCGCCGATGCCGTCGAGCAGGAGCTCGGCTCGACCGACGCGACCGTGTCGCTGGCCGCGCGCAACGACCCGTACGGCGAGGGCATCGTGACCGAGTTCAAGGCCGCCTGGGAGGCGAAGGGTGGTACGACGACCGGTCCGGTCCTCTACGACCCGGAGCTGTCCTCGTACAACTCCGAGGCGAACCAGATCGTCGAGGGTGATCCCGACCAGTTCGTGATCATCGACTTCGAGGAGCCGTACAACCGCCTGGGCGCCGCGCTGGCGCGCACCGGTTCGTTCGACGCGGCCAACCTCTGGACCGCTGACGGTCTCGCGTTCGAGGACGGCATTCCGAAGTCGATCCCGAACGACGCCCTCGCGGGCGCGAAGGGCACGCGTCCTTCGAGCCCCGAGGACACGGACACGGCGATGGCGTTCGACGAGCTCTACAAGCAGGCGCCGGGGGCCAAGGCCCGCGGCACGTTCGACGCGCAGAACTTCGACGCGGCGATGCTTTGCGTCCTCGCCGCGGTCGCTGCGGGTTCGAACGAGGGTCCTGCGATCGCCGAGAAGATCCAGGAGGTCGCCTCCGCGCCGGGTGAGAAGTACGACTTCACCCAGCTCGCCGAGGCGATCGAGGCCCTGCAGGCCGGCGAGGACATCGACTTCGAGGGTGCCTCCGGGCCGCTCGATCTCGATGACAACGGCGACCCGACCGTCGCGTTCTACGAGCGCTACGAGTACGACGACCAGGGCAACTTCTCCATCGTCGAGACGGTCGAGAAGCAGGCCGAGTAAGCACTCGGAACGCCCAACTGCTGAGCGAAGGGCCCCCGGCTTCAAGCCGGGGGCCCTTCTTCGTGGCGGCACACCGGCGCCCCGCCGCCTCGTCCCAACCCCGACTACCGTGCGAAAACGTTGCGCATAAACAACGAATCGCACGACGGGCGCTCGTGCGCAGGTGCGGTGGGGGTCCTGGCGGGGGTTCGCGCCGGGGCCGCTCCGGAGCGCCGCGCCAGCACGAGCGAGGCGGATCTTTGGCCTATACGCCGAAGGATCCGCCTCACATGCGCGCGGTGGCTCATGAGAGGCGGATGTTTGAGCCATAGGCCTAAAGATCCGCCTCGCTCGGGTGGGTGGGGCGGCTTGGGTTTCGTCGCGAGGGCGCTAGCCCGCGCCGCCGTTCTCGGCCGCAGCGGCGTCCACGCGGCCCGTGCCGCCGCCCAGGTAGAGGTCGGCGACCTTGGGGTCGGCGATCAGCTCGGGGCCGGGGCCCTGGAAGCGGTTCTGGCCGAGGTCCAGCACGTAGCCCCGGTGGGAGAGGGCGAGGGCGCGACGGGCGTTCTGCTCGACCATGAGGATCGTCACGCCCGCGGCGTTCACCTCCATCACCTTCTCGAAGATCGCGTCCACGAAGGCCGGCGCGAGGCCCGCGGAGGGCTCGTCGAGCAGCACGATCTCGGGCTCGGGCATGAGCGCGCGGGCCATCGCGACCATCTGGCGCTCGCCGCCCGACATCGTGCCCGCGGCCTGCATGCGGCGCTCCTCGAGCCGCGGGAAGAACGCGTACATCTGCTGCATGCGCTCGCGCACGACGTCGTCGGGCTCGCCGAGCGCGCCCAGGCTGAGGTTCTCCTCGACCGTGAGGCTGGGGAAGACGTTGTCGAGCTGCGGCACGTAGGTCACGCCCTTGCGCGTCACCGAGTGCGGCGCGAGCCCGGTGATGTCCTCGCCGTACAGCTTCACCGCGCCCTCGCGCGGCGGCACGAGGCCGAACACGGACTTCATGAGCGTCGACTTGCCCGCGCCGTTGGGCCCGACGATCGTGACGATCTCGCCGCGGTTCACGGTGATGTCGACGCCGCGCAGGATGTCGACCTCGGGCGTGTAGCCCGCGACGAGCCCCTCGACGCGCAGGACCTCCTCAGCCACCCTGCACACCTCCCTCGGCCTCGGTCGGCGGGGGGGTCGGCGGCCCCTCGGGCACGTCGGTCTCGGAGCTGCCGCCCAGGTACGCGTCGACGACGCGCTGGTCGGAGCGCACCTCCTCGGGGGTGCCGCGCGCGATCACGCGCCCGAGCGCCATCACGATCACCTCGTCGGAGTGGTTCATGACCACCTCCATGTCGTGCTCGACGAAGAGGAACGTCACGCCCTCCTCGGTGCGCAGTCGCTCCATGTGTTCGAGTAGGCGCCGGCCCAGACTGGGGTTGATGCCCGCCATCGGCTCGTCGAGCAGCACCATGCGCGGCTCCGTCATCAGCGCCCGCGCGAGTTCCAGGAGCTTGCGCTGGCCGCCGGAGAGCGTAGCCGCGTAGTCGTTCGCCTTGTCCTCGAGATTGAACGTGCGCAGGAGCTCGTAGGCGTGCTCGTACGCCTCCCTCTCGCGCTGGCGCACCGCCCGCCGGCGCGCGAGCAGCGTCGCGAGGTTCTCGCCCGGGTTGCGGGGCGCGGCGAGCAGCATGTTGTCGATCACGGGCATCGCCCCGAGCGCCTTCGTGATCTGGAAGGTGCGCACCATCCCGCGCTTGGTGATCGCGTACGGCGGCTTGCCGAAGATCGACTCCCCGTTGTAGGTGATCTCGCCCGCCTGCGCCTTGTAGAAGCCGGTGATGACGTTGAAGAGCGTCGTCTTGCCGGCGCCGTTCGGGCCGATCAGCGCCGTGATCGAGCCCTCGCGCACATCGAACGTCGCGCCGTTCACGGCCTTGATGCCGCCGAAGGACAGGTGCACGTCCTCGACGTTGAGGATCGGCTTGCCGCCTGCGCGCGCGTCAGTCACCGAGCACCATCTCCTCGCGCTTGCCGAAGGCGCCCTGCGGGCGGAAGGCCATGAGCAGGATGAGCACGACGCCCACGACCATGAACCGCAGCGCCGCCTGCTTGTCGGCCGACAGCGGCAGGTCCAAAAACCGGAAGCCCTCGAGCACGGTCCACAGGATGATCGAGCCCACCAGGACGCCGCCGAACGTCGCCATTCCGCCCAGCACCAGGATCGCGTAACCCAGGAAGGTGTACAGCGGCTCGAAGTTGTCCTGGCTCACCGACTGCAGGTTGAACGCCAAAAACCAGCCGGCGATCGCGCCCAGCCCCGCCGCGATCGCCAGCGACTGGAGCTTGTAGGAGAAGACGTTCTTGCCGAGCGCCCGCGCCGCGTCCTCGTCCTCGCGGATCGCGCGCAGCACGCGGCCCCAGGGCGAGCGGATGAGCAGCGTCATCCCGATCGCGAGCAGCCCGAGCGCGATCCAGACGACGATCAGCAGGGGCAGGTTCTCGAACTCCCTGCCGCCCAGCCCGATCGGATCGAGCACGTTCTCGGCGATCCAGTCGGACACCTTGAACCACGGGTCGGTGAAGAACACGTCGTTCTCGAGCTCGAGCGAGAGCGTGCCCTGGTTGCCGCCGGTCAGCCCGCGCGCGTTCTGAGCGATGTCGCGGACGATCTCCGAGAAGGCGATCGTCGCGATCGCGAAGTAGTCGGCGCGCAGTCGCAGCGACGGCATCCCGATCAGCACGCCGATCGCCATCGTGATCAGGATCGAGAGCAACAGCGCGAGCAGGAACGGCAACCCGACCTCGACGACCAGGATGATCGCCGAGTAGGCGCCGATCGCCATGAAGCCTGCCTGGCCGAAGTTGACGATGCCTGTGTAGCCCACGTTGAGCTGGAGGCCGAGCACGAAGATCCCGTAGATCCCGGCGAGCACGCCGACGCCGATCCAGAACTCCCAGGCCGTCAGGAAGTCGAATGAGATGGCCAGAGGCAGTGAGATCACAGCGTCCGCTCCCTACCGAAGATGCCCTGCGGGCGGATGATCAGGACGATGATGAGCACGACGAAGCTGACCGCCACCTTCCATTCGGGCGCGAACACGAGCGTCGACCACTCCTGCGCGAGGCCGATCACGATCCCACCGGCGAGCGCGCCGAAGGCGTTGCCGATGCCGCCGAGCACAACCGCGGCGAAGATCGGGAGCAGCAGGAAGAACCCGGTGTTCGGGTTGAGCGAGCCCGACGAGGCGACGACCAGCACGCCGGCGAGCCCGGCGAGCCCGGCTGCCAAGAACCATGTGATGTAGACGACGCGGCCGGTGTCGATGCCGGTCGTCTCGGCCAGGTCGAAGTTGTCGGCGAGCGCGCGCATCTCGCGACCCAAACGCGTCGAGCGCAGCATCCAGGCGACCGCGGAGAGCACGACGAAGCCCGTGATCACGACGTAGAGCTCCGTGCGCCCGATCGTGAGGTCGAGGAACGTGTACGTGCTGGTCACGTCGACGTCGAGCGCCCGCGGCTGCGTGCCCGCGACGAACTGGATCGCGTTGCGCAGCACGAACGCGAGGCCGAGCGCCATCAGGAGCAGCTGCAGCATGCCGGCGCGCTTGCGCCGCATGGGCCGCCACATGACCTTCTCGGTGGCCACGCCGAAGAGCCCGACCAGCACGACCGCGAACAGGATCGCGAGGAAGATCGGCAGGCCGAGCGTGACGTTGAAGAAGAAGCCGATGTACGCGCCGAGCGTGAGCGTGTCGCCGTGCGCGAAGTTGACGAGCTTGAGGATCCCGTAGACGAGGGTGAGCCCGATCGCGCCGAGCGCGAAGTAGGAGCCCGCGACGAGCCCGTTCACCGAGCGCTGCGCGAAGGGCTGAAGGCCCTCGGCGATGATCAGGAGCAGGGCGATGATCGCGAGCACGCCGACGGCAACCCACGCAGGGTTGCGCCGTGCCCAGTCGAGGGCACCGGCTCGTACGCCAAGTGGCGGCCCGATTGCCTCTCCACCCTCCATTAGCGGCGGCATCCTATGCGAATTGCAACGTGAACAAGCGCGCTTTGCTCCTCACCCCGTGGCCCCCGCCGCAGGCAGCTTACGCGAGACGCGCTCGATCACGGCGTCAGTGAACTCCCGGGTGCCCGCGTGCCCGCCCAGATCGGCCGTCCGCACGCCCTCCGCGACCGCCTCCGCGACGCTCGCGCGGATCGCTCGGGCGGCCTCGGCGCAGCCCTCGGCGCGCTCGAGGAGCGCGGCCGCCGCGAGGATCATCGCCATCGGGTTGGCGACGTCCTTGCCCTCCAGCGCGGGAGCGGTTCCGTGGGGCGCCTCCGCCATGACGACGGCGGGTCGCAGCTCCGAGTCGAGGGCGAGCAGCAGCGACTCGGCGCCCGCGATCGAGCCGAACATCGGCAGGACGAGGTCGGACAGCAGGTCTCCGTCGCGGTTCAGGCAGGGGATGACGAGCGGCGCGTCGGCCGCGCCCGAGACCAGCCCGGCGAGCGTCGCGTCGATCAGCACCGGCTCGTAGGCGACGTCCGGGTGGCGCTCCGCGGCCGCGTCCATCTCCTCCTTGAGCATCCCCTCGTACACCGGGCTCACGGTCCACTTCGGGCCGCCGTAGACCTTGCCGCCCATCCGCCGCGCCTCGCGGAACGCGTACTCGGCGACCGCCCGGCAGTGCGAGCGGCGGATCGTCTCGGTGCGGTGGGCGAGCTCGTCCCCGTCCTCGGTCCGCTCGCGCCACTGCTCGGCCCCGTAGGCGTCGCCGACCGCCATCCGGCAGATCGAGATCGGGTGGTGCACGCCGGCCACCGGCGTCACCCCCGGGATGCGCCGCCCGGTGCGCACGATCAGCGTGCCGTCGATCGCCTCGCGCAGGATGCGGTTCGGGCTGCCCACGTCGTCGGCGCCCTCGGGCGTGATCGTCGCGGCCTTGAGCCCGAAGCCGGTCTCCCGCATGCGCTGCGCCGCCTCCAGGCAGACGCCGTTGTTGGTGGCGCGCCGCCGCTCCAGCGAGAGGTCAAAGCGCTCGATCGCTACGTCCACGCCGATCACGGCGGGGTCGAGCACCCGGAGCGCCTCCTCGAGGAGCTCCTGTCCAGTCTGATCGCCCTCCAGCGCGACTATGCTGACCGCGGGCATGGAGAGGCTCCGAGGGTCGGATGGTCGCTGAACACTGCAGCTGGTGCGGGGCGGAGGTCGAGGCCGACGACGGATACCGCGCTTACGAGCCCGCGGGCGAGCGGCGCGCGGTCTTCTGCCGGCTCGAGCACGTCGTCCCGTGGGGCATCAAGGGCGCGTTCTGGGAGGCGGGCGCCCTCGACGATCCGCACCTGACCGAGTCCGGCTCGTTCACGTGCTCGCAGTGCGGGACCGACCTCGACCCCGAGGTCCACGTCGTGCTGGTGCGCCACCGCGGGGAGCACCGGATCGCGGATCACTTCTGCGGCGTCGATCATCTCGTCGATTGGGCGAAGGCGGGGGGCCGCTGGCAGTAGCGGCCGCGCACCCTCACTCATACTGCAGCGCCTCGATCAGGTCGAGCTTCGAGGTGCGGCGCGCCGGCCCGATCGCGGCGAGCACGCCGAGCACGATCGCGGCGATCAGCACGACGATCGGCAGCGCGACCGGGATCGACAGCACCAGGCCCTCCTCCTCGAGCGCGTTCACGGCCAGCGACGCGAGCGCCAGCCCGATCACCGCCCCGACGATCGTCCCGAGCAGCGCGTTGATCACCGACTCGTAGCGCACCATGCGCCGGATCTGGCTGCGCGACGTGCCGATCGCGCGCAGCATCGCGAGCTCGCGCGTGCGCTCGAGGATCGTGAGCGCGAGCGTGTTGACGATCCCGAAGACCGACACGATCACGGCGAGCCCCAGGAGCACGTAGATCAGCGTCACGAGCTGATCGACCTGCTGGGCCTGCTCGTCCTTGAGCTCCTGCTGGTTGCGCGCCTCCGCCACGGGGAAGCGCTCGGCGAGCAGCTCGTCGACGGCGGCGCGCGTCGCGTCGGGGTCGGCGCCATCCTCGAAGCCGACGAGCACCGAGAACTCGCCGCGGGCCCCGAACTGCTCGCGCAGGGTCTCGCGGGGCAGCGAGAGCGTGCCCACGAACAGGCCGGCCGGGTCGCGGATGCTGCCCGCGACCGTCGCGGTCAGCGTCTCGCCGCCCGGCCCGGTGAGCTCGACCTCGTCGCCGACGCCGACCCCGTTGTCCTCACCCCAGCCGGCCTCGACGATCGCGCCGTCAGGGGGCAGGGTCCGCAGGGTCTCGTCGTCCCCCTCGACCCACTCGAGGTTGGTGATCTCCGGCAGGCTGCGCTCGAGCCCGCCGAGGAAGGTCTCCTGGTCGAGGTCCTCGATTCGCGCCGGGATGCTGGTCAGCGGCGTGGCCACGGCGACGCCGTCGAGCTCCCCGACCTCGGTGGCGATCGCCGAGGGGATGGGGGAGAAGCCGTCCTGGTTGAGGATCGCGAGGTCCCCCGAGAACCGCCGGTCGAGCGTCTCGCTGATCGACGCCTTGAGCGACGCCGAGAAGACGCCCACGAACACCACCAGCGCGACCCCGATCATGAGCGCGGCCGCGGTGGTCGCCGTGCGGCCGGGCTGCCGCTGGGCGTTCTGGCGCGCGAGGTGCCCGGTGACGCCCCGCAGCTTGTCGATCGGCCAGCCGATCGCGCTCGCGATCGGCGGCACGAAGCGGCCGCCGAGCATCGCGACGCCGATGAAGAGCAGCACGAGGCCGAGCCCGAGCTGGCTCAGCGCCGACTCGACGGAGCCGCTCGAGGTGAGGCCGAGGGCGATGAAAACCGCGCCCGCCAGGGCCACGATCGCGGCGATCACCGTGCGCCGCCGCCGCTTGCGCTCGGCCCCCTCGAGCGAGCCGCCGCTCTCGCGCAGGGCCTCGAGCGGGGCGACGCGCGTCGCGCGCAGCGCCGGGAAGAGCGCGGCGACGAGCGTCGAGCCGACGCCCACGATCAGCGCGATCAGGATCGTGCCGGAGTCGAGCCGCAGCGAGCTGACCGGCAGCGTGAAGCCCATGCTGGAGAACAGCGCCTTGATCAGCTCCACGAAGCCGAAGCCGCCGGCGATCCCCAACACCGACGCGAGCAGGCCGATGAGCGCGGCCTCCACCAGTACGGTGAGGAGGATCTGGCGCGCCGAGGCGCCGAGCGTGCGCAGCATCGCGAACTCCCGCACTCGCTGGGCGACGGTGATCGCGAACGTGTTGAAGATCAGAAAGCCGCCCACGAAGACCGCGATCCCGGCGAACACGAGCAGGGCGGTGGAGAGGAAGCCGAAGCCCTGCTCGAGGTCCCCGGCGTCCTCCGTCGCGACGTCGCTGCCGGTGGCGACCTGCAGGGTGTCGGGCAGCCGGCGATCGAGGGCGGCGGCGAGCGCCTCGGGCTCGGTGCCCTCGGCCGCCTCCACGTCGACCTCGTCGAAGCGCCCCGGCTTCTCGGTGAGCCGGCGCGCCTCGGGCAGGGTGAACTGGGCCAGGCTCGCCCCGAGCAGCGACTCGGCCTCGCCGAACTTCGTGAGCCCGACGAGCGTGTACTCGCGCGTGCCCGTCGCGCCGGTGATGCGCACCCGGTCGCCGATCTCGAAGCCGGCGTCCTCGGCGCTCTGCTGGTCGAGGGAGAACTCGTTGTCGCTCTCCGGGCGCCGCCCGTCGACGACCTCGAGCGCCTCGAAGCGATCGGTCTCCATGACGGACAGGGCGATGTGGGGTGGCCCGCCCTGCGGGGGCCCAATGCGCTCGCCGTCCTCGCCCAGGATCGTGATCGCCTGGTCGTCGGCGATCAGGCCCTCGGCGTGCGCGACGCCGTCGGCCGCGCGCACGGCCTCCAGCACGGACTCGGGGAAGCCCGTGCGCGGGCCTTCGCCGAACTCGCCCTCGACCTCGACCCGAGGCCGGACGATGACGTCGATGTCCTCGTTGACGTCCGTGAACAGGTCGTTGATCGCCCGGTCCACCGAGTCGCTGAGCAACAGCGTCCCGGCGACCATCGCCACGCCGAAGAACACGGCGAGCGCGGTGGAGAGCGCCCGGAACTTGCGGGCGGAGAAGTTGCGGAAGCCCAGGCCGAGCATCGGCTCAGACCGAGCGCATCAGCTCGAGGACCTGCTCCTCGCCCTCAACCGGGGTGTCCGTGGCCACCATTCCGTCGACGAGCAGCACGACGCGGTCCGCGTAGGCGGCGACACGCGGGTCGTGGGTGACCACGACGACCGTGTGGCCGAGCTCGTCGACCGAGCGCCGCAGGAGCTCGAGCACCTGGGTCGAGGAGGCCGAGTCGAGGTTCCCGGTCGGCTCGTCGGCGAAGACGACGGCGGGTTTGGAGATCAGCGCGCGGGCGATCGCGACGCGCTGCTGCTGGCCGCCCGAGAGCTCGGCCGGCCGGTGGTGGCGGCGATCCGCGATCCCAACGGTGTCGAGGAGCTGCTCGAGCCACTGGCGGTCGACGCTGCGGCCGGCGATGCGCATCGGCAGGGTCACGTTCTCCTCGGCGTCGAGGACCGGGATGAGGTTGAAGAACTGGAAGATGAACCCGAGCTTGTCGCGGCGCAGGCGGGTGAGCTCGGCGTCGGAGAGGCCCGTGATCTCCGTCCCGTCGACCCAGACCTGGCCCGCGGTCGGCCGGTCGAGACCGGCGAGCAGGTGCATGAGCGTCGACTTGCCCGAACCCGACGGCCCGACGATGCTCGTGAGCTGTGCGCGCGGGAACTCGAGGTCCACGCCTGCGACCGCGTCGACGGCGGCCTCGCCCTCCCCGAAGCGGCGATGGAGGCCCGCGCAGCGAACCGCGGCTTCGGCGGACGGTTTGTGGTCGGTCGCCGTCACGTGGGGTTCGCTCACCGTAGCGAAGAGGTCAGCGTTGCGCGGGCCGGTTTCGGCGGGCGGCCTGCTGCGGCGCCCCCGGCTCGGGCGGCGGCAGCGCGAAGTCCAGCAGCGTCTGGGCGAGCTGCTCGGGTGCCTCGACCGCGGGGGAGTGCCCGACGCCCTCGATCAGCTCGGTGCGCACGCCCGGCACGTCCTGGAACCCCTCGAGCGAGCGCTCGGCGTCGAACATCTGGTCCTCGGCCCCGAAGACGACGAGCAGCGGGACCGCGGCCGCCATGAACCGCTCGTCGATCGGGCGCTCGTCGGCGAAGTCGTCGGCGCCGTCCTGGGCCTCGTCGAACGCCGTGTAGGTCATCGCACGGAAGTCGCGCACGATTTGGTCGGGGTCGTCGAAGCCGTCGGCCGGGTCGAAGCCGGGCGCGAAGGCATCCGAGTACGACTCGCGCACGGCGAAGTCGGGGGAGACGCGCCACAGCGCCGGGCCGATGACCGGCGTGTAAGCGAGCCGCGCCAGCAAGGGGAGGCCGGGTCCGTAGTCGTCGGTGTTCGGCGCCATGTCGATCACGACGGCGCGGTCGACGAGCTGGCTCGCCTGCTCGGCCAGCGACGCGGTGACCAGCGCGCCCATCGAGTGGCCGGCGACGAGCGCGCCGCTCACGCCGAGCTCGCCCAGCGCCTGGGCCACGGCCGCCGCCTGGGAGGGGATGTCGTAGCCGCTCGCGGGCTTCTCCGAGCCGCCGTGGCCAAGCAGGTCGATGCGGATCACTCGGTGAGAGTCCTCCAGCAGCGGCACGACGCGGTCGAACCAGCGCAGCGAGCCCGCGTAGCCGTGGATGAGGACGATCGGCTGCGCCCCCGGTGCGCCGGGCGGCTCGCCCGTGTCGGTCACCTGGATTGCCCCGCTGGGCAGCTCGAGGATGCGCCCGCCCTCGACCGTGACCTCGGCCGAGCGCTCCTCGCTGGACGTGGCGAAGGCGTTGAGCGCCAGGAGCAGGACGAGGCCGGCGAGCAGGCCGGCCGCGACCTTCCAGCGCCGCTTCACTGCTCGCGCGGACCCAGCCCTAGCTCGTCGGCGCGCTCCGCCATCGCGTCGATCACGAACTGGACGTGCGCGTCGAAGTCGACGCCGAGCTCCTCGGCGCCCTGGTGGACCTCGTCGCGGTTGACGCCCGCGGCGAAGGAGGGGGTCTTGAGCTTCTTCTTGACGCTCTTGGGCTTCATCCCCTCGATCCCGGTCGGCCGCACGAGCGCGCAGGCGGCGATGAAACCGGAGAGCTCATCGACGGCGAACAGCGTCTTCGCCATCAGGGTCTCGCGGGGGACGTTCAGGAAGGTGGCGTGCCCGGCCACGGCGTCGATCAGATCCTGCGGCCAGCCGAGCTCCCCGAAGAGGCGCAGCGCCGTGCGCGGGTGCCCGTTCTCCTCGTCGTCGAGGTCCGGGTAGCGCTCGTAGTCGAGGTCGTGCACGAGCCCGGTGACTCCCCAGAGCTCCTCGTCCTCGCCGAACTTGCGGGCGTAGGCGCGCATCGCCGCCTCCACGCCCAGCAGGTGCTTGCGCAGGGAGTCGGACTGCACCCACTCGCACACCAGCTCCCAAGCCTGATCGCGTGTCGGATTGCTCATCTCGCTCCGCTTTCGTAACGAATCTCCCAGGGACCCCGGCGGAGCCCCTTTTCCAGATCAGCGTCGTCTACCCTAGCCACGACCGTGAGCGAGAAGTTCGTTATCGAGGGCGGCAAGCCGCTCAGCGGTGAGGTCATCGCCGCCGGCAACAAGAACGCCGCGCTGCCGATCATCGCCGCGTGCCTGCTCACCGACGAGGAGCTGGTCCTCACGAACGTGCCGCGGATCCGCGACACCGAGGCCCAGGTGGCGATCCTGGAGCGCATGGGCGTGCGCGCCCAATGGGGCAGCGACCACGAGTTGCGCCTGCGCGCCGACAACGTCACCGACACGGCCCCCGACGAGGAGCTCTCGTCGCGCATCCGCGCCTCGTTCCTGCTGGCCGGGCCGCTGCTCGCTCGCTTCGGCGAGGCGATCATGCCCCCGCCCGGCGGGGACTTCATCGGCCGCCGCCGGCTCGATCCGCACCTCGACGCGTTCAAGGACATGGGCGCGCACGTCGAGGGCACGCGTCAGATCGAGATCACGGCGCCGAACGGCGGCCTGCGGCCGTGCGTTGTCTTCATGGACGAGCCGTCGGTGATGGGCACCGAGAACGCGCTGATGGCGGCCGCGCTCACCCCGGGTCCGACGACGATCTACAACGCCGCCTGCGAGCCGCACGTGCAGGACCTCGCGCGCCTGCTGGTCAAGATGGGCGCGGAGATCGACGGCATCGGCTCCAACGTGATGACCGTCCACGGCCGCGACAAGCTGGGCGGCGCGGAGCACCGGATCTCGCCCGACCACATCGAGATCGGGAGCTTCATGGCCCTCGCCGCCGCGACGGGCGGGGAGCTCTGCATCCGCGACACCGAGCCCGACGATCTGCGCATGATCTTCCGGCAGTTCCGCCGCCTCGGGCTGGAGGCGCGCGTCGAGGGCCGGGACGTGATCGTGCCAGCGGGCGTGAAGCTCGAGGTGAAGGACGATCTGGGCGACGCGATCCCCAAGATCGAGGACGGCCCGTGGCCGGCGTTCCCGGCCGACCTCACGTCGATCGCGCTCGCCCTCGCGACCCAGGCCGACGGCACGATCCTGATCTTCGAGAAGATGTTCGAGAACCGCTTGTTCTTCACGGACAAGCTCGTGGCAATGGGCGCTCGGATCACGCTTTGCGATCCCCATCGGGCGATCGTCAGCGGTCCGAGCCGTCTTCACGGTGAGCGGGTCGAAAGCCCCGACATCCGCGCGGGCATGGCGATGCTCATTGCCGCGCTCGCGGCCGAGGGCCGGTCGGAGATCGGCAACATCGTGCAGATCGACCGGGGCTACGAAGCGATCGACGATCGCCTGCGGTCGCTGGGCGCGCGCATCGAGCGCGTCGCCGTCGAGCCCGTCCCGGCGCGGGCGTAGCTTGCGGGCCGCGGCAGGCGGGGGGCACCGATGACGCACCCGATCCCTCCCGGCGCGCGCGACATCCTGCCCGAGGAGATGCGTGAGTTGCGCGCCCTGCAGCGCCGGCTCGCGGAGGTCTTCGAGAGCTACGGCTACGGCGAGGTCGCGACGCCCACGGTCGAGTACGACGCCGTCCTCTCGCTCGGCGACCTGCGCGGCGCGCCGGTCGCGCACCGCTTCTTCGACGAGTCGGGTGAGCTCGTCGCCCTGCGCGCTGACATGACCGTGCCGATCGCCCGGCTGGTCGCGGACCGCTACGGCGACCAGGAGCCACCGTTCCGCCTCTTCTACAACGCCCGTGCCTTCCGCGCCGTGCGCCCCCAGCGCGGCCAGGCGCGCGAGTTCTTCCAGGCCGGCATCGAGCTGGTCGGCGTGCCCGGCGCCGAGGGGACGGCCGAGGTCGTCGAGGTGCTCGCCAGCGCGCTCGACGCGGCCGGGCTGGGGCGCGCCGTGATCGGCATGGGGCACGCGGCGCTCTACCGCGAGCTGCTGCGCGAGGTCGGTGTGCCCGACGACGCCGCGGCACGCGTGCTCGACCGACTCGCCGCCCACGACCTCGTCGGGCTCGAGGAAGAGGTGGACGCGCTCGACCTTGAGGACGGCGACCGCCGGATGCTCACGGTGATCCCGAGCCTGCGCGGCGGGCCGGAGATCCTGGAGCGCGCCCGCGAGCTCGGCGAGCCGGTGCGGCGCGCGACCGAGCGTCTGGGCGCGACGTACGAGGCAGTGGCGCGGCGCGGGGTGGCCGACCGCGTCCAGCTCGACCTCGGCCTGTTGCGCGACCTCGGCTACTACACGGGCACGATCGTCGAGGTCTACGACCCCGCGCTGGGCCACATCCTGGGCGGCGGGGGCCGCTACGACGAGCTCATGGGTCGCTTCGGGCGGCCGCTGCCGGCGGTCGGGTTCGCGCTGTACCTGGAGCGCCTCCACATCGCCCAGGCCGAGGAGGAGCGCCTGGCGCGCGAGGGGGAAGCGCCGTGATGGCCGCGCGCGCAAGCGGCGCGCTGCCGCGGGGCCCGCTGCGCCTCGCGCTGCCGCGCGGCGCGCTCTTCGCCGAGACGCTCGACGTCCTCGACCGCATCGGCATCGACACCGCCGAGCTGCGGGGGGACTCGCGCTCGCTCGTCTTTGAGGCCGGCGACCTCGTGCTCGTCACGATGCGTCCCTCCGATGTGCCCACCTACGTCGAGGCCGGCGCCGCGGACCTCGGCATCACCGGCAAGGACGTGCTGATCGAGCAGAGCGACCGAGAGGTATACGAGCTGCTTGACCTGCGCTTCGGGTCCTGCCGGATGGTCGTCGCCGGGCGGGCGGGCGACGGGCGAGCGCTCGCCGAGGCCCGGCGCCTGGGCGCCGTCCGCGTCGCCACCAAGTACCCGCGGATCGCCTCGCGGCACTTCGAGGGGACCGGGCGCAGCGCCGAGGTGATCGAGGTCAAGGGCTCCGTGGAGCTCGCGCCCCTGGCCGGGCTCGCCGACGTGATCGTCGACCTGGTTGACACGGGGCGGACCCTGCGCGAGAACGGGCTTGAAGTGCTCGAGGAGATCACGCAGTGCACGGCACGCCTGATCGCGAACCGCGTCTCCCACAAGCTGCGCGCCAAGGACATCGACCCGCTCGTCGAGCGCCTGCGGGAGGCGACGCGATGAGGGTCGAGCGCCTGGACTGGGATGGGAGCGACGCGGCGATCTTCGCGCGCTCGCTGCGCGCGGCGGCCGCGCCCTCTCCCGACCTGCCCGAGCGGGTCGCGGCGATCATCGCTCGTGTCGCTGAGCGCGGCGACGAGGCCTTGGAGGAGCTCACCGCACGCTTCGACGCGACCGAGGAACGGCCGCCCTCGCTGCGGGTCGCGCGCGCCGAGCTCGACCACGCGGTGGAGCGCATCGACCCTGAGCTGCGCGACGCGCTCATGCTGGCCGCGGCGAATATCCGGGCGGTCGCGGAGGCCGAGCTGCCGCGCGACCCGGAGCCGACCGAGCTGCCGCAGGGCCAGCGCGTGCGCGTCGTCCACCGCCCGGTGGCCGCGGCGGGCGTGTACGCCCCTGGCGGACGCGCGGCCTACCCCTCGTCGGTGCTCATGTGCTGCATCCCGGCTGCGGTCGCGGGCGTGGAGCGCATCGCGCTGTGCACGCCCCCCGACCCGCACGGGCTCGTGAACCCGGTCGTCCTCGCAGCGGCCGCGCTCGCCGGCGCCACCGAGGTCTACGCGGTCGGCGGGGCGCAGGCGATCGCCGCGCTCGCCCTGGGGACGGCCACGATCGATCCGGTCGATGTGATCGCGGGGCCGGGGAACGAGTGGGTCGCCGAGGCCAAGCGCCAGCTCTACGGCCGCGTCGGGATCGACGCGATCGCCGGCCCGAGCGAGCTGGTCGTCGTCGCCGACGCGGGCACCGACCCGAGCTCCATCGCCCTGGATCTCCTGGCGCAGGCCGAGCATGGCGCCGAGAGCCCGGTGTTCGCCTTCGCGGCCGACGAGGAGCTGCTCGAGCGCGTGAGCGCGCTGGTGGCCGCGCTCGCGACGAGCCGCCCGAGCGTGAAGGACGCGCGCGCCGTCCTCGTCAAAACGCCCTCGATCGAGGCCGCGCTCGAGCTCAGCGACGCGCTCGCCCCCGAGCACCTCGAACTGCGCTTCGCAGGCGCCGACGAGGCGCTCGCCGCCGAGCGGGTCGCGGGCTGCGTGTTCGTGGGCGAGGGCGCGAGCACGGCGTTCGGGGACTACGCGGCCGGCTCCAACCACGTGCTGCCGACGGGCGGCGCGGCGCGCTTCTCCGGCCCGCTGGGCCCGGAGGCGTTCATGCGCCGCACCTCCGTCGTCGAGATCCCGGGCGCCGCGGCGGACGCGCTGGCCGGGCCCGTGGAGAGGATCGCGCGTGACGAGGGCCTGCCGGTGCACGGCGAATCGGCGCGGGCGGCGGCGCCCTCGGAGGTAGATTCCTAGGCCCATGGCGCGCACGGCCGAGATCAGACGCGAGACGGGGGAGACGAACGTCTTCGTCGCGCTCGACCTCGAGGGCGGCGAGGTGAGCGCCTCCACGGGCGTCGGCTTCCTCGACCACATGCTGGACCTGCTGGGGCGGCACGGCCGCCTCGGGCTGCGCGTGGAGGCGCAGGGCGACCTGGAGACCGGCGCGCACCACACGGTCGAGGACGTCGGCATCGTGATCGGCCAGGCGCTTGACCGGGCGCTCGGCGACCGAGCCGGGATCCGTCGCTACGGCTACGTGGCCGTCCCGATGGACGAGGCGCTCGCCGCGTGCGCGATCGACATCTCCGGCCGTCCGTTCTGCCTTTACCGGGCGGAGCTCCCGCCGGTCTCGATCGCCGGATTCGACGCCGAGCTCGCGGAGGAGTTCTTCCGTGCGGTCGCCAACAACGCGCGCATGACGGTGCACGTCGAGGTCCGCTACGGCGCGAACGCGCACCACATGATCGAGGCCTCGTTCAAGGCGTTCGCTCGCGCCCTGCGCACCGCGGTCTCGATCGACCCGGAGGAGACCGGGGTGCCCAGCACCAAGGGGACGCTCACGTGAGCTCGGTCGCGATCCTCGACTACGGCATGGGGAACCTGCGCTCGGTCGAGAAGGCGCTCGAGCGCGTGGGCGCGAGTGCGGTGATCACGAACGACCACGCCCGGGCCCGCGAGGCGGACGGGCTGATCCTGCCCGGGGTGGGCGCCTTCCCGCGGGCGATGACGCGGATCCGCGAACTCGGGCTCGACGAGCTGATCGCCGAGCGCGTCGCGGGCGGCGTGCCGGTGCTCGGCATCTGCCTGGGGCTGCAGCTGCTGTTCGCCTCGTCGGAGGAGCTGGGCGGCGCCGAAGGGCTGGGGCTCGTTGAGGGAACCGTCACGGAGCTCGACGCCGAGGGTCTCAAGGTGCCGCACATCGGCTGGGAGCCGGTGCGCTGGCGCAAGCGCTCGCAGCTGGTGGAGGGGATCCCCGATGGCGAGCCGTTCTACTTCGTGCACTCGTTCGCGCCGCGGGCTGAGGACCCCGATGACGTGCTCGGCACGGCCACCTACGGCGAGGAGTTCGTCTGCGCCGTCGAGCGCGGCAACGTCTTCGGCGTGCAGTTCCACCCAGAGAAGTCGAGCCGCGCAGGCCTGCGGCTGCTCGAGAACTTCGCGGCGATCTGCGCCTCGGTCCCGGCGTGATCCTCTACCCGGCGATCGACATCCGCGGCGGCCAGGCCGTGCGCCTTCTGCGCGGCGACTACGCACAGGAGACCGTCTATGACGCCGACCCCGTCGACGCGGCGCGGCGCTGGGTGCGCGAGGGCGCCGAGTGGCTGCACGTAGTCGACCTCGACGGGGCCCGCGCCGGGACGGCGGCGAACCGCCACCACATCGAGCGGATCGCGCGCTCGGTCGACGTGCCGGTGCAGACGGGCGGCGGCCTGCGCGACGCCTACTCGGTGGAGGCCGCGCTCGCGGCCGGCGCCGAGCGCGTGGTGATCGGCACGGCGGCGCTGCGCGACCCGGATTTCCTCGACCGGATGCTCGAGCGCCACGGCGAGCGGATCGTCGTCGGCGTGGACGCGCGCGCGGGCCGGGCCGCGATCGAGGGTTGGACCGAGACCAGCGACGAGCCCGCGGCCGAGCTCCTCGCGTCGCTCGCGCGCCGCGGCGTGCGCCGGATGGTCTTCACACCGATCGAGGTCGACGGCACGATGACCGGCCCGCCCCTCAACCAGCTCGAGGCGGTGGCGCGCGACCTCGACGCCGAGCTCATCTACTCTGGCGGCGTGGGCTCGCTGGAGCACCTGGAGCAGCTCGCGGCGAAGGCGCCCCCCGCGGTCGGGGGCGTGATCGTGGGCCGGGCGCTGTATGAGGGGCGGTTCACGGTGGCGGAGGCGAAGGCGGCGCTGGGGTAGTCGCCGGTCGCTGGTTACGCAATTCCAACGCTGCTGGCGAGGACCGGGCCGTTGCGTGCTGCGCGGCGTGGTCGCGGCGGGTAAGGAGGCGGAGGGTGCCGGCGTGGTTGGCTGGCGCATCGGGGTCCACCGCAACCCGGGCCCGTGATCGAGAACCCGGGCCCGTGATCGAGGTTTCTGGTCCCACAGACGAGAAAAGTCGACCACGGCGCGCGATCCCGGCCGGTGATCGAGTTTCCTAGTCCAGGAGACCAGAAAAGTCGAGCGCCGGCGGTTGGTCGGGATCGTGATCGAGGTTTCTAGTCAGGAGGCCCAGAAAAGTCGATCGCGGGCCGTGGCGGGTGGCGCCTGCGGGCTGGCGGCTACTCTCCGAACCGATGCTCAAGAAGCTCCCGTGGTTCCGCATCCTCGCGATCGCCCAGATCGCCTTGGTCGCGCGCCGTCATCTCGCGCTGCTCACGCCCGACGAGCGGACCACGCTCGCGCGGCTCGTGCGGGATTCGAAGGGGCGGCCGATGCGCAACCTGAGCGCCGATCAGCGCGCTGAGCTGCTGCGGCTGGTGCGCAAGCTCGAGCCCGGCGCCTTCGGGCGCGCGGCGTTCGGCGCGGTTCGCAACCCGGCCAAGCGGCCCTGACGATGGCCCTCAAGCGCGTCATCCCCTGCCTGGACGTGGACCGCGGCCGCGTCGTCAAGGGCACGAACTTCGTCGACATCCGCGACGCCGGCGACCCGGTCGAGCTCGCCGAGCGCTACGACGCGGAGGGCGCCGACGAGCTCGTCTTCCTGGACATCACGGCCTCGCACGAGCGCCGCGACACGATCGTCGAGCTCGCGCGGCGCACGGCCGACAACGTCTTCATCCCGTTCACGATCGGCGGCGGGATTCGCTCGGTGGCCGACGCGCAGGCGGTGCTCGACGCGGGCGCGGACAAGGTCTCGGTGAACTCCTCGGCGCTCGAGCGACCCGAGCTGATCGGCGAGCTCGCCGACGTGTTCGGCTCCCAGTGCGTGGTCGTCGCGATCGACGCCAAGCGCGAGGAGGACGGCTGGGGCGTGTACGTGGCCGGCGGGCGCCGGCGCGTCCCCGGGCGCGAGGCGGTCGCCTGGGCGCGGGAGGCGACCGAGCGGGGTGCCGGGGAGATCCTGCTCACCAGCATGGACCGCGACGGCACCACCGACGGCTACGAGCTCGAACTCACCCGCGCGGTCGCGGACGCCGTGTCGGTGCCCGTGATCGCCTCGGGCGGGGCGGGGAAGCTCGACCACCTCGCGGAGGCGGTGCTGCAGGGGCACGCTGACGCAGTGCTCTGCGCGTCGATCTTCCACTACGGCGTCTACACGGTGCGGCAGGCCAAGGAGCACATGGCCGCCGCGGGGATCCCGGTCCGCGCGGTGAGCTCGGCCTAGGCGCGGGAGCCGTTCTCGCCCGCGATCACGAGCCGCGCCCCGGCGGCGCGCAGCTCCGCGCGCTCGCGCTCACCCAGCCCGTCGTCCATGACCACGGCGTCGAGCTCGCTGAGCTCGGCGACGGGCAGCATCGACTGCACGCCGTACTTGGAGGAGTCGATGAGGGCCACGCAGCGTGCCGACGACTCCCGGACGGCCCCGAGGACGTCGGCGATGTTGCGCTGCCCGGTGGAGAGGCCCGCCTCGGGCGTGATGCCGAGGGCGGAGATGAAGCTGGTCGCGAACTTGAGCCCGGCGACGAACTCCACGGTCCAGCGCCCGCCGATCATCCGCAGGTTCTGGTCCACCTCGCCCGGGGTGACGATCAGGTGCACGTTCTCGTGGTCGAACTCGGCGGCCACAGCGGGCGAGTTGGTGACGAGGGTGAGCGAGCCGATCGAGCTCGACGCGAGCGCGGCGGCCAGCGCCGCGCACGTCGTCGACGCGTCGATGAAGATCGTCGAGCCGTCCTCGATCATCCGCACGGCCTCCGCCGCGATCCGCTGCTTGGCGGCCACGTTGCGGCCCCGCCGGTCCGCCCACGCCGAGCGAGACGCCTCGTTCGGCTGGATCAGCCGCGCGCCGCCGTGGACGCGCTCGACCAACCCCTCCTCGGCGAGCTGGCGCAGGTCGCGGTGGATCGTCGCGGGGGAGACGTCGAGCTCTCGGGCAAGCTCGCCGACCGCCACCGCGCCCTCGCGCCGCAGCTTGTCCATGATCGACGAGCGCCTGAGCGTGCCCTTCATGACCCACTCGCTGCGTCGCCCGCGAGCTCGATGAAGCGGCGCGCGACGTAACGCCCGAACTCCGGGTCGTTCACGGGCAAATCGACGCGCTCCACCGGGATCTCGGCAGGCAGCTCCGCCTCGAGGGTCTCGATCAGGGCCATGTCGGCCTCATGATCCCAGAGGGGTCCGCCCTCGACGTCGATCAGCGAGTAGCCCCGGGTGGGCGCGACGACCACCGCGGGGCCCTTCGCGCCGGCCAGCCGGTTCGCGATCATCTTCCCGAGCTCGACCATCTCGTCCCGGCTGAGCCGCACCAGCGTCGCCACCGGGTTGTGCTTGTAGTGCGGCCGCTGGCGCCAGCGCTCGGGGAGCGAGTCGAGCGGCCCCTGATTGAAGAAGTCGGCGCAGCCCAGCGTGATCACCTGCGGGAGCCCCTGCTGCGCGGCGACCGTCAGGCGCCGCTCGTCGGTCGCGTGCACGCCACCGTGAATGCTGTTGGCGAGCTCGGAGATGCTGAACTCGATCACGCCGGCCAGGGACTTCGCCTGGATCAGGTCCTCCATCGCCGGGCCTCCGACGCCGTTCGCGTGGAAGATCACCGGCGCCCAGCCCGCCTCCTCGAGCACGGGGTAGGCGGCCATCGTTCCGGGGGTGGTCTGACCCAGCATCGTCACGCCCACGGTCCGCCCGCCGAGCTCAACCACGGGCTGGGAGCCGTCGCGGGCCATGCCGAGTACCGCGGCCACGGCGTTGTCGAAGACCGCGCGCGAGATCGAGTTGATGCCGAGGATGTCGATGACCGAGTGCATGACCATCACGTCGCGCCGCCCGACGAACGGCGCGAACGCGCGCGGGCCCGAGGCGCTGGGGGAGACGATCACCTTGGGGACCCCGATCGGCAGCGCCTGCATCGCGGCGGCGCCGATCAGCGCGCCCTCGGCACCGCCCAGGCAGAGGGCGCCGTGGACCTCGCCGCGCTCGTAGAGATCCCGCAGCAGGTTGCGCAGGCCCTCCTGCATGATCTCGACGGCCGCGCCGCGGCTCCCCGCGTTCTGGACCTCCTCGAGCTCGCGCCCGGCGGCCCGGGCGACCTCCTCGCGCGGGATGTCCGCCTCGCACCCGGGCTCGCCGAGGACGCCCGTATCGATTACGAGCGATCGTCCGCCCAGCTCCTGGATGCGCTTGCGCGCGTAATCGATCTCCGCGCCCTTGGTGTCAAGGGTCCCGATCGTCGCGATCACAGGCTCGCTCATCGACCACCTCTCCTCCTTCGTGGGGTGCTCAATTATGCAAGAACATGACATCTTCCGCTTGATTTGTGTATTGTCTTGCAAGGTTTTGCGATGGAAACGGCGCAGGCACCGCCCCTGATCCGCGGGTAGGCCGGCCGCCAGGAGGAGCAAAGGAGGAGAGGAATGCATCTGTCCATGCACAACTGGATGCGGGCGGAGCCGATCGAGACCACGATCGCCCGGCTCGCCAAGTACGGCTACGAGAGCATCGAGATCAGCGGGGAGCCGTACCAGTACGACACCAAGGAGGTGCGCCGCTACCTCCAGGAGTACGGGATCCGCTGCTGGGGCTCGATCACGCTGATGGTCGAGGGCCGCAACCTCGTCCAGGGCTCCGAGGAGGGCCGCGAGAAGACCGTGCAGTACGTCAAGGACACGGTCACGATGGTCAAGGAGCTCGACGGCTACGAGGTCTCGATCGTCCCGGGCGAGGTCGGCAAGGTGAACCCCGACTCGACGCCCGAGCAGGAGTGGCAGTGGGCCGTTGAGGGCCTCCGCGAGATCTTCGACCACGCCCAGAAGGAGGGCATCAAGCTCGCGGTCGAGCCGATCAACCGCTTCGAGACCTACTTCATCTCGCGCGCGGCGCAGGCGCAGGCGCTCGCCGACGCGGTCAGCCCGGAGATCGGCGTCTGCCTCGACACCTTCCACCTCAACATCGAGGAGGAGGATCCGTACGAGGCCATCCGCCAGGCCGGCGACCGCCTAGTCGACCTGCACGTCGCCGACAACAACCGGATGGCGTGCGGCATGGGCAGCTACGACTGGAAGCGGATCGTCGAGATCCTCAAGGAGATCGGCTACGACGGCGCGCTCACGGTCGAGTTCGTCGCGCCGATCGACCGCACCCCGGCGAACCCGTACCCGAACGCGATCGAGACGGATCCGGTCGACATCACGCCGGAGCAGAAGAAGTTCATCGAGGACCACGGCTCCGACCTGCTGAGCGAGGAGTTCTACAGCATGCTCGTCGAGAAGTGTGCGCAGACGCTCCTGCCGCTCATCAAGGAGTAGGCGTCAGCGTGGGTTTGACTGAGCGAGCGACGACGACGTGACTGCAGCCAATCTCGATCGAGCGCTCGGCCGGCTCGGGGGGATTCCCGTGCTGACCGACGAGGCAGCGCGCCGCGAGCGCTCGCTCGACACCTACTGGAAGGCCATGGCCCTCGCGAAGGCCGGGCGCAACACCGTCGCTGACGTGGTCGTGCAGCCGCGTAGCGCTGAGGAGGTTGCGACGACCCTCGCGATCGCCGCGGAGGAAGGCGTGCCCGTGGTTCCCCGAGCCGGTGGCTCGGGGAGCCAGGGTGGCGCCATCCCGGAGCCCGGGGGGATACTGCTCGACCTCAGCGCCCTCGATCAGATCGAGGACCTGGACGAGCAGGCGCTCACGGTGCGCGCGGGCGCGGGGGTGCCCGGCCTGCGCTTCGAGGAGTGGCTGAACGAGCGCGGGTACATGTTCCCGCACTACCCGGCCTCGCTTCACCTGGCGCAGGTCGGGGGCTATCTCGCGGCCAAGGGCTCCGGGGTGCTCTCGACCAAGTACGGGAAGATCGAGGACCTCGTCGCCTCGATGCGGGTGGCGTTGCCGTCCGGCGAGCTGATCGAGACGGTCCCGATCCCGCGGCACGCGGTCGGCCCGGACCTCAACCAGCTCTTCATCGGCAGCGAGGGCACGCTGGGCGTCATCACCGACGCCACGCTGCTTTTGCGGCCCAAGCCCGAGCACCGCAGCTTCCGCGCGGTCGGCTTCGACGATCTCGCCACGGGGGTCGAGGCTGTCCGCAAGGCGCTGCAGGCCGGCTGGCGACCCGCCGCCGTGCGGCTCCACGACCCGGAGGCGACGCGGATGAACCTCGCGCGCATCCTCGACGAGGAGGTGGCCGGGGTCAAGCTGATCCTCGTGTTCGACGGGCCGCGCGCCCTCGTCGAGGTCGAGGAGCGCGAGATGGTGAAGGCGCTGGTCGACGCGGGCGGCCGCGATGAGGGCCCCGAGCTCGCGCAGGGCTGGTGGGAGAACCGCTTCAAGATGTACTACCCGCCGTTCAAGCCCGAGCTGCCGCAGGTGTGGGGCACCATCGACCTCGCGGCGACCTTCAGCCGCATCCTGCCGGCCTGGGAGGCGGTCCGCGAGCTCATGCTGCGCGACTACTCGCAGTACGGGCTCGTCTTCACGGGTCACTTCTCGCACTGGTACGCCTGGGGCACGATGGTCTACGGCCGCTTCGTGCTGAACGACCCGCCGGACGACCTCGACGAGGCGATCCGCATCTACGACGAGATCTGGGCCCGCACTTCGGAGGTGATCCTCCGCGAGGGCGCGGTCATCAACGACCACCACGGGATCGGCCTCAAGCTCGCCGGCGACCTGCGGGCGCAGTACGGCACGGGGTGGGGCGTGCTCGAGACCATCAAGGGCGCGCTGGATCCCGCCGGGGTGATGAACCCCGGGAAGCTGGGACTCTGAACGAGGAAGAAGGAAGGAAAGCGTCTATGGACCTACCGACGTACAACCTGGGCAACCTGGCCCCGCCGGACATCAAGGCCTACCTCGAGGAGAAGGACATCGTGATGATCCCCATCGCGAGCCTCGAGCAGCACGGGCCGCACCTGCCCCTGCTCACCGACACGATCCAGGCTGAGCAGATCGCGCACCGGGCGGCCGAGAAGGCCCAGGTCCTCTACACGCCGTCCGTGTGGATGGGCTACTCGCCGCAGCACATGTACGGCGTGGGGGAGGGCACCGGCACGATCACGATCCGGCCGCAGGTCCTCCTCGACCTCTACTACGACATCGCCCGGTGCCTTATCCACCACGGGTTCAACAAGCTCGTGTTCGTCAACAACCACGGCTCGAACAACAAGATCATCGAGCCGCTTTTGCGGCGCATCCGCTACGACACGGGCGCCTTCGTGGTGATGTCGAAGCTCTTCGCCGAGCGCTACCTGGCGCTCATCGACGACATCATGGAGAACCCGCCGGAGGAGACCCCGGGCTGGCACTCCAGCGAGCTCGAGACCTCGCAGGTGATGGCGGCGGACGAGTCGCTGGTGCGCATGGACCGTGCCGTGCACCAGGTGCCCGAGCGCCCGAAGTGGTTCCCGGAGACGTTCATCAAGCCCGACGGTGCGCCCGACGTGGAGTTCCAGGGCCACCAGTTCTTCGTCTTCGCTACCGACCACGAGGACTTCACTCCGAGCGGGGTTATCGGTAATCCGTTCCGCGCCAGCGCGGAGAAGGGCCGCAAGACCTATGAGCGCTACGCCGACCACCTCGCGGCGGCGCTCAAGGAGTTCGAGAAGGTCAAGGTCGAGGTCCACACGCGCGAGTGGCGCGACCTCGTCTAGAGCTGACGGGTTGACGCGGAGCCGTCGGGGGTTGAGCCCGGGCGCCGCGGCCTAGTTGCCGCGGCGCCCAGCGCTCGTCCGCTTCTTGGCGGGGCGCCGGTTCGCCTTGGCCCTGCGCTTCGCCGCCTGACGCCGGGCGCGTTTCCGCCGCACCGCCTGGCGCTCCGCGCGCTTGTTCTGCGCGCGCTGCGCCGCGGGCCGCTTGCGCGCCGCCCGCGGCTCGGCCGCGGCCTGCTCGGACGCGGGCGGCAGCTCGCCGGCCTCCCTCGCCGCGCGGCGGGCTGCGCGGCGCCGCTCGCGCTTGGCACGCTCGCGGCGCTGGATGCGCCGCTTGATGCGCTTGTTGGTGAAGGCGCGGATCGTCGAGTACCCGGTGAGGTAGAGGCGCCGGCCGTCGGTGATCGCCGGGTTGTACTCGCCCTGCTCGTGCTTGAAGACGACCTTGCCGTCCTTGGCTCGGTAGCCGATCGTGCCCTGCCCGTCGCCGATCACGCCGACGTAAACGACCTCGCCGATCACTGACGGGGCGCCGCTCACCTGCCCGCCCGCGTTCTGCTTCCAGCGGAGCCGGCCGGTCTTCGCGTCGAGCGCGTAGAAGTTGTGGTCGATCGAGCCGATGTACACGGTCGGCGGGGCGCCCTTGGGGTCCGCGACCGCCGGGCCCGAGTAGACCTCGGCGCCGGTGGAGTAGGACCAGGCGATCTCGCCGGTGTCCATATCCACGCTGTAGACGCGCGAGTCGATGCTGCCGAAGTACACGCGTCCGTAGGCGACCGCGGGGGTCGAATAGATGCCGCCGCCGCGTCCGAAGCTCCCGCCGATCGCCTCGCGCATCCACTTCACCTTGCCCGTCTTCGCGTCGATCGCGAAGTACTGGCCCGCGTAATTGCCGCCGTAGACGTTGCCCTTGCCGAAGGCGAGCGCGCCCTTGACTGCGCCCGCGGTCTTCACCTCCCAGACGAGCGAGCCGTCCTTCGTGTCCATCGCGTAGACGCTGCCGCACTCGCAGCCGAAGATCACGTGCTTGCCCTTCCAGACGAGCGGCGACGACTCGCTGCGCCCCGGCAGCTCCTTGCGCCAGATCACCTTGCCGTCGCGGGCGCGCAGGGCGACGATTTGCCCGGGGTCGAGGTTGACGACGAACAGCCGGCCATCGTGGTAGGCGGGCGCAGAGGCGTTCAGCCTCCCGATCCGCTTCTTCCACTTCAGCTTCCCGGTGATCGCGTCGATCGCGTACACGCGGGCGTCGATGTCCTGCACGTACAGGACGTCGTCGACGATGATCGGCGAGAACTCGAGCAGCTTGCCCGCCTGGAAGCTCCAGTCGGAGCCCCCGTAAGGCGGCCGCACGATCCGCGAGGGGAACGCCTTGATGCGGGCGCCGTTGTAGCCGTAGGTGGGCCAATTCTGGGTCCGGTCCTTCGGCTTGCGCTTCTTCTTTGTGGGCTCCTGGGCGACGAAGTCGACGTTCGGGTTGGAGACGTCCGGCGGCCGCTTGAGCCACTCGTATGCGAGCACGCCAAGGACGACCGCGGCGAGGAGCGAGAAGATTGCGACCACGGTCCGTCGGCGAACGCTCCACGAGCGCCAGGTTTGTAGGAGCCTGCCGAAGATGGGACGTCCATAGTAAGGAACCCCGATTCGGTCAAATCAGGCCTCGCGCCCACGATGCCCGCGCACGACGACATCCCCGACGCCCAGGAGCTCGCCGCCCGCGTAGACGCCCTTCCGGGGGTCAGCAGGCTGCGCGCGGCGTTGGGCGACACGCCCGCCTACCTCGTGGGCGGGGCGCTGCGCGACGTGTTGCGCGGGCTCTCCGGCGCGGACGTCGACGTCGACATCGCCGTCGAGGGCGACGCGATCGCGCTCGCGCGCCGGGCGGGCGAGCTCGTGCGCGCGCATGAGCGCTTCGGCACCGCGACCGTCGCGATCGACGGTGTGCGGATCGACCTCGCCCGCACGCGGCGGGAGCGCTACCCGAAGCCCGGCGCGCTGCCCGAGGTGGAGCCGGCCGACATCGCGGCCGATCTCGCGCGCCGGGATTTCACGGTGAACGCCATGGCCTTCCCGCTCTCCGGCGAGCGCCGGCTGATCGACCCCCACGGAGGCGCGCGCGACTTGCGCGCGGGGGTCCTGCGCGTCCTGCACCCCGGCTCGCTGCGCGACGACCCGACCCGCGCGCTGCGGGCGGCGCGTTACGCCGCGCGACTCGGCATGCGGCTCGATCCTGAGACCGAGCGCCTGATCCGCGCCGCCGACCTCGGCACCGTGAGCGCCGACCGCGTCGACGCCGAGCTGCGCCTGATCGCCGCCGAGGAGAGAGCGGTGGCCGCCCTCGAGCTGCTCGTCGAATGGGGCCTGGCCGGGATCGACGCCGAGGGGCCCGCGCGCGCCCGCGCGGCGCTCGCCGTGCTCGAGCTCGATGGCTGGGCGGAGCTGGGCCACCGTGTAGACGTCGTACTCGCGGCCGCGCTCGGAGACCCCGAGCTCGTCGGCGCCGCGCGAGAGCTCGCCGAAGCGGACCCCGAGCGCCCGTCCGAGGCGACCGCCCTAGCGCGCGGTCGCGACCCGGTGGAGCTCGTGCTGGCGCGCTCCATGGGCGGCGAGTGGCTCGACCGGTACGTGCGCGAATGGCGCGACGTCCGCCTCGAGATCAACGGCGCCGACCTGCTCGCGGCCGGCATCCCCGAGGGGCCGGCGATCGGCCGCGGCCTCGCCGCCGCGCTCGCCGCGAAGCTCGACGAGGGCATCAGCGGGCGCGAGGCGGAGCTCGCCGTCGCCTTGCGCGCCGCCGGCGCGTAGCCTGGGGAATGCGATGCGTTGGCGCGAGCATGAGGGTGTGCGCTGGCTGGAGGCGGAGCTCCCCGGGGCGCGCGCGGCTTTCACCACGCGGCTCGGCGGCGTGAGCGACGGGCCATACGAGAGCCTGAACCTGGGGTGGCTGACGGACGACGAGCCCGCCATGGTGCGGGTCAACCGGGAGCTGCTAGCCAGGGCGCTCGGCCGGCGCTCCGAGGACTTCCTCGTCGGCCGCCAGGTGCACGGCGCCGAGCTCGCCTGGCACGACGGCGTCCAGGCCGACGACCCGTACATGAACCCGGTCGGCGCCCCCGAGGTCGACGCGCATGCGACGGCGGAGGCCGGGCTCGCGCCGATGGTGATCGTCGCCGACTGCCTGCCGGTGGCGCTCGCCGGGCCCAGCGGAGTGGCGATGCTCCATTGCGGCTGGCGCGGCCTCGCCGCGAACCTGATCGCCAAGGGCGCGCGCGCGGTCGAGGCGACCGCCGCCGCGATCGGCCCCGGGATCGGCCCCTGCTGCTACGAGGTGGGCGACGAGGTGCGCGCGCGGTTCGCCGACCTCGGGCCGGACGTGGTCGCCGGGCGCAACCTCGACCTGCCGGAGATCGCGGCGCGCCAGCTCGAGGCCGCGGGGGTGATGGAGATCGAGCGCGCCCGAGAGTGCACGAGCTGCAACCCCGAGCTTTTCTTCTCGCACCGCCGGGACGCGGGCAAGACTGGTCGTCAAGCTGGAGTCATATGGCGCGAGAGCTGATCACAGAAATCGACCCCGCCGTGGTGCGCGCGAACCTCGAGCGCGTGCGCGAGCGTGCCGGGGAGGACGTCGAGATCCTGATCGCCACCAAGTACGTCCCGATCGACGAGTTCGGGGCGCTGGCGGAGGCGGGCGTGACGCTGGTCGGCGAGAACCGCCAGCAGGACCTGGAGGCGAAGGCGGAGCGGTGGGGGGACCGGTTCACCTTCGACTTCATCGGCACGCTGCAGAGCCGCAAGGTGCGCGCGATCCTGCCGCGCGTGCGGCTGATCCACTCGGTGTGCACGGACTCCGCGCTCGCACAGCTCGAGCGGCACGCTGCACCCGACACCGAGGTGCTCGTCCAGGTCAACGTCTCCGGGGAGGAGACGAAGGCCGGTGTCGCGCCGGAGGAGCTGGGCGACTTCATCGCGCGCTGCCCGGTGCGGGTGGTGGGGCTGATGACGATGCCGCCCTTCACCACCGACCCGGAGGCGTCGCGGCCGTACTTCGCCCGGCTCGCGGAGCTCGCGGCCGAGCACAACCTGCGCCAGCTCTCGATGGGCACGAGCCAGGACTGGCCGGTCGCCGTGGAAGAGGGGGCGACGATCATCCGGCTCGGTTCAGCGGTCTTGCGCGGCGACTCCTCTAGTTCTCATAATCGGGTAAAGGAAATCCGCTCGTAGCAGCGAACTTCGGCATCTGAGATGTCCTTGAGAGACACATGGCACCGGGCGCTCGTGTACTTCGGCCTCGCCGAGGATCCCGAGTATCAGGAGCCCGACCTGTACGAGCCCGAAACGGGTAGCTACGCGACCACGGAGCGCTCCTACGAGTCTCCCGCCCCGCGCACGGCCACCGTCTCGAGGCTCGGGGATCGGCGCCGCAGCCAGGACGAGATCGACGACATCTTCGCCGACGATGAGCCGCCGCGCCGGCGAAACCTACGTCCCGTCGCCGGCGGCGGAGGAGGCGCCGACGTTCGCGTGCACCTGGTCAATCCCACAAGCTTCAACGACGCCCAGGAGGTCGCCGACCGCTTCAAGCGCGACGTGCCGGTGATCCTCAACCTGCAGACCACCGACGCGGAGCTCGCCAAGCGCCTCATCGACTTCGCCTCCGGGCTCACGTACGCGCTCGACGGCGGGATGCAGAAGGTCGCCGACAAGACCTTCATGCTCACGCCGCGCAACGTTGAGGTCTCGGCGGAGCAGACCGCGCGGCTCGTCGAGAAGGGGTTCTTCAACCAGTCCTGACCCATCCGGCGCGGCCCAGCGCCGCCCATTAGTCTGCAGCGCGATGATCATCGGGTTCGCAGGCGCGGGAAACATGGCCGCGGCGATGGCGAAGGGGTGGGCCGGTGCCGGCCGGCGCCCCGAGCGCATGCTGTTCTGCGACCTCGACGCCCCCAAGGCGCAGGCGCTGGCGGACGCGGTCGGCGGTGAGACTCGCCCGACGCTGGGCGCGCTGCGCGACGACGCCGACGTGCTGCTGCTCGCGGTCAAGCCCGCCGCGCTGGACGACGTGGCGCGCGAGCTCGACGGCAGGGCTCCGGCGATCCTCTCCGTGATGGCCGCGACGCCGCTGGAGCGCATCGGGGCCGCCTTCCCCGGCGTCCCCGCGCTGCGCGTGATGCCGAACCAGCCCGTGGAGGTGCGGCGCGGCGTGCTCTGCTGGACCGCCGGTACCGGTATGGAGGGCGAGCTGCGCGCGACGTTGGTCGGTTGGCTCGAGGCGCTCGGCGACGCCGTCGAGCTCCCCGAGGAGCAGATCGACGCGGCGATGGCCGTGATGTCCTGCGCGCCCGCGTACGTCGCGCTCTTCGCCGAGGCCCTCGCGCGGGCGGGCGCCGACGAGGGGCTCACCCCGGAGTTGTCCGCGCGCGTCGTCCGCGAGACCTTCGCGGGCACCGCGGCGCTGCTCGAGCAGCGCGACCCGGAGGCGATCCGCCGGGCGGTCGCGCCCCCGGGTGGGGCGACTGAGGCGGGGCTGGACGCGCTCGCCGAGCACGGGGTAGTCGAGGCGATCAGGGCGGCCGTGGAGGCTTCGCTGGAGCGGTTCCGTTGAGCGTCCTCATCGCCCTGACCCGCGACGACATCGCGGATTACGTCAACGCCCTCTTCACCGTCTACTTCGTTCTGATCATCGCCCGGATCGCGCTCTCGTGGGTGCAGCAGTTCCGGCCACTGCCCTACAACCGGCCGCTGCGCGCGGTGACCGGGTTCATCGAGGAGAGCGTCGATCCGTACCTCAACATCTTCCGCCGCGTGCTGCCGCCGCTGAACCTGGGCGGGCTCGGCCTCGACCTGAGCCCGATCGTCGGGATCATCGTGCTCGTGCTCGTGCAGTCGCTCGTGGTGGGCCTGATCGCGACGTGAGGCCCGCGACGCGCGCAGCGGCGTGGGGCGGGGCGCTCGCGGTCGCGGCGATCGTCGTCAGCGTCGACCAGGTCGCGAAGGCCGCCGTGGTCGCCGGCATCGACCGCGGCGAGCGCGTCGAGATCCTGCCGATCCTCGATCTGGTGCACGTGCTCAACCGCGGCGTCGCGTTCGGCTTCCTCGGCGACGGCAGCAAGGGGCTCGTGATCGCGATCACCGTCGCCGCCTTGGCCGCCGTGATCGCGTGGTTCGCCTACGACCCGCGGCGCCCCTGGGCGTGGCTCGCCGTGGGCATGCTGGTCGGTGGCGCGCTCGGCAACCTGGCCGACCGGGTGCGCCAGGACGCCGTGATCGACTTCATCGACTTCCCCGCCTGGCCCTCGTTCAACTTTGCCGACATCTTCATCTCGGTGGGCGCGGCTGTGCTCGTCCTCGCCGCGGTGAGCGGCGTCGCGCGCGACGAGGGCGAGAGCGCGAAGCCCGCCGCCCCGCCGAGCGACGCCGGTGGTGGCTGAACGGGAGCTCCCCCGCGGCGTGCGGATCGTGCACGCCGACGAGTGGCTGGCCGTCGTCTATAAACCGGCCGGGCTGGTGGTGCACGAGGCGCCCGGGCACCGCGGCACGACGCTCGTCGAGATCCTCGCGCCGATGCTGGCGGGCGGCGACGACCCGACGCGGCCCGGGATCGTCCACCGGCTCGATCGCGACACCTCCGGGCTCCTGGTCGTGGCGCGGAGCGCCGAGGCCCACCGCGCCCTGTCCGCCGCCGTCAAGGACCGGCGCGTGGAGCGCGAGTACATCGCGCTGATCACGGGGCGGCCACGGGCGCGCTCGGGGACGATCGACGCCCCGCTGGGCCGCGATTTCAGGGCGCCCGAGCGGCGCGCGGTCGGGGGTCGCGGCCGGCGCCCGGCGCGCACGCACTTCGAGGTCATCGAGGCGCTGCCCTTCGACACGCTCGTGCGGGTGCGCCTGGAGACCGGGCGCACGCATCAGATCCGCGCCCACTTCGAGGCGATCGGCCACCCCGTCGCGGGTGATCCGCGCTATGGGGGCGCCGGTCGGCACGGGCTCCGCCGGCAGTTCCTGCACGCCGCGCGCCTCGCGTTCGTGCATCCCGGCACCGGTGAGGCGCTGGAGTTCTCCTCGGAGCTGCCCGAGGATCTGCGCGCCGCCCTGGAGCGCGCCCGCGCCGCCGACGCGCCGTGAGCGCCCGCCGCCACTAGAATCGGCCCCCGCTTTAGGCAAACCACGACCCCGTCGCAAAAGCCCAGGGCCCTGCCCGGTGATGGCGCCAGCCGGCGCCGCGAACCGGGTCCCCGACGGCGGCGACGGGCAACCGAAAACCGCGAACGAAAGGGAACTCGAATGCCAGAGCCCGGAATCAGGGAGCTGCTCGAGGCTGGCCTGCACTTCGGCCACCAGACGCGGCGCTGGAACCCGCGCATGCAGCCGTACATCTACGGCGAGCACGACGGGATCCACATCATCGACCTTCTGCAGACCGAGCACCTGCTCGCGGAGGCGCGGCGCTTCGCCGCCGAGGTCGCCGGCCGCGGCGGGACGATCCTCTTCGTCGGCACCAAGAAGCAGGCCCGCGACGCGATCAAGGAGTGGGCCGACCGCTGCGGGATGCCGTACGTGAACCAGCGCTGGCTGGGCGGTCTGTTGACGAACTTCCAGACGATGTCGCAGCGCATCGACCGCCTCCACGAGCTGCGCGAGCTCGCCGAGGAGGGCCAGCTCGACCTGCTCCCGACGAAGGAGCGCATGGCGCGCGAGGCCGAGCTCGAGAAGCTCGAGTACAACCTCGGCGGCGTGCGGGACATGAAGCGGCTGCCCGACGCCGTCTTCATCATCGACCTCAAGACCGAGGCGATCGCGGTCGCCGAGGCCAAGCGCCTGCGGATCCCGATCATCGGGCTCGTCGACACGAACGTGGATCCGGTGCCGGTCGACTTCCCGATCCCGGGCAACGACGACGCGATCCGCTCGTGCTCGCTCGTGATCTCGACGATCGGCGAGGCCGTCGAGCAGGCGGCGAACGCCTGGCGCGAGGCGGAGGCCCGCAGGCGTGCCGAGGAGGAGGAACGCCGCCGTCGCGAGGAGGAAGAGCGGCGCAAGCGCGAGGAAGAGGAGCGTCGCCGCCGCGAGGCCGAGGAGGCCGCGGCGAAGGCGCAGGCCGAGGCGGCCGCCGCCCAGCAGGCGCAGCAGGCGCAGCAGGCGCAGCAGGCGCAGCAGCGGCCTGCGCGCCCGCGCCACCCGCAGGCGATCGACCCTGACGAGCCGACCGAGGCCGAGCAGCAGGCACAGCAGGCCGAGCAGCCGCTGGCCGAGCAGCCCGCCCAGGCCGAGGCCGAGCAGCCGCAGGCCGCTGACACCGCCGAGCAGGCGCAGGCCGAGCCCGAGGCTGGCGAGGGCGAGCAGCAGGCCGAGGCCCCGGCTGAGCCCGAGCAGCCCGAGGCAGCCGCCGAGCAGAACGGCGAGCAGCCCACACCCGACGCCACCCCCGAGACGACGACCTCCGAGGAGAACAAGTGAGCCAGATCTCAGCTTCCGACGTCAAGGCACTTCGCGAGCGCACCGGCGCCGCGATGATGGACTGCAAGGCTGCCCTCACCGAGGCGGGCGGCGACATGGACAAGGCGATCGAGATCCTGCGCGTGAAGGGGCAAGCCTCGGCCGCCAAGCGGAGCGGGCGCTCGACGAGCGAGGGCGTCGTCGCCTCCTACATCCACGCCAACGGCAAGGTGGGCGTGCTCGTCGAGGTCCAGTGCGAGACCGACTTCGTCGCGCGCAACGAGGACTTCAAGGAGTTCGCGCAGGAGGTCGCCCTGCACATCGCCGGCGCCCCGTCGCCTCCGCAGTACGTGTCGGTTGACGAGATCCCGGAGGAGGCCAAGGAGGCGGAGCGCAAGGTGTTCGCCGCCAAGGCCGCCGAGGAAGGCAAGCCCGAGAACATCATCGAGCGGATCGTCGAGGGCCAGATCTCCAAGTGGATGAAGGACGTCGCGCTGCTCGAGCAGGAGCACATCCGCTCCGACCGCTACGAGGGCAAGACGATCGAGCAGCTCCGCGAGGAGTTGGCCGCGAAGACCGGCGAGAACATCCGCATCGCGCGGTTCGCGCGCTTCGCCGTCGGCGAGGACGAGCAGTAGCAGCCTCCCACAGCGGTAGATTGCGGCCGCGATGAGCGAGCCGGCGTTCGAGCGAGTCCTGCTCAAGCTCTCGGGCGAGGCCCTGATGGGCGGGCTCGAGTACGGCACCGATCTCGAGCGCGTGCGCGCGATCGCGGCCCAGATCGCCGCCGCCCGCGAGCGTGGGGTGGAGGTCGCGGTCGTCGTCGGCGCGGGCAACATCTACCGCGGGCTGCAGGGTGCGGCGGCGGGCATGGACCGCGCGACGGCTGACTACATGGGCATGCTCGCGACCGTGCTCAACGCGCTGACCCTGCAGGACGCGCTCGAGAAGGTGGGCGCGCACACCCGCGTGCTCTCGGCGATCCAGGTGACCGAGGTCGCCGAGCCCTACATCCGCAGGCGGGCGATCCGGCACCTGGAGAAGGGCCGCGTCGTGATCTTCGCCGCGGGCACGGGCAACCCGTTCTTCACGACGGATACGGCCGCCGCGCTGCGCGCTCTCGAGATCCGGGCGGACGCGATCCTCATGGCCAAGCACGGGGTGGAGGGCGTCTACGACGCCGATCCCTCCGAGGTTGCCGACGCGAAGTTCCTGCCCGCGATCACCCACAGGGAGGCGATCGAGCGCGGCCTGCGCGTGATGGACTCGACCGCGCTCTCGCTGTGCATGGACAACGACCTGCCGATCTACGTGTTCAACATGGCCGACGAGCGCAACATCGAGCGCATCATCGCGGGCGAGCGGGTGGGCACGATCGTCAGTTCGACGCTCAGCGAATAGGATCGCGGTATGGCCGAAGATTCAGTGCTCGACGACCTGCTCGCGGACGCGCGCGAGCGCATGAAGAAGTCCGTCGAGGCGTGCCGTCATGAGCTCGCGACGGTGCGCACGGGGCGCGCCTCCCCGCACCTGCTCGACCGCATCACGGTCGACTACTACGGGGCGGAGACCCCGCTGAACCAGCTCGCGAACGTGACGGCGAGCGACGCGCGCCTGCTCACGCTGACGCCCTATGACAAGAACGCGATCCCGCTGATCGAGAAGGCGATCCAGGAGTCCGACCTGGGGCTGACCCCCGCCAACGACGGGACCGTGATCCGCCTGCAGATCCCCGAGCTCACCGAGGAGCGTCGCCGCGACCTCGTGAAGGTCGTGCACGGCGTCGCCGAGGAGGGCAGGATCGCGATCCGCAACATCCGCCGCGACGTCATGCAGGACCTGCGCGACCTCAAGAACGAGGGCGAGGTCGGCGAGGACGACGAGCGGCGCGCCGAGGCGGAGCTGCAGAAGGTCACCGACGCCGCGACGGGCGAGATCGACGAGCTGCTCAAGGCCAAAGAAGAAGAGATCATGTCCGTCTAGGGGGCGCTGGCCAACCCTCCCTGGCCGCGCGATGGCATGCCCCCTCAGTACGTAGCGATCATCACCGACGGCAACGGCCGCTGGGCCGAGCGCCGGGGCCTGCCCACAATCGAGGGCCACCGGGCCGGCGCCGACGTGGTCAAGGAGCGCCTCAAGGACGCGGTCGACCTGGGCATCCGCGAGCTCACCGTGTTCTCGTTCTCGACCGAGAACTGGTCGCGCCCGCCCGACGAGGTGCAGGGCCTGATGGCGATGTTCGCCGAGCGGATCGACCGCGAGACTCCCGAGCTCAAGGAGGAGGGAGTGCGGATGCGCTTCATCGGCAGGCGCGAGGGCGTCTCGCCGGACCTGGTCGAGCGCATGGAGTGGGCCGAGCGCGAGACCGCCCACAACGACCGGATCACGTTCTTCGTCGCCTTCAACTACGGCGGGCGCGCCGAGATCATCGACGCCGCCCGGCGCTTCAACGGCACCAGCGAAGAGGAGTTCCGGCGCTGCCTGTACGCGCCCGAGATGCACGATCCCGACCTTCTGATCCGCACGAGCGGGGAGTTGCGGATCTCCAACTACCTGCTCTGGCAATGCGCGTACTCGGAGCTCGTCTTCCGCCCCGAGCTCTGGCCGGATTTCACGCGCGAGGCGTTCGAGGAGGCCCTCGCGGAGTACGACCGGCGCCAGCGGCGCTTCGGGTCGCGCTGATGGAGGGGACGTCGCGTCGTCGCCCATCGCGGCGCCGCGCCCGGCGCCGGGCGCGCGAGGTGCGTCTCGACCCGGACTTCCTCGAGCTGCCGCCCGAGGGGCCGGAGCCCGCGCCCGAGCCCGACCGTGGCCGCCGGCGCGTGCGCCCCGAGCGCGGAACGGGGGAGACCCTCTACCGCGTGCTGTGGGCGCTGCCGTGGGCGGCACTCGCGATCGCCATCATCGTCGCCGGGGGCGGGATCTTCGCGGCGATCGTGTTCGGCATCGGCGTGATCTGCATGCTCGAGTTCTTCCAGATGGCCAAGGTGGCGCGGCCCGTGCGCAGCGTCGCGATCCTCGGCATGGCGGGGCTGGTCGCCGCGGCCTACTGGGGCGGGCACTACCAGATGGTGCTCGCGTTCGCGGCCGCCTTCCCGGTGCTGTTCATCGCGCTCGCCGCGCGCGGCGGCCCGGAGGGCGCGACCGGCTCGGCGGCCGTGACGATTCTCGGGCTTGCCTGGATCGGGATCCCGATCGCGCACGCCGTGCTGTTGCGCGAGCTGCCCGACCACGGCGCGGCCCTGCTCGTCGACGTGCTCGTCGGGACGATCGCTGCCGATACCGCCGCCTACGTGGGCGGGCGGCTGTTCGGCAGCCGCCCGCTGATCCCCGCGATCTCGCCGAACAAGACCATCGAGGGCCTGCTCGCGGGCTTCGCCGGCGGCACGCTCGGCTTCTGGTTCGCAGGCCTCTACCAGGACTGGCTGCCCGGCCTCGACGCCCTGCTCATGGGCGCGGTGGTCGCCGTGCTTGCCCCGCTGGGAGACCTGTTCGAGTCGATGATCAAGCGCGACCTCGGCGTCAAGGACTCGGGCACGGCGATGGGCCCGCACGGCGGGCTCCTCGACCGCCTCGACGCGATCCTCTTCACGATCGTCGCGGGCTACTACCTGGCGATCGCGTTCGTGTACTGAGGTTCAGCCCCGCCTGCCGGTTCCCGGCGTCGCAGCGCGCAGCGACTGAGCGAGGCAGCCCCACCGCTACCCTCGATCGCGTGAAGAAGGTCGTCGTCTTGGGGTCGACCGGGTCGATCGGCGAGCAGGCCCTGGAGGTGATCCAGGCGGCCGGCGATGAGCTTCAGCTCGTCGGGATCTCCGCCCACTCGCGCTGGGAGCGCGCCTGCCAGCAGGCCGACGCGCACGGCGTGGAGCGCGTCGCGATCACCGACCCCGACGCGGCCATGCGCTGCGCCGCCGAGCGTCCGCCGGGCTCGGTGCTGGTCGGCGAGACCGGCGTCACCGAGCTGATCGCGAGCAGCGGCGCCGACCTGGTGCTGAACGCGGTCACGGGGGCGGCCGGGCTCGGGCCGACGATCGTCGCGCTCAGCCAGGGCATCGACGTCGCGCTCGCCAACAAGGAGAGCCTCGTGATCGGGGGAGAGCTCGTCACGACGCTGGCGGAGGCGAGCGGGGCGGCGATCATCCCGGTGGACTCCGAGCACTCGGCGCTCTTCCAGCTGATCCGCAGCGAGCGTCCGGGCACGGTCGACCGGCTCGTGCTGACGGCGTCGGGCGGCCCGTTCCGCGAGCGCGAGGATCTCTCCGGCGTGACGGTAGAGGAGGCGCTCGCGCATCCGACCTGGGACATGGGCGGGCGGATCACGATCGACTCGGCGACGCTCTTCAACAAGGGACTTGAGCTGATCGAGGCGCACCACCTCTTCGGCGTGCCCTACGACGCGATCGATGTCGTCGTCCACCCGCAGTCGATCGTGCACTCGCTCGTCCACCTCAACGACGGCGCCTCGCTCGCGCACATGGGCTACCCCGACATGCGCGTGCCGATCTCGTACGCGCTCCACTTCCCCGAGCGCGCGGACGTGCCCCTGCCTACGCTCGACCTCGCCGCCGTCGGAGCGCTGACCTTCGAGGAGCCCGACCTGGAGCGCTTTCCGTGCCTGCGGCTGGCTCGCGAGGCCGGTGAGGCGGGCGGCACGGCGCCCTGCGTGCTGAACGCCGCCGACGAGGTAGCGGTCGAGGCCTTCCTCCACGGCCGCATCCCGTTCACGGCGATCCCCGAGGTCATCGAGCGGACGCTGGCCGAGGTCCCCGCCACCGTGCCCACGCACTTCGAGGACCTCTACGCGGTCGACGCCGAGGCGCGCGAGCGCGCCCGTGACTTCCTCGAGGGCGCGGTCGCATGAGCTGGCTCCTCGCCTTCCTCGGCTTCGCCGCGCTGATCATCCTCCATGAGGCGGGCCACTTCACGGCGGCCAAGGCCGTCGGCATGAAGGTCGAGAAGTTCTATCTGTTCTTCCCGCCGAAGCTGGCGGCGGTCCGGCGCGGGGAGACCGAGTACGGGATCGGCTGGATCCCCCTCGGGGGCTTCGTGAAGATCGCCGGGATGAACCCGGACGAGAAGCTGCCGCCCGAGGACGCCCACCGGGGGTACTACGCGCAGCCCGTCTGGAAGCGGATCGTCGTGATCGCCGCGGGGCCGTTCGTGAACCTGGTGATCGCCTTCGCGATCCTGTTCGCCCTCGGCTTCAGCCTGCAGGAGCCGACGTCCATCGCCGTCGGCGCCGTGGAGGAGAACGCGCCAGCGGACGGGGTGCTCGAGCCCGGCGACCGCGTGATCGCGGTGAACGGGGTCCGGGTGCGCGACGCCACTGCCGAGCAGCAGCGCGAGATCACCGAGTCGTTCGAGCGCTTCAGCTGCGAGGGCCCGCTCACCGACGGCTGCCGCGCGACGGAGGAAGCGACGATCACGGTCGAGCGCGACGGCGAGCGGCGCACGCTCGAGGTGCGGCCCTTCTACGACGGGGAGCTGGGGCGCTTCCGGATGGGGATCGCGTTCGAGCTCACCGACCTCGTCCCCGTAGACAGCTCACCGGGCGACGCGGCGACCTGGGCGCTCGACCGGATGTGGTTCGTCACCGAGCGCACCGCCGAGGTGTTCGTGAACATCCTGGACCCCGAGACGCGCGAGCAGATCTCGGGGGTCGTCGGCAGCTACGAGGTCACGCGCCAGTCGTTCGAGTTCGACACACGCCAGGCGCTCGGCGTGCTCGCCCTGATCAGCCTGTCGCTGGCGATCATCAACCTCTTCCCGTTCCTGCCGCTCGACGGTGGCCACATCTTCTGGAGCGTGATCGAGAAGGTCCGGCGCCGGCCGGTGTCGTTCCAGACCATGGAGCGTGCGAGCGTGGTCGGCTTCGCCCTCGTCGTGATGCTGTTTTTGATCGGCCTCACGAACGACATCGACCGGCTGACCGGCGAGGGCTTCTCGGTTCGCTAGGCGCCTCGCGCCTGAGCTGCCCACCCCAGTGGGAGGACAGGTATCCCGAGCCCGTTGGAGCCCAGGCTCCCTTTCACCCGGCCACGGCGATGTCAAATCGCGATAGCGTCCGCAGCGAGGAGAGGCAAAGAGACGGGAGGATGGGTTATGGAGGCCACGACTGCGGAGCGTTACGCGACCGGCGGCGAGGCACCCGAGCTGTACGCGCGCAACCTGGCGCTCGCCTTCGCGCGCACCGTCGAGCGCGTCGGCGATGACCTCGCGATCCGCGACCCCGAGCGCGGGGTCGAGCTGACCTGGAGCGAGCTTGCCGAGCGCACGGGCCGACTCGCCGGCGGGCTCGCGAAGCTCGGCGTTGGCAAGGGCGATGCGGTCGCGCTGCTCATGTCGAACCGCTGGGAGTTCATCCCCACGGATCTCGCGGCGGTGCACCTCGGCGCCGTCCCGTTCTCGATCTACCAGACCTCCTCTCCAGAGCAGATCGCCTACGTGTGCCGCGACGCGGGTGCGCGCGTCGCGGTGGTCGAGTCGACCTTCCTCGAGAGCTTCCAGCGGGCGCGCGCCGAGCTGCCCGACCTCGAGCACGTCGTCGTGGTCGACGGCGAGGGCGGGACTCACACCCTCGCCGAGCTCGAGGAGCTCGATCCCGGATTCGACGCAGGGGCGACCGCGGAGGCGGTCGAGCCCGACGATCTGCTCACGCTGATCTACACGTCCGGCACCACCGGCCCGCCGAAGGGCGTCCAGCTCTCACACCGCAACCTGATGAGCCTGGTGGCCGCCGTGGACGGCATCATCGACCTGCCCGAGCGCGGCGCCCGGGTGATCTCGTGGTTGCCCGCGGCGCACATCGCCGAGCGCGGCGCGCACTACTACCTGCCGGTGGTGCGCGGTATCTCGGTCACGGTCTGCCCCGACCCGCGCCGCATCGTCGAGTTCCTCCCCCAGGTGCGCCCGACCTGGTTCTTCGCCGTGCCGCGCGTCTGGGAGAAGCTCAAGGCCGGGCTCGAGGCGATGCTCGCCGGCCTGCCCGAAAAGCAGCGCGTGCCCGCGCAGAAGGGGCTCGATGCGGCGCTCGAGAAGGTCCGGCTCGAGCAGGCCGGCAAGCCCGTACCGGAGGAGATCGCCGCCGCGGCCGCGCAGGCGGACGAGGCGATGTTCGCGGGGCTCCGCAGGAACCTCGGCCTCGACGAGCTCGTCGCCGTCAACGTGGGCGCGGCGCCGTCGCCCGTCGAGGTGCTGGAGTTCTTCCACGCGATCGGCGTGCCGATCGGCGAGCTATGGGGGATGTCGGAGACCTGCGGCGTGATCACCTGTAACCGCCCGGGACGGATCAAGATCGGGACCGTGGGGCCGCCGATCCCCGGCGCCGAGGTGAAGCTCGCCGACGACGGGGAGGTGCTGGTGCGCTCGCCGTTCAACATGGTCGGCTACCGCAACCTGCCCGAGAGGACGGCGGAGACGATCCTCGACGACGGCTGGCTTGCGACAGGCGACATCGGCGAGCTCGACGAGGACGGGTACCTGCGCATCGTCGACCGCAAGAAGGAGCTGATCATCAATGCCGCAGGCAAGAACATGTCGCCGGCGAACATCGAGTCGCACCTCAAGGCGGCGAGCCCGCTGATCGGCCAGGCGGTCGCGATCGGCGACCGGCGCCCCTACAACGTCGCGCTGATCGTGCTCGACCCCGACTTCGCGCCCGTGTGGGCGGCGCAGCAGGGGATCGAGAGCGCCTCGATCGCGGACCTCGCGGGCGACGAGCGCGTGCGCGCCGCCGTGCAGGAGGCCGTGGACGCCGCGAACGCGAAGCTCGCGCGCGTCGAGCAGGTCAAGAAGTTCACGATCCTGCCGAACGAGTGGGTTCCGGGCGGCGACGAGCTCACGCCGACGATGAAGCTCAAGCGCCGCCCGATCGAGGAGAAGTACGCGGCCGAGATCGAAGCGCTGTACGCGGGGTGAGGCGGCCGGCGCACGGCCCGCCATCGCCCCCGTGCGCCTCTCGTAACACCTCGTCCGGGCGCGCGCAAAGGCGGCCACGCTCCACGTGGTCAAACGGGGCGCTGTCACAATAGGCCCGTGGCTTCCGAGCGGCAGATCAACGTCGGCGGCGTGCCCATCGGCGGTGGCGCTCCGGTGGCCGTCCAGACGATGACCAAGACGGAGACGGCGAACGTCGAGGCGACCCTGGAGCAGATCCGCAAGGCCGCGGACGCGGGCGCGGACCTCATCCGCTGCGCCGTCCCGCGGGACAAGGACGTCGAGGCGCTCAAAACGATCGTCCGCGAGTCGCCGATCCCGGTGATCGCCGACATCCACTTCAACTACACGCTCGCGCTGAAGGCGATCGACGCCGGCGCGCACTGCATCCGGATCAACCCGGGGAACATCGGCGGGCGCGACAAGGTCGAGCAGGTCGCCAAGCGTGCCAACGAGGCGGGCGTGCCGATGCGCATCGGCGTGAACTCCGGGTCGCTGCCCAAGCACCTGCACGAGCTCGAGCGCGAGGACCCGGTCGAGGCGCTGGTGACCGCCGCGGTCGAGTTCGTCGAGCTGATGGAGGAGCTCGACTTCACGAACTTCAAGGTCTCGATCAAGTCGACCAACGTCCCCAACACGATCGCCGCCAACCGCAAGCTCGCCGAGCGCATCCCGTACCCGATCCACCTCGGCATCACCGAGGCGGGCACGAAGTGGTCGGGCTCGCTCAAGTCGGCGGTCGGCCTGGGCACGCTGCTCGCGGACGGGATCGGCGACACGATCCGCATCTCGCTCTCCACCTTCCACGCGGAGGAGGAGGTCAAGGTCGCCTGGGAGATCCTCAAGGCGCTCCAGCTGCGCGAGCGCGGGCCGGTGCTGATCGCCTGCCCGACCTGCGGCCGGCTGCAGTTCGACATGGACACCGTGGTCGCCGAGATCGAGCAGCGCCTCGAGGCCTACGACGACCCGATCGAGGTCGCCGTGCTGGGCTGCGCCGTGAACGGCATCGGCGAGGCCTCGCACGCGGACTTCGGCATCACCGGCGCCAAGAACGAGGGTCTGATCTTCGCCCACGGCGAGCCCCTCCGGAAGGTGAAGCAGGAGGAGCTCGTCGACGCGCTCTTCGAGGAGATCGACAAGTCCGTGAAGCGCGGCGGCGAGGTCGTCGCCGACGCCCAGGAGCGGGCCGAGGGCGCCGAGTGGCTGCGCAAGATCGAGGAGGAGAACGCGGGCGATCTCACCCCCGAGAAGCTGGCCGCGATGGAGGCCGAGGCGGCCCGCGTCGCCGAGGACATGACGGCCCCCAACGGCGCGATGCGGGGCAAGCGCGTGCGCCTCGACGAGGAGACATCGCCGACCGCCGGCCGCCGCTTCACGCGCACCTGAGCGCGGACCCCGAGTCTGCGCGCAAGCGCACCGCGAGCCTCAGTAGGCTGGCCCGGCGATGTCCAGGCTCTCGACGTATCTGCTTCCAACGCTTCGTGACGATCCCGCCGATGCGGAGGCGCTCTCGCACCGGCTCATGGTCCGCGCCGGGCTGATCCGGCAGCTCGGCTCCGGCCTGTGGACCTGGCTGCCGGCAGGCAACCGGGTGGTGCGCAAGGTCGAGAACATCATCCGCGAGGAGATGGACGCGATCGGCGGCCAGGAGATGCTGATGCCGGTCCTTCAGCCGGCCGAGCTCTGGCGGCGCAGCGGGCGCTACGAAATCGAGGAGCTCATGAAGCTCGACGACCGCAAGGGCGCACCCCACGTGCTCGCCATGACCCACGAGGAGGCCGTCACCTTCCACGTCGCCCGCGAGGTCCGCTCCTACCGCGAGCTGCCGATGCTGCTCTACCAGCTTCAGGTCAAGGAGCGGGACGAGCCGCGGCCGCGCGCCGGCGTGCTGCGCACGCGCGAGTTCACGATGAAGGACGCCTACTCGTTCGACCGCGACGAGGAGGGGCTGGAGCGCTCCTACGAGGCGAACCGCAGGGCCTACGCGAACATCTTCGACCGCTGCGGGCTGCGCTGGTACGAGTGCGAGTCCGACGTGGGGATGATGGGCGGCTCCGGCGCCCACGAGTACATGGCGCCCTGCCCGGCGGGGGAGAACGAGGTGGCGCTCGCGGCCGGCTACGCGGCCAACGTCGAGGTCGCCACCGCCGAGCCGCAGCCCGTCGACCTGCCCGACCCGCTGCCCGAGCCCAAGGAGGTCTCCACGCCCGGCCTGACCACGGTGGAGGAGGTCTCCGGCGCGCTCGGCGTGCCCGCCGGCGCCTTGATCAAGGCGCTGCCGGTGATCGTCGACGGGCGCGGGATGGTGCTCGTCCTGGTGCGCGGCGACCACCGCCTCAACGAGATCAAGCTGCGCAACGCGCTCGGCGCCAACTTCCGCCCGGCGACCCCGGAGGAGATCGCGGAGAGGATCGGCCCCGCGGGCTACATCGGGCCCGTTGGCGCCGAGGTCCCGATCATCAAGGACGCGGCGATCCAGGGGGCCGGCTACGCCTGCGGCGCGAACAAGCCCGATGCGCACCTGGTCGGCGTCGAGCCCGGCCGCGACTTCCAGTACGAGGAGGTCGACGTGCGCGTGGTCGAGGCCGGCGATCGGACCCCCGACGGCCAAGAGATCACGATCGAGCCCGCGATCGAGGTCGGCAACATCTTCAAGCTCGGCACGCGCTACTCGGAGCCCTTCGGCGCCACCTACCTAGACGAGGAGGGCGTCGAGCGGCCGATCGTCATGGGCTGCTACGGGATCGGGCCCGCCCGGATCGTCGCCGCGGCGGTCGAGCAGCACGCCGACGACAAGGGCATCGTCTGGCCGCGCGCGCTCGCCCCGTGGGAGGTGGTCGTCGTGCCGCTCGGCAAGTCCGGGGACGAGACCCACGCCGAGGCTGAGCGCCTGTACGAGGAGCTCCGCTCCTCCGGCGTCGAGGTCCTCCTCGACGACCGCGACGCGGGCGCCGGTGAGAAGCTCACCGACGCCGAGCTCGTCGGGTGCCCGCTGCGCGTGGTGATCGGGCGGCGCGGCCTGGCCGAGGGCAAGCTCGAGGCGCAGGAGCGCCGCACGGGCGCCGAGCACGAGATCCCGCTGGCCGACGCGGCCCAGGCAGTGCGCGAGATCCTCGCCGGCATCGAGTAGGGATGAGCGCCCCCGCGCCCGGCCGACCGCGAACGCCGCGCGCCCGCGGCTTCCGGCGCCTGGCGGGGATCGACCGCTCCGGCAGGGCCCCGGTCGAGACCCGGCGTGGACAGCCGCTGCGCCCCTTCACGCTGCCCAACCTGATCGGGTACCTGCGGCTCGCCTCGCTGCCCGTCTTCCTCGTGCTCGCCTTCGAGTCGGACGACGGGCGCTCGACGACGGCGGCCCTGATCTACCTGTGGATCGCCCTCGGCGACTACCTCGATGGATTCTTGGCACGCGCGACCGGCCAGTACTCGCGCATGGGGGCGCTGCTCGACCCGGTCGTCGACCGCCTCACGGTCCTCGCCGGCGCCGTCGTCTGCTGGCACTTCGAGCTCCTGCCGCGCTGGGCCCTGCTGGTGCTCGCGGCACGCGAGATCACGATGCTGGTCCTCGGCCGTCTTGCGCTGCGCCGCGGCATCGACATCGAGATCAACTGGGTCGGCCGCGTGGGCGTCTTCCTGATCTTTGCGGGGATCTTCTGGTCGCTTGCGATCGACTGGTGGGTGACGGTGGCGCTGTTCCTCGCAGGGGTGGTCGTGGCCATCGCCGCCACCTGGTTCTACGTGCGCGCCGGCCTGCGGCAGCTCCGTGCGCTTCAGCCGCGATGACCCGCGGTTTCGTTCCCGCGCTGAGCCTCGCGGCGGCGGAGCTCGAGCTCGAGCCGCTGCCCCTCGACCCGGAGCGGATCCTCGCCGGTGCGCCCGCGACCTTCGGCGTCACCCTCTTCGAGCGTGACGGGGTCGAGTGCGTGATCGACGCGCGCGCGTCCTCCGCCTGACGCCTGCGGGGCAAAACCGGCGATCAACCGCCCCTGAAAACCGGGCCCAGTGGGCGGCCCGCTGCAAACCATCAAGCTCAACTTGACGTTTTCAGGGCAGCCCTATAATCGCCAACAGGCGCCAGCAGCCCCCACGTCAGAGGGAGAGGAAAGCTTTGACCGACTACGACGAGACCTTCCCCGACATCGCCTCGATGAGCGACGAGGAGCTGAAGGCGACGATCGAGAAGCTCACCGAGGAGGAGCGCGAGGTCTCGTACCGGCGCCGCATCCTGCACGGGAAGATCGACATTCTGCGCGCCGAGCTCGTCAATCGGCTCAAGCACAGGCGCGAGGACGGCGACTCGGTGATCACCGGCGCCGACGTGCAGGCGCTCACGGACATCCTCGTGGGCAAGGTCTCCGACGCCGACCGCACCGAGGGGGGCTGAGATGGCGATCCACTGCCCCGAGTGCGGCTTCGTCAACCCCGAGGGCGCGAACTACTGCCAGAAGTGCGGCGCGTACCTCGCCCGCCCGGAGGGCGCCGACGAGCCCACGACGATGACCTACAAGGTCGACGAGACGGGCGACTTCCAGCCCGTGGACATCGACGCCGAGGTCGACCGCACCGGCGCGGCGCTCGTCATCCGCTCGGGCGGCGGGCGCGCGGGGGAGAGCTTCCCGATCACGGGTGATCGGATCTCCATCGGGCGCACCCCGGACGCCGGCGTCTTCCTCGACGACGTCACGGTGTCGCGGAACCACGCACTGATCGTCCGCCGTCAGGACGGCTTCTACATCGACGATCTCGGGTCGCTGAACGGCACCTACGTGAACAGGCGCCGCATCGAGTCGCACCTCCTCCAGGACGGCGACGAGATCCAGATCGGCAAGTACAAGCTGAGCTACCTGGAGCGCTGAGGGCGGTGCCCGTGGCTACACGCAACGAGGCGGGCGCGAGCGGACAGGAGAGCGGCGGCAACCGCAAGGCCGAGTCGGCCTCGCGTCCCCGCAAGGCGCTGACGATCGGCGCGGTCGCGAAGATCCTCAGCCAGGAGTTCGAGGACATCTCGATCTCGAAGATCCGGTACCTCGAGGACCAGAAGCTGCTCTCGCCCCGGCGCACGCCGGGCGGGTACCGCCTCTACAGCCAGGCGGACGTCGAGCGGCTGCGCACGATTCTGCGCATGCAGCGGGACGAGTTCCTGCCGCTGCGGGTGATCCGCCAGGAGCTCGCCTCGGGTGCGCTGAACACCAGCTCGCGACCGGCCGCGGAGGCCGGGCAGCGCCGCCGGGCGATCACGGTGGACGCCGACGTGCGCACGATGTCCGCGGAGGAGCTCATCGAGCAGGCCGGCGTGAGCCGCGAGTTCCTCCGCGAGCTCGCCGAGTACGGCGTCGTCGAGGGTGAGCGGCGCGACGGACGCGTCGTCTTCGACGAGACCGACCTAGAGATCGTGCGCGCGGCCGCCGAGCTGGCGCGCTACGGCGTCGCCGGGCGCAACCTGCGCGTCTTCCGCACCTCCGCCGACCGCGAGGCCGCCCTGCTCGAGCAGCTCCTCGGCGCGGCGCTGCGCTCGCGCAGCCAGGCCCGCCGCCGCGAGGCCGTCGAGAACCTGGAGAGCCTCGCCGCCGTGTGCGGGCACCTCAAGCAGCTCATGCTCGTCCGGCACCTGCGGCGGCTGAAGGGCGACGCCTGAGGGCGCTCGCGCCCACCGTGCCCAGGGTCGCCCGCAGCCGCGTGATCGCCGCCCCGCGCGAGAGCGTATGGAAGCTGATCGCGGACCCGCACAACCTGCCGCGCTGGTGGCCGCGCGCGACGCGCGTCGAGGACGTCCGCGGTTCGGGCAAGCGCATGCGCTGGACCACGGTGCTCGAGACCGAGCGGGGCGTACCCGTGCGCGCCGACTACCGCTGCGCGGCGAGCGTCGAGCCCCGCCGCTTCGAGTGGCGCCAGGAGGTCGCCGACACGCCCTTCGAGCGGATCCTCAAGTCGTCGTCGCTTGCGATCGAGCTCGAGCACGCGGCGGGTGACTCGACCGACGTGCGCATGACCGCCGAGGAGACGCTGCGCGGGTTCGCCCGCCTGGGCGCCCCGATGCTGCGCGGCGCCGCCGCACGCCGCCTCGACGAGGCGCTCGCCGGCATCGAGCTGGCGCTGGTCGGGGAGCCAGGATGAGCGCCGCCGAGGCCGGCGGAGCGATGAAGTGGTGGGGGTGGGGGGACCCCGGCGTGCGCGTCCCCCTCCCGGAGAGCGCGCTCGCGGTGCTGCGCGACGAGCTCGGGCCGGGGGAGCCCAGCCCGCGCGTCGAGCTCGAGGAAGTCGCCGTGCCCGAGCCGCGCCCGTTGCCCGAGGCCGTCACGGCCGCCGCCGGCGAGCCGGGCCCGCTCGCCGCGCACGAGCAGCGCGTGCGTCGGGCGGCCGGCAAGGGCTACCCGGACCTGATCCGCATGCGCGCGGGGCGCCCCGAGGGCGCGCCGGACGCCGTGCTTCTGCCCTCGAGCGCCGAGCAGGTCGCCGCGATCATCCGGGCCTGCGCCGAGACGGGGGTCGCCGTCGTGCCGTTCGGGGGCGGGACCAGCGTGGTGGGCGGCGTCGCGCCCGAGGCCGGGCCGCACGAGCGCGTGATCGCCCTGGATTTGCGCCGCCTGCGCCGCTGCGAGGTCGATCGCCGGTCGCTCACGGCGACCCTCGGTGCGGGCCTGCGCGGCCCCGAGGCGGAAGCCGCGCTTGCCCAGCACGGGCTCACCCTCGGCCACTTCCCGCAGTCGTTCGAGTTCGCGACCATCGGCGGCTTCGCCGCGACGCGCTCCGCCGGGCAGGCCTCCTGCGGCTACGGGCGCTTCGACGAGCTCGTCACCGCGCTCGAGCTGGTGACGCCGGTCGGCCCGCTGCGCACGCTGACCACCCCGCACACCGCGGCGGGCCCGTCGCTGCGCGAGGTCGCGCTCGGGTCCGAGGGCACTCTGGGGGTGCTCACCGACGTCACCGTGCGCGTGCGCCCGGCGCCCGAGGCGCGGCGTTACGAGGGCTGGATCGCGCGCGATTTCGAAACCGGGTGCGAGGCGGTACGCGCGCTCGCCCAGGCCGACGCGCTGCCCGACGTGACCAGGGTCTCCGACGAGGAGGAGACCCGGGTGAACCTGATGCTCGCGGGCGACGGAACGGCGCTCAAGGTCCTGGGCGCTTACCTGCGCCTGCGGCGGGTCGCCGACGGGGCCATGCTGATCCTTGGCTGGGAGGGCGAGCGCGAGGCCGTCGAGCGCCGGCGCGCCATCGCGGCGCGGGTGCTGCGCGCCCACGGCGTCGTCTCGCTCGGCAGCGCCCCGGGCCGCGCCTGGGAGCACGGCCGCTTCCGCGGGCCGTACCTGCGCGATGAGCTGCTCGACCACGGCTACCTCGTGGAGACGCTCGAGACCGCCCACTCCTGGTCGAAGTACCAGGCTCTCTACCGGGCGGTGCGCGACGCGCTCACGTCGGCCCTGCGCGACGGCGGCACCCCGCCGATCGTCTTCTGCCACCTCTCGCACGCCTACCGCGACGGCGCCTCGCTCTATTTCACCTTCCTCGCCAGGGCACGCCCGGGCGCCGAGCTCGAGCAGTGGGCGGCCGCGAAGCGCGCGGCCAGCGAGGCGATCATGACGGCCGGCGGCACGATCACGCACCACCACGCGGTCGGCCGCGACCACGCCCCCTACATGGACGCCGAGGTGGGCTGGGTCGGCTTGGAGGCGCTGCGCGCGCTCAAGCAGCGCCTCGATCCGGCCGGGGTCATGAACCCCGGCAAGCTCCTGCCGGCCTAGCTAGCTGCGGCGGCGCCCGCCGCCCCGCGCCGCGGGGATCTCACCCTCGAGCACGGTCTCGCCGGCCTTCTGCACGACGAGCTCCTCCTCCTGGACCGCGCGCTCGATCGTGCGGCGCACCTCGCCGACCCTGCCGACGGAGACGTTGATGAAGCGGCTCGTCGCGACCAGCGCCAGGGCGTCGCTCGGGATCGAGAACCGGTCCTGGAAGGAGCCGTCGTTCTCGGGGACGATGGGGGAGAGGGGGTAGCCGCGCTCGCGGTCGAACAGGAACCACACGACGTACACCTGGCCGCGCGCGGGCGGCTCGAGGTTCTCGATCGAGAGGTCGAGGTACGCCTGATCGTCGTCGGTGATCCCGACCGCCGCCGTCCCGGAAGCGTCGCCGCTGCCCGCGGGCTCAAGCGGGACCGAGGTGATCTCCTCGCCGCCGAGCTCCTCCTCGGCGGCCGCGGTCGTCGTGGTGCCGCTCGCGGAGTCGTCGTCTCCCGAGAAGACCCCCGTGGCGGCGAGCACGCCGACAACGATCACGACCGCGCCCGCCGCCAGCGCGGCGAGCAGCCGCTGTCGCGGGCTCCAGGGCTCCCGCTTCGCCGCGGGCGCCGCGTCGGGGGGCGGCGGGGCCTCGCCCGGCAGCCTGGGCAGCTCGGCCTCGGGCGCGATCTCACGCAGGCGGGCGACCAGCGTGCGCGCGAGCTCGAGGTCCTCGGCGTCGGAGCGCAGGTGCCGCACGGCATCCGCCCGGCCGATCGGGTCGGCCTGCCCGAGCAGGTAGTCCGTGAGCCCGGCGCGCCGGTCGGGATCGGCGCCGCCCAGCTCGCGCAGCCCGGCGCGCGCCCGCGCGCGCACCTCCTCCTCGTCGATATCGAGGAGGCCGGCGAGATCGGCGTAGCTGTGCCCGCGCTGGAGGATCAGCTCCAGCACCGCGGCCTGGTCGGCGGTGAGCGGCATGGTGCGGAAAGCGTACGGGGTAGCGCCCCACGGGGGCGCGGGTAGGGCAAAGGTCGCCGGCCACCGGTCGCCGGTTCCGAGGGCCTGGCCGAACCGGCTCGCCGGCAAATCGGCAGCGCTAGCTTCAGGGCGTGATCGAGCGCTGGGCGGGCTCCGCGCGCCGTCAACCCTCGTTTGCAGTCGCGATCGGGCTCGGTCTGGTGGCCGTCGCCTTCGGCGTGGCGCGCACCGCACCGCAGGAGCTCCCGGTTGGATCGCTCGTCCCCGAGGGCGAGGTGCCCGGCGCCGGCGCGACCGTGCTCGTCACGACGCCGGACGGGGTGGGCGACCGCGTCCGCGACGTCGCCCTGGAGGCGATCCAGGCGCAGCTCGAGACGGACCCCAACGTCGCCAGCGTCCAGGCCGCCCCGCAGGCCGACGGCGCGCTCGCGTTCGCCATCGTCCCGTCCGACCCGGGACCGCGGGCGATGCAGGAGACGGCCGCCCGGTTGCGCGCGAATCTCGATCCGGGTCCGTTGCGCTTCGACCTGCGCGGCGAGGCGGCCGCGATCGCCGACGCCAGACACGAGCTTGGCGGCGACCTCTGGCGGGCCGAGCTGCCCGCGCTCGCCGCGGCAGCGCTGATCGCGGCGCTCGCGCTCGGCGCCGCGGGCGCGTGCGCGGCCCTCGGCGTCGCGGCGCTCGCGCTGCTCGGCACGCTTGCGGCGCTGCGCGGTGCCGCGCTGCTCGCCGACGTCTCCCTGCTCGCAATCGCCGCCGCGGCGCCGGTCGCACTGGCCCTCGGGTTCGAGCTGATCGGAGCGCTCCGCGCCCGGTACCGCGATGCGCAGGCGCTTGGCGCCGGCAGCGAGGGCGCCCGCCTCGCGCTCACCGGCTTCGCGGGGTCCGCAGCGATCGGCGCAGCGGCCGCCGCCACGGCGCCGCTGGCGGTCCTCGCGCTGCCGCTGGGTCAGGGCGGCTCGCTCGCGGCGGGCTGCGCGTGCGCTGCGCTGCTCGCGCTCGCGGGCGCCCTGCTCTTCGGCCCTGTGGGGCTCACCGCTCGCTCCGGCGCGGCCTCCAACCGGCCGCGGGTCCCGGCGTGGCCGCGGACGCTACCCAGGCTCGGCGCCCGCGCCCGCGCGCTCGCGCTGTGCGCTCTCGCGGCGCTGGGGCTCGCGCTCGCCGCGCCGGCGCTCGGCGCCGATTCGCACGCCTTCGCTGCCGACGGGGCAGGCTCGCTCGCGACTGACCTGCCGCTCGCCGCGGGTCTCGCCCTCGCGATCTGCTGCGCCGTTCCAGCCGCGGCCCTGCGTGCGCCGCGCGCGCTGCTCCTCGCCCCCGTCACGCTGCTTCCCGCCTGCGCGGGGCTCGGGGTCGCTGTGGCGCTCGCGGACGGGTGGGTCGGCTCGGACCCCTTCGACGCGCCCCTCGGCGGCGTCGAGAACAGCGCCCTGGCATCCGGGCTGTGCGCGGTGCTCGCGGTGAGTGCCGCGCGGACCGCCCGCGCCTGCGCGCTCGCCGCCGAGGCGGGGCCCGTGCCGCACGCCGCTGCCCGCAAGCTCCTCGGGCGGGAGGTCGGCCGGCCCGCCGTGCTCGGCACGCTCGTCGCGGGCCTGGCCTGCGCCGCCCTGCTTTGGGTCGATCACTACGTCGCGCGCCAGTTCGGGACGCTCGTGGCGACGGGCCTCGTCGTCGACGCGCTGGTTGCGCAACCCCTGACCGCGGCGCTCGCGCCGCGTCTGGTGAGGCGCGGGCGCCGGCGCCAGCGACGGTTCGCGGTAGTCTCGCCGGTCCGATGAGCACGGACCCGACGGAATTCGACTGGCGCGCCGTAGCTGGCGGGGACGGCCCGGCGGGCGCCCTGGGCGTGCGCTTCGAGGAGGTCACGCCGGAGCTCGTTCGTGCCTCGTTCCCGGTTGCCGACGTCGTGCGCCAGCCCGCGGGCATCGTCCACGGCGGCGTCTACGCGCTCGTCGCCGAGAGCATGTGCTCGCTGGGCACAGTGAGCGGCGTCTGGCGGGACGGCATGGTCGGCCTCGGGATGTCGAACAACGCGACCTTCTTGCGCTCGGTCGCCGACGGCACGGTCCACGCGGTTGCGCGTCGCGTGCACGGCGGGCGCACGACCTGGATCTGGGACGTCGAGATGACCGACGATCGGGGCCGCGTCTGCGCGCTGGTGCGGATGACGATCGCGATCCGCCCGCGACGCTAGCCGCGGAAACGGTTCGTGATCGGCAGGCGGCGGTCGCGGCCGAACGCCTTGGGAGTGATCCTGATCCCCGGCGGCGCCTGGCGGCGCTTGTACTCGGAGCGGTCCACCATGCGCAGCACCTCGTCGACGAGCTCCGGGTCGAGCCCCTCGGCGACGATCTCGTCGCGCGAGCGGTCGGCCTCCACGTACTCGGCGAGGATCCGGTCGAGCGTGGCGTAGGGAGGCAGCGAGTCCTCGTCGCGCTGGTCCGGCCGCAGCTCGGCCGAGGGCGCGCGTTCGAGGACCGACTCGGGCACGGTGGGGGAGGGGCCCCGGGCGTTGCGGTAGCGGACGAGCTCGTAGACAAGCGTCTTCGGCACGTCCTTGATCACGGCGAAGCCGCCCGCCATGTCGCCGTAGAGCGTGGCGTAGCCGACCGACAGCTCGCTCTTGTTGCCGGTGGTGAGCACGAGCCAGCCGTGCGCGTTGGAGAGCGCCATGACCAGGTTGCCGCGGATCCGAGCCTGCAGGTTCTCCGCGGCGACGCCGCCGCGCACGCGGTCGCCGAGGGCGGCGTCGTAGGCGCGCATCAAGGGCTCGATCGGAATCTCGATCAGCTCCACCCCGAGGTTCGCCGCGATCGCCCGGGCATCGGCCTGCGTGCCCTCGCTCGAGTGCGGCGACGGCATGACGACGCAGGTGAGCCGCTCGGGCCCGAGCGCGTCCGCGGCGATCTGCGCGACGAGCGCCGAGTCGATCCCGCCGGAGAGCGCGACCACGGCGTGCCGGAAGCCGTTCTTCTCGACGTAGTCGCGCAGGCCCAGGACGAGCGCCGCGTACACCTCCTCGATGTCGTCGAGGAGGGGCTCGACGCGGCCGGCGGAACCGTCCTCGCCGAGGTCGACCAAGACCAGGTCCTCCTCGAACTGCCTGGCGCGCGCGACGATCTCGCCGCGCTCGTCGACGACGAAGCTCGCCCCGTCGAAGACGAGCTCATCCTGCCCGCCGACGAGGTTGCAGAACGCGAACGGCACCCCGTAGGCGCGGGCCCGGTCGGCGAACATGCGCTCGCGGCCGCGCGCCTTGCCGCGGTGATAGGGGGAGGCGGAAGGGTTCGCGATCAGGCGCGCGCCGGCAGCGACCTCGTCGGACGCCGGTGCGCCCGGCTCCCAGACGTCCTCGCAGATCGTCAGGCCTACCGGAACGCCGCCGATCTCCTCCACGCGGGGCTCGCCGCCGCGCATGAAGTAGCGCTCCTCGTCGAACACCGCGTAGTTGGGCAGCCGCTGCTTGCGGTACACAGCGCGGATGGCGCCGTCGGCGAGGACGGCGAGCGAGTTGTAGGCGAGCTTGGGTGCCGGCGCGTCGGGGTGGCGCACCCCCGCCGTCGCGGTCGGCTCGGCGAAGCCGACCAGCGCCGTGACCCCGTGGATCTCGGCGGCGAGCCGCTCGACGGCGGAGACGTTCGCGGCCAGAAAATGCCGCTTCAGGTACAGGTCCTCGGCCGGGTAGCCGGGGATGACCAGCTCCGGGAAGAGCACGAGCTGCGCGCCCTCGGCGCGGGCGCGCTCGATCCACTCGCGGACCTTCGCGGCGTTGCCCTCCAGGTCGCCCACGGTGGCGTTGACCTGGGCGAGCGCGAGCCTGAGCTTGGGATTCGGCACCGGGCAAGTATGTAACGGGAGCGCGACGGCGCGCCCACCGGGCAACGAATCTCCCGGCGGGCCGCGGCCGAGGGGGTATCGTGGGGCGCGAGGCGGACCTACCGTGCACGGCTTGTTGAGCAGCTCAGGGTGGCGCCGCGGACTCCGTCCGGCGGCGCTGGCGGCCCTCGCGTGGCTTGCGCTGGGCGCCGCGGAGGCGCGAGGCGACGAGCCGACACCGGCCGGGCCGCTCACGCAGGCCGCGGCCGCGGAGGAGCTTGAAGAGGCGCGCGCCGCGCTCGCGGGCGAGCCCGCTCCCGGCGAGACCGCACCCGAGTACGAGGTCACCCTCGAGCTCCGCGACCTGGCGCTCGCGCTGCCATACCTGCGCGGGGCCGCGCGCCAGGAGGCGCTCGCCCTGCTCGCGCGGCCGCCAGACTGCACGCAGAATCCGTGCCCGCTGTACGGGGACGGCAACAGCGCGCAGAAGCCGTTCAACATCGGCTGGAGCCCGGCCGACACGGCGAACCGCGACGTGCTGGAGAGCGCGCATTTCCGGATCCACTACGTGACCACGGGTCCTGACGCGCCCTCGGCGCAGGTGCTCAGCCGAATCGAGGATTTGGCCGAGCGGGCCTTCGACGTGGAGAACGCCCAGCTTGGCTGGCCCGAGGCCAAGTCCGACAACGGGATCGGCGGGGACGACCGCGTCGACATCTATTTGGCCGACCTCTGCGTCCAGCCGAACCAGTGCTTCTTCGGCTTCGCGGCCCCCGATCCCGAGGTGCCCGGCTGCAACGCTCCGACCTATCGCTGCGCCGCCTACATGGTGCTCGACAACGACTACGTCGGGTTCCCGCACCGGATGAAGGCGCTCAAGGCGACCCTCGCCCACGAGTACAACCACATCCTGCAGTTCCGCATCGACGCGGCGATGGACCGCTGGGTGTTCGAGTCGACCGCGACCTGGATCGAGGAGCACGTCTTCCCCGCCGCGGACGACTGGGTGGGCACGTTCCTGTCCTTTTGGGCGCGGACCTCGCGCCAGCCGATCACGACGGCCGCGAGCGGGGATCCGCGGCAGTACGGCACCGCGGTCTGGAACCACTGGCTCACCCGGCGCTTCAGCCCCGATGTCGTGCTCGACTCCTGGCTCGCGTCCCGCAAGACGCGGCCCAAGCACTTCGGCGTCAACGCGTACCAGCGCGCCATCAGGCGCAATGACGGTCTCGGCTTCGCGCAGGAGTTCGTGCGCTTCGCCGCCGCCACGGCGGAGTGGCGCGCCCGCGGCAGCGGGTTCCCCGACCGCAACAAGCCCGGGTTCGTCGACGTGAAGCGATTCGGGATCCTTCGCCCCGGCGAGCGGTCCAGGCTCAAGCTGAACCACACCGCGTACGTCCTGCAGCGGGTGAGGCCCCACGGCGCGCGGCGCCTACGCCTGGTGGTGAAAGCGCCGAAGGGCACGCGGAGCGGGATCGCCCTCGTCGGCCGCCGCGGTAAGCCGAAGACGGCCAAGGTGGTCCGCGAGGTGCGCTACCTGCAGAAGGGCGGCACCGGCGCCGTGACGCTCGGGAACGTCCGGCGGTACAAGCGGATCACGGCGGTGATCGTGAACGCCGACGGCCGCTTGCGCAGCAAGGGGTTCGCGCGGGCCTACGCGCACAACGGCCGCCACTACGTGGTCGAGCTGCGGCGGCGCTAGGAGGAGCTCTCGCCAGGGGGAGCGAGCGGCCCGTCGGCCGCGAGCTCGCGCTTGAGCGCCTCGAGGCGCGCGCACGAGGCCCTCACCGACGCCTCGTCCAGCTCCCCTGCCTGGACGGCGCGGACCAGGGCGGCGGCGATCCCCCGCACCCGGCTGCGGGCGAAGAGCAGTACGTCGACCCCGGCGGCCGCCGCCCGCACCGCCGCCTCGCGGTGGTCGGCCTCAGAGGCGACGGCGGGCGCCAGCAAGTCGTCGCTGATCACGACGCCGCCGAACCCGAGGCGCTCGCGCAGCTCACCGCTGACCACCTGCGGCGAGAGCACGGCCGGGGCGCGCGAGCCCAGCGCGGGATAGGCGGCCGAGCTCATCATCACCGCACGCACTCCGCCTTGGATCGCAGCGGCGAACGGCGCCATGTCGGCCCGCAGCTCGCGGCGACTCGCGGACACCGTGGTGGGCGTGTAGTCGGTGTTCTCGACGGCGCGACCGAGGCCGGGGAAGTGCTTCGCGGTCGCCGCGACCCCCTCGTTCTGCAGTCCCGCGGCGAAGCGCAGGCCAAGCCTTTGGACCTGCTCCGGCGTGGCGCCGAAGGCGCGCGGGACCATCCAGTGCTCGGCGTCCGCCGGCACGTCGAGGACCGGCGCGAGGTCGACGTTGATACCGAGCTCACGAAGCTGGAAGCCGGCGGCGCGGCCCTCGAGGCGCGCGGCTCGCGGGTCGTCGTTCTGCGCGAGCGTGTAGGGGGAGAGCTGGGGCGGGAGCGCGGGGAGGCGCTCGACCACGCCGCCCTCCTGGTCGATCGCGACGAGCAGCGGCGGGTTGCCCCCGCGTGCGGCCTCCTCCTGAAGGGCGGCGATCTGAGCGGCCAGGCGCTCGCCGCGCACGTCCTCGGGCGGGAACAGGATCACGCCCCCGATCTCCCCGCTCCGCGCCTGCCGGCGGAGCTCGTCGGTCGCGCGCAGCTCCATGCGCACCATCACGCTCTGGCCCGCGGCGCGCGCGAGGTCGCTGCGCTGCGGATCGCAGAAGCCCGCGACGGGCTCGGCCCCGCCGCCATCGGAGCCGGCGCCGGATCCCACCGCGGCGCCCGCGATGGCGGAGAGCGCGGCCACCACGCCGAGCGCCCGCAACCGGCGCCGGCGGTAGGCGGCGCGCCTGGCCGCCGCCCGGCGACGCTGGCGCTCGCTTGGCGTGGCCGGTCCGCGGTCGGCGCGCGCCCACGCGCCTCCGCTGCCCGTGCTGCGGGGGGACCCCATAGCGCGCATTCTTTCGCGCCGCACGCGCGAACGGTCGCCCCGGCCTAGTAGTACGCTGCGCGCGCAACCGGCGAAGGAGGCCCCGATGGCCGAAGACGAGTTCCGCGTCGAGGTGGACCTCGACGACCCCGAGCACGGCTTCACGCTCGGCGAGCGCCTGCGGGCGTTCGACCTCGACGAGGAGGCCGAGGAGCGCCTGGGCTCGCGCGTGATCGTGACCCGGGACGGGCCGCACATGTTCCTCTACGCCAACACCCGGGAGAGCTGCGCCGAGGCGGAGCGCGTGGTGCGGGAGCTGCTCGAGCAGGAGGGGCTCACCGCGGTCGTGCGCTCCACGCGCTGGCACCCCGTGGCGCGGGCCTGGCGGGACGCCGACGAGCCGCTCCCGGAGTCCCCGGAAGAGGTGGCCGAGGAGGAGCGGGAGCGCGAGCAACACGAGGAGGACGAGGGGCTCAAGGCGCCCGGATTCGTGCTCCTCGGCAGCTACAAGCCCAGGTTCCTGCGCGATCTGGGCCTCTAAGGGCGCTCGAGCGGCACCCCCCGTTTGGGCGGAATCTCCCAAGCCGGGGCGGCGACTTCCGCACGGTATCCCCTGTGTGGGGTACCATCGCGCGCGCCCCATCAGGAAGACGGGGCACGGGACACTGGGACGAAAGGGGTCTTAGGAAGAATGGTGTCTAGGAAGCTGGTCGGAGCGCTGGTCGCATTGGCCTGCGCGCTGACCGCGCTGGCGTCTGCAAGCGCCGCGACAGCTGCAACTGCGACTTATCACCCGGACGAGAACGCGCGTACGTTCGCGACCTCGGCAGCGGGCTGGACCGCCGGTACCGAGTACTCGACCTTGCTTTGCGTGCCCGGCGTTACCTGTCCGGTGGTGGACAGCTTCCACCGCGCGACGGGCGGGGCCAGCGGCCAGAACGACGGCCATCTGCGCAGCGAGGTCAACTCGCTCGCCAGCTTGCTGACCACGGTTCGGACGACCTGGCACAGCCCGACGTTCACGTACGACGGCGTCGGTGGCCAGGCTCCGGACTCGGTCAGCTTCACGTTCGACAGGCGGTTCGAGGTCGGCGCGCTGCTCTCGCTGCTGACGTCGTCGGAGTACCGCGTGCAGCTCGACAACGTCACCGACAACAGCAGCGTGACGCTGTTCGGTCCGGCGCCGATCCCCAACATCGACGAGTGGGTCAGCGCCCCGGCTACGAACATCCCGCCGGACGAGCTCGACATCGGGGACGAGTACCGGTTCCGGATCGTCACCCAGTTCTCGCTGCCGGTGTCGCTCATCCCTGACGCGGAGTTCGACTTCGACAACGTCGTGCTTACCGCGACGAAGGCCGACGAGGAGCCGAACGACGAAGACGGCGACGGCGTGCCGGACGGCGAGGACAACTGCCCGGCGGTCGCCAACCCGGACCAGGCAGACGCCGACGGTGACGGCATCGGCGACGCGTGCGACGACACGCCGGGCGGTCCGGACGAGGACGGCGACGGCGTCCCGGATGACGTCGACAACTGCCCGGGTGTCCCGAACCCGGATCAGGCTGACGCCGACAACGACGGCATCGGTGACGCCTGCGACGACGAGCCGGGTCCGGACGAGGACGGTGACGGCATCCCCGACGACAACGACAACTGCCCGAGCGTCCCGAACCCGGATCAGGCCGACTCGGACGGTGACGGCATCGGCGACGCCTGCGACGAGTCCGAGGAGCCGGACACGGACGGCGACGGCGTGCCGGACGACGAGGACAACTGCCCGGCGGTCGCCAACCCGGACCAGGCGGACACCGACGGTGACGGCATCGGCGACGCGTGCGACGACACGCCGGGCGGTCCGGACGAGGACGGCGACGGCGTCCCGGATGACGTCGACAACTGCCCGGACGTCCCGAACCCGACCCAGCTGGACAGTGACGGCGACGGCGTCGGCGACGCGTGCGACGAGTCGCCCGAGGATCCCGACGGCGACGACGACGGGACGGACGACGGTGAGGACAACTGCCGAACCGTCCCCAACCCGGACCAGGCGGACACCGACGGTGACGGCATCGGCGATGCCTGCGACGACTCGCCGTTCGGCGAGGTGACCTGCCTGGGCGGCCTGGCCGCGCTGTGGCCCGGCACGCCGGCGAGCGATGAGCTGATCGGCACGAATCGCAGCGATTCCCTTCGCGGTCTCGGCGGGAACGACACGATTCAGGGCCGGGGCGGCTCCGACTGCCTGTTCGGCGACGAGGGCAACGACTCGCTCAGCGGCGGGCCCGGCCTCGACGAGCTGCGCGGAGGCCCGGGCAAGGATGTGCTCTCGGGCGGCCGTCTCCGTGACGTGCTGCGCGGGGAAGCCGGCGGCGACCGGATCGACGGCGGGCCCGGCCGGGACGAGATCCGCGGGCACTCCGGCAATGACCGCCTGAAGGGCGGACCGCACCGCGACCTCTTGAGCGGCGGTCCCGGCAACGACAGGCTGGTCGGCGGTGGCGCTGAGGACAGGTACGTCGGCGGCCCGGGGAACGACCGGATCAACGCCGCCGACGGCGAGCGCGACCGGATCTCGTGTGGCCGCGGCATCGACCGCGTGCGCGCGGACCGCGGCGACCGCGTCTCGCGCAACTGCGAGGTGGTGACGCGCGTCTAAGCGCTAGCCGCCGCGCAAGACCGGTTGGAACGGGGCGCCCGAAGGGGCGCCCCGTTTCGTTTGGTCGCCGGTCGCAGGTCGCCGGGTATGGAGGCGCGATCGTGGTGGGGCCGCGGCGGGTTATGGAAACCAGCCGGGCGTTCGCCGGGCGGCCGATCATCAAGCGGCTTGGGCACGAGAACGGGCGACCGGCGACCGGCTAGCCGCGACCCACGGCAAGCGCGGCCCGATGTTTGTCCCGGCGTAAGCTGGTTATTAAGAGTGTGACAGCACTCACACATAATCTGCTTACAGTCGCTTAACTCAGGCGTCGCAAGAGCAGCAAACCAACTGCCGAGTCGCGTCCAAACGGAGGGCGTGAGCGGGGAACCCAACCGCGGCGCAGCGCGCCGCACGGGGCGAATCGGGCGGTGATCCGCCTGTAGCGGTCAGAGGCAGGAAGACCTCACGCCGCGAGCCCGACAGCTAACCCCGTAGGCCAATTACGAAAGGGACAGACAATTCAAATGCGACGATTTCGCGTGGGGCGCGTCCTCGCGACGCTCACGCTCGTGCCGGCCGCCGCGCTGGCCGTGTCGGCGCCGTCGTTCGGCGAGGCCGAGCGCGCGGCGCACATCGACTCGGGGAAGCAACGGGTGAAGTATGGCAAGCGCGTGACGTTGCACGGCAAGTTCCCGGACGCGCCGAACACTGCGATCGAGATCCGGTTCCGGCGCGCCGGCGCGGACGTGTTCCGCACGGTTCGCAACGCCAAGACGGGCCCGCGGGGTGGCTACCGCGTCCGGGTCCGGCCGCGGGCGACCGGCCACTGGCGCGCCGAGGTGGCCAACCCGCAGGAGCTGCGGGCCGACGGCGGCTTGCTCGCACCGGGCACCGCCGACCTCGAGACCGGTTCCCATCGGATCCGTGTGAAGTCCAAGACCAAGGCTCGCCTCTCGCGGGCGAACGTGGTCCGGGGTTCCAAGACGCGTGTCAAGGGCCGCGTGCTGCCCGCCACGGGCGGCCGCAAGGTCGTGGTCCGCGTCGGCGGCAAGAGCTACACGACCCGGACGAACAAGAAGGGCAAGTTCTCGCGCTCGTTCCGCGTGAATTCGACGGGCACCAGGAAGGTGCGCGTTGAGGCCAAGGGCGACCGCCGCGCCACGGGCAGCAAGGATCGCGCCGGGCGTGTGACCGGTTACCGCCCGGCGGCCGCGTCCTACTACGGCCCCGGCTTCTACGGCAACCGGACGGCGTGCGGCCAGACGCTGACGCCGGGGATGCTCGGCGTGGCGCACAAAACCATGCCGTGCGGCACGAAGCTGAAGCTGATGTACGGCGGCCGCGTCGTGCGGGTGCGCGTCATCGACCGCGGCCCGTACGCGGGCCACCGTGAGTTCGACCTGACCGAGGCGACCAAGCGCCGTCTGGGCTTCGGCTCGACCGGCACGGTCTACGCCTCGCGCTAACACCTCCTCCTCCTGAGGCGCTCAGGGCCACGGGCGCGGCGTGTAGGTCGCGCCCGTGGCCCGCCTCATTTCGGGGACTCGCAATAATCGGGGGGAGATGTCTCGCTCCGACGCCAAGAACCTCGAAGCGATCTCGAAGGCGATCGACACGCACAACCAGACGTGTCCGTTCCCGCCGACCGAGATCCGCATGAACCCGTTCGAGGTCGAGCGACTCGGGTGGGAGGAGATCCGCGGCATCCCGATCGTCGGCGACCCGGGCATCTCAACGGGCCGCTTCCGCATCGTCTGCGCCCGCGACGGCGACGGCGCGGACCTGGAGGAGGTCGAGGCCGTGGGGGAGCCCATCGAGATCGGCGCGCCTCCGGATCCGAGCCGCGGCTTCCCGGTGTAGCCGACCGGCGCCGCCGTCTCAGAGGTTCAGCCCGAGGTCCCGCGTGACGCGCTGGGCCCAGATGTTGAGCTCGGTGAACCCGCCCGTGAGGATGAGCAACCCCATCGCGATCAGGATCCCGCCGCCGACGGCGATAATCGCGCGGTAGTGGCGCTTGAGCACCGCGAACGCCGCCGTCGCGCGCGAGAACGCGAGCGCCGTCAACAGGAACGGGATCGCGAGGCCGAGCGAGTACACGGCGAGCAGGAACGCGCCGTAGAGCACCTCACCCTGGATTCCGGCGAGCGTGAGCACGCCGCCCAGAGCCGGTCCGACGCATGGCGTCCACGCGATCGAGAACGCCGCGCCGGCCACGATCGGGCCGCCCTTGCCGGCGCGCGCGACGAGCGCCTCCGGGCGCCACTCGCGGTTGAGCCGGTCGACGAACATCGTCGCGATGAAGAAGCCGCCCATCCCGATCAGCAGCACGGCGCCGACGTCGGTGAGCAGGTCCTGGTGGTCGCGCAGGGTCTGGCCGAGCGCCGTGGCGGTCAGCCCGAGGAGGATGAAGATCGCCGAAAACGAGGCGATGAAGAGCAGGCTCGGCCCGAGCACGCGGGTCCAGTGGGCCTCGTCGATCTCGGCGACGCTCACGCCGCTCACCGCCGAGAGATAGCCCGGGACGAGCGGCAGCACGCAGGGCGAGACGAACGAGACGAGCCCCGCTAGGAAGGCGACCGGGACGTCAGCCCCAGAGATCGGATCCATCGCCGCCTCGTCTTAGTTCAGCGCTGCCGCCAGGCGTCGCCGATGCTCGCGCGCGAGCGGGTGCTCGGGCCCGAGCTCGGTGAAGATCGCGATCATCACGCGGCGGATCCGGTCGCGGCGCTCCGCGTCGCCCTCCGCGGCGATCGCCTCCTGCAGGGACTCCAGAGCGCCGCCGGGGTCGTCGGCGTCCCAGCGCTCGAAGGCCGCGCGGATCCTCTCGCCCGCGTCGAGATCCTCCGCGAGATCGAGCCGGGCGAGCAGGCCGGAGGCGACGAAGTCGGACTCGGCGTGGGGGGTGAGCACCTCGCGGGCCTCGTCCGCGTCGCCGCGCTTCACCAGCAGGCGGCCGAGCGCGACGGCCGCGCCCGCGTGCCGCGGATCGCGCTCGAGCGCGGCGCGCAGCGACGCCTCGTCGCCGGCCTCGGCGAGCTTGTCGGCCTCGGAGGGCACGAAGCGGTCGAGGAAGCGCTCGATCTCCGCGGGCGGGATCGCGCCCACGAACTCGCCCGCGATCCTGCCGTCCTTGAAGGCCTTGACGGCGGGGATGCCGCGCACGCCGAACGCCGCGGCGAGCATCTGGTTCTGGTCGACGTCGACCTTGGCGAGCTCGACGGCGCCGCCGCGCTTGCGGACGGCCTCCTCGAGGGCCGGGCCGAGCTGCCGGCAGGGCCCGCACCACTCGGCCCAGAAGTCGACGACGACGGGCACCTCGCGGGAGCGGTTGACGACTCGCTCCTCGAAATCGGCCTCGGCGACGTCGAAGATCACGCAGTCGAGGTTAGCCAAACGGCATGCTCCGGCCATAATTGACCGAGTGCACGACTCGCTCCGCGGCAAGCTGCTGATCGCCTCACCGACGCTCGTCGACCCGAACTTCGCGCGCACCGTCGTGCTCATCACCGAGCACAATGAGGAGGGGGCGATGGGCATCGTGCTCAACCGGCCGTCGGAGGCCAGGGCCGCCGAGGTCGTGCCAGCGCTGGCCGAGCTGACCGGCGACGATCCGCTGTTCGTAGGCGGTCCCGTGCAGCCCGAGGCGATCGTCCTGCTCGCCGAGTTCAGCGATCCCTCCGCAGCGGCGTGGATCGTCGCCGCCGACGTCGGCCTGGCCTCGGCCGACACCGATCTCGACGAGCTGCTCAGCAAGGTCCGCCGCGGCCGTCTCTACGCCGGATACTCCGGCTGGGGCGCGGGTCAGCTCGAGGCCGAGATGGAGCTCGAGTCCTGGATCGTCGAGCCGCCGCTGCCCGCCGAACTCTTCCCGGAGGACCCGGAGACGCTCTGGAGCGACGTCCTCGAGCGCAAGGGCGGCAGCTACGCGCTGGTCGCCCGCATGCCCGAGAACCCGTCGCTCAACTAGGTGCGGGGCGATGGACCCGCGCGAGCTCCGGCCCGGGTTCTGGCGCTGGCTCGCGCGTCACCCGGACTGGCGCCGAGAGGAGGGCGGGGCGACCGGCTGGCAACCCGACGTCGCCTGCTTCGCGTGGGAGGGGCCGGACGCGCTCGTCCTCTTCGACCCGCTCATAAGCGACGAGGGCGGTTGGCGCTGGCTGGACGGCCTGGTCGGGCGCCACGACGGCCCGCTCGTGGTCGCGATCACGCTGCAGTGGCACCACCGCAGCGGTAACGAGGTCGCGCAGCGTTATGGAAACTCGCGCCCCGTGGAGGTCTGGGCGCACGAGGCCGGCGCCAGACCGTGGCCGTACCCGATCACCCACGAGTTCGAGGGCGATGGTGAGCTGCCGGGCGGCGTACGAGCGCTCGGGATCGACTCGGTGCGCGCGGAGGTCGCGTACTGGATCGAGGCCGCGAGAACGCTCGTGGTCGGCGACGCGCTCCTGGGCGCCGAGGGCGAGCGCTCAGCGACGTTGCGGGTCATGCCGACCAGCTGGCTCGTAGGCGACGTGAGCGCCTCTGAGCTCGTGCAAGGGCTGGAGCGCCTGACGGAGCTCCCAGTGGAGTTGATCGTCCTGGCGCACGGCGAACCCGTCGCCAGCGAGGCGCGCGAGCGGCTGAGAGAGGCCCTGGACGCCGCGCGATAGCCGCCGGTTTCCAGCGTGCGCCCACAGGACGCGGGGGATCAGGGTCGGGCTCCATGCGCCAGGTGACGGCTGGTCGCCGGCAGTTGATTTACATAACCCCGATTATCGAGCGCAATGCCGCGCAGGCCCGGGCCCTACGCGCCATCGCTACGTTTTCCGGCCGTGAATCGACGGTTCCTGACCGTGTTGCTGGTCCTTGCCGCGGTCGCGCTCCTCGGGCTCGGGCTCGTGGTGGCGCTGGATACGGACGAGGAGGGCGCGGCGGCGGATGAGCTGGTCGCGCGTGGGGCCGAGGAATGCGCCGAGCGGCTCCCCGGCCGCGTCGGCGAGGTCCGGATCGGCGACCTGCCGCCCCGCGAGCTCGAGCGCGCTCGGCGCCGCATGGCTCGCGCCGGCGCCCGGTTCACGGACCAGACCAAGTTCGCGTTCGCGCACTGGCCCGGCGGTGCCCGCGCGCTGATCACGATGCTCCCGGTCCCCCCGGGCCATTTCGACACCGACGAGGCCCGCGAGGACGTCGCCGAGGGAGCGCTCATGGGCGCCGCCGCACAGGGCATCGTCGGCGACCGCATCAAGATTGCGGGGATCCCCCTCGTCCACTACAAACGCGGCCCGGAGCACCTCGTCGTCGCCTCGCTCGACTGTCACGTCACCTACATCGCCGCGCCCTCGCAACGCCACGGCCTGGGCCTCGCCCGCGGCCTGCTGCGGCGCGTCTCGGGCTGACGGCGGCGGAAACGGGTAGCTCCCCGCGCCGGCCTAGGCGCGCTCGCGCATGCGATGGATGCGGACGACGCCGCGCTGCACGGTGTCGATGCGCCAGAGCTCGCGGGCGCGCTCCATGAAGGGCTCCGTGAAGTTCCGCCCCGGGTCCGCCAGCCAGACCTCGGGCGCGAGCAGCGGCAGGAGCTCGAGCAGCTGCGCGACCGCCGCGCGCATGTAGAGCACGTCCGCCGCGAGCGCGAGGTCGAACGGCGCCTCGTCGAGCAGCGGGCCCGGATCCCCCCAGTCCGCCCGCACCGCGGCCAGCCCCACCCCGTTCTCGCGCGCGTTGCGCTCCAGCAGCGCGATCGCGTCGGGGTCCTCGTCGCTTGCGAGCGCCTCGGCGCCGCCGCGCGCCGCGGCGAGGCTCGGCACCCCCAGGCCGCAGCCGAGCTCGATGACGCGCTTGCCCCGCAGCTCGGCGACCGCGACCTCGCGCGCCAGCGCGACCCCGCTGCGCCACAGCACCGACCAGTACGGGAGCAGCGGCGCCCAGTCGACCTCGCGGTCGTCGGGCAGCTCCGCGGCCTCCGCGGGCTGCATCACGACCAGCGGTCCCCCGGGCAAGTCCACTTGCTGCCTGACCAGCTCCATCCGCGTCAGCCTAGAGGTCGTTTACGATCCGTTCGTCTCGTCCTGACAGAAAGGCTGGGGTCACTTGGGAGCGCGCGCCGCAGGCGCCATTGACTACGAGGGCACGTGGGTCGTGCCCGCGGAGGCTGATCGCGTCGCCGAGCTGCGCGCGCACGCCCAGGAACTGCTCGAGGCGCACGGCATCGACGCCGCGACCCTGAGCGACGTCTCCGTCGCGATCTCCGAGGCCGCGACCAACGTCGTCGTCCACGCCTACGTCGACCGCGAGCCGGGTCCCATGGAGCTGCGGGTCGAGATCCGCCACGGCGCCGTCGTGGTCACCGTGGCCGACCGAGGACGCGGCATGCAGCCGCGCGCCGACAGCCCCGGGCTCGGGATCGGCTTGCCGCTGATCGGCAAGCTGGCGAGCGCGGTCGACATGCGCGCCGGGCCCGACGGCGTCGGCACGGAGATCTCGATGACGTTCGACGTCCCCGGGCTCGTCGGCCGCCCCTCGGTCCGGGACGAAGAGGGGCGCCTCGCGATGCTCGCGCGCATCGCCGCGCTCACGGAATCGGCGGACTGGCCCGCCGCCGGCTACCAGTCCCTCGTCGAGCTGCTCGTGCCCGAGCTCGCCGACGCCTGCGCGATCGACCTGCTCGAGGAGGACAGCCGCGCGCGCCGCCTCGGCGCCCGCGTCGCCTTCGACGACGAACTCAGCGAGTGGCTCGCCGCCCGCGCCCCCGTGACGGCTGAGATCGAGGCCACGGTCCCCGACCTGCTCGTGGGGCGCCCGCGGGTCATCCGCGTCGACGACCCCGACGCGCTCGCGAAGCTGTCCCACGACGAGGACGACCGCGCCCGCATGGAGGAGCTCGGCCTGCGCTACTGGATCGTTCTGCCCTTGATCGACGATGGCGCGATGCTCGGCAGCCTCGGGCTCGGGCTGCGCCCGGAGCGCGGCCACCCTCGCCCCATGCTGAGCTTTCTGCGAGCCGCGGCGGACAGGGTCGCGCGCGGCATCGCTCGGGAGCGCATCACCCACGATCTGCGGGCCGCTGGCGCGCGCTACGAGGGCATCCTCCGCCACCTCGGCGCGGCGGTTACCGTGCACGACCGCGAGGGCCGCAACATCTACGCGAACGACGCCGCCGTGCGCCTGCTGGGCGCCGAGTCCGCCGAGGAGGTCATCTCCTCCCCGCCGGGGACGTTCGCGTCGCGGTTCATCATGACCCGCGAGGACGGCTCGCCCGTCCGCTACGCGGACCTGCCCGGCAACCGGCTCGGCCGGGGTGAGGACGCCCCTCCCCTCCTCACCCGCAGCGTCGAGCGGGTGAGCGGGCGCGAGTACTGGCTGCTCACCCGCGCGACCATGATCGACCCCGAGCGCGGGCTGATCGCGAACATCATCGAGGACGTCACCGAGAGCAAGACCGAGGAGCTCCGGCAGCGCGTCCTCGCCCGCGCCGGCGAGCTCTTCGTCTCACCCCGAGGCTACGACGAGACCCTGCGCAGCCTCGCCGAGATCCCGCTTCCCGAGATCGCCGAGTGGTGCGCGATCGACGTCCTCGAGGACGGCGAGCTGCGCCGCGCCGCGCTCGTCCACACCGATCCGGCCAAGGAGGAGCTGATCGAGCGGCTGCTCACCCGCTGGCCCCCGCGGCTCGAGGCCGAGGGCTCCGGCGTCGTCGCCAGGACCGGGGAGCCGCAGCTCTACCGCGAGATCACCGACGCGACCCTGCGAGCGGGCGCGCAGTCCGACGAGCACCTCGAGCTGCTGCGCGGGATGGGCCTGCGCTCGGCGGTCGTCGTGCCGATCCGCGCCGGTGACGAGGTGCTCGCCGCGCTCACGCTCGCCTCCGCCGAGTCGCGGCGCTGCTACGACGATGGCGACCTCGCGTTCGCCCAGGAGTTCGCGCGGCGCGCGGCGGCCGCGCTGGCCGGTGCCCGCAACCGCGACCGCTGACCTCACTCGCGCCGCAGCTCACGGCTCAGCGGCGAGCCGAACCACACCCATGCGGTCAGCAGCCCGGTCAGGGCGCCGGCGGCGATCGCCGCGGTGGCGCCGAAGATGAAGTCGCTGATCAGCACCATCACCCCCGTCATCGCGAGGCCCAGGAACGCGAGCCCCGCGACGGCCAGTCGGTTGGCGGAGAACACGACCCAGGCCTTGTCCTCCTTGCGGAAGCGCAACCGATGGCGAACCGATGGCGCGATCAGGCAGATCGACGAGAGCGCCGTGCAGATCAGCGTCGCGTAGAAGATCGCCTTCTGGAACGAGGTGACGCGCGAGAACTCGTTCTGGAACGGCAGGATCAGAAGGAACGCGAACAGCACCTGCACGCCCGGCAGCGCCACCCGTAGCCCCCCGAGCAGCTCCTGCAGGTTGCGGTCGAGCCGCTGCTCCTCCGTCTCCCCGGGGCGCCTCCCGCCACCGATCTCGGGTGCGTCCGCGCTCATCGGCGGAACAGGCGCCCCAAGGGGCTGGTGAGCAACGCATCGTGCAGGGCGCCGTGCCGTGGCGGGCCGAGCTCGAGCGCGGCGCGCGAGTCGATGTTGAGGAGCACGGCGCGCTCGTACGTGCGCTCCACCTCGGGTGCGTCGACGAAGCGCTTGCGGCCGTCGCGGTCGCGGAAGACGATGCCGTCGAGGATGTTCTCGCGGTAGTTGTCGAGGACCCGCACCACGGAGCCCACCCGCTCACCGTCCGCCGCGTACACCGGGGTCCCGCGCTTCACGGCCCGGTAGTGGACGGCGTGTCCGCGGTCCTCCTCCACGCGCACAGGATATGCCCGCGGACGACCCGGTTAAGCGGCGAGCCGCGCGGCGACCTCCGGCTCGCCACAGAACGCCTCGATCTCGCGCGAGAGCCGGCCTCCCGACCAGGTGAGCGGCGAGGCGCCCGGGTCCTCGATCGCGAACCGCGCCCGCGGCAGCCGCTCGGCCCAGGCGCGCGCGACCGCGTACGGGTGCCCGGGATCGGCCTCGTCGTGGCTGCCGACCACCAGCGCGGGCACGTCGATCCGCTCGAGTTGCTCGATGCCCTCGAACGGCAGCGAGCGCGGTACCTCGCGCAGCGCCCGGACGATCGCCGCCGGATGGCGATGCAATGAGAGGCGCTCGCGCGCGAGCCTGAGGATCACCTCGCGCCAGTCGGGGTTGAGGTCTACGTCGTAGGCGCGCACGAAGCCCTCCACCCCGCCCTGCTCCAGGCCGTCCGCGAGCGAGTCCCAGTACGCGAGTTGCTCGGCGGTCGGCGGCTCGCCCATGTGCGCGGGACCGCCCAGCACGAGCCCGGCGAGGCGGTCGCCGTGCTCCAGCGCGAAGCGGACCGCGGTATGCGAGCCCATCGAGTGGCAGGCGAGCACGACGCGCCGACCCGGGGCCTGCGCGTCGAGCAGCGCGCCGAGATCGGCCGCGAGCTCGCCGTAGTCGTAGCCCGCGTCCGGCGGCGCCGGATCCGACTCGCCGTGGCCGCGGGCGTCGTAGCTCACGACCCGGAAGCCCCGGCGCTGGAGGTGCCGCGAGCCGTGCAGCACGTAGCGCCGGTTGGCGGTGAGGCCGTGCAGGGTGACGATCACGGGCCCCTCGCCGGCCGCCTCGCCGCGCAGGACGCCCGCGGCGCCCTGCGCCTCGAACGGGACCGGGTCGGCGACGGCGGCGCTCACCCGCGCGGCTCGACGGTGACGCTCTCGATCAGCACCGCCCCGAGCGGTGTGCCCTCGGGGCTCGAGGGGTCGCCGTAGCCCTCGATCGTGCGCACGACCGACATCCCCTTGGTCACCTTCCCGACGACCGCGTAGTCGGGCGGCAGGCCCGCGTCGGCGCCGGTGACGACGAAGAACTGGCTGCCCGACGTGCCGGGCGGCTCGACCTGCGTCTTCGCCATCGCCACCACGCCGCGCAGGTACTCGGTGTCTTCCGCCGGCCGCTCGACCACGCTGTAGCCGGGGCCGCCGGTACCGGTGCCCTCCGGGTCGCCGCCCTGGATCACGAACCCCGGGACGATCCGGTGGAACCAGGTGCCGTCGTAGACGCCCTCGTTGGCTAGGTGCTCGAACGAGGCCGTGGTCTTCGGGTTGTTGCGGGTGTCGAGCTTGATCTCGAACTCGCCGCACGTGGTCTCGACGACCGCGACGAGGTTCTGGGCGGACGGCCGCTTCGGCGGCTTGTCCACGTCGACGGTCTTGGGTTCAGGGCGCTCCGCCTCGGTGCAGGCGGGCTCCTCCGCGGCGGCCGTGGTGGTCGTTCCGCCGCCCTCGTCGTCGCCCCCGCACGCGGCCAGGGGCAGGGCGGCGGCCAGCAGGGTAAACAGCAAGGTCCAGTTACGCACGGCGGGCAGGCTATCTCGCCGCCTACGATCATGGAGCGATGCCCGCCGACCCAAGCCGCGAGCGCCAGCCCCCGCCGCGCCGGACCCACGCCATCGGGCGGGCGCTGAACGACCTCGTCGTGCGCTTCCCCTGGGCGTGGCCGCTCGTCCGCGGCAGGATGCGCAGCTACTTCGAGGCGATCGCCGCCGAGTGGGACGCCCGCACGGGCGCCGGCTCGCCCGAGCACCTCGCCGCGCTCGCCGCCGGGCTGACCGCGGTGCGGCCGGCGCCCGAGCGCGCCCTCGACCTCGGCACCGGGACCGGCGAGGCGGCGCTGCTGGTGGCACGCGAGTTCCCGCAGGCGCGCGTGCGCGGCGTCGATCTCTCCCCGGCGATGATCGGCGCGGCCCGCGCCAAGGTGGGCCTCGACCCCGAGGGCCGGATCGCCTTCAAGGTCGCCGACGCCGCCGACCTCCCCTGGCCTGAAGACTCGTTCGACCTGGTCACTGGCCTCAACATGCCGCCGTTCTTCGCCGAGGTCGCCCGCGTGCTGCGCTCCGGCGGCCACGTGGTCTTCGCGGCGAGCTGGGGCCCGGAGACCCCGTTCTACACGCCGCCCGACGCGATGCGGCGCGGGTTCGCCGCGCACGGCATCGCCGAGGTCGCCCGCGGCGAGGCGGCCGCCGGGACGTACTGGGTCGGGCGTGCCGCCGACCAGGCCGCGTAGAGTCACTGCCGTTTATGCCGCCGAGACACCTGTTGCTGGTCAACCCATCCGCGGGCGTGGGGCGTTCCCGCAAGCTGCTGGGCGCGGCCCGGGAGGAGCTCGACCGCGCCGGGATCGAGCATCGGCTCGTGCTCACCCGCGACCTGGAGCACGGGGTCGCCGAGGCGCGCGCCGCCGTCGAGGCGGGTGAGCGCGTGATCGTGATGAGCGGCGACGGCCTCATCGGGCAGGTGGGCGGCGCGCTCGCCGGCACTGACGCCGTGCTCGGCATCATCCCGGCCGGCCGCGGCAACGACCTGGCGCGCGTGCTCGGCATCCCCACCGACGTGCGCGGCGCGGTCGCCGCGATCGTCGCCGGCAGGCTGCGCACGATCGACGTCGGCGAGGCGAACGGCGCCCGGTTCCTGTGCATCGCGAGCTGCGGGTTCGACTCCGTCGTGAACGAGCGGGCGAACGAGACGCGCATCCTGCGGGGCCCCCTCGTATACGCGTACGCCGCCCTGCGCACGCTGGCCTTTTGGAAGACGGCCTCGTTCACGCTGACCCTCGACGGCGAGCGCGTCGCGCTACGGGGCTACTCGGTCGTCGCCGCCAACAGCAAGGCCTACGGCGGCGGCATGTACATCGCCCCGGACGCCAGCCTCGACGACGGGCTGGTCGACGTGGTCGTCACCGGCGAGGGCTCCAAGCTCGCTTTCCTGCGCGGACTGCCCATGGTCTTCAAGGGCGAGCACGTAAACCGGCCCGAGGTGCGGGTCTGGCGCGTCAAGGAGGTGCGGATCGAGTCCGACCGCCCGTTCAAGGTGTTCGCCGACGGCGACCCGATCACCGAGCTGCCCGCGACGGTGCGCGTGCTGCCGGCGGCGCTGCGGGTAATCGTGCCGCCGGAGGCTGCCCCGTGACCGAGTTCGACCCCGCCCTCGGCCTCAAGGTGCGCGCCGCGCGCGCGCTCGGCTGGGCGAGCCGCCGCAGCGGACGCGGCGGCGGAACGACGCTCCCCGGCCGCGCGCTGCTGCGCCTCGACCCGAAGGCGGTGGTGAAGCTCGGCCGCCGGCTCGTGCGCGGCACGACCATCGTGAGCGCCACCAACGGCAAGACGACCACCGCGGGCATGATCGCCGCGATGCTGCGCGCCGACGGCCGCGCGCCGGTCCACAACCGCGCCGGGTCCAACATGGCCTGGGGCGTCGCCACCGCGCTGCTCGAGCAGGACGGAGATGAGGGCCTCTTCGAGGTCGACGAGGCGTGGCTGCCGCGCATGGTCCGCGAGCTCGGCCCGCGGCTGCTCGTCCTCGGCAACCTCTTCCGCGACCAGCTCGACCGCTACGGCGAACTCGAGCGGCTCGCCGACGAGTGGGCGGAGATGGTCGCCGACCGCGAGGGCCGCACCGGGCTGGTCCTGAACGCCGACGACCCCCTGATCGCCGACCTGGGCCGCGACGCGGAGCTGCGCCGCCGCCCGGAGGTCACCTACTTCGGCATCGAGGATCCCGCGCAGGCCCTCCCCGCGCTGCAGCACGCGCACGACGCCAAGCACTGTCGTCGCTGCGGCGCTCCCTACGCGTACGCCCGGGCCTTCGTCGGGCACCTGGGCCACTACAGCTGCCCCAACTGCGGCGCCGACCGGCCCGCACCCGACGTCGTCGCGCGCTCGATCGAGCTGCAGGGCATGCGCGGCGCGCGCTTCGCCCTCGAATCCCCGTGGGGCTCGGCGAATGTGACCCTCCCCCTCCCCGGGCTCTACAACGTCTACAACGCGCTCGCCGCGCTCACGGCCGCGCTGCGCCTCGGCGTGCCGCTCGAGGTCGCGGTCGAGGCGCTCGCTCGCGTGGAGGCCGCCTTCGGCCGCGTCGAGACGATCGCGGTCGGCGAGCGTTCGCTCTCGATCCTGCTCATCAAGAACCCGGCCGGCGCGAACGAGGTTCTGCGCACGCTGGCGCTCGAGGCGAGCGGCGCGGGCGAGTCCGGCGGCGGCGAGCTCGACCTATGGATCGCGCTCAACGACCGGATCGCCGACGGGCGCGACGTCTCGTGGATCTGGGACGCCGACTTCGAGATGCTCGCCCGCTCGATCCGTCGCGTCACGTGCGCCGGCACGCGCGCGCCCGAGATGGCGCTGCGGCTCAAGTACGCGGGCCTCCCGCAGGAGCGGATCGTCGTCCGCGAGCCGATCGACGAGTCGCTCGACGACGCCCTCGCGGCCGCCCCCGGCAGGCTGTTCGCGCTGCCCACCTACACCGCCCTGCTCGAGCTGCGCACGCTGCTCGCCGACCGCGGCCTGGCGAAGGAGTACTGGGCGTGAGCGCGACCCGCGACACCTCCACGGCCGGCGTGCTCTGGCACGACGTCGAGTGTGGCGGCTACGAAGCCGACCTGCCGCTCTGGCGCACGCTTGCCGAGGAGGCCACCGGAAGCTTGCTCGAGCTGGGCTGCGGGACCGGTCGCGTGGCGCTCGCCCTGGCCCGCGACGGGCACAAGGTCGTGGGCGTAGACACCGACCGCGCCCTCGTCGACGCCTTCAACGAGCGCGCCCGCGCGGACGGGCTCGACGCGCACGCGCTCTGCGCCGACATCCGCCACCCCCATCCGCCGGGCCCGTTCGGCCTCGTGCTCGCGCCGATGCAAATCCTCCAGCTTTTGGACGGGCCGGCCGACCGCGAGCGCGCGCTGCGGGCGGCCGCGCTGCGCCTCGGTCCGGGGGCCGCGCTCGCCTGCGCGATCGTCGAGGGCGCGCCTGAGGAGGCGGGGCTCCACGGCGCCGACGACGAGACCCGCCCCCTCCCCGACGTGCGCGAGCACGGCGGCTGGGTGTACTCCAGCCTGCCGCTCGGCGCCTCCGTCGAGGGCGACGCGCTTATCGTGAGCAGGCTGCGCCAGGTCGTCTCCCCCGACGGCGAGCTGCGCGAGGAGCTCCATCGCGACCAGCTCGCGGTGCTCACCGCGGCCGAGCTCGAGCGCGAGGCCGCGGCGGCGGGACTGCGCGTCCGCGAGCGCCTCGACGTGCCGGAGAGCGAAGCGCACATCGGGTCCGCCGTGCTCGTCCTGGAGGCCGCCCCATGAGCCCGACGCACCGGCTGCGCCTGCTCGCGCTCTACCCCGAGCAGATGAACATCTACGCCGACCGGGGCAACCTGCTGCTGTTGCGGCGGCGCTGCGAGTGGCGCGGCATCGAGTTCGTCGAGACCGGCGCGGGCCTGGGCGAGCGGATCGATCCCGGCGCACACGACCTGATCTACATCGGCGGAGGGCAGGATCGCGACCAGCGGATCGTCGCCGAGGACCTCGTGCGCACCAAGCGCGAGGCGCTCGCCGAGGCGCTCGCCGACGGCGCCGCGATGCTCGCCGTCTGCGGCGGCTACCAGCTCCTCGGCCACAGCTACGAGCTCGGCGACGAGGTCATCGAGGGCCTCGGCCTGGTCGATCTGCGCACCGTGCGCGAGGAGGGCCCGCGGCTGATCGGCAACATCGCGATCGAGGTAGACCTAGGCGCGGGCAAGCGCGTGCTGGCGGGTTTCGAGAACCACGGCGGGCGCACATACCTAGGGCCCGGCGAGCAGCCGCTGGGGCGCGTCCTGCACGGGCACGGCAACAACGGCCGCGACGGCTTCGAGGGCGTGCGCAGGGGCGGTCTCATCGGCACCTACATGCACGGGCCGCTCCTGCCGAAGAACGCGTGGCTCGCGGACCATTTGATCGCGCTGGCGCTCGCCCGGCGCTCGGGATCGCCGCCCGAGCTCGCCCGGCTTGACGACGAGCTCGAGCGGGCGGCCCACGAGAGCGCGCGCCGGGCGGCGGAGCGCTCGTAAGATTCGGCCCAGGGATGGTACGCAGGGCGGAAACCACGCCCGCGTCCGCGCGTGGGCGAGGCCGCTGCGTGGGCACCACAAACGCGCGCCTGCGCGCGCTCACGACGCTTGCGACGTTCGCCGCGCTCGCGGGGGCAACGCTCGCCGCCGGTCTCCCCGCCGCCGGCAGCGCCGTGGACGAGCTTCTTGAGGCTGAGTGCCCGAGCCAGGCCCCGATGCAGTTGTCCGAACCAGCCAGCCGGATTTTGCGCTCCGCCAAGCGGCACCGGTTCGCGATCGTCGGTCTGCCGGCGGTGAAGCTGCGCCCGCCGATCGCCTGGCGGACGCGCGACCCGTACCGCAGCATCCCCTGGCGTCGCCAGCTCCACACGCTGAGCTGGCTCGATCCGCTGATCGCGGCCTACCACCTGCGCGGCGATCGGCGCGCGCTGGCGATCGCCCGCAGGATCGCGCTCGACTGGATAGCGAGTTATCCCAGCCGCAACCCGAAGCCGTCGCGCTTCGCCTGGGAGGACAAGCGCGCCGGGGATCGGCTCCTGCGGATCGGCTACATCGCCCGCCTCAGCGCCTGCAGTGGGCTGCTCAGCCGCAGGCAGGCGCGCCGGCTCTTGCGGGCGGTGAAGCAGCACGCGCGTTTCCTCGCCGCCAGCCGCACGCCGCCGGGCCGCACCAACCACCAGCTCGCCCGCGACCTGAGCCTCAACCTGAGCGGCGCGCTCTTCCCGTTCCTCAAGGGCGCGCAGAAGTGGCGTGAGCTCGGTGCGGCCCGCTTCGAGGCGGGCGTGGCTGAGCTCGTGGATATCCCCACCGCGGTCGAGCTCGAGCACTCGCCCTCCTACCAAGCGCTCGTCGAGCGGATGATCGACGACTATCTGCGACACCGCGCGGGCGCGCCGGACTGGCTGCGCGAGCTCCAGGCGCGCATGCGCGAGGTCGCCTGGTGGCTGACGATGCCCAACGGACAGCTCTGGCCGGGCGGCGACACGGTCCGTGGCAAGCCGGCCCCGGACTACGTGCCCGGCCCGCCCGAGGACGCGGGTCTCGCCCCCACGCTCTCGGCCGGGTTCGGGATCGTCAAGGGGTCGGACAGCTACTTCGCCACCACCGCGGCCTTCCACCGGCGCTCTCACAAGCAGAGGGACGACCTCGGCTTCGAGCTCTTCTGGGCTGGCCGGCCGGTGATCTCCGACTCAGGCCGCAACGGGGTGGCGCCGTCCAACCGTGCTGCCGCGCGCTTCCCGGACAGCGCCCTGGCGCACTCCACGATCACACTCGGTGCCCGTTGGCACGGACCCAGCCTGGCGGGCAAGCCCTACGGGACCGCGCTCACCGCGCAGGGCGAGCGCGACGGCTGGTACGCGATCGAGGGTCGCCACCTCGGGCTCGCGCGCGCCGGAATCGACTACGACCGCCTGTTCATCTACCGGCCCGGCGAGCTGCTCGTGATTCGCGACCGGATCGAGGCCGCCTCGCCGCTGCTCTTCAGCCGATGGCTGCAGATCGCCCCGCGCCTTGATCCGAAGCGCAAGGGGCGCGCCTTCGTCTTGCGCGACGGCCGCAAGGCCAAGGCGACGATCTGGGACCGGAAGGGCGCGGGGATCCGGCCCCCGCTCCTGCATCGTGGCGAGCGGCGGCCGCTGCGCGGCTGGTACGTGTCGCGCTCAGCCGGCCGCAGCCTGCGCCCCCGCTGGGCGCTCGAGCTGCCGGCGCGAGCCGCGCGGGGCACCTACCTGACCACGATCACCCTCGGCCCCGAGCCCACGATCGCGCGCCCGGTCGGCGACGCGATCAGGCTCTGCCTCCCCGACGGCGAGATCGTGACCGTCGCCGCCACCCGGGACGGCGAGCGACTTGAGCTCGAAGCCGCGCGCGCCGACGAGGGCGCGGAGTGCCGCTGAGCCCGCGGCGGGCCTAGCGCCCAGAGGAGCCGAAGCCCCCGTCGCCGCGAACCGTCGCGCTCAACTCGCTGACCTCCACGGGCTCGGTCTCCGCGAACGGGGTGATCAGAAGCTGGGCGATCCGGTGGCCCGGGCTGATCTCGAATGGCTCCTCGCGATCCGTATTGAGCAGGAGGATCCGCACTTCACCCCGGTAGCCCGCGTCGATCAGGCCCGGGGCGTTGACGAGCGCGATCCCGTGCCGGGCGGCGAGCCCCGAGCGCGGCAGCACGAGCCCGGCGTGGCCCCCGGGGATCTCCACCGCGATCCCCGTGCCGACGCTGGCGCGCGCCCCCGGTTCGATGCGGGCGGGCTCGCTCGCGTACAGATCGAGGCCGGCGTCCCCAGGGTGGGCGCGCGTCGGCAGCCTCGCCGCGGGGTCCAGCCGTCGTACGCGAAGCTCCACGCTCTCCACGCCGCAGCTAGCCGCGGCCGTCCGCCCCGTTCACCGCGAACTCGCTGAAGCGGTGCACGAGCACAGCCGGCACGCGCGCGTGGACCAGCACACCCTCCGGGCGCTCCTCGCGCTCGAGGTCGCCGGCCAGCTCGTGCAGCTCCGCGAGCCGCGAGCCCTCGTCGTATGGGATCAGCAGGTCCATCGGCTCGAGCATGCGCTCGAACTCGCGCGCGATCCGCGCGCGCAGCTCGTCCAGGCCCTCCCCGGTGGCCGCGGAGATTCCGACGACGTCGCGGCGCCCGACCAAGAGCTGCCGCCGCTCGTCCTCGTCGAGCAAGTCGAGCTTGTTGAAGACGATCACGCGCGGCACGTCGCCGGCGTCGATCTCCTCCAGCACTTGGTCGACCGCGGCGATCGTGCCCGCGCGCCGCTCCTCGGGCTCGGAGGCATCGACCACGTGCAGGATCAGGTCGGCGAGGCGAGTCTCCTCGAGCGTCGCCTTGAACGCCTCGACGAGCTGGTGCGGGAGCTTGCGGATGAACCCGACCGTGTCGGTCACCAGGTACCGGCGCCCCTCGTACTCGTAGGCGCGCGTCGTCGGGTCGAGCGTGTGGAAGAGGCGCGAGCCCACGCCGACCTCCGCGCCGGTGAGCGCGTTGAGCAGGGTCGACTTGCCCGCGTTCGTGTAGCCCGCGAGCGCGATGCGCGGGATCGGCGCGGCCTCGCGCCGAGCCCGCATCGTCCGCCGGCCGCGCTCGAGGCGCTTCAGCCGCCGGCGCAGCTGGGTGATCCGGTCGCGCGCCAGGCGGCGGTCGGTCTCGATCTGGGACTCGCCGGGGCCGCGGGTGCCGATGCCGCCGTCCATGCGGCCCGCGCCGAGGCGCTCGAGGTGCGTCCACAGGCCGCGCATGCGCGCGAGGTTGTACTCGAGCTGGGCGAGCTCGACCTGCAGCTTGCCCTCGGCCGAGTGCGCGTGGTCGGCGAAGATGTCGAGGATGATCGCGGTGCGGTCGATGACCGGCATGTCGAGCTCGGACTCGAGGTTGCGCTCCTGGCGCGGGGCGAGCTCGTCGTCGCAGGCGATCAGGTTCGCGCCGACCCGCTTGGCCTCGGCCTTGAGCTCGGCGAGCTTGCCGCGGCCGAAGTAGCGGTTGGGGTCGGGCTCGGCGCGCACCTGCACCATCTCGCCCGCCGTCGCGACGCCGGCGGTGCGCAAGAGCTCCTTGAGCTCGGCGAGCGGGTCCTCGCCGTCGCGCGGAAGCTCGGGGATCGCGCCGATGACCAGCGCACGCTGACGCGCGCGCGGGTTCCTTACGCCGGCGCCCTGCGCAGCGGACGCGGGGGCGCGAGAGCCGTTCTTGCGTCCGTTGCGAGAGCGTTGCACTGGTCCGATTGTAGGCACGGCGGCCGGTCGGTACCGGGGTCGGCAGCGTCGCGTCCGGTCCCGGCCGGCCCCGCCCCCGCCGAGAGCCCGTCTGCACCCCGGTCGATCACCGCGCGAGAGTAACCCGAGCGGGAAGCGGTGTCCGGGGTCGCCTGCGCCCTAGTCGCAGCGCAGCGGCGGCTTGGGCAGGCGCCTGACGGTGAGCCCGATGTTCGAGACGTACGGCAGGGCGCCGGCCGCGCACGCGTTGGCGACCGACTCCTCCGCCGCGCCCGCGTCGCGGCGGCGCGTGTAGTCGGTCGCCGTCACGAAGATCCCGCGCGCCGCCATCCGCTCGAGCTCGCGCTGCGCGCGCCGGATCGCCTTCGGCTTCTGGCGCACGTAGCGGAGCCGGTCGAAGTCGTAGGTCCAGGTCACGTCCTCGCGGTTCCAGCCGTCGAGGTACCGAGCGATGCCGAACCGCCGCATGCCCCAGGCGCCGTTCTGCGCGAAGAGGAGCTTGCCCCGCCCGTGCACGAGGCGCGCCAGCCGGCGCACGAGCCTGCGCATCCCCGGGCGCTGGGCGCGATGGCGGCGCATCTCGATCATGTCGACCATGTCGAGGAAGAGGCCGTCGAAGCCCTTGCGTAGGATCCGCGGCGCGATCCGCTTCGCGATCAGCTTGCGGTAGCGAGGCTTCGAGGTGTCGGCGAACCACTCGCCGTCCCAGTCGTGCCAGCGCTTGAGCCGGAAAGGCTTCAGCGGCCTGTACCAGCTGCGGTAGCTCTCGATCGTGCCCACGCTCACGTACCCGAGCACGATCGTGTCCCGCGCCCGCAGCGCGGCGATCTCCGCGCGCGTCGCGAGCTCGCCGTCGATCACGACCAGGTCGAAGTCGCCGAGCCGGCCCGCGACCCGCTCGGCGTCACCGGCGAGCATGCCGTCGCCGATCGCGAACGCCCAGCTCTCCGCGTCGGCGAGCGCCGGCGTCCCCGCGCGCGACCCGGGCGAGCCCAGCAGCGCCGCTGCCGCAAGGGCGAGCGCGGCGCATACGCCCGCCGCCCGCAGCCCGGGCCGCCTCTGCACACGGCGGTCCATAAAGACAGCATGACGAACCTCCGCTCCCGGCACCACCACCGACTAGGCTCAAGCCGTGAAGGTCTTCCTCACCGGCGGAACCGGGTTCATCGGGGGCCGCGTGGCCGCGAAGCTGCGGGAGCGCGGCGATGAGGTGGTCGCGCTCGTCCGCGACCCGGCGCGGGCGCGGGACCTGGAGGAGAGCGGCGCGCAGCTCGTGCGCGGCGACCTCTCCGACCGCGCCGCCCTCGCCGAGGCGATGACCGGCTGCGACGCGGCGATCCACGGCGCGGCGGTCTACAAGGTCGGCATCCCGGCGAGCGAGCGCCCCGCGATGTACGAGGCGAACGTCGTCGGCACCGAGAATGCGCTCGGCGCCGCCCTCGACGCCGGGATCCCCCGCGTCGTCTACGTCTCCACGATCGCCGCGTTCGGCAACACCAGGGGGCAGATCGTCGACGAGGACTACGAGCACCCCGGCGACTCCTATACGTCCTACTACGAGCAGACCAAGGTCGAGGCCCACCGCATCGCCAAGCGACTGATCGCCGAGGGCCTGCCGTGCGTGATCGTCCAGCCCGGTACCGTCTACGGCCCGGGTGACCACTCCGTGGTCGGCAAGCAGATCTCCGACTTCGCGCGCGGCCGCCTGCCGGCGATCCCCTTCCCCGAGCTGGGCTTCAACATGACCTACATCGACGACGCCGCCGACGGCATCCTGCTCGCCCTCGACCGCGGCGAGCTCGGCCGCTCCTACGTCCTCGGCGGCGAGATCACCCGCATGGGCGACGTGATGGCGACCGCGGCCCGCATCACCGGGCGCAAGCCGCCGCGCGCGATCCCCTCCGGGCTGGTCAGGGCGCTCCGGCCCGTCGGCCCGCTCGTCGGCAAGCTCATGGGCCAGCCGCCGAACCTGCGCGAGCTGGTCGCCTCCGCCGACGGCGTCACGTTCTGGGGCTCGCACGACCGCGCCGTCCGCGAGCTCGGCTACTCCCCGCGCCCACTCGAGGAGGGCCTGCGCGAGACGCTCGCTCAGTAGCCCGGGCCGCGCCGCCGGCGGTCGCGCTCGTGCTCGTCGAGCCCGCCCTTCTTGTCGAGGGTCTTGGCGGCCGCCTCGAGGTCGCTGATCAACAGCTCGGCCGTCGCGTGCGGCACGTTCTCCTTGACCAGCGCGCGCAGGACGGTGATCTGGTCGGCGTCGGGCGGCAACGTGTAGGCGGGGACCATCCACCCGCGCTCGGCGGCGAGCTGGCTGGCGAGGTCGAACTCGTCGTAGGCGAGGTCGCGGTCGGCGAGCCGGAAGCAGACCAGCGGCAGGCGGGGGCCGCTCCCCACCTCCTCGAAGCGCCCTGAGCGCGCGATGCCCTCGGCGAGGAACCGCGCGTTGCGGTCCATCGCCTGGATGATCTCCCGGTAACCCTGCCGCCCGAAGCGGCAGAAGTTGTAGTACTGGGCGAGCACCATCGCCGAGCCCGTCGAGAAGTTGAGCGTGAAGGTGGCGTCGGTGCGGCCGAGGTAGTTCTCGTAGAAGACGAGTTCCTCGGGTAGGTCCCCCGGCTCGCGGAAGATGAGCCAGCCGATACCCGGGTAGACGAGCCCGAACTTGTGGCCGGAGACGTTGATCGAGCGGACCGTCTCGAGCCGGAAGTCCCAGCGCTCCTCGGGGTGCAGGAACGGCCACACGAACCCGCCGCTCGCCGCGTCCACGTGGATTGGCACCTCCAGCCCGCGCTCGTCGCGGAGGCGGCGCAGCATCGCGTCCATCCCCGCGATGTCGTCGGCCTGGCCGGTGAACGTCGTGCCGAGCACGCAGACCACCCCGATCGTGCGCTCGTCGATCAGCGGCTCGACGTCGTCGGGGCCGAACGTGTACTGGCCCTCGCGCATCGGGACCGTGCGCGGCTCGATGTCGAAGTACCGGCAGAGCTTGTCCCACACGACGTGCACGTCGCGCCCGTAGATCAAGTTCGGGCGCTCGGCGTCCTCCCCCGCACCCTCCCGCCGCTTGCGCCACCGCCACTTGGCCGCGAGCCCGCCGAGCATGACGGCCTCCGACGAGCCCTGGCAGCGTGCCCCGCGCACCTCGCCGGGCGCGTGGAAGAGGTCGCCGAGCATGCGGATGCAGCGCTGCTCGATATCCGCGGTGCGCGGGTACTCCGCGTGGTCGATGAAGTTGCGGTGCAGGTTGTCGGCGACCAGCCGGCGCGCCTCCGGCTCCATCCACGTTGTGACGAAGGTCGCCAGGTTCCGCGCCGGGTCGCCGTCGAGCGCGAGCTCCTCGTCGATCAGCTCGTAGGCGTCGCCCGCGCTCATCCCCTCCTCGGGAAAGCGCGCGTCGGGGACGCCCTCGACGAAAAACCTGCCGCCGTAGCGAGCGGGGTGCTCGCCCATCGCCTCCACCCCCCGAACCTAACCGATCTGGGGGCGCGCGTTTGGGCCGATTTTCGCGTTTGCGCCCTAGGCGGCGGGCTTCACGTGCTCGCGCATCCGCTCGACCGCCTCGGTGATCCGCTCGTCCGGGGTGGTCAGCGAGATGCGGAAGAAGCCCTCGCCCGACGGCCCGTACATCGAGCCGGGCGAGATCACGACCGCGGCCTCCTCGAGCACCTGCTCCACGAAGCTCGTCGAGGTGTGGCCCTCGGGCACCGGGGCCCAGACGTAGATCGTCCCCTTCGGCGGCTCGACCTCGATGCCGATGTCGCGCAGCGCCGAGACGACCAGGTCGCGCCGACGCTGGTAGATCGCGTTCATCTCGTCGATCGCGTCGCGCGGCGCGTCCAGCGCGGCCACGGCGGCGAGCTGAATCGCCTCGAACAGGCCCGAGTCGACGTTGGTCTTCAGGCGCCAGTAAGTCTTGATCGCGTCAGCGTTGCCGAGGATCGCCGCGCAGCGCCAGCCGGTCATGTTGAAGCCCTTGGACAGGGAGAAGACCTCGACGCCCACCTCCTTGGCGCCCGGGGTGGCGAGGAAGCTCGGCGCGACGTAGCCGTCGTAGGTGGTCTCCGAGTACGCGTTGTCGTGCACGACGAGGATCTCGTGCTCGCGCGCGAGCTCCACGACGCGCTCGAAGAAGCCGTCGGGCACGACCGCGCCGGTCGGGTTGTTCGGGTAGTTCAGGAAGAGCAGCCGGGCCTTGCGCAGCGCCTCCGGCTCGATCGCGTCGAGGTCGGGCACGAACCCGAGCTCGGGCACCAGCGGCAGCACGACCGGCTCGGCGCCCGCGAGGATCGGCCCGCCCGTGTAGACCGGATAGCCGGGGTCGGCGGCGAGCGCCACGTCGCCCGGGTCGAGGAAGGCGAAGCAGAGGTTGTAGATGCACTCCTTGGCGCCGATCGCCGGGATGACCTCGTTCTCCGGGTCGATCTCGACCCCGAAGCGCCGCCGGTAGAAGCGCGCGAAGGCCTCGCGGAACTCGTCGCGCCCGCGGTTCGACGGGTACTGGTGCGTCCCCGGGTCCGCCACCGCCTTCTGCATCGCCTCGACGATGTGCGGGTAGGTCGGCATGTCCGGGTCGCCGATGCCGAGCGAGATGACGTCGATTCCCTGGGCCTTCTTGTCGGCGATCCGCCGTTCGAGCTCGGCGAACATGTACGGCGGCATCGCCTCGAGGCGCTTGGATGGATCAGTCAGAGCCATGCGGGCGGGGAATCTAACAACCCTCTACGCGTCGGCCAGCGCCTGAACGAACCCCTCGTCGAGCTCGCCTCGGTAGACGCGGCTCGCCGTGCCGGTGAGCGTCACATCGAGCTCGGGCGTGATGTCGACCACCAGTTCGCCGCCGTCCAGCTTCACCGTGATCGGGCTCTCCGAGCCCCGCAGGTACGCGGCGACGGCGGCGCCGCTCGCGCCCGTGCCCGAGGAGAGCGTCTCCCCCACCCCGCGCTCGAAGATCCGCGCGCGCACCGTCGAGCCGTCGATCCGGATGAACGAGACGTTCGTGCGGTTCGGGAAGAGCTCGGTGTTGCCCTCGATCTCGGGCCCGAGCGCGCCCAGGTCGAGGTCCTCGACCTCGTCGCCCACGTCGATCGCGCACTGCGGGTTGCCGACGTTCACGTGCTGGAAGCGCCACTCGCGCCCGCCCGCGAACAGCGTGCCCGTCCCGTCGGGCGGCCCGCTCGGGTAGTCGGGCGACGCCGTGCGCGCCCGGCCGATCGCCATCGACACCGTGCCCGGCGCGGTGATCGTCGGCGTCACCGGCCCGGCCTTGGTGATCACCGAGAACGTGTCGGCGTCCGTCCAGCTGGCGGCGCGCAGGTACAGCACCGCCTCGCGCGCGCCGTTTCCGGACAGCTCGGCCTCCGAGCCGTCGGGGTTGAAGATGCGCAGCTCGGCGACGTACTCGTCCGAGGGCGGGTCGCTCAGCAGCAGGATGCCGTCGGAGCCGACCCCGAAGTGCGGCTCGCAGATGCGGCGGATCCGCTCCGGGGTGAGCTCCCAGGGGAGCTCACGCGCCTCGATGACGATGTAGTCGTTGCCGAGCGCCTGCCACTTCTCGAATCGCATCGGCCGGGGAGCCTAGCTATCCGGCCCGCGGTCGAGGCGCGCGAGGATCTCACGAGCGACCCAGGCGTCGTCGCGCCCGGTCCGGTCGACCAGCTCCACGTGCGGCATCTTGCGCATCCAGGTGAGCTGGCGCCGCGCGAAGGCGCGCTGCGCGGAGCGCATCGCCTCCACATCGCCGCGCAAAAGCTCCTCGAAGCCGATCGCGGCGCGCGCGGTGCGCGAGGCGCCCGCCGCGTCCGCTCGCTTCACCTCGTCGATCGCGCCCGCGGCGACCATCGCGTCCACGCGGGCGTTGATGCGCGCGTGGAGCTCGTCGCGCTTCAGCGTGATCCCGAACAGGCGCGCTGGCACGCGCAGGTTCTCCGTCCACAGCCCCTCGCTGGAGGCGTGCGGCGCGATCCCCAGGCGCACGAGCTCGGTGAGCCGCGCGATCCGCTTGCGGTCGTTGGGGTGCACGCCGGAGCGCAGCTCGTCGGGCAGCTCCGCATGGAGCGCGGCCGGCCCGCGCTCAGCGAGATCCGCCTCGACCGCCGCGCGCACCTCGCTGGGCACCTGCGGGCGCATGTCGAGCTCCGCGAGCGCGGCGCGGAGGTAGAGTCCCGTCCCGCCCACGACGATCGGCCGCCGCCCCTCGGCAAGCAGCTGGTCGATCTCGGCGTGCGCGAGCTGCGCGTAGCGGCCGGCCGAGAACTCCCCGTCGATCGCCACGAACCCGAGCAGCCGGTGCTCGAGCCGTGCGCGCTCGTCCGGGGTCGCGGCGCCGCTCAGGATCTCCAGGCCCTCGTACACCTGGATCGAGTCGCAGTTGACCGCAACGGGGTCCTCCCCACGCTCGCGCAGAAGCTCGGCGAGCTCGATCGCCACCCCCGTCTTGCCGGCCGCGGTGGGCCCGAAGATCGCGATGACGTCCACGTCGGGCGCGCGCGGTGAGCCTGGGCTCAGCCGACGCGGCTCAGCAGCCGCTCGGTGCCGGTGAGCGTCTGCGAGGTCGCGCCGGTGATCTCGACCTCGACGATCTCCCCCGGCTTGGCCGTGCCGTCGAAGTTCACGACCTTGTTGTGCCGGGTGCGCCCGCGCAGGCGCGCCGGATCGTTACGACTCGGCCCCTCGACCAGCACGTCCATCGTGCGCCCGACGAAGCGCTGGGCGCGCTCGCGCGCGTGCTTCTGCACCAGCTCCACGAGGCGCTCCATGCGCTCGCGCTTGACCGGGTGCGGGACCTGGTCGGGCAGGTTCGCCGCCTCCGTGCCGCGGCGCGGCGAGAAGATGAACGTGAAGGCGGAGTCGAAGCCCACCGCGTCGACCACCTCGAGGGTCTCCTGGAAGTCCTCCTCGGTCTCCCCCGGGAAGCCGACGATGATGTCGGTCGTGAGCGCGACGTCGGGCAGGTGCTCGCGGATCATCGCGACCCGGTCGAGGTACCGCTGCCGGTTGTAGGTGCGCCGCATCGCCTTGAGGATCCGGGAAGAACCCGACTGCAGCGGCAGGTGGATGTGCTCGCAGACGGCCTCGCACTCAACATGCGCGCGGATCACGTCCTCGCGCATGTCCTTCGGGTGCGGGCTCGTGTAGCGGATGCGGTCGATGCCGTCGATGGCGTCGATCATCCGCAAAAGCTCCGCGAAGCTCGCGTTGCCCTGCGCGCGCAGGTCGCGGCCGTAGCTGTTCACGTTCTGGCCGAGCAGCGTCACCTCGCGCACGCCGTCCGCGGCGAGCTTGGTGACCTCGTCCACGAGCTCTGTGTGCGGGCGGCTCACCTCGCGGCCGCGGGTGGACGGGACGATGCAGTACGAACAACGGCAGTTGCAGCCCTGCGAGATCTGCACCCAGGCCTGGAACTCGCGCTCGCGCTTCATCGGCAGGTGCCCCGAGAAGCCCTCGAACTCGAAGTACCCCTGGGCGCCGATCGAGTCGGTCGTGAGGAACTCCGCGAGCTTGTGGATCTGCCCCGGCCCGAAAGCGACGTCGACGAACGGGAAGCGCTCGAACACCTCCTCCTTCACCGACTGGGCCCAGCAGCCCCCGACCCCTACGATCCGCGACGGGTCCTCGGACTTGAGCCGCTTCGCCTCGCCCAGGTGGGCGATGAACCGGTTGTCTGCCGACTCGCGGATCGAGCAGGTGTTGAAGAGGATCAGGTCGGCCTCAGAGCGCTCCTCGGCCTCCTCGTAGCCCAGCGATTCGAGCATGCCGCGCATGCGCTCGGAGTCGTGTTCGTTCATCTGGCACCCGAAGGTGGTGACGTGGTAGCGCGGCATGTGCGCAGGGTAGCGAGGCGAGCCGCGCTCGCGGGCGCGTCGCTTGGATTCCCTCAGGCCGCCGCGAACCGCTTCGCGGCGCGCGCCCGCAGCTTGGCCGCCTCGACCTCGCGGTTCTTCGGCGGTGCCTTGGTCACCAGCTCATCCAAAAGCCGCTGCGTCGCGGCGGCCACCGCGTCCACGGCCCGGTGGAAGGCCTCCTCGTTCGCCTTCGAGGGCTTAGTCGAACCGCTGATCTTCCGCACGTACTGCAGCGCGGCGTCGTACACCTCCTCCCGCGTCGCGGGCGGATCGAAGTTGTGCAGGGTGCGGATGTTGCGGCACATGTGTTCCTCCAGGCGGCCTGGTCCAAGGGATTTCGGGTTTCCAGTCTCCCAGACCGCCGGGGCGGCGGGAATTCATCGCCTGGGGAGTCGGGGACGCGGAATCGGCCTGTGGCCGTGGGCGCCGATCCCCGTCGTCCAGCACTTGGCGTAGAGGGTGAAGGGCCGCGCTTCACGGGCCGGATGCGCGGGGCATCGGTGCCGACGCCGGCGTACGCCGGCACGTTCTTCGGCGGGGCAACTCCAGCCCGTCAGTCCAGCCCGAGCTGCTTGCGGATCAGGCGGGTGACCTCGCCACCGTCGGCGCGGCCCTTCGTCTCCCGCATCACGTAGCCGACGAGCGGGCCGATTGCCTTCATGTTGCCCTCGCGCACCTTCTCCGCGGCGTCGGGGTCGGAGTCGATCGCGGCGGCGACGATGCCCTCGAGCTCGCCGGAGTCGGAGATCGACGCGAGGCCCTCGCGCTCGACGATCTCCGCGGGCGAGCCGCCCTCGACGACGAGCTTGGCGAGCACCTCGCGGCCCGCCTGGGCGGTGACTTGCTTGGCCTCGACCATCGCGACGAGCTCGGCGATCGCCTGCGGGGTGACGCGCGAGTCGGCGGCGTGCACCTCGCCGTCCTCCCCGGCGGCTTCGCGCAGCCGCGCGGTGAGGTCGCCGGTCACCCAGTTCGCGATCCCGGTCGCGCTCGCCTCGGTGCCCGCGCCGACCGCGGCCTCGAAGTAGTCGCCGAGCTCCCCATCGTAGGCGAGCAGCTTGGCCTGCGCCTCGGGGATGCCGAGCTCCGACTGGTAGCGCTCGAGGCGCTGCGCCGGCAGCTCTGGCAGCGCGGCGCGCGCCTCCTCGAGCATCTCCTGGGTTGGCGCCAGCGGCACGAGGTCGGGCTCGGGGAAGTAGCGGTAGTCGTGCGCGTACTCCTTGGAGCGCAGCGGGGTGAGCGTGCCCGTGCGCGGGTCGAAGTGGAGGGTCTCCTGCTCGATCGGCTCGCCGGCGCGCACCAGCGCGACCTGGCGCTCGAGCTCCGCCTGGATTCCGCGCTCGAGGAAGCGGAACGAGTTCATGTTCTTGAGCTCGGTCTTGGTCCCGAGCTCCTGCGAGCCGGCCGGGCGGATCGAGACATTGGCGTCGCAGCGCAGGCTGCCCTCCTCCATGTTCACGTCGGAGGCGCCGATCGCCTTGATCGTCGAGCGCAGCAGCTGCAGCCACTCGCGCGCGGCGGTCGCGTCGCGCAGATCGGGCTCGGTGACGATCTCGACGAGCGGCGTGCCGCCCCGGTTGAAGTCGACCAGCGAGGCGTCGGAGCCGTGGATGCGGCCCGACTCGCCGACGTGGATCAGCTTCGCCGCGTCCTCCTCGAGGTGTACGCGGTGGATGCGCACGTCGCCGAGGCGCCCGTTGCGCGCAAGTGGAATGTCGTACTGGCTGATCTGGTACGCCTTCGGCAGGTCGGGATAGAAGTAGTTCTTGCGGTGGAAGATCGACCGCGGGGCGATCTCGCAGCCGAGCGCGAGACCGATCTGGATCCCGTAGCGCACGGCCTGCTCGTTCAGCGTCGGCAGCGAGCCCGGGTGCGCCAGGCACACCGGGCAGGTGTGTACGTTCGGGTCGTCGCCGAAGGAGAGCTCGCAGCCGCAGAACATCTTCGTCCGCGTCCGCAGCTGGACGTGGATCTCAAGCCCGATGACCGCCTCGTAGCCGTCGAGGTTCGCGCTCATGCCTCACCACCTCCAAAGCCCGGGGGCCGCGCGTCGAAGCCGATCGCCTGCTCGAGCGCGTAGGCGGCGTCGAGGAGCTTGGACTCGGTGAACGCGGGCGAGATCACCTGCACGCCGACGGGCAGCTCGGGCCCGCCGCCGTCGGGCTGGGCGAGCCCGCCGGGGATCGAGATCGCCGGGATGCCGGCCAGCGAGACCGGGACCGTGCAGTAGTCGTTCAGGTACATGGCGAGCGGATCGTCGGTCTTCGAACCGAGCTCGAACGCCACCGTCGGCGCGGTCGGCGTCACCAGGAAGTCGAAGCGCTCGAACGCCGCGCGGAAGTCCTCGGCGATCTTCGTCCGCACGCGCTGCGCCTGCCCGTAGTACGCCTCGTAGTAGCCCGACGAGAGCGCGTACGTGCCGAGCATGATGCGGCGCTTGACCTCGGCGCCGAAGCCGCGCCCGCGGGTGCGCTCGTACATCCCGGTGAGGTCGCGCGCGTCGGGGTCGCGCATCCCGTAGCGCACGCCGTCGTAGCGGGCGAGGTTGGCCGACGCCTCCGCCGGGGCGATCACGTAGTACGCGGAGATGCCGTGCCGCGAGTGCGGCAGCTCGCACTCATCCAGCTCGCCGCCCAGCTCCTCGATCCGCCGCAGCGTGCGCTCGAACACCTCGCGTACCCCCGCCTCGATGCCCTCCGCCTCGGGGCCGAGCTCGCGCGGCACGCCGAAGCGCAGGCCGCGCAGGTCCTCGCGCGAGGGCAGCTCCACCCCGCCTTCGATGCCTACCGACGTCGAGTCGCGATCGTCGCGGCCCTGGAGCTCGCGAAGGAGCAGCGCCGCGTCGGTTACCGTGCGGGTCAGCGGGCCGCACTGGTCGAGCGACGAGGCGAAGGCGATCATCCCGTAGCGCGAGATCGCGCCGTAGGTGGGCTTGAGGCCGACGATTCCGCAGAGCGCGGCGGGCTGGCGGATCGAGCCGCCGGTGTCGGTGCCCAGCGCCCACGGCGCGAGGCCGGCCGCGACCGCCGCGGCGGAGCCGCCCGAGGAGCCCCCGGGCACGCGCGCCTTGTCCCACGGGTTGAGGACGGGCCCGAACGCGGAGTTCTCGTTGGACGAGCCCATCGCGAACTCGTCCATGTTGGTCTTGCCGAGGATCCGCGCGCCGGCGTCGGTCACGCGCTGGACGGAGGTCGCGGTGTACGGCGGGACGTAGCCCTCGAGGATGCGCGAGCCGGCGGTGGTTGCGATCCCCTCCGTGCAGAAGATGTCCTTGACCGCGAGCGGCAGCCCCGCGAGCGGCCCCTCGGCGCCCGCGCCCGCGCCGTTTCCGTCGGCTGCCCCCGGCTCCGCGCGCCAGAGGTACGCGTTCAGCTCGTCGGGAACGGCGGCGTAGGCGTCGAAGAGCTCCGCGGCCGAGATCTCGCCCGCGGTGATGCGACGCAGCGCCTCGGCGGCGCTGAGCTCGATGAGTTCCCGGATGCTCACGCGTTCGGCGAGGGGACTCGGAAGGCGCCTTCGTACGGATCGGGGGCGGGCTCCAGCGCGCGCTCGCGCGGGAGGCTCGGCCGCGGCTCGTCGGGGCGCATCACGTTCTCGAGCGCGACGACGTGCGAGGTGGGCTCGACCTCGCTCAGGTCCAGAGACTGGATCCGGTCGACGTGCTCCAGGATCCCCGAGAGCTCGGACTGCATGCGCTCGATCTCCTCCTCGGAGAGCTCGAGGCGCGCCAAGCGGGCGACGTGCACTACCTGCTCGCGATCGATCACGGGGCCTGATTCTATGGACGCGTCCGCACCCGGCGCCGGACGCCCGCCCCCCGGGATAGGATCGCGGCGCAATGACGGGGGCCCAAGCCGAGCGCTTCGTCGTCTGGAGCCTGCGACTGCTGGCCGCGAGCTTCGCCGTTGTCGGCCTGCTCTTCATCGTCACGCCCGACGGCGTGCTCGGCACGCTCGACGACGTCGGCGACTGGTTCGGCGAATTCACCCCCGCTCCGGAGACCGCCGAGCAGCTCTGGCTGGCGCTCGGCTTCGCCTACATGACGGTGATCACCGGCATCTGCCTGGTGGTCCAGGCCGACGTCGTGCGCTACCGGCCGCTCTTGCTCGTGCTCGCCGCGGGGAAGGCGGCCAGCTCGCTCGCGGCGCTCGGGTTCTTCATCTTCGACCAGGACGTCTTCGCGTACCTGCTGAACTTCCTCGTCGACGGCGCGCTCGTCCTCGTGACGCTCTTTCTCTGGTCGGCCGCCGGCCGGGTGGGCGCGCCGGCCGCCCCGTCCTGAAGGCGCGCGCCGGGGCTTAGCGCCGCCGAGCTGCGCACGCTGCGCGCGTTCGCCGAGGCGATGCTGCCCGGCGCCGCGGGCCTGCCGCGCGCCGCGGGGCCCACCGCTACGGACCCCGACGCCGTGGACGTCGCAGCCGCGCTCGCCGGCTATCTCGCCACGCTGCCGCGTCGGCGCGTCGCCATCGTGCGCCTCGCGCTGTGGGCGTTCGAGTGGGCGCCGTTCCCCTGGCGCTTCTCCCGCGCGAGCCTCGATGCGCGCCAGGAGTACCTGCGCCAGATGGAGTCCTCCGCGTCGGGCCTGCGGCAGGACCTGCTGCTTTTGCTCAAGGTCCTGTGCGGGATCGGCTACGCCAACGACCGCCGCGTGCAGGGCGCGATCGGCACGGTGACCGCGTGCGAGGTCGACGGACCCGAACCGCCCGCGCCGGCCGCCGAGGAGCCCCTGGGCGATCTTGAGCCCGCCGCCGACGGCGAGGACTGCGACGTGGCGATCGTCGGCTCCGGCGCCGGCGGCGCGGTGGCAGCCGCGGTGCTCGCCGAAGCGGGGCTCGACGTGCTGGTGCTCGAGGCGGGTCCTTACGTGGACCGGCGCAGCTACCCCGACGAGCCGCTGGCCGCGGTCACCCAGCTCTACCGCGACGGCGGGCTCACGATCGCCGAGGGCATGCCAGCGATCCCCACGCCCGTGGGCCGGGTCGTCGGCGGCACGACGGTCATCAACTCCGGCACGTGCTTCCGCGCCCCGTGGGAGGTGCTCGAGCGCTGGGGCGCCGAGGCCGGGATCGGGTGGGTCACCGAGATGGACGCCGACTACGCAGCCGCCGAGGAGTTCCTCCGCGTCACCCCGGTCGACCCCGAGCGCATGGGTCGCAACGGGCAGCTCCTGCGCGAGGGCGCCGAGGAGCTCGGCGTCGCCCACCGGCCGCTCGCGCGCAACGCCGGGCGCTGCGTGCAGTGCAGCTCGTGCCCGCTGGGCTGCCGGCGCGACGCGAAGCGCGCGATGCACGTCTCGTACCTGCCCCGGGCGGTCGCCGCCGGGGCGCGCGTCCGCGCCGGGGTCGAGGCGCGGCGGATCCTGTTCGAGGGCGGACGGGCGATCGGCGTGGAGTGCGCGGCCGGCATGCAGGACGCCGCCGCCCCCCACCCGCGTCCCTACACCGTGCGCGCCCGCAAGGCCGTGATCGCCGCCGGCGGGGCGTTCGGCACGCCCGAGCTGCTTCTGCGGTCAGGGGTGCGCTCGCGCAGCGGCCAGCTCGGGCGCAACCTGCGCATCCACCCCGCCTGCTGGGTCGGCGCGCGCTTTGACGAGGAGGTGCGCGGCTGGGAGGGCGTGATGCAGAGCTACGCGGTGACCGAGTGGGAGCGTCACGGGATCCTGCTCGAGGCGACCTTCACCCCGCTCGCCTTCGGCGGCCAGTGGCTGCCCGGCACGGGCGTCGAGTACGAGCGCCGCCTCGCCGACTACGGGCGCCTCGCCTCTACGGGCGTGCACCTCTCCGACAGCTCGCGCGGGCGCGTCGGGCTCGCCGGCGACGGGTCCCTGCGGATCACCTACCGCCTTACCCGCGACGACGCCGCGCGCCTCGCCTTCGGGATCGCCCGGGCGGCCGAGCTCTTCTACGCAGCGGGGGCGCGCGAGGTGTACCCGCAGATCGCGGGCCTTGCGGTGATCTCGCGCAACGGGATCGCCGAGCTCGATGCCTCTCCCCCGTCCGCCCGCCGCCTGCGGCTCGAGGCCTTCCACCCGCTCGGCACGGCGCGCATGGACGCCGATCCCCTCCGCGGCGTGGTCGACGCCGAGGGCCGGGTGCACGGCTACGACGGGCTGCTCGTCGCCGACGGAAGCATCTTCCCGAGCTCGATCGGCGTGAACCCGATGATGACCATCATCGCGATGGCCGCGAAGATCGCCCGCCGGCTCGCCGAGCGCGAGGCGGGCTGACCCCGGGCTGCCCACAAACGCGAGCGGCCGCCCGGGGGCGGCCGCTCGCTGCAGTCGCTGTGTGGTCAGCCGGAGGCGCTCAGGACGCGGGTGGCGCGGTGGACGAGGGCTCCGGCCGGCTCGTGGGGTGCCCGCTCGGGATCGCGGGGCCGTCCTCCTGCATCGCCTGCCAGCCGCCGTAGGCGATCGCCGCCGACGCGATCAGGCCGAGCCAGACGCCGATGCTGCGGCCGATGCTGACCCCGAGATCCTCGAGGAGGTCGACGTCAGGCACGTTCAGGTTGGGCGGATCGATGATCCGGATGAGGACGAGGATCGTGGCCAGGACGCCCAGCCCGGCTACCAGCGCGCTCATCGCCACGGGCAGGTTGACCTGTGTCTGCGTGGCGCTCACGACCGCCAGGGCGATCGCCGCGACGGCGGTGATGAAGAGCACGATGTCGATCACCGAGAACGCCTCCCAGGCGTTGACGCCGGTCGAGCCCTCCAGGCCGCCGACCTCGCCGCTGACGTTGAACCAGTTGAAGACGAACATGATCACCAGCAGCAGGACGCCGGCCGCGCCAGCGATCTTCTCGCCGGTTCGCAGGTTTTCCATAGGGACCTCTCCCTCCTCGGGTGTTTTCCAGACCGGTTACTCGGCCTCGCTTTGACCCTATACGGGCTATTACCCGGAATACCTGCGCCCGGCAGCAGCCAGCGTGTTGCGCAGGAGCATGGCGATCGTCATCGGCCCGACCCCGCCTGGGACCGGCGTGATCGCGGCGGCGCGCTCGCTCGCCGCCTCCAAGTCCACGTCACCCACCAGCCCGTCGTCCGTGCGGTTGATGCCCACGTCGATCACCGTGGCGCCCGGCTTCACCCAGTCCCCCTGGATCATCCGCGGTCGGCCGACGGCCGCGATCAGGATGTCTGCCTCGCGGCACACCTCAGGCAGATCGGCGGTCCGCGAGTGGCAGACGGTCACCGTCGCGTTCGCGTTGAGGAGCAGCGCGGCCAGGGGGCGGCCGACCAGGATCGAGCGCCCGACGATCACCGCGCGCTTGCCCTCGACCTCGGTGCCCGCGACCCGCAGCAGCTCCATTACGCCCTGCGGCGTGCAGGGCACGAGCCCCGGGCGGCCCTGCGCGAGCAGGCCGGCGTTGGTGGCGGTGAGGCCGTCGACGTCCTTCTCCGGCGCGATCGCGGCGATCACCTCGTCGGGGTCGATCTGCTCGGGGACGGGCATCTGCACGAGGATCCCGTCGACGGTTTCGTCCTCGCCCAGCTCGCGCACCAGGTCGATCAGCTCGTCCTGCGGGGTGCCCCCGCCCAAGTGGTGGTGGATCGAGCGGATGCCGACCTCCTCGCAGGCGCGGATCTTGTTGCCGACGTAGACGTGCGAGGCCGGGTCGTCGCCGACGAGCACGGTGGCGAGCCCGGGGGTCTCCCCCGTCTCGGAGCGGAAGGCCTCGACCTCGCGCGCCACCCCGGCGCGCACCTCGGCCGCGACCGCCTTGCCGTCGATGATCTGAGCCGCCACGTGCGTCAGGAGACCTTCTTGAGCGGCGCGTAGTCTGCCATCAGCTTGCGCTCGCCCTCGCCGCCGCGGAAGCGGACGACGATCACGTTGTCGGGCTCTACGCCGGTGACGACGCCCTCGCCGAAGGTGGCGTGGACGACGTCGTCGCCCACCTGGAAGGCGACCGCCGGCTGCTTGGGCTGCTTGCGGGGCGGCGGCTGCAACCCGCCGCCGGACCGCAGGCCGCCCAGCACCTCGTCGCGGGCGCTGCGCCAGCCGGTGCGCGTGGTGGCGTCGTGGTGGTCGACCAGCTCGTCCGGGATCTCGCCGAGGAAGCGCGACGGGACGCTCCAGCCGCCGGCGCCGTGGATCATCCGCCGCCGGGCGCAGGTCATGTAGAGGCGCTTGCGGGCGCGCGTGATGCCGACGTAGCAGAGGCGCCGCTCCTCGTCGAGGTTGCCCTCCTCGACCGAGCGCGAGTGCGGGAACAGGCCCTCCTCGCAGCCGATCATGAAGACCACCTCGAACTCCAGGCCCTTGGCGTTGTGGAGCGTCATCAGGGTGATCAGGCTCTCGTCCTCGCGCAGCGAGTCCTGGTCGGTGTAGAGCGAGATCCGCGCCAGGAACTCCTCCAGCGGCGTTTGGTCCTGGTCGCCCTCCACGGCGCGGTTGGCGTCGAACTCCTCGGCGACGCCGATCAGCTCCTGCAGGTTCTCGACCCGGCCCTCGGCCTCCAGCGTGCGCTCGGCCTCGAGCGCCTCGATGTAGCCGGTGTCATGCAGGACGGCCTCGAGGATGCGCGCCACCGACTCGCCCTCGGCGCGCTCGCGCAGCCCGGCCATGATCGCCGCGAAGCGCGAGACGGCCTTGACCGCGGCCGTGCCCAGGCCCGGCACCTGCTCGGGCCGCGCCATCACGTCCCAGATGTCCTCGCCGGTGGTGTTCGCGTGCGAGAGGATCCGCGCCTGCGTCTGCTGGCCGATGCCCCGCCGCGGCGAGTTCACCACGCGCGCGAACGACATCGCGTCGGCGGGGTTGACGAGCAGCGAGAGGTACGCGATCGCGTCCTTGATCTCGGCGCGGTCGTAGAACTTGGTGCCGCCGATCACCTGGTAGGGCACCTCGTAGCGCACGAGCGTGTCCTCGAGCACGCGGCTCTGCGCGTTCATCCGGTAGAAGACCGCGATCTCGTCGCGCGCGTAGCCCTCGTCGGAGATCAGCCGCTCGATCTCGCCGGCGACGTAGCGCGCCTCGGCGTGCTCGTCGTCGAGCTCGGCGATCGTCACGGGGTCGCCGCGACCGGCGTCGGTCCACAGGCGCTTCGGCTTCTGCTCCCGGTTGTTGGCGATCAGCGCGTTCGCCGCGTCGAGGATCGTGCCCGTCGAGCGGTAGTTCTGCTCGAGCTTGATGACCTCGGCGCCCTCGAAGTCGCGCTCGAACTCGAGGATGTTGCGCACGTCGGCGGACCGGAAGCTGTAGATGCTCTGCGCGTCGTCGCCGACCACCGTGAGGTTGCGCTCCTCGCCGGCGAGGAGCTGGAGCAGCCGGTACTGGGCGCGGTTCGTGTCCTGGTACTCGTCGACGAGGATCCAGCGGAACTGGCGCCGGTAGCGCTCGCGCACGTCCGCGAACAGTTCCATGAGGTTGACCGTGCGCACGAGCAGGTCGTCGAAGTCCATGGCGCTCGCGGCGACCATGCGGCGCTCGTACAGCTCGTAGATGTCGGCGACGGTCTCCTCGTAGAAGGAGCCCTGCCGCTCGCGGAAGTCGGTGGCGTCGATGAGCTGGTTCTTCGCGGCGGAGATCTGCGCGCGGACCGAGCGCGGGGTGAAGCGCTTGGGGTCGACGTCCGCGTCGGCCATGCAGCGCTTGATCATGCGCAGCGAGTCCGACTCGTCGTAGATCGTGAACGAGCGCTTGTAGCCGAGGCGCTCCGCGTTGGCCCGCAGGATGCGCGCGCAGGCCGAGTGGAAGGTCATCACCCACATCAGCCGGGAGACGCCGCCGACCAGCTCCTCCACGCGCGAGCGCATCTCGTCGGCCGCCTTGTTGGTGAACGTGATCGCAAGGATCTCCGACGGCTTGGCCATGCCGGTCGCGACCAGGTACGCGACCCGGCGGGTGAGCACCCGGGTCTTTCCCGAGCCCGCGCCGGCGATCACGAGCAGCGGCCCGCCGCCGTACTCGACCGCCCTGCGCTGCGGGGGGTTGAGGTCGACCAGCAGGCGCTCGATCGCGTCGGCGCCCGGGGTCAGCGCAGCGCCATAGGAGGCCTCGGTGGTCACCCGACCGAGGATAGATGGGCTCGCGGCGTCCGGAAAGCGCTCGGGCGGCGCCGCGCTCAGCCGCCCGCGCTGGTCGGGCCGCGCTTGGTCTCGAGCTCGATCACCTGCGCCTCGGTCGGCTGCCCGTCGAGCTCGGCCATGCGCCGCTCGAGCGCCGCGATGCGCTCCGAGAGCATCTTGATCGCATCGGCGACCGGGTCCGGCAGATGGATCCAGTCGGCGTCGGGCCCCTCGACCTTGCGGCCCTCCACCCGTACCGGGTGGCCGGGGTTGCCGACCACGGTCGAGTTCGGCGGGACGTCCTTGATCACGACCGTGTTGGCGCCGATCTTCGCCCCGTGGCCGACGGTGATCGGGCCGAGCAGCTTGGCGCCGGAGCCGATCGTCACGTCGTCCTCGACCGTCGGGTGGCGCTTGCCCTGGGCGAAGCCGGTGCCGCCGAGGGTCACGCCCTGATAGAGGGTCACGCGGTCGCCGATCTCGGCGGTCTCGCCGATCACGACGCCGGAGCCGTGGTCGATGAAGAACTCGCGCCCGATCCGCGCGGCCGGGTGGATCTCAATGCCGGTCACCGACCGGCTGACGAAGGCGATGAACCGCGGCAGGAGCGGCACGCGCGCCTGCCAAAGCGCGTGCGCGATCCGGTGGGCGAGCAGCGCCTGCACCCCCGGCCAGCTCGCGAGGATCTCGAAGGCGCCCACGCCCTGCGCCGCGGGGTCGCGCTCGCGGGCCGCGGCGACGTCGCGCCGGACCTCGCTGACCACGTTCTTGAGCGTGCGGACGCCGATCATCTCCGGCTCACTCCCCGAAGAATGGCAGCGACATGTAGCGATCCCCGCCGTCGGGGGCGATCGTGACGATGCGCTTGCCGCGCATCTCGGGGCGCTTCGCCACCTCGATGGCCGCCGCGATCGCGGCGCCCGCGGAGATCCCCACCAGCAGGCCCTCCTTCTTCGCGACCTCATGGGCCATCTCGAGCGCCGTCTCGTCCTCCATCGGGATCACCTCGTCGATCACCGCCCTGTCGAGGACCTCGGGGACGAAGCCCGCCCCGATCCCCTGGATCTTGTGGGGGCCCGGCAGGCCGCCGGAGAGCACCGCCGAGGTCGCGGGCTCGACCGCGATGCACCGCGCGCCCGGGCGGCGCTCCTTGAGCACCTGGCCGACGCCGGTGATCGTGCCGCCCGTGCCCACGCCGCAGACGAACGCGTCGATGTCGCCGTCCAGATCGCGCCAGATCTCCTCGGCGGTGGTGCGCCGGTGGATCTCCGGGTTGGCGGGGTTCGAGAACTGCTGGGGCATGAACGCGCCCTGCTCCGCGACGACCTTGTTCGCGGCGTCGATCGCCTCCCCCATGCCGCCCATCGACGGCGTCTCGACCACCGACGCTCCGTAGGCGCGCAGGAGCTTCGTGCGCTCGCGGCTCATGCCCTCGGGCAGCGTGAGGATGAGGTCGTAGCCGCGCGCCGCGCACACCATCGCGAGCGCGATCCCGGTGTTGCCGCTGGTCGGCTCGACGATCACGCTCTCGCCCGGCGCGATCCTGCCCTCGCGCTCGGCCGCGTCGATCATCGCGACCCCGATGCGGTCCTTGACCGAGCCCCCGGGGTTCATGAACTCGAGCTTCGCGTAGATCGTCGCGCCGCCCTCGGGCGAGAGCCGGCGCAGCTCGACGATCGGCGTGTCGCCGATCGCTGCCGAGACCTCGGTCACGAGTCGGCTGGCTATGGCGGGGGTCGCGTCCACGCAGGCAGGCTCGCTAGATGTAGTACATGCCCGCGCCGGCCTCCTGGGCCTCGCGGCGGGCGATATCGGCGATCGTGGTCGAGTTGAAGACCGCGCGGAGGGCCTCGACGCCCTCCTCCCAGATGCCGCCCGCCTCCTTGGCCTCCTCCCCCACCTTGCCGTCGAGCGCCTGGACGACCTCCAGCACGGTGATCTCCTCCGCGGGCCGGGCGAGCGTGTAGCCGCCCTTCACGCCGCGCTGGCTGTTGAGCAGGCCGGCCCGCCGCAGCGTCGAGAAGAGCTGTTCGAGGAACTGGAGCGGCATGCCGCGGCGCTCGGCGATCTGGGCGATCGGCACGGGCCCCGGGCCGGACAGCGCGAGCTCGGCCAAGGCGAGCACGGCGTACCGCGATTTGGACGTCACCGAGATCACGAGAGCTGTTCTACAGGAAAAAAGAGCGCACTAAGCGAAGGGTGCCTCCCCATGACAGGCGCCGCGCAGTTAGGATGGCCGCAGTCGGCGCCCGAGGAGAGGAGCGCCGTTGGTCGTTTACGGGCTGATTCCCCGTGCGAAACGAGGGGGGCAAGCTGAAGAGAGTGAGTCCTGAGCGTCGTTGCCTAGTCGTCGATGGCCACCCCGTGGTTCGGCTTGGCGTCCGCGAACTCCTCGGCGACCGCTTCGAGGTCGAGGAGGCCGAGGACTGGCGGGCCGCGCTGCAGGCGCACACTCAGACGGGCGGCTTTGACGTCGCGATCGTTGAGCTGGAGCGTGACCCGGACGGCCGGGAGTCCGTCAGCGGGACCAGCGTGATCCGCGCCCTGCGCAAGGCGATGCCGGGGACGGGGATCGTCGCCCACGCGCGCCGTCCCGAGCGGCACGCGGCCCGCGAAGCGCTCGCGGCCGGCGCGCTCGCTTTCGTCGCCAAGAGCTCGCCCCCCGAGGCGCTGCGCCGGGCGGTGGAGGCGGCCGCTGGGTCCGAGCAGTTCGTCGACCCGGCCGCGAACGGCGCCCGGCCCGCAGCCCTCACCAAGCGCCAGCGGGAGATCCTGCAGCTCCTCGCCGACGGCCACTCGACGACGGAGATCGCGCACCGGCTCGGGCTCAGCGTGGAGACGGTACGCACCCACACCAAGGGCCTGCTCGCCCGTCTCGGCGCCCGCGACCGGGCGCACGCCGTCGCGCTCGGGATGCGGCTCGGCGTGATCGAGTAGCGCGCCGCCGGCGGCTAGCGGGCCGGGCTCACAGCCAGCCCTTGTCGCGCGCGATGAGGACGGCCTGCGCGCGATCGACGGCGCCGATCTTCCGGTAGACGTTGTGCAGGTGGGTGCGCACGGTGCTCACCGAGAGCCCCAGCTCCTGCGCGATCTGCTTGTAGACCTTGCCCTCGGCTAGGCCGCGCAGGGCCTCGACCTCGCGCCGCGAGAGCGGGCAGGGCTCGTTCGCCCGCCGGCGCCCCTCGCCTGCGTGCGGGAACTCGAAGAGGAGCTCGCGCAGGTCGGGCTCGCTGATCCCCAGGCGCGCGGCGCTCTCGCGCAGGGCCTGAACGGGCACCGGAGCGCCGGACGCGTGATGGACGACGAGGTCCGCGAGCCGCACGGCGGCCGCCATCCCGTCCGCCTTCGGCGAGTGGTGGCGCTCGACGGCGGCGGCGATCGCGGGCGGCAGCCCCCAGCGGCGGACCAGCACGGCGCCAACGAGCGCGTGGTCGATCCCGTACTCGCGGCGCTCGCGGCGCGCGCGCTCGTCGGGGGGCTCCTCCGTGGACACGGGCTCGGCCAGCTCGCGGCCGTAGAGCTCGCCGAGCACGAGCCGCCCGACGTCGTGCAGGAGCGCCGCCGCGGCCAGCGCGTCCAGGTCGTCGAGGCGCGCCCGCTCGCCGACCCGCTCGCTCGCGATGCGCACGGCGACGGCGTGACGGCGGAAGCGCTCGAGGCGCTGGGCGCCCGAGCTCAGCGCGTCGTACGCCGCGACCTGCTCCGCGAGCGCGGCCACGCGCTGGGGCGAGAGCGCCTCCACGGCCTGCTGGATCCCGGCGGTGCGGGCGCGCGGCCCACCGCCGTTGTTGGCGGCCTTCAGCACGGCGATCGCGAGCCCCGCGTCGGACTCGACCGCCTGGGCGATCTCAGCCGACGAGGGGGCGTCGCTGCGCACGAGCTCGAGCACCCGCGCACGCGCCTCGCCCAGCGCCGGAAGGCTGGAAACCGTTTCGAATGCTGCCGCCAAACGCCTCCCCCCGGCGCCCGATGGGCGCTCGGCCGGCGGACCCGCTGGGGTCGGTTTGGCTGTCACGGTCTGGCTCACGGGCAGAGTAGGCGACAGCGCGGACGCGGGGCGCGTGCGCGCCGTCTCTCCCATTGTCGGCAGGAGAGCGCCGCGCGTTTAATCGAGCGCGGCGTCGACGCGCTCGAGCGTCCGCTCGCGGCCCAGCGCGGCCACCGAATCGAAGATCCCCGGCGAGACAGTGGTGCCCGTGATCGCCACGCGCAGCGGTTGGTAGACGGCCTTGGGCTTCAGCCCGCGCTCCTCCACGAACGCCGTCAGGCGTTCCTCGAGCGTCGGCGCGTCGAAGGGCTCCGTCTCGGCGAGCACGGCGCGGACGCCGCGCAGGTTCTCCAGATGCTCAGGCTTCAGGAACTTCTCGCGCGCCTTGGGGTCGTCGACCGGAGGCTCGAACAAAAAGCGGATCAGCGGCCAGACCTCGGCGAGCGTCTGCGCCTTGTCCTGGGCGATCGCGCAGGCCGCCTTGAGCGCGTCCCGACCGACCTCGATGCCCTCGGCCGCGATGTGGCTCGCGACCGCGTCGGTGTACTCGTCGAGCGGCAGCTCGCGCATGAAGCGGCCGTTCATCCAGCGCAGCTTGCGCTCGTCGAAGATCGCCGAGGAGCGCCCCACGCGCTCGATGCGGAAGCGCTCGATCAGCTCCTCGGTGCTCATCAGCGTCGTATCGTCCTCCGTGCCCCAGCCGAGCAGCGCGAGGTAGTTGCGCACGGCCTCCGGGAGATAGCCGGCGTCGCGCAGCTCCTGCACCGACGCCGCGCCGTGGCGCTTGGAGAGCTTCTTGCCGTCGGGCCCGTGCAGCAGCGGCAGGTGCGCGTAGCGCGGGACGTCGGCGCCCAGCGCCCGCAGCACGAGCACCTGCTTGGGCGTGTTGGAGAGGTGGTCGTCGCCGCGCACCACGTCGGTGATGCCCATCTCGGCGTCGTCGACCGCGACCGCGAGGTTGTAGAGCGGCGTGCCGTCGCCGCGCGCGATCACGAAGTCGTCCTGGGCGGCGTTGGGGAACGACACCGGCCCGCGGATCACGTCCTCCACCACCGTCTCGCCGTCGTCGGGGACGCGCAGGCGGACGGCCGCGCCCTCGACGTCCTTCGGCGTGCCGCGGTAGCCGCGGTTGCCGTGCTCGGCCTTCCAGGCGCGGACGTCCTCGGCGGTCGCCGGGTCGCGGTAGGCCACCCCGGCCTCGATCAAGCGCTCGATCGCCTCCTTGTGGCGCTCGCGGCGCTCGAACTGGCTGTAGGGGCCCTCGTCCCAGTCGAGCTCGAGCCAGCGCAGCGCGTCGAGGATCTGCTCGACGTTCTCGGGGGTCGAGCGCTCGCGGTCGGTGTCCTCGATCCGCAGGACGAAGGTCCCCCCGCTGCCGCGCGCCATCAGCCAGTTGTAGAGGGCGGTGCGCGCGCCCCCGATGTGGAGGGCGCCGGTCGGCGAGGGTGCGAAGCGCACGCGCACGTTGTCGTTCGAAGCGGTCGACATGGCGGCGCCCAATCTAGTGGGCGCGTTCGCCGCAGCGTCGGCCGGCGCGTACGCGGGCCTCGGCTAAGCTGGCCCGCCGATGCTGATCGGCGCACACGTCTCGACCGCTGGCGGCCTGACCAAGGCCGTCGAGCGCGGCGTGGAGACGGGCTCGGACGCGATCCAGATCTTCCCCCAGAGCCCGCGCGCGTGGCGGCCCACCAACTACACGGAGGCCGACTTCGAGGCGTTCCGCGAGGCGTTCGAGGCGTCACCGCTCGAGTCGGTCGTGATCCACGCCGTCTACCTGATCAACTGCGCCTCCAAGGAGCCCGAGATCCGGGAGAAGTCGATCGCGGCGCTCACCCATGCCCTGCGCGTCGGCGACGGGATCGGCGCGGACGGCGTGGTGCTGCACGCCGGGGCGCGCAAGGGCGAGCCCCACGAGCCCTCGATGAAGCGCGCCGGCGAGGCGATCCGCGAGGCGCTCGCCGCGACCGAGTCGACCCCGATCCTGCTCGAGAACACCGCCGGCACGAACGGCCCGCTCGGCCAGGACTTCGACGAGCTCGCCGAGCTGATCGAGCTCGCGGGCGCTGATGGCCGCCTCGGCGTCTGCCTCGACTCCTGCCACCTTTTCGCCTGGGGCTTCGACATCCGGACCCCGGAGGGCCTCGCCGCGGTGGTCGACGAGTTCGACGCCAAGGTCGGCCTCGACCGGTTGCGCTGCCTGCACGTGAACGACTCGCGCATCCCGTTCGGCGGCAAGCGCGACCAGCACGCGAACATCGGCGAGGGCGAGATCGGCGACGAGGTCCTCTCGATCTTCCTCTCCGAGCCGCGCTTCGAGGGCCTCCCCGCACTGCTCGAGACGCCCGGGCCGGAGGGCAAGGGCCCCGACCGCGCCGAAGTTGAGCGGACGAAGCAGCTGCGCGAGCGCGGGCTGGAAGCGCGGGCGCGGAGCTGAGGACGGGGTCGCCGGTCACCCCGTTGGTCGCCGGTCGCCGGTCGCCGGTTCCTCGGGACCAGCGCACCCCCGTCGACGCCCGGAGCGCTTCGGGTCAGGAAGCGGGTTCTCGGTAGGTACCTAAGCGCCTGGACTGCCCACCGGGCGACCGACGACCGACGACCGGCGACCTCGTTATCCAAGCGCGTTGCGCAGATCGAACGCCCGGATCCCCTCGGGACCCTCGTCGGTGCAATCGAAGAACCGCGGGTTCACGCACTCGTACGCCGCGCCCGTGCCCTCGTAGCAGGGCTCCACGCGGAACTGGCAGTGCGGCAGCGGTCGGCCGGTCATCTTGATCCCGCCGTAGCCCCCGTTGCGCTCGGCGAGCTCGAAGGCCTCGACGTCGATCTCGGCCCGGAAGACCTTGCGCACGCAGCCCATGTAGCGGTTGCCGGTGAGGTGGTCCTCGTAGGCGTAGAGGTTCGGGCAGCGCATCTCGATGCAGCCGCGGACCTCCACGAGCTTGTCGCAGAAGGTCCGGCAGCTACGGCACTCGCCGTGCCGGACGGTCTCACCACTGCGCTGTCCGAGCGCCATTCCTGAAGTCTAAGCGTGCGCGAGCTCAGGCGGCGAGCGCCTTCGGCCCCAGGAGGTGGTCGAGTTCGGCGCGCAGTCCCGGGGTGTCGTCGACGCGGTAGTCGTCGCCGAACCGCAGCTTGCGCAGCCCCTGCCGGGTGATCATCTCGAGTCTCACCTCGGCGTTGCCGGGGTGCGCCTCGAAGAGGTGCTTGAGCTCCTCGATGAGATCCGCGTGGACCTGCGAGGCGTCCACGCGCAGCACGAGCGGCTGGCGCGCCGCCTTGGCCGCCGCGCGCGCCCGCGCGACCTCGTCCTCGTCGGGCTCGAACGGCTCGGCCTCGTGCACGACGACGCTCGTGTCGCCGCGGCCCTTGTGGTCCACGCGGCCGCGGACGGTGATCACCTTGTCGACCTCGATCGCCTGCGCGGCCTCGCCGGCCGCGTCCCGGACGAACAGCTCGACCTGGCCCTCGAGGTCATCCAGGCGCGCGAACATCACGTAGGCGCCGCTGCGCGTACGCACCTTCTTGGCCTCGGCCACGATCCCGCCGACCGTGACCCAGGCGCCGTCCTGCTTGTTGGCCACCTCGGCCAGCGAGCAGTCCACCGCGGCGCGCAGCGCGTCGCGCACCTCGCTCAGCGGGTGCGAGGAGAGGAACGTGCCCAGCGTCTCCTTCTCGAGCGCGAGCAGCTCGCGCTGCTCGAACTCCTCGCCCGGCACCGGGGGGCGCTGCGTGGCGAACGGGGCCGGCCCCTCCTGCTGCCCCCCGCCGCCGAGGTCGAAGATCGACGCCTGCCCGCGCATCGCGTCCTCCTGCGCCTTCTGGCCCGAGGCCTGCGCCTGCGGGAGCACCTCGAGCATCCCCTTGCGGGTGTCGCCGGTGGAGTCGAACGCGCCGCACTTGATCAGGCATTCGATCGCGCGCTTGTTGACCGCGCGCGCGTCGACGCGGTCGCAGAAGTCCCAGATCGACTCGAAGGGCCCGTCGGCCTCGCGGCTCTCGAGGATCGCCTCGACCGCCTGGTAGCCGACGTTCTTCACCGCGTCGAGGCCGAAGCGGATCGAGTTGCCGATGACCTTGAACCCGTGGTCGGACGAGTTGACGTCCGGCGGCAGCACCTCGATGCCCATCTCCGCGCAGCGGTTGACGAAGAACGGCACCTTGTCCTTCGTCGACATGACCGACGAGATCACCGCGGCCATGTACTCGGCCGGGAAGTTCGCCTTGAGGTACGCCGTGCGGTAGGCGATCAGCGCGTAGCAGGCGGCGTGCGACTTGTTGAACGAGTAGTCCGCCGCCGCGGTCATCAGCGACCACAGATCGTCGGCGACGCGGGGGTCCGTCCCCGAGGCCGCGCAGCCCTCGAGGAACTTGTCCTTCATGGTCGCCATCAGGTCGCGCTTCTTCTTGCCGACCGCCTTGCGCAGGTCGTCCGCCTCGGCCGGCGTGAACCCGGCGAGCTGCTTGGAGATCTCCATGAGCTGCTCTTGGTAGATGACGCAGCCGTAGGTCTCCTCGGTGATCGGCCGCAGCCGCTCGTCGGGGTAGGTGACGGACGAGGGGTCGCGCTTGCCGCGCGCGTAGTCGGGGATGAAGCGCATCGCGCCGGGGCGGTACAGCGCGCCGATCGCGACGATGTCGTTGAACTCGGTCGGGCGGATCTGGCGCAGGGCCTGCTGCATGCCCTCGGACTCCAGCTGGAACACGCCCACCGAGTCGCCGCGCGCCAGCATCTCGTAGGTCTTGCGGTCGTCGAGCGGGATCTTGTCGATGTCGATCTCGACGCCGCGCGAGCGCTTGATGATGTCGACCGCGTCCTCGATCACGTCGAGGTTGCGCAGGCCGAGGAAGTCCATCTTGAGCAGGCCGATCTCCTCGATCGGGCCCATCGAGTACTGGGTGACGATCTTGAAGTTGCGCTCGAGCTTGCCCTCGCCGTTGCGCTCGGCCGGCGTCGTGCGGTCCTCGGCGAGCTGCAGCGGGACGATCTCGTCGAGCGGGCGGTCAGCGATCACCACCGCGGCGGCGTGGATCGAGTGGTTGCGGACCTTGCCCTCCAGGCCCTTGGCGACCTCGACGATCTTCGCCGCGTTGGGGTCGGAGTCGACCGCCTGGCGGAGCTCCTCGCCGGGCTTCAGGCAGTCGTCGAAGCTCGGCGGGCGGCCCATGATCGGCTCGGGGATCAGCTTCGCGATCCGGTCGCCGGTCGCGTAGTCGAAGCCGAGCACGCGCGCCGCGTCGCGGGTGGCGGCCCGCGGCGCCATCTTGCCGAAGGTGATGATCTGCGCGACCGACTCGCGCCCGTACTTCTCCTGCACGTAGCGCATCACGCGCTCGCGGCCGCGGACCGAGAAGTCGATGTCGATGTCCGGCATCGATTTGCGCGCCGGGTTGAGGAAGCGCTCGAAGAGCAGGTCGTGCGCGAGCGGGTCGAGCTCGGTGATGTTGAGCGCGTAGGCGACGATCGAGCCCGCCGCCGAGCCGCGCCCCGGGCCGACCGCGATGCCGTTCTCCTTCGCGTACTTGACGAAGTCCCAGACGATCAGGAAGTACGAGTCGAAGCCCATCTCGCCGATCACGCCGAGCTCGAACTCCAGGCGCTCCATCGCCTTAGCCGGGATCGGGTCGCCGTAGCGCTTCTTGAGCCCCTCGATCGCGAGGCGCCGCAGCATGTCCTTGGGTTCCTCGCCCTCCGGGGTCGGGAAGCGCGGGAGCAGCAGCTTGCCGAGCTCGATCTCGGTCGAGCAGCGCTCCGCGATCTCGAGCGTCATGGGGACGGCCTCGGGCCACTGCCCGAAGTCCTTGGCCATCTCCTCGTAGCTCTTCAAATAGAACTCGTTGGTGTCGAAGCGCAGCTTCGGCTGCTCGAGCGTGGACTTCGTCTGCACGCAGAGCAGTGCCGCGTGGTGGTCGTAGTCCTCGCGGCGCAGGTAATGGACGTCGCCGGTGGCGACCAGCGGGCGGCCGACCTCGCGGGCGAACTTGACGATCCCCTCGTTCGCCTTGTCCTGCTCGGGGATCCCGTTGACCTGGATCTCCATGTAGACGTCCTCGGGCCCGAAGACCTGGATCAAATCGTCGAGGTGGGCGCGCGCGTCGTCGAGGCGGTCCTCCACGATCCGGCGGCAGAACCGCGACTGCAGGCAGCCGGTGAGGGCGATCACGCCCTCCGAGTAGCGGTCGAGGAGGTCCAGGTCGACGTTTGCCTTGCCGCGGCCGAACCCCTCGAGGAAGCCCGCGGAGCTGAGCTTCACCAGGTTGCGGAAGCCCTCGTCGCTGGCGGCGAGCAGGGTGAGGTGGTTGCGCTCGGTGCGCCGGTCGGCCGCGCGGCGGTCGTCGACGAGGTAGGCCTCGATCCCGATGATCGGCTTGATCCCCTGCGCCTTGCACGCCTTGTAGTGCTCGATGGCGCCGTTCATGACGCCGTGGTCGGTGAGCCCGAGCGCCGGCATGCCGAGCTCGGCCGCGCGCTCGGCCATCTTGTCGATCTTGCACGCGCCGTCGAGCAGCGAGTACTCGCTGTGGACGTGCAGGTGTGCGACGGCTCCGCTCACGGGCACTGATCTTGGCAACGGCTCCGGATGCCGAAGGCGCCGATCCCGCAAATTGCGGGATCAGCGGCCAGCTGCCAGCCGCCAGTGGCCGAGTTGGTAGCTGGCAGCTGGTAGCTGGTAGCTGGCAGCTTTTTAGCTATCGCTTGCCAGCTCGAGCAGGCGCTGCTCGGCGCTCATCAGCCGCTCTGCCACCTCGGCCTCGGCGCGCAGCGCCTCGCGCAGCCGCGCCTCGAGCTCAGCGGTCTGCTGGGTGCGCTCGAGGGCGGCCGTTGCGTCCCGCTCGATCGACGCGATTCGCTCCTCGATCGCGGCCACGCGCCGGCTGCGCTCGGCGATCTGGGCGAGCGCCTCGTCAACGCGCCGCAGCGCGCTCGCCACCCGCTCGCCGAGCTCGCCCTCGGCCCGCTCGAGCTCCCCGGCCGCGTGCGCTAGCCGCTCGGACGTAGTCCGCTCAAGCTCGCCGCGCAGGGTGTCCACGCGCTCCGTCAGCGACCGCTCCCGCTCAGCGAGCTCCGTCCGCAGGCCCTCGACCTGCCCCTCGATGGCTGCGAGCAGCTCCGCGCCCCGGTGCTCAAGGCGCTCCGTGGCACGGCGCACCCGCGCCCGGCTCTCCGCCCGCACGAGCCTGAGCTCCTGGCGGCGCTCGCGGCGCGCCAGGCGGGCGGTGGCGCGTTCGATGCGCTCGGCGGCGCCGCTCGCCGTCGCGTCCAGGCGGGCCTGAGCCGCCCGCGAGGCCCGCTCGGCCTCCTCGGCCGCCGCCTCCACCTGCTCGAGCAGCGTCCGTGCCGAGGCGAGGGCGCGCTGGCCCTCCTGGCTGATCGCCTCCGTCTGGGCCTCGAGCTTGCGGTCGGAACGCGTCGCGAGCTCCTCGCTGGCGGCAGCGAGCTTCTCCTCTACGCGCTCGGCGAGCTTTTGCGCCATCTCCTCGCCCCGGGCCCGCGCGGCCTCCGTGGCCTCGTCGCGCGCGTGGGCGATGCGCTCGTCGACCTCCGGCTGGAGCTCGCGGAAGCGCGCCTCGACCGCCTCGCGCGCCGCGTGCGCCGCTTCCTGGACGGCCTCCGTACGCGCGGCCTCCGCGCGCGAGTCCGCCTGCGAGCGCAGCGCCGCCTGAGCGCGCTCGAGGCGCTCCTCGCTCGCGCGCGCGAGCTCCGCGCGCGCCTGCGCGAACTCAGCACGCAGCTCCTCGAGCCGCCGCAGGTGGTCCGCCACCAGCTCGGTCGTGAGGTCGTCGCGCTGGGACGCGATCTCGGCGCGGGTCTCGTCGGCGCGCTCGGTGATCCGGCGCTCCAGGTCCTGCGCGCGCTCCGCGAACCTGCGCTCGAGGATCTCGGAGCGTTCGGCCAGACGCTGACGCTCGGCGGCCAGCTGCTCCCGCTCCGTGGCGAGCTCCTCCTCGAGCTCGCGCGCGCGCTGGGCGAGCTGGTCGCGCTGGGCGGCGATCCGCTGCTCGAGCTGCTCGCGGTGCGCGGCGAGCTCCTGCTCCAGCGCCTGCGCGCGCCGGGCGAGCTCGTCGTGCTGGGCCGCTACCTGGCGCTCCAGCCGCTCGCGGTGGGCGTCGAGCTCTTCCTCGATCTCCCGCGCGCGTTCCGCGAGCTCGTCGCGCTTGTCCGCGACCTGCTCCTCGAGCCGATCCCGGTGGGCCGCGGCCTCCTCCTCAAGCGCCTGCGCGCGCCGGATGAGCTCCTCGCGCTGGGCGGCTACCTCCCGCTCGATCTCCCCCGCCCGCTCGGCGAGCCGCTCGCGCTCGGCCGCGTTGTCCGCCTCGAGCTGCTGCAGGCGCTCGGCGAGCTCCCGGATCAGGCGCTCCCCCTGCTCCTGGTTGGAGCGCTCGAGGCGCTCGCGCAGCTCGGCGCCTCTGCGCTCGAGGCGGTCGCCCAGCTCGTTCTGAGCCCGCTCCAGGCCGGCGCGCGCCTCGGCCTCCCGAGCGGTCACGCGTTCGGCGAGCTCCTGGGTGAGCGCCTCCGCGCGAGCCCGGGCCGCTTCGGTGGCCTCCTCGCGCGCGCGGGCGATCCTCTCGTCCAGCTCGGGGGCGAGCTCCCGGAAGCGAGCCTCCACCGCCTCGCGGGCGGCGTGGGCGGCCTCCTGCACGGCCTCGGCGCGCGCCGCCTCGGCGCGCGAGTCCGCCTGCGCCCGCAGCGCCTCCTGCGCGCGCTCGAGGCGCTCCTCGCCCGAGCGCACGAGGTTGGCGCGCGCCTCGTCGACCTCGGCGAAGCGCCGCTCGATCTCCGCGCGCAGCGCCTCAAGCCGGCGCCGGTGCTCAGCCTCGAGCTCGCTGGCGAGCTCCTCGCGCTGCGTCGCGAGCTGCGCCTCGATCTCGCTGACGCGCTCGGCGATCTCTTGCTCGAGGCGCTCGGCGAGCTCGCCCTGCGCGCGCTCGACGGCCGCCCGGACGTCGGCGCCCAGCTCGGTGACCCGCTCCGCCGCCGCCCGCTCGGCTCCCTCGATCCGGGCCTCGATCCCCGCCCCGCGCTCGTGCAGGGCGAGCTCGACCCGCTGCTCGAGCTCGCCGCGCAGCGCCTGCAGCCGCTCCTCCACGGAGCGCTCCGCCGCCGCCAGGCGCTCGTCGGCGCGCCGCTCCAGCTCGGCGATCGAGCGCTCGAGCTCGGCGGCGGCCGTCTCCGTCAGGCGCTCGGCGGTGATCCGGAACGCTTCGGCCCGGTCGCGCTCGACCGATTCGGACACCTCCCGCACCGCGGCCGCCAGCGACTCGCGCGCCTGGGCCAGGCGGTCGCTCAGCGGATCGTTGCGCTCCGCGTTCTCCCCTTGGGGATCGGTGTCCTTGCGCCGGCCGAACACGGCGCCGTTGGTTCTACACCACCGCCGCCGCTCGCGGGGAGAAAGTGTGCGGTGCTACGCCGATTGCAGCCCTCGGGGGTAGCCTGCGGGCGATGGCCGAGGGGGTCACGGATGCCACGGTGCGCGTGGGCCGCACGCCGACGCCACGACGCGAGCTTCCGCCGCTCGTGGGCGTCGCCGCCCTACTCGCGCCTACCGGCCTGTTCGCGTGGTGGGCGCTGGCCGAGGGGGCCTACTTCGACGGCGCTTTCTACCCGGGCGCGGCCCTGCTCGCGCTCCTCGCCGCGGTCCTCCTCTGGGCCGCGCCCTGGCCCGCCTCGCTGCGGCGCTCGCGCCCCGTCGCTGTGACGCTCGCCGCCCTGGTCGCGCTCGCCGCCTGGACGGCCCTTTCCGCGTTCTGGTCACCGGTCCCCGACGTGGCGATCCGCGATGCGCAGCGTGTGCTGGCCTACGCGCTCGCCTTCGGGTGCGGGCTCTGGGCCTGCGTTCTGCTCGGGCGCCTACGCGAGCTCGCCCTGGCCTCGCTCGCGTTCGCCGCCGGGATCGCGGGGGTCGTGACGGCGCTGCGGCTGCTAGCGGCCGACGGGCCGCTCGGCCTGCTCGAGCTCGACGGGACGCTCGAGTTCCCGCTCGGCTACCGCAACGCCACCGCCGCGTTCTTCCTGCTGGCCCTGTGGCCGGCGCTCGCGCTCGCGACGTCGCCGCGCACCCACCGCACCCTGCGCGCCGGCGCGGTCGGAATCGCCGCCCTGTGCGTGGCGATGGGGCTACTGACCCAGAGCCGCGGAGCCGTGCTCGCGACCGCTTGCGCGTTGGTCGCTTTCTTCGCCCTGGTCCCCCGCCGTCGAGCGGCCGCCGGCTGGCTGGTGCTCGCCGCGCTCGCCGCCGCGCCGGTCACGTTCTTCGCAAGCGACCTCTACCGCACGGTGAACGATGGGCTCGGGCCCACCGCAGTGCGCGACGCGATGCGCACCGCCGGGGCTGCCGCGCTCGCTGCCGCCGCCGTGGGCGCGCTGCTCGCGCTCGCCGCGCTGCGCTGGGCGCCCGCCGCGCCGCTCGAGGGGGAGGTCCCCCGCTGGAGCGGGAGCCGGCGGCTGGGGGCCGCCGCCGCGGTCGTGGCGGCGGCCGCTGTGCTGCTGGTGGCCGCCGTCGGCAGCCCTGCGAGCTGGATCGGAGAGCGCCTCGATGAGTTCCGCGCCGGCGGTCAACCCGACCTCTCCGCGCAGTCCACTCGCTTCAGCCTGAGTGCCTCCTCGAACCGCTCGGATCTGTGGCGCGTCGCGCTCGACGCCGCCCGCGCCAACCCGCTGCGCGGCGACGGCGCGGGCGGCTTCGAGGAGCGCTACCTGCGCGAGCGCCGCCACGTGGCGCAGTACGCGCAGGACGCCCACAACGTCTGGCTCGAGCCCCTCGCCGAGCTCGGCATTCCCGCCGTGCTGCTGTTGGGCGCGGCGGTCGTGGGCGCCGCCTGGGCGCTGGCCCGGGCCCGCCCGCGCGGCCCCGCCACGGCGACGCTCGTGGCGGGCGCGGCGGGCGCCGGCGCCTACTGGCTTTTGCATGCCTCGCTGGACTGGTTCTGGACCTATCCCGGGGTGACCGCCCCCGTCTTCCTCATCGTCGGCGCCGCCGCCGCGCCGTCGCTGGTCGCGCGCACCACCAAGCCCGGCGCCGGCGAGCGCCGCGCGCGCCTCGCGCTCGGCGCCGCGTGCGCGCTGTTCGTCGTCACGCTGGCCCCGCCCTATCTGGCGGATCAGTACATGCGGCGCGCCCTCGCGGACCCGGCCGCCAACCCGGAGCGCGCCTACGAGGACGTGAAGCGCGCCGCGGAGCTCGACCCGCTGAGCAGCGAGCCGGAGCTGGCCGAGGCCAGGATCGCGCAGCGGCTCGGCGATCGCCAGCGGGCGCTCGACGCGTTCCGGAGCGTGCTGCGGGAGCGTCCCGACGAGCCGGTCGCCCTCTACAACCTGGCGCTCCTGCTCGCCTCCCGCGACCGCGGCACCGCGCTCGAGATGCTCGACCGCCTGCGCCTGGTCGATCCGCTCTCCCCCGAGGTCGAGGCTGCGCGGGCGCGCATTCGCGCCGGGCGCCCCAGCTCGGACCGCGGCCAGGTGCGTACCGGCGAGGACGAGCCCCGCACCGGCGCGAGGAAGCACGCCGGCGCCAGCGGGGCGGCGGGCAACGGCGCCGGCAGGAAATCCGTCCCCTCGGATCGAAAGAGTCAGCAGCGCAAATCCCGCCGCGCGCGCAGGGACGCCCCGCGCGCGGAGGGGGGCCGCGCGCGGGGCTGATGGGACGGGGCCTAGCGGCCCTTTATGGGGATTCGATGAGGTTTTCCGCGATCGCCTTCGCCACGGCCTGCGCTCGGGTGCGCGCACCGAGCTTGGTCTTCACGTTGCGCACGTGGGTCTGAACCGTGGCCGGCGATACGCCAAGTCGTGCCGCGATCTGGTTGTCGGTCTGCCCCGCGGCGAGCAGCGAGAGCACCTCGCGCTCGCGGGCGGAGGGCAGCCGCAGCCTGCGGGCGCGCGAGCCCTCCCCATCCCCCGGGTCCCTCGCCCCCGCCAGGACGACGAGGTGACGGCCGGGGACGACGTCGGGGATCACCGAGATCTCAAGCTCACCGCCGCTCAGGGCGCGCAGGGGGCCCGCGCTGCCGCCGCCGTCTGAGAAGGCGTGCCAGAGGTGCCGCAGCCGCCTGCGCATGCCGGGCGCCAGCAGCGAGTCGAGCGTGCTGCCGGCGATCTCCTCGGACTCCACCCCGAGCAGCTCGCAGGCCGCGACGCTCGCTTCCAGGCAGATGCGCTCATCGTCCACGATCACGAGCGCGGGCGCGGTGGCGCCGGAGACCGCGGGCGCCACGCTAGCCACGCGCCTCCTCCCCCACCAGGAACCGTTTCGCGGGCGAGCGCAGCGAGCGGTGCGCGTCGCGGAAGGTGACCAGCGCGGTCTCGAACAGGATCAGGCTGTCGCCGAGGAGCGAGCTGTGCTTGACGTAGTAGAGGTCGTGGCACAGCTTCCAGGCGGTGCCGAGGTGCGAGCCCGCGTAGCCGCAGCGAAGCTGGGCCCAGCCAGTGATCCCCGGCTTGACGAGGTGCCTGCGCCCGTAGTGCCGGAACTGGCGCTCGATCTCGGCGACCAGCTCGGGGCGCTCGGGCCGCGGGCCGACCATCGTCATCTCGCCCCGGATCACGTTCCAGAGCTGGGGAAGCTCGTCGATGTGGGTACGCCGCAGCAGCCGGCCGACCGCGGTGACGCGGTCGTCCCCCGGGGCGCACCAGCGCGGCGCCCCGTCGGCCTCGGCATCGACGCGCATCGTGCGCAGCTTGAGGATGTCGAACTCGACGCCGTGCGCGCCGACCCGGCGCTGGCGGTAGAGCGCCGGCCCGCCGTCGGTGAGCTTGATCGCCAGGGCCGCGAGGAGCAGCACCGGCAGGAACGCGACCCCGATCACGGTCGCCACCGCGAGGTCGAAGCACCGCTTGGGGAGCCTCGGCGTCGGCCGAAAGCTCGGGTGCATGATGTACCCGTACCAAGCGCCGTCGATCGTCCCGACGGGAACGTGGCCGAGCAGCGCCTCGTACAGCTGGTTGGCGCCGATCATCCGGACCGGGAGGTCCAGGCAGAAGGTGGCCACCGCGTCGAAGACCGTGCGACCCTCGGGTTCCTCGGGGTCGTCGCCGGGCGCGTAGACGAGCAGGTCGATCTGCCGCCCGAGGACGATCCGGCGGAGCTCGCGGAGCGAACCGAGGCGCTCGAGCCGCCCGCCCGACGCCTGCGTCCGGCCTCCGATCCAGCCGACTACCTCATAACCCGGCACCCCGACCGCCTCGAACTCCGACGCGAGGTCCTCGGCGAACGGCTGCGCGCCGATCACCGCCACGCGGACGCGCACGAGCCGCTCGATCGCCGTGTGCGCCGAGGCGCCGAGCGCGAGCGCGGTCCAGGCGCCTGCGACCGCGTAGCCGATCCCGCTCGGCGGGAGCGGGTCGTTGCTGATCGCCCCGAGCACCGCCGCGAGCGCGATCCCGGCGACGGGCGCGGCGATCGACAGCGTGGTGCTCGCCGCGGGCAAAAGCGCGGCCGGGAAGCCGGTCCGCCGGCTCAGGCTCGAGATGCTCAGCGACAGGGCGAAGACGAGCGCCCCGAACGTCAGCGAGCTGGAGTAGGCCTCCACGATGACGGCGGCCACCAGCGCCGGCGCCATCCGGGGGCCGATCAGGTCGGAGGTCCGCCGCACCGAGAGCGGCGGGACGCGCCGGCGCAGCGGCCTGGTGGCGCGGCGAGCGTCAGGGCTCAAAGGCGCACACCCCCTCCGAAGCGCGCGAAGTGGCGCCGCAGCATGCCGCCCGCGAGCAGGAGCGCCCCGACCAGCGTCAGGCCCAGGGCGAGGTCGGCGCTGGCGAAGGGCAGCGGCCCTCCCTGGCTACCGCCGCCGCCCCCGGCCGCGAGCACGTACCCCGGCGGGCAGTACCCGTCGGCCGAGGGCGCGGCGTACTCCGCGCCGCCGGTGCCGCTCGCCTGGCGCACGCAGGCGCGCGCGTACGGCGGGCAGTACTGGTCGGCGGCCGGATCCCCGCCCCCCGGGTCCGTCAGGCAGTCCCCCGTATAGGGAGGGCAGTACTGGTCCGCGGCCGGGTCCCCTCCTGATGGATCGGTCGCGCAGTCCGAGGTGTAAGGCGGGCAGTACTGATCGGCGGCCGGGTCACCGTCCGGATCGGCCAGGCAGTCCCCCGTGTACGGCGGGCAGTACTGGTCACTTGTGGGATCCCCGCCCGGATCGTCGGCGCACGGGTCGTCGTACGGCGGGCAGTACTGATCGCCCGCCGGGTCCGTGCACGCCGGATCTCCGGCCTGCGCGGACGCATCGGCAGGCACCGAGGCGAGCAGCGCCAGGGCCACCAGGGCAGGCAGGAGCACCAGGTAGCGCAAGCGCCACCCGGTCCGATCGATCGCAGGAAGAGCGGGATCGCGAGCCATCGGCGAGCGCACCTAACCCGGTGCCGCCCGCCCGCGCAAGCGAATTCCTGCAAAACCTACGCAGAATCCCGTGCGAAATACCGCAAAGCGGTTAGTGGCGCTCAGGGATTACCGGTAAGGTACGCTGCCTAGGGCATTAGGGGCAAATTGGGGGCCAACGCGCAACATAGGTGGTCAAGTCATGGGGGTCGCGGCTACCCACGGAAAGCGAGCGTCGACCGCTCACCGCGCGTGAGCGTGAGATCCTTGCCCTCCTCGCGAAGGGCCTGAGCGGCGCCGCGATCGCCGAGCAACTCGTCCTTTCGCCGGAGACCGTGCGCACGCACGTGCGCAACGCGATGACGAAGCTCGGCGCCTCGACCCGCTCGCAGGCGGTCGCGATGGTGCTCGGCGACGGCATCATCTCGCCGCCCGACGGCGAGCCCTCCGCCGCCCCGCAAGCGCCCGCGCCGGTCGGCGAGGGCGGGCGTCGCGACGCGCTGGTCGAGCTCGCCGCGGGACTCACCGAGCTCGCCGACATCGACTGGGCGGCCGTGTACCTTGTAGACGAGACCGGCATGGCGCTGCGACTCTCCGCGCACGCCACCGCCCCGTCGGTGAGCGCCGCTCCGCCCCAGGAGGCGATCCTCGGCGACGGGGCGATCGGCCGCATCGCGCTGCGCAAGCGGTCGCACCTGGTCGCGAGCCCCGACATCCCGAGTGTTCCGCGCGGCCCGCTCCTGGGCGCGCCCCTGGTCCGCGAGGGCCGCTGCGTGGGCGTACTGTGCCTGGCGGTGCGCTCCTCGCGCCCGGTGACCCGCCGCGAGATGCTGCTCCTCGATGCCTTCGCGAACCGCCTCGCCGAGGTGCTCGGCGGCCCCGAGGACCCCGCCCAGCAGCTGCGCTCGGCGCGGCGGCTGTTCACGACGTCCTGGATCCGAGCGGTCGGGCGCTGAGCGGCAGCCTGTCGCCGCCCGCCGGATCGCGGCGTCCCGCATCCCGAATCCGCGGTGCGCGCCGGTTACGCCTGGGCTTCGTCGAGCGTGCGGTGCATCGGGGCGACGCTGGTTACGTCGCAGAGCTCGAGCACGCGCCGCACGCCGGACTTCTCGGGCACCACGAGCTCGAGCTCTTGGCGGCGGGCCGAGAGGTCGCGGGCCAGGTTGAAGATCACCTCCACGCCGGAGCTGTCGAGGTAGCGGGTGTCGGAGAGGTCGAGGATCAGGCGGCTCACCGAGGCGGGGACGCCGTCGGCGATGGCGCGCATGATCTGGCCTGCGTTGGAGTCGTCGACCTCGCCCGAGAGCGAGATGACGACGGCGTTCTCGCTGGGCTCGGACACGTCCAGCTCCGCCAGGCGAGGGGCCATCACGCAGCCTCCGCCCTGCGGCGGCGCCGCAGCGTGACGATCGTCCCCTCGGTGTCCCTTTGCACGCTCATCTCGTCGGTGAGCTCCCGCATCAGCTTGAGCCCGCGCCCGCCCATTGCGAGCGACGTCGTGCGCCACCTGCCGCGGTCGCCGACCTGGATCACGATCTCGTCACCCTCCTCGCTTGCCCGTACCTCGAAGTAGGCCTCGCCGGGAGGATATGCGTGGGCGATGGCGTTGGCGGCAGCTTCCCCGCAGGCGACCTGCAGCTCGTAGGCGTCGGTCTCGGGTACGCCGCGGCCGCGCAGCCACCGCCCCAGCCCACGGCGCACCGTCACCAGCGCCGCCGGGTCGGCGGGCACGGTGAGCTCGAGGCGATCCTGCACCTGGTCGTGGCAGGCGACGAGCAGGGCGACGTCGTCGTGCGCGCCGTGCTGGTCGACGAGGCGGTCGACGAGCCTGTGGGCCGCCTCAGCCACGTCGTCGGGAAGGGTCGCGCTGGCGTGCGCGAGGCGCTCCAGGCCAACTGCGAGGTTCTCGCCCGGGCGTTCGATCAGGCCGTCCGTGAACATCACGAGCCGCGAGCCGCGCGGGAAGGCGATCACCGTCTCCTCGTAGTGCGGGAACGCGGCCGCGCCGACCGGCGTTCCCGGGGGCGTCTCCGCCGGCGTGCACCCGCCCGCCGGATCGATGAGGAGCGGGGGCACGTGGCCCGCCGAGGCGAGCGTGGCCGTCTCGGCCTCGAGGTCGACGACCGCGAAGAGCAACGTGGCGGGCCGGCCCGAGACCTCGTGCGCGAAGGCGTTCATGCGCTCGAGGACGAGCGCAGGGCTCAGTCCCTCAAGCGCGTACGCGCGGATCGCGCTCTGCAGCTGCGCCATGCGGGCGGCGGCGTTGATCCCCCGCCCCACCACGTCCCCGATGATCAGCGCGACGCTCCCGTCGCGCAGGACCAGCGCGTCGAACCAGTCACCGCCTACGCGCGCCTCGGAGGAGCCCGGCAGGTACGTCGCCGCCAGCCGCAGACCGGGGGCCTCCGGGAGGTTCGTCGGCAGCAGGCTGCGCTGCAGCGTCTCGGCCGTGGCGCGCTCAACCCCAACCTCGGCGGCGGCCCTGCGCAGGCCCTCGAGCGCCGCCCCAAGCAACGGGTCGACGGCGATCCCTTCGTCGGAAACTCCCGGCGCCGGGTCGTCTACCCCCCGCGCACGCCCACCGGCACCACGCTCGGCCACGCGCCCGATTCTAGATGGGCGCGGGACCGTGGCACCGGTTGCCGCCGGGGCTGGCTCTAGCGTCCGCACCTGGTGAGCAGGTCCACAGGGGAGAACGCCGCCGGCGACTGGGGGCACGTGGTCAAAGAGTGGCTCGTCGACCTCTTCGAGCACACACCCCTCGAGGAGGTCGACCGCCTGCCCCTGGGCTGGATCGCGAGCGACGCCGTCCCGCTCGTGAGCGAGCTCATGAGCATCGCCGAGGCGCGCGACCGCATCGGGCGGCCCTCGCTCTCGCTCCGCGGCTTCCAGCGCGCCGCGGGCTTCGGCCGGGGTCGCCCCGCCGAGGCGGCCTGGCGCATCCCCGGCGAGCTCGCCTCCCTGCACGCGGTGCTGATCCGCGAGCTCGCCGAACGCGAGGACGATCCGCGCGCCCTCGCGCGCGCCGCGGGCGATCTGGCCGTGCTCTTCGGGATCGTCGGCGAGGCGGCCCTCGGCGCGCACCTGCGCCGCGCCCGGCGGGCGGAGACCGACGAGCTGCCGGGCCGCACGGAGCTCGAGGGCTGGCTCTCGGCGCTCCTCGCCGAGGGGGATCGCCACGGGCCGCTCGCCGTCGCCCACGTCGCCGTCGACGGCGCCGACCGGATCGAGCGCGCGTTCGGCGCGCGTGCCGCGGCTCGGATCGTCGCCGCCGTCGCCGAGATCGTGATCAGCCAGCTCTCCGGACGGCAGCGCGCCTTCCGCGCCGGACCGGCCGACCTCGTCGTCGTCGCCCCCGGGACCGGCCGCGCCGACCTCGAGCTGCTCGGCAGCCGGCTGGCGGGCCTCGTCGCGAGCGCGCAGCTCGACATCGGCCCGCGCGTCGCGCTCGCCACGGGCGTCGCCGAGTACCCCCGCGACGGCGACGACCCCACAAAGCTGCTCCGCGCCGCCGAGCACGCGTCCTGGGCCGCGCGGGCCGCGGGCGTGCCGATCGAGTACGCGGACCGGCCCCCCGTGCATGATCCGTAACAGGACGCGCGACCCGCTTTCGCGCGGGGCGTGGTTGTGTGATGCTTGTGCCCCTCAGGAGCTACGTCATGACGGGGATCCGGACCAGCGCTGCAGCCGAGATGCTGGGTGTCAGCCCCAGCACGCTGCGCACGTGGGAACGCCGTCTCGGCTTTCCCGAGCCCCGTCGCACCGCGGGCAACCATCGCCAGTACGAGCTCGAGCAGATCGAGGCGCTGCGCGAGGCGCTGCGCGAGACCAACAACATCTCGTCCGCGATCGACCTCGCCCGCCGACGCGGCCGCGGCCCCACGTCGCCCGCGCGCCTGCTCGCCGCCCTGGACCGCTTCGACGAGGCGGCGGCGGACCGCGAGCTCGAGGAGAGCCTCGCCGTGCGCAGCCTGGAGCGCACCGTAGACGAGGTTCTCATGCCGGCCCTGGAGAAGGCCGCCGAGCGTTCCGGGCGCGAAGCCGAGCTCGACTACGCCTGCCGCTGGGCCTCGGGGTGGCTGCACCGAGCCCGGCGCCTCTCCCCGCCCGCGACGCGTCCGGAGGGAGTCCTGTTGCTCGAATCGGGCCCCGCACTCGGCCTCGAGGCCGTGCACGCGCAGGCGCTCGAGCTCTGCGTGCGGCGCCAGGGCCTGCGCGTGCTGTTGCTCTCCGCGGAGCTCGCCGAGGGCCGCTACACCGCCGCGCTGCGAGCCCTCGAGCCGCGCGCCGTGGTCCTCTGCGGCTCCGAGGCGCGCCTCGATGTCGTCGGCGAGCCCCTGCGCCGCGCCGGACAGCACCGTCCGCGCCGCTTCGCGTACCGCGCCGCCCAGCTGTTGAGCGGGCGCGACGGCATCCCGCAGATCGGGAAGCTGCCCGCCGCCGCGGCCCGCAACCTCGCCGACGCGCTCGCCTCCTGACCGACCGCCCGCTGGGCGATTCGTTGCAGGCTGCGCAGCGTGCGCAGGTTCTGCGCCGCGAAGTTGCGCATCGCTTGACACCGCCCCCGCGAGCGCTTGCGGCGCGGGCCAGCCCTCCTCAACTTAAGGTAGGCACTTGAAGCCTTGCACGGTTTTTCGCAGCATTCACATACTTGGAAAGAGGTAACCCGAATGGAGGCGTCGTCACGCTTGTTGAATGTCGGGGAAGCGGCCTCGTATCTCGGGGTGAGCGCCGCATCCCTACGGAAGTGGTCCAACGATGGTCTCGTGCCCACCTATCGCACGCCCGGCGGTCAGCGTCGCTACGCGCGCGAGGATCTCGACGCGTTCATCGCTTCGATGCGCGAGACGACCCCCGGGGACGTTCCTGTCCCGCGGCTCGGCCGCATCACGATCGGGAGCCGCGCCGACTAAAAGCCTGACTCGGGGGGAACCCAAAACAGCGCCTGGCATGGAGCGACCGTGAAGCCGCGGCCAACACGCCTTGTCATCCTCGGCGAGCTCGCCCTGCTCGCCGCCGCGCTCGCGGTCGCCGCCCTGATCGCGCCGCGGGCCGACTGGAACCTCCCCGTCCTCGCGATCCTCGGCGCGCTGGCGATCTTCAGCGACCTGCGCGCGGTCCCGATCACCGCGCGCCGCGTCAAGGCGTCGGCGAGCTTCCTCGCCATCGTCTCGACGGCGACCCTGCTCGGGGCGATGCCGGCGGTGATCGTCGCCCTCGCGACGATCGTGGCCACCTGGCTCGCCTCGCGATACGACCTTGGCGATCTGCTCATCAACCTCGTCACGTACGCAACGTTCACCGTCGCGGCGGGCGCCGCTTTCGACTTCGTCGGCGAGGAGCTCGCCCTGACGCCCCACCACGCCGGCTACTACCTGCTGCTGTTCGCGACCTTCATGGGCGCGCTCGCGATCGACTTCACCATGATCGCCGCGTACACCGCCTACGTGGAGCGCTCGGACTTCCTGACGCGCCTGCGGACGGCGTTCGTGCCGATCATCCCCACCGAACTCGCCTCGGCGCTGCTCACGCTCGGCATCGCCTTCGCGTACTACAAGGTCGGCGTGGCGGCCGTGGCCCTGTTCGGGATCGTGCTCGTCACCTTCCAGACCCTTCTGCGCGAGCTGCTGCTCTCCCAGGAGCGCGCCAGCGAGCTCGAGGTGCGCGCCAAGCAGCTCGCCGGCTTCCAGGTCGCCCTGTTGAGCGCGCTGCTGCGCACGCTCGACCTCCGCGACCGCATGACCGCCCGGCACAGCGCCGCGGTCGCCCGGTACGCGCGCGAGCTGGCCGCGCACGCGGGCCTCTCCGAGGAGGACCAGGAGCTGGCCCACACCGCCGGCCTGCTCCACGACATCGGCAAGTTCGTGCTCCCCGACCACATCCTGAAGACGCGCGGCCGGCTCACGCCCGAGGACTGGGACCAGATCCGCCGCCACCCCGCCGAGGGGGCGCGCATCGTCTCCCAGATCGACGGCTACCGGCCGGTCGGGGAGATCATCCTCGCCCACCACGAGCGCATGGACGGCCTGGGCTATCCGCGGGGCCTGGTCGGCGAGGAGATACCCGTCATCGCCCGGATCATCGCCGTCGTCGACACCTACGACGCGATGACCGCGCGCGACTCGTACCGCGCTCCTCGCAGCTCCGCGGAGGCGATTGCCGAGCTGCGCCGCTGCGCGGGCTCACAGCTCGACCCGCACTTCGTCGAGCTGTTCATCGAGATGCTCGCCGACAAGGACATCGCCTACCGCCATGGCGAGGACGCCGACTTCGAGTCGGAGCTGGCGCTCGACAAGCGCATCCACGACTACGTCACGAGCGGCGCGATCACGGGCGCGATCAGCGCCTGAACGCGAAGCGGGCCCCGTGCGAGGGGCCCGCGGGCGAGCGTCGAAACGTGGGTCGAGGCTCGCCTGTTGAACTTTCTTCCCCTTGCTTAGCCGCGACGGACGCCCATTTGCTTCTCCTTCCTGCGTGAGGACCGGTTCTTCCTTCGTGCTCGGAAAAAGTCGTCCCAAACACAAAAGAAGTTGAGGCATCTTGACAAAACTTGGAAAAACTTGCACGTCCTGACCTGAGTTTGCGATGAGGCGCCCACGGACACTCGCCCCCCTCGGCCAGCCAGGCTTCGGGCGGTTGTCCAGCGCCTATCTGGTGAACGAGCTCGGCAACTGGCTCGGCGAGGTGGCCCTCGCCATCGTCGTCTTCGACCAGACGGGCAGCCCGCTCGCCGTCGCTGGGCTCTTCCTCGCCATGCAGTTCGCGCCAGCGCTGGCCACCCCGCCGCTGATCGCGCGCATCGACGCGGTGGCCACCCGGCGGGCGCTGGCCGGGCTCTATGCGGCCGAGGCGGTCGCCTTCGTGGTCCTCGCCGCTCTGGCGTCCGGCGGCTCGCTCGCCCTCGCCCTGATCCTGGTCGTCGCGGCGATCGACGGCACCCTCGCGACCGCGGCACGGGCCCGCACCCGGGCCACGGGGGCCGCGATCCTGCAGCCCGCGGGGCTCCTGCGCGAGGGCAACGCCATCCTCAACTTCTGGTTCACGGCGGCCGCGGCGGCCGGGCCCGCGATAGCCGGCCTGGTCGTCACCATCGCCGGGCCGCAGGTCGCGCTGCTCGCCGACGCCGGCACGTTCCTGGGCGTCGCCGCCCTGCTCGCGACCTCCGGTCACCTCCCCGGCGCAGTCGAGGCCACGGGCGGCGGCTGGGCCGAGCGGCTGCGCCGCGGACTGACCTACGCGCGCGAGCGCCCGGTTCTGCGCCGCCTGCTGGGCGCCGAGGCGCTCGCCTTCGTGTTCTTCGCGCTCGTGCTGCCGATCGAGGTCGCCTTCGCCAAGGACACGCTCGATGCGGGCGACGCGGGCTACGGCTTTCTGCTCGGCGCCTGGGGAACCGGGATGGTCCTCGGCAGCGTCGCCTTCGGCGCGCTCTCAGGCGCCTCCCTGCGCGCGCTGCTCGCGGTCGGGACCCTCGCGATCGGGGTGGCCTACTGCGGGACCGGGCTCTCGCCGAGCCTGCTCGTCGCCTGCGCGTTCTCGGCGCTGGGCGGCGCTGGCAACGGCCTGCAATGGGTCGCGTTGGTGACCGCGGTCCAGGCGGTCACTGCGAGCGAGTACCAGGCCCGCGTGGTCGGCCTGCTCGAGTCGCTGGCGAGCGGCGCATCGGGCCTCGGCTTCCTGCTGGGCGGCGCCGTGGCCGCCGTGCTCACCCCGCGTGAGGCTTACGTCGTCGCTGGGGCCGGGGTGCTCGTGGTGCTCGCGATCGCCGCCAGCCGTCTGCGCCAGGCACGCTTCGATCCGGGATCCTCGGATCCAGGGCCGGCGCTCGCCGCCCCGGAGGAAGCCGCGGGCGCGGGCTGAGCCGGGGCGCCAACGGCCGCTCGGCGGGTCAGCTGGCGATCCGCTCCAGGATCGGCCCCGGGTCCTCGATCCCGAAGTCGTCGCGCAGGCGCGCCTCGATCTGCGCCGGGGTCGCCCCCGCCACCGCCATCTGGGTGGCGAGCAGAATGGCCGCCTCCGACGCCGGCGCGGCCGGGCCGTTTCGGGCCCGGTCACGCCCGAAGCGCGGCCGGCCCTCCTCGCCCCCGGTCGAACCGAGCGGCACGTTCTGCGGCGGCTGCGAGAGCGCGCCGAGCCGCTCGCGCAGGCCAGCCAGCGTGTCCCCCTCGGCTGGCTTCGGCTCATCAGCCGGGGCCGCAGCCTCGGCAGGCTGGACCGGCGCGGGCGCCGGTGCCGGTGTCTCGCCCGCGGTCGAGGGCGCGTCCGGCGCCTCGGCGCGCGGCCGCGCGGGCTCGGGTGCCTGCGGGCTCGCCGCGCGCGGCCTGGAGAGCGCGGCGATCTCCTCGTCGAGCATCGTGAGCAGGACGTCGGCCTGGGCGCGGATGCGCTCGGCCCGCTCGAGCAGCTCGGCGCTCAGGCCGGAGAGCTCGCGCGCCCGCTCCTCGACGATGCGCTGGACCTCGCCGTCCGCCTCCTCGATGCGGCGCTGGGCCTCGCGCTCGGCCTCCTCGAGGATCTCGGAGGCGGCCTTCTCGACCGCGGCGAGCACGGTCTCGAAGCGGCCGAGGCCGCCGCCCGTATCCGAGCCTGCGGCGCTCATCGCCCGCCCCCGCCGAGCGCGGCGGCGCGCTCGTTCAGCTCGCTCGAGAGCCTGCGCAGGGACCTTTCGATGCCGTCGATTCGCCGGGCGAGCGCGGCGCGCGCCTCGACCAGCTCGGCGCGGCGCCGGGCGCGAGCCTGCTCGCTCTCGCGCAGGCCGGCCTCGACCCGCGCCGCGGCGTCACGCCCGGCCTCGTCGACGCGATCGCGCGCGCGCTGGACGGCGCCCGCAAGCGCCTCGCGGACGCGCCCCGCCGCGTCGGATGCCTCGCCCCACGTCACAGTCCGGACATCGTACAGCCGCTGCGTGGGCCCGGCGAGGGCGCGCCGGGCAGGTGCAACCGCGCTGCCAGCGGCGCCCGGCACGGCGACGCTGCAAGATACTGCCCCCGTGCGCAAGCGCATCCTGCTCTCCCTGCTGCGCTCCGTGCGAAAGCGCCGCCCCGTGATCCTGCTCTATCACGGGATCGGGACCCCACGGCCCGAGCACGACCCGCACAACCTGCAGGTCGCCCCCGAGGCGTTCCGCGCCCAGCTCGAGCTCTTGCGCGAGGCGGGCTTTGGCTTCACCCGCGTGCGCGAGCTCGTCCGCGCGCTGCCCGCGCCCGGGCTCGCGGCGGTCACCTTCGACGACGGCATGCTGGACAACCTGACCACCGCCGCGCCGATCCTCGCCGAGCTCGGCGCGCCCGCGACCGTGTACGTGCAGACGGGCGCGATCGGCCAGCCCAACCCGTGGATGGATCCCGCCGCCGGGGAGCGGATGATGACCGCCGAGGAGCTCCGCGAGCTGGCCGCGCTCGGCTGGGAGATCGGCGGGCACACGGTCACCCACCCGGACCTCTCGAAGCTCGACCGGGACGAGTGCGTGGCGGAGATGGCCCGCGGCAAGGAGGAGCTCGAGACGATAATCGGGGCCGGGGTGGTGAGCTTCGCCTTAGGCGCGCTGCTGGCCGGCGGCGGCGAAGTAGTTGTCGAATGCGTAGAGGTGCGGCGTGAAGACGAGCGGGGTGCGCGGCCGCGCGACCCTCGCGAGGCGCGCGAGCACGCCGCCTTTGCTGCCGTGCGCGTGGATCAGGTCGGGGTCGAAGGCGCGCAGCGCGCGTATCACCGCGACGAGCGCCCGGGCGTCGGCGGCGGGGCGCACCGGGCGGATCATCGGAACCGGGATCACCCGCGCCGCGGCGAGCTCGGGGCGATCGGGCTCGAAGGGGCCGAGCACCGCGACCTCGTGGCCGCGCTCGGCGAGGTCGGCGGCGAGCGCGGCGACGTGCGCGAAAGCGCCGCCTCGGTCGGGCCGAAGGATCAGCGCGACCCTGGCCAACCGCTCAGCGGTCGCTGCCCGCCGGGTCGACCTACCGGGTGATCGAGCGCGCTCTGGCGCGGTTCGCCACGCGCGTGATCGCGGTCTGCGAGGCCGAGCGGCGCAACGCGGCCTCGGTCGGCCCGGCGTCCCGGGTCCGCGTCGTCTACAACGGCGTCGACCCGGTGCGCAGGGACGCGGTCCACCCCGCGCTCGCCGAGCTGCGCGCGGCGCACAGCTTCGTCGCCTGCGCGATCGCCGAGCTGCGGGATTCGAAGGGAATCGACGCGCTGCTTGAGGCGTTCGCCCGCGCGCGGCGCGAGGACGGCTCGATCAGCCTCGCGATCGCGGGCGACGGCCCCGAGCGCGCCTCGCTGGAGGCGCTCGCCCACCGGCTCGGGCTGGGGTCGGCCGTCCGCTTCCTCGGCGCCACCCCCGGTCCCGACAGCGTGCTGGCCGGCGCCGACGCGTTCGTGAACGCCGCCTACGCGGAGGCCTTCCCCTACACCGTGATCGAGGCCATGTCGGGCGGGGTGCCGGTGATCGCGACCGATGTCGGCGGCACGGCGGAGGCGATCGGGCGGCGTGGCGAGGCGGGCGTCCTGGTCCCTGCGCGCGACGCTGACGCGCTCGCGCGGGCGCTGCTCGAGCTCGCGCGCGACCCCGAGCGCCGCGCGGCGATGGGCGCGCGAGGGCGCGCCGAGTACGAGCGCCGCTTCACGCGCGAGCGGATGCTGGCCGGGATCCGAGCGGTGTACGCCGAGCTGGGCGCCCTCTGACGGTCGTCCGCGGCCGCGGGTTTTGTGCGTCAGCGCACAAAGCTTGCTTTCCGGTTCAAGGAATTTCGCGCGGACGACGAATAGGAGGTGTGGAGCCTTACCTAGTCGGGGGGAAGCCCCGCGGCGTCACGGCACGGAGGCCATGGCACGCGAGAGAGACCTGAACCGAGCATGACGCGCGCGCCGTCAACCGCGGCGATCGCGATCGAGGCCGCGGCCCTGGCCGCCGGCCTCGCGCTGACCGTTGCCATGGCGCCCGCGGCCGACTGGGACCTGGGCCTGCTCGCGATGCTCTTCGCGTTCGCGGTGATCTCCGACATCCGCCGCGTTGCCGTGCCCGCCAACCGCGTCTTCGCGTCCGGCAGCTTCCTCGCGATCGTCACCGCGGCGATCCTGCTGGGCGCCGCGCCGGCGGTGATCGTCGGGCTCGGCACGATCGCCGCGAGCTGGCTCTTCGAGCGGTACGCGGCGCCGAACCTGCTGATCAACTGCGTCGTCTACACGTGGTTCCCGCTGCTGGCCGCGCTCGGCTTCGACGCGGCGCGCGACGCCCTCGGGCTCACCCCCGACGACACCGGCTTCTACATCGCCGTGCTCGCGACGTTCGTGGGCGCCCTGCTTCTCAACTTCACGATGATCGCCGTGTACAACCGCTACGAGGTGGGCACGCCCGTACGCGAGGCCTACCGGGAGGTGCTGATCCCGATCCTCCCCTCCGAGCTCGCGATCGCGCTGCTCGCCGTCGGGATCGCCTTCGCCTACTTCGAGCTCGGCCTCGTGACGATCGCGATGTTCGGCGTCGCCCTCCTGATTTTCCAGTACCTGCTCGGCGCCCTGCTGACCTCGCAGGAGCGCGCCAAGGAGATCGAGCGCCGCGCGCACCAGCTCGCGGGCTTCCAGGTCGGGCTCCTCAGCACCCTGATGCGCACGCTCGACCTCCGCGACCGCATGACCGCCCGCCACAGCGCCGCGGTAGCGCGCTACGCGCGCGAGCTCGCCGCCCGCGCCGGGATGTCCGAGGAGGAGCAGGAGCTCGCCCACACCGCGGGGCTCCTGCACGACATCGGCAAGTTCGCCCTGCCCGACTCGATCCTCAAGGCGAACACGCCGCTCACCGAGCAGGACTGGGAGCTGATCAAGCGCCATCCCGCCGAGGGGGCGCGGATCGTGAACGGCATCGACGGCTACGGGCCGGTGAGCGAGATCATCCTCGCCCACCACGAGCGCATCGACGGGCTCGGCTACCCGTACGGGCTCTCCGGCGAGGAGATCCCGCCGATCGCCCGGATCATCGCGGTCGTCGACACCTACGACGTGATGACGGCGCGCGACTCCTACCGCGAGCCCCGCCCGCCCAAGGAGGCGATCGCGGAGCTGCGCGCGGTCGCGGGCACGCAGCTCGACGCCCGATTCGTCGAGCTCTTCATCGAGATGCTCGAGGAGCACAAGCTCTCCTTCCAGCACGGAAGCGACGCCGACTTCGAGGCGGAGCTCAACCTCGAGGCGCGCATCATCCGCCACGCGGCCGCGCAGTCCGCGAAGCGGCCCCTGTTCGCGGATTCCCCGGCGCCGCAGTGACCCGGCTTTCGCCCCTTCCTCCATCAAACCCCTAAACAGACCGGCGCGCGATCATCGCGATCGCGCGCCGGCGTGGTTACGACTGCTTTGGCCGTCCTGGCCCTGGTTTGATCAGCCCTTGCGGAAGCCCATGGCTGCACTCCTTCGCAGTGGTCGCGGGGACAACTCCAACGTGCGCCTCTGCGCCTCTCTCAGCCCTTCCGGAAGCCCATGGAGCACTCCTTTGCTCGTGGTTTGTGTGCAGACGTCGACGTCTGACGTAACCACAGGAACCGGCGTGTTCCCCAGGGCCCGCGCCGCGATCGCGGAACTTGCGGGAATTTCGTGAGGTCCGGGGGCCTAAAGCCCTAGGAGTGTCGTCCAGCCGAGCGGGCGGCGGGCGCTGCTAGCCCGCGCAGACCCAGGCGGAGGGGCCGGAGTCGGCCCAGATCTGGGCGGCGATGGCGTGCTGCTCGGCGGGCGAGGCCTGGTGCGGCAGACCCTTGCCGCCGTACGCCTTCCAGGTGGACGGCAGGATCTGGTAGGCGCCGCCCGCGCCCGTGGTCGGGTTGAGCGCCTTGAAGTTGCCGCCCGACTCGCACATCACGATCGCCTCGGGGATAGCCCAGTCGCCCATCCAGCCGGCGACCTTCCGCTGCGCCTCGGCCGCCGAGACCCGCTCGAGCTCCTGCACCTGTTGCGTCCAGCGCCCGATGCGCGAGCGCAGGCTCTCGATCGCGGCGAGCTGTGCCGCGCGCGCCTCCTCGAGCCGCGCGGCCTCGGCGAGGGCGCGGTCGCGGACGCCCGCGATCTCCGCGCGCGCCGCCTCGACGCGCTCGTTGAAGGCGTCGGCCTCGGCCTTGGCGGTCTCGACGCGGTCGACCTCGGCGTCGAGCTGGGCGCGCAGCTCGCGCACGCGCTCGACGAGGGCGCGGTCGGCCTCCTGGATGCGCCGCAGAAGCTCGGCGCGCGTCGCCAGATCGTCGAAGCCCTCGGCGTCGAGCAGGACGTCGATGCCGGCGGGGTCGTTCGACTTGTAGATCGAGACCAGCCGGTCGGCGAGCGCGTCCTGCGCCCGGCGGAAGCGCGCCCGGACCTCGCGCAGCGCGGCGCGGGCCTCCTCGAGGCGCTCCGCCAGCTCGGCCGCCCGCTCGCGGCCCTCCGCGAGGACCTGGGTGAGCTCCCGCTCGCGGGCCGCGGCCTGCTCGGCGCGAGCACGCGCTGCCGCGAGCGCGTCGGTGGCGCTCTGCACCGTGGCGGCGAGCTCCTCGGCCTCCGCCCGCGCCGACTCGATCTTGGCGTTCAGCCCCTCGATGGACTGCTGGGCGTCGGCGCGCGCGATCGGGATCGCGAGCGCGAGACCCGCGGCCAGGACGACCAGAGCCCGCACCGCCAGCCCCGGCAGGCGGAGCCGGCGCGAGCGTTCGGGGTCCGTCTTCTCGTCGTACCTGGAATCGTGCACTTGCGGGTCCCCCGCGAAAGAGCGGGCCATCGGCCGGGGGCGATGCTAACAAATCGTTAGCGTCCGCTAACGAAGTGCTTGCGAACGTTACATAATCCGGGTGACGGATTGCAGGGCGGCCGGTGGTTCGGGGCGGGATCTTGCATCTCGGCTCGCCGGTCGCCGGTTCGGCGGTACAAGCGAATAGGCGAAAGCCCGTAACCCATTCGGGCTACGAAACGGCCTCGCGGCAGACTCACCGACGCCAGCGCCACCGACGGGCGAGCGGCGACCGGCGGCTATCCCTCAGGCGGCTCGCGCCGGCTGATCAACCAGGCGCCGACGGCGAGCAGCGCGGCCAGGCCGATACCGGCGATGCGGATCTGCTTGCCGAACTTCCACCAGGCCAGCTGAACGGTGGCGCGACCGATCCACTCGTAGATGCGGGAGGAGATCATCCCCCGTCTGCTTCCCCGTCGCGGGCCGCGCGAATCCTGTGGGCCATGCGGCTTTGCAACGTGAACAGCTCGATGAAGCCCGGGCTCGCGTGCTGGGAGAACTCGCCGCCGGACTCCGCGAAGCCGGCGAGCGACTGGTCGTAAACCGCGTACGGGGATTGCCTGGCGATGACCCGCGCGGCGCCCTTGAAGAGGCGCACGGTGATCTCGCCGGTGACGTGGCGGTTCGCGCTCTCGATGTACGCGTCGAGGTCCTCGCGCAGCGGGTCGTACCAGAGACCCGAGTAGCAGAGGTACGCCCACTTGCGGTCGAGGATGTGCTTGAACTCGTTCTGGTGGACCGTCGAGACGAGCTTCTCGAGGTCGCGGTGCGCTTCGATCAGGATCGCGGCCGCAGGCACCTCGTAGAGGTCGCGCACCTTGAGCCCCACGACTCGGTCCTCGATGTGGTCGACGATCCCCACGCCGTGGCGCGCGCCGGCCTCCGCGGTGCGCTCGATGAGGTCGACGAGCGGCAAGCGCTCGCCGTTCAGCGCGACTGGGCGCCCGGCCTCGAACTCGATCCGCAGGTCCTCGGGCGCGTCGGGCGCGTCCTCGGGGGCAGTGACGAGGTTGAAGACGTCGTCGGGCGGCGGGGCGCTCAGGTCCTCGATCGCGCGGCCCTCGGACGAGCGGCCCCAGAGGTTGTCGTCGATCGAGTACGGGGGCGCTTCGGTGCCGCCCTTCACCGGGATCCCGTGCTCGCGCGCGTAGGCGATCTCCTCCTCGCGACCCATGCGCCACTCGCGCACGGGGGCGATGACCTTCAGGTCAGGGGCGAGCGTGGCGATCGTCGCCTCGAGACGCACCTGGTCGTTGCCCTTGCCGGTGCAGCCGTGCGCGATCGTGTCGCAGCCCGTCGCGCGGGCCTGCTCGACGGCGAGCTTGGCGATCAGCGGCCGCCCGAGCGCCGTGAACAGCGGGTAGCCGCCGCCGTAGAGCGCGTTCGCCTTGAGCGCCGGGAGCACGTAGTCCTCGGCGAACTCCTTGCGCGCGTCGACCACGACCGACTCGACCGCGCCCAGGTCGCGGGCCTTGCCGACGACGACGTCCCAGTCTTCGCCAGGCTGCCCGAGGTCGACGGTGAGCGTGACGATCTCCGCGCCGTACTGCTCCTGGATCCAGCGGAGCATCACGGAGGTGTCCAAGCCGCCCGAGTAGAGCAGCAGGACGCGGCCGACCTCGGCGGGATCGGCCTGGTAGGTAGCGGTGCGCGGGAAATCACTCGGTGTGGCCATCGGCCGCGGAAGTGTACGCGCCCGGCCGAAAGTGCGAGATGATGCGCACGGCATGCAGCGTGCGCTCCGCATCCTCTCGGTCGCGCTGATCACCGCGGGGCTCGTCGTCCTCACCGACGTCGGGGTCACGCTCGCCTGGAAGGAGCCGCTCTCGACGCTCTACGGCTGGCTCAAGCAGGACCAGGCCGAGGACGAGCTCAACGCGCTCTCCGACGATTTCCTGGAAGAGCATCCGTACATGGAGATCGACGTGAGCCAGGTCCCCGAACGCGCGCGTGAGCTCGCCAAGGCGTACAAGAAGAAGGTCAGGGACGGGCGCGGGATCGGTCGCATCAGGATCGACGAGATCGACCTCAACATGGTCGTCGTCGAGGGGACGGACACCGCCGCCCTACAGAAGGGCCCCGGCCACTACACGCGCGCGCCCGACCCCGACTTCCGCCGCCAGGGCGACGGGTCGGCGTTCCCGGGCGAGGGCCGCACGGTCGGCATCGCCGGCCACCGCACGACGTACCTGGCCCCGTTCCGCAAGCTCGATGAGCTCGAGCGCGGCGACGAGATCGTGCTCGAGATGCCCTACGCGACCTTCCGGTACGAGGCGATCGAAACGGACATCGTCTCCCCCACGGACATCGAGGTCGTGCGCAACACCGGCTCCGAGCGCGTCGTGCTCACGGCCTGCCATCCGCTCTACAGCGCCGCGCAGCGGATCGTCGTGACCGGCCGGCTGGCCTCGATCTCGCTCTACGGCCTCGACGAGCTCACCTGGTACGCACCCGGCCAGGGGGCGCGCCGGGGCGCGGGCGCCCGCCGGGCGCGCCTAGGGCTGCGCCTCGACGGTCGTCGTCTCGGTGACCGTCTCGGTGACGGTGGTCGTCTGCGCCTCGGTGACCGTCGTCGTCTCGGGCGGCGCGGTCTCCGTCTCGGTCTGAGTCTCGGTCTCCGTGACGGTCCGCGCGCGTTGCGGGCGGTCGTCGCGCGAGTCACCCTCGTCGCCGCTCGCCACGATCGCGAGCGCGATGCCCAGGCCGACGACGAGCGCGCTCAGGACGATCAGCGCCGCCTTGACGCCGCCGCTCATGCCCTCCCGGTCCGGCGACTGCCCGTAGGGCGGCCGGCCGCCGCCGTAGCCCTGTTGCTGGGTCGCGTAGGGATCGCGGTAGGGGTCCCGCTCCTCCTGCGGCTGCCCGTACTGCGGCTGGCGCCGCGGGTCGGGCTCCGGGGGCATGTGGCGTGTCGGATCGTCGTGCACGCGCGAACCATAAGCGCTGGACCCGACGCCACGCCGCTCAGCCCGCGCCCCCACCCACGGGCAGCCGCAGTGAAAGTTTCAGCCCACGCTGCCGGAAAGCGGCAACCACGGCTGAACGCGCGGAGCCCGGCCCGCTCCGTTCAGCCCACGTTGCCGGAAAGCGGCAATGAGGGCTGAATCCTGTCGGGGCGGCCGAGCGCAGGCGCGGCGCCTAGCCTCGAACGGACGCCCCCATGATCTCCAGCGCCCGGTCGACGTCGGCCGCGTCGATGATGAGCGGCGGGAGCAGGCGCAGCATGCCCGGGCCCGGGCAGTTGAGGACGAGCCCGTTCTCGAGGCAGCGGTCGCGCACCGCGGCGGCGTCGATGCCCTCGGCGAGGCTCACGCCGACCATCAGGCCGCGGCCGCGCACGTCGACGACCCCGTCGATCGCGCGCAGGCCGTCCATCAGGCGTCCGCCGAGCTCGCGGACCGAGGCGAGCAGCTCCTCGTCGCTCAGCACGTCGAGCGCCGCGAGCGCCGCGGAGGCCTGGATCGGCCCACCGGCGAAGGTCGAGCCGTGGTCGCCCGGCTCCAGGACGTCGCTGGCGCGTTCGCCGGCGATGATCGCGCCCACCGGCAGCCCGCCGCCGAGCGCCTTGGCTGCGGTGATCACGTCGGGCTCGACGCCCACGCCCTGGTACGCCCAGAGCGTCCCGGTGCGCCCCATCCCGGTCTGCACCTCGTCGAAGATGAGCAGCGCACCGGTCTCGTCGCACACCTCGCGCGCGGCCTGGATCACCTCGTCGGGGATCGGCCACACTCCGGCCTCACCCTGGATCAGCTCGAAGAAGACGGCCGCCGTGTTCTCGCTCGCCGCCGCCCGCAACGCCGCGGCGTCATCGCGGGGCACGTAGCGGAACCCGCGCGGCAGCGGTCCGAAGCGCTCCTCGTCGGCGAGCTTCGGGGTCGCGGCGAGCGCACCCAGCGTGCGCCCGTGGAAGTCCGAGTCGAGGCTGATGATTTCGGGCGTCTCCACCCCGCGCCGGTGGGCGTGCTTGCGCGCGATCTTGATCGCCCCCTCCGAGGCCTCGGTGCCGGTGTTCGCCAGGAACACCCGGCCGCCGAGGCTCGACTCGCTGAGCCGCTCGCTCAGGCGCAGCGCGGGCGCCGACAGGAACAGGTTCGACGAGCCCGCGAAGGTCGCGGCCTGCCTCTGGATCGCCTCGACGATCCGCGGGTGGCAGTGGCCCGCGTTGTGCACGGATAGGCCCGCGAAGAAGTCGAGGTACTCCTTGCCCGTCGAGTCCCACAGGCGCGCCCCCTCGCCGCGCACGAACTCGACGCCGGCGCGCGCGTAGGTGCGCATCGCGTAGCGCGCGTCCAGCTCGCGCAGCTCGTCCACTGAGAGCGCCGTCGTCATGGCGTGATCTTGGTCCCGACGCCCGCGTCCGTGAAGAGCTCCAGCAGCATCGAGTGCGGGCGGCGGCCGTCGACGATCTGCACCGAGTCCACCCCGCCGCGGATCGCCTCCAGGCACGCCTCGAGCTTGGGCCGCATTCCGCCGGAGACGCTCGGCAGCGCCTCCTCGACCTCGTCCGCCGTCGCCGCGGAGATCAGCGACGCGGGGTCGTCGGGGTCCTCGAGCCAGCCCGGCACGTCCGTCAGGAAGATCGCCTTGTGCGCGGGGAGCGCCGCCGCGACCTTGCCCGCCGCGGCGTCGGCGTTGACGTTGTACGAGCGGCCCTCGAGGTCCGAGGCGGCCGCCGCGATCACCGGGATGTAGTCGGCGGCGATGTGGTTGAGAACGCTCACGTCGACCCGGTGGATCTCCCCCACGTCGCCGACCTTGTCCGCGTTCGGCACGGGCCGCACGTCGAACATGCGCCCGTCCTCCCCCGAGAGCCCCACGGCGGGTTGGCCGTGGCGGTTGATCCGGTTGACGATGTCGGAGTTGACCTTGCCGAGCAGCACCATCTTCGCGACCTCGACGGTCTCCGGGTCGGAGACGCGCAGCCCGTCGACGAAGCGCACCTCCATGCCGAGGCGCTCCATGTACGCGGTGATGTCGGGGCCGCCGCCGTGGACGACGATCGGGTTCATGCCGACGTACTTGAGCAGCACGACGTCGGTCGCGAACGCCTCCTTGAGCGCCTCGTCGCGCATCGCCGCGCCGCCGTACTTGATGACGATCGTGCGGCCGTGGAACTGCTTGATGTAGGGCAGCGCCTCGAGGAGCGTTTCGACGGAGGCCACGCCCTCGGTTGTCCTGCGGGTCGGGTTCATGTCGTGTACTCGGCGTTGATCCGGATGTATTCGTGCGTCAGGTCCGAGAAGTAGACGTGCGCGCTCGCCGTCCCCCGCCCCAGGCGGATGCCGATCTCGGCCTCGCGCTCGTCCGAGCCGAGCTCCTCGTAGTCGATCGTCTGCGGCCCCGGCTCGGGCAGCTCCTTGCCGGCGAGCGCCATGCCCGCCGCCTGCGCGATCCGCCCCCAGTTGGGGTCACGCCCGGTGAGCGCGGTCTTCACCAGCGGCGAGTTGGCGATCGCGCGCGCCACGCGCTCGGCCTCCTCGGCGTCGGCCGCCTCGCTCACCAGCACGCGGCCGGTGCGCTCCGCGCCCTCGCCGTCGGCGACGATCTCGAGCGCGAGCTGCAGCAGCACGGCGTCCAAAAGGCCCTCGGGGAGCGGCGCGCCGGCGGCGCCGGTCGCCTGCAGGACGACCGTGTCGTTGGTGCTCATCTGCCCGTCGACGGTGATCCGCTCGAACGAGCTCGCCACCGCGCGGCGCAGCTCCGCCTCGGGCCGCTCGACGAGCGCGTCGGTCTGCACGAAGCAGAGCATCGTCGCGAAGCCGGGCTCGATCATCCCCGCGCCCTTGGCCTGCGCCGACAGGGTCACGCCGCCGCTGCGCACGGTCACCCGCTTCGGGAAGCGGTCGGTGGTCATGATCGCCTCGCTGAACTCCACCCCGCCGGTCGGGCTCAGCCGCTCGGCGGCCGCCCGCACGCCGCGCAGCACCGCGTCGACCTCCAACGGCACGCCGATCACCCCGGTCTCGGCCACGGCGACGTTCTCGCCGGGCACGCCCACGGACTCGGCGGCCGCGTCGCGCATCGCGAGCGCGTCGGCGATCCCCTGCTCGCCCGTCGCGGCGTTCGCGTTGCCGGAGTTGACCACGACCGCACGGATAGCGTCGAGCGCGCAGCGCTCGCGGCAGACGACGACGGGCGCGGCCGCGGCCGCGTTGCGCGTGAGCAGCACGGCCGAGCGCACCCCGGGCTCGTCGCAGACCAGAAGGCCGACGTCGGTCTTGCCGCCGCCCTTGAGGCCGCAGTGCACGCCCGCGGCCCGGAACCCGGGCGCGAGCTGCTCGGGAGCGAGCATCTCGACGCCGGCGGGCGCCTCCACCCAGCGCGAGCGGAAGAACTCCCCGACTTCAGGGGCCGCGCCCTCTGCCACCGCCCCCTCCATCGCCTAGAGGAGCCCCTCGGTCTCGTCGAGGCCCAGCATCAGGTTCAGGTTCTGCACCGCCTGCCCCGCCGCGCCCTTCCAGAGGTTGTCGATCGCGGCGAAGACGATCGCCTGCTCGCCGCCCTGCGCGAGCACCGGCTGGATCCGGCAGAGATTGGTCTCGCGCACGTCGAGCACGCTCGGCGGCTCGTCGGTGAGCTCGATGAACGGCTCGCCCGCGTAGCGCTCCTCGTACAGCGCGCGCAGCTCGTCCTGCTCCAGCTTGCGCGCCAGGTTCACATAACAGCTCGAGAGCAGCCCCTGGTCGAGCGGCAACAGGTGCGGCACGAACGTCACCGGCCCGTCCGCGCCCATCTCGCGCAGCTCCTGCTGGATCTCGGGCGTGTGGCGGTGGCCCGTGACCTTGTAGGGCTTGAAGTTCTCGCCGACCAGCGAGAAGTGCATGCCGGCCGCGCCCCGGCCCGCGCCGGAGACGCCGGACTTCGCGTCGATCACGACGCCCCCGACGAGCCCGGCCTCGGCGAGCGGCGCCAGCGCGAGCAGCGCGCAGGTCGGGTAGCAGCCCGGGTTCGCGATCAGCTCGGCGGTGCGAACGGCGTCGCGGTTGAGCTCGGTGAGCCCGTAGACGGCGCCCTCGAGCAGCTCCGGCTCGCCGTGCGGGCCGTACCAGCGCTCGTACTCGGGCAGGTCGCGCAGCCGGAAGTCGGCGGAGAGGTCCACCACCTGCGCGCCCAGCCCCCGCAGCTCGGCGACCACGGGCGCGGCGGCGCCGTGCGGGTAGGCGACGATGGCGGCGTCGACCTCGTCGGCCTCGGCGAGGTCGAGCTCGGTGAGCTCGAGCGGCACGCGGTGCCTCGGGTAGATGTCGTCGAGCCGCTGCCCGGCCTCGCTGCGCGACGTCACCGCGACCAGCTGCAGGCGCGGATGGCGCCACACGAGGCGCGCCGCGAGCGCGCCGGCGAACCCGGTCGCGCCCGCGACCAGCACCCGCGCGGCGGGCTCGCCGGCGAGCGGCTGGCTCGCGATCGCCTGGGCGTTGGGATCACTCACGCAGCGACCCTCCGATCCCGCCGAGCGCGACGCGGATCGCCTCGCGGCGCTCCGCGACCTCGGCGTCGGTCAGCGTGCGGTCGGGGGCGCGGAACTCGAGCCGCAGCGCGAGGCTCTTGCGCCCCTCGCCAAGCTGCTCGCCGCGATAGAGGTCGAAGATGCGCGCGGCGCGCAGCAGCTCGCCGCCAGCCTCCAACACCGTCTGGCGCACGCGCTCCGCCGGTACGTCGTCGGGCACGACCACGGCGAGGTCCTGGAAGACCGCCGGGAAGCTCACGAGGTCCTCGTAGGTCTCGGCGCCCAGCGGGCTCGCGTCAAACAGCGGCGCCAGATCCAGCTCGGCCGCGGCCACGGGCCGGTTCTCCAGGTCCCACTCGCGCGCGACCAGCGGATGCAGCTCGCCGAGCCAGCCCACCGCGGTCCCCGCGATCTCAACCCGCGCGGCGCGGCCCGGGTGCAGGAACGGCTCGCTCGCCGGCGCGAAGGTGGGTTCGACCGCGAACCGCTGGCAGAGGGCCTCCAGCACGCCCTTGAGCGCGAAGAAGTCGGCGGCCTGGCCGGGTGCCCGCCAGGAGTCCGGCACGAGCTCGCCGACGGCGAGCAGGCCCAGCCGCAGCGGCTCGAAGGCGGGCGGCCCCATGCGCCCCGGAAACGCCCCCGCGACCACGCCGCCCTCGGCGGGCGCCGCCTCGGGCAGGTACACGCGCCCGGTCTCGAACAGCGCCACGGAGTCGATGTCGCGCGCCGTGTTGTGCTGCGCGACGTCAAGCAGCCCGCCGAGCAGCGTCGTGCGCATCACCGAGTTCTCCTCGCCGAGCGGGTTTGCGATCCGGATCACCCTGCGGCGCTCATCGTCGGCGGGCAGGCGCAGCCGGTCGGCGACCGACGGCGAGCCGAAGCCCCAGGTGATCGCCTGATTGAAGCCGAGCGCCGCCGCCTCGTCCTCGACGAGCCGGCGCAGCCGCTGCTCGCGGACCAGGCCCCCACGCTCGCCGTGCGCGGGCAGCGTGCGCGGCAGGCGGTCGAGCCCGTGCAGGCGCCCCACCTCCTCGATCAGGTCGATCTCGCGCGTCACGTCGTAGTGGCGCTCGGGGGTGACGGTCACCCGCAAATCCTCGTCGCCCACGGGCTCGACTTCGAAGCCGAGCCGCTGCAGGCCCTCGGCGGCCTCGTCGCGCGGGATCTCCACGCCGAGGATGCGCGGCACGCGCGCGCCGCGCAGCGTGAGCGTGTGCGGCTCGGGGATCTCGGCGGCGACGTCGATCGTGCCGGGCGCGAGCTTCGCGTCGGCGAGCTCGACGATCAGCCTCGAGGCCACCCGCTGTGCGCGGATCGTGAGCTCCGGGTGGAGCTGCTTCTCGAACCGCGACGACGCCTCCGAGCGCAGCCCGAGCATGCTCGAGGTGCGCAGGATGTTGACGCCGTTCCAGGTCGCGGCCTCGAGCAACACGCGCGTGGTCTCGCCCGAGACCTCGGAGACCTGGCCGCCCATGATCCCGGCGATGCCGCTGGGCTGCTCGCGGTCGGCGACCACGACCGAGTCCGTGTCGAGCGTGCGCTCGACGTCGTCGAGGGTGGTCATCCGCTCGCCGTCGCGCGCGCGGCGCACGATGATCGCGCCGCCGGGCACCCGGTCGAGGTCGAAGGCGTGCAGCGGCTGCCCGATGAGCAGCATCACGTAGTTCGTGATGTCGACGACGTTCGAGATCGGCCGCTGGCCGGCGGCCATCAGCCGCGCCTTCATCCACAGCGGCGAGGGACCCATGCGGACGTCGGTGAAGGCGCGCGCGGTGAACCGCGGGCAGAGCTCGGGGACCTCGACGGTCACCGAGGCGAGCTCGTGCACGTCGGTGGGGCCGGTCGCCTCGGCGTCGCGCTCCCACGGCGGGGGCGCGAGCGGCGCGCCGGTGATGGCGTGCACCTCGCGCGCTACGCCCCAGACGCCCAGGCAGTCCGGGCGGTTCGGGTTCAGGTCGAGCTCCAGGACCTCGTCGGAGATGGCGACGACGTCGGCGAGCGGGGTCCCGGGCTCGGGCCCCGCGCCGTCGGTGCCGAGCACGGCGATGCCGTCGGCGTCATCGCCGATCTCCATCTCGGCCTCGGAGAGGATCATCCCGTTCGACTCGATCCCGCGCAGCTTCGCCTTGCCGAGCTTCTGACCGCCGGGCATGACCGCGCCCGGCAGGGCGACCATCACGGTCTGGCCGGCCGCCACGTTCGGGGCGCCGCAGACGATCGTGCGCTCGCCGTCGCCCGTGTCCACCTGGCAGACGCGCAGGCGGTCGGCGTTCGGGTGCTGCTCGGCGCTCAGGACGCGCCCGATCACGAACCCTTCGGGCGAGGGCGCGCCGAACCGGGAGACGCGCTCGACCTCGAGCGCGCGCATCGAGAGCAGCTCGGCGACCTCCTCTGCGCTGAGGCCGGGATCGCAGTACTCGCGCAACCAGGAGAACGGGACCTTCACGGCATCACCTCATCCATCAGAACTGCTCCAGGAAGCGCACGTCGTTCTCGTAGAAGATCCGCAGGTCGGGCAGGCCGTGCTTGAGGAAGGCGATGCGCTCGATTCCCATGCCGAAGGCGAAGCCCTGGATCCGCTCGGGGTCGTAGCGGCCGTCCTGGACGAACCCGAAAACGTTCGGGTCGACCATGCCGGCGCCGAGGATCTCGATCCAGCCGGTGCCCTTGCAGACGCCGTCGCGGGAGCCGTCTGGAAGCTTGCCCGTGCCGTTGCAGCGGAAGCACGAGACGTCGACCTGCACGCTGGGCTCGGTGAACGGGAAGAAGTCGGGCTTGAGCCGGGTCTCGCGCTCGGGGCCGAACAGGGCGCGCGCCACCTCCTGCAGGGTGCCGGCCAGGTCGGCGAGCGTCACGTCCTCGCTCACCGCGAGCCCCTCCACCTGCGAGAACATCGGCAGGTGCGTGGCGTCCATCGTGTCCCGCCGGTAGACGGTGCCGGGCACGATCACGAACAGCGGCGGCTCGGACACCTCCATGGCGCGCACCTGGTTCGGCGAGGTGTGGGTGCGCAACAGCACGTCGCGCGGCCCGGGCGGCAACCCCTCCTCGTTGCGCACGCCCTCGGGCAGGCTCGCCGGGTCGACGTAGAAGGTGTCCTGCAGCATCCGCGCCGGGTGGCCGGGCGGATGGTTGAGCGCCGTGAAGTTGTAGAAGTCGTGCTCGACTTCGGGCCCGTCGAGGACGCGGTAGCCGAGCCCGACGAAGATGTCCTCGATCTCGCGCCGCGTCTGCGTGATCAGGTGCAGGTGCCCCGTGCGCACCGGGCGGGTGCCGGGCAGGGTCACGTCGACGCGGTCGGCCTCCAGCTGGCGCTGAAGCTCCTCCGCCGCGAGCGCCTCGTGGCTGCGCTCGAGCGCCTCCTCGAGCGCCCCCCGCACCCGGTTCGCCTCCTTGCCCACGGGCCCGCGCTCCTCGGGCGGCAGCGAGCCGATCCCGCGCAGGATCCCCGTGAGCTCCGACTTGCGGCCGAGGTACTTGACCCGCAGCTCCTCGAGCGTGGCGGTGTCGGTGGCGGCTGAGATCGCCTCCGTCGCCTCGGCCTCCAGCTCCTTGATCCGTGCCAGCGTGCTCATTCGTCCCCTCTTTCGGCGGTCGCCGAATTTATCCGCTCCAGCGCGATCGCCGCCGCCGCGGACACGTTGAGCGAATCCACTCCTGCGCGCAGCGGGATCGTCCACCGCGCGTCGCAGCGCTCGACGAGCTCCGCGGGCAGGCCCTCGCGCTCGGCGCCCAGGCACAGCGTCACGGGCGGCTCAAGCGGCGCGGGCCGATCGCCGCCTCGCGCGACGAGCGCGACGCGCGGCGCCGGCGTCTCGTCGAAGTCGGCCCGGACCGGGCGCACCGCGAACACCGAGCCCATGCTCGCGCGCACGGCCTTGGGCCCGTACGGGTCCGCGCACCCGGGCCCCAGGGCCAGCGTCCCCCCGACGAGGGCGTCGGCCGAGCGCGCGATCGTGCCGACGTTGCCCGGGTCGCCGACGCCGTGCAGATACACGCACGCCGGGCCCGCGGGCGCCCGCGGCTCGGGGATCGGCCAGACGGCGATCACGCGCGTGCCCGACCCGAGCGTCGAGGCCCGGGCGAGCAGTTCGGGCTCGACCTCCTCGCCGTCCAGCCCCGAGCCCGCCGCGACGAGGACGAACTGCGGGCGGGCGCCGGCCGCGAGGCCGGCCTCGAGCAGGTCCTCCCCCTCGGTCACGAACAGCCGCTCGCGCTCACGGTGCTTGCGCTGTCCGAGCGCCCGCACCAACTTGAGCTTCTCGTTGTCCTTGCTCGTGATCACCTGTCTTGTGTTCGTTTTTGTTCGTCCAACAAAAAGGGCGCCTCGCTGGGCGCCCGGTCGGATTCGCTCGGCGGTCTGGGATCGGTCAGGCCGCCGCGGCCTCCCGGGCTACCTCCGCGAATCGGCGAAACGCCTCGGCATCGCGCACGGCGATGTCGGCGAGCATCTTGCGGTTGACCTCGACGCCGGCCTTCTTGAGGCCGTGCATGAACTCCGAGTAGCTCATGCCCTCGCGCCGAGCGGCGGCGTTGATGCGCACGATCCACAGACGCCGGAAGTCGCGCTTGCGCCTGCGGCGGTCGCGGAAGGCGTAGTTGCCCGACCGCATGACCTGCTCGTTCGCGAAGCGGTACGAGGAGTGCTTGCGGCCGTAGTAGCCCTTGGCTGCGTCCAGCGTCTTCTTGCGCCGCCGCTTGCGGGCGACGGCGTTCGTCGCGCGCGGCATCTAGCCCTGGCCTCCCAGCAGACCGCGGACGCGCTTGGCGTCCTGGGTCGAGATCTCCGAGGGGTTGGCCATCCGGCGCTTGCGCTTCGGCGACTTCTTCTCGAGGATGTGGCTCGAGTAGGCACGCCGCCCGCGCAGCTTGCCCTTGGCGGTCTTGCGGAACCGCTTCTTCGCGCCGGAGTGTGTCTTCATCTTGGGCATGCGAGCGACTATTGAAGCAGACGCGCGGCGGAAACTGCGCGGCGTCGCGGTGCGCGCGTCCGCAAACGGCCTTCGAACGGGATCGATCCCGGCGCGGTAGGCCCGGCGACGATCGGGGGAGCGGGCGCGTGATTCGGCGCACCCGCTCCCCGCCTAAACCCCGGACGGGGGCCGGGCCCCTCGATCAATCCGCGAACTTCGTCGCGAGCTGCGTGAGAGCGCCGCCGCTGCACTGGAGCTCGAGGAGATCGATATTCCCGTCGTCGTCGGCGTCGGCCCAGGAGCCAACCGCGATCATGACGTCCGAGACGATGTCACCCGTGTCCTGGGCGCCGTCGGTCCCGATCTCCGAGAGCTGCTTCTGACGCAGCGTTATACGCGAGACCGCCTGCTTGTTGCTCGGCCCCTTGTTGTCGAACTGACCGGGCGTCGCGAACACCTTGACCTTGAGCTCGCTCAGCGGCTCCCAGGTCTCCAGGTCGACGTTGCCGCAGTTCCCGGTGGACATGATCCGCTCGCGGATCGTCTTGTTCGGAACCAACAGCCTCGGCTTCTTTCCGAACTGGCGCTTGATGTCGAACTTGCCCCTGCCGAAGTTGAGGCCGCTCTCGACACCCGCCGCGGTCAGAATGAAGAACCGCTCCCTCTCCTTCGAGGTCACGTGTGAGCGCACGATGACGTTGGTCTTGCTGACCTTCGGCTTGCCGGGCCTCAGCTTGGTCTTGCTGAGCTGATATCCCGACATCGACCAGCAGCCGGACGCCGCCACCGCAAGCACCCCCGCGAGCGTCACAGCTCCGAGTACCCGCAAGTACTTCATTGGGCCCTCCTTTTCATCCCCCGCTCCACGGACGGACGGACGGTCTCCTCCCTGCCCTTCTCAAGCCGAGGGGAGCGTAATCCGCCCGACCACCGGGGGTCAAGGCCCCCGAACCGAGCGCGCAGGGCACAGCGGGCCGCGGGCCGCGCCCGCCGCCCCGGGTTTCGCATCACCATGCTCAGGGCAGGAGTGCGCGCAGGTCCAAGGTCCGCAGGGGCTTTTCCTCGAGCGGACCCCGCACCCCGAAGCCGGTCGTGCTGACCCCGGTGCACTCGTAGCCATCGCCGAGCCCCGTGGGATCGGGGACTCGGTCGCCGTCGTCGAACCAGGCGCCGCTCACGACGACGCCCAGCATGCCACCCCCCGGCGCCCGGCGGCCGACCTTGACGGGGATCTGCGCTTCCACGAAGCGGCGCCCGGCGCTGCGCTGGGGGCCCTTCGTCCGCCATACCAGCACCTGGGACCCCTCCTCGGGAAGGAGATCGCTGCAGAACGAGTCCAGGTCACGGACCGCGTCGGCGAGGCCAGGCTCGGAGACCATCTGCTTCGGCTTGTTGCCCAGCACCTTCGTCGTGTCCCATTTCGGGGTCTGGATCTTGATCCCGGAGCTGCCCTGGACGGCGAGCGCAATGAACACGATCGGCCGCTCCGGGAAATCCGGATCCGACATGAAGCTGAGCTTCGCCTTGGTGGCCTTGCCCGGCTTCACGTTGTCGACGGTCCAGCTGACTTCGCGGAGCGCGTAGCAGCCGCTGAACAGCAGCGCGCCGACGAGCGCGGCCACGACGAGCCCGAGCTTCTTCCCCACCGAGGATCCCCTTTCGTTAGCGGACGAGACCGGGGCAGAGTAACCCATCGGGGTGAGCCGCGCCCCGCGGCGGCGCCGGGATGCTCAGCCGCCGCGCTTGCCGTTGCCGGCTTCGGCCGCTTCCTTGCGCTCGCGCAGAAGCTCCTTGGAGGGCGCGAGCAGCATGTGCATGTTGCGGCCCTCCTGCAGCGGAGCCTGCTCGATCACGGCCATGCCGTCCAAGTCCTCGAAGAGGCGCTCGAGCAGCGCCCTGCCGCGCTCGGGGTGGGACTGCTCGCGGCCGCGGAACATGATCGTCACCTTGACCTTGTCGCCGTTGCGCAGGAAGCGCTCGACGTGGCCCTTCTTCGTCGAGTAGTCGTGGTCTGCGATCTTCGGCCGCAGCTTGATCTCGCGGACGTTGATCTGCTGCTGGTGCTTGCGGGCGGCCTTGGCCTTCTGCTCCTGCTCGTACTTGTACTTCGAGTAGTCGAGCAGGCGGGCGACGGGCGGCCGCGAGTTCGGCGCCACCTCGACGAGGTCGAGGTCCCGCTCCTGCGCCATCCGCAACGCGGTCTGCGTGTCGACGACGCCGATCTGCTTGCCGTCCTCGTCGATCAGGCGAACCTCGCGAACGCCGATGCGCTCGTTGATCCGGGTCTGATCCCGTTCCGGCATGCGCCGGTCAAAACGCTTCGGAACCGGCACTAGCTATCGAGGGCGGCGAGCGTCAAGCCGGCTGCTTCTCGGGGGGACGGGAGGGGCCTTGCATGCGTGATGGGCACGGGCGCGATCAGCTGCGCTCTGTGGTCTGGGTGCCCTTCATTCGCATCTCAGTATAGAGCCGCTCGATGAGCTCGGCGAGCGAATGTTGGCCGAGGTCTCCCTCGGCGTGCGAGCGCACCGAGACGTTGCCCGACTCCAGCTCGCGGTCACCCAGGATCACCATGTACGGGAGCTTGGCCAGCTCAGCGTCGCGGATCTTGCGCCCGACCGACTCGGTGCGGTCGTCGACCCGCACCCGCAGGCCGGCGTCGCCGAGCTCGGCTGCCACCTGGCGGGCGCGCTCGTTGTGGCGGTCGGCGACGGGCAGCACGCCGATCTGCACCGGCGCGAGCCAGGTCGGGAAACGCCCGCCGTAGTGCTCGATCAGGATCCCGGCGAAGCGCTCCATCGAGCCCAGGAGCGCGCGGTGGATCATCACCGGCCGGTGCTCGGCGTTGTCCTCGCCCTGGTAGGTGAGGTTGAAGCGCTCGGGCATGAAGAAGTCGAGCTGGCAGGTGCCGAGCTGCCAGGAGCGCCCGATCGCGTCGGTGACGTGGAAGTCGATCTTGGGGCCGTAGAAGGCGCCGTCGCCGGGGTTGAGCTCGTACTCGCGGCCCTGGATCTCGAGCGCGTCCGCGAGCGCCTTCTCGGCGCGCTCCCACTGCTCGGCCGTGCCGATCGACTTCTCGGGACGCGTCGAGAGCTCGACGCGCACGTCGTTGAAGCCGAAGCGCGCGTACAGCTCGTCGATCGCCTCGCAGATCGAGCTCACCTCCTCCGGCACCTGCTCGAAGGCGCAGTAGACGTGCGCGTCGTCCTGGGTGAACGAGCGCACGCGAAGCAGGCCGTGCAGCACGCCCTCGCGCTCGTGTCGGAAGACAGCGCCGTACTCGGCGAGGCGCAGCGGCAGGTCGCGGTAGGAGCGCGGCTCGGAGCCGAAGACGAGGCAGGCGCCCGGGCAGTTCATCGGCCGCAGCGCGAACTCCCGCTCGTGGACCTCGCTGAAGTACATGTTCTCGCGGTAGTTGTCGTAGTGGCCCGAGCGGTGCCACAGCTCGACGTCCATCACCTGGGGCGTGCGGATCTCGCCGTAGCCACGCTTGCGGAGCTGCTCGTCGACCTCCGCCTGGATCAGCCGGAACAGGGTCGTCCCGTTCGGCAGCCAGAACGGCATTCCCGGCGACTCGGGCCGCATCCGGAAGAGCCCGAGCTCGGGGCCGAGCTTGCGGTGGTCGCGCGCCCTCGCCTCCTCCAGGCGCCGCTCGTGCTCGGCGAGCTCCTCCTTGGAGAGGAACGCGGTGCCGTAGATGCGGGTCAGCATCTGGCGGTTCTCGTCGCCGCGCCAGTAAGCGCCAGCGACCGAGTTCAGCTTGAACGCCTTGATCCGCTTGGTCGAGGGGCCGTGCGGGCCCAGGCAGAGGTCGGTAAAGGGCCCGTTGCGGTAGAGCGAGACCGTCTTCACCCCCTGGTCGCGCACCAGATCCTCGATCAGCTCGACCTTGTAGGGCTGGTCCTCCGCGCGGAAGCGCTCGAGCGCCTCCTCCACCGGCACCTCGATGCGCTCGAAGGCCTCGTCGGCGGCGATGTGCTCCGCCATGACCTTCTCGATGCGCTCGAAGTCGTCCTCGTTGGGCCGGTAGCCGTCCGGGAACTCGAAGTCGTAGTAGAAGCCGTCCTCGATCGCCGGGCCGATCGAGACCTTGGTGCCGGGATAGAGCTCGAGCACGGCCGTGGCGAGCACGTGCGCGGCGTCGTGGCGGATGAGCGGCAGGGCGTCCGGGTCGCGCTCGGTGACGATCTCGATCTCCGCGCCGTCGGGCAGCGGCCGCGCCAGGTCGCGCAGCTCGCCGTTCACGCGGATCGCGAGCGCCGCGCGCGCGAGCCCCGGCCCGATGGCCGCGGCGGCATCGTTGCCGGTCGCGCCTTCGGCGAGCTCGAGCTCGTTGCCGTCGGGGAGCTTTACGGTGATCTGCGCCACGGGCGAGGATGCTAGTGGCGTCGGGCAAGTGTTTGACACCCGCCCCGCCTCCTCGTCCCCGCCTGGAATCCTCGCTCACGACCCAGGCCAACCGGCGGCGATCGAGTTTCCTCGTCTGGTGGACCAGGAAACTCAACCACGTCCCTGGGAGACCCCCGGTGATCGAGTTTCCTCGTCGGTGGACCAGGAACCTCGATCGCGGCCCCCGGGCAGCCTGCGGCGATCGAGGTTTCTCGTCTCCTGGACTAGGAAACTCGATCGCGGGCGGGGGCTCAACCCGCGGGGTCCGCGCGCTGCCCGTCCGCGATGAACGGGCAGGGCGGCTCGGCCGCCGGCGCGGGGTCGCGCACCCGGTACAGCGTGTAGAGCTCGGTCCGGCGCACCTCCTCGAGGTCGGCGAAGGGCGGGTCCGGGTGCGGCTCGGCGCCGCCGGTGTGCAGCACGACGTAGGCGATCCCCGCCTGCGGGTCGGCGGCGCCGTGCTGCTCGGGGTCGAGCGCCTGGGCGCAGACGCGCCCGTCGCGCAGCTCCCAGAGGAACAGGTGAGCGCCGTGCTCGCCGCTCATCACCTCGGGCGCGGCGACGACGAGCGTCGAGTCGCCGTCCTCCCCGCTGCGCCCGAGCTCGCCGCGCTCGCGCATCTCGATCAGCGCGGGCGACCAGCGGTCGGGCCCGACGGGGCCGTTCACGAGCGCCAGCAGGCTGCAGCCCGCGGCGCCGACCACGTACGCCGCTGCGAGCGCGGGAAGGGCGAACGCGCGTATCCCTTTGAGGCTCGGCCAGGAGCGCAGCGGAGGCGCGTCGGCCAACAACGCGCGCATCGCGATCAGGCTGGCGACGGGCGCGGCGATCGCGATCGCCTTGGCCTCCTGGTAGATCGTCCCGGCGACGAGCGGATAGAGGTAGAGCACGAAGCACGCGCCCAGCGCGGCGGGCAGGGCGCGCTCGCCGCGGCGCACGCAGCGCACCAGCCCGTACGCAAGCGCGGCCAGGCCGACCAGCGAGCCGAGCCAGTAGGCGAGCGCCGGCACGGCGCCCTCGCCGGGGTCGAGGCGGAAGTCGCCGGAGGGCCAGATGCCGAGCGCCTGGAGGGGCGAGATCGCGTCGAAGAGGTTGCCGCGCCCCGCGCCCGCCGGGTTGAACGTCTCGAAGTTCGCGAAGTTGACGAGCCGGCCCGCCTCCGGCGCCGCCGCGAGCGCGAGCACGCCGAGCGCGACCAGCGCGGGCGGCGCCACCTTGCGGATCGAGCGCCGGCGGACGGTCTCGCGCCCGACGAGCGCGTTCGCGATCCGCCGCCCGCGCGAGCGCAGGATCGCCCAGCCCTCCCACGCTGCCCAGAGCGCCGCCGTGCCCGCGAGCCAGGCGACCCCGGGGAAGCTGTAGGTGTAGAGCGAGCCGACCGCGAGCGCAGCGAGCGGGACCGCGGCGAGCAGGCGCCAGCGCACGGCGGGCAGCACGCCGCCGAGGCGCCCGGCGGCGAGTTCCTGCAGGGCGACCGCGAAGGCGAGCACGAACAGCGCCTGCATCACCTCCTTGAAGGCGCCTTGGATGAGGTACGAGGCGGCGAGGTAGGCGAACGCGGTCAGCAGCGCGGCCGCGATCCGCCGGCCGCGCGGCAGCTCGCCGAGCAGCGGCAGCGGCGCGAGCGCGGCGGCGACCGCGGTCGCCAGCGCAAGCCCGCCGAAACCGTGCACGAAGCTCACGCCCAGCTCGTTGAGCGCGGCGACCACCGCGTGCGGCCCGAGCGGGTAGCCCTCCTCGATCAGCCGCTCCACCCCGCCCGACGCGATCCGGTCGGTCGCGAACAGGTGCTGCGACATGTCCGGGTTCAGGCTCGTGCCGAGGATCCCGAAGCGCAGCTCGACGATGAACGGGATCGAAGCCGCCGCGAGCGCACCGGCGCCGGCGAGCAGCCCGGTGGTCGCGCCCTCGTCGGGCTCGAGGTGGCGCGTCCACAGCTCGTAGGCCCCGTAGACGAGCGCCGCTGCCAGCACGGCGAGCGTCGCCGCCGGGGCGATCAGGTTCGCCGCGCCCCAGCCCACGCCGCAGAGCACGGCGAGGCCGACCGCGGGCGCGAGCCAACTCCACTCCCGCCGGCCGCACGCGCGAAACACGAGCGCACCGGTGGCGGCTGCGGCCCCGATCAGGACTACGAACGAGAGGTAGGTGCCCGGCACGGCCCGCGAGCATAAGCGGGCGGGAAGATGAGCCGCGCGGTCCGGGGGCCCGCGCGGCCCCTGCACACGACTAGGTGAGCAGGATGACGAGGATGATGATGAGGATCAGGGCTCCGATTCCGATGTACATGCCTTGGGCCTTTCTGCTTGGCGTTGGGCAGCCGGGTACCCCGACCCCCGAGCCCTAATCCACCACGCATAGCGTGGTCGCCTCTACGCGCGCCGAAGCGAGATGTCACGAAAGGCTCACGGCGCGCGCCCTACGTGAGCGGCTCGCGCGGCGCCCGCTCGTCGCTCACCCCGGCGAGCCAGCGGCAGGCGGCCCGGACGACGAGCAGCACGAACGCGGCGGTGCCCCAGCCGGCGACGGCGTAGAACGGGAACCCCGCGCCCCAGCGCGACTCCTCGGGGCTCATGAGCGCGAGCCCGAGCGCCGCGACCGTCGCCGCCGAGACCAAGAACAAAAGCCACCCGGCGACCACGGCGATGCCCGCGAACAGCCCGCTGAGCATCGCATCGAAAGCGGTGGGCGCCCTCCCGTGATCCATTGCGACGTCGGAGCTTAGGCGGGCAGGCGCCATCGATGCAAGCCGCCCGGCCCCCAGCAGGCGCTCGAATCCCAGGCGCCGTGTCAATCCCCGGGCCTGGGCCTGCGTTTCGCACGCGGCGGGGCGCCCGTTGACCATACATCGGCTGCCGATATATAGTCGCGGGCGTGACCGAGCAGACGCTGTTCATCCTCGCGAGCCTGCTCGACGGCCCCAAGCACGGGTACGCGATCGCGCAGGAGGCCCGGGAGCTGTCGGGCGAGCGGATGAGGCTCACCGCCGGGACGCTCTACGGCGCGCTGGAGCGCCTCACCGATGAGGGGCTGGTCGAGCCCGATCGCGAGGAGGTCGTCAACGGCCGCCGCCGGCGCTACTTCCGGCTCACGGGCGCGGGCGCCGCTGCGATCGAGGCCGAGACGCAGCGCCTCCGCGCCACGGCCGAAGCGGTCGAGGCCCGCCTCGGCCGCCCGCGAACCGCATGAGGGACCGGATCCTGAAGCTCTGCCTCTACGCCTACCCGCCCGCGCGGCGGCGCCGGGACCGCGAGCTGCTTCTCGACCTGGCCGGCGAGCTCGCGGCGGACCACGGCGCCTGGCGCGAGGCGCTTGGCCTGGTCGCGGGCGGCGTCCGCGCGCGCTGGGAGGACCGGGGCTGGCGCCCGCTCGGGCGCGGCAACGGCATCCAACCACGCGCTCGGGCGACTGATCGTCAATCTGGTGCTCTACCCCGCCGTCGTCTTCGTGGCGTTCGTCGCGCTCAGCGTGGTCGACGACCTGACCGGCGGCCCGCCCTGGCAGGGGGCCGAGCCGCGGACGATCGCCTTCGCGACCTTCTTCGCCTCCTACTTCACCCTCCCGGTGCTCCTCTTCGCGCTGCTCGCGATCGAGCTGGGCGTGCGGCGAGCGGAGTCCTTCACGCAGCCGCGCGCGGCCATGCGGACCTGCTTCGCCCTGGTAGGCCTGCTGTTCGGCCTCTGGCTCGGGTCGTCCGAGGGTCCGGCGCTCGCGTCCGGAGCGATGATGGCGCTCGCCGGCCTCGCGTACGGCAGCCTCATCCGCCTGCCGGTATCGCGCGCCGAGGCGGCCCTCCTCGCGGGCGCCGCATCGGCGAGCGGCATCGGCGCCGGTGCGCCCGCCGAGCCCCTGGCGGCGAACCCGCCGCTCACCAGCCGACGCACCGCGGTCACGCTCGCGGCCGCGGCGATGGTCGCCCTGCCGGTGTTCTGGTTCGCGGGCAAGGAGTGGACGGCCGGCCCGTCCGTCTGCACCGCGTGGGCCCCGGACGCCGCGAAGCTCCAGGGCGCGCACGGGCCCGACGCGCGGCGCGACGAGGCCATCCGGGTCCACCGCTGCGGCGGCGTCGACGGGATGAACCGCTCGGGGGTCCGCGCGACCCTCGGCCCGCCTTCCAAGCGGGCCGACAGGCAGGGCCGGGAGGCCTGGCTGTACCTGCCCGCCCGCGGCGACGACACGCTCGACCCCTGCGAGGAGGTCAGCCTCGTGGTCGTGTTCGCAGGGGACGGGCGGGTCCTCCGCACCGAGCTTCGCTGATGCCCATGCTGCGGGGGACCGGGCTAGGGGCGGCCGGAGCGATCGCGATCGGCGCCGCGGCCCTCGGCCTGGTCGCCGCCTGCGCCCCGAGCGAGTTCACGCAGCGCCACGCGGGGCTTCGACACGCCAAAAAACGCGAAACACCGGCCATCGGCCGGCGCGGTCAGTGGGCGCTACTGGGCTCGAACCAGTGACCTCCAGCTTGTCGAGCTGGCGCTCTCCCAACTGAGCTAAGCGCCCTGAGCAACTGGGAGCGTAGCAATGCTGCGCGCGTTGTTTCGCGCCGCCCGCGGGCGCCCGCTAACGGTCCCGCCCGACCCGCACGGCAAGGCCCTCCACGGCCCGCACGTACACCCGCTCGCCGGGCTCCAGGGGCTCGCCGTCGGCCGAGATCGCGTGCCAGATCTCACCCCGCAGGCGCACCCGGCCGCGCGGGTCGCAGCGCTCGAGCACCTCGGCGCGCTCGCCGATCATCCCCTCCGCCCCGCCGTGCACGCGGTAGCGCCGCAGGAACCGCATCCACAGCCAAAGCTCCCCCACCTCCACGAAGGCGGCGACCACCACGCCCAGCACGTTCCACGGCGAGGGCAGCACGAACAGCCCGACGATCGAGGCGAGCAGCAGCATCGCGCGGGAAAGCTACCCGCGCGGGGTCAGCGTGAGCTCTTCTTCGGCTTGCGCTTGTAGACCGCGCGCAGGACCCGGTTCTGGGTCGCGGCCAGGTTGAGCACGCGCCCCTTCGCGCCCTTCCAGCGCCTGAAGCGCCAGACGCGCCCGCCCTTGCGCTGGCTCTTGGGCGCGGCGACCACCGCGCCGCCGCCCTTGATCACCCGCACGTTGAACGGCGTGCGCTTGATCTTGCCGCCGGCCGAGAGCTTCAGCTTGTTCGGGTTGGAGCGCAGCGCAAGCCGCACGCTCCGCGGGTGCAGCTCGAGCGTCTCGGTCCTGCTGAGGCCCTGCGAGTCCGTCGCGCGCAGCCGCACCTCGACGTGCGACGGCCACTCGTGGTCGGGCGCGATGAAGCTCATCTGCGCGCCGCGCCAGGTGCTCAAGGGGTGCTCGTGGCACGCCCGCGACGGGCAGTGCTGGATCTTCACCTCCCACTCGAGCGCCGCTTGGGCGAGCGGGCCGTCCTCCGCGTCGGCCGCCGAGCCCAGCGCCTCGAGCTCGGCGCCCGCCGTCCACGGCACCTCGCCGCGCACCTCCTCGATCACGGGCTCGGGCGGCGTGTTGCCCGGGTAGATCGTCACCGTCGCCTGGGCGTCCTTCCAGGTGTTCTTCTCGAAGATCGCGACGCCGACCTCGATCGGCCCCGGCTCGGTGAACGTGTGGGTGATCTTCTTCTTGTCGCCCGTCGGGTAGTCGTTGAAGTCGCCGTCCCCGTCGAGCTCCCACCAGTACTGGAGGTCGGCGCCCTTGGGGTCGAAGGACTTGCTCGCGTCGAGGGTGAGCGTGAGCGGCAGCTCGCCCCAGCGCCGCGGCGAGACGCTCACCTTCGCGACCGGCCCGCCCCCCTTGCCGCGCGCGATGCGCCGCACGGCCCCGGCCAGGATGTCCACGTAATACAGGGCGCCGTCGGGCCCGAACTCCAGGTCCACGGGGAAGCCCGGGGCCGTGTCGAACGCGATCACCCGGTCGGCGTCGGGCCTGCCGTTCTTCTTCGCGGGCATGTAGCCGATGCAGCGGCGCGAGTAGTCCGCGAAGAACAGCGCGCCCCGGTAGGCCTTGGGCCACTTCTTGGTCTTGGGCGCGAACGCGACGCCGGAGACCGCCGAGGTGCCCGTGGCGCGGCAGTCGTCGGCCGCGTTGATCCCCCGGTAGTGCGAGAACGCCACGTGCGGGGCGCGCACCGGATGGTGGCCCGCGTACAGGCTGTCGCACATGTCGTTCCCCAGGAACGCCCACATCGCCTGCTTGCCGAAGCCCTCGTAGCAGGGCCAGCCGAAGTTGGCGGGCTGCTTTGAGCCGCCCGGCACGAAGTTGATCTCCTCCCAGTCGGTCTGCCCCACGTCCCCGATCCAGACCTCGTTCGTCCCCGGGCGGATCGTGAAGCGGAACGGGTTGCGCAGCCCGAAGGCGATGATCCGCGCGGCGTTCTCGTCGGGGTCGCTGGCGAGCGGGTTGGCCGCCACCGCCTTACCGGTGCGGCGGTTGACGCGGATGATCGTCCCGTCCAGCCCGGTCGGGTCGCCGCGCGTGAGCAAATCCTGCGAGCGCAGCGCGCCGCCCTCGCCGTGCTTGGCGTTGGGCGCGACCCCGTAGGGCGTCGGCGGGTCGCCGCACGGGTTGAACGGGCCGTTCACGCCCGCCTGGCCGTAGTCGGCGTAGTTGTAGTTGGCGCCGTCTCCCCCGCTCGCGTACAGCCGGCCCTTCGCGTCGAACGCGAGGTCGCCGATCGAGTGCGTGTCGAACTGCTGGCACCAGTCGTCGACCAGCACGTGCTCCTCCGGCGCGCCGCCGGGGCCGGTCTTCGCGACCCCGCTCGCGGTCAGCTCGATCCGCGCCAGCCGGCCGCTCACGACGCAGCCGTCCTGCGTGCCGCCCGGCGGGTTCGGGCAGTCGTCGAGCTCGGGGTCCCAGTCGGCCGGCTTCGTCCACTTCGGGGGCTCCTCGCCGAGCGGGGCGTTGCGCGTGTACAGCACGTACACGTAGGGGTCGTCAGGGAAGTTCGGGTCGAGCGCGAGCCCGAGCAGCCCGCGGTCGTGGTAGGAGTGCACTTGCTCGCGCAGGTCGATCGCGATCTTGGGCGCGTTGTCGTTCAGCCCGTCGAAGACCTTGACCGTGCCGCGCTGCTCGGCGACGAACACCCGCCCGTCCGGCGCGAACTCGACCTGCGTCGGGTTGTGCAGGCCCTCGATGACGGTGTTCTTCTGAAACCCGGCAGGCAAAGCCGCCTCGGCGGTCCCTGCCGATGCGATCCCCACCGTCAGCGCAAGCGCCAGCAGTGTGCGACCAGACGTCCTTGTCAGGCGTCGCACGGTCCCTACAGCTTAGGGGGCCGGCGCGAAAGGCGAAAAGCGGACTGCGCCGCGCCACCCGAAGGCGGCGCGGCGCGCCCGCAACCTCACCTCCTCCTGACGAGCTTCACCTTCTTGGTGAGCTCGACGGCCTCGCCCTCGTCCGGCGAGTAGGTGATCGTGATCGTGACCTTGACTGAGCCCCTGCGCTTGAGCGCGCGCTTCTTCGCGCCCTTCGGTGCGATGCGCAGGGTCTTCGCGCCCGGCTTCGCGAAGGCGCGCTTGACGCCCTTCACGCCCTTGCCACGGAGGGCGAGCGAGCCGGGGTGGCTGATCGTGATGGGAAGCCGCGCCGTTCCCTGGCGCTTGTTGAGCTTGAGCTTGCCGAGCTCGACCGTGGGCTCCTCGGCCCCGGGCTCCTCCGGCTCGGCCTCCTCCTCGGCGACCGTGACCTCGATGCTCGACGTGCTCGTCTGGCCGGCCGAGTCCGTGATCGTGGCCTCGAGCTCGACCGTCCGGCCGCCGTCGCCCTCCTGCGGGGTCCAGCTCAGCACGTACGGGGCCCGCTTCGCCTCGTCGACGACTTCGCCGTCGACCGCGAGGCTCACGGCCTTCACGCCGATGTCGTCGCTCGCCCGCACGATCGCGGCGAGCTCCTCGCCCACCTCGACCTCCGTGCCGTCGGCGGGATCGACGATCGCGCCCGTCGGCGGCGCGTCGGCCGGCGGCGCGGGCGGCCCGTCGGGCACGCCCTCCGGCTCCGACTCGGCCACCGGGTCGAAGATGACCGAGGCCTCGCCGTTGCCGTCGTCCCCCGAGACGCCCTCGATGCCCAGGCCGGGGATGCCCGGGCCCTCGATCGGCGGCCCGGCCGGACCCCACCAGTTGCCGGTCGCCTCTGCGGGCGCGCCCTCGCGCACCCCGGAGCTCCCGGCGTCGGCGTTGAACAGCCCGTACCCGTTGCCCGCGATCACGTTGCCGGTAGCGTGGAAGCCGCCGTCCTCGGTGGCCGCGTCGGTGAGCAGGATGCCGACGGAGCGCCGCAGGTCGGTCGGGAAGAGGTTGCCGGTGATCCGGCTGCCCTCCACGAACCCCCGGGCGCCCGCGTTGTACTGCACGCCGTTCTGCGGGATCAGGCTGCTCGGTCCGTGCCCGCGGATCACCGAGTCGATCACGAAGCCGTTCGTCTTGATGCCGGACCGCTCCGTGGTCGCCGGCGAATCGTCGGCGCCGCGCGCGCCGTCGAAGAGCACGCCGCCCGCCTGGTAGCCGGTGACGAGGCTGCGCGCGATCGTCACGTCGCGCTCCACCGTCCCCGGCCCCGCGCCGACCAGCGAGTTGACCGAGATCACGCCCCAGCCGTGCGGCCGCTGGGCGAGCTGCGCCGCGTTCGTCGCCCGGCGCAGCGGGCCGATCACGCTGTCGGTGATCCGCCCGGCGGCGTTCAGGAAGGCGACGCCCGCCTCCGCGTAGATGTCGGGCGACTCGATCGTCACGCCGGAGATGTGCACGAAGTTCTCGTTCGTGTCGGTCGAGCCCAGCGATTGCCGCGAGATCGTCACCACGTTGCCGCCGCCGTCCCGCAGCAGCGGAGTCGTGCCGGCCAGCGACGGCCCGAGCTCCGGCGCCGGGCGGATCGTCACCACGTCGGCCCCCGCGCCCTTGATGCGCAGTGGCTTGGTGATCGTGAGCCCGTTCATCGCCCCCTCCTGCACCGGGTTGGCGTAGGAGTGGTTGACCGGCGTCGAGCTCTCCAGGTAGAGCCCTGCGCAGATCACGATCGTGTCCCACGGCGCGGCCCGGTCGACCGCGTCCTGGATCGAGGTGAACTGCGCGTTCGGGCAGTCCTCGCCGTCGTCGTCGACCGTCCACACCGAGGAGCCCGGGTCGGCCACCACGTCGGGGAGCTCGAGGGCGCCCGGCGAGCGGTCGTACTCCTCGAGCAGCTCGGCCGGGTCGGGGCCCACCGGCGGCGGGCCGAGCGACGGGCCGGCGTCCGGCTCGGTCGTGTCGACGAGCACGTCGGTGCCCTCGACCGCCTCCTGGAAGCGCACGTCGGCGAGCTGGATCGAGCCCGTTGCGGGCTTGCCGTTCTGGCCGAAGCGCAGCTCCAGGCGCCGCACGTCGGTCAGGTCCACGCCCTGGTCGGCGAAGTCCTCCAGCGGGACGCGGATCTGGTCGAGGACGACGTGCACGCGGGCCGTGGTCGAGCCCGTGGTCTGGTGCAGGGCGTTGCCGTAGCGCGGGTCGCCCGCCGAGACCACGCCCTCGTTGCCGTCACCGTCGACGAGGGCGATCTCGAAGTCCTGCGTGGTCTGCGCCGGGTCCCACTCCGCGGCCGTGCCCGTGCGCTGCGGGTTGCGCGGGTCGAAGAAGTTGACGTCCGCGCCCATCGCGAGCGCCTTGTAGCCGCTCACGTCGGCGTTCGCCGCGGGGATCGTGGACCGCAGCTCAGCCGGGCCGTCCCAGGCGAGCGCGAGCTGGCGCCCGTAGGAGTGGTTGATCGGGGCGTTCTCGCGCGTGCCCTGCTGGCCGCCGAGCGCGCCGGGCGCCGGCAGCGGGCACGGCTTGGAAGCGGTCGGCAGCCCCGGCACGTTGAGCTGGCCCGGGGCGAAGTGCTCCGGCTCGGGGTTGCACCAGTCGTAGCCGCCCGGCGTGGTCGGCGGGAGCGGCTGCACGCCCCCGTCCTCCAGGTACGGGTTCGAGAACCCCTCGCCCTCAAGCGGCGTGCCGAGCGCGCTCAACCCCAGCGGGTCGCTCGACTCCGGCCTGATCACGTCCAGGCGCTCGTCCGGCGGCGCGAAGTAGCTGGTGGAGACGCGCTCCACGCACGCCATCCGCTTGCCGGACTCGCTCGTGGGACAGGCCGACTCGGGGATCTGCAGCCCCTCCCCGACGGCGCTCAGCTCGCCCGTCATGTACGGGTCGAAGGCGCCCTCGCCGCCGACGTAGCGGCGGAAGAAGGAGGCCATCGTCGCCAGGCCGATCTTCTCCTGGTCGCCCATGCGCTCGGGATCGCCCGAGATGCGCGTGTTGACCTCCGGGTTGAGCTTGTCGGAGTTGTCGATGACGTACGCGCCCGGGTACGCCTCGCCGGAGAGCCGCGAGTGGTTGGGCTGGGTGTCGCGGCAAGCCGAGTCGTTGCCCGAGGGGCCATCCTGCCCGTCGGCGAACCAGACCGTGTTGTACCAGTTGTGGTTGGCCCCCAACTGGGAGGACTGGATGCGCGGGAACGGGTCGTCCGGCTTGATGTACTGGCTGCGCTCGAAGAAGCGCGCGCCCTGCAGGTTCGACACGTCGCCGTCGCACCAGGGCAAGATCGTCATGTACGGCGAGCCGTACGGCGCGCGCCGCTCGTAGTCCACCGGCGCGAGCGAGATCGCGCCGCGGATCGGGTAGCGCCGGCCGGGCTCGGGTCGCATCCGGTTGTAGTCGAGGAAGCTCGTGATCGCGTCGCCGCCGCGCGAGTGACCCATCAGGCCGATGCGCGTGAAGTCGAGTCTGCCGACGAGCAGCGAGCCGATGTTGGTGTTCTCGTCGACGACGAGCGGCGCCTCGTTCGCCTCGTACAGGGCGTCGAGCAGCGCCGCGATCAGCAGGCGCCGCTGGTGCATGCCCTTGCCCTTCGGGTTGTCCTGGCGGGCCATCATCTGGTCCTGGTCGAGCGAGACGACGACGTAGCCCCAGCTCGCCAGGTTCTCGGCGAGGTAGGCGTAGCCCGCGTCGTTGCGCTTGAAGACCGCGCAGTCGGGCGCCTGGCCCTGGTCGCAGCTGCCGTGGTTGCCGTGGACGAACACGAGCAGCGGCGACGGCTCCTCCCGGTCGGTCGGGTAATAGAGCGTGCCGCGGATCTGCAGCGTGATCTCCGAGGCGGCCCCGGTCGGCTGCCCGCCGTTCGAGGCAGGCTCGTGCAGGGTCGCGAGCCCGGCGAGCATCGGGTCGAGGCGGGCGACCTCGTAGTCGCCGCGCTCGAGCGGGTCCGGCAACTCGTCCTGCGCGAAAGCGCCCGCCGGCCAGATGAGCGCGGCGAGCGCGAGCAGCAGCCCGAGTCCGGGCAGGGACAAGGTTCGGTAGGCGTTCCGCAAAGAACTCCCCTTCTTTTTCGATGGTCGGCTTGCTGGGCCGCGCGGCGCTCCGCCTGCGCCTCACGGCGCCGCGCAAGCTACGTGCGCGTACAAGCAATTCCCATCGCCCTGCGGTCGGGAGTTTTCGCCCGCCGTTTGTCCGCGCTGTCGAACGCGGGGCGCGCCCCCGGCGGGAAGGCCCAAGGGGGCGCGCTGCGCGCTCAGTGGCTCGTCAGTGGCTGCGGAGCGCCTCGATGAGCTCGTCCTTGTTCATCTTCGAGCGGCCCTCGATGCCGATCTCGGCGGCGCGCTCCTCGAGCTCCTCCTTGGTGCGCTCCTCGTAGGGCTCCGCCTCCCCGCCCTTGTGGCTCACGTCCTCACCGCCCGCCTTCGCGTTGGCGATCCGCGCGGCCTTCTCCTTGCTGGAGCCCTCGTCGCGGAGCTTCTCGTAGAGCTCGTCGTCCTTGACGCTCGGTCCGTGGTCCTTGGCCATGGCGCTTGGGCCTCCTTCGCGGTCGTTTCACCCGCACGGGTACCCGCGCCCCGCCGCGAGTACCGGCGCCCCCGGCCCGCCCGTTGAGCCCCGGCTGCCGCTTCCCGGTGGGCTGAACGCTCTCGCGGGGCTAGCGGCGCCAGGCCCAGACGGCGAGCGCCACGCCCGCGAGCACGCCGGCGAGCCCGATCCAAAGGCCTGCGCCTCCGCCCTCCTCCTCGGCCGCGGGCTCGGCGGCGGCGGGCGGCGGCGTCCACCGCGCGGCTGCCTCGGTCATGAACTCACGGGCCTGGTCCATGAACTCGTCGTAGGAGTCGCCGTCGACCTTGCAGTGCTCGAGATCGACGTCCCTGCCCGGCTCGATCAGCACGAGGGTCGCGTCGCCCCCCGCCTCGCGCAGGCGCTTGGCGAAGCGCTCGTGGTCGGCGGGCGCGACGTACGCGTCGCACTCCGCGGCGCCGATCAGCACGGGCGCGGTGATCTCCTTCGCGTTGCGGATCGGGCTCAGGCGCCTCACCGCGCCGCCGAAGGCCATGCGCGCGAGGTCCTCCCCGCGCCGCGAGCGGCGGCGGTTCCCCATCTCCTCGAGGTCGGGCGGTCCCAACAGATCCACCACGCAGGCCACCGCCTCGCCGCGGCGCGCCGCCGCGATCAGGCCGAGCTGCGCGCCGGCGGAGAACCCGAACACGCAGATCGGCCGCTCGGGGAAGCGCCCGCGCAGCTCGTCGAAGGCGTCGACCGCGTCCTCGAGGCTCTCCTCGCCGGAGCGGTAGCCGAGCGTCGCCACGTCGAAGCCCCAGCCGCGAAGCAGCTTGATCGTGGGCGCCTGCATGCGGTCGACGGCGCGCCCCAGGTCGCCCTGCCAGCCGCCGCCGTGCAGGAGCAGCACCGTGCCGCGCGCCTCGCCCTTCGCCGGGTGCAGGGCGAGGTAGTACGGGACCTTGGTGAGGATCTCCGCCGCGGGCGCCGCGGGCGCCCAGGCGAGCGCCGCTGCGAGCGCGGCGGCCGCGATCCATGCGAGCCGGGGCCGGATGGACATCGCGGCGGAAGATACGCAGCGGGGCCGCGGCCGGCGCCGGGTCTCCCGCCTAGCGCGCGTCGGGGACCCGGGCGCTCATCGCAGCGCGGTAGCGCTCGACCGGGACCACGTCGGCGGGCACCGCCCGGTAGCTGGTCTCGCCCTCGGCGAAGCGCAGCGCGAAGGTGCGCTCCTTGTCGGGGCCGACCTCGGTGACCAGGTTCGTCCCGCCCCAGGAGATCAGCCAGGAGCCGTCGGTGTGCTGACGCGCCGACCCGCAGCAGGGCGAGCTCTGCAGGGAGAAGTCGGTGACCTGGTCGACGAGCAGCGCCGCGCCGTCGAGGATCCGGTAGCGCACGGCGCGGGGCTGGCTGGAGGTCTCGGTCTGGTTGTCGAAGACGGTGACCTCGTCCCCTGCCGCCAGGCGCACGTCGTGCTGGGCGCCGAGCGTGCCCGGGAAGAGGTCGCCCACGATGCGCAGCGAGCGCGGCGTGGGCGTGCCGCCCAGCTTCCATTCGACGCGGCCGGTGGCGCGGTCGATCCGGTAGACCGCGTCGGTGTGGCGCAGGGAGACGAGCAGGTCGCCGTCGGGCGTCTCCTCGACCGCGTTCACGTGCGTGAGGTCGTAGGGCTCTTGGAGCTTGGGCAGCCAGCGGCCGGTCTCGGCGATCGCGATGTGGTCGGCGCTCGACCACTCCCAGACGAGCTCGCCGTCGGGCGTCACCTCCTGGATCACGCTGTCGAGCACGGTCGCGTCGGCCGCATCGATGTAGGGGCGCAGGTCGACGCCCTCGCGCGGCCGGTAGGAGAGCAGGATGTAGTTGCCCGCCGCCGTCTCGATCAGCTCGTGGTGGTCGGTGGGCGTCCCGGGGCCGACCGCGCCCAGCCTGCGGACGAGCTCGCCCTCGAGGGTGCGGATCTCGTACGTCACGCCGGGCTCGGTGCCGTAGCCGCCGCCGTGCCAGCGCGTCCAGGCGACCGTGCCGTCGGAGAGCACCTTGGAGTCGATCGAGGGCGGGTCGGTGCGCATCCACCAAACCGGCACGCCGCGCCCGTCGAAGACGAACGTGTAGTTCGGGTTCGGCCCGGCGAGCGTGATCGGCGCCGCGACGTAGAGGCCGCGGCGCGCCTCCCCGAACGACTCGAACTCGTACTCGGGGAAGTCCTCGGGCAGGCAGCGCAGGTAGTAGGCCTCCGCGTCGGCGCCCGCGGGCCCGCCCGCCCCGCGCACCTCGACGCGCACCGCCTGCCCCGGCTCCAGTTCGACCGAGCGGCGCACCGTGCCCGCGCGCCACTCCCCAGCGCCGATGCGCGCGGTGGCTTGGGGTCCGGGTCGCACCGTCACCGGGACCGGGTCGGCGCAAGGGACCGTGTAGTCGTGGGCGGCCGCGTCGAAGCGCGGCTTGAGGCCCGGGGCGTCGATCTGCGGCACGGGCGCGGCGAGCGCTGGCGAGGCCATCAGGCCGTAGAGGACCCAGAGCCCGATCGTGAGGGGCCTTGGGACTCTCCTCCGGTGCCCACGGCGGACGCGGCGCACGGGGGCACCGTATCGCCTTGCGTGGTCGCCGGCCAGGTGCGCCGGGTAGGGTCGGGCACGTGATCACGCCCGAACGAGCGATGCAGGTGATTCGCGGGCGCTTCGGCAAGCACCCCGGCCACCGCGCGCTGCACGCGAAGGGCGTGATCTGCGCGGGCACGTTCACCGCGACGCCCGCCGCCCGCGAGCTCACCCGCGCGCCCCACATGCAGGGCGAGCCGGTGCCGGCGATCGTGCGCTTCTCGAACGGCGGCGGCGACCCGGGCGTGCCCGACTACGCGCCGGACGTGCGCGGCCTCGCCGTGAGCTTCGAGCTCCCCGACGGCTCGCGCACCGACATTGTCGCCCAGACCGCGCCGCACTTCCCGTTCCGCACGCCCGACGAGTTCATCGAGTTCGTCCCGCTCTCGCGCCCGAGTGCCGCGACGGCCCTGCGCCTGCCGCTCTACCTCGCGCGCCACCCGCACGTCGCGCGCACGCTGCCCGCAAACCTCAAGGCACTCGGCCCGCCGGCGAGCTTCGCGGCCCGCCCGTACTACGCGATCCACGCGTTCAAGTGGATCGCCGCCGACGGCTCGGGGCGCTGGGTGCGCTACACGTGGCGCCCGCACGACCCGCAGCCGAACCTCTCGCGCGCCGAGGCCAAGCGGCGGGGGCGCGACTATCTATTCGAGGAGCTCGCGCAGCGGCTGGAGCGCGGGCCCGTGCGCTTCGACCTGGAGGTCCAGATCGCAGGAGCGGGCGACGACCCGCACGACCCCGCCGCTGCCTGGCCCGCCGACCGCGAGCGCGTGGTCGCGGGCACGCTCGAGATCGCGTCCGCGGCCGAGGGCCACGACGGCATGGTCTTCGACCCGACCCGCGTCTGCGAGGGGATCGAGCTCTCGGACGACCCCGTCATGCGCTTCCGCCCGCGCGCCTACTCGCTCTCGCACGAGGCGCGCAGCGCCTAGCCCGAGCGCCGGCCGGCCCGCCGGCCGAGGCCGGCTCAAGTGCGCGGGCTCGGCCGGTGGACGATCTCCAGGGCGCGGCCGTCGAAGACGCGCCGTGCGAAAGCACCGTCGCGGGAATACCCAATCCGGACCACCCAGGGACCGGAGTACCCGGTCTTCGGGGCGAGCTGCTCGACCCGAGGTCTCGCGGGCTCGCTGCGTGTCGGTATGCTCAGCGACCCCGCCGTCGGACCGCGCTTCATCGTCAAGTCCTTCGAGGCAGAGCACCCGGAGTGCACCTTGAGTTCATCCAGGGGCCTGCGACGACCGTGCGCCAGCGGTGCGAGGCCGAGCTCACAAAGGCACTCGGCAGCAACGGCGGGAAGCGCACGCACCCGCTGTTGGACGTGCTCGAAGGCACTCGAAGCATTGCTTACTAACCAGTCACCCCTGGTCTGGGATTGGCACCCCAACCTGCTCGTACGCAAGGGCTCTGAGCGCACGCGCCCGGTTCTCGAGGAATCGCTGGATGTACTTCTTGGGGTTCCCAGCGACCTCCGCGTCCTCTTTCAACCATGCGAGATCGACGGCAATGTGGGAAGGAATTGCTGCGTTAGCAACGCTCGGATCCAAAAGGACATCCTTGGGCTGCTTGTCGCGGAGCGCCGAATTGGTGCTCTTGGTCAGCAAGGTGAAGTTTGCGACCGGATCCTTCTCGCCCTCGTAGTGATCCTTGAGCATGTCATTAGGAAAAATGTGATGCAGCTCCAAAGGCTCATTCAAATCTCTGAACCTTTGGTCCTCACACCAATCCCTGCCATCCCGCACTACTGTGAGCTGCATCAGGCCACGCAGGAGCTGCTCGTTCCGGCGCCTGCCATCTAGCAACTCATCGGTGTCCAGCCGGAACGCAGAAAGGGCCTCAGGCACCTTAGTCGGATCCGCTTGCCATGCACGGAGCGCCATCGCATCCGCCACGGCCTGGGTGTTCGCTCCCTGTGCATAGTCTTGCCGGAACATCGTGCCCGGAACCAGCGCTCAAGATCTGCCTCCATGCCGTCGCGGAGGTTGACCTCAGGGTGAAGAACGTCCGAGAGAACCAGCAGCAATGCAGGCGCAGGAAGCAGCACCCGACGAATAGCGCCACCGACATCGCGCACCCATTCCAGAGCGGCTACCACCGCTCTCACCCCCAATGGCCACTCCTTCATCACTACGTCGCGCGGGAGTTCTAGGACATCCCCTTCACGAACGCCTTTCACAGTTACGGGACCGCCCGCTGCCTTCTGTCGAAGATGCTCCCGCAGAGCGATTAGCTTCAAAACCTCGATGCCATCGTCCTCGTCAAACTCAAAGTCGCTGAAAACCGTGAAGTCGGCACGGGCCGAATCCCATTCCTTCTTCAAGTACATGTCTGGGTAAAGGCGGGCGACCATAAGGTCGAATGTGGCCAGCCGACGCCCCGTGCGGTTGATGGTCTCGAAGATCTTCGCTACTGCCGCCAAATTGTCCTTCGCCCGTTTCTCGAGCCGATGTGCAGGGATGTCAAAGCTCGAAAATCCAGGGAGCTCAGCCTCCTTGAGGCTGACCATCGCGTTCCGCTCGTCCTCGGGCAGGTAGTTCAACCACTGCTGCCACTCTACGGGATCCAACAGAGTCGAAACCTTGGCGATCCGCGCCTCGGCCATACTCTTAAGGTTCGGGAACTGGCGGGCGAATTTGCTTGCCTTCTCGAACCGAAGATCATCATCGTCCAAGGAGCCGTCCTTCAGGACGTTTGCCAAATTCACGTAGTAGGTCTCCTTGGAATGCTCGCCAAAAGCGTGGTAAATGGCGGTACTGCGTTGCTGGCCATCCAAGATCAGGCGATCCGGACTGGAAGGCTCTGGAGCCTCGGCTAGCGCCCGGATGGCAAATGGGGGCGGATCGTCAATTTCGAGCAGCAGGAATGACCCGATTGGCCATTTCCGCGCGACCGACAGTAGCAACTCCGCCACCTCCCGCGGCTTCCACTCGAAATCACGTTGGAATTCCGGGAGCGCGATTTTCCCGTTGTCGATTCGCTCGATCAGCTCTTTAATTGAAAAGCCATCCGGATCCAAGCGCATGGCTATACGTTATCCCCAAGCGGTGCTCGGATCCATCCCGAACACACCAAGGAAGAAGTTTTGGACTGAATGCGATAGCCGCTAGAGACCTGCACTGACACGGGGCTGCGCCCCTTCGTAGTGCAGACCGCCACGCGAGGCAGCCGTCTGGGTTAGGCGACATTTCGAATGCCCGCGGACGCCGAACTAGAAGCTCGTCGATACTGAACTCCCGAGACGCGACGGCCTCTCGCGTCGACATGAGCACTGGCTATTGATGGAGTCGAAGGCGCCAGCCGGAATCGAACCGGCGTACGCGGCTTTGCAGGCCGCTGCGTAACCACTCCGCCATGGCGCCAGACGGGCCAAGCGTAGCGGGCGGAGGCGCGGGATAGCCCGGTCGGCCGGCCGCGCCGGACGCGCCTGAGACTCCTCGCCCGCCCGGCGCCAGCTACGGCCCCGGTTCGACATCGTGGCGCCCTCGGGCGCACCGATCCTCGACAACGCGGCGATAGAAACCGCGCCCTGCGCCTCCAAGACTTCGGCAGCGCCGTCCCGGGCCGCCGGGGCGGCGCGTCTCTTTTCACCCCGAACGATCAGGAGGATCAGTTGTCAGCTCCCCTATTCGCCATGCGATCGTCGCCAGGGCGATCGCGCCTGCGGCGCCTGAGAGCGCTCTGGATCGCGGCGCTCAGCGCCTGCGTGGGCCTGCTCGCCGCGGCGGGCCCCGCCGGCGCGGTCAACTCGGTCGTGACCGCAAACGGCGCCACCTGGCAGGTTCACGACGCCGCGCAGCCCGGCCTTGACACGGGCTCGCTGCGCACCGTGAGCAACTCGGGCGTCCAGGGCTTCGGGAACATCATCGTCGACGTCTCAACCGACCCGCGCATGGACGGCCAGATGATGCGCGGCTTCGGCATGCGCTTCGACGGCCTCGACCGCTTCAAGACGACTCAGGCGGTCGACCTGGGCGGGATCAGCATCACCCGCTCGCTGCGCATCAACCGGGCCGGGAACTGGGGCCGCTTCTTCGACACGTTCACGAACACGACCGGGGCGCCGATCGTCGTGAAGGTCTCCTTCGGCGGCGCCCTGGGCTACAACAGCGGGACCAACCAGAGCTTCGTCGCGGCGACCTCCTCGGGCGACACGTTCATCACGCAGGACGACAGCTGGACCATCGTCCGCACGGGCGCCAACAACCAGCGGCCGGTGGGCGTGGTGACGGGCTCGCCGGACCTGGGGCTCGCCGGCATGGGCAACCACGAGCTCGACCCGTTCACCGACCCCCTCCCCACCACCGGCATGGCCGCGAACTTCTACGGCTACGTGAGCCAGTTCACGGTCGAGCCGGGCAAGACAAAGTCGCTCGCGCGCTTCGTCGTGATCGGGCCGACGGGCGCGGACGCGACGGCCGACACGCAGGAGGCGGTCGAGGATCTGGCCGAGGACCCGGACTTCAGCGACCTCTCAACCGCGGAGATCTGCTCGCTCGTCAACTGGGACCTGAGCGGGCTCGACGCCGTGGACCCCGATGACTGCGACGCGGTGAAACCGCTCGACGTCCCGCCCGCACCCAGCGACGAGGCCCCGAAGACCGCCTCGCCGTACGACGTGGTCGGCAAGACGATCGCCGAGCTGCAGGCCGACATGGAGGCCGGCGTGACCACCTCCGAGGAGATCACCCGCGCCTACCTCGACCGCATCCGCGTCTACGACACGGGCCAGTTCGGCTTCCACGCCTACATCACCGTCGCCGAGGACGCGATCGCGCAGGCCCGGGCCGCCGACCAGGCGCGCCGCGAGGGCGCCAAGGGCGAGCTGCTCGGCATCCCGATCGCGATCAAGGACCTCTACGACACCAAGGACATGCCGACGACCGACGGCACGCTCGCGCTCGAGGGCTGGCAGCCCAAGCGCGACGCCTACCAGGTCGAGCTCCTGCGCGAGGCGGGCGCCGTGATCATCGGCAAGACCAACCTCTCGCAGTTCGCGAACTCCGGCTCCTACAGCGAGAGCGGCTGGGGCCAGGTGTGGAACGGCCTGTACCCGTCGAAGACGTCGTTCGGCTCGAGCGGCGGCTCGGCGGTCGCGGTCGCGACCAGCATGGCCGCGGCGGCGATGGGCACGCAGACCGGCGTCTCGCTGTACGCGCCGTCGACCGGGGCGAGCCTCGCCACGTTCCGCGGGACGGACGGCATGGCGAGCACCCGCGGCGTGATGCCGCTCACCTGGGGGCAGGACTACGCGGGGCCGATCGCCCGCACGGTGACCGACCTCGCCTACCTGCTGAACGCGACCACGGGCACCGACCCCGAGGACACGCTGCTCACCGGCGAGGCCGACGAGCGCCGGCCCGAGGACTGGACGGACTACCTCGACGAGGACGCTCTTGAGGGCAAGCGCATCGGCTACATCCCGAGCTCGTTCGTCTCGAGCTACGCCGACGACGGCACGGGCGAGGCGGTGATGTCGCACTTCGCCGATCTGGAGGCGGCCGGCGCCGAGCTCGTCGAGGTGCCGTCGCTGCCGAGCTGCGGCCCGAGCCCGGGCGGGAGCCGCAACATCGAGGGCTGGGCGCGCTACATCGAGCTCCACGACGACTTCCCGTTCGAGAACGGGAACCAGGTCCTGGCCTCGGAGCGCAACCTGCCCTACAACCGGGGCAACCCGAACGCCAACACGCCGCGGATGACGCCCGAGCAGGTCGAGGCGTGGCTGGAGTACCGCCGCAACTGCAAGGCGATCGTCGGCGAGTACATGGACCAGCACGGCATCGACGCGCTGGTGTACGCCGGGTTCATCTCGGACATGTACAGCAACGACAGCGCGTCGAACCAGCACTCCTCCGACCGCGGCACCGGCGTGCCCACGTCGAACGTCGGGCTGCCGACGGTGGTGGTCCCGGTGGGCACCAACCCGCACGGCTACTCGATCTCGATGCAACTCGTGGGCCGCGCGTGGGACGACGCGCAGATCCTCGCCATGGGCTACGCACTCGAGCAGCAGGCGCAGGGCCAGCAGCACACCGCCTACGCCCCGCCGCTCGAGTACGACCCGCAGCTCGACCCCTCGCCGATCGAGGTCGAGGTGCCGAGCGACCCGGTCACCGAGCCGCTCTACGTCGAGGTCGCCGCGCAGGCGAAGCTCAAGGGCGGCAAGGCGATCGTGCGCTTCGCCAACAAGGGTGAGACGCGCGTGGTCGGCAAGCTCGCCCTCCGCGCGAAGGTGAAGGGCAAGCGCCGCGCGCTGGGCAGCGCGAAGATCGACGTCGGCCCGCGCAAGACCGTCCAGGTGCGGATCGCGCTCAAGCCGGCGGTGCGCAAGGCGCTGCGCAAGCGCAAGAAGATCGCGGTCACCGCGGTCTACGACCTGCGCAGCCCGAAGACCGGCGCGCGCATCAAGGGCACGCCGCGGGCGGCGTTCGGAGCGGACGCCGAGCTCTTGCGGCGGATGCCCGGCTAAGCCGGGAAGGGAGCCGAAGCGGGCGGCGGCGGACTCGCGGCACCGCCGCCCGCCCGCATAGGCTGTGCGCATGGCTGACCTCAAGCAGGCCGTCGCGCTCGTCACCGACCCCGCCAACCTCGCGGAGATCAAGCACCCGGGGGCCGAGCGGCGCTTCGCCGTGAACCAGAAGAAGGTGATCCGCCGGCTGCGCGAGGCGGGCGCCGGCAAGGCCGAGGCCCGCGAGCTCGCGATCAAGGCCGTCTTCGAGGCGGGCGGCAGCGCCGAGCAGCGCCCCGGCCGCGGCACCGACGTGCTCGAGGAGTGGTGGGTGCCGCTGAGCGCGGTGCGGTTCGAGGACTGACAGCGCGCGCTCAGCGCACCGCCGCGGCCCCGGCGCGCCCGGGCAGCTTCGCCGCGACGCCCACCTGCGCCACCTTGCCGCGGCGCACGACGAACACGCCGCGGCCGCCCGCGGCGCGGGTCGTGACCCACACGTTCCCGCCGCCGCGCCGCGCGACCCCGCGCAGGCGGCGCACGCTCATCCCCGGCCGCACGCCCGCGAGCATGTGCCAGCGCGCGTTGCTCAGCACCAGCGCCACGCGCCCCTTGCGCGTGAGGTGGGCGCGCACCGCGCCGCCGCCCTCGACGCACCAGCGCCACACGTCGGTGCGCCTCTTCGGCTGGCCCGCGCGCCGAAGCAGCTTGCGCGCGCCCACCCCGACCCGCACGCCGGCCACGCCGCGCGCGGTCACGCTCGCGATCGGCCTGCGGCAGCGCGGCCCCGGCACGCCCAGGGCGCGCTCCCACGCCTGCAGGTAGGCCTCCGGCCCGCGCAGCATGTCGCGGATGATCGGCTCGCCCGCGATCATCCGCAAATCCTCGACCCAGTCCGGGTAGAGCCCGTAGTGGGCGACGCCGTCGGTGTTGATGTCCCAGGTGCTCTCGCCCGAGCGCGGCCGCTCCAGCACCACGCCGTCGAACGAGGTGAACGGGTACCGCACCGAGTCCGGCCCGTTGCGCGCCTCGCCCTGCTTGGCGAGCCCCTGCATGTCGGAGCCGTAGCCGATCCCGAACAGGTACTCCTTGGAGCGCACGCCGCGGTTGAAGTGCCAGCGCTCGACGAACCCCGCCGAGCCCCCGGCCATCGGCGTCACGATGCCGCCCGCGCGCAGGACGCGCGCGTACGTGCGGTCGTCGGCCCACGAGTGGCTCGACACCACGCCCGAGTAGCCCTGCTCCTCGACCAGCGTCATCGCCTGGGAGCGCGCCTTGGCGCTCAGGTGGTCGGGGTCGACCATCATCCCCCGCTTCATCATCTCGCGGATCAGGTGCGCCCCCAGGTCCGAGAGGCCGCGCTTGTTGCAGTGCGGGCCCGGGCCGTAGACGGGCAGCGTCCCCGGCTGCAGCAGCGGCAGGAACGCCAGGCCGATGTCGGTCTGGGTGATCTGCTCGCGGTCGTGCTGGTGGCCCTGGCACGTCTCCATCGCCCAGAAGCGGCCCGTGTCCAGGAAGTTCGCGGTGTTCACGATCGGGCCCAGCACCTCGCCGTCGCCCGCGACCCCGCCGAAGGCGTTGTCGAACTTGTTGATGAGCTCCATCTGGCGCACGCCGAGCTCATACGCCTCCTCGAGCCGCTCGGTGATCTGCTTCGCGGTGCACAGCGGCTGGTCGTTGCGCAGGCCGCAGTCGAAGAGCTTCGAGGTCTCGATCCCGATGACGACGGCGAGCTTGCCCTGGTTGATCACGCGCCGCGCCTGGAAGGGGTTCTTGACGATCCGGAACCAGCCCTTGCCGGGGCCGCCCTCCTGGGCGTCGATGTAGCGCTCGAGCTCGTACAGGTTGCGGATCTCGCGCCGCACCGAGTCCATCTCGTTGCAGTTGTAGCCCGGGCGCTTGAACGGGTAGATCTCGCACAGGCCCTCGTTGTCGGTGTTGAGCGCGACGATCATCCGCACGCCGCCGCGCCAGGCGCGCTCGAGCCACTTGTAGTAGACGCCCTCGTAGGTAAGCGAGGTGGGCCTGGGCCAGTCGCGGAAGGTGGGCCAGCCGACCGTGTCGTGGACGTGCACGGGCGAGCCGTAGTTCAGGAAGTTCTGGACCGGCGCGAGCAACCCGTTCGGGCCCTCGACCTCGCGGCAGTCCGGCAGCGCGTAGGCGACGCCGTAGGGGTGCCACGGCCGGCCGCAGTGAAAGAGCCCGCCGATCGCCTCGAAGAACATCACGTGCAGGTGCGCGTCGAGGTAGCCGCGCACCTCCGCGAGCGGGTGCGGGCCGGGCTTGGGATCGCCCTGTGCGGCGACCTCCGCCTCCGGGTACTCCTCGCAGCCCTGCGTGCGCTTGAAGGTGAAGCGCTCGGCCGCGCCGCTCGCGCCCGCCGCGGCCTGGGTGAGCCCGCCCTGCGCGCCCGCCGAGAGCGGGCGGCCGGAGGCGTGGTTTACGAGCCGAAACGCCCCGTCGCCCGCGGGCCGCACGTTCCACTCGGCCGCGGCGCTCGGCGCGCCGGCGACGGCCACGCCCTGCCCGGCCGCCGCGAGGAAGCGCCGCTCGGTGTCGTAGAGCAGGTAGCGGCCGAGCGTCGTCGGGCGCATGCGGAACGGCTCGGCGGCGCCCGAGCCGCCCGCGACGTAGGCGCCGCCCTGCTTTGCGACCGCGGCGCCGCTCGCCGCCGAGCGCACCTCGAAGCAGCCGTTCGCGATCGAGTAGCGCGTGACCTTGGCCTGCGCGCCCGCGTCGGCGCCCGCCCCCGCGAGCAGGGCGAACGCGGCGAGGGCGCCCGCAGCGGCCGTTGCAACCTTTCCTCTCATCCCTAACCCCGGCCCGCCCTGTGGGCGGGCTGCTCGGACCAAGGGCGATCCTAAGCGCTGGCCTGCAGCGCTGCGCCGCTCAGCCCGCCTGGGGCTCGGGCCCGGGCCCTGCGTCCTCCTGGGCCTCGGCGAGGGCGAGCGAGTCGGCGGGCGCGTTCTGGAGCCGCGAGAGCCAGAGGAACGGGACGGCGCAGATCTGGATCGCGGCGCAGGCCACATACGAGGAGCCATAACCCCACACGTCCGCGGCGCGCCCCAGGAGCGGCTGCGACCACACCCCGCCCGTCGAGTTCATCATCGAGTCGAAGGAGAGGATCGTCGCCCGCTGGCGCGAGGGGATCAGCGCGTTCAGGTACGACTGGCGGATCGGCGGGGTCGCCGCGAACAGGATCCCCCACGCCACGGTGAGCACGATCACGAGCCAGAACGCGTCCGCGAGGCCGATCAGGAGCAGGCTGAGCGCCGCGCCCACCGCGGTCACGACCAGCGCGCTCGTGCGCCTCTGGAACAGCATGCGGATGCGCGGCGCCGCGACCCCGCCCAGGATCTGCGCGCCGGCGATGATCGCGGCGGCGAGCCCGGCGACCATGTAGGCCTCGGGGTCGCCGTAGAGCTCGAGCAGGTACGGCTGCAGCGCGTAGAAGCCGTAGATCCCCACCCCGCCGACCACGAGCGCCTCGACCATCAGCCACTTGACGGCGGGCACGCGCCAGCCGTAGTCGATCGAGGCGGTCGCGATGCGGCGCATCTCGGTGAGCGGCTGGCCGCGCTGCTCGGGTTGAAAGCCGATGTCGCGCATCGCGAGGAAGGCGAACGCGAACATCACGAGCAGAATCGCCGAGCGCAGCACGAACGGCAGGCCGAGGCTGCCGACCTCGGCGAAGAACCCGCCCGCGACCGAGCCGACGAGCATGCCGATCCCCGTGACCATCTGCCCGCGCCCGAACACCGGCTCCATCTCGCCGCGGTAGCCGCTCGCCTTGAGCGCATCGACGAGCCAGGCCTCGACGGCGCCGGAGAAGAACGTGAAGCCCAGGCCGAGCAGGATCGAGACCACCGCCCACGCCCAGAACGGCGCCGTGATCGCCCAGAGCATCACGTAGAGGAGGGTCGAGCCCGCGAGCGTGAGCGTCCCCCACAGGTACGAGGCGCGTCGGCCGATCGTGTCGGCGACCACGCCGGTCGGCACCTCGAAGATCACCATCCCCGCCGTGAAGAACGCGTTCGCCGCGAACGCCTCGAGGTTGGAGAGCCCGGCGTCGAGCAGAAAGATCGTGTTGATCCCCCAGATCAGGGAGGCGGCGAGCGTGTTGCCCAGCATGAGCGTCAGATAGACGCGCTGGATCGAGCGGGGCGTGGTCGCTGCGACGGTCAAGGCGTCTCACTCTACGGGCCTCTCAAATCCGGCCGCCCGGTTATCGCGCTCGGCGGCGAGCCATCGGCGGCGGTGGGATGATGCGAGACGTGCCGGGCAGCGTCGTCATCGACCCGCGCTTCAACGGCCCGCCCACGAGCGCCCAGGGCGGCTACGCCGCCGGCGTCCTGGCCCGCTTCTGCGGCGAGCCCTGCGAGGTGACCCTGCGGCTGCCGCCGCCGCTCGGCCGCGAGCTGCGCGCCGAGGCCGGCGAGGACGGCGGCGCGCGCCTGCTCGACGGCGAAGACGTGCTGGCCGAGGCGCGGCCCATCGAGGGCGTCGACGTCGAACCGCCCGTGCGGCCGTTCCTGGCCGACGCGGAGGCAGCGAGCCACCGGCATCCGGGGAAGGAGCGCGACCACCCGTTCAAGACCTGCTTCGTCTGCGGGCCCGAGCGCGCCGACGGCCTGCATGTGAGCGCGGGCCCGCTTCCTGCCGCGCAGCAGGTCGGCGCCGCCCCGTTTTCCGCGGAGGGGTGGCTCTGCGAGGGCGGCGTCGTGCGGCCCGAGTTCGTCTGGGCCGTGCTCGACTGCCCGAGCTACACGCCGCGGCTGTGGGCGCACGAGCGAATGAGCCTGCTCGGCCGCTTTGCCGCCGGCCGCCTGCGCGACGTGCGTGCCGGCGAACGCCTCGTCGCGATCGGCTGGGATTTGGCCAGCGAGGGCCGCAAGCACACCACCGCCTCCGCCCTGCTCACCGACGACGGCGAGCTCGTCGCGCGGGCGCGGGCGGTGTGGATCGAGCCGCGGGGCTGAGCGGCCCGCCGCCCGCGCGGCGATGGTCACAGCCCAGGCTTGGCGACCATCAGGTACACCGCGGCGATCACGAGCAGGTCGGCCAACGCACCCGCCGCGGCCTCGCGGTTCACGCGCCGCGTGTACTCGGCCGAGACGCTCACCGGTCCGTTCCCGGCGAACGCGATGTCGCGTTCGGCGAGCGCGCCCAGCCGGCGATCCTCGGGGATGAAGTAGGCCAGGACCATGATCGCGAGGACGACGACGATCGCCATCGATCCCGCCAGCCAGAACTCGCCCAGCTCGTAGCCCGCGCGGTCCGCCTGGTAGAGGCCGGTGAGGAGCAGGATCGCTAGCGCCGGGGCCACCAACACGGAGTTGATCGCGATCTGGAGGCGGTGCTTGAGCGGGAGGTGGCGCGGATCGAGCCTGAGCGCGACCGGATAGATCAGGCCCTCGGCGAACGCCGCGCCGAGACCCGCGATGGCGGCGCTCACGTGGATGACCAGCGCGACCTGGAAACCGCTGACGGCGGGCTCGATCACGCCGCCTGCACCGCGCCGTCGACCGCGTAAGTCAGGACGACGATGCCGTTGTCGAGCTTGGCTACGTCGGTCAGCTCGAACAGGGTCGTCGGCGTCGCCCGATGCAAAAGGTCCGCCGCTTCACCCGTGCCGATGAACAGCGGGTACACCCACAGGCGCAGCTCGTCGAGCAGGCCGTGGCGCAGCATCGTGTGCGAGAGCTCGCCGAACCCGTACTGCACGATGTCGTCGCCCGGCTCGTCCTTCAGGCGCTTGATCTCGGCCACGGGATCACCCTCGATCACGGTCGTGTTGTTCCACTCGGCGTCGGTGAGCGTGGACGAGACGACGTACTTGCGCATCGAGTTGATGTGGTCGCTCGAGGGATCCCCCGCGCGCATCGGCCAGACCGCGGCGAACACCTCGTAGGTCCGCCGGCCCATGAGCAGGGCGTCGCAGCCCAGCAGGAGCTCCTCCTGCATGCGGTCGCCCTCGTCGCCGCGCCCCGGCCCGATCGAGGGCCAGTCCTGGGGGCTCTCGATCACGCCGTCGAGCGAGATGTACGTGGAGTTGATGAGCTTGCGCATCTGGTCCTTCCCTTCGTTGGTGGACAGGGCGCTGGCGGGCGCGCCGCTCAGCCGTCGGCTACCCATCTACGAACTCGATCCGGTACCGCGGCGCCGCCGCTGCGTAGCGCGCGGCCACGGCGTCGACGTCGTCGGGGACGTCGCGGCCCTCGCCCAGGGCGGGCTCGAGCGTCTCGGCGAAGAAACCCTCGATCCCGGCCGGCGTGAAGGTCAGGATCATCCGCATCGGCTCGGCGCCGTGGTTGTGAAAGCGGTGGACGGTCCCGCGCGGAACGCTCACGAAATCCCCCGCCCTGGCCGTAACCGTCTCGTCGGCGAGCAGGATGCGGCACTCGCCCTCGACCACGTAGAAGGTCTCGTCCTCGTGGCGGTGGAGGTGCGGCGGCGGGCCGCCGCCCGGGGCGACGATCGCCTCCATGGCGAAGTAGGCGCCGCCGGATTCAGCGCCGGTCACCAGGAAGCGGTAGACGTCACCGGGTCCGCGGTAGGTCGCGCCGCTCTGGGCGGGACGATGTAGCGGGGATGGGCTTGTTGATGTGTCGGGCGCCCGTTGGGCGGCCGCTCTGTTGATGGCAGTCATGGGCCGAGGGTCGCGCGCCCAACGGGCTGTCGCAATGCCCGTTCGCTATGTCCGAACGGAGCGAGCGATGCGCTCGCCGGCCCCTGCGATCGCGCGCGCGTACTGATCGCGCCGAGCCTGGAAGCGCTCCCGCGGTGCGCACAGCGCGAGGGCTGCGGTCGCCGGCCCGTCGCCCGTGCGCACTGGGGCGGCCGCGCATTCGACGCCGTCGAGGGCGCGCTGCGGCCCGACCGCGTAGCCGAGCGTGCGCGCCCGCTCCAGCTCGTCGGAATCGAGCTGGCGTGCGGAGTCGTCCCCGCGCTCGGCGATCAGAACCGTCCCCGGCGGGGTCAGCTCGGCGGCGACCGGCTGCGCCGGGGCGCTCACGCCGCCCGCCGGGCGCTCGCTCGCCACGTAGAGGATCCGCCCGCGCTCCCAGGCGGCGATGTGAACGGTTTCGCCGAAGTGGCTCGCGAGCCGCCGCGCGATCGGAACGACCGCCTCTCGGTAGCCGCCGGTCGCCAGCTTCGTTCGCGCGAGGCCGACCGTTCGCCAGCCCAGCCGGTAGCGCCCGCACGCCATCCGCTCGACGAGCCCGACGCTGCTCAGCTCGCTCAGGAGCGCGTGAGCCGTGGACTTGGCGATCCCGAGCGCGTCCGCGACCTCGGTTGGCCCCCAGTGCGGCCGCTCGAGCGAGAAGAGATCGAGCACCGACGCCGCTTTGCGCACGCTTGCGGGCATTGATCAAGACTAGCTCCGGGCCGCGCGGCGGGCGTTCCGGGCAGGAGCACCCGTGACCGCGACGAACCTGCCGAGGCAATGACCACGCTGCTCGTCGCCACCGGAGGCGTCCTCGGCGTCCTCGCCCGCTGGGGCATCTACCGGCTCACCTTCCACACCGACGCGCTGATCTGGTCGACGGTCGGCATCAACATCGCCGGCTCCTTCCTGCTCGGCCTGCTCGCGGCCGAGGACTGGTTCGGCACCGACGCGCGCGAGGCGCTGGGAGTCGGCTTCCTCGGCGGCTTCACGACGTTCTCGACGTTCTCGGTCCAGGTCGTCCTCGACGTCGACGGCGGCGAGCCGGGCCGCGCTCTGGCCTACCTCGTCGCCTCGGTTGCGGGCGGCGTGCTTGCCGCGGCCGCGGGCTACGCGCTCGGCCGCCGGCTCGCCTAGGCGTCCCGGCCGCCGGGGGAACCTCAGCAGCCGGTTTGTCGGTGGCGCGGGGGCACGTCCGCCCCTTGACGGACCATCGAGCGCGCCCAGCGCAGGACCTGGCCGCGCCCGTAGGGCCCCGAGATCGCGTACGTCGCCCGGGTCCCGCTGCGGCTCTCCGTCGGCCAGACGACGGTCGAGTGGCGCCCCTTCTCACCGCCGACGCGCAGCGGCCCGGAGGTGTGGCTCGCGTAGATCCCGGGCGCGAGCTCGGTACGTCTCAGGTTGGGCAGCTCGCAGCCGTCGAAGCCGGCGCGGCCGTACTGGATCGTGACCACCTCGTCCGCCCCGGTGGCCAACGTGAGCTGCGCCCAGCGTCGCGGCTGCCTCGGGGTGACCGGGTCGTCGGGCAGCTCGGTGCCCTCCGGAAGCCCCTCCGGCACGACCACGGGCACGTCAAGGCGGTCGTCGAGGAACGAGACGGCCTCGTCGATCGACGCGAACCGCGGCTCGCCGTCTCCGCCGGAGGCCTCCGCGTCCCCCGGCGTCGCGGGAGCCGTCTGCTCGGCCGGTGCAGGCGCGGGTTCCTCCTGTCCGTCGTCGTCGCCGCAGCCGGCGCCCAGGGCGAGCGCGGCGAGACAGGCGAGCGCCGCCGCCAGCGGCCCAACGCCGGGGATGCGCCGCCGCTCCTTGTCAGCCGAAGGGCTCAGCTCCTCCGGGTGTCGCGTTTGCCGAGATGCTCGGAAACTCAACTCCTGCGCGTTCTCTACCGCGCCCGCCGGTCGCCAAAACGCGGTCGGTCGGCGCAAGCGCCTTCGAACGCGGACTTTCAGCCCTGGTTGCCGCTTTTCGGCAACGTGGGCTGAACGCTTGCGTCCGTTCGTGAGGCTTTCGGGGCAACAAAAAGCCCCCGCGGCGGCGGGGGTCTGCGGAGAGCGGCTGATGGGACTCGAACCCACGACCTTCTGCATGGCAAGCGCCGCGCCGGAGGTCGTGGGTTCACGGCGTTTTCGGCTTGTCCAAGCGGATTCAACGTCGCTCTCTACGCTGCCAGAGCACGGCATGTTTCGGGCACAATCGGCCGATTTCGGGGGGGTTTGGGCACAGAATCGGGTTTTGTGCCCAATGGGCGAGCGTCTTTTTCGTGGCTCCTGCGCTGACCCAGGGGCGGTTTTCTTGCCGCGCCTCTTCTGACCCCGCGCCGCAGTCGGGCTTCTCTCCCCGAGGCCCTGAGGCGGGCGGCCCCTCGAGCAGGATTCGGACGGCGGCTCGGAGGCGTAGCAGCCCGAGACACGCGCGATACCCGGACGCCGCGGCGATGGGAGCGGAGAGCGGCCGGGACTAGTCCACCCGGCCACGCGGCAGCCCTCTATCAGCACGACGAACTACCCGGTAAGGGCAGCTAACGCGTGCCCGCAGAAAGGACGAGAGCATGAGCTACAGGTCGCGAGAGAAGAAGCGCAGGGCGGGAATCGCGCAGCAGCGAGCGCGACGCGATCACCGCGAGACCATGAAGCGCCGGCACTACCTGACGATCGTCAGTCGCGACGCCTGCTGCAACGCCTGCGGCGGGATGCTGCGCCAGGGCGCCGAGTGCGTCTACCGCTTCGAGCCGCGCGAGATCCTGTGCGTCACCTGCGCCGACCTTCGCATGATCAGCTACCGTCCCTCGCTGAAGTGGGAGCGAGCCCAAAAACGGAAGGGCCGCTGATCGACGGGCGCCCGGCGTGGTCGGGCCGGGCACGCCGGGACGCCGCGGCCGGCTAGTCCTACGGGAACTTCGGCAAACCGTTGCGCCAACGCTTGGCTAACCACGGTTCGTGGTTCTCCATCATCACCGAGGTCCTACCGGAGAAGTCAGAGCCAGAGGCTGAAGCCGAACTAGGCGAGCGCTCCGTGAGCCCTCAGTGAACGGTTCGGGCAAGGGTTAGGCCAACGGTTCGGGCAAGGGTTGAAAACCGCATGGGAATGCGGGATTCGGCTTTTTAGGTTTCGCCTCTACACCGCGCCCCCACCGCGCCGCAGAAAAACGCCGCGGGGAGGCTGCGAGGGAAAGTCGAGGACCGGTGCGGGCTTGGGGCGCTTGGCGGGGTAGGACTTGCCGTCGCGGCCGGTGGTGCGCTCAGGTGTTGCGGATTCAACACCTGCCGTATCGCGCATGGGTCAGGTAAGCGGCTGGCCGTCAGGCCGACCAGATGCGAAGGTCTGCCTGTTGGTCGCCTAGCGCGTGCTCGACCTTGGACCGCGCTTCTGCTTCCGAGTTCGCATCGAGCACGACGGTCACGTGTGGGCGCGTGGGTTCACCACCACCGCCGATGCGCACGATGTCGGCCGCTGCGAGGCGCGCGATCGCGGTTTCGAGATCGCCGCTGGCGATGTCCACGAAGTAGCGCACAGTGCCCCCCTAGGAACTCAAGCCCGCCAACAGACGTTTGCCGTACGAGGTCAGCTCGCCGCCCGCACGTCCCGGGCGCGCACCACTCAGGATGCCGCGCTCGCGGGCCGCGTGAAGCCTCTTCGCCAACTGTCCCTCGGAGATGCACAGCGACGCAGCCGCGCTCTTGCGGGGAGCCGGAGTGCCGGCTTGGCATTCGCGGACGTACTCGCTTGCGATACGCGCAAGCTCTTCATCGCCCGCGGCGTGAGGCCGTCGGGCCGCAGTGCTTCGAACTGCAACGGGATCGAAACCGAACCGTCGCTGTATGCGTTCCAGGAACTCGCGTTGGCCGCAGCTATCCCACCATTCGATCACGTCGAGCTGAGCGCGAAGCACCGCTTCCGTCCTGAGTGCGGCTAACTGGGCCGACTGCACCCCGCCACGTGGGGCCTCGCCGATGAAGGTGCCCGGGCTCGCGCCCGGCGGCAGCTTCTCGACGTAAGGCACGATCCGCGCTTCGGCAATCACCGGGCGGCCGTCCTGCGGCACCAACCGGTATGCGGCTACCCACGACTCATCAAGCCGGTACTCGACCCAGGCGTAATTCCCCTCCCGCCCCTGGTGGAACGTGAGCTTTGGCTTCCCGATCTTGAGCCGGGGCGTGCCGACTTGTTCGGAACTTCGGGAATGGCTCTTCCTGTCGTCGATAGTGGCAAGCATGAGTGTGCGCCACGCAAGTTACCCGCCGTCGCGGACGGCAGCGCATCCCCTGCGGGTGTTCCGCGTCGCTGCGGGACTCACACAAGCGGAGCTTGCCGAGCGGGCGGGCATCGCCGCAATCACCGTCACCCGGATTGAGAACCGCCAGCACGAGCCGTTTACGGCCACTGTTGTCAAGCTGGCCGCTGCGCTCGGCGTTGAGCCGGGCGCACTGATCCCTGCAAACGACGAGCGCCCGGCCGCAACCCCGGGCGCTCGCACTCCGCAAGGCGGTGCGGATCGTGGAGCAGGCTAACCCACTGCTCCGACAGACGGGCTCCCGAACGGTCGAGCCCCGAGTCCGCCGCCTGGAGCGCGATGTAGACGCCGCCTTGGACGAAGCTGACCGGGCGGCGGGGCGGTGAAGCCAGTGGGCGACCCGATCGCGGGCATCATCGACGGCTACAGCCCGGCACGGGATGCCGGCCTGCGGGTCCGCCGCGCTGATCTCTCGCGCGTGCGCCCGATCCGCTGGGCGTGGCAGGGCCGCATCCCGATCGGCTACCTGTCCCTGCTGCTCGGCGCCGAGGGGATCGGCAAGTCTACGTTCATCTGCTGGATGCTCGCCCGCGCGACTCGCGGTGAGTTACCCGGCGATCTACACGGTGAACCCACCCGCGTGCTGATCGTGGGCGACGAGGACAGCTTCGACAGCGTGATCGTCCCGCGCCTTCACGCCGCCGGCGCCGACTTGGGGCTCGTGGACACGCTCTCCGAGGAAGGTGATCCGCTTGATCTGGACCGCGACTCCTACGCGCTTCGCGAGCTGGTCGGGCAGGGCGGCTACAAGGTCGTGTTCTTCGACGCGCTGCTCGACACGCTCGGCGTAGACGTTGACGACTGGCGCTCGAAGTCCGTGCGCGCCGCGCTTCGGCCCCTGCGCCGCGCCGCCCGCGACCTGGACTTCGCCGCCCTTGGCGCGCTTCACCCCAACAAGGGACAGCGCACGAGCTTCCGCGACCTGATCTCAGGCACGCACGCTTTCAACGCATCCAGCCGCTCGAGCCTGCTGCTCGCCGCCCACCCGAGCGATGCGAACCGCCGGGTGCTGGTCCGTGGAAAGGGCAACCTCGCCGCAGTCCCGCCGTCAATCGAGTTCGAGATCAACGGCCGCGACATGAAGATCAACGGCCACGAGTTCAGCTTGCCCGTGGTCGAGCAGGTCGAGGAGGGCTCGGCCACGGTCGAGGAGCTGCTGAGCCCGCAGCGCGAGGCGCCGGTGCGCGACACGCTGGCCGAGCAGATCGACCGCATCGGCACCGGTGAGGTTCAGACCCGCGCGGAGATCGCGCGAGCGCTTGGACGCGACCCGAGCGACCGCAGCGTAGGGCGCGCTCTGGAACAGCTCGAAGACGAGGGGCGGTGGCTGAAGAGGGCCCGTGGTAAGTGGCAGCGGATTGGCATTGGCACCTCTAAAGAGGTGCCAATGTCCAAAAGCGCTGGTCCGGCGGTGTCCAAGAGCAGGAGGGCCGCCTGATGGCAAACGTCGGCACTGAAGCCATCGCCGCAGAGCTGGACCGCGCGATCCGCGTCGTCATGGGCGCGTGGACCACGATCCCCGACGCCTACCGCCCCGAGCCGCCGCCGTGGGGGGCGCTGGAGCGCGAGGTATCCGCGGCGATGGAGAGCGGCAACGCCGAGCGCGCGCTGGCCGCCGTCGAGGCCTTTGAGCAGACCTACGGCGCACGCTTCGCCACGATCCTCGCGAACTGCCCGTTCGAGCCCGGGGGCGCACGGTGAGCGTCAGGCTCGACCCCGCCACGATCGACGCGATCGCCGAGCGCGTCGTGGAGCTGCTGCGCGAGGAAGGCGACGCGGGCGCTGAGCTTGTGGACGCCGCGGAGATCGCGCGCAGGTTCGGCGTGAGCCGGGATTGGGTCTACGAGCACGCCGACAGGCTCGGCGCTGTGCGCCTGGGCAACGGCCCGCGGGCCCGCCTGCGCTTCAACCCGGCGCACGTGGCCGAGGCCCTGAACTTCCCCACTCCACCGAAGCCGCGCCGCGCCAAGCCACGGCAGCGCCGGCGCGCAGATGTGGAGCTGCTGCCCATCAACAACAACCGCGGCGAGGACCGCCGCACGGAAAGGAGTGAAGACCGATGACGCTCGACAAAAAGGGCGTGGACCTCGCCGAGAGGGCGATCCGGCACGCGGAGCAACTGGAAGCGAAGCTGAACGACCCCGACGCACTCCGCGCTCGGCTGGCCGAGCTGGAAGCCAGCGAGGCCGAGCAGGCGCGGCGCGAGGTGCGCGAGGCGATCGCAAGTGATCCCGACGCATTCAACGAAGCCGTCGACCGCCGCAACCCCAAGGTGATGGCGATCGTCAACCGCGCCCTGAAGGCGGGTGAGTGAGATGGCTCGCAAGGCACTCACCGAGCGCGCGCGGCTCGAGGAAGAGATTCGCACCTGCCGCCGCAACCGCAAGGCCGCGCAGCGTGCGGAGCGCGAGGCAAGCGACCGGCGAGAGCAACTGGAGCGCGAACGGCGCGGGCTCCTGCACGACGCGGCACGTGAGGCCCCGGGAGTCGAGAAGCGCCTTGCCGAGAACGCCAAGGCGCGCGAGCGAGCCGAGGCCGACATCCGCGAAGCGCGCGAGCGCGAGATCGCGGCGAAGGAGGCCGCCGAGGGTGCCGAGCGCGCGCTCGACGCGCACCTGATGCGCCACCTGGCCACCTTCATTGCCGAGGCCGACAAGCTCACCGACCAGGCCCTCGCCGACCGGCAGGCCGTGCTCGACGCGATTAGGCGAGCCGAGGCCAGCGAAGCCAAGGCGCGTGCCGAGTGGGTCGTGCTCAGGAAGGCCGCGCAGCGTGCGGGCAAGGTGGACCTCGGCAACATCCCCGACTCACCGCTCGCCCGGGTCGCGCAGCTCCTCGCGAAGGCCCCGCGCCCTGAGCCCCGGAACGTCGCCGCCTCCCGAAAGCGCCGGCTCGGCATCCCGAACCTGCCGCAGGCCGTGCGTGACCTGTTCAAGGGCCCGGAGCCCGAGGGCGACTGGACGCCGATCGAGGCGGAGCAGTCGAGTCCGGTCGAGGTGATCTGAGTGGACTTCGCGGAGCCCACGCCAACGGCTCCCGGCGGGACGCCGCGCGGCTGGTCTGGATGGGCCGCGCGGCGTGCCACCCCGCTCAGGAGGTCGGCATGTCCGTGCTGATCCCCTGCACCGCTTGTGGGCGTTTGGTCGAGCGCGAGACCGCCAGGCGCGGTCGGTGCTCGGCCTGCGCCCGCAAGGCGAACCGCACACGCTCACGGCGACGCTACGCGCGAACCGGCAACCGCTACTCGCACGCATACCGCAAGGCTCGCCAAGCGGTCCTGAAGCGCGACGGCTACCGCTGCCGGTACTGCGGAGCGCCGGCCACCACCGTGGATCACGTCGTACCCCGCAGCCGCGGCGGTTCCGACGATCCCACGAACCTCGTGGCGGCGTGCGCGCGATGCAACCGGGCGAAGGGCGCGGGCCGCGACCCCGGCGCGAAGGGGGGTGGGTCGAGTTTTGAGGGAGGTTCCTTCTCCACCCCCGCCGGCCCCGCTGCACGTAAAAAAGGGCGTCTTCGGGGGTGAGCGGTGAGCAGGTCGACCGTGACACCCGAGCTGACCGCCGCCGTCGCCGCCCGCGTCGAGCTTGGCGCGAGCTTCAGGGACGCCGCCCAGGCCGCCGGCGTGAGCCCCGAGACCGCGCGCGGCTGGCTGCGCCGCGGCCGCAACAACCCGGATGGCGATTGTGGCGACTTCGCCCGCGCGATCGACGCCGCTCGCGAGGCCGCTGCCAAGCGGCCCGAGCCGATGAGCGAGGCCGAGTTTCGCGAGCACTTGGAAGCGGCGATCCGGGCGGGGTCGACGCAGGCGATGAAGCTGTGGGCCAACACCTACCTGAAGAGCGAGGAAGGGGGCGAGGATGACGATCTCGGATTTTGATCCCGAGCGGATCGCGGAGCTCGAAGCTCAGCTCGACGCCATCGAGGATCGCGTCGAGCGGGTGGTCGCCGGCTGCCGCCGGCTCGCCAACCGAGTACGCGCGGCCGAGAGCGTCGCCGCTCAGGCCCGCCACGAGGCCGAAGAGGCGCGCAGCGTGGCCGAGGAGGCGCGCCAATGAAGGGCAGGCCCGAAGAGGATGGGGTCGCGCCGCTGCGCCGCACCTACACCCGGCGCGGGCACCTGGCCGTGACGTGCGCGCCGAAGGAACGCGGCGAGCTGGTGCGACGCCTGCGGCCGCGTTACCGCGAAGCGCTCGCGGGCGACGATCGGAGGCGGCCGTGAGTTCGGCGCTCATGCGCGCCATGAACCGCCGCCATGCCGACCCGCAGGCGATCCTCGAGACCGCCCTGGTGGACGGTGCGAGCGCCCGTGAACTTGCCACCCTCGCCGGAACCGCTCTGGACCGCCACGAGTTCAAGGCTGGCGGCGAGCTTCGGGATGCGCTGATCGACCGGCTGCTCGACGCCGACTGGCCGGCCGTGAGGATCGCCGACCGACTCGGGTGCAGCGAGCGCACAATCCGCAGGCGCGCGGCAGTTGCGCGAGTACCCCGCGAAAACCGTATGAACAAGCGGCGCAATCCGGACAAATCGCCGCCCCGCGTGTCTTTCCCCGTTCTGAGCTTTTCAGCGTCAGGGACGCCCGCAGAAACGCACGCTCGGATTCAGGAGCTATTGGGATTATGAACGCCTACGAGGCCGATGGCGGGCTACCACGGGTTACCGGCGAAAGCGAGGACCGCCAGGGCAAGGGCGGCTGCTGTGACGCCTTGGAAGGCAGGCTCACCGAACCCGCCGGATCGATAAGCGCGGACGGCACCCCACGTAAAGAACGCCGCCCCCGCCAAAGCAATCGGGTCACGAATCGTGACTGTCACCTTCGCCTGGAGCGTAATCCAGCGGGGTTGTTCGTGTCCGCACTTGGCGTCGAGGCGAACGTGCGACAGGCGCGCAATCTGAGCCGAGCGGGCTGGGGTGCGCAGCGCAAGCGCCGCGATCCGTGGAAGCTGGCCGTTAGTGTGCGCCGCGAGGGTCGGCGCCCGGCTCGGAGTCGGGTGAGACATGCCGACGGCCGGGGCGACCTTCTCGCGGGTGCGGCCACCCCCAACCTTGGGAAAATTTTTCCCGAGGTCGGTTCGGGTGCCTTTCCGCTTCTCAGCCTCCGGCGCCAGCAGCGCCGTCAGCCGGTCGGCCATCCGCACGGCCTCCTCGGGGGTGAAAATCTTCGCGGCAGGTGTTCTCGTACAGAGCCCGCCGGAAGCGCTGCCCGGACTGCGCGAA
>Ga0310825_100069_pt1 | contig 193062 bp, 193 predicted proteins | sample WT_ome_9_FD_202243 | JGI IMG/M metagenome (GOLD analysis project Ga0310825, IMG submission 202243) | Sorghum-adapted microbial communities enriched on wild type (WT) sorghum from Joint BioEnergy Institute, Emeryville, California, United... ... | reverse complement strand
ACCACGCGCAAGGCCGCCGACGCCGCCGCAGGTGAGGGCGAGGCCGCTCCGAAGCGGCGCACCACCAAGACCAAGACCGGTGTCGCCAAGGCGACCGTCGAGGCCGAGGTGACCGACGGCGCCGAGGTGGCCGACGAGGACGTGGCCGAGGACCTGGAGGCCGTCGCCGAGGTCGAGGTCCCGGTCGAGGAGGTCGACGCCGACCTCGAGGTCGAGGCCACCGACGACGACGCCACCCCGGCCAAGGCCGCCGAGGAGGACGAGGAGGAGGACGGCTTCGTCCTCAGCACCTCCGACGAGGACGACGCCCCGGCGCAGCAGGTCGTCACCGCCGGTGCGACCGCCGACCCGGTCAAGGACTACCTCAAGCAGATCGGCAAGGTGGCACTGCTCAACGCCGAGCAGGAGGTCGAGCTCGCCAAGCGCATCGAGGCCGGGCTGTTCGCCGAGGAGAAGCTCAAGTCGGGGGAGAAGCTCGACGCCAAGCTCCGCCGCGAGTTGGAGTGGATCGCCCAGGACGGCAAGAACGCCAAGAACCACCTGCTCGAGGCGAACCTGCGCCTCGTGGTGTCGCTGGCCAAGCGCTACACCGGGCGCGGCATGCTCTTCCTCGACCTCATCCAGGAGGGGAACCTCGGCCTGATCCGTGCGGTCGAGAAGTTCGACTACACCAAGGGCTACAAGTTCTCCACCTACGCCACCTGGTGGATCCGGCAGGCGATCACCCGCGCCATGGCCGACCAGGCCCGGACCATCCGGATCCCGGTCCACATGGTCGAGGTCATCAACAAGCTCGCCCGCGTGCAGCGCCAGATGCTGCAGGACCTGGGTCGCGAGCCCACGCCGGAGGAGCTGGCCGCCGAGCTCGACATGACCCCCGAGAAGGTCGTCGAGGTGCAGAAGTACGGCCGCGAGCCGATCTCGCTGCACACGCCGCTCGGTGAGGACGGCGACTCCGAGTTCGGTGACCTCATCGAGGACTCCGAGGCCGTGGTGCCCGCCGACGCGGTGTCGTTCACGCTGCTGCAGGAGCAGCTGCACTCGGTGCTCGACACCCTGTCGGAGCGCGAGGCCGGCGTGGTCTCGATGCGCTTCGGCCTGACCGACGGGCAGCCGAAGACGCTGGACGAGATCGGCAAGGTCTACGGCGTGACCCGCGAGCGGATCCGCCAGATCGAGTCGAAGACCATGTCCAAGCTCCGGCACCCCTCGCGGTCGCAGGTGCTGCGCGACTACCTGGACTGACCGCCGACGAACCACGCTGCAGGGCGCCCCGGACACCGTGTCCGGGGCGCCCTGTCATCGTGCCCCGCCCTCCACCGCCTCCGGTTGAGAAGGCTGCCGAAACATTTGCGGAACCTTTAACGACCGCTGGTGGACGCCCGACCTGCGGGAACGCACACTGATCGCGCCAGGAAACACCTGTTTACCTGGCGCTTTCTCGTATCTCCGCGGCCTCGGCCGCCTTCTCATCCAAGGAGCCCCAGTGCGCCTTCCCCTTGTTCGGGTCTGCGGCGGTGTCGCCGCCGCGGCCCTGCTCGGCACCACGGTCAGCGGCACCGTGTACGCCTCCCCTCCCGTCGACGACGTCGACGCCCCCGCAGTCCGGTCGGACGACCGGTACGACCCCGTCCACGAGGAGCGACGCGCCCTCGTCGAGAAGGGTGTCGAGATGGTCGTCTCCGGCGAGGCCGTCCCGCAGAACCGCGGTGGCGGCAAGGCCGTGCGCGTCGCCCCCGGCCAGTGGGCGCAGTACGGCCTGCAGTCCAGCGACAGCATCCTGACCTTCCTCGTCGAGTTCGGCGACCAGCTCGACACCCGGTACACGGACCTCCCGCCGGGACCGCTCCACAACGAGATCCCCGAGCCGGACCGGTCCACCGACAACTCCACGTTCTGGACCGAGGACTTCGACCGCGACTACTACCTGGACATGCTGTTCGGCACCGACGGCGAGTCGATGGCCGACCTCTACGAGGAGCTGTCCAGCGGCCGATACACGGTCGACGGCGACGTCAGCGAGTGGGTCAAGGTCCCGTACCACGAGGCCAGCTACGGCATGACCGAGAACCAGCAGGACATGACGCGGTTCATCCAGGACGCCGCGAACGCCTGGTATGCCCAGCAGCTGGCCTCGGGCAAGACCGCCGCCGAGATCGACGAGTACCTCGCCGGCTTCGACACGTGGGACCGGTACGACTACGACGGCGACGGCAACTTCAACGAGCCGGACGGCTACATCGACCACTTCCAGGCCGTGCACGCCGGCGACGACGAGTCCGCGGGTGCGCCGGAGTGGGCCATCTGGGCGCACCGCTGGGCGGTCAACCAGAGCGGCCGCGGGCGGACCGGCCCGGACTTCAACCTCGACGGCGGCGTGCGGATCGGCGAGAGCAGCTTCTGGATCCGCGACTACACCACCGAGCCGGAGAACGGCGGCGTCGGCGTCTTCGCCCACGAGTTCGCCCACGACCTCGGCCTGCCGGACCTCTACGACACCGGCGGTGGCGAGAACGGCACCGGGTTCTGGACGCTGATGAGCTCTGGCTCGTGGCTGGGTCACGGTGCGGGTCACATCGGCACCACCCCGAACCACATGGGCGCCTGGGAGAAGCTGCAGCTGGGCTGGCTCGACTACGAGGTCGCGCAGGCCGGCAAGAAGTCGACGCACACCCTCGGCCCGGCCTACCACGCGACCAAGAAGGCGCAGGCGCTCATCGTCGAGCTGCCGCAGGACGCCCAGGGCCGGAACCGGTTCTACATCGCCGAGAACCGCCAGTACGTCGGCTACGACGTCACCCTCGGCGAGGGCCCGTACAACTTCGGCTGGCTGCTCACCGAGCCGGACCGGGTGGAGCACTTCCCGTACCAGAACGGGCTGCTCATCTCGTACTGGAACACGGCGCAGCGGAACAACAACACCCTGCAGCACCCCGGCTCCGGCCGGATCCTGCCGGTCGACGCGCGTCCGGCGGCGCTGACCTGGTCGGACGGGACGGTGGTCCGCAACCGCATCCAGACGTTCGACGCGACGTTCGGCCTGGAGAAGACCGACCCGATCACGCTGCACCGTGAGACGGCGACCGGTATGACGACGCTCACCGTCCCCTCGCAGGCGGCGGTGCCCGTCTTCGACGACACCGACCCGATGGCCTACTACGACCCGGCCAACCCCGGTGGCAGTGTCATCGTGGCCGGCACCGGCACGACGATCAGGGTCATCCAGAGCAACAAGAACGGAATGATGCAGGTCCGCGTCAACTGACACCCCTCACCCAGAGCGACGCCCCCTCAAGCCGAACGGCGAGGGGGCGTCGCGAGGGGGGTGACGCGTGGCCCGTGACTCCACGCGGCGGCTCGCAAGCCACGCATCCACGGTAACACCGTCTGGCGCAGCGGTCTTCGTGATCCGTATCACGTCACAGCGCCTCAGGTCAGGGCGGTGCGGCGCCGTGTCAGGTCAGCTCGCCGGGGTCGTCCGGGACGTCCACGGAGTAGGGCAGCAGCACCTCCAGGGGGACCACCGCGAGCGCCCGCTCGCTCGTCGCCTCGAGCACCACCGGGGCCGCGCAGCCGGCCTCGTGGGCCGCCAGCCACCGGGCGGCGACCACGCACCACCGGTCCCCGGGCCGCAGCCCCGGGAAGGCCCACTCCGGACGTGGTGTCACCAGGTCGTTGCCCGTCGCCAGCTGGTGCTGGAGGAACTCGGGGGTCATCACCGCGCAGACCGTGTGCAGACCGACGTCGTCCTCGCCCGCGGTGCACCGGCCGGTCCGGTAGTACCCGGTCACCGGGTCCGTGCCGCACTCGGCCAGCGGGCCACCCAGGACGTTGCGCTCGGTCACGGCCCCGATATTGCCGGAACAGCGGGGCGGTGGCACGGCATACTCGCGCGGGTGACGACGCACAGCACGAACGAGATCACGCTGCACCGGGGCACCGAGGAGGACTGGGAGAGCCACCGCGACCTGCGGCTGGAGATGCTCCGGGACACCCCCGACGCCTTCTGGTCGACCCTCGAGGAGAACGAGGGGTACGGGGAGGCCGAGTGGCGCGCGGCGACGCGTGGGGGCCACTTCCTCCAGGCGCGCCGGGGCGGGGAGGTGCTCGGCGGGCTCGGCCTGCTCACCGAGGGCTCGGTGGACTTCCCGCTGCCGCAGGACGCCGCCGCCCTCGTGGCCGTGTATGTCGCGCCCCGCGCCCGGGGGCTCGGCGTGGGGGACCGGCTCGTCGAGGCCGCCAAGGACCTGGCCCGGGAGCTCGGACGACGCCGGATCGTGCTGGAGGTGGGCAGCTTCAACGAGCACGCGATCGCGCTCTACCAGCGGCACGGGTTCCGGTTCACCGGCGCCACGGTGCCGCACCCCCGGCGCGAGGACGTCGTCGAGCGGGAGATGGTCTGGGAGGACCCGGACGCCTGAGCGGCGGTCAGAAGACCGCGCTGGGGCGCCAGGAGCCGTGCACCTCGCGGAGCACCCCGACGATCTCGCCGATGGTCGCGTAGGCCCGGACCGCCTCGATCGTCGCCGGCAGGACGTTCTCGCCCGCCGCGGCGGCGGCGCGGAGTCCGTCCAGGGACGCGGCGACCGCCCCGGCGTCGCGGTCACCGCGGGCAACTCCTCACCGATCAGCGACGGCGCGCTCGCAGCCCTGGTCGGCACCAGGGAGGTGGCGGACCGGCTCGGCGTCGCGCCGCTGGGCCGGGTCCTGGGCAGCGCCACCGTCGCGGTCGAGCCGGACCGGTTCAGCGTGGCCCCGGTCCCCGCCGTGGCGAAGCTGCTCGACCGGGCCGGGCTGCGCCATACCGACATCGACCTGTGGGAGGTCAACGAGGCCTTCGCCGCGATGGTCCTGTCCACGCTGGACGGCCTGCCGCCGATCGACCGGGACCGGGTGAACGTCAACGGCGGGGCCATCGCGATCGGCCACCCGCTGGGCGCCTCGTTCCCACGCGTCGTGGTGGACCTGTGCCGTGAGCTGCGCCGCCGCGGTGGCGGGCTGGGGGTGGCGACCGCCTGCATCGGCGTCGGGCAGGGCCAGGCCGTCCTCGTCGAGGTTGGCTGATGGGCGCTCTCGCTCAAGGGCGGCGGAACAGCGTGAACAGCAGGCTGAGCACGACCGAGACGAGCAGCATCGACACCAGGGGGATGTAGAGGCGGAAGCCCTCCCGCTCGACGCGGATGTCGCCGGGCAGCCGGCCGAACCAGGAGAGGCCGCCGACCCAGGCGAGCACGCCGACGAGCACCACGAGCAGCCCGATGACGACGAGGACGGGGCCGATCTCGCGGCCCATGCTCGCTCCCTCCTTCCTCCGACGACGGTGTCTCGTCGCCATTGTCGCCGGTGGCGGTCAGCGCCGGGGGAGCGGTCAGCGCCGGGGGAGCGGTCAGCGCCGGAGGAGACGGCGGAACAGGCCGCCGACGGTGTTCCTGAGGTAGCGCACCCCGCTGCGGGGGAGGACGGCGGCGTTGGCCCGGATGTTCCAGGGCAGCGACTCCTTGACCGACTCGACCACGGAGCGCACGTCGCGGCTCATCAGCGACTCGCGGCGGTGCAGCTCCCTGTCGTCGCCGGCCGGGGCCGCGTAGCGGGTCCGCTCCAGCGTCGTGGTCACCCGGCCGAGCGCCTCGGCGGTACGCCGGTCGAGGTGGGCGTGCTCGGCGTAGTGCTGGCGCATCTGCCGGGGACTGCGCTCCTCCGGCGGGTCGATGCCCAGGTCCTCCAGGGACCGGGTGAGCAGCACCCACTGGCCCTCGACGCGCTCCTCGGGGGTCTGCGCGTTCCGCAGCGCGGCCTCCCGGTAGCGGCGCCCCGCCCACGGGACGATCGCCATGAGGAGGGCGATGACCAGGACGACGAGCAGGCCGCGCCCCAGCGCCGGCAGGATCCCGCGGAGCTGGTCCAGGAGGGACTCGTCCGCACCGGCGGTCGGGCCCTCCTCGACCGGGACCGACGGGGTCGTCTGCTGGGCCCCCTGGGTGGGCTCCTCCTCGGACGGGCCGAGGTCCGGGGCCGCGTAGGCCGGCGGGAACACCGCCCGACCCGGCGTGGGCTCGAAGCGGGTCCAGCCCAGCCCGGAGATGTACAGCTCGGGCCAGGTGTGCGCGTCCGCGGCGCGCACCACCCGGGTACCGTCCTGCTGCAGCTCCCCGGCGAGGAAGCCCACCGCCATCCGGGCCGGGATGCCCCTGGCCCGGGCCGCCATGACCATCGTCGTGGCGTACTGCACGCAGTACCCCTGGCGGGTCTGCAGGAAGTGGGTGATGGGGTCCAGCCCCTCGGGGTTGGGGGCCAGCTCCAGGCTGTAGACGTACTGGCCGCTGCGCAGGTGGTTCTGGATGAGGGAGGCGACCCGCAGCGGGTCGGTCTCGTCGCCGACGACCTCCTCCAGCAGCGCCTCGATCGCCGGGCGCGACGCCTCGTCGACCTCCAGGTAGCGGGACGGGAACGCGGCGTTCTCGACCGGCCCGCCGATGCCGTCGGGGAGCTGGCCCCGCTGGGCCACCTGGAGGAAGGTCACCTCGTACTGCTCGGGCTGCTCGCGTACCCGCAGCGCGTCGGTGCCGGCGTCGCGCGACCAGCCCACGCCGAGGTCGGCCCGGACCACGGGGTAGGGGACCGCCAGGGAGGGCGGATCCAGGTGGTTCTCGACCACGGTGATGGTGGCATCGGAGAACGGCACGTCGGTGGCGAGCACGGCCTCCGGGTCGTCCTGGTAGGTCCCCGCGCCCTGGGCGGCGGTGCGGCTGTACTCCGGCGGCTGCCAGTTGCCGTCGTCGTAGACGGAGGCGGCGGTGACCCGCAGTGGCTCCATGCCCGTGGAGGAGGTCCGGTAGCGCAGCACCGGCTCCTGGGAGCGGCTGTTGAGGTCGGCCGCGAGGTCCATGGTCTCGGTGAAGGAGACGCTGCCGCCGCTGCCCGAGCCGCCCCGGGCCTCGGGGTTGCGGGCCAGGCCCTCCCCGATGAGGTAGGGCGGCAGGTGCGGCAGGACGGAGGCGATGACGAGGGCGCCCACGACCGTGACCACGCCGATGAGCCGGGCCACCGTGCGGTGCCCGGTGGGGCCGCGCGAGACGTCCTGGTCGCCGACGGCCTCGCGCCGGTCGGCCGAGGACCACGACGCGACGATCCGGTCGCCCTGCTGGGCCATCATGAGCAGCCACACGCCCGCGGCGGCGATGAAGTAGTGCGGCTCCATCGCGGTGCCGGTGTTGGACACCGACACCATGAACGCGGCGACGAGGGGGAGCCCGGCCGTGGCCGGCGCCCGCCCGGTCACCGCGATCGCGTCCACCGACAGGGCGGTGAGGCCCACCATGGCGACGACGAGGAACTCCACCCCGTCGGTGGTCGGGGCGGGTGCGGCATACGTCTGCAGGACCCTGCCGGCCTCCTGCAGGAGGAGGGTCGCCCCCTCGGCGGTCTCGCCGGTGGGCAGGCCGTACCAGAGCGTCTCGGGCAGGTAGCGCCACCACATCACCACCAGACCGAGCAGGGTCTGCAGGAGGACGGTGACACTGGGCCCGACGTCGAGGGTGCGCAGCAGCCCCCCGGAGACGACCACCACGAGGATCAGCAGCAGGGCGCCGTCGAGCCAGGAGGACTCGCGGAGCAGGTCGGTGATCGGCCAGGCCACCACGGCGGTCGCCAGGCCGCCGACCAGGCCCTCCAGCCACATGCCCCGCTCGAGGCTCAACCGCCCGTTCACACCCGTTCCCCCACGCGCTGGGACTGTCGCAGCTCCTCCCACGCACCGGCCACGGAGTGCTGCGGCCCGACGAGGGTCGACCTCCAGCCGGCGTCGTCGAACACCTGGCGCAGCCGCGCCGACCGGCGGTGCGGGTCGGCCTCGACGTCGGTCTCGGCGCGGCCGAACGCCTCCCGGTCCAGGACGAAGGCCATCGCGGTGCTGCCCGGCTGGCGGATCATCGCCAGCTCGCGCAGCTCCTGCTCGTCGTGGGCGACCACCGCGGCGACGACCAGCACCCCGCCCGCGGTGAACGTGTGGGCCGCGGCGGCCAGGGGGTCCAGCGACGTGGTCCTCACCGGCTGTACCTTGGCCAGCACCGTCATCGCCGCGTCGAGGTCGATCTGGTGCTCGGCGGTGCCGTCGGCGACCGTCCCGTCGGTGAGCAGGTGGACCACGAAGCCGTCGTGGACGAGGTGGCGGGCCACGGACGCCAGGGCGCTCACCGCCCACTCGAAGGAGGGGTGGTAGCCCTCGCCCGGGTGGGCCGACAGCCGCCCGTCGAGGAGCAGCACCGCCCGGCGCCGGGTGGGCCGGTCCTCCTGGCGGACCATGAGCTCGCCGCGGTGGGCGGTGGCCGGCCAGTGGACCCGCCGCAGCTCGTCACCGTCGCGGTAGTTGCGGATGCTGACGTCGTCCTCGCCGTGCAGCGCCACCATCTGCGGCAGCTCGCCCTCGGTGCCGCGGCCCTGGCCCCGGGTCACCCGGCTGCCCAGGTCGTACACCCGCGGCAGCACCAGGACCTCGGTGATGCGGACCAGGTTGAGCGCCACGTAGGTGAGCCCGAACGGGTCGCGCATCCGCAGGGTCACCGGTCCCAGCTCGTAGGCGCCCCGGTGCCGGCTGCGGATCTGGTAGCGCAACCGCCGGTGCTCGCCCCGGTCCATCCGCGGCAGGATGAACCGCGGCCGGTCCCCGAGGGCGTAGTCGAACTGCTCCTCGGCGAGGTACATCGCGGTGCGGGAGGTGCCGACGTTGACGAACTCGACCTCGACCTGCCCGACCTCGTCGGGGGTGAGCAGGGGCGGGTTGACCGACCGGGTGACCCGGATCGACGGCGGGCGCCGGCTGGCCCACAGCATCGCCAGCAGCGGCATCAGGACGAGCACCGCGCCGACCCGGGTGATGTCCGGGTAGCCGAGCAGCACCCCGCCCAGGGTGGTCACGACTCCGAGGAGGAGGAAGGCCTGTCCCCGGGTGGTGAGGAGCCGGCCGCGCGGCACCTGCCGCTCCTCCTCAGCCCCGCCCCGAGGGGACGGGGGTGCGGCGGACGACGTCCTCGACGACCTCGGTCGCGGTGCGGCGGGCCAGCTGGGCCTCGCCGGTGAGCAGCACCCGGTGGGCCAGCACCGGGACCGCGGCCGTCTGGACGTCCTCGGGGAGCACGTGGTCGCGACCAGCGAGCGCCGCGATCGCCCGCGCGGCCCGGAGCAGGTGCAGCGCCGCCCGCGGGGACGCGCCGAGGCGCAGGTTGCGGTGCACCCGGGTCGCGGTGACCAGGTCGACGACGTAGCGCCGCAGCGCGGGGGAGGTGTGCAGCCGGCGGACCGCCATGATCTGCTGCTGGACGGTCGCCGCGTCGGTGACCGGCCGCAGCTCGGCGAGCGGGTCCTGCCCGCCGTGGTTGGCGAGCATCTCCATCTCGGCGCCCGGGTCGGGGTAGCCCATCGAGATCCGGGCCATGAACCGGTCCCGCTGCGCCTCCGGCAGCGGGTAGGTGCCCTCCATCTCGATGGGGTTCTGGGTGGCCATGACGAGGAACGGCCGGGGGAGCGGGTAGGTGGTGCCGTCGACGGTCACCTGGCGCTCCTCCATCGACTCCAGCAGCGCCGACTGGGTCTTGGGGGAGGCCCGGTTGATCTCGTCACCGACCACGACGTTGGCGAAGATCGCCCCGGGCCGGAACTCGAAGGTGCGGGTGTCCTGGTTGAAGACGCTGACGCCGGTGATGTCGCTGGGGAGCAGGTCGGGGGTGAACTGGACGCGGCTCACCTTGCAGTCGATCGCCTTGGCGAGGGCCTTGGCGAGCATCGTCTTGCCCACGCCCGGCACGTCCTCGACCAGCAGGTGCCCCTCGGCCAGCAGGACGGTCACCGCGGTCCGCAGCACGTCGTCCTTGCCCTCGATGACGGTCGCCATGGCCTGGTGGATGCCGTTGGCCGTCCGCTGCACCGCCTCGAGGTCCACCCCTGCAGCCGCGGTCTCCACGCTCATGTCCTGATCCTGCCTCACCGTCGCCCCCGTCGGGGTCCCCGTCCCGACATCGTTCCCTGTCCGTGACCTGTCCTGGTGCTCCACCGGGTCGTCCTCCACTTCCCTCCACCGCCAGGCCCGGTGAGCGCCCGGATCCGGTCCGTCCTGCGTCGTCGCCGGGCGATCGTATGCCGACCAGCGCGCCGAGCGCACGTACCCGGCCGTTCGTGGGCCCGGTGAGCCGATTTTCCCCCACTTTCCCCCCACCCTGAATGACCTGCGAAAACGTCAGGAAGGTCGGGTGAGAAACGCGCTCGGGGAGATTGACGGTGGGGGAAAGGGGAGTAAGGTGGGGCGCAGTGGGTGGAGGTGGATCCACCTGGCGTGGCAGAGAGGGGTGGTGAGCGTGCTGTTTCTCGGCACCTACACGCCCCGCCTCGACGACAAGGGCCGGATGTTCCTGCCGGCCAAGTTCCGCGACCGCCTCGCCGGCGGGGTGGTCATCACCCGCGGGCAGGAGCGGTGCCTGTACCTGTACCCGGTCGCCGAGTTCGAGCGGATCGCCGCGTCGTTCCAGAGCCAGCCGACCACCAACCGGGCCGTGCGCGACTACCAGCGCGTCTTCCTCTCCGGCGCCTCCGACGAGGTCCCCGACAAGCAGGGCCGCGTCACCATCCCGGCCCCGCTGCGCCAGTACGCCGGCCTCACCCACGAGTGCACGGTCATCGGCGCGGGCTCCCGCCTGGAGATCTGGGACACCGCGTCGTGGGAGGCCTACCTGGAGCAGGCCGAGGCCACCTTCGCCGAGCAGTCCGAGGAGGTGATCCCCGGGATCCTCTGACGTCCCCCACCACGCCCCACCGTCCACCCGTGGTCCTGGCCCCAGGTCTCCACCCGCTCACCAGGTCCCGGCACCCCTTCCCCGGTGCCGAGCCCACCACCGGCCCGCCGGTCCCGACGTCTCTTCCCCGGCGCCGGGCCCGCCGGCCGGTCGCAGCGGTTGGGGACCTGAGCCCAGGGCCCACCCGGACCGAGCCACCCGACCCACCACCTGCCGCCACCGGCGGACCGACCCGACGCACCGTCATACGAGAGAGGAAGCGCCCGTGAACCGCACCCGCGGACCCGCCCGGGACCGGCACGTGCCGGTGCTGCGCGACCGTGTGGTGGAGCTGCTCGCGCCGGCGCTGCGGTCGCCGGGGGCGGTGTACGTGGACGCCACGCTGGGCATGGGCGGCCACACCGAGGCGGTGCTGGAGGCCTGCCCCGGGGCCGTCGCGGTCGGGATCGACCGCGACCCCGAGGCGCTCGCCCTGGCCGGGGAGCGCCTCTCCCGTTTCGGGGCCCGGTTCCGGGCGGTGCACGCCGTCTACGACCAGCTGCCGGAGGTCCTCGCCGAGATCGGCCTGGACCACGCGGACGCGATCCTCTACGACCTCGGTGTCTCCTCGCTGCAGCTCGACGAGGCCGACCGCGGGTTCGCCTACCGCGTCGACGCCCCGCTGGACATGCGCATGGACCAGCAGGAGGGGCCCACCGCGGCGGACGTGCTCAACACGTATGACGAGGCCGAGCTCGAGCGCATCCTGCGCGAGTACGGCGAGGAGCGGTTCGCCCGCAAGATCGCCCGGGCGATCGTGCGCCACCGCGAGCACGAGCCGTTCCGGACCTCGGGGCAGCTGGTCCGGCTGCTGCACGAGGTGGTGCCGGCCGCCTCCCAGCGCAGCGGCGGCCACCCGGCCAAGCGCACCTTCCAGGCGCTGCGGATCGAGGTCAACGCCGAGCTGGCGATCTGGCGGCGGGCGCTGCCGGCCGGGCTGTCGGTGCTGCCGCTCGGCGGCCGTGTGGTCGTCCTCTCCTACCACTCCCTGGAGGACCGCATCGCCAAGCGGGTCCTCGCCGAGGGCGCGACCAGCTCCGCGCCCCCGGACCTGCCCGTCGAGCTGCCGGAGCACGCGCCCTGGCTGCGCCTGCTGACCCGCGGCGCCGAGCAGGCCGACATGGCCGAGGTCGCCGCCAACCCCCGTGCTGCCTCGGTCCGGCTGCGCGCCGCCGAACGCATCCGTGACGACCATCCCGTGAACCCGTCCCGGCCCACCGGCCGGGGCCAAGGAGGATCCCGATGAGCACCATGACCGCAGCCCGCGTGGCACCACGCCCCGCGCGGACCAGCCCCCGCCCCGCCCGCACCACGGCGCAGCCGGCGCGGCTGCGTCTGGTCGACGCCGCCCCGCTCCAGGGGCACCACACCGGCTTCGTGCTGCTCTGCCTGGCGCTCGTGGTCGGCGGGCTCCTCGCCGCGCTGCTGCTCAACACCGCCCGCGCGGAGAGCTCGTTCGTGGTCAGTGACCTCAAGGTCGAGCTGACCCGGCTGCACGACCAGCGGGTCACCCTCGAGGCCGAGCTCGCCGAGGCGCAGTCCCCGGACACGCTCGCCAAGAAGGCCGCGCGCCTGGGGATGGAGCCGTCCCCGTCCACCGCGGTGCTGCGCCTCTCCGACGGCGCGGTCCTCGGCGTGGCTGCGGGGATCGACGGCAACACGACGTTTACGGTGGCGATCGACGGCCCGAAGGACGACGCGACGTCCGGAGAGCAGGCCGCCGCCGAGTCCGGCTCCGGTCGCTGACCGGCTGCGAGGGGTGATCAGGTGAGCAGCAGGCGGACCAGGCGACGCCGGCCGGGGGACCCGCGGCGGGGGCTGGTGCACCCGCAGCGCCGGGTCCGGGCACTCTTCATCGGCACGCTCGTCGTGTTCTCCCTCTTCGCCGGCCAGCTGGTCCGGCTGCAGGGGCTGGAGGCCGAGAGCGTGTCCGCCGCCGCGATCGACGGGCGGCTGCGCGAGGTGGTGCTGCCGGCGCCGCGCGGCACCATCACCGACGCGCAGGGCCGCCCCCTGGCCGAGTCGGTCCAGCGCAAGCACATCGTCGCCGACCCCCTGGCGGTGGCGGAGTACCGCAAGCGCATCGACGGCGAGCGGGTGCAGGTGGGGCTGGCCGGCGCCGCGCAGGACATCGCGAGGATCACCGGCTCCGACCCGTGGCAGCTGCAGCGCACCCTCGAGGACGTCTACCCCGGCCGGTTCACCTACCTGGTCAAGGACGTCTCCCCGCAGACCTGGCAGGACGTGCAGGCGCTCGGCATCCCGGGCATCTACGCCGAGGACTACCTCAAGCGCACCTACCCCTACGGCAGCGCCCCCGCGCCGCTGGTCGGGTGGGTCGGCGCCGGCGACATGCCGGCCGGCGGGATCGAGCTGGTCCTGAACGAGGAGCTGACCGGCACCCCCGGGCGCTCGGTCTACGAGCTCGGCGGGCGCGGCGAGGTCATCACCACCGGCACCTCCGACGAGGTGGAGCCGGTGCCGGGCCAGGACGTCCGGCTGACCCTCGACGCGGACCTGCAGTGGTACGCCTACAACGCGGTGAAGAAGCGCGTCGAGGAGGCCGGCGCGCTCAGCGGCTACGCGATCGTCACCGACGTCGACGGCCGCATCCTCGCCGCGGCCAGCTACCCCTCGTTCGACCCCTCCAAGCCCGCGCAGAGCTCCAAGGACATGCGCGCGGCGGTGATCGAGGACGCCTACGAGCCGGGGTCGACCGGCAAGCTCATCACCGCGGCGACGGCGCTGGAGCTCGGGCTGGTCGAGCCGGAGACCCCGATCGTGCTGCCCCGCCGGCTGCCCCGGGGCGGCAGCTCGTTCAAGGACGCGCACGACCCGAAGAACCCGTACATGACCTTCGCCGGGGTGCTGGCGACGTCGTCCAACATGGGCACGATCCTCTACGGCGAGCACATCCCGGACGAGACGCTCTACGAGTACATGAAGAAGTTCGGGATGGGCAGCACCTCCGGGCTGGGCCTGCCCGGTGAGTCGCCCGGCCTGCTGCTCCACCCCGACACCTGGAGCGCGACGACGAAGTACACGATGCTCTTCGGCCAGAGCGTGACGAGCAACGCCCTGCAGCAGCTCGGGGTGTTCCTCACCATCGCCAACGGCGGGGTGCGCAAGCCGCCGACGCTGGTCGAGGGGGTGACCGACGAGCAGGGGCGGTTCCACCCGAACCCGCTGCCGGAGGGGGAGCGGGTGATCTCGGAGGAGACCGCCAGGACGCTGACCGAGATCATGGAGGCGGTCCCGTCCTTCGAGGGCACCGCGCCGTTCGCCGCCGTCGACGGCTACCGGGTCGCCGGCAAGACCTCCACCGCCGACCGGTATGACGAGTCGAAGGGCCGGTACAGCGGCGTCACCGCGGCCTTCGTCGGGTTCGCGCCGGCCGAGGACCCCGAGCTGGTCGTCTCGGTCACCGTGCAGCGCCCGACCCGGATCAGCCGGTGGGGCGGTGACATCGCCGGCCCGGTCTTCGCGGACATCATGAGGTACGCCCTGCAGAAGCGCGGCGTGGAGCCCAGCACCACCGAGTCGCCCGAGATCGCGCTGAGCTACGACCCCGACGCTCCGGCACCCGGCGAGCCGAAGGGTGTCACACTGGGCGACATTGCGATCAAGGACGAAAGGGACTGACCGAGTGATCCCGCTGTCGCTGCAGGACGTCGCGACGGTGACCGGAGGTCGGGTGCATCCTGCCGACGCGGCGGGCATCGTCGTCGCGGCCGAGGTGGTCACGGACTCGCGCGAGGCCGACCCGGGCAGCCTCTACGTCGCCCGCCGCGGTGAGCACGCCGACGGCCACGACTTCGTGGCCGACGCCGCCGCCCGCGGAGCGGTCGCCGCACTCACCGAGCGCGAGGTCACCGAGCTGCCGTGCGTCGTGGTGCCCGACGTGCAGCAGGCCTTCGCCGACCTCGGGCGCGAGGTGGTCGACCGCTGCACCGCCGCCGGCGGCCTGGAGATCGTGGGGATCACCGGCTCCTCCGGCAAGACCTCCACCAAGGACCTCATGGCCCAGGTGGTGTCCCGGCTCGGCGAGACCGTGGCGCCGGTCGCGTCATACAACTCCGAGGTCGGGGTCCCGCTGACGGTGTGCCGCCTGGTCGAGTCCACCCGGTACCTCGTCGCCGAGATGGGTGCCTCCGGGGTGGGCCACATCGAGTACCTCACCCGCATCGCGCCGCCGCGGATCGGCGTCGTCCTCAACGTCGGCAGCGCCCACCTGGGTGAGTTCGGCAGCCGCGAGGCGATCGCCCACACCAAGGCCGAGCTGGTCCGGGCCCTGCCGCCGGCCGCCGACGACGCCACCGGCGGGGTGGCCGTGCTCAACGCCGACGACGCGATCGTCGCGGCGATGGCCGACCAGACCGACGCCCGGGTCGTGCTCTACGGCACCGGTCCCGACGCCGAGGTCCGCGCCTCCGACGTCACCACCGACGAGCGCGGCCGGGCCCGGTTCACCCTGCACCTGCCCGGCGAGGAGCCGGTCCGCGTCGCGCTGCAGGTGCACGGGCCGCACCACGTCCACAACGCCCTCGCCGTCGCCGCCGTGGCCCGGGAGTACGGCATGCCCGCCGCCGGGATCGCCGACGCGCTCGGCGCGGCCGGGCCGGTGAGCCGCTGGCGGATGGAGGTGCACGAGCTGCCCGGCGGGGTCACCCTCGTCAACGACGCCTACAACGCCAACCCCGACTCGATGCGCGCCGCGCTCCGGTCGCTCGCGGTGATGCGCGGGCACGGGCGCACCGTCGCGGTGCTGGGCGAGATGCGCGAGCTCGGCGCCGAGTCGGCCGCCGAGCACCGCGGGGTGGGCGAGCTGGCCGCCGAGCTGGGCACCGACGTCCTCGTCACCGTGGGGGAGGGCGCCGCGCCCGTGGCCGACGGCTACGAGCAGGCCGGCGGTGCCGAGGTGCACCGCACCCCCGACGCCGACGCCGCCAAGGCCCTCCTGCACGAGCTCCTCCGCGAGGGCGACGTCGCGCTGCTGAAGTCCTCGCGGGACTCCGGTCTGCGCCTGCTGGGTGACGCCCTCGTCGAGGAGGCCCGGGCGGCACGGGGGAGCGGCTGATGGTCGTCGTGCTGCTGGCCGCAGCCATCTCGATGACGGTGGCCCTGTTCGGCACCCCGCTGTTCATCAAGTTCCTCGTCCGCCGCGGGTACGGGCAGTTCATCCGCGACGACGGCCCGACCAGCCACCACACCAAGCGCGGCACCCCGACGATGGGCGGGGCGGTGATCATCGGCGCCACCCTGCTCGGCTACTTCGTCTCGCACCTGGGCCTGTCGCTCATCGGGCTCACCGGGCTGGCCGACCTCACCGGCAACAGCCTCACGGTCAGCGCGCTGCTGGTGCTGTTCCTCATGACCGGGCTGGGGTTCGTCGGCTTCCTCGACGACTACATCAAGATCTCCAAGCAGCGCAGCCTGGGCCTGCGGTCCCACGAGAAGCTCATCGGCCAGACGCTGGTCGCGGTGGTCTTCGCGGTGCTGGCGCTGCAGTTCGCCGGCGACTCCTTCCGCACCCCGGCGAGCACCGCGATCAGCTTCGTCCGCGACACCCCCATCGACTTCGCGGTGTTCGGCCCGGTCGGCGGGCTCATCTGCTTCGTCATCTGGGCCAACATCATGATCGCCGGCGCCTCCAACGGGGTGAACCTCACCGACGGCCTGGACGGCCTGGCCACCGGGGCCTGCGTCATGGTGTTCGGCTCCTACGTGCTCATCGGCATCTGGCAGTTCAACCAGAACTGCCAGATCAACCCGGGGCCGAACTGCTACGACGTCCGCGACGCGCACGACCTCGCGGTGGTCGCCGCCTGCGTGGCGGGCGCGTGCTTCGGGTTCCTGTGGTGGAACGCCTCGCCGGCGAAGATCTTTATGGGCGACACCGGCTCGCTGGCCCTCGGCGGCGCGCTGGCCGGCCTGGCGATCACCACCCGCACCCAGCTGCTCATGGCGATCCTCGGCGGGCTGTTCGTCATCATCACCCTGTCGGTGATCATCCAGGTCGCCTCGTTCAAGCTCACCGGCAGACGGGTGTTCCGGATGGCACCGCTGCAGCACCACTTCGAGCTGCTGGGGTGGAACGAGGTCACCATCGTCATCCGGTTCTGGATCATCGCCGGGCTGTGCGCCGCGCTCGGCCTCGGCCTGTTCTACGCCGAGTGGGTGGTCTCGCTGTGACCTCGCGTCCCCACCGGGGTGACGCCGGATGACGGACCGGCTCGCCGGGCTGACCCACCGGGACGCCGACTGGGCCGGGCTCCGGGTCGTCGTCACCGGGCTGGGACTGAGCGGCTTCGCCGCCGCCGACGCGCTGGTGGAGCGCCGCGCCCGGGTCACCGTGCTCGACGCCGGCAACGGCACCCCGGAGCAGGAGGAGCGCCGGAAGATCCTGGAGATCCTCGGCGCCGACGTGCGGATCGGGCCCGAGCACGTCACCGGGCTGCCGCAGGACCTCGACGGGACCGACCTCGTCGTCACCTCACCGGGGTGGCGGCCGGACCATCCGGTGCTGGCCGCGGCCGGGGCGGCGGGGGTCCCGGTGTGGGGCGAGGTCGAGCTGGCCTGGCGGCTGCGGCCCCGCGAGGGCGCCGCGCCGTGGCTCACCGTCACCGGCACCAACGGCAAGACCACGACCGTGCAGATGCTGGCCTCGATCCTCACCGCGGCCGGGCTGCGCGCCGCGGCGGTCGGCAACGTCGGCACCCCGGTCCTCGAGGCGGTCATGGACCCCGAGCCCTACGACGTCCTCGCCGTCGAGCTGTCCAGCTTCCAGCTGCACTACAGCCACAGCATCTCCCCGCTCGCCTCGTGCTGCCTCAACCTCGCACCGGACCACGTGGACTGGCACGGCTCCTTCGAGGCGTATGCCGCAGCCAAGGCCCGCGTGTACGAGCGCACCCGGGTGGCCTGCGTCTACAACGTGGAGGACCCCGCCACCGAGCGGATGGTCAGGGAGGCCGACGTGGTCGAGGGGTGCCGGGCCGTCGGGTTCACCCTCGGCGTGCCGGGCCTGTCGATGGTCGGCGTCGTCGACGACGTCCTGGCCGACCGGGCCTTCGTCGAGGAGCGGCAGACCTCGGCGGCCGAGCTGGGCACCCTCGCCGACCTCAGCCCGGACGGCTCCGGGCGGGTCCCGCCGCACCTGCTCGCCGACGCGCTCGCCGCCGCGGCGCTGGCCCGCGCCTACGGGGTGCCGCCGGTCGCGGTGCGCGAGGGCCTGCGGGCGTTCCGTCCCGACCAGCACCGGATGACCGACCTCGGTGAGGTCGACGGCGTCCGGTTCGTCGACGACTCCAAGGCCACCAACCCCCACGCCGCCCGGGCCTCCCTCGCGGCATACGAGCACATCGTGTGGATCGCGGGGGGCCAGCTCAAGGGCGCCTCGGTCGACGACCTCGTCGCCGGGGCCGCCCACCGGCTCCGCGGGGCGGTGCTCCTCGGGCAGGACCGGGACCAGATCGCCGAGGCACTGGCCCGACACGCGCCCGACGTCCCCGTCCGGCTGGTGCCCGTTGAGGACACTGGGGACGTGGAGGCGGTCATGGACGAGGCGGTCGCGCGCGCCGTCGAGCTGGCGCAGCCGGGCGACGTCGTGCTGCTCGCCCCGGCGGCGGCCTCGCTCGACATGTTCCCCGGCTACGGCAGGCGCGGTGAGGCGTTCACCGCCTCGGTCCGCCGCCTGCGGGGAGGGGAGCAGCCGTGACCACCGTGACCCGCAGCCGGCCCGGGGCCACTCCGCCGCCGCAGGAGGTCTCGCTCGTCTCGGTGCTGGCCGAGCGGCTCCGCTCGCCGCTGGCGCCCTACTACCTGATCCTCACCAGCGCCGCGATGCTCGTCGGCATCGGCCTGGTCATGGTGCTGTCCGCCTCCAGCGTCCGCTCCTACGTCGAGAGCGGCAGCAGCTACACCGTCTTCTACAACCAGGCGCTGTTCGCCGGCGGCGGACTCGTGCTGTGCCTCGTCGCCAGCCGGATCCCGGTCCGGACCTGGAAGATCCTCGCCTGGCCGGGGGTCATCACCGCCGTCCTGCTCCAGGCCGCGGTCGTGTTCACCCCGCTGGGCCGCGGCTTCCAGGGCAACCGCAACTGGCTGGTCCTGGGCCCGGTCCAGATCCAGCCCTCGGAGTTCGCCAAGATCGCCCTGGTCGTGTTCGGCGCGGTGGTCCTGGCCAACAAGCGCAAGGTCATCGGCCGGCTGGTGCACGTCGTGTTCCCGTTCCTCGTGCCCGGCACCGCGGCGCTCGTCGGGCTGGTCCTGCTCGGCCACGACCTGGGTACCGCGCTGGTCCTGCTCGCCCTGGCCGGCGGGATGCTCTTCGCCGCGGGGGTCAAGGCGCGCTGGTTCGTCGGGGTCGGCGCCCTCGTCGGCCTCGCCGCGGCATACCTGGCCACCTCCAGCGACAACCGCATGGCGCGCATCCGCGCCTGGCTCGGCGACACCTGCACCGACCCTCAGGTCGAGGGCTGCTTCCAGAAGGTCCACGCCGAGTACGCCCTGGCCGACGGCGGCTGGTGGGGCGTCGGCCTCGGCGCCAGCCGGGAGAAGTGGTCCCTGCTGCCCGAGCCGCACAACGACTTCATCCTGGCGATCATCGGCGAGGAGCTGGGCCTGCCCGGCACGCTCGCGGTGCTCGCGCTGTTCGTCGTCCTCGCCTACGCCTGCCTGCGGATCGTGGCCACCAGCCCCGACTTCTTCGTGCGGATCGGCACCGCCGGTGTCATGGTGTGGTTCGTGGGGCAGGCCACGCTCAACATCGGCTCGGTGATCGGGATGCTCCCGATCATCGGGGTGCCCCTGCCGTTCGTCTCCTCCGGCGGGTCGGCGCTGGTCGCCGCGCTGATCGGGCTGGGCATCCTGCTGGCGTTCGCCCGGTCCCTGCCCGGCGCCCGGGAGGCGCTGGCCGCCCGCCCGTCGGTGCTGCGCCGCACCCTGTCGGTCGTCCCGCTGCCGAGGATCGGACGGCGATGACCGGCCCGCGCCCGCTGTCGGTCCTGCTGGCCGGTGGCGGCTCGGCGGGCCACGTCAACCCGCTGCTCGCCACCGCCGACGCGCTCCGCCGGCGTGCGCCGGAGGCCCGCCTCACCGTGCTCGGCACCCGGGAGGGGCTGGAGGCCGACCTGGTCCCCGCCCGCGGGTACCCGCTGCGGACCATCGAGAAGGTGCCGTTCCCGCGGCGTCCCGGGAAGGCCGCGCTGGCGTTCCCCGGGCGGCTGCGCGCGGTCACCCTCGAGGTCCGCCGGATCATCGCCGACGTCGAGGCCGACGTCGTCGTCGGGTTCGGCGGCTACGTCTCCGCCCCGGCCTACCTGGCCGCCCGGCGCGCCGGGGTCCCCGTCGTGATCCACGAGCAGAACGCCCGGCCCGGCTTCGCCAACCGGCTCGGCGCGCGCTTCACCCGGCACGTCGCGGTGACCTTCCCCTCCACGAAGCTTCCGCACGCCCGCGTCGTCGGCCTGCCGCTGCGCGAGGAGATCGCCGACCTGGACCGGCAGGCGAGGCGCGCCGAGGGGCTGGAGCACTTCGGGCTCGTCGACGGCCCGCCCACGCTCCTGGTCTTCGGCGGGTCGCTCGGCGCCCTGCGCCTCAACCAGGCCTTCGCCGGCGCGGCCGCCGACCTGGCCGCCGCCGGGGTGCAGGTCCTCCACCTCACCGGCGCCGGCAAGGAGCTCGACATCGAGCCCGACCCGGCGGTGCCCTACCGCGCGCTGGCCTACACCGACCGGATGGACCTCGCCTACGCCGTCGCCGACCTGGCCGTCTGCCGGGCCGGGGCCGGGACGGTCTGCGAGCTGAGCGCGGTCGGCCTGCCCGCGGTCTACGTGCCGCTGCCCATCGGCAACGGCGAGCAGCGGCTCAACGCCGCGGCCGTCGTCGCCGCGGGCGGCGGCCTGCTCGTCGACGACGCGCAGGTGACCCCGGACTGGGTGCGGTCCGAGGTCATCCCGCTGGTCACCGACCGGGAGCGGTTGGAGCTCATGGGCCGTGAGGCCGCCGTCATGGGCCACCGGGAGGCCGACGACACCCTGGCCGAGATGGTCATCCGGGCGGCCTCGGGGGAGCCGCCGCCGGCGCCCGAGGACGTCGTCGGCCCGCCCGACCCCGTGGACCCGGTGGGAACGTGACGGCCGGGGTCAACGACCGGTTCGACTTCGCGGCGCCCGTCCCGGCGGCCGAGGAGCTCGGCCCGGTCCACTTCATCGCGATCGGCGGGTCCGGCATGTCCGGCGTCGCCCGGATGTACCTCGCCCGCGGCACCCGCGTCTCGGGCTCCGACGCCCGCGACAGCGCGACGCTCCGCGAGCTGGAGCGCGAGGGCGCGACCGTCTACGTCGGGCACGACGCCGCCCACCTCGGCGACGCGCAGACCGTCATCGTCTCCTCGGCGGTGCGGGACACCAACCCCGAGCTGGTCGCCGCCCGGGAGCGGGGCCTGCGGGTGCTGCACCGGGCCCAGGGGATCGCCGCGCTGCTGCCCGGCCGGGACGCCGTCGCCGTCGCCGGGGCCAACGGCAAGACCACCACCAGCGCGATGCTGACGGTGGCGCTGCAGCACTGCGGTGCGGACCCGTCATACGTGCTGGGCGCCCCGATCGCCGGCGGCACCAACGCCTCCCTCGGCTCCGGGTCGGCGTTCGTCGTCGAGGCGGACGAGAGCGACGGGTCGTTCCTCGTCTACCGGCCGCGGGTGGCCGTGGTGACCAACATCAAGCCGGACCACCTCGACTTCTACGGCGACCTGGCGGCGATCGAGCGCGCCTTCGACGCGTTCGCCGGGACCCTCCGGCCCGGCGGGCTGCTCGTGGCCAGCGCCGACGACCCGGGCGCCCGGCGGCTGGCCTGCCGGGTGGCCGAGCGCGGGGGTCGGGTGGTGACGTTCGGCACCAGCGACGGGGCCGACCTGCGGCTGTCCCACGTCGAGGGGCGGGGGCTGCGCTCGCGGTGCCGGCTGACGTGGACCCGCGACCTCGACGACGTGCCGTCCGGGACCACCGCCGAGCTGGACGTGCCGGTGCCGGGGCGGCACAACCTGCTCAACGCCGCCGCGGCGCTGCTCGCCGCGACCGCCGGGCTGGGGCACGACCCGGACCGCGCGCTGGCCGGGCTCGCGTCGTACCCGGGGACCCACCGGCGGTTCCAGCCGGTCGGCACCGCGGGAGGGGTGCAGGTCTTCGACGACTACGCGCACAACCCGGACAAGGTGGCCGCGGTCGTCCAGGCCGGCCGGGCGGTCGCCGGGGAGCGACGCCTCGTCGTGCTGTTCCAGCCGCACCTGTACACCCGCACCCGGGACTTCGCCGAGGAGTTCGCAGCGGGGCTGGCGGGGGCGGACGTCGTCGCGGTGGCCGACATCTACGCCGCGCGGGAGGACCCGCTGCCGGGGGTGACCGGCGAGCTCGTCGTCGAGCGGTTGCGGGGGCGGAAGGACTTCGTCGGGGAGGTCCACTACCTGCCGCGGCGCGAGGCGCTCGCGCACGAGCTGGCCGCGCTGGTGCGGCCCGGGGATGTCGTGCTGACCGTGGGAGCCGGTGACGTGACCACCGTGGGACCGGAGCTGCTGACGCTCCTGGGGGAGGGAGAGGCGTGATGCTCTGGAAGCGGAAGAAGCAGACGAGGATGCAGCTGGCGCACGAGCGGTTCCGCCGCCGCGCCGCGCAGGTCCGGCGCCGCCCGTGGCGGTATGCCGGTGGGTTGCTGGCCGTGCTGCTGCTCGCCGCGGGGGTCGTGTACCTGTTCGGGTTCTCCCCGGCGTTCGTCGTCGAGGAGGTGCGGGTCGAGGGTGCCGAGGGCGCCCTGGCCGAGGACGTGGTCGCCGCGGCCGCCGTGCCGCAGGGGGTGCCCCTGACGCGGGTCGACACCGGGGCCGTGGAGGAGCGGGTGCTGGAGGACCTGCGGGTGCGCGAGGTCGAGGTGCAGCGCTCCTGGCCGTCCGCGGTGACCCTCGTCGTCGAGCTGCGCGAGCCGGCGCTGGCCGTGTCGCAGTCGGGTCGGCCGCTGCAGCTGGCCGACGCCTCGGGCGTCGTCTACGACACGGTCGAGAAGCGCCCGAAGGGCGTCCCGCAGGTCGGGGCGCCCGCGGGTGACCTCGACCCGGAGAGCCTGGTCGGCGTCCTGGAGATCCGGGCGGCGCTGCCCGAGCAGATCCTCGAGGACGTCCGGGGGATGCGGGTCAGTTCCGGCGGCGAGCTGCGCTTCGACCTGGGGGCGGTGCGGGTCGAGTGGGGGCCGCCGGAGCAGGCCGCACTCAAGGCCAAGGTGCTCGAGGCGCTGCTGCAGCAGAGCGGGGTCGATCCGGAGGCCGAGGAGCAGCCGGTGACGGTCGACCTCAGCGTCCCGAGCACCCCGGTGGTGACTGGGATGCCGCTCGCCGAGGAGGAGTGAGCAGACCTCAACCTGAGGTTGAGGTCTAAGGGTCGGCGGGCGAATCACACCGCTGTCATACGGTGGGTCACAGCCCAGCCACACCACTCAGATTCCGAGGAGCGCGCACCGTGTCATCAGCGCAGAACTACCTGGCCGTCATCAAGGTCGTGGGTATCGGTGGTGGTGGAGTCAATGCCATCAACCGGATGATCGAGGTCGGGTTGAAGGGCGTGGAGTTCATCGCCATCAACACCGACGCCCAGGCCCTGCTCATGAGCGATGCCGACGTCAAGCTCGACGTCGGCCGGGAGCTCACCCGGGGCCTCGGCGCCGGCGCCGACCCCGAGGTCGGCCGGAAGGCGGCCGAGGACCACGCCGAGGAGATCGAGGAGGCGCTGCGCGGCGCCGACATGGTCTTCGTCACCGCGGGTGAGGGTGGTGGCACCGGCACCGGTGGCGCGCCGGTCGTGGCCAAGATCGCCAAGTCGCTGGGCGCGCTGACCATCGGTGTCGTGACCCGGCCGTTCACCTTCGAGGGCCGGCGCCGGGCCAACCAGGCCGAGTCCGGCATCGCCAACCTCCGCGAGGAGGTCGACACCCTCATCGTCATCCCGAACGACCGGCTGCTGTCGATCAGCGACCGCCAGGTCAGCATGCTCGACGCGTTCCGGTCGGCCGACCAGGTCCTCCTCTCCGGTGTCCAGGGCATCACCGACCTCATCACCACCCCCGGCCTCATCAACCTGGACTTCGCCGACGTCAAGTCGGTCATGCAGGGTGCGGGCTCGGCGCTCATGGGCATCGGCTCCGCTCGCGGCGAGGACCGCGCGGTCCAGGCCGCGGAGCTGGCGATCTCCTCGCCGCTGCTCGAGGCCAGCATCGACGGCGCCCACGGTGTGCTGCTGTCCATCCAGGGTGGCTCCGACCTCGGCCTGTTCGAGATCAACGAGGCGGCCCGCCTGGTCCAGGAGGCTGCGCACCCGGAGGCCAACATCATCTTCGGTGCGGTCATCGACGACTCCCTGGGCGACGAGGTCCGCGTGACCGTCATCGCGGCCGGCTTCGACGGGGGAGCACCGCAGCAGCGCAGCGACGAGCGGGCGCTCGGCCAGGTCCAGGCTGGTGGCGGCGGCCGGGCCCAGCAGCCCCAGCAGCAGCGCGCGGCGGCTCCGCAGCAGCCTCGTCCCGCGCAGGCTGCCCCGCAGCAGCAGGCGCCCCAGCAGGGTCAGCCGCAGCAGGCCCCCGGCCAGCAGCGCGAGCTGGAGCCGGTGGCTCCCAACGGCCGGCCGGTCGAACGTCAGGCGACCGCTCCGCAGCAGCAGCCGCCGCGTCCACCGCGGCAGGTGACCTTCGAGGAGGGCGACGACCTGGACGTCCCCGACTTCCTCAAGTAACCGCACGTCAACGCCACGAGGGCGGCCCCTTCTGGGGTCGCCCTCGTGGCATTTTGCCGTATTTGAAGGATCAAGTTACCGCGGAGTATAAGGTAAAGCATTGGTAAAGAGAAGGTATGGGGAAAGTATATCAAATCGTTACCATGAGTGTGGCGCAGGCCACTTGCCTTGGCTGAACTTCCTTGTCAGAGTGTGCGCGTGCCGCGGGGTTCCCCTGGCCCCCGGCGCACCCCTGTTCCAGGCTTGACGCTCCTTGTGGAGGTCAGCCCTGTCCTCCAAAAGGAGTTCATCATGCAGTCCATCATGCTTGCCCTGCTCACCCTCAAGGCCCGGTTCGAGGAGCAGAAGGAGAAGGGCGCCACCGCTGTCGAGTACGCCTTGATCATCGCTCTGGTCTCGATCGCCATCATCACTGCGCTCGCGCTCCTGGTGCCGCCGGTCCGGGATGCCATTAACGGCGTCATTGAGCAGCTCGAAGCCTGAGCCGTACCTCGGGCAGAACCTAGGCGCAGAGGGGCCCGGTCTCAACAAGATGACCGGGCCCCCTGTCCATGACGGAAGCAGGAGACGGTGTCTGACGGAAAGCGTGACCGAGGTGCGGCCGCCGTCGAATTCGCGCTGATTGCGTTGCTTCTGCTCACCATTTTGTTCGCCATTGTCGAGGGTGGGCGCCTCTGGTTTCTCCAGGCTTCCCTGTCCCAAGCGGCCCGTGAAGGTGCGCGGGAAATGGCGATTCACAATGACCAATCCACGGCCGTGGCTGTGATCCTGTCGCGCACGTCCGGCCTCGGAGTCTCGGTCAGTGCGGCCGTGACGCCGCCTTCGTGCACGCCGAATGGTGTCGTCGTTGCCACAGCGAGCAGCGAGGTCAGCACCATGACTGGGTTGCTTGACTTCGCCCTCCCGTCGGGCTCGATCACGTTGACAGGAAAGGCAGAGATGCGATGCGGAGGCTAGGGGCTTCTGCGCCGCGTGATCGCGGTGCAACCGCCGTGCTGGTGGCACTGTCCATGACCGTCCTGGTAGTGATGGCGGGCTTGGCGCTCGACGTGGGCGCCTCGTACGCCAAGCACACGCGGCTGCAGAACGGCGCCGATGCCGCTGCCTTGGCGCTGGCCCAGGAGTACGCCGTCGAAGGCTGCGCCGCAGATGACCTCATGGCGACCTCGTGGGTGCGCCAGAACGTCGATGTCGACGACCCAACGGTCGCGGGTGACGCAACCTGTCTGGGAGCCAACCGCATCCGGGTCGAATCGTCCGCCACCCAGGACCACTGGTTCCTCCCCGTCATCGGTCGCGAGAGCAGCGACATCGGGGCTTCGGCCACGGTGGCCTGGGGTGTCCCGGTGGCCGGGGGCTCCAGCCTTCCGCTCGCCATCTCCCAGTGCTCCTTCACCAAACGCGTGGATAGGAAGGACGTGCCTCTCGACGGCAAGATCACCATCTGGATGGATCATCCCAGCGACCCGTTCGGCGACCAGTGCAATGAGGCCTACCCGCCAGGTGGTTTCGGCTGGCTCCAGCCTACGAACGGCAAGTGCGCGTCAACCGTAGTTCTGGGACCGGGTGGGACCTATGGCCTCGCTCCCTCCAAGACGGGGACCCCTCAGCCGGACGAGTGTGTCTCGGACAACTCGTTCAAACGTGCGGTCGACAGTTCCGATCCCGTCCTGGTGCCGATCTTCGAGGTTGCGGCGGGTTCCGGCAACGGTGCCCAGTACCGCATCAGCCGGTTCGCTGCCTTCAAGCTCACGGGCTACGACATCCACAACAAGCTCGGCCAGTATCGCGACTCCTGTGGACCCAAGCCCTCATCGGAACTCAAGAACTGTCTGGTCGGTGAGTTCGTCGAGTACGTCACCCTCGAGAGCGGCATGGATCTCATTCCCCCGACAAGCGCAGACCAGACCATCGTCATCACCCTGATCGACTGAGGTAAGAACGTGATCCGACGCATCATCGCCGCCGTGGCCGCACTGCTCCTGGCCACGCTCGGGGGCTTCCTTGTTATCAGCTATGCCAATGCGGCCGACCGCCGGGCACTCGCCGAGTTGGAGACCGTAGACGTCCTCGTGGCCAGCGAGGCTCTGGTTAGGGGAACGACTATTGCTGACGCGAGTCAGCATGTTCGAGTTGAACAGGTCCCCGCGAAGTTCGTCGTCGAGGGCGCCGTGAGCAGGCTGTCCGATCTCGAGGGGCGGGTTCTCTCCGCGGATGTTGCGGCGGGGGAGCAGCTGGTCCTCACCAGGTGGGCCACGCCCGAGGAGCTCCGTTCCCGCCAGGAGTTCTCGCTACCGGACGAGGCGGCGAGCCTGCACCAGGTGACCATCAACCTCAGCAGGACGCGAGCACTTGGGGGCAACATCGCGCCAGGCGACACCGTGGGAGTCTTCGTCTCCCTCGAACCTGAGGGCGAAGACGCCCCAAGCATGACGCACCTGACGCTGCACAAGGTGCTGGTGGTTCGGGTCGAAGGTGGGGCGGTCGAGCCACCGCTCGGTCAAGAGGGGGCGGCGAAAGACGAAGGGGCCGGCGACGGTGTCCAGGTCACGCTGGCGCTGGCGGCGAAGGATGCGGAGACGTTGGTCTTCGCCATGGAGTGGGGCAGCGTCTGGCTCTCCTACGAGCCGGAGGACGCAGACGAGCGTGGCACGGACGTGGTCGTGGCCACCATCCCCGACGACGTGAGGGACGTGTTCGAATGAGCTCTGTTCTGCTGGCCTCCGCCTCTCCCGACCTCATCAAGAGGATGGAGGCTGCTGTGGGGGAGCGGCTCCTGGTCGTGCCCCCCGAGTCGCTGCCCGCGGTCCCTTCTCTCGTCGTGGCGCTGGCCAACGGTTCCGGACCCCTCGAGACCCTGGTGCTCGACCCAGGCGAGGGCGACGTCAACAGCGTGATGGCGCTGGCCAGCCGGTTCCAGCAGCAGCACCCTGAGGTGAGCGTCGTCGTCGTCTCCCCGAGCCCGGCGGAGCTCGCGCTCACTGCCCTGCGATCAGGAGTCCGCGACCTCATCGCCGCCGATGCTGCGGTGGAGGACATTCGCTGGACCCTGCACCGGGCGGCGGAGACCACGGCGCGCATCGTGGCGGCGGAGGCCCAGGCCGCTCCAGCAAGACCGATGGGACGGGTGCTCACCGTGGCTTCCCCCAAGGGCGGCGTCGGCAAGACCACGCTGGCCACCAACCTCGCTGTCGGGCTCGCGGCACACGGCCAGACCGTCCTCGTCGACCTCGACGTGCAGTTCGGTGATGTCGCCGCGGCGCTCGACCTCAACCCCGAGTACACCGTCGGCGACGTGGTGCGTGGCTCGGCCTCGCTGGACGCCATGGCTCTCAAGACCTTCCTCGCCGAGCACTCCAGCGGCCTGTACGTGCTGGCCGGGGTGAGGACGCCGGCCGAGGCCGAAGCCATCCGTCCCGAGCACATCAGTCACCTGCTGGAGCAACTGCGGCACGAGTTCCGTTATGTGGTCATCGACACGGCACCCGGTTTGAGCGACGTCACCCTCACGGCGTTCGACCAGGCATCGGACCTCGTCCTCATCACCAGCATGGACGTCCCCGGTGTGCGTGGTCTGCGCAAGGAGCTCGAGCTGCTCGACGAGCTGGGGCTCCACCCGTCGAGCAGGCACATCGTCGTGAACTTCGACGACCGGGCCTCCGGACTGACCGTGCTCGATGTCGAGCAGGCCATCGGTCGCAAGGTGGACACGCTGCTTCCCCGGGCGATCGAGGTCGTGCGTTCCACCAACCAGGGCGTCCCGATGTTGCAACGCAACGGCCGTGACAAGGTCACCAAGCGCCTCCAGGAGCTCGTGTCGAGGTTCACGCCGACCCCGTCGCGCAGCTCATCGCGCTTCGGCCGACACGTGAGGGTGGAGTCGTGAGCCTCGCCGAACGACTCCAGGAAGCCCGCCGGCAGCAGGGGTCAGGGCCCGCCCAACCACAGGGCCCGGCTCCGACACCCGTTTCCCCACCGGAGCCAACCTCGCCGGTTCGTCCGGCGTCACAGGACACGTCTAAGCCGGCCCCGGTCGCGGCAGGGCGGCCGACGGATGCGTTGGCCAAGCTGAAGGACCAGGCTCGGGAAGCGCTCTACGAGAGGCTGGGCTCGCGTCTGACGGACACCGCCATGGGTCCTGACCAGCTGGCAGACCTGGTCCGCGACGAGCTCACCACGGTGGTGAGTGAGTCCAGCACGCCATTGCGCGCGGACGAGCGCCGCCGGCTCATCAAGGAGGTGACCGACGACGTCCTCGGTTACGGCCCCCTGCAACGGCTGCTCGAGGACGAGAGCGTCACCGAGATCATGGTGAACGGGCACGAGCAGATCTACATCGAGCGCGAGGGACGGCTGTCCCGATACACAGGGCGTTTCAACTCCGAGGAGCACCTTCGCTACATCATCGAGCGGATCGTCTCGAGGGTCGGCCGGCGCATCGACGAGTCCTCTCCCCTCGTGGACGCACGGTTGGAGGACGGCTCGCGTGTCAACGCGATCATCCCTCCGCTGGCGTTCGGCGGGTCGTCGCTCACGATCCGCAAGTTCGGCCGTAAGCCCTTGACGGTCGACGACCTCGTGGCGCGGGGGAGCCTGTCGCGCCAGATGGTGGACCTCCTGCAGGCGTGTGTGGAGGCCAAGCTCAACGTGCTCGTCTCCGGCGGTACGGGCACGGGTAAGACGACGCTCCTCAACGTCCTCTCGTCCTTCATCCCGGGCGACGAGCGCATCGTGACGATCGAGGACGCCGTCGAGCTCCAGCTCCAGCAGGAGCACGTCGTGCGGCTCGAGAGCCGTCCCCCCAACATCGAGGGGCACGGAGAGGTGACCATCCGCGACCTGGTCCGGAACTCACTGAGAATGCGGCCGGACCGGATCATCGTGGGCGAGGTCCGCGGCGGCGAGAGCCTGGACATGCTCCAGGCCATGAACACCGGTCACGAGGGTTCGCTGTCCACCCTGCACGCCAACAGCCCTCGCGATGCCATCGCCAGGCTCGAGACGATGGTGCTCATGGCGGGCATCGACCTGCCACTGCGAGCCGTGCGCGAGCAGATCGCGTCGGCCATCGACGTCATCGTCCACCTCACCCGCCTGCGGGACGGAACCCGCCGGGTCACCCACGTCACCGAGGTCCAGGGCATGGAAGGTGACGTGGTGACACTGCAGGACTGCTTTCTCTTCGACTACGGCGCCGGGGTCGACGCCTCCGGCCGGTTCCGTGGGACGACCCAGCCCACCGGCGTTCGGCCGCACTTCGCCGACCGGTTCATCGAGCAGGGGATCGCCGTCCCCTACGAGGTCTTCGACGGTGACCTGCTGACGCGAGGGCGACGATGAGCGACGTCCTCGGCCGCGCGACGGCTGTCCTCGGGAGTGGGGAGGCCCCCCTCTACGCCGCAGGTCTGTTGGCCCTCGGGCTCGCCATCGGGGTCTGGTTGGTCCTCTCACCTGCGCCGGATCCGCGTGCCCAGGCGCGGCGTCTGGCTCCGGACCGGACCGAGGGCTCGTGGCTCGAGCGGACCGCTGCGAAGGCCACCAGCCTCATCAGCCGCCTGACGAGCCGCGAGCGACGAGGTGGGTTGGCACACACGCTCGACCGCGCGGGGCTCAAGCTGGGGCCGGCCGACTACATCCTGCTCGTCGGTGCCGGTGCACTCGCAGGGATGGCGGTCGGTTCGCTGCTTGCAGGCCCCGTGCTGGGCATGGTCTTCATGGTGCTGGCCCCGGTCGGAGGCAGGCTCTTCGTGGCATGGAAGACGAGTTCGCGCCAGGCTGCCTTCGCCGAGCAGCTGGACGAGGTGCTCCAGCTGCTCGCCAGCAACCTGAGGGCCGGTCACAGTCTCCTGCAGTCGCTGGACGCTCTCTCCCAGGAGGTCGACCAGCCGGCAGCCGACGAGATCGGCCGCATCGTCAACCAGGTTCGCGTCGGGCGGGACATCAGCGCCGCCTTGGACGAGTCGGCCTTGCGTCTGGGCAGCCAGGACTGGGCCTGGCTCGCGCAGGCCATCGCGATCCACCGCCAGGTCGGCGGCAACCTGGCGGACGTGCTGGATCGGGTGGGGGAGACGATCCGGGAGCGAAGTCGTATCAGACGGCAGGTCCGGGCCCTGAGTGCCGAGGGCCGCATGTCGGGGTGGGTGCTCACGGGCCTTCCCGTCGCGGTCGCCCTGCTTCTCGCGGTGATCAACCCGGACTACCTGGGTCGCTTCACCCAGAGCTTCCTCGGGTACCTGATGCTGGGCACTGCCGTCGTCCTGCTGGTGGTCGGGACGCTGGTCATCCGCAAGGTCGTGAGGATCGAGTTCTGATGACCAGCACGTCGACCCTCGTCCTTGCCGCAGCGGGGTGCCTCGCGCTGGCTCTTCCCCTCCTGGTCTGGGCCTTCACCGGCAACCCGGGGGCGGAGCGGCAGCGCGTCCTGGCCAATCTCAACCAGGGTCTGGCCGGACAGCAGACCTCCCCGCAAAGCGAGATCGACGGCGGCCCGCTCGTCGCCCTCGCCCACCGGGTGACGCCACGGTTCGAGCTGGGTCTGATCGACAGGCTCCACGCTCGTGCCGGACGCCCCTCCGCCTGGCCCATCGAGCGGGTCATGGTCAGCAAGCTCGTCCTCGCGGCGGTCGGGATCGCCTTCGCCGCCCTCGTCTTCTCGGCCGAGCCCTCGGCGAGGACGGCCGTGTTCTCCGTGTTCGTCGTCCTCCTCGCCTGGTTCGTGCCCGACCTCCTTCTCTGGAACACCGCGATCAAGCGGCGCCAGGCCATCGAGCTTGCCCTACCGGACTCGCTCGACCAGCTGACCATCGCGGTCGAGGCGGGGCTGGGGCTGGAGTCGGCCATCGCCCACGTCGCCGGCAACACGAGGGGGCCGCTTGCGGAGGAGTTCGTCCGGACCCTGCAGGACATCCAGGTCGGGCAGCCCCGCCACGTCGCGTACCGCGCCATGGCCGATCGCGTTGACGTCAAGGACCTGCGGCGCTTCATCAACGCCATCGCGCAGGCCGACAAGCACGGGGTGTCCATCTCCCGCGTGCTCTCGACGCAGGCGGCGGAGATGCGGACCAAGCGGCGTCTGACGGCCGAGGAGAAGGCGATGAAGATCCCCGTCAAGGTCGTCTTCCCGCTGGTCCTGTTCATCCTCCCTGTGCTCTTCATCGTCATCGTCGGTCCCGGGGTCATCGGGATCATCGAGACCTTCTCCGCCCTCTGACAGCGCCCTGCTCCATCCACCCGGAGGTACCCATGCCACTCGCCCCAGAAGACGTCGTCCGCAAGTCCTTCCGGCCGGCGCGCCTGCGCGGGGGCTACAACGAGGAGGACGTCGATGCCTTCCTCGACGAGGTCGTCGGGGAGCTGACCCGCCTGCGCTCCCGGATCAGCGAGCTCGAGGACCAGGTGGCCACGCCGTCTCCCGAGGTGATCGCCACCCAGCGGATGGAGCTGGAGCGGCAGCAGCTGGACCGGATGCGCGCCGAGCGGCAGGAGCTGGTCGCCGAGCTGGGCGGGCTGCGGCAGGGACTCGAGCACGCCCTCACGAAGAAGACCGAGGCGGAGCAGCGCGCCGCTGCCGTCGAGCAGGAGGCTGCCGAGGCCCTCGAGCGGGTCGCTGAGGCGACCGCTGCCGAGAAGGACCTGCAGCAGCGCGTCGCCGACGCCCAGGCGCTCTATGAGGACATCACCCGGTCCAACGACAGCCTGGTGGCCGAGCTGCGCAGCCTCCGCGTGGCTGCCGAGACCGACGCCGCCGAGCTGTTCGGGGAGACCCCGGCCGAACCACCGGCCGACGCCACGTCCGCGGACGACGTGGCCGTGATCACGACCGTGGCCCGCCGGATCCACGACGAGCACGTCAGGGTGGGGCAGGACGAGGCTGCCCGGGTGGTTGCCGACGCAGAGGCCGAGGCAGCACGGGTGCTGGAGGAGGCATCGGCGGAGAGCCAGCGGCTCGTCGCCGAGGCGACCGAGCGCGCCGAGGCCATCGTCGCGGACGCGACCACCCGGGCCGAGTCGCTGCGCAGCACTGCGGCGCTCGAGACGGGCCAGCTGGTCAGCAAGGCCCAGGAGCAGCACGACGCCCTGCTGCGCACCGCGCAGGAGGAGCACGACCGGCTGCTGCACCACGCCCGCACCACGAGCGAGCGGCTCGTCTCGGAGGCCGAGGCGGAGCGGGCCGGTATCCTCGCCGACCTCCAGGCTCGCCAGGAGGTGCTGGAGCGCCGCCTGGCGGAGCTGGACAGCATCCAGTCCGGCCTGCGCGACCGGCTCCGGCTCACCCTCACCGAGCAGCTGACCGTGCTCGAGGACGACACCCGCTGGGTCGGCGACGGCCGGGCGGCGACCACGCAGACCACCGCCTGACCCGCGGGAGCGATCCTCTACGGTTGGCCTCGTGTTCAGGTGGCGCGAGCGGGAGCCGGGTGAGGGGTTCCGCTTCGGCGTCGACTGGTCGGTCACCGACCGGTGGGGCGGGGCCAGCCAGGGCCCGTATGCCGAGTTCAACCTCGGTGCGCACGTCGGCGACGTGCCCGAGGCGGTGCAGACCAACCGGCACCGGCTGGCCAGGGCCCTCGGCATCCCCGGAGCCAACCTGCGGTTCATGGCCCAGGTGCACGGCTGCGCCGTCGCCCGGGTGGGGGAGGACGACACCGAGCCGCCGACCGCCGACGGCATGATCACCAGCAGCACCGAGGTGGCGCTGGTCGTGCTCGTCGCCGACTGCACCCCGGTGCTCCTGCTCGACCGCGTCGCCGGGCTGGTCGGCGCGGTCCACGCCGGCCGCGGCGGGATGCTGCAGGGCGTCGTCCCGGCCACCGTCGAGCGGATGCGGGCCCTCGGCTCCGGCGAGCTCGAGGCCGTGGTGGGCCCGTCCATCTGCCCGCGCTGCTACGAGGTGCCCGCCGGGATGCGCGACGAGGCCGCCCGGGTCACCCCCGTGGCCGCCTCCGTCAGCTGGACCGGGACCCCCGCCATCGACGTCGCCGCTGCGGTCGTCGAGCAGCTGCACGGCGCCGGCGTGGCCGTGCGCTGGCTGCCGGGCTGCTCCCGCGAGAGCGAGGACCTCTACTCCCACCGCCGAGACGGCACCACCGGCCGGTACGCCGGGGTGGTCCGGCTGCTCCCCCCGGAGGACGTGGCGTGACCGACCGCGTCGAGGAGCTGCGCCGCAACCTCGCCGCCGTGCAGCACCGCATCACCGCCGCCTGCGCCGCGGCGGGTCGCGACCCCGCCGAGGTCACGCTCATCGTGGTGACCAAGTTCTTCCCCGCTTCCGACGTCGTGGCGCTGGCCGACCTCGGCGTCACCGACATCGGGGAGAACAAGGACCAGGAGGCCGCCGCCAAGGTGGCCGAGCTGCCGCCCGCCGTGCGGGAGCGGCTCACCGTCCACTTCATCGGCCAGCTGCAGACCAACAAGGCACGGTCCGTCGCCCGGTATGCCGACGCGGTCCACAGCGTGGACCGCTCCAAGCTGGTGCGGGCCCTGGACAAGGCGACCCGGGCGGCGCGGGACGCCGGTGAGCGCGCGCCATACCTGCCCGTCCTGGTCCAGGTCGACCTGGGGGAGGGGGCGCAGGCCGGCCGCGGGGGAGCCCACCCGGACGAGGTGGAGCGGCTCGCCGAGGAGGTGGCCGGCACCGAGCACCTGCGGCTGCGCGGCGTCATGGCCGTCGCGCCCCTCGGGCTGGACGAGGACGGGGCCCGGCGGGCCTTCGAGCGGCTCGCCGCCCACGCCGAGACGGTGCGCCGGGTCGACCCGGCCGCCACCTGGATCTCCGGGGGGATGAGCGGCGACCTGGAGATCGCCGTCGCCGCCGGTGCGACACACCTGCGTGTCGGCACGGCAATCCTCGGATCGCGGCCCGTCGGCCGCTAGCGTCGGAGACGACCAACGACCACCCGTGCGGGGTGGCACCGCACAGCACCAAGGAGCTCACGTCATGGCTGGGGCGTTGCGCAGGACCATGGAGTACCTCGGCCTTGCCGAGGCCGACGACCACTACGACGAGTACGAGGACTACGCCGACGACCGTCGTGCCCAGCAGCCGGCCCCGGAGGAGCAGGACGACCGCGAGGAGCGCCCGTCGCGGTCCCGCGGCGCGGAGGTCACGCCGCTGCCGCAGCGCACTCCCGTGGCGCGCGTCGTCAAGGAGCCCCAGGTGAGCGAGCTGAACCGGATCACGACGATCCACCCCCGCACCTACAACGAGGCCAAGGACATCGGCGAGAACTTCCGCGAGGGCACGCCGGTGATCATGAACCTCACCGAGATGGACGACGCCGACGCCAAGCGTCTCGTCGACTTCGCCGCGGGCCTCGCCTTCGGGCTGCACGGGTCGATCGAGCGGGTCACCGCCAAGGTGTTCCTGCTGTCCCCGGCGCACGTCGAGGTCGACGGCGGCATCCCGGAGTCCAGCCGCTCCCAGTCCGCGGTCTTCAACCAGAGCTGAGCCTCCGCCCGACCGCCCCGGACCGGCCCGGTCCGGGGCGGTCGCGTGTCACGGACGTGCGAGGATAGGCCGCGATGATCAGCGACATCCTGGGGTTTGCCCTCTTCCTCTACTTCATCGTGCTCCTGGCGCGCCTGGTGCTCGACTGGGTCCAGGTGTTCTCCCGGGACTGGCGGCCACGGGGCCCGATGCTGGTCGTCGCCGAGGTGGTCTACAGCCTCACCGACCCGCCGCTGCGGGCGCTGCGCCGCGTCATACCGCCCCTGCGCCTGGGCGGGATCGCGCTGGACCTGGCCTTCCTGGTGCTGATCCTCGGGGTGTCGATCCTGCGCTCGGTCGTCGCGCAGCTGCCGTTCTGACCTCGCTGCCCGCGCGTTACCACACCGCGGTGTGGGCTAGGGTGACGTGGTGCAGAACATGTCCCCGCACGTTCGGAGCCGGTGTCCCGTGGACCGGCCAGCCCCCCGGACGACCCGGAACGAGGTGAGCTCATGGCGTTGACCCCGGAGATGGTCATCAAGAAGAGCTTCAGCGCAACGCACCTGCGCCGTGGCTACGACGAGACCGAGGTCGACGACTTCCTGGACGAGGTGGTTGTCGAGCTACGGCGCCTGATCGCCGAGAACGAGGATCTGGCCGCCCAGCTCGAGGACTGCCGCGCGAGCCGGGGCCAGGACGCAGACCACACCCAGGCGTTCGCGGCCGGTCCGTCCCTGGACGAGCAGGAGCTCGAGGCCCTCCGCGCCGAGCGCGAGCGGGTCGGCGAGGAGCTCGAGGAGCTCAACGCCCGGGTCGCCTCCGCCCGCGCCGAGGCCGAGGCCGCCGAGGCCGAGGCCCAGCAGCGCATCGAGGCCGCCAAGGCCCGCGCCCACGAGGCCGACGCCGAGGCCGGCGCCCGCGACGCCGAGATCCGCGCCCGGCTCGAGGGCGAGCTCGCCGAGCTGCAGGCCCGCGTCGACGCGGCACGGACCGAGGCCGAGCAGGCCGAGGCCTCCCTCGCCGAGGTCCAGGCCCGGGTCGACGCCGAGATGGCGCAGGCCCGGGAGCGTGCCGAGTCCGACCTGGGCGCCTCCCGCCAGCAGCTGGACGCCGAGCTGGAGCAGGCCCGCGCGGAGCTGCGCCAGGCGCAGGCCGACGCCGAGTCCGCCCGCCGCGACGCCGAGTCCGCCCGCCGCGAGGCCGAGATGGCGCGGCAGGAGGCCGAGCGGGTCCGCCGCGACGCCGAGTCCGCCCGTCAGGCCCAGCCGGTGGCGACGGTCGCCGCCCCCGCCGCCGCCGCTCCCGCGGCCGACCGTGGCGAGGACCCGACCAGCATCATCTCCCTGGCCCAGCGCCTCCACGACCAGCACGTGGAGGAGGGGCGCACGACCAAGGAGCGCCTCATCGCCGAGGGCGACGAGTACCGCAACCGCGTGGTGGCCGAGGCCGACCAGCGCAGCACCGAGCTCATCAACGCCGCGCAGGCGCGTCACGACGAGCTCATCAGCACCGGCCAGGCGAAGTACGACGAGCTGGTCAGCACCGGCCAGGCGAAGTACGACGAGCTGGTCAGCACCGGACAGGCCAAGCACGACGAGCTCGTCACCAACGGCCAGGCGAAGTACGAGGAGCTCGTCAACGCCGGCCAGGCCAAGCACGACGAGCTGGTCAGCACTGGTCAGGCGAAGTACGACGAGCTGGTCCGCACCGGCGAGCAGCGTCACGCCGAGCTGGTCAGCACCGGCCAGCAGCGCCACGACACGCTCATCCACGAGGCCGAGCAGCGCCGCACCGCCATCCTGTCCGACCTGGACCAGATGCAGGGCGCGCTCAACGCCAAGATCGAGGAGCTGACCCAGTTCGAGAGCGAGTACCGCGGCCGGCTGCGGTCCCTGCTCACCGAGCAGATGAGCCTGCTCGACCGCGACGGCGACGGCATACCGGACGCCCAGCAGAACTGATCACCACCGTCGGCGGCGGGCTCGGGAATGTTCCCGGGCCCGTCGTCGTATGACGGGATGCGCGCCCCGCGCGCGCCCTCCCGGGCAACGGGGTCCGGAGGAACACGGTCGAAAGGGTGATTGTGCCTGTCTGAGGTAACGCCTATCCTGCGGCCACCACATGCACGGCGTACCGCGGTGCGCCACAACCAAAGGGGTCCTATGGCCAACAAGGCTGGGGCGCGGGCGACCGCGCCGAAGAACGGGGGAGCCGAGGTCACGCCCACCGAGCGGGCCGCGGCGCGGGCACCGCGTCGCCCTCGCAAGGCCGCCCCGGTCGAGAAGCTCGCCGTCCGCGAGGACGAGGACCCGTGGACTCCCGAGGAGCTCGCCGAGGTCCGCGCCGAGCTGGAGGCCGAGGAGGCCCGGCTCAGCTCCGAGGTCGAGGTCGCCGAGGCCGACCTCGTCGAGCTCATGCGCGACTTCGGCGACGGCGCCGGCGACGACCAGGCCGACGCCGGGGTGGCCACCTGGGAGCGGGAGCACGAGCTGTCGCTGACGCAGAACGCCAAGGCCCTGCTGGACCAGACCCGGCACGCCCTCGAGCGCATCGAGGACGGCACCTACGGGATCTGCGAGTCCTGCGGCAACCCGATCGGCAAGATGCGGCTGCAGGCGTTCCCGCGTGCGACGCTGTGCATGACATGCAAGCAGAAGCAGGAACGACGCTGACCCCGGAGACCCAGCCCGACCAGGCCCATCCACCGCAGCACCGGCGAGCCCTCTTCTGGGTCGTCCTCGGCATCGCCGCGATCTGGATCGTCCTCGACCAGGTGACCAAGACCTGGGCCGAGGCCGGCCTGACCCGCGGCGAGCCGGTCGACCTCGTCCCGGGCTTCCTGGACCTCTACCTGGTCCACAACCCGGGCGCCGCCTTCTCCCTGGCGACCAACGCCACCGTGGTGCTGTCCGTGCTCGCGGTGGGGGTGGCGGCATACATCGTCTGGTCCGCCCGGCGGCTGGGGAGCGTGGCCTGGAGCATCGGGCTGGGTCTCCTCCTGGGCGGCGCACTGGGCAACCTCGTCGACCGCCTGGTGCGCCCGCCCGGGGTGGGCCAGGGCCACGTCGTGGACTTCCTGCGGTTCACCGACTTCCCGGTGATCGACTTCCCGGTGTTCAACGTCGCCGACATCGGCATCACCTCCGCCGCGGTCCTCATCGCCCTGCTCGCCCTGCTGGGCATCGCGCCCGACGGGCGCCGGGCGGAGCGCACGGGGGCGGGCCCCGGCGGTGAGCGGGCGGGTGAGCCGACGGGGGGCGCCGATGAGTGACGTCCGCGCCCTCCCCGTGCCCGAGGGCCTGGAGGGGGAGCGGGTCGACACCGCGATCTCCCGCCTGTTCGGGCTGTCCCGCTCCCGGGCGGCCGACCTGGCGGCGGAGGGCCTGGTCACCGTCGACGGGCGCCCGGTGCCGAAGTCCGAGCGGCTGACCACCGGCGCGTGGCTCGAGGTCACCCTCCCGGATCTGAAGCCCTCACCCGACCTGACCGTCGTCGCCGAGCCGGTGCCGGGCATGCGCATCGTCCACGACGACACCGAGATCGTCGTCGTCGACAAGCCGCCGTTCGTGGCCGCCCACCCCAGCGTGGGGTGGAGCGGGCCGACGGTCGTCGGGGGGCTGGCCGCGGCCGGCTTCCGGATCTCCACCTCCGGCGCGCCGGAGCGGCAGGGGATCGTCCAGCGGCTCGACGTCGGCACCAGCGGCTTGATGGTGGTGGCGAAGTCCGAGCGGGCCTACTCGGTGCTCAAGCAGGCGTTCCGGGACCGACGGGTCCACAAGGTCTACCACACGCTCGTCCAGGGGCTCCCGGACCCGCACGAGGGCACCATCGACGCGCCCATCGGCCGGCACCCGGGCCACGACTACCGGTTCGCGGTGATGAGCTCGGGCCGGCACAGCGTCACCCACTACCGGCTCCTGGAGGCCTACCGGCACGCGAGTCTGCTCGAGGTCGACCTCGAGACCGGGCGGACCCACCAGATCCGGGTGCACTTCTCCGCGCTCCACCACCCCTGCGTGGGCGACCTGACCTACGGCGCGGACCCCACGCTCGCCAAGCGGCTGGGCCTGCAGCGGCAGTGGCTGCACGCGGTCCGGCTGGGCTTCGAGCACCCGGGCAGCGGGGAGTACATGGAGTTCACCAGCGACTACCCCGAGGACCTCGCCGAGGCGCTGCGGATCATCCAGGGCTGAGGGTCCTCAGCCCCCGGGGGAGAGGGCTCGTTGCCGGGTCCCCCGCGTCGCGTGCTCGGAGTACCGCGGAACCCATCGCGCCAGGGCGCCCGCGGCGGCCGCGCTCAGGCCGGCGGTGGCCCAGATGCCTGCAGCCAGGGAGCCCACGGCAGCGCCTGCCGCGAGCACGAGGGGGCCGGAGGCGTCGCCGACGTCCTGGAAGATCCGCCACAGACCCAGGAACGAGGCCCGGTCCTCGGGCGGCGCCACGTCGGCCCCGACGGTCATGATGATCCCGGCACCGATGCCGTTGCCGATGCCGAGCAGGGCGGCCACGGCGGCCACCGCCGGCACGGAGGAGACCAGCGGGAGGACCGCCAGGGAGACCCCCATGACGAGCATCGACGGGACGCCGACCCACAGCCGCCCGTAGTGGTCCATGACCTTCCCGGCCGGGTAGAAGAGCAGCATGTCCAGGGCCCCCGAGATCCCGAAGACCACCGAGATCACCTCGGGGTCGAGGCCGAGGGCCTCGCCCCAGAGCGGTATGACGGTCTGCCGGGCACCGCGGACCGCCCCCACGAGGGTGGTGGCCGCGCCGAGGGTCAGAAGCAGCCGCCGGTGCTCGCGGGCCACCTGCCACACCGTCTTGCGGGGCCGCGCGGCGCCGTTGCCGGAGGACCGGCCGCCGTCACCGTCCTGGGCAGCGAGGAGGACGATGAGCGCCAGGAGCAGGAGGCCGGTGGCCAGCCAGTAGGCGGGGCGGAGCGAGGAGCCCGCCACGGCCACGGCGCCGACGAAGGGGCCGATGAAGTAGCCCAGCCGGTGCATGCCGCCGAGCGTGGACAGGACCCGCGCCCGGTGCTGGACCGCCGTCACCTCGGTGAGGTAGGCGTGCCGGGCCAGATGGAAGACCGCGGTCGAGGCCCCGAGCGCGAACACGCTCGCCTGGAGGAGCAGGAGGGTGGGGGCCAGGGCACACCCAGCGAAACCCAGCAGACCGAGGCCGGCAGCCAGGATCATCGCCCGGCGGTCACCGATGCGGGCGGCCAGGGCCCCGGCGGGCACGTCCGCGACGACCTTGCCGATGGGCAGCAGTGCAGCCGCGAAGCCGGCCGTGGCCAGGTCCGCCCCGAGCCGGATGGCGGTGGTCGGGATGAGGGGCAGGACGATCCCGATCCCCACGCCGAAGAGGAGCGAGGGGAGGAGGGCGCCGAGGACGACCTCACGCAGGGGGAACAGAGGGGGACCCGATCGATCCCGGCGGACCCGCGTCATACCCGCTCCTGGATGTTCACATTGTGCACGCTAGAGTTCATTTCATGAACGAGGTGAGGGTAGCCGGTCAGCAGTCGGTTCGGCGAGCCTGCGACGTCCTCTTCTGTCTGGAGGCCGAGGACGGCGCCCTCACCGCGGCGGAGGTGGCGGCGCGGCTGGGGATGAACCGCACCACCGCGTGGCGCTACCTGCAGACGCTGGCGGGCGTCGGCCTGGCGCGGGAGGTCGACAGCGGGCGGTTCGCGCTCGGGGCCCGCGCGGTGAGCCTGGCCGAGTCCTGGTCCCGGCAGTGGGGTGAGCTGCTCGCCGTGGCCGCGGGGCCGCTCGTCCAGCTGCGCGACGCGGTGGGGGAGACGGCCGCACTGCACGTCCGACAGGGCTGGTCGAGGGTGGTGATCCGCCAGGTCGAGTCCCGGCACGAGCTGCACCGCACCTACCGGGACATGGGCCGGCCGATCCCCCTGCACGTCGGGGCCCCGTCCCTCGCGATCCTCGCCGCGCTGGCGCCCGCGGAGCAGCGCGAGTACCTGACCTCGCACGCGGGGGCGGACGAGTCGTCCCGGCGCGAGCTGGAGGAGCAGCTGGCGACGGTCCGCCACCGGGGGTGGGCGCTGAGCCGGGGCGCGCGCGTGCCGGACGTGGCATCGGTCGCGGTGCCCCTGCGTGAGCCCTCCGGGCGGGTGCTCGGCGCCATCAACGTCACCGGCCCCCAGGAGCGCGTCCTGGCCGCCGACCCCGGGCAGCTCGCGGAGGCGATCGGGGTAGCCGTGTCGGCCGTCGAACGTCGCCTGGCCGAGGTGGCACCCGGCCCACGCCGCGCCTGACTGCCTTCCTGGACCGCAAGCACCCGACCCATCACGTGACGGAGGAGATTCCATGGCCGTTGTCGTCGGCTTCATCCCCACCCCCGAGGGCCAGGCCGCGCTGGTCCGCGGCGCCGAGGAGGCCCGGCTGCGCGGGGCCGGCCTGGTGGTCGTCGCCTCCTACGACCCCCTGCAGAACCCGGACCGGGCCGCGCTCCAGCGGTTCCGGGACGAGCTCGCCGCCGTCGAGGAGCGACTGGCCGGCGCAGGCCTCGACTTCGAGGTCCGCCAGATGGCCCGCGGACGGCTGCCCAGCGAGGACATCCTCGAGGTCGCGGAGGAGCTCGACGCCGACCTCGTCGTCATCGGGCTCCGGCGCCGCACGGCGGTGGGCAAGCTCCTCCTGGGCTCCCAGGCCCAGCAGGTCCTCATGGACGCCACCTGCCCGGTGCTGTGCGTCAAAGCTGCTCGGTGATCACGGTCCGCCCCTCGGCCATCGCCAGGTCGACCGCCTCCCGGGTCGCTCCCAGCGACTCGGACACCTCCCACGCGGCACCCTTGATCCGCCGTCCGAACTCCCCGCACCGCTCGTCCGGCATACGGATCATGGGCACGGACAGACCCAGGGCCCCGATGACCACGCCCGAGTCGTCGAAGATCGGGGCGGCGACCGCCCGGATGCCCGGCGTGCGCTCGGCATCGGAGTAGGCCCAGCCCCTCGCGCGGATCTCCTCGAGCTGGACGCGCAGCGCGGCGGGGTCGGCGATGGTCCTCGGTGTGGCGGGGTCGATCGGGCGGGCCAGGACGGCCTCGCGGTGCTTCTCCGGCAGGTGCGCGAGCAGTGCCTTCCCGGGCGCCCCGTGAGGCAGGGGGAGGGGAACGCCGAACTCGGTGTAGGTCCTGCGGAGCTCCTGGTGGCTCTCGACCTGGTCCACGACGGCCCGGTGACCGCTGTGCAGCAGCTCGTGGATGCCCACCGTCTCGTCCAGCTCGTCCCGTAACCGCCGGGCCACCGGCAACGCCGCCTCCCGCAGGGTGGTGCGGATGCCGCCGTTGCGTCCCAGTCGGATGATCAGGGGCCCCAGCTCGTAGCGCCGGTCCGCGGTCTGGCGGACCAGGTCGTTGTCCGCCATCGACCCGAGGAGCCGGTGGACGGTGCTGGTGGACAGGCCGGTCCGCCGGGCCAGCTCCGAGATGCCCAGCTGGGGATGACGGGCGTCGAAGCAGCGGAGGATCTGTACCGCGCGGTCGATCGACTGCACGCGCGGCCTCCCGGTTCCGGATGTGGACATCGCTCCCCTTCCACTCGTCGGACATGCCGACGAGCAAACCCTTGACCATCCCGTAAACGCTTGTCTACGGTGTCTCCCAGTTTCCTGCTATGCAGAATAGCTTCCCACGATACAGGAAGAGAGTCGAATGCTACCTCTCGATGGGTTTCGGGTCCTGGACCTGACGAGGTTCCTGTCCGGGCCGTACGCCACGATGGTCCTCGCCGAGCTCGGGGCCGACGTCATCAAGGTGGAGCAGCCGGTCACGGGCGACGACTCGCGGCGCTTCGAGCCCAAGGTCAACGGCGAGAGCTACGTCTCGGCCATGGCCAACCGCAGCAAGCGGAGCATCTCGCTGGACCTCAAGTCCGAGGAGGGGCGGGACGCCTTCCTGGCGCTGGCGCGGAGCGCCGACCTGGTCATGGAGAACTTCCGCCCCGGAGTCGTCCGCAAGCTCGGGATCGACTACGAGTCGGTCAAGGCGGTCAAGCCGGACATCCTCTACTGCTCGATCAGCGGGTTCGGCCAGACCGGGCCGTACCGGCACCGCCCGGGCTTCGACATCATGGCGCAGGGCGTCACCGGCTTCATGCGCATGACCGGCGACGGGCGGCGTCCGGCCAAGGTCGGCATCGCCATCAACGACATCGCCGCGGGGGCGACGGCGGTCTACTCGGTGCTCGCGGCCGAGCTGCTCCGGCGCCGGACCGGCCAGGGGCAGTACATGGACATCTCGCTGGTCGAGGCCGGCCTGGCCTGGACCGTGTGGGAGTCCGGAGCCTACTTCGGCAACGGCGAGGTGCCCGAGGCGACCGGCACCCGGCACCGCCGGTCGACGCCCTACCAGGCCTACCGGACGGCCGACGGGTACGTCACGATCGGGGCCGGGACCGACGGGCTGTGGCGGCGGCTCGTCACGGACGCCCTGGGCAGGCCCGAGTGGCTCGAGGACCCCCGGTTCCTCACCCTGCCCGACCGGATGGCCCACATCGACGAGCTCCAGGAGGAGATCGAGGCCATCACGACGACGAAGACCACCCAGGAGTGGATCGAGATCATCGACGCCGCCGGGGTGCCCTGCGGGCCGGTGCTCCGGTACGACGAGACGCTCCGCGACCCCCAGGTGGTGGAGCGCGGCATGATCGCCGAGGTCGAGCACCCGATCATCGGTCCGATGCGGACCATCGCCCCGCCGACGAAGTTCTCCGAGCTCGACTTCTCGGTGCGCGGGCCGGCCCCCTGGATCGGCCAGCACAACGCCGAGGTGCTCCGCGAGGTGGGCTACGACGACGACCAGATCGCCGACCTCACCGCCAAGGGCGTCCTCTACGACGCCCACCCCGAGCTGTCCACCAACCCCGAGCGTGCCGCCGCCGGCGTCGAGAGCAGAGAGGGCTGAACAGTGAGCCAGGACCTCATCGTCGAGAGGAACGGCGCCATCGCCACGGTGGTGCTCAACCGGCCTGCATCACACAACGCGATCAACATCGGCATGTACCGGGCGCTCCCGGACCTGGTCGCCCCGCTGGACGACGACCCCTCGGTCAAGGTGGTCGTCATCCGGGGTGCGGGGGAGAGGGCCTTCGCCTCCGGTGCGGACATCACCGAGTTCGAGGCCGAGCGCAGCGACGCCGCCAAGGCGAAGAACTACAACGAGAAGGTGGCGGCCGCCGAGCGCGCCATCGAGGGCCTGCGCAAGCCGACGATCGCGATGATCCACGGCTACTGCATCGGTGGTGGCGCCGGGCTGGCCCTGGCCTGCGACATCCGGTTCGCCGACACCCGGGCGAAGTTCGCGATCACCCCGGCGAAGCTCGGCCTCGTCTACAGCCTCGAGTCGACCAAGCGGGTGGTCGACCTCGTCGGACCGTCCAGGGCCAAGTGGATCCTGATGTCCGGCCTGCAGATCCAGGCGCAGCGGGCGCTGGAGCTGGGCCTGGTCGACGAGGTAGTACAGCCCGAGGAGCTGGAGTCGTACACCTACGACTTCGCCGAGGTGATCACCACCCGCGCCCAGTTCAGCGTCCGGGCCGGGAAGGAGATGGTGCGGCGGGTCGTCGCCGGCCAGGTGCGGGACGACGCCGAGACCGTCGAGCTGCGCAACTCCTCGTTCGACACCGAGGACTTCGCCGAGGGGGTCCGCTCGTTCCTCGAGAAGCGCCCGCCACGGTTCAGGTGGTCCTGATGACCGACGTCACGACCCACCCCGCCGTCGAGCGCGCCATCGCTGCCGCGGCGTCCCCCGCGCAGGAGTTCGGCAACTTCTTCCTCTCCCGCTTCCTGGGCCTGACGGTGACGTATGACGACGCCGAGCAGACCTGCACCGTCCGGCTGCCCTACGCCGCCTACCTCGGCAACCCGCAGGGGTCCGTCCACGGCGGGGTGATCGCCACCGTCATGGACATCTCGATGGGGCACCTGTGCCACCGGTACCTCTCCACCGCCATGACCGTGGAGATGGACCTCCGCTTCTTCCGTCCCCTCACCTCGGACGGCACCTGCACCGGGCGGCTGCTCAAGCCGGGTCGCCGCCTGGTCCACCTCGAGTCCCGCCTCACCGACGCCGAGGGACGCCTGGTCGCCCACGCCGTCGGCTCCTGGCACCGACTCGACGCCCTGGGACCCAGGGAGTGACGCCCCGCATGACCACAGCAGGACAGGCCGCACCGGCCGAACAAGAGATGGCAACGACGCCACACAGGAGGAACACCATGCGCTCGATCCGCTCACGGATGACCGCCGGCCTGGGCGGGGTCGCCCTCGCCCTCTCGCTGGCCGCCTGCGGCTCCAGCGGGAGCAACGCCGACGAGGCCGGCGAGTACCCCTCGCAGGACATGGACTGGACCATCGCCTTCGGGCCCGGCGGTGGCAACGACATCATGGCCCGGACGATGGTCGAGATCATCGAGCAGTACGACCTGTACCCGCACAACATCCGGCTGGAGAACCGCGAGGGCGGCTCCGGGGCCACCGGCTGGGGCTACCTGTTCAACCAGCGCGGGAGCGGCTACGGCATCTCGACGACGTCCGGCTCCTTCATCACCACCCCGCTCCAGGCGGACACCGGCTGGACCTACGAGGACTTCACCCCGGTCGGGCTGTTCGCCACCGACGACGCCTACTTCGTGGTGCCGGGCGACAGCGACTTCCAGACCTGGGAGGACTGGGTCGAGTACGCCCGCGGCCAGGACAGCGTCGTCGTCGGCGGGATCGGCACCGTGAACGTCGACTTCATCCTCCACGAGCTGCTCGCCGAGGCGGCGGGTTACGAGATCGAGTACGTGCCGTTCAACGAGGAGGGCCAGCTCCAGACCGCGCTCTTCTCCGGCTCGTTGGACGCCATGGTCTCCAACACCGGGTCGATCCTCGGCCAGATCGAGGCCGGGGAGGTGCGCCCGCTGCTGTTCACCGGCAAGGAGCGGCTCGACGTCCTCCCGGACGTCCCCACCGGGGAGGAGAAGGGGATCACGGACCTGCCCGCGATGCCCCGCGGGATGATCCTGCCGCCCGAGGCGCCGCAGGAGGCGCAGGACTGGTGGATCGAGACGATGAAGGAGGTCGTCGAGACCCCCGAGTGGCAGGAGTACATCGAGTCGAACTACCTGACCGAGAACATCCTCTGGGGTGAGGACTTCCAGAACTACCTCGGCGAGGTGGTCGACGAGTTCACCGAGATCCTCACCGAGGCCGGAGCGCTGTGATCACGGTGGCTCCCACGCCGACGAGGCGGCCACCTGCGGCGGAGGAGTCGAGCCTCCGCCGCAGGTGGCGGCCGACGGGTCGCACGGCCTTCTTCGGGGTGCTCCTGGTGGTCTTCCTCGGGTACACCGAGATGGCCTTCCAGCTGGAGTGGGTCACCCGGGCGGGACGGATCGGACCCGGCTTCTTCCCCCGCATCATCGGCGGGCTGGCCGTGGTCGTCACCCTCTGGGCCGTCGTCGACAGCCTGCGCTGCGAGGACACCGACGAGTCCGGCGTCCTCGAGGAGGACACCGGGGAAGGCGATCTCGGTCGTCACCCGGCCGCTCTCCTCGTCGCCGTGGCGGCGAGCGCGGTCCTCGTGCTCACCCTGACCTCGCTGGGCGCCATCCTCGCGTCCGCGGTCTTCCTCTTCGGGCTGCTGAGCTACCTGAACCGGGGCAGGTGGCTGGTCAACGTGGTGCTGAGCATCGCCGTCCCGGTGGGGTTGTACCTGCTGTTCCAGACCGCACTCAACGCCGGCCTGCCCTCCGGGCTGCTGCCGCGCTTCTGACCGGACCGTCACCGAGGAGGAGTCCGCGTGGACATCTTCAGCTCCCTGGCCGGCGGGATCGCTGCGATCCTCACGGTCCAGAACCTCCTGCTGCTCGCCGCGGGGGTCGCCGTCGGCATGATCGTCGGGGTCATGCCCGGGCTGGGCCCGTCGGCCGGCCTGGCGATCCTGCTGCCCCTCACCTTCGGCCTGGATCCCACCGGGGCGATCGTCATGCTCGCCGCCGTCTACTACGGCTCGATGTACGGCGGCACGATCACCTCGGTCCTGATCAACACCCCGGGTGAGTCGGCCACCGTGGCCAGCACCTTCGACGGCTACCCCCTGGCCCGGAAGGGCCGGGCCGGCCCCGCTCTGGTCATGGCCGCCGTCGCGTCGTTCGTCGCGGGCACGATCGGTGCGGTCCTCATCAGCTTCTTCGCCCCGGTGACGGCATCGGTGGCCCGGACCTTCGGTCCCCCGGAGCTGTTCCTCGTCGTGGTGGCCGGCCTGCTCACCCTCATCGTCATCATCGGGAAGAACCGGATGCTCGGCCTGTTGTCCGCCCTCATCGGGTTCGCCCTGGCGACGGTGGGCATCGACGTGGGCGTCGGCCAGCAGCGCTACACCTTCGGGTCGACGGAGCTGATCAACGGCATCGACTTCGTGCCGGTCGCGATCGGCCTGTTCGGCGTGGGGGAGATCCTGCACACCCTGTGGCGGGGAGGTCACCTGGAGCAGATCGGGTACCAGAAGGTGTCCATCCGGTCGCGCGCGTTCTGGCCCACGCGGGAGGACTACCGCGAGTCGACCGGCTCGATCCTGCGCGGCTCGTTCCTGGGGTTCTTCGTGGGGACCGCCCCCGGTGCCGGCGCGACCGTGGCGTCGCTGATGTCCTACAACCTCGAGAAGTCCGTGAGCAAGAAGCCGGAGACCTTCGGCAAGGGCGCCATGCCCGGCCTCACCGGTCCCGAGGCCGCCAACAACGGCGCCTCGGCGGGCGCCATGGTGCCGCTGCTGACCCTGGGTATCCCCGGCTCCGGTGCGACCGCGGTGCTCCTGGCCGGGTTCCTCATGTGGGGCCTGCAGCCGGGTCCGCTGCTGATGGACCAGAACCCCGACTTCGCCTGGGGCCTCATCGCCAGCATGTACCTGGGCAACATCATGCTGCTGCTCATCAACATCTTCATGATCCCGACGTTCGCCAGCGTCGCCCGCGTGCCGTTCCGCACCCTGGCTCCCATCGTCATCGTGCTCTGCACCCTGGGAACCTTCACGGTGCACGGCAGCATCCTCGAGGTCGGCATCATGCTCGCCTGCGGTGTGCTCGGGTTCTTCATGCGCCGCTACGGCATGTCCCCCGCGGCCATGGTCATCGCCCTGGTCCTCGGCCCGCTCGCCGAGGAGACGCTGCGTCAGACGATGGTGGTCTCCGGCGGCGACCTCACGATCTTCCTGCAGCGCACGACCTCGGTGTACCTCCTCGTCGCCATCGCACTCCTCCTGCTCGTCCCGGTGGCGGCACCGTGGATCAGGCAGATCGTGCTGGTGCGCGTCCGCAACCTGGGCGTGGCACGCCGCAGGCGTGAGCGGTTGCGCCGTCGTCAGGCCGCGCGTGGTCAGGGCCCGGCGGGAGGAGTGGCGGGCGAGCAGACCGGGGCCGGACCGGACCACGGTGCCCGCCCAGCGGCAGCTCTCGGGGCTCGTGTGGAACGGGGCGGGAACCAGCAGGAGGACCACGACGGTGACCCTGGCGGGAGCTCGTGAGCCCCGCAGCACCGGGCCCCCTGGCCGGGGTGCGGGTCCTCGACCTCAGCCGTGCGCTGGCCGGGCCCTACTGCACGATGATGCTGGCCGATGCCGGGGCGGACGTGGTGAAGGTGGAGCCGCCGGCGGGCGACGACAGCCGTGGCTGGCTGCCCACGGCGCACCGGGACGGTGCCGAGGAGTCCGCCTACTTCCTGTCGGCCAACCGGGGCAAGCGCTCCGTCCGGCTCGACCTGAAGACCGGGACGGGCCGGAAACGACTCCGGCACCTGGCCGCCCGTGCCGACGTCCTCGTGGAGAACTACCGGCCCGGGCTCCTGGACCGGCTCGGGCTGGGTCTCGACTCCCTGCGCCAGGACAACCAGCGCCTGGTGACGCTGTCCATCACCGGGTTCGGGGTCGGGGGGCCGGACGGGCACCGACCCGGGTTCGACCAGATCGTCCAGGCCGAGGCGGGACTGATGAGCCTCGTCGGCGACCCCGACGGCGAGCCGACCCGCGTGGGGCTGCCCATCGCCGACACCCTGGCCGGGATGTTCGGCGCCTACGGGGTGGTGCTGGCGCTGCGGGAACGGGACCGGACCGGACGCGGCGGCGCGGTCGACACCAGCCTGCTGGCCGCGGTGGTCGCGGTGCACACCTTCCACGGTGCGGGCTGGCTGACCGCGGGCGTCGAACCGCGGCGCACCGGCAACCGCCACCCGTCCATCTGCCCGTACGGCACCTACTCCTGCCGCGACGGGGACCTCGTCATCGCGGTCGGGTCGGAGTCCCTGTGGCGTCGTTTCGCCGAGGTCGTCGGGCTGGACCCGGACCGACCGGACCTGTCGACGAACGCCCGGCGGGTGGCCGCGGCCGACCGGGTTGAGAAGGAGATCACCGAGCTGCTCGCCGACCGGTCGGTCGAGGAGGTGCTGGCCGAGCTGCTCGGCGCGGGTGTGCCCGCCGGCCGGATCCGCTCCCTGCCCGAGGTGTACACCTGGGAGCAGGTGCGGCACCAGCAGCTCGTGCACGCGATGGAGCACCCGCTGCTCGGTCGCGTCGCGGTCCCCGGCTCGGCGCTGCGTCTGGACGGGATGCCGCTGGTCAGTGACCTCGCACCGCCCGTGCTCGGGGCGGACGACGAGCGCTGGGACCGACTGTGGACGGAGGAGGAGACCGCGTGAGGCGGAGGTACGCCGTCGTCGGCGGAGGCATCGTGGGCGCCGCCGTCGCCCACCGGCTGCTGGAGGTCGACGAGGACGCCGAGGTCACCATCCTGGAGAAGGAGCAGGCCCTCGCCGCACACCAGACCGGGCGCAACAGCGGGGTGGTGCACGCCGGGCTGTACTACACGCCCGGCTCGCTCAAGGCCCGCCTGTGCCGCCGGGGTGTGGGGATGCTGCGGGACTTCTGTGCCGAGCACTCGATCGCGTACCGGGAGATCGGCAAGGTCCTGGTCGCCCTCGACGCGGAGGAGGCGGCCCGCCTGGACGCGATCGCGGACCGCGCCCGGGCCAACGGCGTGCCCGGTGTGCGCCGGCTCGACGCCGCCGGGCTGAGGGAGATCGAGCCGCACGTGCGGGGAGTCGCCGGCCTGCACTCCCCGACCACCGCGATCGTGGACTTCCCCGCGGTGACCCGTCGGTTGGCCGAGCTGGTCGTCCGGCGGGGTGGGCGGGTGCGCCTCGGCACCGAGGTCACCGGTCTCCGGGAGACGGCCACCGGGGTGGTCGTCCGCACGAGCACCGGAGGAGAGGAGGCCGCCGAGGAGTTCGACCACGTGGTGCTCTGCGCCGGGCTGCACGTGGACCGCCTGGCCCGGCAGGTCGGCGCCGCCCCCGAGCCGCGCATCATGCCGTTCCGCGGTGAGTACCACGCGCTGCGGCCGGAGCGTCGCGACCTCGTCCGTGGGCTGGTCTACCCGGTGCCCGACCCTCGCTACCCGTTCCTCGGCGTCCACCTCACCCCGCGCGTGGACGGAGAGGTCCTCATCGGCCCCAACGCCGTGCTGGCCCTCGCCCGGGAAGGGTACGACTGGACGACCGTCTCGCCGCGCGACCTCGCCGAGACGATCGGCTGGCCGGGCTTCGCCACCTTCGCCCGGCGGCACTGGAGAACCGGGGTGAAGGAGATGGTGGGGTCGCTGAGCCGTCGCCGGTTCATCGCCGCGGCGCGGCGGTACGTCCCCGACCTCACGGTGCGGGACGTGGTCCGTGGGCCCAGCGGCATACGGGCCCAGGCGATGGACCGCGACGGCAGCCTCGTGGACGACTTCCGCATCGACCGCACGGCGCGGGTCACGGCGCTGCGGAACGCCCCGTCGCCCGCCGCCACGTCCAGCCTCGCGATCGCCGAGCACCTCGTCGGCGAGCTCACCGGGGTCGCGGGCAGCAGGGAGGAGCGCGCATGAGCACCACGCGGCGTCTGGAGCCCGGACTCTGGGTCATCCTCGCCACGCCGTTCACCCCCGCCGGGGATCCGGACCCGGACTCGCTCGTCCGCCAGGTCGACCTGGCACGGTCGGTGGGAGCCGACGGCGTGGTGGCCCTCGGCGTGTTCGGCGAGGCGGCCCACCTGTCGCTGGCGGAGCAGCGGACGGTTGCCGCCACGGTCGCGGAGGCGGCCGGCGAGCTGCCCCTCGTCCTCGGCGTCGCCGGACGCAGCACCCCGGTCGCCGTCGAGCAGGCCACCAACGCCCTCGAGGCCGCGGGCCGTCCCGCCAGGCTCATGGTGCAGATCAGCTCTCCGGAGACGGACACCGTGGTGCACCACCTGACCCGGGTGCACGAGGCCACCGGTGCCGGCATCGTCCTGCAGGACTACCCGGTGGCCAGCGGCGTGACCGTCCCGCCGGCACGCGTCGCCGAGATCGTGGCGCGGTGCCCGTTCGTCGTCGCGGTGAAGGCCGAGGCGCCGCCGACCCCCGAGGCCATCGAGGTGCTGACACGCACCACCGACGTGCCCGTCTTCGGCGGGCTCGGAGGCGTCGCCCTCGTCGACGAGCTGGCCGTGGGCGCGGCCGGGGCGATGACGGGCTTCAGCCACCCGGAGGGGTTGCGGGCCACCCTCGACGCGTTCACGGCAGGCGGCTTCCCGGCCGCTCGTGAGGCCTGGGCACCGTGGCTGCCGCTGGCCACGTTCGAGCAGCAGCCGGGCATCGCGCTGGCGATCCGCAAGGCGCTGCTCCACCGGCGGGGGATCCTCGCCCACCCCGGTGTGCGCCCGCCGGCGCGGGCACTCCCGGACAGCTTTGTCCCGCTGCTCGACCACCACCTGGCTGCTGCACCGACAGGAGGACGCTGATGGACCTCGGACTCACCGGACGGACCGCCGTCGTGCTCGGCTCCACGTCGGGGCTGGGCTGGGCCACGGCCCGGGCCCTGGCCGACGAGGGTGCCCACGTGGTCGTCGTCGGCCGCGACGGCGATCGTGCCCGCGCCCGGGCCGAGAGCCTCCCGTCCGCGATCGGCGTGGAGGCCGACCTCACCGACCCCGGGGCGCCGACGAAGATCGTCGCCGCGGCCGTCCAGGCGTTCGGGCACGTGGACGTCCTGGTGCTCAACGGTGGCGGGCCGAGGCCGGGAACGGCCACCGCCCTGACCCCCGAGGCCGTCGACGACGCCGTGGCCCTCCTGGTCCGGCCGCATGTCGCGATCGTGCAGGAGGTCCTGCCCGGCATGGTGGAGCGCGGGTGGGGGCGGATCGTGGCGATCGGCTCCAGCGGCGTGCAGCAGCCCCTCCCCAACCTGACCAGCTCCAACCTCGGCCGGGCTGCGCTCGCCGGGTACCTGAAGACGCTGGCCACCGAGGTGGCGGGGCACGGGGTCACCGTCAACATGGTGCTGCCGGGACGCATCGACACCGACCGTGTCGCGCAGCTGGACCGTGCCGCCGCCGAGCGCGCCGGGACGACGGTGGAGCAGGCGCGGGCGGCATCGGAGTCCACGATCCCGGTGGGTCGCTACGGGCGCCCCGAGGAGTTCGCCGCCGCGGTGACGTTCCTGGCCAGCGCGCGGGCGTCATACATCACCGGGGAGCAGCTCCGCTGCGACGGCGGCCTGGTCCGCTCCCACTGAGCCCGGTCACCCGCCGACCCACCGAGCACGAGAACACGTCGCGAAGGAGAAGCATGCGCCTGGCCACCATCCTCGAGAACGGTCGGGAGGTCGCCGTCCTCGTCGACCCCGCCCGCGGTGTCGTCCGCGCCGCGGACCTGGACCCGACCGCCACCGGCACGCTGCTCGACCTCATCCGGCAGGAGCGGGTGACCGGGCTCTCCGCCCTGGCCGACGCCGCCCCCGACGAGCTGTTCCAGGACCGGCAGGAGGTCACCTTCACGGCCCCCTACCGGCACCCGCGGCTCATCTGGGGGATCGGGCTCAACTACCGGGACCATGCCTCCGACCTGTCCGAGAGCGTTCCCGAGGAGCCCGCGTCCTTCATCAAGGGGGACCACACGGTCATCGGCCCGGGGGAGCCCATCCCGGTGCCACCACAGAGCGAGCGCACGACCAGCGAGGCCGAGATGGGGCTGGTCATCGGGCGGTACTGCCGCAACGTGACCGAGGAGGAGGCGCTCGACCACGTCCTGGGGGTGGTGCCGGTCCTGGACCAGACGGCCGAGGACATCCTGCAGCGCAACCCGCGCTTCCTCACCCGGTCCAAGAACTTCCCGGGCTTCTTCTCCTTCGGTCCCGAGATCGTGCCCCTCGAAGAGGCGGTCGCGGCGGCGGGGCGGTGGGAGGACATCGAGGTCTCGACGGTGGTCAACGACACGGAGAAGCGGACCAACACCGTCGGGTGGATGCGGTTCCCGCCGGCGTACCTGATCAGCTTCCACAGCGCGGTGATGCCGCTGTACCCCGGGGACATCATCTCGCCGGGGACCCCAGGGGCGATCCACGTGCGACCCGGGGACGTGGTCGAGTGCCGGATCCCGGGCGTGGGGACGCTGCGCAATCCCGTCGTCCGGGGTTGAGCACCGGACTGCGCCCTGTGCGCCCGGTGCGGACGCGGATCAGGTCGACCGGACGGGCCTGGCCGGCTCCGCGCGCGGCTGTGGACAAACAGCACCCGTGTCGGTGCGGCTTAGTACATTTGTGCTATGTCGGGGGACGGGCGACCGGGGGTACCCGGGGTAGGGGGCTCGCAGGAGCGTGAGCCGCTTCTGCCCGCCGAGGTGCTCGCCCGGGTGCAGGACCTGGTCGCGGAGCTCGGCGGGCACGCCGAGGACACCGAGTGGTGGCGGGCCTCGCGGTCGGAGCTGAGCGAGCTGCTGCAGGCGGCGGACGAGCTGCGCACGGCTGTGGAGCGACTCGGCTTCGCCATCACGGCCCAGGTGGCCGAGCAGGGGATCCACAACGAGGCCCAGCTGAGCCTGAGCGACTTCCTCGCCGCCCACGCGCCGTCGCTGACGCCCCGGGTCGCCGCGACGAACGCCAGGGTGGCGGACCGCGTGCGACAGCGGCGCAACGCCGTGGTCCGGGATGCCATCGCCGACGGGAGCCTGTCGGTGGAGCGGGCCGACGTGCTGCTGCGCAACCTCGGCCGGGTCGCACCGTTCATCGACAGTGAGACGTATGTCCGCCACGCCGAGCAGCTGCTGCCCCTGGCGCAGATGGGCGCGGACCGGGAGCTGCGCACGGCGGTGGAGCATCTCATCGCGCTGGCCACCCCGGAGCTGGAGATCGAACGGCTGGCCAAGGCCCAGGCCGACTCGTGCAAGGTCTTCGAGTCCTCGCTCGCCGGAGGGATGCGCCGGTTCATCGTCGAGGCCGATCCGGAGGGCGCCGCGACCCTCGATGCGATCTTCGCCTCACCGCTGACGAAGCCGGCGCCCGCCAACGGCGTCGAGGACGAGCGGTCGCCCGGTCGGCGTCGGTATGACGCCCTCATGACGGTCCTCGACCGCGGGATGTCCCACCCCGAGGGGGTGCCGACGACCTCGAAGCTGTCCCTCATGGTCACCGTCGATTTCGACCTCCTCCGCGACAGGGTGGGCCGGAGCGGACACGTGACCGGGACGCAGGGGACGACGTACCTCAGCGCCGGGACGCTGCGCCGCATGGCCTGCCAGGCCCAGATCCTCCCGGCCGTGTTCGGGGGTGACTCACAGCTACTGGACCTCGGACGCACCCGTCGCCTGGCCACGCCGGCGCAGCTGCGGGCGCTGCACCAGCGCGACCGTGGGTGCACCTTCCCGGGCTGCACGATGCCCGCGATGTGGACCGAGGCGCACCACGCCAACGCCTGGTGGAGCGAGGGCGGCCAGACCGACCTGCGGGACATGGCGTCGGTGTGCCGCCGGCACCACGGCTGGATCCACGCGTGGGACCCGGAGGTCACCATCACCGACACCCGGGTCATCTGGCACCTCGACCGGCTGCACGGCGACGGGGGTCGCTTCCGGCCCAGGCTCCACAGCGACACGGGCTCCGCTGACTCCGGGGACGACGCTGCCGCAGCGTGGTTCGCCGCGCTGGGTGGGCTGTGCGGGGCCGAGGACGACGGAGGACGGGTGTCCCGCCAGGGGCCGCCCCGGCGGCAGAGCGCGAGTCGCGAGGTCGCCGCGGCAGGCGGCACCGTCAGCGCGCCGGACGGGCTCCGGCGCCGCCTGATCGAGACCAGTCCGGCTCCTGCTGCCGCACCGTCACACCTGGTGCCGGGCTGGCCTCCGCGGTCGCTGCCGGCTCAGGTGGAGGAGCTCGACGCAGGAGGCCCCGCCCTGCGGGCTCGGGCCGAGCCAGGGACCCTGCCTTCGGCTCGCTGCCGCAGGCCGAGGCGGTCCGGGGGAGGCGCGAGGGACCCGTGATGAGGGTGTGGCGCGCGAGGTGCCGGGTCCGACACGCCACGTCCGAGGGTCATCAGGGGGTTCATGAGGGCCGATGCGTGCCCGGTGGAGGAGGGGCAGGGCAGATGCCAGGGAGTGTCCGTGGGGCCGTCTAGGATCGAGCCGATGTCCAGCCCGATCCCGCCTCCAGAGCAGAACTTCGTGCACCTGCACAACCACACGGAGTACTCGATGTTGGACGGGGCCGCCCGGATCGACGACATGTTCCGGACGGCGGCGGAGCTGGGCATGCCGGCCATCGCCACGACCGACCACGGGTACATCTTCGGTGCCTACGAGTTCTGGTCGACCGGCCGCAAGTACGGCGTCAAGCCGATCATCGGCCTCGAGGCCTACCTCACCCCGGGGACCCACCGCACCGACAAGAGCCGGGTGAAGTTCGCCGACGGCGGCCGGGACGACGTGTCCGGTGGTGGCGCGTACACGCACATGACGCTGCTGGCGCGCAACAACAACGGCATGCACAACCTGTTCCGCCTGGCCTCGCTGGCCTCCCTGGAGGGCTACTACTTCAAGCCCCGGATGGACCGCGAGCTGCTCTCCCAGTACGGCCAGGGGCTCATCGCGACCACGGGCTGCCCGTCCGGTGAGATCCAGACCCGCCTGCGGCTGGGCCAGTACGACAAGGCCCGCGAGGCCGCCGCCGAGTTCCGCGACATCTTCGGCGAGGGCAACTTCTACTGCGAGCTCATGGACCACGGGATCCCGATCGAGCGGCAGACCCGTCAGGACCTGCTCCGGCTCGCCAAGGACCTCAACCTCCCGCTCCTCGCCACCAACGACCTCCACTACACCCGTCGCGAGGACGCCAAGGCGCACGCCGCCCTGCTGTGCGTGCAGTCCGGGTCCACGCTGCAGGACCCCAACCGGTTCAAGTTCGACGGTGACGGCTACTACCTGAAGACCGCCGCGGAGATGCGCGAGATCTTCAGGGAGCTCCCCGAGGCCTGCGACAACACGCTGCTCGTCGCCGAGCGGTGCGAGGTCTCGTTCACCGAGGGGGAGGGGCGCTACATGCCCCGGTTCCCCTGTCCGCCGGGCGAGGACGAGTCGAGCTGGTTCGTCAAGGAGGTCGAGCGGGGCCTGCACCGGCGCTTCCCCGAGGGGATCCCGGACTACGCCCGCAAGCAGGCGGCATACGAGACCGAGGTCATCATCAACAAGGGCTACGCGGGGTACTTCCTCGTCGTCGCCGACTTCATCAACTGGGCCAAGCGTAACGGCATCCGCGTCGGACCGGGGCGTGGCTCCGGTGCAGGGTCGATGTGCGCCTACGCGATGGGCATCACCGACCTCGACCCGATCCCGCACGGCCTGATCTTCGAGCGGTTCCTCAACCCCGAGCGCATGTCGATGCCCGACTTCGACGTCGACTTCGACGACCGCCGGCGCCCGGAGGTCATCAAGTACGTCACGGAGAAGTACGGCGACGACCGGGTGGCCATGATCGTCACCTACGGCACGCTCAAGGCGAAGGCCGCGCTCAAGGACGCCGCCCGGGTCATGGGCTACCCGTTCGCCATGGGGGAGAAGCTCACCAAGGCGATGCCGCCCGCGGTCATGGGCAAGGACATCCCCCTGTCCGGCGTCATCGACAAGGAGCACCCGCGGTATGCCGAGGCCGCGGAGTTCCGCGAGCTGCTGGAGACCGACCCCGACGCCGCCCAGGTGTTCGAGACCGCCCGCGGCCTGGAGGGCCTGAAGCGCCAGTGGGGTGTGCACGCCGCCGGCGTCATCATGTCCAGCGAGCCGCTGCTGGACCTGATCCCGATCATGCGCCGGGAGCAGGACGGCCAGATCATCACCCAGTTCGACTACCCGACGTGCGAGGCGCTCGGGCTGGTCAAGATGGACTTCCTGGGCCTGCGCAACCTGACGATCCTCGACGACGCGATCCGCAACGTCGAGATGAACCGCGGCGAGACCATCGACCTGGACGAGCTCTCCCGGGACCTGTCCGACAAGAAGACCTACGAGCTGCTGCAGTCCGGCGAGACGCTGGGCGTGTTCCAGCTCGATGGCGGGCCGATGCGCCAGCTGCTCCGGCTCATGCAGCCGGACAACTTCGAGGACATCTCCGCCGTCATCGCGCTCTACCGGCCCGGGCCGATGGGCGCGAACAGCCACATCAACTACGCGCTCCGCAAGAACGGCAAGCAGGAGGTCAGCTACCTCCACCCGGAGCTGAAGGAAGCGCTCGAACCCATCCTGGGCACGACCTACGGGTTGATCGTGTACCAGGAGCAGGTCATGGAGATCGCCCAGAAGCTCGCGGGCTACACGCTGGGCAAGGCGGATCTGCTCCGGCGCGCGATGGGCAAGAAGAAGCGCGAGGTCCTCGACGCCGAGTTCGTCGCCTTCGAGCAGGGCATGCTCGACCGCGGCTTCTCCAAGGAGGCCGTCAAGACCCTCTGGGACGTGCTCGTCCCGTTCGCCGACTACGCGTTCAACAAGGCGCACTCCGCGGCATACGGGCTGGTGTCCTACTGGACCGCCTACCTCAAGGCGAACTACCCGGCCGAGTACATGGCGGCGCTGCTCACCAGCGTGCGCGACGACAAGGACAAGACGGCGCTCTACCTCAACGAGTGCCGCCGGATGCGCATCTCGGTGCTGCCGCCGGACGTCAACGAGTCGGTCGCCGACTTCGCCGCCGTCGGCACCGACATCCGGTTCGGCCTGGCGGCGATCCGCAACGTCGGGAGCAACGTCGTCGACGCGATCGTCCGGGCGCGCGAGGAGAAGGGGAAGTTCACCTCCTTCGAGGACTTCCTGCGCAAGTGCCCGGCGGTGGTGTGCAACAAGCGCACCGTGGAGTCGCTCATCAAGGCGGGGGCGTTTGACAGCCTCGGGCACACCCGGCAGGGCCTTGTCACCGTGCACGAGCGGTATGTCGAGGCGCTGGCCGAGGAGAAGAAGCAGGAGGCGATCGGCCAGGACAGCCTGTTCGGTGGCCTCGGCTTCGGCGACGACGGTGCTGGCGAGTCGGTGGGGCTGGTCGCGCTGCCGCCGATCCCCGACATCGAGTGGGACAAGCAGATCCTCCTCGCGTTCGAGCGGGAGATGCTCGGTCTCTACGTCTCCGACCACCCGCTCAACGGGATCGAGCACATCCTGTCCCAGTACGCCGACACCTCCGTGGCGTCCTGCCTCGCCGAGGACGGCCGCAGCGACGGTGACTTCGTCACCATCGCCGGGCTCATCACCAACCTGCAGCTCAAGCGCACCAAGAACGGCGACGCCTACGCGCGGGTCTCGGTGGAGGACATGGACGGCTCGATCGAGTGCGTCTTCTTCCCGAAGGCCTACCTCGCGGTGTCGACGATGCTGGCGCCGGACACCGTGTGCGTCATCAAGGGCCGGCTGAAGAAGGGCGAGGACGGCACCGAGATCATCGCGCAGGACCTCACCCTGCCGGAGATCAAGGAGGGGCCACGGGGCCCGGTGATCATCTCGATGCCCGTCGTCCGCGTCACCGACGGCTTGGCCCAGCAGCTGCGCAGCGTGCTCGAGACGCACCCAGGCGCCACCGAGGTCCACGTCAAGCTGCACCAGCCGGGCCGGACGGTCGTGATGAAGCTGGACGACTCGCTGCGGGTGACCGCCTCGCCCGAGCTGTTCGGCGACCTCAAGGCGCTGCTCGGTCCCGCAGCGGTCAGCAGCTGAGCCCGACGACGCGCCGGGTACCGGTGGACGAGGACGAGCGGGCGGGTGAGCCTGGCGGGGTGCCCCAGGACGATCTGCCGCGTGACGACCTCGCCGAGGAGGCGTTGGGTGACGGGAGTGACGATGAGGGGCTGGAGCCACTCGAGGGCGAGCTCGATGACGTGGGGGAGGGCGGCGACCCGGACGACGACACCAACCCGGGCGAGGACTCCAACCCCGACGAGGAATTCGACCTGGACGAGGACAGCGACGCGGACACCGACCCGGACGGCTGGGAGGGGCTGACCGAGGACCTGCCCGATGCGGAGGACCTCGAGCTCGAGGAGGCCGCCGACGTGCCCGCCGGGTGGTGGCGTCCGACGTGGGCCCTGGTGATGGCGTTGTCGTTCGCGACGCTGCAGGTGCTCGGGGTCGTCGTCGGTCTCGGCACGGTCGTCTTCGACCTCGTCCACGACAACCCCGCCCTCGACGGGGTCCTCGCCCGGGTCGGCGTCTACCTCATCGTCGTCTTCACGCTCACGGCGCTGGCGTGGGCGTCCTACCTGGCCCGGCCGAGGCTCCGCCGTTTCGTCTTGGCGGCGCTCTGCATGGTCGCCGTACCGGCGGCCGGCTACCTCGTACTACGCCTCATCAACGGGTAGCCATCACGGGTCGCCGGTAGCGGCGCCGGGCATGTCCCGGCTGAGCCTGCTCAGGTGGCTGGCGCCAGCACCTCGATGCGGTTGCCGAAGCCGTCCCGGCAGTGGAAGCGCTGGTACCCCTCGAACGTCGTCCGCTCGGCCCAGGACACCTCGTAGCCAGCGCGCTCGACCCGGTGGGCGAGCGCCTCGAGCTCCGCGACGCTGTCCAGCTGGACGGCCGGGTGCGCCTTCCCGGCGGGCCGGAACGGGTCCTCGACGCCGAGGTGGATCTCGACCGTGACCGTGCCGTCCACCGCCAGGTGCCGGAACCAGCAACCGCCCCGTCCGGCCAGGGCTGCCGGTTTCGGCACCTCGGTCAGCCCGAGCGCGGAGGAGTAGAAACGGCGGGCCTCGTCCTCGCCGTCCCGCGGCATCGAGATCTGGACGTGGTGGAGTCGCACGAGAGCCTCCTCGGTTATCTCGACATCAAGATAACTGAGGAGATGACTCGACGGACGGATGGGTGTGGGTCCGGGTGCAGACGGATCAGGGACGCTCCGTGTTCTCGATGGCCTCGGTGAGGTGTCGCTCCCAGCCCTCCCCGACCGGCCAGCCGGAGACGTAGAGCCAGGTCGCCCCGGCGTCGGCGTACTCCTGCGCCGGCACGCCGCGCTTCCACCCGACGATGACGTCCCAGCCCTCTCGGGTCTCCTCGCCGTCGCTGGTCAGGTAGGCCGCCAGCTCCTCGGGTGAGAGGTTGTCACGCTGGCCGATGGGTGCCACGCCGTCCCAGCGTCGGGCCCGGGCCAGCGGTTTGCGGTGCGGCACCACTCCGGCGACCCAGATGGGCGGTCGCGGCTGCTGCACCGGCCGGGGCCGGAAGTCGGCGCGGATCCGGTAGTGCTCGCCCCGGTGGTCGACCGGGCCCCGGAGGAGCCCGTCGATCACCTCCAGCCCCTCGTCGAGCATGGCCGCCCGCACCCGGCGGTCTGCCTCCTCGCCGAGATCGGCGAAGTCCCGCTCCGTCGGCTCGCCCAGGCCGACACCGAGCACTGCTCGGCCCCCACTGAGGTGGTCGAGCGTGACGAGCTGCTTGGCCACGACATACGGGCGTCTCCGGGAGAGCGGGGTGACCAGCGTGCCGAGCAGGACCCGCTCGGTCACCTGCGCCATGGCGCCGAGGGTGACCCACGGGTCCAGCGTGCGGGTGCCCTCGAGGAACTGGACGTGGTCCCACAGGAGGACCCCGTCCCAGCCGTTGGCCTCGGCGCGGCGGGCCCAGTCGATGACGGTCGCGGCGTCGGTGAACGGAGGGATGCTCACGGCGTACCTCATCCTCCTGACGGTAGTCACGGGCACCGACAGGCACGGCTCGAGGCGCGGCGGGGTGTCCGGGCGACGTGGGGGGCGTCGGGACGAGGCGCTCGGTGGCGTGGGGAGCGACGGGACGAGGCGCTCGGTGGAGTGGTGGGGCGTCGGGACGGGGTGTTCGGTGGGTGGTGGGGGCCCGGGTAGCGTTGCGGGCGTGAACGAGACGATCCCGACGCCCCCTGTCGCCGCCAAGGTCGAGCACGTCCGCGAGCACCACGGTGAGCGGGTCATCGACCCCTACGAGTGGCTGCGCGACAAGTCCGACCCCAAGGTCATCGAGCACCTGGAGGCGGAGAACGCCTACACCGAGGCGATGACGGCGCACCTGAAGCCGCTGACCGAGGCGATCTTCACCGAGATCAAGAGCCGGGTGCAGGAGACCGACCTCTCGGTGCCGGTGCGGCACAAGGACTGGTGGTACTACTCGCGGACCGTCGAGGGCCTGCAGTACGGCATCCACGCGCGGGTCGCCGTCGCCGACAGCCCGGAGCGGCCGAGCCTCGAGGGCGGCGCCGCGCCCGAGCACGAGCAGGTGCTCCTGGACGGCAATGTCGAGGCCGAGGGGCAGGAGTTCTTCTCCCTCGGCGCCTTCGAGATCTCGACGGCGGGGGACAAGCTGGCCTACGCCGTGGACACCTCCGGCGACGAGCGGTTCGACCTCGTCGTCAAGGACCTCACGACGGGGGAGAAGATCGACACCTCCGTCACCGGCATCGGCTACGGCGTCGCCTGGGCGCTCGACGGGCAGCACCTGTTCTACACGCGGGTCGACGAGGCGTGGCGGCCGTACCAGGTCTGGCGGCACGTCATCGGCACCGACCCGGCGCAGGACGTCCTCGTCTTCCAGGAGGACGACGAGCGGTTCTGGATGGGCCTGGACACCTCCCGCGACGAGCGGCACATCGTCATCGGCATCGGCAGCAAGAACACCACCGAGTTCCGGCTGCTCCCCGCCGACGACCCGACCGGTGAGTTCCGCGTCGTGGCCCCGCGCGAGGAGGGCGTGGAGTATGACGTGGAGCCGGCGGGCGACACCCTCTGGATCGTGCACAACCGCGCGCACAAGGAGGCCGAGCTGGCCCGGGCGCCGCTCGACTCCACCAGCCCGGCGGACTGGGAGACGGTCGTCCCCGCCCAGGACGGCGTGCGCCTCCTCGGCGTCGACGCCTTCGCCTCCCACCTGGCGCTGAGCCTCCGCCGGGACGGGCTCGCCCAGGTCGAGGTGCTGCCGCTCGACCCCTCCAGCGGGACCGGCGTCGGAGCCGGCTTCGCGGTCCCGGCCGACGAGGTCGTCTACACGGTGCACACGGGTGCCAACCCGTCATACGAGACGGACACCCTGCAGGTGGTCATCGAGTCGCTGGTCACCCCGCGCTCGGTCTACGACGTCGACGTCCGCACCGGCGAGAAGACCCTGCTCAAGCGCCAGCCGGTGCTGGGCGGCTACGACCCGGCCGACTACGTGCAGCACCGGCTGTGGGCCACCGCGCAGGACGGGACGAGGGTCCCGATCTCGCTGGTCGCCCGCAAGGACGTCACCAACGACGGCACCGCGCCGGGGCTGCTCTACGGCTACGGCTCCTACGAGATCTCCATCGACCCGACGTTCTCGGTCTCCCGGCTGTCCTACCTCGACCGCGGCATCGTCTACGCCATCGCGCACGTCCGCGGCGGCGGCGAGATGGGCCGCCGCTGGTACGAGCACGGCCGGATGGAGCACAAGGTCAACACCTTCACCGACTTCATCGCCTGCGCCGACCACCTCGTCGAGACCGGCTGGGTGGCACCGGACCGGCTGGCCGCGGAGGGCCGGTCTGCCGGCGGGCTGCTCATCGGTGCGGTGGTCAACCTGGCGCCGGAGCGGTTCCGCGCGGTCCACGCCGGCGTGCCGTTCGTCGACGCGCTGACCACGATCCTCGACCCCAGCCTGCCGCTGACGGTCGGCGAGTGGGAGGAGTGGGGCAACCCGCTGGAGTCGCGCGAGATCTACGAGCTCATGCGCTCCTACACCCCCTACGAGAACATCCGCCCGGTCGAGTACCCCGCGATCCTGGCGACCACGAGCCTCAACGACACGCGGGTGTACTACGTCGAGCCGGCCAAGTGGGTGGCGCGCCTGCGGGAGACGGTCACCAACGACCCGGTGAAGCGCCCGATCCTGCTCAAGACCGAGATGGTCGCCGGCCACGGCGGCAAGACCGGACGGTATGACGCGTGGCGCCAGGCGGCGTTCGAGATCGCCTTCATCGTCGATCAGCTGGGCGCGGCCGAGAACCCCTCGGCACCGCGGCCCGGAACGTCGTAGGGTCAAGGCACCCCCACGAGTGAGGAGGACCCGATGGATCTGCTGACCCGTGCCGACTTCGAGTCGCTGGTGGAGAGCCGTGAGGGCGTGACCCACGTCTCGGTCTTCATGCCCACCCAGCGCGGGGGGCGTGAGGCGGAGGCGGACCGCCTTCGCTGGAAGAACCTCCTCGCCGCGGTCGAGTCGGCCCTGCTCGAGGAGGGCAGACCCCGTCACGAGGTGGCCAGGATCCTCCAGCCGGCCTGGGACCTGCACGGCGACGCGCGGGCCTGGAACGCCATGGCGGACGGGCTGGCCTGCTGGCTGCGGGACGGTCAGATGCAGAGCTACCGGGTGCCGATCGAGCTGCCCGAGCTGGCGGCCGTCGGTCAGCGCTTCATCATCGGGCCGGCGCTGCCGCTGCTCACCGACCAGACCTTCATCGTGCTGGCCCTGAGCCAGAAGAAGGTCCGGGTGCTCCGGGGCAGCCGCACCCGGGTGGGCGAGCTCGACCTGCCTGACGTGCCCCGCGCCTTCGAGGAGGTCTTCGAGCCGGACGGTCCCCGCTCGGACACCGTGCCCCGCCCGACGGCCGGGCGCGGCGGCGCCGGCGGGACCTTCCCCTACGGCAGCGGTGCGGACGACAACGTCCACAAGGAGGAGGTGACCGAGTTCTTCCGCGCGGTCGCCGACGGGGTCCACAGGTACATCTCGCACCGCACCCTGCCGATGGTCCTCGCGGGCCTGCCGGAGTGGGTGGCGGTCTACCGCGACGTCAACCGCTACCCGCACGTGCTCGACCAGGCGGTCGAGCGCAACCCCGACGACCTCACCGACGAGCAGCTCCGGTCCGCGGCCTGGGAGCTGGTCGAGCAGCGGCTGGCCGCCGAGGCGCGGGTGCTGCTCGACCGCCTCGGGGAGCAGCGCGGCCGCGGCGGCGGGGCGGTGGGTGCCGAGCAGGTGCTCAAGGCCGCCCAGGAGGCCCGGGTCGACACGATGCTGGTGACCCCGGAGGGCTGCTGGCGCGGCGGCAACGGGGTGGTGCACCTCGGCGGGCTGGCCGAGGACCCGTGCGCGCTGATCGACGAGGCCGCGATGGCCACGCTGCGCACCGGCGGTGCGGTCCGCGTGGTCGACGAGCTCCCGGAGGGCGCGCTGGCGGCCGCGGTGCTGCGGTACTGACCGGTGGACTGCCGGTTCTGCGGCATCATCGCCGGTGACGAGCCGGCCGCGGTGGTCCTGGACACGCCCGAGGTCGTGGCGTTCCTGGACCACCGCCCCGTGTTCAAGGGACACGTCCTCGTCTGCCCTCGGGAGCACGTGGTGACCCTCCCGGACCTGCCGGACGAGCTGATCGCCCCGCTGTTCAGGGCGGTGCGGTTGCTCGCCGACCGGGTGCGCCCGGCCTTCGGCGCCCAGGGGTCGTTCGTGGCGGTGAACAACACGGTGAGCCAGTCGGTCGCCCACCTGCACGTGCACGTGGTGCCGCGCACCAAGGGCGACGGGCTGCGCGGGTTCTTCTGGCCGCGGCGCAGGTACGCCGAGGGGGAGATGGCCGAGTACGCCGCGCGGTTGCGCGCGGCGCTGGCCGCCGGCTCCTAGTCGGCGACCGCCGGCTCCTGGTCGGCGACCGCCGGCTCCTGGTCGGCGACCGCCGGCTCCTGGTCGGCGACCGCAGATTCCCGGTCCGGGACCGCCGTCTCCCCTGCCGCGGTGACCTCGACGGTGTCACCCACCCGCACGGTGCCGGGCTCGGCCACCCCGCACACCAGGCCCAGGGTCGAGGTGCCCCGGGCGTCGAGCAGGGCGCGCACGGCACCCCAATCCTTCTCGCCGGAGTCGGGGTCGTGGTCCGGGATGGTGCACCGGCCCAGGGGCTCCGCGTCGCGGAGGACGACCTCGCCGACCCGGATCCGGTGGCCGGCCCAGCCGTCCTCGGCGTAGGCCTCGACCCCGTCGACCTCGATGAGCATCCGGTACCGCCGGGACGCGGTGCGCTCGCCGTCCGGCGGCGGCTCGGCCAGCATCGAGGCCCGGCTGATGAGCGACACCGGGCCCTCGTCCCAGCCCAGCCCGTCACGGTCCAGCAGGACCAGGGAGAGCGGCTCCCCGGCATACGCCGCCAGGGCCTCGGCGAAGGGCCCGAGCACCACCCGGCCCGGCCGGTCCCGGCCGTACAGGCGCGCCGAGACACCCGACCCGAGCTCGTCGAGCCCTCCGGCCACCCGCTGCCCGTCCGGGAAGGTCAGCGCCAGCGTGCCGGCCGACAGGTCGAGCTCCGGTACCACCGTGGAGAGGCGCGGGTGACGGCGCAGCGTGACCACGGCGCCGCGCTCGTCGAGAAGGTAGAGGCGCCGGTCCTCGGGCACCCCGTCAGGGCCGATGCGGACCCGGTCGACGTCGACGACGGCCAGGCCCTTGACGGGGGCGATGCTCAGTCGGGTCACACGCGCGGTCACCCCGGCAGCGTGCCACACGGCGCTGACCGCCCCCTCCGTGACCCTGGAACCGACGCGCCGACCGTTCCTAGATTTGGGTCGTGGGTGGATCAACGAAGAAGCTGCTGCCATTGGTCGGTGCCGCCGTGTTGCTGGCGACCGTCCCCGTGGTCCCGGCCACCGCGGCACCGCCGGGCACGATCGACTACGTCGCCCTCGGGGACTCCTACGCCGCGGGCTCGGGGGCCAGCGACCCGTCCCTGGCCTACCCGGTGCTGGTGGACGGGCGGATGCGGATCGACCTCACCGACTTCGCCGCGGTCCCGGGCGCCACCACGGTCTCGCTGCTCGAGCAGCAGCTGTGGGCCCTGGACGGTGACGCCGACCTGGTCACGCTGCAGATCGGTGGCAACGACATCGGGTGGTCCACGGCGGTCGTCGCGTGCCTGGCGTCGTCGGACGAGGCCTGCAGCGCGGCCATCCAGACCACCCGTGGGCTCATCACGGCCGTTCTGCCGGGTCTGCTCGACGCCGTCTACACCGAGGTGCGGGAGCGCGAGCCCGACGCGCACGTCGTCGTCCTCGGCTACCCGAGGCTGTTCTCGCCCGAGGTCGGTGGTGCGCTGTTGAACGCCTCGGTCGCCGAGCAGGAGGAGATGAACGCGGGGGCGGACCTGCTCAACGCGGTCATCGCGGAGCGCGCCGCCGCGCACGGCTTCGAGTTCGTCGACGTGACCAGGCGGTTCACCGGGCACGGGGCCAACGCCGACGACCCGTGGCTGCACGCGCTCACCGGGGTCCCGTTCCACCCGAACGACGCCGGCTACGACGCGTATGCGGCCGCCCTCACCGCGGCGGTGAAGCCGGGCCAGTTGCGGCGTTGAGGCCGGGACGGCCGTCGCACCGCTGAGCCGCCGCGTCGCGGCGTCGGCCCAACGCCTTGGTGCACCAGCGGCATACGCAGTTCTGCGTATGTGGCTGTACTTCTCCAGTGCCAGGGCGGCCTCGGCCACGGACGCGCCGGGTGACCACGACATCTACGCCGCGAAGCGGCAGGGCCAGCGCTACGGCAAGCCTGGCCTGGTCCGGGGCGTCAACACCGCGTTCCAGGACGGTCAGCCGAACGTCAGCAGGAACGGGCGCGAGCTGTACTTCTACAGCAACCGGCCGGGGACCATCGGCGAGGCGGACATCTACGTGGCGACCCGGAAGAACACCAAGGCCGCGTGGTCCACGCCCAGGAACCTGGGCCCCAAGGTGAACAGCAAGGTCGCCGAGACCCGGCCGTCGCTGTCCTGGGACGGCAGGACGCTGTACTTCGGGACGACCCGCGAGGGCTCCTCGGACATCTACGTCACCCAGCGGTCGGGGAGGTAGCCACTCGGCAGGAGATGGCGGGGAGGGACGACGTCGGGGAGAGATGACGTCGGCACCGCGGGCTCAGCCCGCGGTGCCGGCGTCGCCGAACGCGGCGGCCACGGCGCCGGTGCGGCTCAGCACGCCGAGCCGCAGGTAGCTGTGCTCGAGGTGCTTGCGCACCGTCCCCTCCCGGATGCCGAGAGCCCGGCCGATCTCCCGGGTGGTCAGTCCCCGGGCGACGAACCGGAGGATCTCCCGCTGCCGGCCGGTCAGGGTGGCCGTGATGACCGAGGGCCGCGGCTTCTCCAACGCCAGGGCCAGGCGGGAGCTCGGCTGGGAGCTGCGCTACCCGAGCTGGCGGGTCGGCTTCAAGGAGGAGCTTGCGTGACGAGGACCGAGCAGTTCGAGCAGCTGCGCCCGCTGCTGTTCTCCATCGCCTACCGGATGCTGGGGAGCGTCACCGAGGCCGAGGACGCGGTCCAGGAGACCTGGGTGCGCTACCAGACGCTCGGGGAGGACCCGAACTCCCCCAAGGCGTTCCTCTCGGCGGTGGTGACCCGGACCTCGATCGACGTGCTGCGGTCGGCCCGGGTGCAGCGGGAGCAGTACGTCGGCCGGTGGTTCCCCGAGCCCCTGCTCGAGGACCCGTATGACGACCCGGCCCGGTCCGCGGAGCTCGCGGACTCGGTCTCGACGGCCGCGCTGCTGCTGCTCGAACGGCTCACCCCGCTGGAGCGGGCGGTGTTCGTGCTGCGGGAGGTCTTCGGGTTCGACTTCGCGGAGGTCGCCGCGACCGTCGGCCGGTCCGAGGCGGCCTACCGCCAGCTGGCGACCCGGGCCCGGCGGCACATGAGCGAGGGGCGGCCCCGGTTCGAGGCCGACCGGCGCGAGCGGGAGGAGCTGTCGACCCGGTTCTTCGAGGCCCTCCGTGCCGGCGACGTCGACGGCCTGCGCGAGCTGCTCACCGCGGACGCGGCGGTCATCGCCGACAGCGGCGGCAAGGCGCCGCAGTGGGGCCGGGGCGTCTTCGGTGTGGACAAGGTGGTCCGGCTGCTCGCCTCGCTCATGCCCCTGTTCAACCAGGCCGGTGGTCGGGTGGAGCCGCACGAGATCAACGGCCAGCCCGGCGCGATCATCCGGGACCGCGACGGGAACGTGGTCAACACCTGGACCCTGGACATCGTCGACGGACGGGTCCAGACCATCCGCGCGGTGCTCAACCCGGACAAGCTGGCCCACCTCGGCCCGGTCGCCGACTCCTACGCGTTCCTCCGCGAGCTGGGCGCGCTGCGCCACCCGCCCGGGGGAGCGGACCTCACCAGCTAGCCCGCGGCATACGGTGCGGACCCTCAGGAGGCGAGCAGGTCGGTGCGGCCGGTGCGCTCGGCCAGGAGGCGCGGCGAGGGGTCGCCCAGGTCGGGCCGGGCCCCGTGGGCGAGGAGGGTGCGCACCGCCTCCCGGCTGCCGCCGAGGACGGCGTGCCCGAGCGGGGTGAGCCCCAGGTTGCAGAGCCGGTTGGGGTCGGCGCCGAGCTCGAGCAGGACCGCGATGACCTCGCACCGCCCGTGGGCGGCGGCGACCATGAGCGGGGTCACGCCGTCGGGGTCGGTCAGGTCGGGGTCGAACGACCGGGAGGTGATGACCTCGCGGAGCCGGTCGGCATGGCCGGCGCGGGCCAGGTCCAGGCACTCCCGGACGTGCGGCGGCACGGGCGGGCGCGGTGTCCGCGGCGAGGCGGCTGCCGGCGTCACCGGCATGTCCTCGATCACCCGGCGGGCGCGCAGCCACCCCCGGACGAGGAGGACCAGCAGCACGACGCCGAAGACGACGGCGAGCGCCACGAAGGTGCCGTCCGAGCTCCCCTGCTGGCCCGGGACGTCGAAGGTCACGATGACGCTTCTCCCGCTCGTCGTCCGGCCGGAGCGGACATGAACCGGCCGTTGGCCCACGTTACGGCACCGTGGCGGGCGTCCCCGCACGTCCCCCCGGTGCCGCGCCGCCGGTGTTGCCGACGCCACACGGCCGGGCGCACACGTCGCCGGAGAAGCACGAGAGCGGGCCCCGTGGCGGGGCCCGCTCTCGTGGACGGGCAGGTCGGACCGGTCACCCGACCCGGACGTGCAGGGTGTCCGTCAGATGTCGAAGTAGAGCTCGAACTCGTGCGGGTGCGGCCGCAGGCGGATCGGGTCGACCTCGTTCTTGCGCTTGTAGTCGATCCAGGTCGCGATGAGCTCCTCGGTGAACACGTCGCCCTCGGTGAGGAAGGCGTGGTCGGCCTCGAGGTGGTCGAGCACCTCCGGCAGGGAGGCCGGGACCTTGTCGATGTTCGCGGCCTCCTCCGGCGGCAGCTCGTAGAGGTCCTTGTCGACCGGCTCCGGCGGCTCGATGCGGTTCTTGATGCCGTCCAGGCCGGCCATGAGCTGCGCGGCGAAGGACAGGTACGGGTTGGACGACGGGTCCGGCACCCGGAACTCGACGCGCTTGGCCTTCGGCGAGGTCCCGGTGATCGGGATGCGCACGCAGGCGGACCGGTTGCGGGCGGAGTAGACCAGGTTGACCGGTGCCTCGAAGCCCGGGACCAGGCGGTGGTAGGAGTTCATCGACGGGTTGGTGAACGCCAGCAGCGACGGGGCGTGGCGCAGCAGGCCGCCGATGTACCAGCGGGCGACGTCGGACAGGCCGCCGTAGCCGGACTCGTCGTAGAACAGCGGCTCGCCGTCCTTCCACAGGGACTGGTGGGTGTGCATGCCGGAGCCGTTGTCACCGAAGATCGGCTTGGGCATGAAGGTCGCGGTCTTGCCGGCCGCCCAGGCGGTGTTCTTGATGATGTACTTGAACTTCATCATGTCGTCGCCGGCCTGCAGCAGGGTGTTGAACTTGTAGTTGATCTCCTGCTGCCCGGCGGTGCCGACCTCGTGGTGGGCGCGCTCGACCTCGATGCCGACCTTGGCCAGGTTGAGCACCATCTGGTCGCGGATGTCGGCGAAGTGGTCGACCGGCGGCACCGGGAAGTAGCCGCCCTTGTACCGGGGCTTGTAGCCGCGGTTGCCGCCCTCCTCGGCGCGACCGCTGTTCCACGCGGCCTCGATGGAGTCGATGAAGTAGTACGAGCCGGACGCCTTGGTCTCGAAGCGGATGTCGTCGAAGACGTAGAACTCCGCCTCGGCGCCGAAGTAGGCGGTGTCGGCGATCCCGGTGGACCGGAGGTACTCCTCGGCCCGGGCGGCGATCTGCCGCGGGTCGCGCTCGTAGGGCTCGTCGGTGAACGGGTCGACGATCGAGAAGTTCATCACCAGCGTCTTCTCGACCCGGAACGGGTCGATGAACGCGCTGCGCGGGTCGGGGATGAGCTTCATGTCCGACTCGTGGATCGCCTGGAAACCGCGGATCGAGGAGCCGTCGAACATCGCGCCGGTGGTGAACGTCTCCGCGTCGATGGTCTGGGCCGGCACGTTGAAGTGCTGCATGACGCCGGGCAGGTCACAGAACCGCACGTCGACGAACTTGACGTCCTCGTCCTTGATGAAGGCGAGGACCTCCTCTGCGCTGGTGAACATCAGGCCTCCTGTGGATCGGTGCAGGCGTGGGCGCCACGCCGGGGTGAACGCTACGACGCGCGGGTTTCCCGAGGGTGACCCGCGTGTTTCAGCCGTGTTACGCGCGGCTACGCTGCCCCGGTGAGTGCTCAGCCAGGCTATCCGGGTGCGCGCCTGTCGCTCCCGGAGAAGGGTCCGGGGTCGGTCGCCACGTTCGGCCGCCGCCTGGTCGCCATCCTCGTCGACTGGCTGCTGTGCCAGCTCATCGCGTATGGCGTGTGGCACGTGGAGTGGGGGGCCACCGGTGGGGAGTCGTTCGTCCCGCTGGCGATCTTCGCCGTGGAGAACCTGGTCCTGGTGTCCACGCTGGGCACCACGGTCGGGCACCGGTTGCTCGGGCTGCAGGTCCTGCGCCTGCTGCCGGTCCCGGTCGACACCCCGGCGGGCCGGACCCGGGTGGTGGGCCCGCCGGGCTTCCGTGCCGGCCTGATCCGCACCGTCCTGCTGTGTCTCGTCGTCCCGGCACTGATCCCCGACGCGGACAACCGGGGCCTGCACGACCGCGCCGCCGGGACCGTCATCCTGCGGGCCCGCTGACGACCCGGACCTGGGCCGCCGGGGCTCAGGTGCGGGCGATGATCAGGTAGCCCAGGTAGAGCAGGTACGCCACGACGAAGGTGGTGCCCTCGACCCGGGTCAACCGGTGCCCCCGGCGGAAGATCGGGATGCACGCCAGCGCCAGGGCGGTCATCAGGACGAGGTCGACCTGGCGCACCGGCTCGGGAACCTCCATCCCGTCCGGGGAGACGACCATGGTCACCCCCAGGATGATGAGGATGTTGTAGACGCTGGAACCGAGCAGGTTCCCCACGGCGATCGAGCGGTCCCCGCGGATCGTGGAGACGATGACGGTCACCAGCTCCGGCGCCGAGGTCCCGATCGCGATGACGGTGAGGCCGATGAGCGCCTCACTCACCCCGAGGGCACGGGCGGCCTGGATCGCCCCGTCGACGAGCAGGTCACCCCCGACGACGATCACCACGATGCCGACGACCAGCTCGGCCGCGTCCCGCCAGGGACCGCCCGGACGCTCCCGGAGGTCGATCCCGGGGGTGGCGATGTCCGCCGTGACGCGGTGTCTCTCCAGCCGGCTGGTCCTGATGACCACGACGGTGTAGAGCACCGCCGCGGTGACGAGGACCAGTCCCTCCCAGCGGACCAGGTGGCCGTCGATCGCCATGACGAACAGGGCCGTGGCGGCGATCCCGATCCAAGGAAGGTCGAAGCGCACCGTCCTGGACTCCACCACGACGGGGCGGATCGCCGCGCTCAGTCCGAGGATGAGCGCGATGTTGACGAGGTTGGTGCCGACGATGTTGCCGACCGCGAGGGCGGAGCTGCCCCGGTAGGCGGCGTCGATGCCGACGACGAGCTCGGGTGCGCTCGTCCCGATGGCCACGACGGTGAGACCGATGACGAGCGGGGAGACGCCCAGGCGTGCGGCGAGCCGGCTGCCCCCACGCACCATGACCTCGGCTCCGCCGACCAGCAGGACCAGACCGAGGGCCATGAGCAGGGCACTCGCCACGCGCCCAGCCTAGGGGGAGGGTTCGGGAGCCCCACCAGGGACCTTCGTCACCCGCACCAGGTCAGGAGGCCGTCCCCGCGCTGGTGCCGGGGTCCTGGGGTGGCGTCAGCCGACGGTGCGTCGGGGTCAGCGCCCGCGCAGGGCGCGGCGGTCCATCCGGACCCGGCGGGGGTCGATCCCCGGGGGGATCGGCGGCTTGGTCGCGCCCAGCGACTTCAGCCGCTGGTGGACGACGATCGCCTCCTGCTTGGTGATCTTCCTGGGCAGCTTGCGCATCGTCCTGGTCAGCTGGCGCAGCCGCAGCTCGCCCTCGCCCTGCCCGATCCGCAGCAGGTGGACCGGGATCTCCTCACCGGCCACGCGGGCGACCTTGCGGCGCTCGGACTGGGCCAGCCGCTGCGCGGGGCCCTTGGGCCCCTCGGTGATGAGGACGACGCCGGGCCGCCCGACCGCGCGGAAGACCATCGCCGCGTTGTGCAGGTCGCGCATGCCGCGCACCTTGCCGCCGGCCTCGGCGGCGACGGGCTCCTGGTCGTAGTACCAGCCGCGGCGCAGCGACCCGAGCACCGCACCGACCGCACCGGGTTGCCCCTCGATCTGGGAGAACGCGGCCGCCTCGGCCTTGCGGGCCAGCACCGCCATGGCGGCGAGCAGACCCAGGGGGATGCCGAGGACCAGCAGGTAGACGACCTGGTTGAGCCAGATGCCGACCAGCAGCGCGACGATGACGACGGCCAGGAACGCCAGCGCCATCCACCACACGGCAGAGGGGTCGGCCTTCCGGGTCATCCGGAAGACCTGGCGGAACTGCTCGATCCGGCCCGGGTTGTTCGGGTCCCTCTGCTTCTTGCGCCGTCCGAGACGGCGCTTCTTCTCCGGCTCTCCGGAGGCGGTGTCGGTGCTGCGGGCCATGGGGGTCAGGATACGTCCGCGACGGGACGGGCCAGCAGCGAGGCCGCCTCCTGGCGGGCAGGGGAGTCCGCCGCCTCGGCCAGGTGCGCGAGGTGGGGCGGGATCTCCCGGCCCCAGCGGCGCATCGCCTGGGCCCACAGCCGACCGGCGCGGTAGGAGGACCGCACCAGCGGCCCGGCCATGACGCCCTTGAACCCGATCTCCTCGGCCAGCTCCGACCAGTGCACGAACTCCTCGGGCTTGACCCAGCGGTCGATCGGGTGGTGCAGCTTGGAGGGGCGCAGGTACTGGGTGATCGTGAGGATGTCGCAGCCCGCGTCGTGCAGGTCGCGCATCGCGCTCTCGATCTCGTCGTCCCGCTCGCCCATCCCCAGGATGAGGTTGGACTTGGTGACCAGGCCGGCCTCGCGGGCCATGCTCAGCACCTTGAGCGACTTCTCGTAGGTGAACGCCGGGCGGATCCGCTTGAAGATGCGCGGCACGGTCTCCAGGTTGTGCGCGAACACCTCCGGACGGGCGTCGAAGACCTGGCCGACCAGCTCCGGCTTGGCCCCGAAGTCCGGGGGGAGGATCTCCACGCCCGTGTTGGGGTTGAGCGCGTGGATCTGCCGGATCGTCTCGGCATACAGCCAGGCGGCCCCGTCGGGCTGGTCGTCGCGGGCGACCCCGGTGACGGTGGAGTAGCGCAGGCCCATGCGGCGCACCGACTCGGCGACGCGCCGCGGCTCGTCCCGGTCCAGCGGACGGGGCCGGCCGGTGGCGATGTCGCAGAAGTCGCAGCGCCGGGTGCAGATGTCCCCGCCGATGAGGAAGGTGGCCTCGCGGTCCTCCCAGCACTCGAAGATGTTGGGACAGCCGGCCTCCTGACAGACCGTGTGCAGACCCTCCGTCTTCACCATCGAGTGGAGCTCCCGGTACTCGGGCCCCATCTTCGCGGTGGTGCGGATCCACGACGGCTTGCGCTCGATGGGGGTCTGCGCGTTGCGGGCCTCGACCCGCAGCATGCGACGCCCCTCCGGTGCGACGGTCACGAAGGCTCCCTTGTCGGCGGTGGTGGCACGTGCGGCAACGCACGCACCCCCCAGACTATGCCCCGGGCGGCCCGGGGGCAGATCCGGGCGGTGCGGCCCGCTCCGGGCGGAGCGCCGATCAGTCGATGTCGCTGGTGCGGAACCGGGCCCAGGCCAGGGCGGCGACGAGTGCGGTGAGGCCGGCGAGGTAGAGGCCGGCCTGCAGCTGGCCCACCTCGACGACGATCTCGGTGCACTCCCCGTTCGGGGAGCACTCCCACAGCGACCGCGCGGCACCCCCGGAGACCCAGGCCTCGACGTTGAGGGTCAGCGTCCACCGGGTGAGGCCCGGGAACAGCGGGGCCAGGACCGCCTCCACGGCGATGAAGTACCCGATGAGCACGCCGAGGACCGCACCCGTGTGACGCAGCAGCATGCCTCCCGCGGCGCCCCCGAGCCCAGCGACGGCGGTGAGCCCGGCGAGGCGCACCGAGGTCAGGGTGACCGCGCCGGCCGCCAGGCCGCTGGGCACGGTCTCCCCGACGTCGAAGATCCCGTAGAGCGCGGCGGTGCCGAGCACCACGAGGACGACGAAGCCGATCCCGAGGGGCAGCGTCCCGAGGGCCGCGGCGAGGAGCTTGGTGCCCAGCACCCGGGTGCGGCGCGGCTCGAAGGTCAACCAGGTGCCCATCGTCCGGTGGGTGAACTCGGCCGCGGTGGCCGTGGCGCCGATGGCGAAGGCGAGGAACAGGACCGGGAAGCCGGCGCCGGTGAGGAGGCCGTGGGCCGCCTGGTCCCGGGGCTGGGCCACCATGAGGAAGTGCTCCGGGCGCGGCTCCATGTCCGCGCACCCGTAGTCGATGTCCGGGTCGCCGGACTGCTCCCGGTCCGCCTCCTGGTCGGCCAGGCACTGCTCGAGCATCGCGGGGCCGTGCTGCTCCCACTCCCGACGCGCCTGCTCGTAGGCGGCCAGCGCCTCGGGCTGGTCGGAGGTCGCCTCGGACAGGTGCTGCCAGGTGCCGAACAGTCCCAGCGCCACGATGGCGGCCACCGCGACGGCGGCGAGCTGGATCATCCGGCGCGCCGTCATACGCCGCAGCTCGACGCGGGTCAGGCGGATCACGGTGCCACCCCACCCTCGGCCGGTGCGGTGGGTTCCGTGCCACCGGGCGGTGGTGACTCCGGCTCCGTCGAGGGAAGGCCCTCGCCCCGGGTGAGCTCGAGGAAGACCGTCTCCAGGCCGCGGTGGACCGGCACCAGACGCGACACGTACACCTGCTGCGCCGCGAGGAGGCGGGTGACGTCGGCGGGGTCCTGGGCGCCGGTGACCGTGAACCGGGCTCCGCCGCCGGAGGTGCCCGCCGTGCCGTGGTTCCCCGCGGCACCGTGCGTGTCCGCCGGGACCACGGTGAGCCCGGCGCCGCGCAGGACGCCGGCCGCCAGGTCGGCCCGATCGGCGGGCACGTCCACCTCGACCCCGCCCTGGGCGGCGTCGCCGATGATCGTGTCGACCCGCCCCTGGGCCAGCACCCGCCCCCGGCCGATGATCGAGACGGTGTCGGCGACCTGCTCGACCTCGCTGAGGATGTGGCTGCTCAGCAGCACGGTCCGCCCCTGGTCACCGAGCGAGCGGATCGTCTGCCGGATCTCGCGGATCCCGGCCGGGTCGAGGCCGTTGGTGGGCTCGTCGAAGATCAGCAGGTCGGGGGACTTCAACAGGGTCGCGGCGATCGCCAGCCGCTGCTTCATGCCGAGGGAGTAGCCGGCGAACCGGTCCTTGCCGCGCTCGCCGAGACCGACCTCCTCGAGGACCTCGCCCACCCGGGATCGCGGGGTGCCGATCGCGTCGGCGAGCAGGCTCAGGTTGAGGGCGCCGCTGAAGCTGGGGAAGAACCTGGGCGACTCGACGATCGCACCGACCCGGGCGACGACGTCCGGCAGCCGGTCGGGCACGGGCGTGCCGAAGACGTGCATTGTCCCCGAGTCGGCCCGCGCCAGGCCGAGCAGCATCCGGATGGTCGTCGTCTTCCCCGACCCGTTGGGTCCGAGGAAGCCGTGGACCCCACCGGCGGGGACGTCCAGGTCCAGCGAGTGGACCGCGACGTGGGTGCCGCGCACACCCCGGTACGTCTTCCGCAGCGCGCGCGTGCGGATCGCCAGCTCGTCCACTCAGCCGAGGATCTCGGTGAGGTACTTCTCGGCATACGGCAGCACGTCGGTCACGGTGACGTCCCGTCCCAGCTCCCGGGCGATCGAGGTGACCCCGGCGTCGGCGATGCCACAGGGGATGATCGGGTCGGCCCAGGACAGGTCGCAGTTCACGTTGAGTGCGAACCCGTGCATCGTGACGTCCTGGCTCACCCGCACCCCGATCTGACCGAGCTTGCGGTCCGGCCCGCGGTCGTCGGCGCGGATCCAGATGCCGCTGCGGCCCTCGACCCGCTCGGTCGCCAGGCCCACCTCCGCGCAGACCCGGATCATGACCTCCTCGAGCCGCCGCACGTGGGCGACGACGTCGACCGGGCTGGGCAGCCGGACGATCGGGTAGCCGACCAGCTGGCCGGGGCCGTGCCAGGTGATCTTGCCGCCGCGGTCGACGTCGATGACCGGGGTCCCGTCGACCGGGCGCTCGTGCGGCTCGGTCCGCTTGCCGGCGGTGTAGACCGCCGCGTGCTCCAGCAGGAGGACGGTGTCCGGCAGCTCGCCGGCGACGACCGCGGCGTGGACCTGCCGCTGGTGGTCCCAGGCCTCCATGTAGTCGACGTAGTCGGGAGCGAACCCGAGCAGCTCCACGCGCATGCCGTCACTGTATGCCGCCCTCTACGATCGCGGCGTGACCAGGGTCGGGATGGTGGGCTACGGGATGGCCGGACGCGGCATCCACACGCCGCTGCTGCAGGCGGCGGGGTGCAGCGTCGTGGCGGTCGTGACCGCGAACGAGGAGCGGGTCGCGCAGGCCCACCGGGACCTGCCCGGGGTCACCGTCGTGCCGACCCTGCCGGAGCTGCTGGAGCGGGCCGGCGAGCTGCGGCTCGACCTGGTCGTCCTGGCCACCCCCACGGGTGGTCACGCCGCCGAGGCGCTCACGGTGATCGACGCCGGGGTCCCGCTCGTCGTCGACAAGCCGCTGGCGGTCGACGCGCCGTCGGCGGCCGAGGTGGTGCGCGCCGCCCGCGGCCGGGTGCCGCTGTCGGTGTTCCAGAACAAGCGGTACGACCCGGACGTGCTGACCCTCGGCGGGCTGCTGCGGGACGGCTCTCTCGGTGAGGTCCGCCGCGCGGAGGCGCGGTGGGAGCGCTGGCGGGTGGACGGCGACCACCGCTGGCGCGACCTGCTGCCGCCCGAGGAGGGCGGCGGCGTCCTGCTCGACCTGCACAGCCACCTGGTCGACGCGGTCGTCCGCCTGTTCGGCCCGGTGACCGGGGTGTATGCCGAGCTCGCCGCCCGTGAGACCGTCGCCGAGGACGAGGCGTTCGTGTCCTGCCGGCACGCCTCGGGGGTGGTCAGCCACCTGGGCGTCTCGGCCCGCGCCGCGGCCTACGGCCCGCGCTGGCGGGTGCTCGGGTCGGACGGGAGCTACCTGGTCAGCGGCCTGCCGGGGGAACCGGGGGTGATCGGCGAGCTGGCCGACGTCGAGGGCCACTGCGGCTGGTTCTACCGGGGCCCGCGGGACCGGGCGCCGGTGCCGCGGGTGGCCGGCAGCCCGGTCGACTACTACCGCGGGGTGGCGGCGGCCCTCGGGCTGCTGCCCGACGTCGCGGCGGCGCAGGCGGCGATGCCGGTGGACCCGGTCGACGCCGTCCACGTGGCCGCGGTCATCGACGCGGCCCGCGTGTCCGCGGCCGGGGGCCGGCTCGTCGCGCCGGAGACGCCCGCGCTCGCCTGACGCGCCGCCGTCGGGAGGGCCGGGCCGGCGGCCTGTGGACGACGCCAGCGGCCGTGGCCCGCCCTGGGGCAGGGTGGCGGTCCATGGAGCAGGCCGGTCCGCGGGTCCCCGGATACGAGCTCGTGGCGCCCCTGGGCACGGGAGGCAGCGCCACGGTCTGGCGGGCCCGGCGTGAGGCGGACGGCCTGCTCCTCGCCCTCAAGGTGGTGCCGGTCGGGCGCGGTGGGGTGACCCGTGCGATGCGCGAGGCCGCCGTCCTCTCCCGGGTGCGGCACCAGCACCTCGTGCACCTGTATGACGTGCTCCCGCTGCCCGGCGACGACGGGCGGCCCGCGGCGGTCGCCCTGGCGGTGCAGCTCGCCGAGGGGGGCTCGCTCGCCCAGGTGCTGGCCCGGCGGCACCACCTCAGCCCCGGCGAGCTGGTCACCGTGCTCGGGCCGATCGCGGGCGCGGTGGCCGACCTGCACCGGTCCGGCGTCGTCCACGGCGACCTGTCGCCGGGCAACGTGCTGTTCACCGGCGACGGCATGCCCCTGCTCGGCGACCTGGGGGTGTGCCGCGTCGCCGGCGACACCCGCGGCCCCCTCGACGCCACCGACGGGATGGTGGCCCCGGAGGTGCTGGAGGGCTTCCCGCCGTCGGCCGACGCGGACGTCTACGGCCTCGGGGCGCTGGCCTGGACCTGCCTGGTCGGCGCGCCTCCCGGCTGGGTCGGCTCCCGGCCGCCGCTGGAGGAGGTCGCCCCCGACCTGCCGGTGGCGCTGCGCGACCTGGTCACCTCCTGCCTGGCGCCCGAGCCCGGCGACCGGCCGCACGCCGAGGAGGTCGCGGTGGCGATCTTCGCCACGGCGGAGCCGGAGCCGGTCGAGGTCGCCCCCGACGCCGACCCCGCCGCCGGGCTCACCCGGCGGATCCGGGAACGGGCGCGGGCCGACCGTGCCGCTGCCCGGGAGGGCCCGGGGGAGGAGGGGCGCCGCCTCCGGCGCCTGGGTCGCCGGCACCCCCTGCGCCGGCGGACCGGTGGGTCCGAGCACCCACCGTCCCCACCGACCCCACCGGAGGTCCCCGCAAGGCGGGTGCGCCGCCGCGTGGTGGCCCTCGTCCTCGGGGTCGTCGCCGCCGCGGGGGTGGTGACGGCAGCGGCGTGGCCCGACGGCTCCGACGATTCCGGGTCGTCGGCCAGGCCCCCGCTCGCCACGACGGCCGGCACCCCGGCGGCGACCGGGGGCCCGGGAGCCGCGACACCGACCCGCAGCGGGTCCGGAGGTCCCCCGAGCACCCCTGCGGCGACCACCGGCACCCAGACCGCAGCCGACGCCGGACCGACCTCGGCGCAACCGGAGCCCGACCAGGCCACCGTGCAGGGGCTGCTCGACGCGCGGGCACGGGCGTGGACTCAGGGTGATGTCGCCGCCCTGTCGCTCGCCCACGCCGCCGGGTCACCGGCGCTCGCCCGGGACGCCGGCGACCTCGCCTCGGCCCTGGCCCGGGGGTACCGCTACGAGGGCCTCGCGTTCCGGGTGACCGCCCTGCGCAGGACCGGCACGGCGGAGGGTGAGGGCAGGGTCACGGCATACGAGGTCGACGTGGCCCGCTCGGCGTTCCGGGTCTCCGGGCCGGACGCGGACCGGACCTTCCCGGGGGAGCGGGATGAGGTGCGCCTCGAGCTGCGCGAGGACGAGGGTGGCTGGCGGATCTGGAGCTGGTCGCCGGTCGGGTGACGTGAGCGCCGAGAGCGATTCCTGCGCAGAACGATCCCGGTGCAGAGAGCGTGGTCCTGCGCAGAACGCGCAGAAAAGTACCCAGTAGTGCTTGCTTTGCGCAGAATGCTGTGCAAGTCTCGGCGGGACATCCGGGAAGGGGCCCGGTTCCTCGCACAGGAGACTCATCGTGGACGTTCAACTTCTGCTCGCGCTGGTGGCCGGCATCGCGGCGATCATCGTGCTGGTCCTGCGCACCCGGCTCGACGCGTTCGTCGCGCTCCTCATCGCCTGTCTCGTCACCGGGGTCGTCGCCGGTCAGTCGCTGACCGGCATCGTCGGCTCGATCACGGACGGGTTCGGTGCCACGCTCGGCAGCATCGGCATCGTCATCGGCCTGGGCGTCGCCATCGGGAAGATCCTCGAGGTCTCCGGGGCCGCCGACGCCCTCGCCCGGGCCTTCCTCCGCGCCTTCGGCAAGGGCCGGGAGGAGTGGGCGATGGGCTCCGTCGGCTCGCTCGTCTCGATCCCGGTGTTCTGCGACAGCGGCTACGTCATCATGAACCCGCTGGCGCGATCGATCGCCCGGGTCAAGCGGGGCGGCTACGTCGCCCTGGCGCTCGCCCTCGGCTGTGGCATGACCCTGACCCACCACATGGTCCCGCCGACCCCGGGTCCCCTGGCCGCGACCGGCATCCTCGGCGCCGACCTGGGGCTCGTCATCGTGGTCGGCCTGGTCTTCACGATCATCCTGCTGCCGGTCGTCGTGGTCTACGCCCGGTGGATCGGCCCCACCCTCGAGGACAAGATCATCCCCGAGGTCCGCGACGTCGTGTACCCGCACCTGGCTGCCGTCGGAGGCGGTGCCGGGCGCAGCCCCGCCGGCGGCGGCGCAGCGGGGACCTCCACCGACGAGCCGACCGACGCCTCGTCCTACGAGCCCGCGTCCTACCTGGGTGAGCCCCCGGCCGGCCAGCAGCACCGCAGGGTCGGGGCCCTCCTGGGCTCCCTGCCGCTGGTCATCCCGCTGCTCCTCATCGTCGCGAACACGGTGACCGCGGCAATCGACCGCAACCAGCAGGGCGTGCTCTCCGGCGACTACGAGCCGAGCGGGTGGACCGTCCCGTTCGCCTTCCTCGGCGACCCCGTCGTGGCCCTGGTCATCGGCACCGTCCTCGCCGTCTACCTGCTCCTGCCGCGGTGGACCCCGCGCAGCAAGGTGCACGGGTGGCTCTCCGAGGCGGCGGCCTCGGCCGGCCTCATCCTCCTCATCACCGGCGCCGGCGGCGCCTTCGGGCGGGTCCTGCGTGACTCCGGGGTCGGGGACGCCCTCGCCGAGGCGATCTCCTCCACGGCCCTGCCGGCGTTCCTCGTGCCGTTCATCGTCGCGACGGTGGTGCGTGTCGCCCAGGGCTCGGGCACGGTCGCGATGATCACCGCCGCGTCCGTCACCGCTCCGATCGTCGGCACCCTCGGCGTCGAACCCGTCGTCGCGGTGCTGGCGTGCACGGCCGGCTCGATGGTGTTCAGCTACTTCAACGACTCCTACTTCTGGGTCGTCACCCGGTTCACCGGGCTCGAGGGAACCTCAGCCCTCAAGGCCTGGTCGGGGATCACGACGGCGGTCTGGGCCGGTTCCATCCCGCTGCTGTTCCTGCTCAACCTCGTGCTGGGCTGACCCGTGGCCCGGGTCCTCGTCGTGGCCGACGACCTCACCGGCGCCAACGCGTGCGCCGCCGGGTTCGCCCGGGCCGGCATGCGGGCGGTGACCCTGGGGTACCCCCACCACTGGGAGGTCGTGGCCGAGTTCCATCCCCGCTTCGACGTGATCGTCGTGACCACCGACTCCCGGCACGCCCCCGCGGAGGAGGCGCGGGAGTCGGTGGTGCGCGCGGTGCGCGCCGGCTGGCCGGTCGACCTGATGAGCACGCGCATCGACACCACCCTGCGTGGCAACGTCGGCGTGTCCGCCCGGGCGATGATCACCGCGGCGCGGGAGCACACGGACCGTCGCGTCGTGGCGCTCTGCCTCCCCGCCCACCCGGCGGCGGGCCGGGTTACCGTCGAGGGGCACCAGCTGCTGGCCGGACGACGGCTCGAGCACACCGAGCTCGCGCACGACCCCCGCAGCCCGGTGGACACCTCGGACGTGGCGGCGGTGCTGCGGCGGGGGACGGACCTGGTGGTGCGGCACCTGCCGCTGCATCTCGTGACCGGGCCGGCGGACGAGCTCACGGACGCGCTGCGGGACCTGCTCCGCGACGAGGTCGACGTCGTGGTCGCGGACGCGATGACCACCGAGCACCTGGCGGACGTGGCCGCGGCCGCGGTGCGGGCGGACCCGGAGGCGTACTGGGTCACCGTCGACCCCGGGCCGGGTGCCGTGGCCATGGCTGCGGCGCTGGGGATGCACGGCAGCTCCGGTCCCGGGCCGCTCCTGGCGGTCTCCGGGTCGGCCACCGCGCTCACGCGCAGCCAGCTCCGTCGCCTGGTCACGGAGCGACCGTGCCGCGTCGTCCGCCCGACGCCGGTGCCCGACTCGGCCGTGCCGGACGTCGACGCCACGGTGGCGGCGGTCCTCGAGGCCCTGGGGTCGGCCGGACCGGGGGAGATCGTGCTGCTCGCCACCGTGCTGGAGGGTGAGGACCTGCGCCAGCTCACACCGGAGGAGGCCGGGGCCCTGCCGGCGGCCCTCGGGAGGGTGACCCGGAGGGTCCTCCAGGAGGCCCGTGTCGACGGGCTCTTCACCACCGGCGGCGACGTCACCGCGGCGGTGCTGCGCGAGCTCGACGGGCAGGGCCTGGAGGTCGAGGACGAGGTGGTCCCGCTCGCCGTCGCCGGGGAGATCGTCGCCGGGCCCTGGGCCGGGCTGCCCGTGGTCACCAAGGGGGGCCTGGTCGGTGACGCAGGGACGACCGTCCTGTGCACGGACCGGCTCGCCGAGATGGCCCGTGGGCGGATGCGCTCGGTCCGGTCCGCCGCCTCCCACGAACACCACTGACCATCCGCACCAAGCCTGAAGGAGAAACGCCGATGACCCAGACCCCCGTCCTCGCCCTCACCGTCGGTGACCCCGTCGGCATCGGCCCCGAGATCACCGTCAAGACCCTCGCGGAGTTCGCGGGGAAACCGGGCCACCACGGCATCGCCGTGGGGGACCGCATCGCGATCGAGAAGGCCGTCGAGGTGCTGGGCCTCGATGTCGAGGTGCGCACCGTCGACCGCTGGGACGTCCCACCCGCGGGCGAGGGGGTCGTCGACGTCTTCGACATCGGGGTGCTCGGGGACCAGATGCCGGACTGGGGGGTGGTCGACGCCCGGGCCGGGCGGGCGGCGATCACGGCCATCGAGGTCGCCACGCGCGCGGCGATGGACCAGGAGGTCGACGGCATCGTCACCGGCCCCATCAACAAGGAGGCGATCTGGGCGGCCGGGAGCAAGCACCTCGGACACACCGAGATGCTCGGCGAGCTCACCGGGGTGACCAAGCAGGACACCATGTTCGTCGTGCGCAACGACGCCCACGACGGCCACCACCTGCGCATCTTCTTCGCCACCCGGCACATGTCGCTGCGGGAGGCACTCGACGCGATCGGCGTCGAGAACCAGGTCGACTCGATCGAGCGGGCCTACCGGGCCCTCCAGGTCTTCGGCGTGGAGCAGCCCCGCCTGGCCACGGCCGCGATCAACCCCCACGGCGGGGAGAACGGCGCCTTCGGCCGTGAGGAGATCGACATCCTGCGCCCCGCCGTGGAGGCGGTCAGGTCACGCGGGCTCGAGGTCACCGGGCCGGTCCCGGCCGACGCCGTGTTCCACCACGGGCTCACCGGGCGCTACGACGGGGTCCTGTCCCAGTACCACGACCAGGGCCACATCGCGGCGAAGACCTACGACTTCGACGGGACCATCTCGGTCACCGTCGGCCTGCCGATCCTGCGGACCTCGGTCGACCACGGCACGGCGTTCGACATCGCCGGCACCGGGCAGGCGGACCACGCCACGATGCGCTCGGCCTACCTGGCGGCGGTTGACTACGCTCCGTTCGTCCCGGGGATCCGCGAGGAGTACCTGCCGCACTGACCGGGAGGGAGTCGGCGGGACAGCAGAGGAGAAGGGCCGTGACCGGGACCTCGATCAGCCGGCACCGCAGCCGACGGCAGCGGCTGCGCGAGACCGTGGCGCTCCTGCGCTCCGGCGTGACCCGCGTGGAGGAGCTGGCGGCGGCGCTGGCGGTGTCGGAGTCGACGGTGCGGCGCGACCTGGCGGCCCTGGCAGCCGAGGGCCACATCGACAGGACCTACGGGGGTGCCCGGCCCACGACGCCGTTCCGGGAGACCCGGCTGCGGGAGCGGATGGGGATCGCCGTCGCAGCGAAGGCGCGGATCGGGGCGCGGGCCGCGCAGTGGGTCGAGGAGGGGGCGACGGTCTTCGTCGACGCCGGCTCGACGTGCGCCCAGCTCGTGGAGCACCTGCGGGACCGCAGCGACCTCACCGTCATCACCCGGGGTCTGGAGATCGGGCTCGTGCTCGCCGACAGCCCGGTGAGGGTCGTCGTCGTCGGCGGCGAGGTCTCACCCACCAGTCACGGGCTGACCGGCGCCATCACGTTGTTCGCCCTGGAACGCTTCTCCTGCGACATCGCGTTCCTCGGCTGTGACGCCGTCCACCCCTCCCGCGGGGTGGGCGAGCCGACCTTCGAGGAGGCTGCGACCAAGGAGCTGGCCGCCCGGCACGCCCGACGGACCGTGGTCCTCGCCCACCGGGAGAAGCTCGCCACCACCGCGGTACCGGCCTGGGCACACCTGCCGCCGGGGTGGACCCTCGTCACCGACGAGGAGGACGAGGAGCGCCTGGAGCCGTTCCGCGAGGAGGGTGTCACCGTGGTCACCGTGGCGGGCGGCCCCGGCGGCTGACCCTCGACCGGGGACGGTCCCGCCCCGGCTGTCCCCGTCGACCCGATCCTGGCGAGCTCAGCGGTAGCGCCCGATGACCTCCGGATCCTGCTCGGACCAGCCGCGGTCCGCGATGAGTCCCCAGCAGTCGGGCCGTGATCCGTCCAGGTCGGTGACGCCGTAGGCGTCGGCGAGCTGGCGGGCGGTCACGACGCGACCGGCGAAGCGGTGGCGGTCCTCGTCGGCGGCCATGGCGCAGACGCCACGGGCCACGTAGGTCGGTGACTCGGAGATGCCGAAGCCCGGCTGTCGCCGACAGGCGTCGCGCCAGTTCTCCTCGGTGGCCTCACTGGTCCCGTCGGTCATCTCCAGGAGCAGGCCGTCTCCGGTCCCCAGCAGGAGCGGCAGGGCCAGTGCCGCGGTGACGATGTGCGTCTCGACCCCCATGCGCAGCATGCGCAGCCCGCCGTCGAGGTCGTGCTCCCACAGGGGCGTCTGCCACCGGGCGTACCGGTCCCCGCCGAAGATGTTGTTCACGAGGACGCCCGGCCGGGCCATGTCGGAGGGTCCGCCGACCCGGCTGCTGCGCCCGGTGGCGTAGACGAACGCACCCGACCGCGCGAGCTCGACCGCGATGGCACGACCCGCCCCGCGGGTGGCTCCGGCGACCAGGGCCACCCGCTCGGAGAGGTCAGCCACCCTGCCCACCTCCGGGGCCGGGCCCACCCTGTGAATGGAGGAGCCACGCAGCCTCCAGGGCGTCCTCCACGGCCCCGTCGTCCCCGGCGTCGAGGTCGGCGACGACCATCATGTGCGTGACGAACCGGGGTGGGACCGAGAAGACGTCCGGGTGCCGGTGGAGCAGCACGTCGCGGACCTCGAACGGCACCCGCACCACGACGTGCGTCGCGTCCAGCTCGCGCGCCACGAGCCGGCCCCGGTACTGCCAGCGGGCTGGGCCGCCCGCGGTCGTGCGCCGGACACCGGGGAGCGACGCCGCCAGGTCGTCGAGACGGTCGAGGTCCATCCTCGGCAGTCTGGCACGCCACGGAACGGGATGGCCGCCGCGGCAGGCTGCGGCAGAATCGGGCGGGTGACCTCAGCTGAGCGGCTGGACTGGCCGCAGTACTACGCGGCCCAGGCGGGCCGGCCGGTGCGGGACCTGGTGGTCCGGGGAGCGGGCGCGGTGGAGCGGCCCGGTCACGCGGTGGACCTGGGCTGTGGCGACGGCACCGAGACCGCCTGGCTGCTCGAGCACGGCTGGTGGGTGACCGCCGTCGACGGCACTCCCGAGGCGCTCGGGCTCGTCATGCAGAAGGCCGCGGAGCACCGGGACCGGGTGGAGGTGGTCCTCGCCGACCTGGCCGGCTACGAGGTGCCGCCCGCGCAGCTGGTCGTGGCCTGCGCGAGCCTGCCGTTCGTCCCCCCGGCCGCCTTCGGCACGGTGTGGGAGCGGGTGCGCAGCGCCGTCCGGGGCGGCGGGGTGCTGGCCGTCAACCTGTTCGGGGACCGTGACTCCTGGGCGGCGCCGGGGACACAGGCGCCCGGGCTGACCTTCCACACCCGCGAGCAGGTGGCGGAGCTGGTGCGCGGGCTCACCGTGGTCGAGCTCACCGAGCACGAGTACGACGGATCGAGCGGCGGCGGTCAGAAGCACTGGCACCGGTTCGACGTCATCGCCCGGGCGTCGGACTGAGGCCCCGGGGCAGGAGGTCGTCAGGAGGTCGTCCTGGTGCCCTCCTCGGACAGCAGCCAGTCGATCGCGTCGTCGAGGTCGCCGTGGTCCCACCGGAACCCGGCCTCGGTCAGCACGGTCGGCAGGGCGCGCTGGCTGCCGAGGATCTCGACGGCCATCTCGCCGAGGGCCAGACGCAGCGCGATGGTCGGCGCCCGCAGGACGGTGGGCCGCCGGAGGTGCTCGCCGAGGGCGCGCACCACCTCGGCCTGCGGCGTCGGCTCGGGAGCGGTCACGTTGACCGGCCCGGTGACCTCCTCGTGGTCGACGAGGAAGATCAGCGCCCGGACGGCGTCGTGGAGGGTGATCCAGGACCAGTACTGCCTGCCCGAGCCCAGCGGCCCGGCCAGCCCGAACCTGGCCAGGGGAAGCAGCCGGGCCATCGCGCCGCCCCGGGGCGCGAGGACGATGCCCATGCGGGTGTGCGCGACCGACGCACCAGCCTGCTCGGCCTGCCAGGTCGCCGCCTCCCAGTCCCGGCACACCTCGGCGAGGAAGCCGGTGCCGTTCTGGCTCTCCTCGGTGAGGACGTCGTCGCCGCGGCTGCCGTAGTAGCCCATGGCCGAGCCGGACAGGAACCTCGGGTGCGGGTCGAGGGCCGCGACCGCCGACGACACGGTTGCCGTGCCCTCCACCCGGGAGGAGCGGATCAGCCGCTTGTAGTCCTCGGTCCAGCGGTGGTCACCCAGGCCGGCCCCGGCGAGGTGCACGACGGCGTCGACGCCCTCGATCGAGGCGGGGTCCAGCAGCCCCTGGCCGGGGTCCCACCGCACCTCGGTCACCCCCGGAGGGGTGTCGTCCGCCGGGTCGCGCCGGACGAGGTGCACGACCTCGTCACCACGGTCGCGGAGGGCGGCGCTGAGGGCGCCGCCGATGAGGCCGCTGGCACCGGTGATCGCGACCCGGCGCACGGCTGACGAGCTCATCGGCGGCGTCCTCCTGTCGACCCCTCGGGATCAGACCTCGAAGGAGCCCTCCTCGAGGCGCTCCTTGATCGTCGTCAGGAAGCGGGCCGCGTCGGCGCCGTCGACGATCCGGTGGTCGTAGGTCAGCGCCAGGTAGACCATCGAGCGGATCGCGATCGTCTCGCCACCGTCCTCGTCGGTCACCACCACCGGGCGCTTGACCACAGCTCCGGTGCCGAGGATGCCCACCTGCGGCTGGTTGATGATCGGCGTGTCGAACAGGGCGCCGCGGCTGCCGGTGTTGGTCAGTGTGAAGGTCCCGCCACCGAGCTCGTCGGGGGAGATCTTGTTGCTCCGGGTCCGCTCGGCCAGGTCGGCGATCTTGCGGGCCAGGCCCGCGATGTTGAGGTCTCCGGCGTCCTTGATCACCGGGACGATGAGGCCCTTCTCGGTGTCGACCGCGATGCCGAGGTTCTCCTGGGCGTGGTAGATGATCTCGTCGCCCTCGACGCTGGCGTTGAGGTTCGGGTGCTGCTTGAGCGCCTCGATCGTCGCCATGGCGAAGAAGGGCAGGAACGACAGCTTCACGCCCTCGCGGCGCTGGAACTCGTCCTTCACCTTGTTCCGCAGCCGGGCCACCTTGGTGACGTCGACCTCGACGACGGTGGTGAGCTGTGCGCTCGTCTGCAGGGACTCGACCATCCGCTTGGCGATGACCTGGCGCAGGCGGGACATCTTCTCCCGCGACCCGCGCTTGGCCTGGATCGCCTGGAGCGCCTCGCCACCGCGGGCGGCCGGCGCGGCGGCCCGGGCGGGCTCGGCGGCCGGGGCCGGCGCGGCCTCCGGCTTCGTCGCCTCCTTGGCCTCCTGGGCCTTGCGGGCGGCGTCGAGCACGTCCTGCTTGCGGATGCGGCCGCCCACCCCGGTGCCCTTGAGGGTGGACAGGTCCACCCCGTGCTGGGCGGCCAGCTTGCGCACCAGCGGGGTCACGTAGGCGCTGACGTCGCCGCCACCGGCCTGCTGCTCGGCAGCCGCCTCGGTGCCCACGCCCTGCGCGGGCTGGGCCTGCTGCGGCTCGGGGGTGGTGGTCTGCTCCTCGGACCGCTGGGCCGACTCCTCGGCGCCCTCCTGCTGGACCTGGGCCTCCTCGGCCAGCTCGGACCCGGCGTCGGCAGCGGCCTCGTCCTGCTTGGCCTCGGCCGCCTCCGTGGTGTCCTCGGCAGCGGGCTCGGGCTCGGCCTGCTCCTGCTCCGGCTGGGCCTCCTGCTCGGGCTCCTCCTGCTGCGGTGCCTCCTGGGCCGGTGCCGCGGCGCCACCGCCACCGCCGGACCCGCCGATGACCGCCAGCGGCGCGCCGACCTCGACGGTCTCGTCCTCGCCCGCCAGGATCTTGGTCAGCACCCCGGCCACCGGGGAGGGGATCTCGGTGTCGACCTTGTCGGTGGACACCTCGAGCAGCGGCTCGTCGACCTCGACGGTGTCGCCCTCGGACTTCAGCCAGCGGGTGACGGTGCCCTCGGTGACCGACTCGCCGAGGGCCGGCATGGTCACCGTCTCGCCCTCGCCGTCACCGGAGCCCTCGGTGCCGGCCTGCGGGGCCTGCTCCTGCTCCTGGCCACCCTGCTCCTGGCCACCCTGCTCCTGGCCACCCTCGTCGGCCGCCGGCTCGTCGGCCTCGCCGCCCTGGTCGGCGGGCTCCTGGGCCTCCTGGGGGCTCTCGTCGGTCTGGCCGACGTCCTCACCACCGGAGGTCTGCTCCTGCTCGGCGCCGGAGTCGTCCTGCCCGGACCCGCCACCGCCGGACTCGGACGCCTCGCCGATCACGGCGAGCTCGGCGCCGACCTCGACGGTCTCGTCCTCCTGGACGAGGATCTCCAGCAGCGTCCCCGACACCGGGGAGGGGATCTCGGTGTCGACCTTGTCGGTCGAGACCTCGAGCAGTGGCTCGTCGACCTCCACCGTGTCCCCGACGTTCTTCAGCCAACGGGTCACGGTGCCCTCGGTGACGGACTCACCGAGGGCCGGCATGGTCACGCGTTCAGACATTCTCGACGTCTCCTCGTCCGGGGTTTCGCAGTCTACGGGTGGTGTCGGCTGGTTGGCAGGTCGTGGGGCTGCGGCCGCTCAGGCGTGCGCGTGCAGCGGCTTGCCGGCGAGGGCCAGGTGGGCCTCCCCGAGTGCCTCGTTCTGGGTCGGGTGGGCGTGGATGAGCGAGGCGACGTCGTCCGGCAGCGCCTCCCAGTTGTAGATGAGCTGCGCCTCGCCGACCTGCTCGCCCATCCGGGCGCCGATCATGTGCACCCCGACGACGGGGCCGTCGGGGGCGCGCACGACCTTGACGAACCCGGTGGTGCCGAGGATCTGGGAGCGGCCGTTGCCACCGAGGTTGTACTCGTAGGTCGTCACCTCGCCGTACCGCTCGCGCGCGGAGGCCTCGGTGAGCCCGACCGAGGCGATCTCGGGGTCGCAGTAGGTGACCCGCGGGATGCCCGCCTCGTCGACCGGCCGCGGGCCCAGGCCGGCGATCTCCTCGGCCACGAAGATGCCTTGCGCGAAGCCGCGGTGCGCGAGCTGCAGCCCGGGCACGATGTCGCCCACGGCATACACGGTCGGGACGGAGGTGCGGCACCGCTCGTCGGTGGTGACGAAACCACGGTCGAGGGCGACCCCGGCCTCCTCGTAGCCCAGGCCGGCGGTGGTGGGGCCGCGCCCCACCGCCACGAGCAGCAGGTCGGCCTGGACCGGGTCGCCGGACTCCAGGTGGACGGTCACGGTGTCCCCGGACTGCTCCGCGCGCTCGAACCGGGCGCCGGTGCGCACCTCGATCTTCCGCTTCCGGAAGGCGCGCTCCAGGGCCTTGGAGACGGCCTCGTCCTCGGCGGGCACCAGCCGCGGCAGGGCCTCCACGACGGTGACGTCGGCGCCGAAGGAGCGGAACACCGAGGCGAACTCCACGCCGATGACACCGCCGCCGAGCACGACCACGCGCCGCGGCACCGCGTCGAGCGTCATCGCCTGGTCGCTGGTGATGATCCGCCCGCCGATCTCCAGGCCCGGCAGGGTGCGCGCGTAGGACCCGGTGGCCAGCACGACGTGCCGGCCGGTGAGGGTGCGGTCGCCGACGGTGACCGTGGTGGGGCTGCTGAGCCGCCCCTCGCCCTCGACGTAGTCGACCTTGGCCGCCTTGACCAGCCCCTGCAGGCCCTTGTGCAGCCGGCCCACGACCCCGTCCTTGTACCGGTGGACGCCGGCCATGTCGATGGACTCGAAGGTGGTGTTGACCCCGAACCTCGCGCCCTCGCGCGCCGAGTCGGCGACCTCGGCGGCGTGGAGGAGGGCCTTGGTCGGGATGCAGCCGCGGTGCAGGCAGGTGCCGCCCAGCTTGTCCTTCTCCACGAGCGCGACGCTCAGGCCCAGCTGGGCCGCCCGCAACGCGCACGAGTACCCGCCGCTGCCCCCTCCCAGGATGACGATGTCGTAGGTCCGATCGGTCGCGGAGTCAGGCATGCCGATCATCTTGTCATTGGCGCAAACCGGCCACCACGGAGGGTTTACGCTCGGCGCTGTGGGATGGCTGAGACGTGTCTTCGGGCGCCGGCGCGGGACCGGCGGGACCCCGGCGCCGGGGCGTTCGGACGGGCCGGGGATGGACATCGACCTGGACGCCGTGCGCCGGTACGCCCGCGAGTTCGTGGCCACCCACCGCGGCGTGGAGGCCTACGTCGAGCCGGCCACCCACGTCAGCCCCACCACGGTGGTCTTCATCGCCCACGACGGGAAGTGGACCCGCCGCGCCGTCGGGTCGCCGAAGGCGGGCTTCGCGCTGGGCCGGGAGCTCGGCATCCCGGTGTACGACGTGAACCTCACCGGCTACCCCTCCCGGATGCGGGAGTGGAGCCGGCGCCAGCGCCGGCGCGGCTGACCGGGAAACCGGTGGATCGCCGTCGCCCGGCGTGCCAGGGTGGGGCCGACCACCTAACCAGGAGGCAACGGTGACGGAACGGCACGAACCGGTCGACGACGAGGTCAAGCGCAGGTTCCGGGAGGCCCTGGAGAAGAAGCACGCCCACGCGGGCCGGGACGTCTCGGACCACCCCGACCAGGGGAAGGTCGCCGGGTCGCGGCGGGGGAAGGGCCCCGGCGGCCAGCGGATGTTCCGGCGCAAGAGCGGCTGACCCCCCGACCGACGCGTATGACGAGGGGCCCCCGACCCGGGTGGGTGGGGGCCCCTCGTCATACGTCGGTCACTCGGAGGCGAAGGTCTCCGCGAGCGTGATGAGGCCGCGGACCCCTGACCCGGTGCCGCCCTTGGGGGTGTAGCCCCAGGGGGACTTGTCGTTGAACGCCGGACCGGCGATGTCCAGGTGGGCCCACGGGATCTGCTTCTCCCCGGAGGCGTCCTTGCCGACGAACTCCTTGAGGAAGGTGGCGGCCACGAGCATCCCGCCGGCGCGCTCGCCGGTGTGCTTGATGTCCGCGACGGGGGAGTCCATCGTGGCCCGGATCTCCTCGGGCAGCGGCATCGGCCACGCGGCCTCCCCGGCGTCGGTGGCCGCCCGGTGGACCCGCTCCGCGAGCTCGGTGTCGTTCGCGCAGATGCCCAGGGTGCGCTCGCCGAGCGCGATGACGGCGGCGCCGGTGAGGGTGGCGATGTCGATGATCGCGTCCGGCTTCTGCTCGGAGGCCAGGGCGAGGCCGTCGGCCATGACCAGGCGGCCCTCGGCGTCGGTGTTGATGATCTCGACGGTGCGGCCGCCGCGGATCGTGATGATGTCACCGGGGCGCTGCGCCAGCTCGCCGGTCATGTTCTCGGCCAGGCACAGGTAGCCGGTGACCGCGACGGGCACCTCCAGCTCGGCCAGGGCGAAGACCGCGGCCGCGACGGCGGCGGCGCCGGCCATGTCGCACTTCATCGTCACCATCGAGGCGCCGGGCTTGATGCACAGGCCGCCGGAGTCGAAGGTGATGCCCTTGCCGACGAAGGCCAGGCGCGCCCTGGGCCGGGACGGGGCGTAGCTGAGGGCGACCAGCCGGGGCGGGCGCCCGGACCCCTGGCCGACCCCGAGGATGCCGCCGCAGCCCTCGGCCTTGAGCCGGTCGGTGTCCCACACCTCGACCTTGACCTTGGTCTTGGCCGCACGGCGGGTCACCGACTCGGCGAACGTCTCCGGGTAGAGGACGTTCGGCGGGGTGTTGACCAGGTCCCGGGCGTAGCGGACGGCGTCGGTGACGATGCTGACCCGGGCGAGCAGGGCCTTGCCCTCCTTGGAGCGCGGCTTGAGGCCCAGCACGACGGCCTCGCCCAGCGGGCTCTTCGCCTTGGGCTTCTTGCCCTCGCCGAGGAAGGTCTGGAACGAGTAGGCGCCCAGCACCGCGCCCTCGGCGACCGCGGCGGCCTCGTCGGCGTCGGTGCTCAGCGCGAAGGCGGCCCTGCCCCGCCCGGCCAGGGCGCGGGCCGCGGCGCCGGCCGCGCGGCGCAGCCGCTCCTGCGGGGAGGGGGTGTCACCGTCGGCGCTGCCGGTGCCGACCACCAGCACGAGGGGAGCCTTGACGCCGGGGACGCCGGTGAGTTTGACGACCTCGTCGGCCTTGCCCTCCGCCCCGATCGTCGACAGCGTCTGCGCCAGGTGCTTGGTCGTCGCCTTGGGCAGCTCGGGACCGGCAGCCAGCTCGGCGCCGTCCTTGCCCTTGGTGGAGGCGATCACCAGGGCGTCGGCCTCGACGGAGGCAGGGGCGGTGTCGGCCAGGGTCAGCGAGGTCATCTACTCGTCCTTCTCACATCGGCCAGGGGGGCATCGGCAAACGGAAACGCTGCAGAGCCTAACCGGACGTGACGCGCCTCACGCACCTGCGTGGGCGCCGGAGGGGGCGACTAGGGTGCCCACCATGAACGACGACGCCGCGACGAAGACCTCTCCGCTGCACTCCCGCCACGTGGAGCTGGGCGCCAAGATGGCCGACTTCAGCGGGTGGGACATGCCCATCGAGTACGCCGGGGCCGGGGTGGTCAAGGAGCACACCGCGGTCCGCGAGCGGGTCGGCATCTTCGACGTGTCCCACCTGGGCAAGGCGGTGGTCCGGGGACCCGGCGCCGCGGACTTCGTCAACCGGTGCCTCACCAACGACCTGCGCAAGATCGGGCCGGGGCAGGCCCAGTACACGATGTGCTGCGACGATCGGGGCGGGGTCGTCGACGACCTCATCGTCTACCTGCGCAGCGACGAGGAGGTCTTCCTCATCCCCAACGCGGCCAACAACGCCGAGGTGGTGCGGCGGCTCACCGAGGCCGCGCCCGAGGGGGTCGAGGTGGAGAACCTGCACACGGCATACGGGGTCATCGCGGTGCAGGGGCCGCGCAGCGACGAGGTGCTCGAGGCGGTGGGCCTGCCGACCGGGCACGACTACATGTCCTTCACCGACACCGAGTGGCAGGGCCGCCCGGTGACCGTGTGCCGGACCGGCTACACGGGGGAGCGCGGCTACGAGGTGGTCCCGCGGTGGGAGGACACCGAGGCGGTCTGGGACGCGCTGCTGGAGGCGGTGCGTGCGCAGGAGGGCCTGCCGTGTGGGCTGGGCGCCCGCGACACGCTGCGCACCGAGATGGGCTACCCGCTGCACGGCAACGACCTCGGCCCCGAGATCACCCCCGTCATGGCCCGCGCCGGCTGGGCGGTGGGCTGGAAGAAGGACGAGTTCTGGGGCAAGGCGGCGCTGGAGGAGCAGCGGGCGGCCAGGACCAGCAGGGTCTCCAACGGCCTGCTCGTGACCGGCCGCGGCATCCCGCGCCCCGGCTGCGTGGTGCGGGACGCCTCCGGCGCGGAGGTCGGCGTGGTCACCTCCGGGACGTTCTCCCCGACGCTGCGCCAGGGCATCGCGCTCGCGCTGCTCGAGCGGTCGGTGGCCGAGGGCGACGAGGTGGTCGTCGACGTCCGGGGTCGCGACGTCGCGGCGCAGGTGAAGCGCCCGCCCTTCGTCGAGGTCGACACCAGGGGCTGACGGTCGACACCACGGGCTGACCGGCAGGTCGGCCGGTATGACGCCCGCCCGGCTCAGGTATGACGCCCGCCCGGCTCAGGCATGACGCCCGCCCGGCTCAGGCGTGCTGCGCACCCTGGGCGATGCTCGCCCCGCTGAGGTCGATGACCCGGCCCGCGACGACGAGGTGGACCCGCTGCGCGGACGCACCGACCCGGCGGTTGACCACGGCGACGAGGTCGCGGTGCAGCCGGCTCGCCGGGCTCAGGTCGTGACCGACCCAGCCGGGGTCGGTGCTCACCGCGACGATGTCGAACGGCAGGTAGACCATCGCCACGAGGAGCTCGTCGACGAGCTCGTTGATGTGCTTGACGCTGCGCTCGGGGTCCTCCCAGCCCTCGATCTGGTCCAGCACCCCGGCGACCCAGGTGTCGAGGGTGTCCAGCAGCACCGGGCCCCGGGCGGCCATGAGCACCCGGCTCAGCTCCTGGGTCTCGATGGTCTGCCACCCCGGCGGCGGCTCGACGGCGCCCGGCACCGGGGCGGTCGGGTCGTCCTCGTGCGGGCGGGTCGGGATGACCAGCGTGACGCGGGCGTCGGCGGGGAGGAGGGAGCGCGCGTGACGGGACTTCCCGCTGCGGGCCGCACCAAGAACCAGGGTGGTGGACATCGACACTCCAGGATGAGGTTGAGGCCCCCAGGATAGAGGAGGCCGGGCGGCCCGCGGCGGAGGCTCAGATGTGCTCGCTGTCGTCGCCCTCGTGGCCCAGCTCGTGGCGCCGGTGCTCCTCCCGCTCACCGTCCCTGCGCAGGGTCCCGGTGCGCAGGAGGAGCAGCAGACCGGCCACCACGGCCAGGCCCAGCAGCAGCCACACGACCACCGGGAGCCCCCCGCCGGCCGAGGTGCTCCCGGTCGGCCCGGTGCTGTCGTCCTCGTCGACCACGTCGGGTGTCCCGTCCGCGGCCACGGTCGTCGCGACCGGCCCGTCCGCCCCGGCGGGGAGCCCGCCGAGGAGCGCCCCGGCGAGCAGGGCGACCACGAGCGCGGCGAGGGCGCCGCGCAGTCGGCGGGCTGACGTCATACGGGGGTGGTGTGCCGTGGTCAGCGGCCCCGCAGGATGCCACCGAGCAGGTCGTCCAGCCCGCCGCCCTTGCCGCCGCCGGCACCACCGAGTGCCCCGCCGAGCAGGTCACCGAGGACCCCGCCGAGCCCGCCCTGCTCCTGCGCGCCGGCGCCGGTCGGAGCCTTCTGGCCGAACTGCTTGGCCAGCCAGGACAGCACGATCGGGGCCAGGATCGGCAGCAGCTTCTTCACCAGGTCACCGCTGACGTTGCCCATCCCGCCCAGCTGGTTGACGACCGTGTCGGTCTGGCCGCCGAAGACGTGCCCGACGATCTTCTGCCCCTCCTGGGGGTCGACCCGGTCGAGGTTGACGCCGCCGTCGACGACCGCGTCGGACTCGTGCTCGCGCAGCGCGCCGGCGAGGGACCGGGCACCCTCCGGGTCCTCGGCGTTGACCTTCATGCCGCCGACGAGGGCGGGCAGTGCCTGGCGGATCGCCTGCTCGGTCTCGGCCTCGCTGGCACCGACCTGGGCGGCCAGCTGGGAGACGGGGATGGCGGACATCAGGTCGTCGATCTGGCTCATGGTGGCCTCCTGAGGGGTGGCCCGCGGCCGGGCCGTACCCGACCGACCCTAGTTGCGCGCGCCCGCTCCCACCAGAGGTTCCGTCCCCACCGCCCGGGGTGACGACCCGCGACGCGGCACCTACCGTGGGGGCATGACCAACGTCTACACGTGGATCTACTGCGACGCCGACGGCGAGCCGATCCACGACCTGGGACTGACCGGTGTGGCCTTCCCGACCCAGGACGAGGCGGAGGCGTGGCTGTCCGAGGAGTGGGCCAAGCTCGCCGACGCCGGCGTCGGGTCGGTCATCCTCAAGAACAACGAGGAGACCGTCTACGGCCCGATGAGCCTGAGTCCCGGCGCCTGAGCCGCTCGCGGGGAGGGCTCAGCGGCGCGGGACGACCGGGTCGCCGCGGTTGACCTGCGGCCGGGGCACCCGCATCCGGCGCATCTGGAACGCCCGGATGACGACGTAGGAGGCCGAGCCGCGAGGCGGCTCCTCGCCGAAGACCTCCACGACCTTGCGCTTGGCCCGGCGCCACAGCAGCACCGCGTCGACGACGCCGACGATGATGAGGCCGTAGGCGAGCACGAAGGAGCCGAACTGGGCCCAGGAGGTCCGCACCGCGCTCAGCGCCAGGATGATGAGCATCAGGGGGAGCAGGAACTCGCCGATGTTGCGGCGGGCGTCGACCATGTCCCGCAGGTAGCGCTTGATCGGCCCCCGGTCGCGCGGCGGCAGGTAGCGCTCCTCGCCACGCAGCAGGCCCTCCCGTGCCCTGGCCCGCTCGGCCCGCACCCGGGCCTTCTGCTCGGCGGTGGTCGCCCGGCCACTTTGGACCAGGGGGCGCCGGCGCCGGGCCTCGGCCTCCTTGCGCTTGGGGGTGGGCCGGCCCTTCGGGGCGGGACCCTTGCGCGCGCCGGTCTCGGGCTGGGGCTCGGGCGCCGCCTCGGTCACGGGGGCTTGCTTCTTGCGGGACAGCACCCGCCCACTGTATGTCGCGCGCCCGCCCCGCCCGGAACCGCACCCGTCGCGTGGGTAGGGTCGGAGGGGTGACCGAGACCTCTGCCACCACCACCGGACCGAGCCCCGAGCGGATCGCCGAGCTCGCCGAGCGCGTCCGCGCCGAGATGCCCGCCGTGCGGGACGACCTGGAGACCCTGTCCCGGATCCCGTCGGTGTCGCTGGACTCCTTCGACCAGCGCCACGTCGACGACAGCGCCGAGGCGGTCGCCGACCTGCTGCGCGCGGAGGGCATGCAGGTGCGGATCGTCCGCGAGGGCGGCCGGCCGGCCGTCATCGGGCACCTGGACGGCCCGCCCGGGGCTCCGACCGTGCTGCTCTACGCCCACCACGACGTCCAGCCGCCCGGTGACGACGCGGACTGGTCGACGCCGCCGTTCGAGCCGACCGAGGTGGACGGGCGCCTCTACGGCCGGGGCGTCGCCGACGACAAGGCCGGCGTCATGGCGCACGTTGCCGCGCTGCGCGCCCACGACGGCAGGCCGCCGGTCGGGGTGACCGTCTTCGTCGAGGGCGAGGAGGAGGTCGGCTCGGCGAGCCTGGAGACGATCCTGGAGAAGCACGCCAAGGAGCTGCAGGCCGACGCGATCGTGCTGGCCGACTCGACGAACTGGAAGATCGGCGTGCCCGCGCTGACGACCACCCTGCGCGGGCTGGTCCGCGTCGTCGTCGAGGTCACCGCGCTCGAGCACGGCGTGCACTCCGGGATGTACGGCGGGGCCGTGCCGGACGGCCTCACCGCGCTGTGCCGCCTGCTCGCGACGCTGCACGACGACGAGGGCAACGTCGCGGTCGCCGGTCTCAAGTCCTCCGACGCGCCGGACCTGGACTACAGCGAGGAGGACCTGCGCGCCGACGCCGGGCTCGCCGAGGGCGTGCAGCCGATCGGCTCCGGGTCGATCCTGTCGCGGCTGTGGACCCGCCCGTCGATGACGGTCATCGGCATCGACGCACCGAGCGTGGCGAAGGCGGCCAACCTGCTGACCCCGGTCGGGCGGGCCAAGCTGTCGATGCGGATCCACCCCGAGGAGGACCCGCAGACGGCATACGAGCTGCTGAAGAGGCACCTGGAGGACCACGCGCCGTGGGGCTGCCGGGTGAGCGTCACCCTGGACGACCAGGGCGCGGGCTTCGCCGCCAAGGCGGACGGTCCGATCTACGAGCAGGCGCGGGCGGCGTTCCGCGACGCGTGGGGGACCGACCCGGTCGACATCGGGGTGGGCGGGTCGATCCCGTTCATCGCGGCGTTCGCCGAGCACTACCCGGACGCGGCGATCCTCGTCACCGGGGTGGAGGACCCGGACTCCCGGGCACACGCCGCGAACGAGAGCCTGCACCTGGGGGAGTTCGAGCGGGCCTGCGTGGCCGAGGCCGTGCTGCTGGAGCGACTGGGAACGACAGGACGGTGAACATGGCGCAGGGGAAGTACGTGGAGCCGGAGTACCAGCGGGACACCCGATACATCTCGACCCGGATCACGGCGACGGGGGAGCCGGACGGGTTCAAGGTCGAGCCCGGCCGGTACCGGCTGATCGTGTCGTGGGCCTGCCCGTGGGCGAACCGGGCGATCATCTCCCGGCACCTGCTCGGGCTGCAGGACGTCATCTCCATGGGGATCTGCGGGCCGACGCACGACGCGGACAGCTGGACCTTCGACCTGGACCCGGGCGGGGTCGACCCGGTGCTGGGGATCCCGCGGCTCAAGGACGCCTACGAGGCGCGGCCCGACGGCTACACGCCCGGCGTGACGGTGCCGGCGATCGTCGACATCACCACCGGCCAGGTGGTCACCAACGACTTCAAGCAGATCACCGAGGACTTCGCCACGGAGTGGAAGGCCTACCACAAGCCCGGCGCTCCCGACCTGTACCCGGAGCACCTGCGCGAGGAGATCGACGAGGTCGCCCAGCTCGTCTACGAGGACGTCAACAACGGCGTCTACCGGTGCGGGTTCGCCGGCAAGCAGGAGTCCTACGACCGGGCCTACGACCGGCTCTGGGCGCGGATGGACTGGCTGGAGGAGCGGCTGGCCGACCGTGAGTACCTCGTCGGTGACCAGCTGACCGAGGCCGACATCCGCCTGTTCACCACGCTGGTGCGCTTCGACGCGGTCTACCACGGGCACTTCAAGTGCAACCGCAACAAGCTGACCGAGATGCCGAACCTGTGGCGGTACGCCCGCCGCCTCTACCAGATGCCCGGCTTCGGCGAGAACGTCAACTTCGACCACATCAAGCGGCACTACTACCAGGTGCACACCGACATCAACCCGACCGGCATCGTCCCGAAGGGGCCTGACCTGTCGGTCTGGGACGAGCCGGTCGGGTAGACGTCACTCAGCTGTCGAAGCTGCCGTCCGACGCGCTGAAGACGACGGTGGACCGCTGCATCCTGCTGGCACGGCCCACGATCCGAGGAGCGATGTGCGGCTCGACGCAGGCGTTGAAGCGGATGTTGCCGGGCCGATGTGCTGGTAGGTGGAGTTGCCGGTGATCCCTGGGATGTAGCGGATGGACGGGACCCGCCCGCGTCAGGCGGACGGTGCCCTGGCCCGAGGTGATCGTGGATCGTCAGCTCGACGTAGTCGCCCTTGTTGAGACTGCTCACCATCTCGAACTCGACGTAACGCCACCGGTTCGGCCCGGAGACCTGGGCGACCCTGCAGGTGTCACCCGGCTTGCATGAGGGCTGGTCCCAGGAGGCGTAGGTCAGGGTGCCCGTCACCCGTGGACGGGGCGAAGGTGAGGTTGGTGACGCACTGCCCGACGGGAAGCGAGTTGAAGACGGGGCTGGGCGTACAGGCTGACTGCGCCGCGCGTGCGGCGGACGCTGCAACAACAACGGGGACCCTAGGCCGGCCCCCTTCTTCACCACGGTTCGTCTGCTGGGATGCAGGCAGGGACTCGGGACCCCTGGTTCTTTCGAACGGTGAACGTCTGATCAAAACGGTTGAGTATGTGAAATAGTCACAAGGCTAGGAAGGAAAGCGGCTAGCCAGGCTGTCACGCATCCAAGCTGACGTCATCATGTACGCCCAACATCATCGCAAGTGGCATCGGCCCGAGATGGGGTTGAATCCGCGGCTTGAAGTGCGCCTGTCGACAGACGTGCGCCTGCTGCGCGACCTGACAGAAGTACCGAAGATACCTTCGACGTGCGTGCGCGCAGATGTCGGCGCTGGGTGCCGACGCCGGATCTGATTAGCTGCATCCCCCAGTGCATCCGGCAACGCCGATAGCCGTCAGGATGCACTGGGATTGTGCCTCGGTGTACGAGCAACTCCCGCCGATATCGCACTGTGGGTTCGACGTTATGGGGTTGAGGCCGCTTCCGGATCCCGTGGCTGGATTCTGCTCTATGTCGTTCACCGAATAGTTGACAAGGAGCGGTGCGGTCCCACTGTCACCCCAGTTTTTGGTGATGATCGCGTAGGTTCCCGAACCCGGGCCGACGGTGAACACATTGGACAGGTTCACGCAGCAGTTGCCAGCGGGGGTGGCACTCAACTTGACCACCGCGATGTCAGAGCCTGTCTGGATTTTGTCTCCGCGCTGGAAACTCGTGATCGACACGGTGACAGTCGCGGCCGTGTCGTTGTTGATCGTCGCCAAGAACACGGCACCATCCGACCAAGGCGACGAACTGCCGGGCAACTTGCAGTTCAGACCCGTGAGAGAGACGACGCCTGGGCTGGCCGCTAGGGCTGGCGTCGCGTTTGCAACGACGACCGCCGGCACGGCCCAGGCGGCGCCCTTCACGACCGTGCGCCGCGTTGGGCGCAGCCCACTTGCCTTCGTGTCGCCAGAGGTCATGCGGGCGCCCCCTCGGGTGTCGCGGTGGAAGAGAAAGTCAACCGCATCGTGGCGGACGTCACAGGTTTCGTCAAGACCAAACCGCCGATTGGTAAAGAGTTGGTCAGTGATGCTGGTCACGCTGGGTGCCGGTCCGCCGCGCCGTCCGGTCGGCCCGACCGGCCGCCTGCTCGAGGGCGGCGAGGGCGCTGCGATGGGTCAGGCCGAGCACCCTGAGCACGTCGACGACGGCCGAGCGGACCTGCCAGGCGAGCACGTTGCTCGCCGGTGGGTGGTGGGCGCCGAGGGTCTGGGAGACGGTGACGGCAGCACTGAGCGCCATGTCCCGCACCACGTTCGGCCGGGTCTTGCCGCGGACCCACTCGGCCAGGGCGCCCATCGTCTCGGCGAGCTGTGCGATCCCCTCGACGAGGTGGGCGTCGGGCTCGCCCTCGTGGCGCACCACGGCCGCCGTCGTGCGCGCCATGGACCGCCCCGAGGTCAGGAGCAGGTCCATCCGGGCGTTGAGCTGCTCGACGGCGCGGAGACGCCGCCGCTGCTCGAGGCGGTTCGCGGCCCGGTAGAGGCTGATCCGCTCGCGGGTGGCCGCCAGGGTCTCGGTGATCTCCTGCCGGACGCTGCCCAGGTCCTCCAGATCCATCATCGCCTGCTCGGCCGGCCGGGAGTCTCGCGTCTCCAGGGCCCGCTCGAGACGCCGGAGCGCCCTGACGTACCGCTGGATGGCCTGGTCCGCTGCGGTCACCGCACCACGGCGCGGGTCGGGGGAGAGGAAGGCATTGAGGGTCAGCGAGACCGCGCCGCCGATGACGGCGTCGCCGAGGCGCACGAACAGCCCGACGTCCTGGAACGGCACCAGCGCCATGACCACGACGGCCGCCACGGCCGCCTGGTTCACCAGGAGCCCGCTCGCCCGGAACGCGACGGCGCAGACCATCGCGATGAGCACCGCGAGCGTCAGCTGCCAGGCGCCGATGCCCACCCACCGGCTCAGCACGTCCGCCGCCACCAGCCCCAGGATCACCCCCAGGGTGATCTCGAACGCGCGGGTCAGCCGCTGCCCGGCGGTCAGCCCCATCGACACGATGGCGGCGATCGGGGCGAACACCGCCTGCTCGTTGCCGAAGACCAGCCGCGCCACGACATACGCGATGCCGGCCGACGCCGAGGCGAGCAGCAGCGACGGCGCGTGCCGCCAGATGCGCTCGGCCACCCGGCGGGCCGTCCGCCTGGGGTGGCGGAAGCGCGACACCCAGCGCGTGGGAGACCGGATGACGTCGGGATCCACCGCCATATCCCACCTCCTGCTCCACTGTCCGGACCCACGGTGGCAGACCGCTACGATGGCCTCATGTTCTCAGTGTGTGCGTGGTGGCCGTCCTCGCGACGGCTCTGACGCACACCCGCGACCAAGGCCGTCCGATGGGCGGCCTTGACCTGTGTCCGGGCCGCTCCCGGACGGCGGAAAGGCACATCAATGAGCACGCAGACCGACCAGGTCGGCGACGCGCTGGCCGAGTCCACGTCGGCCGCCTCGCTGGCCCGCACCATGGAGCGATCGGCGCAGATCGAGGCGCAGATCGAGGTGGACCCGAGCCGGTTCCGGATCCTCACCGGCGACCGGCCGACCGGCAACCTGCACCTGGGGCACTACTTCGGCACCCTCAAGAGCCGGGTCGAGCTGCAGCGCAAGGGCGTGGAGACCTGGATCCTCATCGCCGACTACCAGGTCATCACCGACCGCGACGGGGTCGGACCACTCCGGGAGCGGGTCTTCTCCATCCTGGCCGACTACCTGGCCGCCGGGCTGCACCCGGAGGAGACGACGATCTTCACCCACTCCGCGGTGCCGGCGCTCAACCAGCTGATGCTGCCGTTCCTGGCCCTGGTCACCGACTCCGAGCTGCGCCGCAACCCGACGGTCAAGGCCGAGTACGAGGCCACCGGCGGCCGGCCGATGTCCGGCCTGCTACTGACCTACCCGGTGCACCAGGCCGCCGACATCCTCTTCTGCAAGGCCAACATCGTCCCGGTCGGCAAGGACCAGCTGCCCCACCTGGAGCAGGCGCGCGTCGTCGCCCGCCGGTTCGACGAGCGCTACGGCCGCGTCGACCCCGGGACGCCGGTCTTCCCGGCGCCGGAGGCGCTGCTGTCCGAGGCCCCGCTGCTGCTCGGCACCGACGGGCAGAAGATGAGCAAGTCCCGCGGCAACACCATCGAGCTGGGCATGGACGCCGACACCACCGCCAAGCTGCTGAAGAAGGCGGTCACCGACGCCGACCGGCGGATCACCTACGACCCGGAGAACCGGCCCGAGGTGTCCAACCTCGTCATGCTCGCCGCGCTCAGCACCGGGCGGAGTCCGCACGACATCGCGGACGAGATCGGGGACGCCGGCGCCGGTGCGCTGAAGAAGCTCGTCATCGAGGCGGTCAACGAGCACCTCGCCCCGATCCGGGCGCGCCGCGCCGAGCTGGTCGCCGACCACGGCTACCTGGCCCGGGTCCTGGCCCGCGGCAACGAGCGGGCCAACGCCGTCGCGGACGCCACCCTCGACGAGGTCCGCACCGCGATGCAGATGAAGTACGTCTGAGGGAACCGGGGGAGACGTGCGGGTCGTCATCGCCACGGGCCCGTATGCCGAGGGGCTGGGTGCGGTCGAGGCCGCGCGCCGGCTGGGGGACGGCTGGCGGCGCCAGGCGCCCCACGACCGGGTCCTCACCTGCCCGCTGAGTGACGGGGGAGACGGCTTCGTCGACGTCCTCGCCCACGGTCTGGACGCCACCCCCTCGCCGGTCGTCGTCACCGGCCCGGCCGGCGACCAGGTCCCGGCCGAGGTGCTCCTCGTCGACCTCGACGACCGCCGCACCGCCTACCTGGAGGCCGGCCAGGCCGCCGGTCGCCACCTCGTCCCCCCGGAGGCGCTGGCCGACCCCGGCGACCTCACCAGCCAGGGGGTGGGGGAGCTGCTCGAGGCCGCCGTCGCCGCCGGGGCCACCCGGGTGGTCGTCGGCTGCGGCGACCTCGCCTGCCACGACGGGGGCCGGGGCCTGCTGGCGGCGCTCGGCGCGGGCAGCGACCTGTCCGGCCTGGCAGAGGTGCGCCGCCGGTTCGAGGGCGTCGAGCTCGTCCTCGCCGCCGCCACCGACCTCCCGCTGCTCGGTTTCCACGGCGCCAGCGCGGCCCTCGGGACCGAGCACGGCGTCGCGGCGCACGTGACCCAGGCCCTGGAGGAGCGGATGGGCCGGCTGACCGACGAGGTCTCCCGCGTCCTGCCGCCGCGCAAGGACCTGCTGAGCGGCCAGGCGATCCGCCCGGAGCGCCAGCCGGGCGCGGGTGTCGGTGGCGGCGTCGGCTACGCGCTGCTCGTCCTCGGCGCCCGGCCGGCCGCCGGGGCGGCGCTGGTCATCGACACCCTCGGCCTGCGCGACCAGCTCCCCGGCAGCCTCCTGGTCACCGGCTGCGCGTCATACGACTGGCGCACCGTCCACGACGGCGTGGTCGCCGAGGCAGCCCGGGCCGCGCTGGAGACCGCGGCACCCACCGTGGTCCTCGCCCAGGAGGTGTCCGTCGGCCGCCGGGAGGGGATGGCGCTGGGCATCGCCGGCTCGTATGCCGCGCGCCCCGGCGAGTCGCTGGAGGACCTGGCCGCGCGGGTGGCGCGGACCTGGTCGCCGCCGCCGTCTCGGTCCTGAGCCGTTGGAGGCGTACCCTGGTCGGCAGGGAACACGGTGGCGCCTCCCCGGCGTTGCCCGCCAAGGACTCCCGAGAGGATGGAAGCAGCGAGATGAGCCTTCAGGACACCAGCAGCCCCGAGACCACGACCAGGACCCACGGCGTGGTGCTCACCCCGGAGGCCGCACGGAAGGCCAAGAGCCTGCTCGAGCAGGAGGGCAGGGACGACCTGCGGCTGCGCGTCGGCGTCCAGCCCGGCGGCTGCTCCGGCCTCATCTACCAGCTCTACTTCGACGAGCGCGTCCTCGACGGCGACCTGTTCGCCGAGTTCGAGGGCCTGGAGGTCGTCGTCGACCGGATGAGCGCCCCCTACCTGGACGGCGCCGTCATCGACTTCGCCGACACCATCGAGAAGCAGGGCTTCACCATCGACAACCCCAACGCGGGCAGCTCCTGCGCCTGCGGCGACAGCTTCAGCTGACCGGCCCCGGGTCCGCCCGGCGCCACCGTGACGTCCACGTCGCCCGTCCCGGGCGGGGTGGACGTTTCGCGTTCCGGGCCGGACGGTAGGTAGGTTTCCCGCGTGAAGATCGCCGTCTGCGGGTCCATCGCCACCGACCACCTCATGACCTACCAGGGCCGGTTCAGCGAGTCCCTCGTGCCCGACCAGCTCGACAAGATCTCCGTCTCCTTCCTCGTGGAGGACCTGGAGGTCCGTCGCGGCGGGATCGGCGCGAACATCTGCTTCGGGATGGGCAAGCTGGGGCACCACCCGGTCCTCGTCGGGGCGGTCGGCCCGGACTTCGTGGACTACCGGTCCTGGCTGGAGCGGCACGGGGTCAACTGCACCTACGTGCACGTGTCGGAGACCCGGCACACCGCCCGGTTCGTGTGCACCACCGACGAGAACATGGCCCAGATCGCCACCTTCTACGCCGGCGCGATGAGCGAGGCCCGCAACATCGAGCTCGGGCCGATCGTCGAGGCGTGCGGCGGCCTGGACCTCGTCGTCGTCAGCCCCGACGACCCGCAGGCGATGCTGCGGCACAGCGAGGAGTGCCGGGTCCGGGGCCTGCCGTTCGCCGCCGACCCCTCCCAGCAGCTGAACTTCATGGACGGGGTCTCGATCCGCCGGCTCATCGACGGCGCGACCTACCTGTTCACCAACGAGTACGAGGCGGCGCTGACCCAGAAGAAGACCGGCTGGGACGACGACGAGATCATGCAGCACGTCACCACCCGGGTCATCACCCACGGCAAGGACGGCGCGACCGTGCTCAGCCGCGGCGCCGACCCCATCCACGTGCCGATCGCCGCGGAGGTCGAGCGCGTCGACCCCACGGGCGTCGGCGACGCGTTCCGCGCCGGGTTCCTCGCCGGCGTCGCCTGGGGGCTGGGGCACGAGCGGTGCGCCCAGATCGGCTCCATGCTGGCCAGCCTCACCCTGGAGACCGTCGGCACCCAGGAGTACGACTTCGAGCGCCGGGAGTTCCTCGACCGCTTCGGGCAGGCCTACGGCGCGGCGGCCCGCGCGGAGCTCGAGCCGCACCTGGGACGCGACACCTGATCCGTATGCCGCTCGAGCCGCCCCCCACGCCCTGGGACCTCAGCGCGGAGGACGCCACGCCGGGGGAGGACCTCGTCGGCGTCGGGGCGGACCTCGCGCCCGGCACCATCCTCGCCGCCTACCGCCACGGCCTGTTCCCCATGGGCCTGGGGCAGCACGGTGGCCCGCCCATCGGCTGGTGGTCCCCGGACCCCCGTGGCGTCCTGCTGCCCGGTGACCTGCACGTCAGCCGGTCGTTGCGGCGCTCCCTGCGCCGGTTCGAGGTGCGCGTCGACACCGCCTTCGAGGAGGTCGTCGCCGGCTGCGCCGACCCCAGCCGCGAGGGGAGGTGGATCACGCCGGCCGTCGCGGCGGCATACACCCGCCTGCACCGGCTGGGCTGGGCGCACTCGGTGGAGACCTGGCAGGACGGCGCCCTCGTGGGCGGGCTCTACGGCCTGGCGATCGGCGGGCTGTTCGCCGCGGAGTCGAAGTTCCACCGGGTCACCGACGCCTCCAAGGCCGCGGTCGTGGCGCTCGTGGACCTCCTGGGGGAGGGCGGCACACCGGAGCGCCCGCGCTGGATGGTCGACGTGCAGTGGGCCACCCCGCACCTGAGGTCGCTGGGGGTGCGCGAGCTGCCCCGGGTGGAGTACCTCCGGCTGCTGCGTGACGTGCTGGAACACCCGCTGCCGGAGCGCTGGCGCGGGACGGGAAACTCGGGCTGACCCTGCGGTTCCCTGCGACGCCTGAGGCGGTAGAGTTCCGAAGGACATGCCCAGGTACGACTGTGAGGTGCCCTTTGCCACGGCAATCTGACCCGAGGTCGCGCTCGGGGACCCGGAAGTCCGCACTGGTCGCGACCGTGGTCGCCGGCGCCGTGCTGCTGTCCGGTTGCGGCGCGGAGCTCCAGCGGGGTTACCTGCCCGAGCCGGTGACGGAGATCGGCCCGCGTGTCGTCGGGTTCTGGAACTGGACGTGGGTCGCAGCCCTGGCGATCGGTGTCCTGGTCTGGGGCCTGACGCTGTGGTGCATCGTCGCCTACCGGCGTCGCAAGGGTGACGACACGCTGCCGGAGCAGTTCCGCTACAACGTGCCGATCGAGATCCTCTACACGGTCGTGCCGATCCTCATGGTCCTGGTCCTCTTCGGCCAGACCGTGAAGCTGCAGAACGACATGCTCGACACCACCCAGGAGCCCGACGTCGTGGTCAACGTCGTCGGCAAGGTGTGGTCCTGGGACTTCAACTACGTCAACGAGAACGTCCACGTCGCCGGCACCCAGGCGACCGAGCTGAGCAAGGGTGAGCCGGGCGTCCGCGAGACGCTGCCGACGCTGGTGCTGCCGGTCGACAGCCGGATCGAGTTCCAGCTGACCTCCCGGGACGTCATCCACTCTTTCTGGGTCCCGCAGTTCCTCCAGAAGCTGGACATGATCCCCGGCCGGGTCAACGTCTTCCAGGTGACCACCACCGAGGAGGGCAGCTTCGACGGCAAGTGCGCCGAGTTCTGCGGCACCTACCACTCGCAGATGCTCTTCCGGGTCGACGTGGTGTCCCAGGAGGAGTACGGGCAGTTCATCGCCGGCCTGGAGGAGCAGGGCAACACCGGGCTGCTCGACAACGGCCTCAACGTCTACGACCTCGTGCCCGGTATGGAGGGCTACGACCTCCGCGGGAGGGACAACTGATGGCGATCGTCACCCCGGCACGTCCGGAGCCCTCGCTCCAGCAGGAGACCCAGCGCAAGCCGCTGGGCAGGCTCATCGTCAGCTGGATCACCACGACCGACCACAAGGTCATCGGCAACCTCTACTTCATCACCTCGTTCATCTGGTTCATGCTCGGCGGCCTCATGGCGCTGGTGATCCGGGCGGAGCTGTTCCTGCCCGGCATCCAGGTCGTGGACAACCCGAGCCAGTTCAACCAGATGTTCACGATGCACGGCACGATCATGCTGCTGCTGTTCGCGACGCCGCTGTTCGCGGCGTTCGCGAACGCGCTGATGCCGTTGCAGATCGGGGCCCCCGACGTCGCGTTCCCGCGGCTGAACATGTTCGCCTACTGGCTGTACCTGTTCGGCGGGCTCATCGCGGCCGGCGGCTTCCTCACCCCGGAGGGCGCGGCCTCGTTCGGCTGGTTCGCCTACCAGCCGCTGGCCAACGTGGAGCACAGCCCCGGCCTGGGTGGTGACCTGTGGGTGCTCGGCCTGGGCCTGGCCGGTTTCGGCACCATCCTGGGCGCGGTCAACTTCATCACCACGATCATCTGCATGCGTGCCCCGGGCATGACGATGTTCCGGATGCCGATGTTCACCTGGACCGTCCTGGTGACCTCCGTCCTGGTGATCATGGTCTTCCCGGTCCTGGCCGCGGCGTTCTTCGGGATGGCGGCCGACCGTATCTTCGGCGCCGACATCTACGACCCGGAGATGGGTGGCGCCATGCTGTGGCAGCACCTGTTCTGGTTCTTCGGCCACCCCGAGGTCTACATCATCGCGCTGCCGTTCTTCGGCCTGATCTCCGAGATCGTCCCGGCGTTCAGCCGCAAGCCGCTGTTCGGCTACAAGACGATGGTCTTCGCGGTCGTCGGGATCGCGGCCCTGTCGATGGCGGTGTGGGCGCACCACATGTACGCCACCGGCGCGGTGCTGCTGGAGTTCTTCGCGATCATGACGATGCTCATCGCGGTGCCGACCGGCCTGAAGTTCTTCAACTGGATCGGCACCATGTGGCGCGGCAGGCTGGTGTTCGCCACCCCGCTGGTCTGGGCGCTGGGCTTCCTGGTGACCTTCCTCTTCGGTGGGCTGACCGGCGTCATCCTTGCCAGCCCGGCGCTGGACTTCCACGTCACCGACTCCTACTTCGTCGTGGCGCACTTCCACTACGTGGTGTTCGGGACCGTGGTGTTCGCGATGTTCGCCGGCTTCTACTTCTGGTGGCCGAAGTTCACCGGGCACATGCTCAACGAGACGCTGGGCAAGATCCACTTCTGGATGCTCTTCTTCGGCTTCCACGGCACGTTCCTCATCCAGCACTGGCTGGGCGCCATGGGTATGCCGCGCCGCTACCCGGACTACATGGCCGACGAGGGCTTCACCTGGATGAACCAGCTGTCGACGGTCTCGGCGTTCCTGCTGGCCGCCTCGACGCTGCCGTTCCTCTACAACGTGTGGAAGAGCTTCCGCACCCCCAAGGTCACCGTCGACGACCCGTGGGGCTACGGCGCCTCGCTGGAGTGGGCGACCTCGTGCCCGCCGCCGCGGCACAACTTCGTGTCCATCCCGCGGATCCGCTCCGAGCGCCCCGCGTTCGACCTGCACCACCCGGACGTCGCGACCCTGGAGTCCCCGGAGCCGGACAAGGACGTCATGGAGAAGCTCGCCGGCGGTCCCGAGACCGACTACGCCGGACAGACGGGCACCGTCCACGGCGGCAGCAAGGGCCTGGACGACGACCGCTACGACGACGAGGGGCGTGACCGATGAGGGTCGAGATCAAGATCTTCGCCTACCTGGTTCCGTTCTTCCTCATCGCGGTCGGCATCTACGCCTACTTCACCCGCTGGGACGAGTGGGTCGGCATCGTCGGGCTGGCCCTCACCGCGATGCTGTGCGCGTTCATCGCCGGCTACCTGGCCCTGACCGCCCGCAAGCTCGACGCCCGCCCCGAGGACAACCCGATGGGCGAGATCGAGGACCAGGCCGGCGACTACGGCTTCTTCAGCCCGCACTCCTGGTGGCCCTTGTGGCTCGGCGCGGCCTCGGCCGCCATCTTCCTCGGCGTCGCGGTCGGGTGGTGGCTGGTCATCATCGCCGTCCCGTTCGCCGCGATCGCGGTGGTGGGCTGGACCTTCGAGTACTTCCGCGGGGACGAGGCCATCTGACCTCGTAGGCCCCCGTCTGGCGCCCCGGAGCCGCGTGCTCCGGGGCGCTTGTCGTTCCTCCGTCGGGCCGACGTCGGCGACGTGCTCGCTGAGGTGTCGATCTCCGCGCGCTCGACCTTCGCCCGCCACGGCGGGCCCGGGGCGGGTGGAGCGCCGGGTCCGGTTCGAGGTCTCCGTGCCGCGTCCTGCACCTGCGTCGCCACGATCGCCGCGGCCGACCTGCCGGGCCTGGAATCCACACCCCCGGCATGGTCGCGACGCTGGCTCGCTGGGGGCGCAGGCGGGGACCGGCGGCGATCACCGCGGTGCTGGCTGAGGCTGTTCCGGCAGCGTCCGGGTGGCCGTGGAGACGGTGACGAGGCTCGTCGAAGTTCCCCGGTGATGCTCACCGAATTTCCCCACCTTGGGCGGCGGTCAGTGTAGGGGTTGGCGGGTGGCGGCTCGCAGGGTTCCCTGGCGGGCGTGGTGGTCGCGGAGGCGGTAGGAGTCGCCCTCGAGGTTGATCACGACGGAGCGGTGCAGGAGCCGGTCGAGCATCGCGGCGGCGACGGTGGTGTCGCCCAGGACCTCGCCCCAGGAGGCGACCCCGCGGTTGGTGGTCAGGATGATGCTGGTTTTGAGGTAGCGCTGGGAGACGACCTGGAACAGCGCGGAGGCGGCCTCGCCGGGCAGCGGTAGGTAGCCCAGCTCGTCGATGATGAGCAGGGTGGGGCCGGCGAAGAAGCGCCTGGGCGGACACCGTCCGCTCCTGGCTGATCGTGGCCGGGAACGGGATGGTCGGGACCGGAGCGAGTGGCTCACGCTCGGCGAGGGTGAGCACCGAGGCCTTGCCCCCGGGGCCGGCCGGGCGCAGGCGGGCATCCCCACGGGTCGAGCAGAACTTGTCCAGGGAGGCCTGCGCCTGCTCGGCCGTGAGGTCGTCGGGCAGGGTGCGCCACCAGCGTTGGGCGGCGGTGTGGTTGGCCTTCTCCACGACACCCTTGCGGTTGCCGCGCCTCGGCGGGCAGATCTCCACGTGCACGCCGTAGTGCTTGGCAACTGCGGCGAAGGAGGCGGACACGCGCCCGGTGCCCGGGTGGCACACGGTCGCCATCCGGTCGAAGCGCCAGGACCTGGTCAGCCCGCCGAGGGCGCGGGTGGTCCGGTCCAGGGCGTCGATGAGGTGAGCCTGGTCCATCGAGGGGCACAGCGCGCCGCGCCACCGGCCGGAGTGGGCCAGGGCACCGACGAGCAGGTAGGCGGTGGTGCCCCAGCCCCAGTGCTCGGGTGGGTCGGGCAGCTCGACCCAGTCCCACTGGGTCTCCTCACCCGGCGGGTGCTCGATCACCGCGGCCGGTCGGCCCTTGGTGCCGGCGCACGGTTCGCAGTGCGGGCGTAGCCCGCGGGTGCGGACCTGGCGGGTGAAGTAGGCCTTGTCGTAGCCGAGGTCGACGACCTCGTCGTAGAGGGTCGCCGCCCACAGGTGCGGGTCCTCGCTCAGGCGGGCGCGGACGTAGTCCACGAACGGCTCGAACGCGTCTTCACCGGCGGGTTTGCGGACGCCGGCGACCCGGTCCCCGCGCAGGTAGGCGCGGATGGTCTTACGGTCCCGGCCCAGGTGGCGGGCGATCGCTGAGATCGTCCAGCCCTGGCGGGCCAACGCGTGCGCGTCGATGTCTTCCTCCCGTGACAGCATGGGAACGAGGGGCTCCTTCGAGTCGGCGTGTGGTCAGAGACCGCCATCATCGAAGGAGCCCCGCCCGTTCCCGGATGGGGCCACAGGGTGGGGAGTTTCAGTGAGCAGAACTGGGGAGATTCACCTGAGCGCCGTCAACGGCGGCGAACCCTGGTGTTCGAGACCCCCGGAAGCGGGTCAGTCCCAGCCAAGCTCGTGGAGACGCTCGTCGTCGATGCCGAAGTGGTGGGCGATCTCGTGCACCACGGTGATCGCCACCTCGTCGACGACCTCCTGTTTGGTGCGGCACATCCGCAGCGTCGGGCCACGGAAGATGAAGATCCGGTCCGGCAGCGTGCCGCCCCAGGTGAGGTCGCGCTCGGTCAGGGGAGTGCCGTCATACAGCCCCAGCAGGTCCGGGTCCTCCTCCGGGGGCGGCTCGTCCTCGACGAGGACGACCACGTTGTCCATGAGGTCCAGCAGCTCCTGGGGGACCAGGTCCAGAGCGTCGGCGACGGCCTCCTCGAACTCCGCCTCGCTCATCCGGAGCGGGTCGTCGTCGGGGAGGCCGTCGCCGGCCGTCGGGTGGTGCTCAGTGATGCCGATCGCTCTCCGTGACCTCGAAGTGGTCGTCACCGGGCAGGGCGTTGACCGGCTCGCCGTGCGGCTCGATGGCCTCGAGCTCACCGTGGTGGTGCGCCGCGGCCAGCTCGCTCGGGGTGACCGGCTGGATGCTGTCCTTGAAGTAGAACCGCGACAGGCGACGACGCAGGCCGTAGGCCCGGCCCTTCGGGGCCGCGACGCCGCGCTCGTCGGCCTCCGGGCCCTCGATCGCGTCGAGCGGGTGCTTGGGCTCGAAGGCGACCAGCGGCCAGCGGGTGTACTCGTCCAGCTCCTCGTGGACCTCGTAGAAGGCGCCCTCGGGGGTGCGGACGATGCGCCCGGTCTCCTTGCCGTGCAGGACCAGGTCGCGGTCGGCCCGCTGCAGCGACAGGCACAGCCGCTTGACCACCATGAAGACGACCACGGGGAGCACGAAGAACGCGACCCGAAGGATGTTGGTGATGTCGTTGATGGACAGCCCCAGCTTGATCGCCAGGATGTCGTTGACCGTGGCCAGCGACAGCACCAGGTACATCGAGATGGCGGCCGCGCCGACCGCGGTGCGGACCGGGGCGTTGCGCGGGCGGTCCAGGACGTGGTGCTCGCGCTTGTCGCCGGTGATCCACGCCTCGACGAACGGGTAGGCGCCGAGGACGACGAACACCAGCGGCAGCAGCACCAGCGAGCCGAGGAAGATCTGCGGGCTCACCGTGAACCCGAAGAGCTCGAACTCCAGCCAGCCGGGCAGCAGGCGCAGGGCACCGTCGGAGAACCACATGTAGAAGTCGGGCTGCGAGCCGGCGGTGACCTGGGTCGGGTCGTACGGGCCGTAGGCCCAGACCGGGTTGATCGTCACCAGCGCCGAGATCAGGGCGGTCACGCCGAAGACGATGAAGAAGAAGCCACCGGCCTTGGCGATGTACACCGGCATGAACGGGTAGCCGACGACGTTCTTCTCGGTCCGCCCGGGTGCGTTGAAGTGGGTGTGCTTGTGCAGGAACACCAGGAAGATGTGCGCGGTGAACAGCCCCACGAGCAGCGCCGGGATGAGCAGGACGTGGGCGATGAACAGGCGCGGGATGATCAGCTCGCCGGGGAACTCACCGCCGAAGATGAAGAACGTCATGTAGCTGCCGATGACCGGCGCGGACTGCATGAAGCCTGCCATCGCGCGGATGCCGGTGCCGGAGAGCAGGTCGTCCGGGAGGGAGTAGCCGGCGAAGCCCTCGATGATCGCCAGCAGCGCCAGCACGGTGCCGATGACCCAGTTGATCTCGCGCGGCTTGCGGAACGCCCCGGTGAAGAACACGCGGGCGACGTGCAGCGCGATGCCGACGATGAACAGCAGCGCCGCCCAGTGGTGGATCTGCCGGATCAGCAGGCCGCCCTTGATGTCGAACGAGATGTCCAGGGTGGAGGCGTAGGCCTCGCTCATCCCGATGCCCTGCAGCGGCACGAACGGCCCGTCGTAGGTCGTGTGCGCCATGCTCGGCACGAACCAGAAGGTCAGGAACGTGCCGGTGATGAGGCAGATGATGAGCGAGTACATCGCGATCTCGCCGAGCAGGAAGCTCCAGTGCTCGGGGAAGATCTTCTTGAGCATGAACCGGCCGAACGGCGCCAGGTTGAGCCGGTCGTCCAGCCAGACGACCGGGGGCGCCAGCTTCTGGCCGTCGGAGCCCGTCCCGGCCTCCGCCGTCGGCTGCTGCGCGCGCAGCTCGTCGGCTCCCTGCGGTACACGAGTGGTCATCAGCCACGCTCCCAGAAGCTCGGGCCGACGGCCTCGGCGAAACCGTCCGCTGCGATGAGGTAGCCCTCGCCGTCCACGGTGATCGGCAGCTGCGGCAGCGGCCGCTTCGCCGGACCGAAGATCACCTCGCAGTCATTGGTCATGTCGAACGTCGACTGGTGGCACGGGCAGAGCAGGTGGTGGGTCTGCTGCTCGTACAGCGCCACGGGGCAGCCGACGTGGGTGCAGATCTTGGAGTAGGCCACGATCCCGTCGACGCTCCAGTCCAGCTGCTTCTGGCTCTTGATGTCGGCCGGGTTGAGCCTGACCAGGATCACGGCGTCCTTGGCCTTGGAGGTCATCAGCTTCGAGGCGGGCAGGTTGTGCTCCGCCTCCTCGCCGACGAAGCCCTCGGGCATGACGTGGAACACCGAGCCCTGGGTGACGTGCTCCGGTCGGATCGGGGTGCCGGCCGGGTCGATCATGAGGCGCATCCCGCGCTTCCAGTTGGTGATCGACAGGGCGTTGCCGGGCAGCGGGCCCAGGCCGCCGGCCACCTGCAGGCCGAGCGGCAGGGCGAACAGGCTCAGCGCCCCCGCGACGCCCAGGCCCAGGACCGGACGGCGGTTGAGCTGGGAGCTGCGCCAGCCGAAGGAGAGGACCTCGGCCAGGCCGCGCCGCTGCTCCTCGGTGGAGGCCATCGGCTTGCGCTCCTCGCTGACCAGCCGGTTCGGCATGAGCGTCTTGGCCCAGTGACCGGCACCCAGCCCGATGCCCAGCAGCGAGGCGGCCAGGCACAGGCCGAGGGCCAGGTGGTAGACGTCCATCTCGCCGATCCCGAAGACCCAGCCGCGCTGGCCCTGGGGGATCGCGAAGTAGCAGACGATGAACCCGATCGTGCCCAGGATCGACAGCGTGAACAGCGCCATGATCTGGCGCTCGGCACGCTTGGCCGCCTTGGGGTTCACGTCGGAGCGCCGCGGCTTGTGCGGGGGCAGGCCGGGGTTCTCGAAACGGTCGGTCTCCGCGGGAAGGTCGGTGCTCCGCGGTGCGGGTGTCCGGTCAGTCATCAGGCTGCCTTCCTCCCCAGCCAGTAGGCCAGTCCGACGATGAGCAGCGCCCCCAGGGTCCAGATGAACAGGGCGTCACCGGCCGGCCCGAGAGAGCCGAGACTGTGGCCGCCGTGCTGGTTGCCGCCGTCCTCGATGTACTTCAGGAAGGCGATCACGTTCTCCTTCTCCTGGGGCGTGATGTTGTCGTCGTTGAAGACCGGCATCGACTGCGGGCCGGTGAGCATCGCCTCGTAGATGTGCCGCGCCTCGACCCCCATGAGGGACGGGGCGAACTTGCCGCGGGTCAGCGCGCCGCCGGCGCCGGAGGAGTTGTGGCACATCGCGCAGTTGGTGCGGAAGATCGCGCCGCCGTTGGCGATGTCGAGGTCCTTGCCCTCGAGGTCCAGCCACTGCTCGTCGGGCACGTCCGGGCCCGGGCCGAGCGAGGCGACGTAGGCGGCCAGCTTGTCGATCTCCTCCTGGGAGAACAGCACCGGCTTGCGCTGGGCCTGCACGCCCGGCTCGGCGAGCGGCATACGGCCGGTGCCGACCTGGAAGTCGACCGCGGCGGCCCCCACGCCGACCAGCGACGGGCCGGCGGTGTCGTTGCCCTCGCCGTTGGTGCCGTGGCAGCTGGCGCAGTTGGCCAGGAAGAGCCGGCGGCCCTCCTCCACGTCGTCCTGGGTCTGGACGGCCGAGGCGGTGGGCGCCTGCTGCGTGGCGGGCTTCATCGCCGCGTACGCCGTGCCGGTCATGCTCAGGCCGAGCAGGATCAGCACGAGCAGGGCGAGCGGGCTCCGTCGATGACGGGCGAGGGTCTTCACGTCAGTCCTCACTTGACCACGTAGATCGTCAGGAACAGGGCGATCCAGACCACATCGACGAAGTGCCAGTAGTACGAGGTGACCACCGCGCCGGTTGCCTGGGCATGGGTGTAGCGCCGGGCGGTGAAGCTCCGGCCGATGATGAGCAGGAAGGCGATCAGCCCCCCGGTGACGTGCATGGCGTGGAAGCCCGTGCTCAGGTAGAAGATCGAGCCGAAGGAGTCGGAGTCGAGCCGGACCCCCTCGGAGACGAGCTGGGCGTACTCCCACACCTGACCGGACACGAAGACCGCACCGAAGATGTAGGTGAGGACGTACCACTCACGCATGCCCCACTGGGCCACGTTGAACAGCGACCCGGTCCGGTGCGCGATGCCCTGCTCGGCCTTGAAGACGCCGAGCTGGCACCACACCGAGGAGATCACCAGGATGATCGTGTTGATGAGGGCGAACGGGACGTTCAGCAGCTCGGTCCGCTCCGCCCACACCTCGGGCTGGGCGCCGCGGAGCGTGTAGTACATGGCGAAGAGGCCGGCGAAGAACATGATCTCGCTGCCCAGCCAGACGATGGTCCCCACCGCCGTCATGTTGGGGCGGGTAGCCGGTCCGTGACCGACGGCCGCACCAGCGTGGGGGCTGTCTGCTGTTACTGCTGATGTCGTCGCCACGTCGGCCATTATGGACTAAGGGCCCTCCCCAGGGACACCGACCCTCCGGGCGCGGTGGGAGCCCCGGTGCAGGTGGGTAACATCGAGGTCATGACCACTCCCGCGACGGCCGACCAGGCCGCCGGCACCACCCGCCGGATCTCGGTCCTGATCTACAGCTCCGACCGCACGACGCGCGACGCGGTGCGCCTGGGCGTGGGCACCGCCCCCGGTCCCGGCGTCGAGGTCGGGCGCTGGCTGGAGTGCGCCACCGCGCCGGCCGTCGAGGAGGCCGTCCGGGAGGGCGGCTGGGACGTCCTCATCCTCGACGGCGAGGCCCGCCCCTACGGCGGCATGGGTCTGTGCCGGCAGTTCAAGACCGAGATCTACGACTGCCCGCAGATCATCGTGCTGACGATGCGTCCCGACGACGCGTGGCTGGCGGCGTGGTCGCTCGCCGACGGCGTCGTGCCCCACCCCCTGGACCCCGCCACCCTGGCGGCCGCGGTCACCCGGGTCGCCACCTCCGCGTGACGGACGGCACGACCTGGCCGGAGGTCCTCCACCGGCTCATCTCCCGGCAGGACCTGACCGCCGACGAGGCTGCCTGGGTGATGGACCAGGTGATGACCGGGCAGGCCGCCCCGTCCCAGCTGGCCGCGTTCCTCGTCGGGCTGCGGGCCAAGGGGGAGAGCGTCTCCGAGATGCGCGGGCTCGCGGACATGATGCTCGCCCACGCGCACCGGTTCGAGGTCGACGGCCCGAGCCTGGACATCGTCGGCACCGGGGGTGACCGTTCCCACACGGTCAACATCTCCTCGATGTCGTCCATCGTCGCGGCCGCGGCCGGGGTGCCCGTGGTCAAGCACGGCAACCGCGCCGCGTCCTCCTCGTCCGGCTCGGCCGACATGCTCGAGGCGCTCGGGGTGCGCCTCGACCTGACCCCCGAGCAGGTGGCCGGGACCTTCGCCCGGTGCGGGATCACCTTCTGCTTCGCCCAGACCTTCCACCCCTCGATGCGTCACGCGGGTGCCGTGCGGAGGGAGCTCGGGGTCGCCACGGTCTTCAACTTCCTGGGCCCGCTCACCAACCCCGGACAGCCCCGGTATGCCGCGGTGGGGGTCGCCGACGCGCGGATGGCTCCGCTCATGGCCGGGGTGTTCGCGGACCGGGGTCGCCGGGCGGTGGTCTTCCGCGGCGACGACGGGCTGGACGAGGTGAGCCCGGCCGCCAGCAGCCACGTGTGGTGGGTCGACGGCACGTCGGTCCGGGAGCTGGGCATCACCCCCGAGGCGGTCGGACTGCCGCGCCACACCGTCGCGGAGCTGCGCGGCGGCGACGGGCGCCACAACGCCGAGGTGGCCCGGCGGGTCATGGGCGGCGAGCCCGGCCCGGTGAGGGACGCGGTGCTGCTCAACGCCGGTATGGCACTGGCGCTCGCTGCCTCGGGGGAGGGCGGGCCCGACCCGCGCACCGACGAGGAGCTCGCGGCCGCGGTCAGGGCCGGGGTCGAGCGCGCCGCCCGGGCCATCGACTCCGGCGCCGCCGCGCGGCTGGTGGACGACTGGGTGCGGGCCACCACCGAGGCCTGAGCGCTCCGGCCGGACTGCGGCCCGTCAGTCCCCGAGCCCCAGGTCGAACCCGGCCTCGAGGTCGGCGCTGGAGTAGGTGCGGAACGCGATGTGCGTGTTGGTCTCCCGGACGCCCTCGACCTTGTTGAGCCGGTCGGCGATGACGTCGTGGAAGTCCTCGTGCCGGGCCACCCGGGCCACGGCGATGAGGTCGACGTCGCCGGTCACGGAGTAGACCTCGCTGATCCCGTCGATCGCCGCGATCTGGGCGGCAGCCTCGGGGATCCGGGAGACGTCGACCTTGATCAGCACGATGGCGGAAATCACCCCGCCACTGTATCGGCCGTGACCCGCACCGCTCCGGGCGGTCGCTCGAGGGGCCGCACGATGCCGCGCTCGTCCCAGTCGCCGGGCTCGCCCCACTGGCGGGCCATCGGGTCCAGCTCGGCCCGGGCCATGCCGGCGCCGCCGACGGGGCAGGTCCACGGTCCTCCGTCGAGGTGGACCAGGCGGGTGCCGGGCGCCTCCAGCCAGCGCAGGACCAACTCGGTCTCCTCGGGCAGCGCGGCCGGCGCCGGGCCCCGCGGCGGGTCGACGACCTCGGCGCTGGCGCACAGCGCGTCGATGTAGGGCATCGGGTCCGCCCCGCGCGGGGTGACCGTGGTGCCGGCGAGCCGGCCGTGGCGGACGCAGACGACCTCCCAGCCACCTTGCTCGGCCCGGCGCGCCGCGACGAGCTCCCGGGCTGCGGCGAGGGGCGCGATGCGCTGGCTCCGGGCTGCGGCGCGGACCCAGGCGACCATCCGGTCACGCAGCGACCGGGCGTCCTCGAAGCGCTCCTGGGCGGCGAGCTGGTCCAGCCGGTCCCGCAGCGCCTGCAGCAGGTCGCGGCAGTCGCCGGCCAGCGCGGACGCGGCCCGGTCGGCCAGGGCGGCGTAGTCGTCCGGGTCCTGGGCCCCCGTGCACGGGGCGCCGCAGCGGCCCAGCTCGAAGAGCACGCAGGCGCTCGCGCCGGCCCTGCGGGAGAGCCGCTGGGTGCACTGGCGCAGCGGGATGATCTCGTGGACGGCCGCCACCGCCGCCTCGGCGCTGCGTCGCGACGCGAACGGGCCGCTGTAGACCGCGCCGTCGTCGCGCACCGTGCGGACCACCGACAGGCGCGGGTAGGTCTCCACCGTGAGCTTGACCCACAGCGCCTTCTCCGGGTGGCGGGACCGGCGGTTGTAGCGGGGCTTGTGCTCGGCGATCAGCCGGAGCTCGCGGACCTGGGCCTCCAGCCGGGTGGCGCACACGATCGGGGTGATGGACTCGGCGAGCGCGACCATCTCGGCCATCCGCCGTCGGGTCTCCGAGGCGGTGAAGTAGGTGCGGGTGCGTCGCCGGATGTCGCTGGCGGTGCCGACGTACAGGGGCCGGCCCTGGTGGTCCTTGAACACGTACACCCCGGGCGCCGAGGGCATGGCGTCGGCGAGGAACCGCTTGCGCCGCTGCGCCGGGGTGACCCGCATCGAGTAGCTCTGCAGCTCCTCCAGGGTGTGCACCCCGAGGTTGCCGACCCGCTCGATGAGGCTGTGCAGCACGTCGACGGTCGCCCGTGCGTCCTGCAGGGCCCGGTGGTTGGGGGTGGTCGCCGAGCCGAAGACCCGGGCCAGGCTGGCGAGCTTGTGGTCCGGCGCCTCGTCGCGGTGCACCAGCTGGCGCGCCAGCCGCACCGTGTCGAGCACCGGGAACCCGGGCCACGGGTGCCCGGTCTGCAGGGCGGCGGCCTTGAGGAAGGAGACGTCGAAGCCGGCGTTGTGCGCGACGAGCACGGCCCCGCGGGCGAACTCCAGGAAGGCGGGGAGCACGCTCTCGATCCGCGGGGAGGACGCCACCATCTGGTTGGTGATGCCGGTCAGGACGGTGATGAACGGCGGGATCGGGGTGCTCGGCCGGACCAGGGTCTGGAACTCCCCGAGCACCTCACCGCCGCGGACCTTGACGGCGCCGATCTCGGTGATCTGGGAGCCGTCGGGCGACCCGCCGGTGGTCTCGAGGTCGACGACGACGAACGTGGTGTCCGCGAGCGGCACCCCCAGGTCGTCGAACGTCTCCTGCACCACCTGCATGACGACGACGCTAGGTGCCGGGTCCGACACAGGCGGTGACGACATTCCGGGAGACCGCGGATGTGACCCGTTCTGCGGGCTCCGGCGGGGGTCTGTCGGTGGGGGCTCCTACCGTCGCGGGAACTGCACACGTGTGCGAGTCCGACGGAGGTGAGGACGCGATGACGACGATCGACTGCGACACCTGTCCGGTGCGCGGCCGGCACTGCGGCGACTGCTTCGTGCCGCTGCTGCTCGGCAGCCCCGACGCGGGCCGGACCGCGGACGCCTCAGGTCGGAGCACCCCGCCGGGCTCCGCACCGCAGCTCCTTCCGCTGGACCGGGCCGAGCGGGCCGCGGTGGGCACGTTCGTGCGTGCCGGGCTCCTGGCGCCCGCGGCGGCCGACCGGGTGCGGGCCCGCAGGACCGGCGGCGGGCTCTCGGCCACGGGGTGAGCGGGCCTGGGGCGACCGGATGACCGCGGCAACGGAACCGACCGGGTGACCGCGGCGACGGAGCCGACCGGGACGTACCCGGTCGTCAGCCGCCCGGTGCCGGGAGCGTGTCGGCGAGCCGGGCCACGGCCTCGGCGACCCGGGCACCGACCATGACGGGGTCGTTGTGCCGGGCGCCCGGGAGGACGACCTCCTCCACGAGCACGGGGGTCGCGCGGGCGACCCGGGCGCTGAGCTCCGGCGGCACGATCTCGTCCGCGTCGCCGTAGACCACGGTGGTCGGCACGGTCGAGCGCGCGACGTGCTCCAGCACGGGGTACCGCTCGCTCAGCAGCAGGTCGACGGGCAGGAACGGGTAGTGGTGGCGTCCGACGTCGGGGAGGGAGGTGAACGGCGAGCGGAGCACCATCCCGGCCGGGGGCCGCCGGTCGGCCAGGGCCGCGACGACACCGGTGCCCAGCGACTCCCCGAGGTAGACGGTCCGCTCCGGTGGGTAGCCGAGGCCGGTCAGGGCCTCGACCGCGGCGTCGGCGTCCTTGCCCAGGCCGTCCTCGGTCGGGTCGCCGGGGTTCCCGCCGTAGCCGCGGTAGTCGAGGAGGAGCACCGCGAGACCCCGCTCGGCCAGGAGCGCCGCCAGGCCGGCCCGACCGGCGCGGTTGCCGCCGTTGCCCGGCGCAAGCAGGACCGCCAGACCGCGGTCGCGACCGGACGGCGGGACAAACCAGGCGGTCAGGGTGAGCTCGTCCTCCGTGGCGAGGGGCACCTCGCGCCCTCCCGGGAGGACCCGGTCCACCGGCGGCGGGGACGACGGGTCCGGGAAGTAGATGAAGCGGCGCTGCAGCGCCCACGTCAGTCCCATGACCACCACCACGACGAGGAGCACGACGGCGACGACGCGGAGGGCCCGGACGCGACGTCGGCCCGACCGGGTGCTGCCGTCGCCCACGGGCCCATGGTCCCACCGGGGGTGGGTCTCCGAGGACGCCCCGTCATACCCTCGGGTGGTGAGCACCTCGGCCGGGCCGGACGGCGGTCGCCGTGCCCGGGCGACCGAACCGGCGGCAGGTTGGGCCGCGCTGGTCCTCGTCGGAGCGCTGGCCGCGGGCTGCGCAGGGCCGGTCGACGGGACCGCGCCGGTGGAGGGTCCGGCCGGTGGGAACGCGCCGGTGGAGGGTCCGGCCGGTGGGAACGCGTCGGTGGAGACCTCGACCACCACGCCGCCCGGTCATGTCGTCCGGGTCGAGGGTGACGCCGACCCGGAGCGGGCCGAGGACTACCGGGAGCTCACCGTCGAGGCGGTCCGTCGGGCCGGGCAGCTGTGGGGGCGCGGGAGCGTCCCGGTCCCGGTGCGGCTGGTGCTCCCGGCGGATGCGGACGGGTTCGCGGCGGTCACCGGACTGGATCCCGGCGCGGACGTCCCCGCCGCCGTCGTCGGCCAGGGTGACGAGGCCCGACTGGTGGTCCACCCCGGGGCCTGGGAACGGTTGACGCCCGAGGGTCACCTGGCCGTGCTCACCCACGAGGTCACCCACCTGGTGATGCAGGGGGACGGTCCCGTGCCGTGGTGGCTGGGGGAGGGGCTGGCCGAGTACACCGCCCACCGGGCCGGCGGTCGTCCCATCCGCGAGATCGCCGGGTCGGCGCTGGACGGCGTGCGTGCCGGCCAGCTGCCGGAGACCTGGCCGGTGCCCCCGGGGGAGGGCGACCGGTGGGGGAGCTACGCGATGGCGTGGCTGGCCTGCCGGTACCTCGCCCAGACCTACTCCGAGCGGAGCCTCGTCGAGCTCTACCGCGTCGTTGCCGGCGGGCGACCCGTCGAGGAGGCGATTCCCCGGGTGCTCGGGGTCTCCGAGGCGGAGGTCCTCACCGGCTGGAGGGCGTGGCTCACCTCCGTGGCGGCCGGGTGACCCACCCCCGGAGCGGCCAGCCGCCGGTCAGGCGGGTGCTGCCTGGGGCGGCGCCGCGGCATACAGCGCCTCGATCTCGGCGGCGAAGTCGGCGAGCACCTGGTCGCGCTTCACCTTCAGTGACGGGGTGAGGTAGCCGTTCTCCACGGTGAGGTCCTGCCGCAGCACCGTGAACCGGCGGATCGACTCGGCCCGGCTGACCGCCTCGTTGGCCCGGTCGATGGCCTGCTGCAGCGCCTCCTGCACCACCGGGTGGTCGACCGCGTCGTCGAGGCTGATGCCCTCGATGCCGTGGTTGGCGGCCCAGCCGGGGAGCATCTCGGCGTCGAGGGTGATGAGCGCCCCGATGAACGGCCGGGCGTCGCCCACGACGACGCACTGGGAGACCAGCGGGTGGGCCCGGACCCGGTCCTCCAGCACTGCCGGGGCGACGTTCTTGCCGCCGGCGGTGACGATGATCTCCTTCTTGCGGCCGGTGATGCGCAGGAAGCCGTCGGGGTCGAGCTCGCCGATGTCCCCGGTGTGGAACCAGCCGTCCCGGATGGTCTGCGAGGTCGCCTCGTCGTTCGCGTGGTAGTGCGAGAGCACGTTGATGCCCTTGACCAGGACCTCGCCGTCGCCGGCGATCCGGACCGTGACCCCGGGGAGCGGGCGCCCGACGGTGCCGATCTTGATGAGCTCGGGGGTGTTCACCGTGGCCGGTGCGGTGGTCTCGGTCAGCCCGTAGCCCTCGAGCACGACCAGCCCGATGCCCCGGAAGAAGTGCCCGAGCCGCTCGCCGAGCGCCGCGCCGCCGGAGATGGCGTACTCGACCTTGCCGCCCATCGCGTCGAGCAGCTTGCCGTAGACCAGGCGGCTGAACAGGGCGTGCTGCAGCCGCAGGCCGAGCCCCGGACCGCCGGTGTCCTGGGCGCGGCTGTACCGGATGGCCGTGTTGACGGCGCGGTGGAAGATCCGGCCGCGTCCCCCGGCGACGGCCTTCTGCTCGGCGCTGTTGTAGATCTTCTCGAAGACGCGGGGGACCGCCAGCACGAACGTCGGCTGGAACGACGCCAGGTCCTCGAGCAGGGTCTTGACGTTGGGGCTGTGACCCAGCGTCGCGCCCGCCTGCATCACCACCACCTGGATGAACCGGGCGAAGACGTGGGCCAGCGGCAGGAACAGCAGCGTCCGGGCCCCGGGCGGGCCCACGACCTCGGCCAGCCGCTCCACCGCGTTCTCTGACAGGGCCATGAAGTTGTCGTGGGTGAGGACGCACCCCTTGGGGCGACCGGTCGTGCCCGAGGTGTAGATGATCGTGGCCGGCGAGCTGCGGTCCAGCTGCGCCCGGCGGGCGTCGACCTCCTCGTCGGGCACCTCGGCGCCGGCGGTGACGAGCTCGTCCAGGGCGCCGGTCTCGATCTGCCAGACGTCGCGCAGGTGCGGGACCTCGTCGCGACAGCGCGACAGCACCGCCAGGTGGCCGGCGTCCTCGAGGATGATCGCGACGGCCCCGGAGTCCTGCAGGATCCAGGACAGCTGCTCGTGGGAGGAGGTCTCGTAGACCGGCACGGGCACCGCGCCGGCTGTCCAGAGCGCGAAGTCGGCGAGCGTCCACTCGTAACGGGTCCGGCTCATGATCGCGACCCGGTCACCGACCCCGATCCCGGCGGCGATGAACCCCTTGGCCAGGGCCCGGACCTGCTGGCAGAACTCCGCCGCGCTGACCCCGCGCCAGGCGTCCCCCTGCCGCCGGGCGAGCAGCTCGCGCCCCGGGTCCCGGGACGCCCAGTCGTGGGGGAGGTCCGACAGGTTCCCCTCGCGCGACGGTGGGATCAGGCGTGGGACCGAGATCTCCTGCACGGGCGTGGGGCCTCCTGTGTGGGCGGGCGTCCCATCCACTGTAGACGTCCGGCGTGCCTCCCCCGGCGGGGGCTCTCGGGCGAGCGCACCCCTGGTTCTCGCGCGAGCGCGGGGCCGCGGGCGCCGGGGTGGGCCGCGGGCGCCGGGGTGGGCCGCGGGTGGTCGCGGCGGTATAGATTCCCGGCCATGGCCGACCACACCGAGTCCAGCGTCCGGATCGCCGCGGAACCCGCCGCGGTGCTCGCGGTGATCTCCGACTTCGAGCGCTATCCCGAGTGGGCGAAGGAGGTCAAGGAGGTCACCGTCCTGGACCACGGGGATGACGGCCGGCCCCGCAGGGTGCGGTTCACCCTCGACGCCGGGGTCATCAAGGACACCTACACCCTGGACTACGACTGGTCGGTCGCGGGAGACGGCACGGGGGAGGTGCGCTGGACGCTGGTCGAGGCGGAGATCCTCAAGGCCCTGACCGGGTCCTACACGCTGCGCGGCGTCGACGGCGGCACCGACCTGACCTACCGGCTCACCGTCGACCTCAAGATCCCGATGCTGGGCATGCTCAAGCGCAAGGCGGAGCGGTCGATCATCGACACCGCGCTGGAGGCGGTGCGGAAGAGGGTGGAGACCGGTGCCTGAGCAGAGGACGACCGGCTCGGTCGAGGAGGAGGCACGGCGGCTCGTCGAGGCCGCCGGTGAGTGGCTGCGCACCCACCAGGGCGGCACGTCCGGTGGCCGGGCCGCGGGAGACGACGGCACCGAAGACGGGCCCACGACGCACGACCCGGACGGCCACCGGGACCACGCGGGCACCTGCCAGGGCTGCCCCTGGTGCCGGGCCAAGGCGGCGCTGAGCGGGCCGGCCGGGGCGGACGCCCTGGAGGGCCTGGCCGACCTGCTCGCCGCCGCGTCCGAGAGCCTGCGCCTGTTCGCCCGGTCCCGCCGCCAGCACCACACGCCCGGGACCGGCGAGGACCGGGCCGACGAGACCGAGCGCGAGGGAGAGCCGTGACGCTCAGCGTCGGGATCGACATCGGAGGGACCAAGATCGCCGGCAGCACGGTCACCGCCGACGGGGTGATCCGGCACACGGCCCGCCGGGAGACGCCGGCCCAGGACGTCGACGCCATCACCGCCGCCGTGGTCGAGGTCGTCGGCGAGCTGACCGGGCGCAGCGCCGCCGACGGCGAGCAGGTGGCGGCCGTCGGGGTCGCCTGCGCCGGGTTCGTCGACGCCAGCGGCAGCACCATCCTGTTCGCCCCCAACCTGGCCTGGCGGGACGAACCGCTGCGCGAGCGGCTGGAGCGGGCGACCGGGCTGCCGGTGCTGCTGGAGAACGACGCCAACGCCGCCGCCTGGGGGGAGTTCCGGTTCGGTGGCGCGCGTGAGGCCGACGACATGCTCCTGGTGACCGTGGGCACCGGGGTCGGCGGCGGGATCGTCTCCGACGGGCAGCTGCTGCGGGGAGCCCACGGGGTCGCGGCCGAGATCGGCCACCTGAGGGTGGTGCCGGACGGTCACCGCTGCGGCTGCGGGAACCGCGGCTGCCTGGAGCAGTACGCCAGCGGCTCGGCCCTGGAGCGGGAGGCGAGGGAGCTGGTCCGGGGTGGCAGTCCGCACGCCGCGGCGCTCGCCGCCCGGTGCGACGGTGACCCCGACAAGCTCGAGGGACGCATGGTCACCGACGCCGCCCGGGAGGGTGACCCCGCGGCCGTCGAGCTGCTGGAGGACCTGGGCCGCTGGCTCGGCGAGGGCCTGGCCAGCCTGGCCGCGGTGCTGGACCCCGGCGTCATCGTGGTCGGTGGCGGCGTGGCCGCGGCAGGGGACCTGCTGCTGGGCCCGGCCCGCGCGGCGTTCGGCCGCCACCTCACCGGGCGCGGGCACCGACCGGTCGCCCCGCTCGTGCCCGCCCTGCTCGGCAACGACGCCGGGGTGGTCGGGGCGGCCGACCTCGCTGCCACCCGACGGGTGGGGTGACGGCCGTGGACGACAGGCTCGCGGTCGGCGTCGACATCGGCGGCACCAAGGTGGCCGCAGGACTGGTCGACGACACGGGCCGGGTGTTCAGCCGCACCCGCCGGGACACCCCGGACCGGTCGACCCGTCCGGGCGACGTGGAGCACGTCATCGTCGACGCGGTGGAGGAGCTGCTGGCCGAGGCCCGACGGGCCGAGCGTGAGGTGCTCGGCATCGGCATCGGCGCCGCCGGGTTCGTCTCGGCCGACGGCTCCACCGTCGTCTTCGCCCCCCACCTGGCCTGGCGCGACGAGCCGATCCGCGACCGCCTGACCGAGCGGCTGCGCCTGCCCGTCGTCGTGGACAACGACGCGAACACCGCCGCGCGCGCCGAGTACCGGTTCGGCGCCGGTCGCGGCGAGGGCCGGCTGCTCATGGTCACCCTCGGCACCGGCATCGGTGGCGCGATCGTCCTCGACGGCCGGGTGGAGCGCGGCCGGTGGGGCCTGGCCGGTGAGTTCGGCCACATGCAGGTGGTCCCGGAGGGCGAGCGCTGCGAGTGCGGCAACCGCGGCTGCTGGGAGCAGTACTCCAGCGGCCGGGCCCTCAAGCGCGAGGCCAGGGAGATGATCCTCACCGGCAGCCCGTATGCCGCGGAGCTGGCCGCGCTGTGCAACGGTGACCCGGCGCGCATCGAGGGGATCCACGTCACCGCCGCCGCCCGTGCGGGCGACCAGGCCGCCCTGGACCTCATCACCGACGTCGGGCGCTGGCTCGGGGTCGGGCTGGCCAACCTCGCCGCGGCGCTGGACCCCGGGACGATCGTCGTCGGCGGTGGGGTGAGCCAGGCCGGCGACCTGCTCCTGACCCCCGCCCGGGAGGCGTTCGCCCGGCACCTCACGGGGCGTGGGCACCGGCCGGTGGCGCAGATCCTGCCCGCGGCGCTCGGCCCGGAGGCCGGGTTCATCGGCGCCGCAGACCTGGCCCGCTACCAGGACGAGCGATGAGGGTGCGGGTCGCCAGCTACAACCTCAGGGGGCTCGGGGACGACGCCGCCGCGGCCGCGCAGGTGGTCCGGGCGCTCGACCCCGACGTGCTCCTGCTGCAGGAGGTCCCCCGCCACCCCGGGTCCTCCTACCGCATCTCCGCCTTCGCCCGCGCCTGCGACCTGCTGTGGTCCGGCCGGACCCGGCTGCTGTCCCGCACCGCCGTCCTCACCAGCCTCCGCGTCGTGGCGAGCGACGCCGTCGACCGCGCCCTCCCGCCGGCCGACCGGACCGTGCGGCGGCGCCTCGAGGCCCGGGGCTACACGACCTGCCGGGTCCACCGCCCTGGTGGCGCGGGGGTGGCCTTCGCCTCCGTCCACCTGTCCCTGGACCCCGACGAGCGGGTCGACCACGCCGGGCGGGTGCTCGCCGAGCTCGCCGAGGACCCCGTCCTGGGGCGGGGCCCGACGGTGGTGGGCGGCGACCTCAACGAGTCCGTGGAGGGGCGGGCGTGGACGCTGCTCGGCGAGCGGCTGCGGGAGGTGACGCCGGACCGGCCGACCTTCCCGTCGGGACGGCCGCAGCACCGGATCGACGCGATCTTCGCCAGCACCGACATCCCTGTCCTCCCCGGGCCCGGGCCCGAGCTCGACGAGGCGCTGCTGCGGCGGGCCACCGACCACCTGCCCGTCTGGGCCGACCTGGACCTCTGAGGCCGTGGACGGGACCTGCGTCTTCTGCCGGGTGGTGGCGGGCACCGCGCCCGCGAGCACCGTCGTGACCGGCACCCTCGTCGTGGCGTTCCTGGACACCCACCCCGTGGCGCCCGGACACGTGCTCGTCGTGCCGCGTCGCCACGTCCCGTCCGTCGCCGACCTGTCCCCGGACGAGGGCGCGGAGCTGTGGGCGACCGCCCAGCGGCTCGCCGGGCGGGTCAGGTCGTCCCTGGCCCCGGCGGTCAACCTGCACCTGTCCGACGGGGAGGCCGCCGAGCAGGACGTGCCGCACGTCCACCTGCACGTCGTCCCGCGGCACCCGGGGGACCGGGTCGTCATCGACCTGCCGGGGGAGCGGGCCTCCCAGGAGGAGCTGGACCGGGTCGCTGCCGCCCTGGCCGGGCACTGACACGCCGTCAGACGCGGGCGCCGCCGGAGGGGTCGTCGTCGCGGCGGGTCGGCAGCCGGAGCACCAGGAGGGCGAAGCCGCCGAGCGACAGGCCCAGGCCGAGCCAGGTCCAGAGCGGGTCGGCCAGGAGGTCGAGCCCGAGCCCGTGGGCCAGGAACAGGATGAGCGGACCGCCCAGCAGCCCGACGAGGATCCCCCAGAAGTGCAGGTCGCCGGCCGGCAGCGGCGGCGGGTCCGGCGGGATGAAGTGCTCCTCCACGTCCGGCTCCGACCACTCCCGCCACCCGGTGCCCGGCAGGGCCGGGGACGCCGGGTCGGAGGTCGGCGCCGGCGCCGGCGCCGGCGCGGGACCGGGCCTACCCAGGTCGGCCCCGGGCCCGGTGTCCTCGGGCTGCTCGTCCTCGGCGGAGGAGCTGTCCTGCTCCTCGTCCGGCGCGCGGGACAGGTCCAGGCCGGCGACGATCTCGGCGAACCGGGCGTCGATGTCCTCGTCGTCGGGGCGGCGGCGCGGGTCGTCGGTCACGACGTCACCCGCTCGACGAAGCGCGCGGTCTCGGCGACGAGCAGCCCCGCGTCGTGGTCGAGGGTCGCCACGTGACCGGACTCCGGCAGGTCCAGACGGGTAACGTCCCGGCTGCCGACGCGCTCCAGGAACCGCTCCACCGAGACGTCCGGCACGACGCGGTCGTGGGCCGAGCGGGCCAGCAGCACCGGCACCCGGACCTGCGGGAGGGCCTCCACCAGGTCGGGCCACCGCGCGACGAAGGAGTGGAACGCCTTGAGCGGCAGCACGTCGTAGGCGAGCTCCCGCGGCGGCCCCTCCCGCCGCACGTCGTCCGCGATACCAGGGAGCCGGGGGATGACGTGCTTGATGTAGGGCAGCAGCCGCAGCCGCCAGTCGGTCGCCGCGAAGGCCGGGTTGACCAGCACCAGGCCGTCGACCAGATCGGGGTGACGCACCGTGAGGTCGGTCGCCAGCGCACCGCCGAGGCTCACCCCGAAGACGACGAGGTGGTCGCGGCCCCGACGCAGCTCGATCGCCGCGATCTCGACCGCGGTGAGCCAGTCCTCGTACCGGGTGCGGTTCATCTGCTGCCAGGTGCGGCCGTGGCCGGGGAGCAGCGGCGCCTGCACGGCATACCCCAGCGCGGCGAGGTGCTCGGCGACCGGGCGCACCATCTGCGGGGTCGCGGTCAGCCCGTGGATGCACAGCACGCCGGTCCTGGAGCGCTCGCCCGTGCCGGGGCTGGAGAAGGGCTCCGCGCCGACCATCGTGTGCACGCGACGATACTGTCACGCGTCGCCGTCGATGCCGTAACGTTGCCGGTCACGGACAGGAGGAGGACACGGTGCTCTACTGGTTCCTCAAGAAGGTTCTCGTCGGCCCGCTGGTGAAGGTGCTGTTCCGGCCAGAGGTCGAGGGCGCCGAGAACATCCCGGAGCGTGGTCCGGCGATCTTCGCCAGCAACCACCTCAGCTTCATCGACTCGGTGTTCATCCCCCTCGTGGTGCCCCGGCGGATGACTTTCCCGGCCAAGTCGGACTACTTCACCGGCACCGGCATCAAGGGCTGGGCAATGCGCACCTTCTTCACCGGCGTGGGCCAGATCCCCATGGACCGGTCCGGTGGCGAGGCGTCGAAGGCGGCCCTGCGCTCCAGCCTCAAGGTGCTCAAGCGCAGCGAGTTCCTCGGCATCTACCCGGAGGGCACCCGCAGCCCCGACGGGCGGCTCTACAAGGGCAAGACCGGCGTGGCGCGGATGGCGCTCGAGGCCCACGCCCCGGTGATCCCCGTCGGCGTCATCGGCACCGACAAGGCCCAGCCGACCGGCCAGATGATCCCGCGCGTGGCCCCGGTGACGATCCGCTTCGGCAAGCCGCTGGACTTCTCCCGGTACGACGGGATGCAGGACGACCGGTACGTGCTGCGGGCCATCACCGACGAGATCATGTACGAGATCATGAAGCTGTCCGGGCAGGAGTACGTCGACGAGTACGCCGCCACGGTCAAGCAGCGGATCGCCGCCCGGGCCAAGGAGGCCGCCGGCCAGGCGCGCGCCGCGCTGGAGCAGGCCCGCGAGCAGGCGCGCGTCACCGTGGAGCAGACCCGCGGCCAGGTCGAGCAGGCGGCCGCCCAGGTCGCCGAGCAGGTGCGGGAGCAGGTCGAGCAGGTCCGCGAGCAGATGGAGCAGGCCCGCGAGCAGCGCCGCGCCGCCCGGGAGGAGGCAGACGCCCAGGAGGCCGCCGAGGCGGCGGCCGAGGCGGAGGCCGCGGTCGCCGGGGGCGCGACGGAAGGGACCGGGCCGCAGCCCGCCTCCGGCGAGGAGCCGGGGGACCGGCAACCCGCGCCCACCGCGCCTCCTACGATGGGCGCGTGAGCACCGACGTGACGGGCTCGGCAGTCGGCGACACGCTCGACTGGCCGAACCTCCCGGCTGCGCAGCAGCCCGACTGGCCCGACACCGCGGCCCTCGCCGAGGTCCTCGCCACGCTCGCGCACTACCCGCCGCTGGTCTTCGCCGGCGAGTGCGACGCGCTCCGGGAGCGCCTGGCCGCCGTCGCGAGCGGCCACGCCTTCGTGCTCCAGGGCGGTGACTGCGCCGAGACCCTGGCGGGCGTCACCGGCCCGAACATCCGCGACCGGATCAAGACCATCCTGCAGATGGCGATCGTGCTCACCTACGGCGCCGGCATGCCCGTGGTGAAGATCGGCCGGATGGCCGGGCAGTTCGCCAAGCCGCGCTCCTCCGACACCGAGACCCGCGACGGGGTGACGCTGCCGGCCTACCGCGGCGACATGGTCAACGGCTTCGAGTTCACCGAGGAGGCGAGGCGGCACGACCCCACCCGGCTGCTGCAGGCCTACCACGCCAGCGCCGCCACCCTGAACCTCGTGCGTGCCTTCACCGAGGGCGGCTTCGCCGACCTGCGGAGCATCCACCTGTGGAACAAGGGCTTCCTGTCCGGCCCGGCGGAGGCCCGCTACGAGCAGCTGGCCCGCGAGATCGACCGGGCGATGCGCTTCCTCGAGGCGTCCGGGGTCGCCGACGCCGAGCAGCTGCGCCGCGTGGAGTTCTACTCCTCCCACGAGGCCCTCGTTCTCGACTACGAGCGGGCCATGGTCCGGCGCGACTCCCGCACCGGCCGCCCCTACGACACCTCGGCCCACTTCCTGTGGGTGGGGGAGCGGACCCGCGACCTCGACGGCGCCCACATCGACTTCGTCTCCCGGGTGCAGAACCCGGTCGGGGTCAAGCTCGGTCCGACCGTGACCCGGGACGAGGTGCTCCGCCTCATCGACCGGCTCGACCCGCACCGGGAGCCCGGCCGGCTGACCTTCATCACCCGGATGGGTGCCCGCCGCATCGAGGACGTGCTGCCCGGGCTGCTGGAGTCGGTCCGCGCCGAGGCCGGTGCCGTGACCTGGGTGTGCGACCCGATGCACGGCAACACCTTCACCAGCCCCAGCGGGCACAAGACCCGCCGGTTCGAGGACGTGGTCGAGGAGGTCCGCTCCTTCTTCGCCATCCACCGGGCGGTCGGCACCTGGCCCGGCGGGATCCACGTCGAGCTCACCGGCAACGACGTCACCGAGTGCGTGGGTGGCACCGACCCGGTCGACCTGGAGGACCTCGGGCTGCGCTACGAGACCGTGTGCGACCCGCGGCTCAACCACCAGCAGAGCCTCGACCTGGCGTTCCAGGTCGCCGAGATGCTGGACCGGGGCGCCCGGTGACCCGGGCGGACCTGCGCTCGGACACCCTGACGCGCCCCACCCCGGGGATGCGCCGGGCGATGTCGGCCGCCGAGGTCGGCGACGACGTCTACGGCGAGGACCCCACCGTCAACGCGCTCGAGGAGCACGTCGCGGGGCTGCTCGGCACCGAGGCGGCGCTGTTCACCGGCACCGGCTCGCTGGCCAACCAGCTGGGGGTGCGCGCCCACGTCGGGCCGGGTGAGGAGCTGATCGCCGACGACCTCGCCCACGTGCTGCGTGCGGAGATGGGCGCGGCGGCCGTCCTGTCCGGCATCACCACCCGGTCCTGGCCGGCCACCCGCGGGCTGCTCGACGTCTCCCGGGTGGAACGCCTCATGGCCCCGGCCGCCGGGCCGTACCAGGTCAGCACCCGGTGCGTCGTCGTGGAGAACACCCACAACTTCGGCGGCGGCACCGTCCAGCCGCTGGAGGAGCTGCAGCGGCTGCGCGAGGTCACCGCCCGCGCCGGCGTCGCGGTGCACCTCGACGGCGCGCGGCTGTGGAACGCGCACGTCGCCACCGGGGTGCCCCTGGACGCGTATGCCGCGTGCGCCGACACCGTCTCGGTGTGCCTGAGCAAGGGGCTGGGGGCACCGGTGGGGTCGCTCCTCGCCGGGCCCGCGGACCTCGTCGCCGAGGCCCGGGTGTGGCGCAAGCGGCTGGGTGGGGGCATGCGCCAGGTCGGCATCCTCGCCGCCGCCGGCCGCTACGCCCTCGACCACCACCTGGAGCGCCTGGCCGAGGACCATGCCCGCGCCCAGCGGGTCGCCCGCGCGGTGGCGGAGGTCGACCCGGGCGTCGTCGACCCGGCGACGGTCCACACCAACATCCTCGTCCTGGACGTCTCGGTGCGGGGCTGGGCCGCCGCCGACTTCATCACCGCCGCCACGGAGCGGGGCGTGCTCGGCTACGCCACCGACGCCGCCCACGTCCGGTACGTGTGGCACCTGGACGTGGACGACGCCCAGACCGACCACGCCCAGCGGGTCCTCGTCGACCTGCTGGGGGCCGGGCGCCGCTGAGGCCGCGCGCCGCGTCATACGGGCGCCCGACCGCGGTCAGAGCGCGTCGCGGATGGTGTTGACCAGCTCGTTCGCGCCGAGGACCACGAACAGCAGCGCGGTGATGCCGAGCGCCACGTTGGTGTGCAGCCGGTTGCCCCACTCCTTCGGGATGCGCCGGCCGTTGAGCAGGGGCAGCAGTGTCAGGGCCAGGAACGGCATGAACAGCGACCCCAGCGTCCCGTAGAGCAGGATGAGGAAGATCGGCCGCTCCAGCATGAGCAGCAGCATCGGTGGGAAGGTCAGCCACAGCAGGTAGAACTTGAAGTACTTCCCGCCGACCCTGGTGTCCGGGTGGCCGGACTCCTTGCCGCGCAGGTTGCCCCAGAAGTCGGCGAACATGAGGGACACGCCGTTCCAGACGCCGATGATCGAGGAGAACGCCGCGGCCCAGAACCCGACGAGGAACGTCGTGCCGATGACCGTGCCGTAGCGGTCGACCAGGACCTCGTGGGCGAGCAGCTCGGCGTCACCGGCGCTCATCTGCACCCCGGCGGCGCGCACGACCTCGGCGCCGACGATGAGCATCGAGATGACGAAGACGCCGGTGAGGACGTAGGCCATGGAGTTGTCGATCCGCATGACCCGCATCCACTTCGGGGTGTACCAGCCCTTCTCCCGCAGCCAGTAGCCGTACGCGGCCAGGGTGATCGTGCCGCCCACGCCCCCGGCCAGCGCCAGCGTGTAGAACAGCCCGCCGTCGGGCACGACCGGCAGCAGGCCGGCGAGCGTCTCCGGGATGTTGGGGGCGGCGACCACGGCGAGCACGACGATGACCACGAACATGAGGCCGACCAGCGCCGCGGTGACCTTCTCGAACATCGCGTAGCGGTTGAACCACACGAGCAGGAAGCCGAGGAGCCCCATCGCCGCACCGACGAGGGGCTGGGACAGGTCGGGGAAGAGCGCGGTGATCGGCAGTGCGGTGGAGGACATCGCCGTCGCGCCGTACACGAAGCCCCAGATGATGATGTACGGCCCGAAGTAGAAGGTCGTCCAGCGGCCGAGCATCTGCCAGCCCTCGAAGATCGTGTAGCCGGTGGCGAGGGTGAACCGTCCCGCGCCCTCGACCAGGACGATCTTGAGGATGACGCCGAGGACGACCGCCCAGAGCAGCGTGTAGCCGTAGCGGGAGCCCGCGGTGAGCGTGGCGACCATGTCGGCGGCACCCACGCCGGTGGCGGCGACGACGATGCCCGGGCCGACGAGCTTCCAGCGGGCCGGCGCACCCCGGTCGTCGTCGACGCGCTCGGCGTGGCCGGCCTTGCGGGCATCGTGCTCCATCGCGGACCTCCTCGGCGGTGTGGGTTCGAGACGGCCCGGGCACCTCGTCCAGGGGCCGCGGTGGCCCAACCTAGGTTCTCCCCGCCGGTCGGGCCAGCCTCCGGGACGGTCCCCGACGAGGTCTTTGCCGGACCTTGACCGGTGTCTGACGTTGCGCTGCGCCGAGCCGGGTCAGAGCACGGTGAGGACGATCTCGCTGCCCCGGGGCGCGCGCTCGCCGGCCTCGATGGACTGGAAGCGCACCGTGTTGAAGTAGCCGCCGGCGAGGTCCTCGCGCTCCACGTCGAAGCCGAGCGCCTCGAGCTGCTCGCGGGCCTCGTCCCACTGCTTGCCGATGACCAGCGGCACCTCGATCAGCTCGGGTCCCTTGGACACCACGAGGGTGACCTCGTCGCCGCGGTGACCGGTGCCCTCGGCGGGCGACTGGGAGACCACGGCGCCGTCGGGGACCTCGTCGTGGAAGACCCGCTCCTCCTGCACGACCGGGGTGAACCCGGCCTCCTCCAGCGCCTCCCGGGCGTCCTCCAGGGACGCGCCCACGACCGACGGGATCTCGATGGGCTCCGGGCCCGCGCTGACCACGACCTCGAGGGTGGTTCCCGGCTTCACCGGGGTCCCCGGCTCGGGGGTGACCGACAGGATGTGACCCGCCGGGACCTCCTCGTGCCACTGCTCGGTCGGCTCCCCGAGGGAGAGGTTGGCCTCCTCGACCGGGCCCGCCGCCTGGTCCAGCGTCATGCCCACGACCATCGGCACGGCATACCGCTCCGGTCCGAGGGAGACGGTGAGCTCGACGTCGGTGCCGTGCCGCACCTCGGTGCCGGGCTCGTGGGAGCTGGCGATGACGATCTCGGCCGGCACCGTCTCGGAGTACTCCTCGACCACGACGGCGTCCAGCTCCTCGGCGTCGAGCGCGGCGCGCGCGTCGTCCACGTGGAGCCCGACGACCTCGGGCACGGGGGAGTGGATGCCCGGGCCGGCCATGTAGTACCAGGCGGTCGTCGCCCCTCCCGCCGCGGCCAGGAGCAGCAGCAGCCCGACGAGCCAGCCGGCCACCCGGCGACCACGCCGGCGGCGCGGGGGTGCCGGTGCCTGCGCCTGGCGCCGCGCCGGCCGGTTGCCGGTGGTCCGGGCGTAGTGGCCGGGGGCCCCGGGCGCACGCACCACCGTGGTGTGGTCGGTCGGCACCGGCCGGGTCGCGTCGAAGGCCTGGGTGGCGTCGGCGTCCGGCGCCGGCGACCCGGGGCGGGCGTCGAGCTCGGCGTCGGAGAGCTGGTCGACGACCCGGCGGAGCTCCCGGCGCAGCTCGGCGGCGTCCACGGGCCGGTGCTCGGGGTCCTTGGCCCCGCCCCAGCGCACCAGCGCGTCGAGCTCGGCGGGGACCGTCGGCGCCAGCGCGGACGGCGCGGGCACCTCGCCGTGGACGTGCTGGTAGGCGACCTGGATCGGGCTGGATCCCGGGAACGCCTTGGTGCCGGTGAGCAGCTCGTAGAGGAGCAGCGTGGCGGCATACACGTCGCTGCGCTCGTCGGCGTCGCCGCGCTCCACCTGCTCGGGTGACAGGTATGCCGCGGTGCCCCAGGTCAGGTCGGTGCTGCGGCTGACCGTGCTGGCCGTGATCGCCCGGGCCAGGCCGAAGTCCGCCACCTTGACGGTGCCGGTCGCACTGCTGATGAGGACGTTCTCCGGCTTGACGTCCCGGTGCACCAGACCCGCCGCGTGCGCGGCGGCGAGGGCGGACAGCACCGGGTCCATGAGCGCGAAGGCCTGGCGGACCGACAGCGGGGCCTCGGAGCGGATGACGTCGCGCAGGGTCCGCCCGCTGACCAGCTCCATCGCCAGGTAGACGAGGTTGCCGTCCTCACCCTGGTCGTAGACCCCCACGACGTGGGGGTGGGACAGCCGGGCCGCGGCACGGGCCTCCCGCTCGAACCGGCTGACGAACTGGGGGTCGCGGGCCAGGTCGGCGTGCATGACCTTGAGCGCGACCGGGCGATCCAGGCGCAGGTCGGTGGCGACGTACACCGAGGCCATCCCGCCCCTGGCGAGGAAGGCGTCCACCCGGTAGCGACCGTCGACGACGCGGTCGATGCCCGGGGTGGTCGCGGTACTCACCCCTCGAGTCTACGAACGACGGGTCGGAAAACCCGGGAGGCGAGGACCGCCGACCCCGCCGGACCCGGGCCTCACTGCTGCTTGCGCAGCGCCTGGATCGTCTTCACGTAGTGCTTGGTGTCCTCGTACATCCCGTTCTTCTGCACCCCGGCCAAGCCCTGGTAGTAGCCCGCGATCGCCTGGTCCTCGTCGGCGGCGGCGCGCAGCAGGGCCCGCATGATCACCGTGCCGGCGGTGATGTTGTCCTGGGTGTCCAGCAGGTTGAGCTTGCGCCCGACGAGCTCGGAGGCCCACTGGCCGGAGCTGGGGATGACCTGCATGACGCCGATGGCGTTGGCGGGGGAGACCATCCGCTGGTTCCAGCCGGACTCCATCTGCGCCAGGGCCAGCATGAGCTTGGGGTCCACCCCGTGCCGCTTGGCGGTCGCCACGATCATCGTCTTGACCTCGGCGCGGCTGGGCACCGCGACCCCGGCGAGGTACTCCCGGTTGGCGGCCGCGGCCCGGGCGGTCTCGGAGGGGTAGGTCCGGCCGGCGAAGCTGTTCGGGACCTTCTCGTCCTTTTTGGCCTTGCCGACGGTGCCCGCCGTGTAGGGGGCGCTGCGGGTGGCCTTGGCGGGGATCCGCACCTGCTGGCCCACCCACAGCCGGTGCGGGTCGAGGTTGCCGTTGGCGCGGAGGACGTCGGAGAGCGGGACCCCGTGCCGCGCCGCGATGTGGGAGAGGGTGTCGCCGGGCCGCACCGTCACGGTCCTGGTCGCGGTGGGCGCCGCCGGGCGGGAGGCCGCCGTGCCGGACCGGCCCGCGGTGGCCTTCGCCGGGGCCGTGGAGGCCGCGCCCTTGCCCGGGATCTGCAGTCGCTGGCCGGCGTGGATGATGCGGGGGTTGCTCAGCCGGTTGGCCCTGACGATCGCGTCGACCGTGGTGTTGTGGCGCAGCGCGATGTGGGACAGCGTGTCGCCCGGCCGGACCGTCACGGTCGTCCCGCCCGAGCTCGCGGCGGCAGCCTTGCCGGCGCCGGAGGAGCTCTTCGTGGACGCCTTGCCCTTGCCCGCCGCGGCGGCCTTCCCCGCGGGCGCCTTCCGCGGCACCTCGATCACCTCGCCGGCCCGGATCCACCGCCCGCCGTGGGACAGGCCGTTGCGCTGGACCAGGGCCTTGACCGTGGTGTTGTAGGTCGCCGCGAGGTCGTAGAGCGTGTCACCCGGCTTGACGCGGTAGGGCTGCCAGTGGTCCGCACCGGTGACGACCGCGGACGGCGCCGCGTGGGCGAACTGGGGTGGCAGCGGGGGGAGGTCGGCGGGGACGGGGCTCATCGCGGAATCCCTTTCGCGATCGGACAGAGAGCAGGGCCGGGCATGTGACAGATGCAACCGTGGATAACGCTGTGCTCCTTGGTGCCGCTGTGACGGTCGTGAAGGTAGCCGACAATGGGCCGCTGCGCCAGATCGACGGCGTGTCGTTACCTGTGAAAGACTGGAGAATGTGGTAAACGACAGCGCTGTAATTCCGGAGGACCAGTGGCTCGCGGTGCCGGACATCATCGAGCTCACCGGCGCCCGGTTCTCGGTCGTCAAGGCCTGGCTGCAGGACCGCGAGGTCGTCGGGCTCCGGCGCGGTCCCCACAACGCGGTGATGGTGCCCGCCTCGTTCCTCACCCCCCAGGGTCCGGTGAAGAACCTGCGCGGGACGATCACGGTGCTCGGGGACAGCGGGCTCACCGACGAGGAGATCATCGAGTGGTTGCACCGCCCCGATGACTCGCTCCCCGGCGGCAGCGCGATCGAGGCGCTGCGTCTCGGCGTCAAGACCGAGGTCCGGCGACGCGCCCAGGAGCTGGCCTTCTGACCGACCTCCGGGCCGGCCCAGCTCGCGTCAGGTCGTGCGGGCCGTGCACACGGTGATGAGGTCGGCCAGCGCGGCCCGGCCCTCCTCGGTCAGGTCCGGTATGCCGTCCAGCGCCCGGGCCGCGGCCCGCGCGCCCTCGGTGATCATCGCCTCGGTGCGCTCCAGGGCGCCGGTCCGGACCAGGATGGCCCGGGCCTCCTCCACCTCCTCGGCGGAGAGCTCCCGGCTGCCCAGGTGGTGCAGCAGGGTGGCGCCGTCGTCCGCCCCGGCCGCCTCCAGGGCGTGCGCGATGAGGACCGTGCGCTTGCCCTCGCGCAGGTCGTCCCCGGCCGGCTTGCCGGTCTCGGCCGGGTCTCCGAAGACGCCGAGCACGTCGTCGCGCAGCTGGAACGCCTCGCCCAGGTGCAGCCCGTAGGCCGACAGTGCCTCGAGCGCGCGGGGCCCGGCCCCGGCGGCCCGGGCGCCGATGAGCAGCGGCTGCTCGACGGAGTACTTGCCGCTCTTGAACCGGATCACGGTGCGGGACCGTCGCACCCGCTCGGCATGGTCCAGGTCGTCCCACCCGCGGGCCGACTCCAGCACGTCGAGGAACTGACCGCCCATGAGCTGGGTGCGCATCGTGTCGAACGTGCCCCGGGCCCGGGCCAGCTCCTCGGTGGGCAGCCCCGAGCCGGCGAACAGCTCGTCGCACCAGGTGAGGCACAGGTCCCCGGCGAGGATCGCGGTGGCCTGCCCGAACCGCTCGGCGCTGCCGGACCACCCGGCGTCCGCGTGCCGGGTGGCGAACGCCCGGTGCGCCGTCGGGCGCCCGCGGCGCAGGTCGGAGTCGTCCATGACGTCGTCGTGGAGCAGCGCGGCCGCCTGGAAGAGCTCCATGGACGCAGCCGCCCGCACCAGGCCCCGGCTGTGCTCCCCGCCCACGGCGCGGTAGCCCCAGTAGAGGAAGGCCGCCCGCAGCCGCTTGCCACCGCTGAGCAGCGCGGCGACGGCGTCGACGAGACCCTCGACCGGCGTCCCGAGCTCGCTGAGCACGGAGCGCTGGTGGGCGATCACCTCGTCGAGCTCGGCCTGCACCAGCTCCCGCAGGCGGGCTGTCTCGACGGACGGGGTCGTCTGCACGGATCCTCCTGGCCGGCACGCGGATACCCGGCACGACGAGCGTACGTTGCCTCCGGAAAACCTGGCGCGCCGGCCCCCGCCCCGTGGGTACGGTCGGCCCGTGTACGCCCCACCGCGTGACCTGGCCGAGGCGGACCTGTCCGCGCTGGTCAGCAGGTCGTGGTCGCTGCGCGTGGACCGGCTGGTCTACCTCCCGGTCGGCTTCGGCAGCCACCACTGGGACCTGCGCACCGCGCAGGGGCGACGCCTCTTCCTCACCCTGGACCTGCTCGACCCGTCCGACCCCGACGGCCACGCCGAGCGGCTGCGTTCCGCGCTGACCACCGCCGCCCTCCTCGCCGGGGGGCCGCTGCCCCAGGCGGTCGCCCCGGTCCGCACGACGGACGGTGCCGTGCTGGCCCGCGCCCCGTCATACGCGGTCTCGCTGTTCCCGTTCCTGGAGGACGCGCAGGAGGTCACGGCCCTCGAGCTGGCGACCGGGCCCGCCCGCGAGGAGCGGCTGGACCTGCTGTGCCGGCTGCACGACGCGACCGGGCTGGTGCGGGCGACCGTGCGCCCCGACGACCTCGCGGTCCTCGGCCGCGCCGGGCTGGAGCGGGCGCTCGCGCGGCTGGACGAGCCGTGGGGGACCGGCCCGTACGCCGAGGGCGCGCGCGAGCTGCTCCGGTCCCGCTCCGGCGACCTCGGGGCGGCGCTGGAGGCGTATGACGCCCGCGCCAGCCGGGTGCGGCGGGGTGCGGCCGGGTGGGTGGTGACCCACGGTGAGCCCCACGCCGCGAACCTGCTGCGGGTGCGCGGGGAGCTGGTCCTGGTCGACTGGGACACGGCGCGGCTGGCCCCGGCGGCGCGGGACCTGTGGATGGCCGACACCGGGCACGGTGAGGTGGCGGAGTACCGCGCCCGGACCGGCCGGCCGGTGCCGGAGGAGGAGCTCGAGCTGTACCGGGTCCACTGGGAGCTGTCCGAGATCGCGCTGTACGCCACCGACCTGTCCCGGCCCCACGTCGCGGACGCCAACACCGCCGTCGCGTGGCGGGAGCTGCGGCGCTTCCTCACCGAGGGCGGGCGCTGGCTGTCGGCCTGAGCGCCCCGTCACCGTCACCGGCGCCGCTGCACCGTCCCGGGATCCGGGTGTGGAGAGCGGTTGAACCCTGTCGGTGGGGAGTCGTACATTCGTTCTATCGAACACGCGTGCGATAGAACGAATGACATCGCCGTGACAACACGACGACACCGGGAGGGCGACATGAGCCGGCGCTACGCCGAGGAGATCGAGGTGCGGGTCGGGGAGCCCCTGGTCGGGGTGGTGTCCGGCCCGGTGCGACCCGGTCCCGACGCGCTGGTGCCCACCGCCTTCGTGTGGCGCGGGCGGGTGCACGTGGTCCGGGCGGTGCTGGGGCACTGGACCCAGCGCCTGCCGTGGTGGCGGGCCGCGTGGTCGGACGAGCAGGGCGGTCCCGCGGAGCTGGAGCAGGAGGTCTGGCGGGTGGAGGCCAGCGCCGGCCGGCTGCTGGGCACCGGCGTCTACGACCTGGCCCACGCCGGGAGCTGGCGGCTGCTGCGGGTCGCGGACTGAGCGAGGGAGAGGAAGGACCGATGGGCACGATGACGACGACACCGGCGCCGACCGCGGGCACGGTGCTGGACCTGCTGGAGCGGGCCCACGCCGGGCTGGTGCTGGCCTGCCGCACCAGCACCGCCGCCGAGCGCTACACCACCGCCCACCTGGCCGCGCTGCGCGCCGCGGCGGCGCTGCTGGCCGCCCGGACCGTCCCGACCGGCCGGACCCGCCCGCGCAGCGTGTGGGAGATGCTCCCCACGGTGGCGCCGGAGCTGTCCGAGTGGGCGGTGTTCTTCGCCGCCTCGGGGCGGCGCCGGCTGGCGCTGGAGGCGGGCACCGACACCGTCGGCCCGCGGGAGGCCGACGACCTGGTCCGGCAGGCGGAGACCTTCGTCGAGCTGGTGCGGGCGGCGCTGCACCTGCCGCTGGCGACACCGCTGAGCGAGGAGCTGGCCCCCACCGCGCTGCGAGGACCGGCACCGAGAGCACGCCGATGACCGACTTCGTCCACCTCCACGTCGCCTCCAGCTTCTCGATGCGCTACGGCGCCTCCCGGCCGGAGGAGCTGGTCGAGCGGGCCGCGGCGCTCGGCCAGGGCGCCCTGGCGCTGACCGACCGGGACGGCGTCTACGGGGCGGTCCGGTTCGTGCGGGCGTGCACCGAGGCCGGGCTGGACCCGGTGCTGGGCGTGGACCTCGCGGTGCGTGAGGACGAGCGGTTCCCGGGGTCCCGCGGCCCGCAGCTGCCCCCGTCGCAGCCCCCGTCCCGGCCGGCCCGGTCCGAGCCACCGCCCTGGGCCCAGCCGTCCTGGACCCAGCGGTCCCGGTCCCAGCCGGTCAAGGGCGGCCCGCTGGTCGACGACCGGCACCCCCGGGTGACCGTGCTGGCCCGGGGGCAGCGTGGGGGCCTGCCGCCCGGCACCGGGTGGGCCCGGCTGTGCCGGCTCGTCACCCAGACCCACCTGTCCGGGGAGCGGGGCGAGCCGCGGACCACCGCGGAGCTGCTGTCCCGGGCCGCGGCGCCGGTCGACGGGGTGGCTCCCGTGGTGGTGCTCCTGGGTCCCGACTCCGACGTCGGCCGTGCGGTGCTCGCGCGGCGCCACGGCCTGGCCCGGGAGCTGCTGCGGTCCTGGCAGGAGCGGCTGCCCGCCGACGCGCTGGTGGTGGAGCTGGTCTGCCACGACGGCCCGCCGGACTCGCCGGCCAGCCTGACCCACGCGGTCCGCATGTGGGACCTCGCCCGCGACTGCGGCGTCCCCGTCGTGCTCACCGCGGCGGTGCGCCACGCCACCCCCGAGCAGGCCCGGGTCGTCGACGTCCTCGACGCGGCCCGGCGGATGGTCCCGCTGCACGAGCGGCACCTGGACCGGGTGAGCACCGCCGGGCACCTGGCCCCCACCGACCAGATGGTCGCGGTGGCCAGGCGGGTGGCGGACGCCGCCGGTCCCGGTGCCGACGCGGACCGGCTGCTCGCGACCACCGCCGCCCTGGCCGACGCCTGCGTCCAGCAGGCGCGCACCGACCTGGGCATCGGCGCGGTCCACCTGCCCGAGCCGGAGGTGCTGGGGGTGTCCGGCATCGGCGAGGCCCAGCAGGTCCTCACCCAGCGGTGCCGCGCCGCGCTGGAGGAGCGCTACCGGGGCGAGCCCGCGGCATACCGGGGCCGGGCCCACGCCCGCCTCGAGGACGAGCTGGGCGTCATCGCCGGGCTCGGCTACCCGACCTACTTCCTCACCGTGGCCCAGGTGTGCGACCTCATCCGGGAGATGGGCGTGCGGGTGGCCGCCCGCGGGTCCGGGGCCGGGAGCCTGGTCACCTACCTGCTCGGCATCAGCGGGGTCGACCCGATGCAGCACGACCTGCTCTTCGAGCGGTTCTGCTCGCCGCTGCGGGCCCAGCTGCCGGACATCGACATCGACGTGGAGTCCGCCCGGCGCACCGAGATCTACGAGCGGATCCTGGAGCGCTTCGGGTCCGAGCGGGTCACCTGCGTGTCGATGATGGAGACCTACCGGGTGCGCCACGCCATCCGCGACGTCGCGGCGACCCTGGGCATGCCGCCCGGGGAGGTCGACGCCATCGCCAAGGCGTTCCCCCACATCCGGGCCCGGGACGCCCGCGCCGCGGTCCGCGACCTTCCCGAGCTGCGGCGCAGCGGGCTGGACGCCCCGCGGATGCAGCAGCTGCTCGAGCTGGTGGAGAGCCTGGACGGCCTGCCGCGGCACATCGCGGTGCACCCGTGCGGGGTGATCCTGTCCAACACCTCGCTGCTCGACCGCACCCCGGTGGAGGCCAGCTGGCTCGGGTTCCCGATGAGCCAGTTCGACAAGGACGATGTCGAGGACCTCGGGCTGCTCAAGCTCGACGTGCTGGGAGTGCGGATGCAGTCGGCGATGGCCCACGCGGTCGCCGAGGTGGAACGGGTCGACGGGGTCCGGATCGACCTGGACGACCGCGCCCAGGTGCCCCTCGACGACCCGGAGACCTACGCGCTCATCCAGTCGACCCGCACCCTGGGCTGCTTCCAGATCGAGTCGCCGGGCCAGCGCGAGCTGGTCGGCAAGTTCGCCCCGGATAACTTCGAGGACATCATCATCGACATCTCCCTGTTCCGGCCGGGGCCGGTGAAGTCCGACATGGTCCGGCCGTTCCTGCAGGCCCGGCAGGGCTGGACCGAGCCGGACTACCTGCACCCCTCCCTGGTGCCGTACCTGCGCAGCACCTACGGGGTGGTGGTGTTCCACGAGCAGGTCCTCCACATCGTCGCCGAGACGACCGGGGTCAGCCTGGCCCAGGCCGACGAGGTGCGGCGGGCGATGGGCAGCCCCGGCGGGCAGGAGCAGGTCGAGCACTGGTGGCGCCCGGCCGCGGCCGCCCGGGGTTACACCCCCGAGGAGATCGACCGCATCTGGGACGTGCTCGCCGCGTTCGCCTCCTTCGGGTTCTGCAAGGCGCACGCGGCGGCGTTCGCGTTGCCGACCTACCAGTCGGCCTGGCTCAAGGCGCACCACACCGCGGCGTTCCTCGCCGGGGTGCTCACCCACGACCCGGGGATGTACCCCAAGCGGCTGCTCCTCGACGAGGCCCGCAACATGGGCGTGCGGGTGCTCGGCCTGGACGTCAACCGCTCGACGGGGGAGTACCGCGTCGAACGGGTCGACGATGACGTCGAGGGGGTCGGCTGGGCCGGCTCCGGGACCCCCGGGGTGGCCACCCGCCGGGCCGGACGGGGCGACGAGGTGGACCGGCACATGCAGCGGATCGAGACCCGCGCCCGGCGCTACGGCATCCGGCTGTCGCTGGCCGACGTCCGGGGGATCAGCGACGCCGAGGTGGAGCGCATCGTCGCCGGGCAGCCCTACCACTCCCTGGCCGACTTCTGGCAGCGCGCCCGGGTCAGCCGCCCGGTCACCGAGCGGCTGGTGCTGGCCGGGGCGTTCGACCAGCTGCACGGGGTCGGGACCGCCCGGCGGGGTCGCGCCGCGCCGACCCGCCGGGACCTGCTGCTCCACGTCGCCGAGCTGGACCGGTGGCACCGCTCGGCCCGTCCCGGCGGCCGGTTCCGGTCGGGGCGGAAGATCACGGCGCTGCCCCCCTCGGTGGAGCCCGCCGGGGAGGTGGCCGCCCGCACCCTGGCCCAGGCGCAGGGGACCCGCACGTGGCACACCCGCCCGGTCGCCCCCACCCAGCTGGCGCTGGACCTCGGCGACGAGCCCGTCGTCCCGACCGGCAGCGGGCTGACCGAGATGACCCCGGAGGAGCAGGTCCTCGCCGAGCTGGAGGTGCTCGGCCTCGACGTCAGCTCGCACATCACCTCGACCTACCGGCCGATGCTGAGGGCGCTCGGGGTGGTGCCCGCCGAGGAGATGCTGTCCCAGCGCAACCACGCCGAGGTGCTCATCGCCGGGGCCAAGGTCGCCACCCAGACCCCGCCGGTGCGGTCCGGGCGCCGGGTCGTCTTCCTCACCCTCGACGACGGCACCGGCCCGACCGACGCAGCGTTCTTCGACGACGTCCAGGCGGGCTACGCCGCGACCGTCTTCCACTCCTGGCTGCTGCTGGTCCGCGGGGTGGTCCGGCGCACCGGTCCCCGCGGGCTGTCGGTGCGGGCGACCGGGGCGTGGGAGCTGGGTGCGCTGCACCAGGCGTACCGCTCCGGCGGGGTCGGGGCCGCCCGGGAGCTCATGGAGGAGGTCGAGCGCGAGGCCCGGGAGCGGATCGCCATGGAGGAGGAGTTCCGTCGGGGCGAGGCGCGCCGGGTGCTCGTCCACGCCTCCGGCTTCCGCCAGTCGCCCTACGCCGACATCAAGCCGGCCGAGCCGACCACCAAGCTGTGGCACTCCTCGCCCGGGAGCTCGGGGTGGTGACCGGTGCCATGACCTTCACCGTGCCCGGCCCCGTCGCCGGCCCGTCCCGCGGCCTGGCCGGCTCCTCCCGCGGCCTGGCCGGCTCCTCCCGGCGCGACCTGCACCACGCGCTCGAGGACGACGCCGACTGCACCGTGCTGCACGTCGACATGGACGCCTTCTACGCCTCCGCCTCCCTCCTGGACCGGCCCGAGCTGCGCGAGGTCCCGGTCGCGATCGGCGGCGGGCTGCGCAGCGTGGTGCTCTCGGCCAACTACCCGGCCCGCGCCTACGGCATCCGCTCCGGGATCCCCATGGCCCGGGCCCGGCGGCTGTGCCCGCAGCTGGTCATCGTCCCGCCCGACCACGACCTCTACAGTCGCGTCTCCGAGGCGGTGATGGCGGTCTTCGCCGAGGTCACGCCCGTCGTCGAGCCGGTGTCGATGGAGGAGGCGTTCCTCGACGTCAGCGCCGCCCGGCGGCGGCTGGGCAGCCCCTCCCGGATCGCCCAGTGGATCCGGGACACCGTCGCCGACGAGCAGGGGATCACCTGCTCGGTCGGCGGGGCCCCGACCAAGGTCGTCGCCAAGATGGCCTCCCGGCAGGCCAAGCCGGACGGGATGCTCATGGTCCCCGGCCACCGCGTCGTGCCGTTCCTCCACCCGCTGCCGGTCAGCGCCATCTGGGGGGTGGGCGAGAGCACCGAGGCCGAGCTGCACCGCCTCGGCCTGCGCACCGTCGGCGACATCGCCCACCTGCCGCGGGCGACGCTGCGCCGGGCGTTCGGTCCCGCCGCCGCCGACCACCTCCACGCCATCGCCTGGGGCCGGGACCCCGGGCAGGTCACCCCCGCCCGCGTGGAGCACAGCATCGGGCACTCCGAGACCTTCGGCCACGACGTCGACGACCCGGCGGTGATCCACCGCGAGCTCCTGCACCTGGCCACCAAGGTGGCGGCCCGGGCCCGCCACGCGGGGATGCTCGGCCGCACCGTGGTGCTCACCGTGCGGTTCTCCGACTTCACCACCATCACCCGGTCGCGCACCATGCGGGACAGCACCGACATCGGCCGCGACGTCTACGCCACCGCCCGCGCCCTGTATGACGGGCTGGGGCTGCAGCGGGCCAGGATCCGGATGGTGGGGGTCCGGTTGGAGGGGCTCACCCCGGCCGCCGGGACACCGGTCCAGGGTCGGCTGGACGAGCCGGAACGGGGGTGGCGCGACGCCGAGCGCGCGGTCGACCGGGCGGCCGCCCGGTTCGGCACCGGGGTGGTCCGTCCCGCCAGCCTGGTGCGGGCCGACGACCGCCCCGGGCGTCACCCTGTCACAGGGGCCGCCGGAGCGGGAACCTCGGCTAGTAACCCGGACGTTCTCGTCATATCCTGATCGAGACGGCACCGTTGGTTGACCAACCCTCGGTGTCGCGCCAACCGCCGCAACCCGGTTGGCGTGGAGTACCAGGCCCAGGAGGTCACCGTGCCACTTTCTGAGCACGAGCAACGAGTACTTGAGCAGATGGAGCAGGCGCTCTCTGCCGAGGACCCCCGCTTCGCGTCCCAGATGCTCGGAAAGAGCCGTGCCGGTGTCCAACATCGTCGAACAGCGCTCGGCGTCGTCGTCGCCATCGTCGGACTCGGCCTGGTGATCCTGGGGGTCACCGCCCAGCAGATCTGGCTCGGCGGACTCGGCTTCGGGGCCATGGTGCTCGGTGGCTTCTGGACCTTCACCCCCGCCCCGAACCGCCCGACCCTCGGCACCGTCCAGGACGACGGTCAGGTCTCCCTCCGCACCGGCGGCACCGGTGGCCGCAAGACCCGTGGCAAGCGATCCGGGTTCATGGAGCGGATGGAGCAGCGCTGGGAGCGCCGCCGCGAGCAGGGCCCCTTCTGACCGATCCGGCACGGCCTTCCTGAACCGCTGAACGGAGGTAGCAGCCCCCGACCCCGTCGGGGGCTGTTGACGTACCGGGCGGTCAGACGAACCAGAGGACGCTGGCCAACCAGGTGGCGATGATGAGCACCCCGGTGACCAGCTCGATGAGGATGTTCAGGCCGACGGCACGCAGCGCGTGCTTCATCGCGGCCCAGGCCTGCTCATGGGTGCCCCGCCGGCTCCGTTCGACCAGGTAGATCCCGACCGGGAACCCGATGAGGAACCCCACGACCGGGATGAGGAACGCGGCGACGATCGCGACGAGCACGCCCACGACGAGCGTGGAGGTCCGCACCCCGGCGCGACGCATCCGACGGCCGGGGAGCGCGTACTCCAGGAGCAGGCCCGCCGCCAGGAGCACGGTGGCGATCCCGAAGGTCCACCACGCGCCGTCCTGCGTCTCCAGGGACCAGACGAGCACCCCGCCCCAGATCAGGAACAGCCCGGGCAGCACCGGGATGACGATGCCGACCAGGCCGACCAGCATGAGCAGGCCGGCGGCTACGGTGGCCGCGGTCATCGCCTGGTCCGGCGCCCGGGATCAGTGGGTCGGGCTCAGTCCCGCTGGCTCGCCTCGGCGAACAGGCGGTGGGTCTCGTCGGTGATGTGCACGTCCTCGAGATCGCGCAGCTTGTCCAGGTGCTTGCGGCCGTGGTGTCCGCAGAAGAGCAGCTCGAGACCACCGGCGAGGCGGGCGCGGACGTAGGCCTGCGCACCGCACCGGTCGCAGCGGTCGGCTTCGGTCAGCTCGGGTGCCAAGGTGCCGTTCACGTCTCTCTCCCTCGTCTCGTCGGACCTCGCGGTCAGCCAGGACGTCATCAGTGAAGCACGCCCTGCACCACGTAGGACGCCGGAACCGCCGTCGTTATGCCAGATTTCGCTGGCCGCTGAAAACCCCGAATCCTTTCGTCCGTGGTCACGTCGGACCCGGCAAGAGGGCCCGACAACCCCCATCCGGGTCGGGTCTCGCCCGACAGGCCACGGACAGAGGCCTGTCGTGAGAGGTATGTCACACGCACCCGGTGTGTTTCGGTGGGGTGATCGATCATGCACCCCGGCGACCCCTGTGCACAGTCGCAAGAAGAGGCAGGTAGGCGGCCCTGTCGCACTCAGTTGCCGCCTATATCACCATGAAAGGTGACTCTCAATGAAGAGAATCACGACCGCTGTCATCGCCGGTGCGACCGTCGCCACCCTGGCCTACGCCTCGGCGTCGGCTCTCACCGTGGACAGCAAGCCGCTGCAGGCGGGGAGCGACACCGTGACCTGCGACGAGAACGGTGTCCAGGTCACCTGGGGACTGGAGACCGACGACAACTCGGTGCGCAACGTCAAGGTCGCGGACATCGCGGAGGCGTGTCACGGGGCCAAGCTCTTCGTGGCCGTCAACGGTGTGCGTGTCGGGAGCGGGTGGACCATCACCGGTTCCACCACGTCCTTCGCCCTGAAGAGCGGCACCACCCCGGAGAGCATCGAGAACGTCACGGTCTGGATCGGCTGAGCACAGCAACACCACCCACCGGTCCGGCAGCGTCTCCCGGCGCTGCCGGACCGGCAGGTCGCTTCTGGGGGAGATCCATGATCCGCAAAGTCGCCGGCGCCGTGGTGCTGGCCGTCGTCGTCATCGTCTGGTTCGTCGCGCTCAGGCCCACAGCGCTCGGCGGCCCGGCGACCTACATCATCGTGTCCGGTTCCAGCATGGAACCGACGTACTCCGGGGGAGACCTCGTCGTCCTCCACGCGAAACCGGCCTACGAGGTCGGAGACGTCGTGACCTTCCCCGTCCCGGCGGGTGAGCCGGGAGAGGGTGCCCTGGTCGTCCACCGCATCGTGGGCGGGTCGCCGGAGGCGTTCCAGACCCGGGGCGACAACAACCGGTGGGTCGACGAGTGGCGGCCCGCCGCCGGCGACGTGCTGGGCTCCGAGTGGTTCCGGGTGCCGTCGGCGGGCACCGTCCTGCGCCACGCCATGGACCCTGCCCTGCTCGCCGCCGTGCTCGGGGGACTGACCGCCACGTTCGTCCTGGTGCGCAGGCCGGGAGGCCGACCCGGACGGTCTGAGGCACGGGATGAGAAGCAATCGGTGGGGCACGTCGTGACGGAGGAGAAGGAGCTCGAGGATGCCTGAGTGGCGCCTGCTCGCGGGGGGCCTGGCCGGCGTGGTGGGGGTCCTGGTCGCCCTGTCCGGTCTGCAGCTGGCGCACGCCAGCCATCTGGCTGTCTCGGCCGCACCGTTGCACGTCTGGACCGTCGAGATGCCGCCGGTCCCGGACCGGGTCGAGCCCGCGGCGACGGAACCGGAGGCCTCCTTGCCCACCAGTTCCCCCGTGGCGCAACCGACGCCCGCCGCTGACGTCGACCCTGCGCAGAACACGCTGCCGCCTCAGGATGTCGCCACTCCGAGCATCCCCCCGCCGGCCGGGGACAGGACAGGGGACGAAACCCCGGTGGACGACGTGCTCGTCGGGCACGACCCCGCCCGCGAGGGTGCGGATGCGGAGGCCCCGACGGGCGAGGAGCTGCCGACCGCCACTCCCTAGCCCGTCGGATCGACCACGCCGGGGAGGGTGCACGGTCCCGTCGGCGGCGCGCGTTAGCCTGCGGGTGCCCCCCGAACCGACGAAGGAGAACCCGTGGCGCAGGACTACTCGGCCAGGCACTTGCAGGTGCTCGAGGGCCTGGAGGCGGTCCGCAAGCGTCCCGGCATGTACATCGGCTCGACCGACTCCCGGGGGCTGATGCACTGCCTCTGGGAGATCATCGACAACGCCGTGGACGAGGCGCTCGGCGGGCACTGCGACCACATCGAGGTCGTCCTCCTGCGCGACGGCTCGGTCCTCGTCAAGGACAACGGCCGCGGCATCCCCGTGGACATCGAGCCGCGCACCGGTCTCTCCGGCGTCGAGGTCGTCTTCACCAAGCTCCACGCCGGCGGCAAGTTCGGCGGCGGCTCCTACGCCTCCTCCGGTGGCCTGCACGGCGTCGGAGCCTCGGTCGTCAACGCCCTGTCGGCCCGCCTCGACGTCGAGGTCGACCGGGGTGGCAAGACCCACGCGATGAGTTTCCGGCGCGGTGAGCCCGGCGTGTTCCAGGACCGGGGTGAGCCCACGCCGGACGCCGCCTTCACGGCATACGAGGAGAAGTCCGAGCTCCGGATCGTCGGCAAGGTCAAGCGCGGGGTGAGCGGCACCCGGGTGCGCTACTGGGCGGACCCGCAGATCTTCCTCAAGACCGCGCAGTTCCAGTACGACGAGCTCGTCGCCCGGGCGCGGCAGACCGCCTTCCTGGTCCCCGGTCTGACTCTCGTCATCCGCGACGAGCGGGGCCTGCCCGGCACGCCGGGGGAGGAGGGGCCGCACGAGGAGACGTTCCGCTACGAGGGCGGCATCACCGAGTTCACCGAGTTCCTGGCGCCCGACCCCGCACTCACCGACGTGTGGCGGCTGCAGGGTTCCGGACGGTTCACCGAGACCGTGCCGGTCCTCGACGCGATGGGGCACATGACCCCCACCGAGCTGGAGCGCGAGTGCGAGGTGGACATCGCGCTGCGGTGGGGCACCGGGTACGAGACGACGACCCGGTCGTTCGTCAACATCATCGCCACCCCCAAGGGCGGCACCCATGTCACCGGCTTCGAGCAGGCGCTGCTCAAGGTGTTCCGCAAGCAGCTGGAGGTGAACTCCCGGCGGCTCAAGGTCGGCAACGACAAGGTCGACAAGGAGGACATCCTCGCCGGCCTCACGGCGGTCGTCACCGTCCGGCTGCCCGAGCCGCAGTTCGAGGGACAGACCAAGGAGGTGCTGGGCACCTCCGCGGTCCGGCAGATCGTGGCCAAGGTCGTGGAGAAGGAGCTCACCGCCCGGCTGACCTCGACCAAGCGCGGCGAGAAGGCGCAGGCGGCGCTGCTCCTGGAGAAGGTCGTCGCCGAGATGAAGTCGCGGATCTCGGCGCGGCTGCACAAGGAGACCCAGCGCCGCAAGAACGCCCTGGAGTCCTCCTCGCTGCCGGCCAAGCTGGCCGACTGCCGCTCCAACGACACCGCCCGCACCGAGCTGTTCATCGTCGAGGGCGACAGCGCCCTGGGCACCGCCAAGCTGGCCCGCACCAGCGACTTCCAGGCACTGCTGCCGATCCGGGGCAAGATCCTCAACGTCCAGAAGGCCTCGGTCTCGGACATGCTCCACAACGCCGAGTGCGCGGCGATCATCCAGGTGATCGGAGCAGGCTCCGGGCGCAGCTTCGACCTCGACCTGGTCCGCTACGGCAAGGTCATCATCATGACCGACGCCGACGTCGACGGCGCCCATATCCGCACCCTCCTGCTGACCCTGTTCTTCCGCTACATGCGGCCGCTGGTCGAGGCGGGACGGGTGTATGCCGCGATGCCGCCACTGCACCGGATCGAGGTCAACCCCAACGGCCGGGCCAAGCGCGAGGTGATCTACACCTACACCGAGGCCGAGATGCGGCGCACCGTCGCCCAGCTGACCAAGAAGGGCCGGACCATCAAGCAGCCCATCCAGCGCTACAAGGGCCTGGGGGAGATGGACGCCGACCAGCTGGCCGAGACGACGATGGACCCCCGCCACCGCACCCTGCGGCGGGTGACGCTGGCCGACGCCGCCAAGGCCGAGGAGATCTTCGAGCTGCTCATGGGCTCGGATGTCGGTCCGCGCAAGGACTTCATCGTCGAGTCCGCCCACGAGCTGGACCGGGAGCGCATCGACGCCTGACCCGACCCCGCGCGTGTCCGATTGCGGGCGACCCCGAACTGCGCGACTGTGACCGGAGCAGCGATAACGCCCCTGGGGTCAGGAGGGCACGATGAGCGACGTCCGGTTCGAGACCGCGGCCGGTGACGACGCCCGGCGGGTCGGCGAGGAGCCCACCGAGCTCAATCGGGTGATGGGGCCCAAGCTCCTCCTGCTGTTCATCGTCGGGGACATCCTGGGCACCGGGATCTACGCCCTGACCGGCCGGGTGGCCGGCGAGGTCGGCGGCGCGGTGTGGGCCCCGTTCCTCGTCGCCTTCGCGATCGCCATCGTCACCGCCTTCGCCTACCTGGAGCTGGTGACGAAGTACCCCCACGCCGGGGGCGCGGCCTCGTTCGTGCACCGGGCCTTCGAGATCCACTTCCTGACCTTCCTCGTCACCTTCACGGTGATGGCCAGCGGCATCACCTCCGCCTCCACCGCCTCACGTGCGTTCGCGGAGAACCTCGGGAAGGGGTTCGGCTGGTGGGACAGCGACGGCGCCACGGCGATCACGGCCGGCGCCATCGTGTTCATCCTCCTCGTCGCCGCGGTGAACCTGCGTGGTGTCGCCGAGTCGGTGAAGACCAACGTCGTCCTCACCCTCATCGAGCTGTCCGGCCTGCTCCTGGTCATCTTCGTCGGCCTCTGGGCGGTGGCCGGGTTCTCCGACGCCGAGGTCGACTTCTCCCGGATCACGATCTTCGAGTCGGGGGAGGGCAAGAGCGCCTTCGTCGCGGTCACCGCCGCCACGGCGCTGGCCTTCTTCGCCATGGTGGGCTTCGAGGACTCGGTGAACATGGCCGAGGAGACCAAGGAGCCGTCCCGCATCTTCCCCAAGGTGATGCTCACCGGCCTCAGCCTCACCGGCGTCATCTACGTGCTGGTGTCGATCACCGCGGTCGCCCTGGTGCCGGTGGGTGAGCTCAGTGAGGGCGCGACGCCGCTGCTCACGGTCGTGGAGCGGGGTGCGCCGAACCTGCCCATCGACACGCTCTACCCGTTCATCGCCATGTTCGCCGTGGCGAACTCGGCGTTGATCAACATGCTCATGGCCTCCCGGCTGCTCTACGGCATGTCCCGGCAGCAGGTGCTGCCGCGCTCGCTGGGCAAGGTCCACCGCACCCGCCGTACGCCGTGGTCGGCCATCCTGTTCACCACCCTGCTGGCCGTCGGCCTCATCCTGCTGGTCCCCTCGATCCAGAACCTCGGTGACGTCACGGCGCTGCTCCTCCTGGCCGTCTTCTCCGTGGTCAATGCCGCGGTGCTGGTGCTGCGCCGGGACAAGGTGGACCACGATCACTTCCGCGCCCCCACCTGGCTCCCGGTCGTCGGGGCCGTCGCCTGCGCCTACATGGTGGGGCCCTGGACCGGCCGGGACGTCTCGGTCTACACGATCGCCGGGTGGCTGCTGGTCGTCGGCATCGGCCTGTGGGCGCTGACGTGGTTCCTCAACCGCGCGCTGCGCGCGGCGCCGACGCGGATCAAGCACCCGGAGAAGATCGGGGCCGACGTCCTCGGGGACGGCGACTGACCGTAGCGACCGCACCAGGACGAGCTGGCGGTGCCGGACGTCCAGGGCTGGCCGTCGCACACCGGTAGCCGCCACGGCGGCGGGCAACCACAGGTTCGTGGGTCTCGATGCACGCACGTGAGCGTCTGAGCACGTCGATCTCGCGCAAGAGGCGTGCCGGTGTGCTCACGTGGGAGAGTGTGCTGGCGCTCGGGGGCGGTGGGGCGGACGCGCTGGTGGGGTGACCTCCGTCACGGGCGATGTGGTCGGGGAATGCCCCGGAGTCCGGTAGCCTTGAACGACTGCCCGGCGCCGCCGCCGGGCTCCCGCCGCAGGACGACACGATCCTCGCGGCCCGTCGGGCGCCAGACGCCCGGAGGTAGGTCGGTCACGCTCAGACAACGGGGCGATGAGGCGCGCCAACCTCATCGAGTACCGAAATGAGTCGATCACCCATGGCCAAGGCCATCGGGCGCGCCAGCGCGCCCTCCCGTACCAAGAAGCCGCGGCACTCGGCCGCCCAGAAGAAGGCCGCCGCCAAGGCCCGTGCCCAGGCGCCGTGGCACCGCGGCCAGGGTGGCGAGCGAGTGGACCGCGACCGCACCGTCCGCCCCGAGGGCAACCGCGCCGAGCGCCGCGAGCGTGAGCGTGCCGAGCGCGAGGCCCGCGGCCAGCGGCCGACCCGCGACCTCGACCGGCCCGCTCGCGACTTCACCCCCAACCGGCCCGCCAGGGACCTCGGCGCCCGCCGCCCCGTCCGCGACACCGCACCGGACCGGCCCGCCCGGACCGAGCGGTTCGCCCGCACCGAGCGTCCGGTGGACCGGCGCACCGACCTCCGTCCCGCGTCGCTGCCGACCGCCGCGACCTCCGCGGAGAACCAGTTCGGCGACCTGGGCCTGGACCCGCGCCTCGTCGCCACCCTCGGCGCCGCCGGGATCACCCGCCCGTTCCCGATCCAGGCGGCCACCATCCCCGACGCCCTCGCCGGGCGGGACGTGCTCGGCCGCGGCCGCACCGGGTCGGGCAAGACGATGGCGTTCGGCCTGCCCCTCATCCACCGCCTCGCCGGCGGTGGCCGGGCGCGTCCCCACCAGCCCCGCGCGGTCATCATGACCCCGACCCGCGAGCTGGCCATGCAGATCGTCGACGCGCTCCGGCCGCTCATGGGCGCCGTCGGGCTGCGCCACCAGCTGGTCGCCGGCGGGATGTCCTACACGCCGCAGCTGCGCTCCCTGGAGCAGGGCGTCGACGTCCTCGTCGCGACGCCCGGCCGGCTCAACGACCTCATCGAGCGCGGTGCCGCGGACCTGTCCGCCGTCGAGGTCACCGTCCTCGACGAGGCCGACCACATGTCGGAGATGGGCTTCCTCGAGGCGATCACGACGATCCTCGACGCCACCCCGGCCGGCGGGCAGCGGCTGCTGTTCTCCGCGACCCTGGACCACGGCGTCGGCGAGGTGGCCGACCGCTACCTGCAGGACCCGGTCACCCACTCCACCGACGAGGTGACCGCCAGCGTCGACACCATGGAGCACCACGTCTTCCTCGTGCACCCGCACGAGAAGAAGGCGGTGACCAACGCCATCGCCAACCGCGAGGGACGCACCGTCGTCTTCGTGCGGACCAAGCTCGGCGCCGACCGGGTCGCGATGCAGCTGCGGGAGGCCGGCGTGCTCGCCGCCGCCCTGCACGGCGGGCTCAACCAGGCGGCCCGCACCCGCGTGCTCGAGGCCTTCAAGGCCGGGGAGATCCCGGTCCTCGTGGCCACCGACGTCGCCGCCCGCGGCATCCACGTCGACGACGTCACCCTGGTCCTCCAGGTGGACCCCCCGGCCGACCACAAGGACTACCTGCACCGCTCGGGTCGTACCGCCCGTGCCGGTGAGGCCGGCAAGGTCGTCACGCTCGCACTCCCGCACCAGCGGCGGATGATGACCCGGCTGCTCGACTCGGCGGGCGTCGACACCGCGCCCCGCTCGGTGTCCGGGGCGGAGGACCACCACGTCCTGCACACCGCCGGGGGCCGTATGCCGTCCGGCGAGCCGATCTCGGAGTCGCACCTGCAGTCCCTGCTCCGCCCGCGCCGGCCGCAGCGCTTCGGCGACCGCCGCCCGGCGGGCCGCCGCTTCGGCCAGCGCTCCGGCGGTCACCGCTCCGGCGGCTACCGGGGCAACCGCGAGGGCGGCTACCGCGGCGGTCGCGAGGGCGGCTACCGCGGCGACCGCCAGCGCACCGGCGCCTGACACCGCCCCGCCGGAGCGTCCTCACCCCGCGGGCGGCTCCGGCGCCGGCGGGCCCAGCCCGAGCCGGTGGGCGAGGTTCATCGCGTCCACCGGCGCCCGGACCTTGACGTCGTTGTCGAAGTAGACGAACACGTCCGCCACCCGCGCCCACTCCCGGACCCGCTCGGCCCACCGGTCGAGCGCCTCGTCGGTGTAGCCGCTCACGTAGAGCTCGGTGTCGCCGTGGAGGCGCACGTAGACCAGGTCGCTGGTCACCTCGTCGAGCACCGGGTAGCGACCGGCCGTGTCGGCCACGACCAGCGCCACCCCGTGCTCCCTGAGCAGCTCCGGGAACGCCGGGTCGGTGAAGCTCTGGTGGCGGACCTCCACCGCGTGCCGCAGCGGCCGCTCCGCGTCCGTCTCGGTCAGCGCCCGCCCGGCCACCCGGTGGTCGTGGCGCCTCGCCAGCTCGGCCGCCTCCGTCGTCGTGCGCGGCAGCGCCGTGAGGAAGCGGTCGAGCACCTCCGGCTCGAAGCGCATCGTCGGCGGCAGCTGCCACAGGATCGCGCCCAGCTTCGGGCCCAGGGCCAGCACCCCGGAGGCGAGGAAGTTCGCCAGGCCGGCCTCGGGGTCCTTGAGGCGCTTCATGTGGGTGATGAACCGGGCGCCCTTGACCGAGAAGACGAAGTCGCCCGGCACCTCGGCGGCCCAGCGTGCGTAGTACTCCGGGCGCTGCAGCGAGTAGAACGAGCCGTTGATCTCGATGGTGGACAGCTTCGAGGCGGCATACGCCAGCTCACGCCGCTGCGGCAGCCCGGGCGGGTAGAAGACCCCCCGCCAGGGTGGGTAGCGCCACCCCGAGATCCCCACGCGGATCTCCCGGCGCGCACCCGTCATACCGACAGCATGACCCAGCCGGGGACGGGTGGCGCGACGACCTCAGCGCCGGGAGGGCAGCTGCTGCAGGGTCCACCGGTTGCCGTCGGGGTCGGCGAAGGTGACGAACCGCCCCCACGGCTGCTCGTCGACGCCGTCGGCGGTGACCCCGGCCGCCCGCAGGTGCTCCAGGGCGGCGTCGGCATCGGGGACGACCACCTGGATGGTGTCCTGGCGACCCGGCTCGAGGGTGCCGCCGATCCCCTCGCCGACGGCGATCGAGCAGGCCGAGCCCGGCGGGGTGAGCTGCACGAAGCGCAGGTTCTCGTCGACCCGTTGGTCGTGGTCGAGGACGAAGCCGATCCCCGTGTAGAAGTCGCGCGCCCGGTCGACGTCGGTGACGGGCACGAAGATGAGCTCGATCTTCCAGTCCATGGCGGTCCTCTCCCGCGAACGCCCGGGGTGGGCGTCGGTCCCTCCACGCTAGGGGAGGTAGCGGTCAGGTGCTGTCCTCATCTCCTCTTGGTGGTGCTGCGGGGAAGCCCCTCTCGACACCCGCCCCGGGAAGGTCGAGGATGCCGCTGTGACCAGCGAGCCCCCGGCGGGCGCCCCCGGGGCCGACACGCCGGCCGACGGCGGGTCCGTCGTCGCGATGCTCCTCGGGGACGGGCTGCAGCTGGACCCGCGTGCCGGGACCCCCCGCCTGCCGCGGGTGCCGGACACCGACTGGGACGACCACGAGGAGCGACTCCTCGGCCACCCCACCGCGGTGCCGATGGCCCCGGCGCACGGCCTGGCCGGGCCCCCCGGGCGCCGGTTGTTCCTCATGGCCGTTCGTGGCCCCGTCGAGGAGCGCGTCGCGGTCCTGCCGCTGGACCGGCTGGACGACCTGGACGAGGACGCGGAGGTGGTGAGCGTCGTCCTGGACGGCCGTGGCCCGGTGGCGGGGCGGGCTACCGCTGCCCCCGCGGCGTCCAGACTGGTACCGGCCGGCGTGGTGGGACGAGATCGAGGCGTGGGTCGACGCCCGGTTGGCCGACCTGGACCGCCCCCGGACCGGGCCGTTGCGGACCGTGAGGCTCTGGAGCCTCTCGGCCGGCCTCGAGGTCCCGACCGCAGCGGGACCGGTGTACGTCAAGGCCACCTGCGAGTGGTTCCGCCACGAGCCGGTGCTCACGGCGACCGTGGCCAGGATGGCTCCCCGGAGGTCACCGCAGGTCCTGGCCGTCGACGAGGCGCGGGCGTGGATGCTCATGGAGCGCCTGCCGGGCACCCCGCACCGGGGGCCCCGTGCCCCCGGCCTGCCGGGGGCGGCCGGGCTGGCGCTGGCCGAGGTCCAGCTGGCCTCGCTGGGGCACCGCGAGACCCTCCTCGCCGCCGGCTGCCCCGACCGCGGTGAAAACGCGACGCTGGCGGGACTCGCCCGGGTGCTCCGGGACGGGGTGGAGGTGGGGCTCCTCGATCCGGGCGAGCGGGCGGCCCTGCGGGAGGGCGAGGCGGAGCTGGCGGCGGCGGTGCGGGAGCTGTACGCGTGCGGGTTGCCGGTGGTCCTGTCGCACGGCGACCTCCACCTGGACAACGTCGCGTCGGGGGGCCAGGACGTCGTCTTCCTCGACTGGACGGACGCCTGCCTCAGCCACCCGTTCCTCGACGCCGCCCACCTGGCCCGGAGCGCGGCGGAGGAGCACCCGGAGGGCGGGGAGGAGGTGTGGGCCGCGTTCCTGCCCGCCTGGCGGGCGGGGCACCCACCGCCGACCTCGACCGCGCCCGCCGGATCGCCCCACGGGTGGACGCGGTCTTCCAGGCGGTCTCCTACGAGGGCATCCTGCGCGCGACCGAGCAGGGTTCGGTGCACGACATGGAGGGGGTGCAGGCCCACCTGCTGCGCTCGCTGCTCGCCGGCCCCGCAGGGCGGAGCTAGCGGGCGAGGACCCCCACGGCGGCGCGGAACACCCCGGGCAGGGCGACGGCCGCCCGCAGCGTGGCCCGCCGGCCCCAGGCGGGTTGGGTCGCGGTGAGCAGGGCCCGGGTGAGCGCGCTGCTGCGCCAGGTCACGTCCCGGGCCCAGCGCGGGTATGCCGTGGGCCGGTCCTCGAGGACCGCCCGGACCGCCATCCGCGCCTGGGCGAAACCGACATTGAGACCCTCCCCGGTGAGGGCGTCGACGTACCCACCCGCGTCGCCCACGAGCAGCACCCGGCCGGCGACCCGGGAGGTGGCGCGCTGGGCCAGCGGCCCCGCGCCCAGCGCTGTCGAGACCGGCTCGGTGCCCTCGAGGCGCACCGCCAGCTCGGGGAAGGTGGCCAGGTGCTCCTCGAAGGGGCCGCGGTGGCTGGTGAGCACGGCCACGCCGACGGTCCCGGCGTCGACCGGGGTGACGTAGGCCTCGCCGGTCGGGGACCAGTGCACCTCGACGTGCCGGTTCCACGGGGCGATCCCGAAGTGCCGGCGCAGCCCGTACCGCCGCGGCCCCCGGGCCGGCGCCTGCAGGCCGAGACGGCGTCGTGTGGGGGAGTGCAGCCCGTCCGCGGCGACGACGTACCGGGCGGTGAGCCGGCCCCCGCCGCCGGTGAGCTCGACGGTCGCGCCACCGTCGTCCTGGCCGATGTCCCCGGCGGTGTCGTGGAGCACGGGCACGCCGGCGTGGTCGAGTGCCGCCTGCAGGGACCGGTGCAGTGCCGTGCGGCGGACCCCGCGACCGGGTCCGGACGGGAACTCGGCGGTGACCGACCTGCGTCCGTCGGTGTACCGGATCCCCAGGAACGGGTGCCCCGGCGGGTCGACGCCCAGCCCGTGCAGCGCGGCGAGGGCGCCGGGCATGAGCCCCTCGCCGCAGGCCTTGTCGACCGGGGACCGCCGCGGCTCGACGACGACCACGGACAGCCCGGCGCGCACGGCGTACAGGGCCGTGGTCATCCCGACCGGCCCGCCGCCCACGACGACGACGTCGGCGTCCATCACCGCACGGTCGCCAGGGCGGCGTCCTCGGTGCGGATGCGGACGGTCAGCAGCCAGGCGTTGAGGGCGGTGAACACGACGGCGGTGACCCACGAGGTGTGCACCAGGGGCAGGGCCACGCCCTCGGCGACGACCGCGACGTAGTTGGGGTGGCGCAGGAGGCGGTAGGGGCCGCGGGTGACAAGTGGCAGACCGGGCACCACGATGACCCGGGTGTTCCACTGCCGGCCCAGCGTGGCGATGCACCACCAGCGCAGTGCCTGGGCCAGGACGACCACGACGAGCATGGGCCAGCCCAGCCACGGCAGGAACGTGCGGTCGGCCAGCGCCGCCTCGGCATACGCCCCGACGAGCAGACCGGTGTGCAGCACCACCATCGGTGGGTAGTGGCCCCGGCCGTACTCCACCCCGCCGCGGGCGAGCGCCCAGGCCGCGTGCCGCTGGGACAGGACCAGCTCGGCGAGGCGCTCGAGCACGACCAGGCCGAGCAGGACGGCATACCAGGTCAGCGAGTCCACCCGGTCAGACCTCCGGGGCCCGCAGGAGCACCATCTCCAGACAGAAGCCGGGGCCCATGGCCAGCAGCAGCCCGTGGCTGCCGGGCTCCGGGGGGTGGTCACGCAGCGTGTCGGAGAGCACGTGCAGCACCGAGGACGAGGACAGGTTGCCGATCCGCTCCAGGGACCGCCAGGTCACGCCGAGCGCGCTGGCCGGCACCTCCAGCGCTTCCGCGAGGGCGTGCAGCACCTTGGGGCCGCCGGGGTGGGCGACGTACCAGCCGATGTCCCCGCGGGTCAGCCCGTGCGTGGCCAGGAACCCGTCCACGTCGGCGCGCACATGGCCGCGGACCAGCTCCGGCACCTCCGCGCCGAGCACGATCTTCAGCCCGCTGGAGCGGAGCTGCCAGCCCATCGCCGACTCGGTGTCGGGGTAGAACCGGCTGCGGGTGGCCACCACCCGCGGCGCCCGCACCGGCCGGTCGGCGGCCGCGCGCTCGCCGAGCAGCACCACCGCGGCCGCGCCGTCGCCGAACAGCCCGCTGGCCACGAGGTTGGCGGTGGACAGGTCGTCCCGCTGCACGGTGAGGCTGCACAGCTCGACCGACAGGAGCACCGCGACGTCGTCGGGGTGCCCGAGCAGGTGGTCGTGGACCCGGGCGATGCCCGCCGCCCCGCCGACGCAGCCCAGGCCCACGATGGGCACCCGCTTGACGTCGGTGCGCAGCGGCAGCCGGCCCATGAGCCTGGCATCGAGGGACGGCACGGCCAGCCCGGTGATCGTCGTCGACACCAGGAGGTCGACGTCCTGGGCGTCGACCCCCGCCTGCTTCAGCGCCCCCTCGACGGCCCGGGCGGCCAGCGCGGTGCCGTGCTCGATGAACGCGTCGTTGCTGCGGCCGAAGTCGGAGCACACCTCGGGGTACTGCTCGATGGGCAGGACCAGGTGGCGGGTGCGCACCCCCGCGTTGCCGTGCAGCTGCTCCAGCTGCGGTCGCAGCGCCTCGGGCAGGCCGACGAGCTCGGCCAGCATCGAGGTGATCTCCTCCTGGCCGTACCGGTGCGGCGGCAGGACACCGTGCACGGCGGCGATCGTCGACACAGCCGTCAGCCTACGGAGACAACCGGTCTGGCGCCTCCCCGTAGGCTGCCCCCATGGCAGCCGGCTCCACCGCCCTGGGCCTGGTGCGGGCGTGCCACCCCCTCCCGACCGTCGCGGTCACGCTGCTCACCGCCGGCCTGGTCGTGGGCGCCGGTGGCGGCTGGGGGCAGGGGGCTCTCGTCGTGGCGGCGGTCCTCCTCGGCCAGCTGGTCATCGGCTGGTCCAACGACCTCGTCGACGCTGAGCGGGACCGGGCGGTCGGCCGGCAGGACAAGCCGGTGGCCCGGGGCGAGGTCCCCGAGCGCGCGGTCCGCGTCGCCCTGGTCGTGGCCGCCGCCGGCACGATCGCCCTGTCCCTGTCCGCCCCGTCGCCGACCGGCGCCCTGCACCTGGGCCTCGTCGTGGGGTCGGGGCTGGTCTACAACCTGGGGCTCAAGGCGACCGTCTGGTCCTGGCTGCCGTATGCCGTGGCGTTCGGCGCGCTGCCCGCCGTCGCCTGGGTGGGGGTCGGCGCCGGGGCACCGCCGTGGTGGGCGGTGGCCGTCGGATCGCTGTTGGGGGTGGGGGCGCACCTGCTCAACGTGCTCCCGGACCTGGTGGACGACGAGCAGACGGGGGTCCGCGGGCTGCCGCACCGGCTGGGCGAGCGGCTCACCCGTCTCCTCGCGCCGCTCCTGCTGCTCGCCGGGTCGGTGGTCGTGGTGCTGGCGCCGGGGGACCCCCGCTGGTGGTCGGCGCTGGTCCTCCTCGTCTGCACCGGCCTGGCCGTCGTCGCCTGGACCGCTCGGGGGAGGACCCCGTTCGTGGCGGCGGTGCTCCTGGCGCTGGTCAACGTCGGGGCCCTGGTCCTGGCCGGCTGAGGGGGGCGCGACCTCAGCGGTTCCGCGGGTGGTTCCTGGACCGCCGCTCGTTGCCCCGCCGGTAGTTCCCGGTGACCCGGGCCATGAGCAGCTGGTCGTCACCGGCCCCGGCACGCGCCAGGAAGTCGGCGGCCCTCCACCCGCGCAGCGTCGCCGCGACCCGCCCGTGGTGGTAGACGACGACGTCGTCGCCCACCCGGCGGTACGTGAACCCTTCGGCCGGTCTGCCCACGGGCGCCACCCTGGCCGAGGTGGCGCACCCGGCGCCAGCGGTTTTCCCGCCCTGGCGCACCGGGCGCGGGAGCGGGCCACGCGACATACAGTCGATGGATGGAGACCGACGACAGCTCCCGCAGGCCCGGCCGCCACCGCAAGGACCGGGTCGAGGACCGGGACCCCGGGGAGGGGCAGGTGAGCGAGGTCGCCGACCTGGGCGGGCCGGACGAGACGGACCTCGGTGGCGCGGACGCGGTGCCCGAGACCCCCTGACGACAACAACCCCGGGCGCGACGTGCCCCGCACGCCGCACGGCTCGGACGGGAACCCGCCGCCGGACTGAGCACGTCCCCACCCAGGTCCCGACGGGTCGGGACGTTCGGCCCTGCCCGGGACGGGCCGGCCCGACCTAGCGTCGGGGTATGAGACGGAGGACCCGGGCCGCGCTGGTGGGCCTGGCCGCCGGGTCGCTGGCGGCCTGGGCGATCACGCGTGCGGACCGGTTGCGGGTGTGGGGGGCGACCGAGTGGGAGCAGACCGCGCCCATGCCCGGCGACGAGATCGTGGGGGAGGGCCCGCTCTACCGGAGCACCCGTGCCGTCGAGGTGGACGCCCCGCCGGACCAGGTCTGGCCGTGGCTGGTCCAGCTGGGCCAAGGCCGGGGTGGCCTCCACAGCTACGACTGGCTGGAGAACCTCGTCGGGCTCGACATCCACAGCGCCGACGAGATCGTGCCCGCGCTGCAGGACCTGTCCGTCGGCGACGAGGTCCGGCTGACGCCACCGGGCACCGAGCCCGACCTGGTCTTCCGGATGGTCCGCATCGAAGCGCCGTCGCTGCTCGTGCTCGGCCCGTCGGGTACCCAGGAGGAGGCGTTCTCCGCCGGTCTCCCGTACCCGGTGTGGACCTTCGCGGTGAACCCGCACCCCGGTGGCCGCTCCCGCCTCGTCGTGCGGTTCCAGCTGCAGGCGCCGGAGACGCGGGCCAACCGGGTGGTGTACGGCCACCTGCTCGGAGGGGTCCACTTCGTCATGGAGCGCAGGATGCTGCTCGGCATCAAGGAGCGCGCCGAGCGCACCGCGCGACGAGGGAGCTGAGCTCGTCGGCGACCTGCGCCGGGTGGGTGATCGTCACCATGTGGGCGCCACCGGGCACGGTCACGACCCGGCGCCCGCCGTGTGCCGCGAGCCGGTCCAACCAGGCGGTCGGCGCGATCCGGTCGTGCTCGCCGCGCACCAGCGTGACCGGCAGGTCGACAGCGTCGAGGGCCGCGGCGGTGTCGTACCAGCGGATCCGGTCCATCCCGCGCAGCACCGTCCGGAACACCCCGATCCGGAGGTACTGCGGCACCAGCACGGGTACCTCCCAGAGCCGCTCACGCAGCGCCGTCAGGCCCCACGAGACGAGGATCCGCGCCCAGCCGCGGGCCCTGGGGTCGGTGACCGGCCCCACCAGGAGCAGGCCGACGACCCGGTCGTCCCGACGGGCGGTCTCGATCGCGACGGGGCATCCCGCGGAGTGGCCGCCGAGCACCACCGGCGCCGACCCGGCCACGAGGTCGAGGGCGTCGGACAGCGCCGCAGCCAGGTGCGCCACGTCGTACCGGGCGCCCCGCCGCGGCCGGGTGCCGAGGACGGGGAGCCGGACGACCGAGCTGGGGAGGGGCAGGGCGGCACGGACCCGGTCCCAGTCGCGCTCGTCGAGCCCCAGACCCGGGACGAGGACGACCCGTGGACCGGTGGCGGGCGCGGTGCGGGGCGCCGGCCCGCCGGCTGGGCCGCCCTCCGTCACGCGGCGTTCGGGTCGGTCTGGTGGATCCCGAACGTGTTGCCCTCGGTGTCGGTGTAGTAGCCCTGCCAGGCCATGCCGGGAAGGGCGTGCTTGGGCAGCGCCACCCGCCCACCGGCGTCGAGGATCGCACGCTCCGTCACGTCGTAGCCGTCCACCTGCATCGTGCAGACGTAGCCGTTCGTCCCCTGCCCGGGACCCGGTGCCGGCGCTGGCCGGGGCAGCAGGCCCCCGTCGATGCCGGGTTCCTCGGACGGCCCGGTCGTGATGCCCCAGTAGACCTGCCCGCCGGTGAACTGGCTGTAGTCCTCGAAGGACCACCCGAAGACGGCGGCGTAGAAGGCCTTGGCCCGCTCCACGTCGTCGGCCTGGATCTCGAAGTGGACCACCCGTGCCATGTCTGCCTCCTGGTGTCGGAGCTCCCAGCCTGGCACGGTCCGCGTCGGGCGGGGAGTGCTCAACGCCGCCGACGGACCCACCGCTCCCACGGCGGTGCGTCGGCCCAGTTGAGCTCCAGGGTGCGGAACGCCCGGCGGAACCGGCGGCGCAGCTGCGCCAGCCCGACGAGGGAGCGGGCCGAAACCCCGACCCGCAGCCCGGGGCGGAGGCGGATCGTGGCCTCCGGGCCCATAACCAGGGCGAGGTCCATGTCGTCGTGCACCTCGCGGTCCTCCCGGTGCACCCGCGTGCGCACCGCCTCCCAGGCGTGCCGGCGCAGGGCCATGTTCGAGCCCCAGAGCACGTGGTGCCCGGCCGCGGCCATGCCCAGCAGGTAGTAGGCGCCGAGGTATGCCGCCGCGAGCGGGCGGCGCAGACCGGCCGGGGCGTCGTAGAAGACCCCGGTGCCGGTGACCGCGTCGGGCGCCGGGGCCGCACCCATGGCCTCGACCACCCGCGCCACCCAGTCCGGGGGTGGCACGGAGTCAGCGTCCAGCCGGGCGATGACCTCGCCGCGCGCCGCGTCGTACCCGGTCGCCGCGGCCACCGGGATCCCGACCCGGGGCTGCGGGACGACCCGGGCACCGTGCGCCCGGGCGACGGCAGGTGTGTCGTCGGTCGAGCCGTTGTCGACCACGACGACCTCCCACGGGGGGCTGGTCTGGACGGCGAGGGCCCGCAGGCAGCGGTCCAGGTGCCCGGCGTCGTCGCGCACCGGGATCACCACGCTCACCCGGGGCTCAGTCACGGAACAGCTCCCTCACCGGCACCCTGCGGGTGCGCCGTGCCAGGACCCAGCCGGCGGCCAGCGATCCCACCGCTCCCGCGGCGAGGTCCCCCAGCGTGTCCTCGTAGCCCACCTGGATGCTGTCGTCGAGGTAGGTGTGCCCGGCCCACTCGCCGAGCTCCCAGAGCAGCCCGAGGACCACCCCGACGCCCAGCGTGACCACGGCGACGCCGGCCTGCTGGGCCGGGGACCCCGACGGCTCGGTGAGCATCCCGGAGCGCACCATGAGCAGGACGACCACGACGGCGAGGAGCCCGTTCCCGGCCGCGTGCACCGCGAGGTCCAGCCAGCCGACCGCGACGTACCAGTCCAGCGTGGCGGCCCACGCGCCGAGGAGCAGGACCAGCCCGGTCGGGGCCTGCAGGCCCCCGGGCAGCCCGGCCACCCGCTGCAGGGTCAGCCCGAACAGCACGAAGGCGAACAGTGCCACGACGACCGGCCCGAACCAGAAGGCCGCCACCTGGCTGGCCAGGCCGAGCAGGGCGACGGCGTCGGTGGCCCGGCGGGCCCACACCGGACCGGGGACCTGCAGCTCAGTCCGCAAGGGCGATCCAGATGAGCAGCTGGGTCACCAGGAACCCGGTGACCAGGTTGAGCCAGATGAACCGGCGCCAGGCCGGGTTGGAGCGCTCGCAGTCGGCGTCGGTGAGGTCCCGGTAGGGGGCGATGCTCACGGCATACGGGACGGCGAGCAGGCCGGCGAGCGCGGCGGGCCAGCCGGCGGTGGCCATCACGGCGCCGGCGAGCAGGTACCCGGCGAGCGAGGCCCGGACGGTCCGACGGGCGCCCAGCCAGGTCGCGACCGAGGCGATCCCGGCCTCCCGGTCCGAGCGGATGTCCTGGACCGCGCCGAAGGCGTGCGAGGCCATGCCCCAGAGGAAGAACGCCACCAGCGCGGCGAGCGCGGGCCGGGACACCTCCCCGCCGGCCAGGACCAGGCCGAAGACCGCGGGGCTGACGAAGTGGGTGCTCGAGGTGACCGAGTCCAGGACCGGCCGCTCCTTGAACCGCAGACCCGGCGCCGAGTAGGCGACCACCGCGAGCACGCTGACCGCCAGCACCGCGGCCGAGGCGACCGAGCCCCGGACCACCAGGACGAGGAGGAACGGCACGTTGGTGAGGACCGCCGCCCAGACGGTGAGCCGGTGGTACCGGCGGGAGAGCACGACGCCCTCGATGCCGCCCTTGCGCGGGTTGCGCAGGTCGGACTCGTAGTCGAAGACGTCGTTCACGCCGTACATCAGCAGGTTGTACGGGACGAGAAAGTACAGTGTGCCGACGACGAGCGCCGGGGTGACCCCGCCGCCGGCCATGAGGTAGGCCGCGGCGAACGGGTAGGCGGTGTTGATCCAGCTCACCGGCCGGGAGGAGCCGACGAGCTGCCGCACCGCGGACGGGGGGCCTGCCGTGGCCACGGTCACCGTGCCTCCTCGTCCGCCAGCAGCGCCCACAGGCTGGGCAGCAGCAGCCCCGCCGCCAGCGGCCAGGCCAGGTCCTCGACCGGGGCCTGCCAGAGGCGGAGCCCGACGAGGGAGGCCTCGTCGAACCGGAACAGGTCGGCGGCGATCATCAGGCTGTCGAACACCACGGTCAGGACCAGCAGCACCGCGATGGTCGCCCCGGTCACCGCCCACCACCGCGCGGTGAGCCCGCGACGGACGGAGGCGTAGGCCGCGACGCCGGCCGAGCCCAGGACGAACAGTCCGGCCAGTCCCAGGTAGGTCATGCCGCCCTCCGGCGGCGCACCGCGAGGTCGACCAGGCCGCGCAGGACCAGGGTGGTGTAGCAGAGGAAGGTGATGAACAGCAGCTCCTCGACGGGCAGCTCCGGGGCGAGCAGCAGCCCGGTCATCGCCTCGCTCTCGCCGCGGTGGTAGAAGCCGGCGGCGATCGCGGCGAGGTCCCACAGCAGGAAGAACACCACACCGAGGAGCAGGACGAGCACGCCCCGCCGCGTGTCCCGCCACAGGACCAGGCCGAACCGGTGGTCCAGCAGCCCCATGCAGACCAGCGGCACGGCCAGCGCCGCGGCATACAGCAGCGGGGTCACAGCGGCACCGCCAGCGGCGAGGTCGAGGCGTCGGCGCGCAGGTGCTTGACGACCAGCTCGGCGCTGATGAGGCACATCGGCAGGCCGATGCCGGGGATCGTGCTGGCGCCGGCGTAGTAGAGGCCCGCGACCTTCCGGGAGACGTTGCGGGACCGGAAGAACGCGCTCTGCCGCAGGGTGTGACCCGGGCCGAGCATCCCGCCGCGCCAGGAGGACAGGTCGGCGGCGAAGTCCATCGGGCCCAGGGTGCGCCGGACCACGACCCGCCCGGCCAGGTCGGGGACGCCGGCCCAGTCGGCCACCTGCGCGATCGCGGCGTCCGCGACGGCCTCGACGGCGGGGTCGCCCGCACCGTCGACCCCGCCGCGGCCCAGGCGCACGTCGGCCGGGACCGGCACCAGGACGAAGAGGTTCTCGTGCTCGGGTGGGGCGACAGCGGGGTCGGTCTCGGAGGGCTTGCAGACGTAGGCCGAGGCGGGGTCCGGGACCCGGCCGCCGAAGACGTCGTCGAAGTTGGCCTGCCAGTCCCGGGTGAAGAACAGCGAGTGGTGCGCCAGCTCCGGCAGCCGCCCGCGCACGCCCAGGAGGACGAGCACCGCCCCCGGGCCGGAGGTGCGCCGGTCCCAGTACTCCTGCGGGTAGGTCTGCAGGTGGCGGGGGAGGAGGGTGGTCTCGACATGGTGCAGGTCGGCCGCCGCGACGACGAGGTCGGCCGGGTGGTGGTGCTCGGCCCCGGCCCCGTCCCGCCAGGTGATCCCGGTGGCGCGGGCCGGGCGCGAGCGGGCCCCGTCACCCGGCCCGGTGGTCACCGCGGTGACCGTGGCCCCGGTGTGCAGCCGCACCCCCCGCCCCGCGGCGAGGGCGGCGATGACCTCGATGAGCCGGGCGAAGCCGCCCATCGGGTAGCGCACCCCGCCGGTCAGGTCCAGGGCGCTCATGAGGTGGTACAGCGCCGGGGTGCGGTCGGGGGAGGAGCCCAGGAACACCGCCGGGTAGCCGAGGACCTGCCGCAGCCGCCGGTCCCGGAAGCGCCGGGCCACGAAGCGCTCCAGCGAGCTGGTGAGCAGCGGCGCCAGCTGGGGACCGCGGAGCAGGATGTCGGGGCTGGCCAGTCCCAGCGGCGTGGTGAAGTTCGTGTAGAGGAAGCGGCGCAGCGCGATCCGGTAGGCGTCGGAGGCCGACCGGAGGTACTCCTCCAGGCGGCGCCCCGCGCCGGGCTCGAGCCGTTCGAAGGTCGCGACGTTCGCCGCGGTGTCGGCGACGACGTCGACCGGCTCGTCCTCGCCCTCGTAGAACACCCGGTAGGCGGGGTCGAGGGGCCGCAGGTCGAGGTGGTCGGACACGCTGGTGCCGAGCAGCTCGAAGAAGTGCTCGAACACCTCGGGCATGAGGTACCAGGAGGGCCCGGTGTCGAACCGGAAGCCACCCGACTCCCAGGACCCGGCTCGCCCGCCGAGTGCGGGTTGCTGCTCGAAGAGGTCCACCTCGTGCCCCTCCGCGGCCAGGAGCGCGGCGGTGGCGAGCCCGGAGATGCCGCCGCCGACGACCGCGGCGCGGCCGGTCACCGGGCGGTCACCACGCTGCGGGCGACGATGCCGGCCTTGACCAGGTCGGGCACCCGCACCCGGGTCCGCGCGATGTCGCAGGCGGGGGTGTCCCGGAGCCGCACGGTGAGGGCACCGAAGAGGGCGTGTGCGGCGTGCACCGCCCGGCGGCAGGTCGGGGGCAGCTCTCGGATCGCCTCCGCGGCCACGGCGAGGTCGGCCTCGATGTCGTCGAGCAGCTGGTCGCGCTGCGCGTCGGTGAGGCGCCGCGGGTCCACCCCGGGGAAGTACGTCCGGCCCAGCCCGTCGTGGTCCGCGGCGAGGTCCCGCAGGAAGTTGACCTTCTGGAAGGCCGCGCCCAGCCGCCGGGCTCCCGGCGCCAGGCGCTCGTAGCACTCCTCGTCGCCGTCGACGAAGACGCGCAGGCACATCAGCCCGACGACCTCGGCGGAGCCGTACAGGTAGGTCTGCAGGGTGTGCGGGTCGTGGACCCGCACCGACAGGTCGGCGCGCATCGAGTCGAAGAACGGGGCGACGAGGTCGCGGCCGATGCCGTGGCGCCGGGCCGTCCCGGCGAACGCGTGCACGACGAGGTTCGTGCTGGCGCCGACCTCGAGCGCGCGGTAGGTCTCCTGCTCGAGCCCGTCGAGCATCGCGGCCCGCTGCTCGGTGGTCCACGGCGCGTCCGCGTCGTCGACCACCTCGTCGGCGACCCGCACCAGCGCGTAGATGCAGCGGACGTGGGTGCGCACCGGCTCCTGCAGCAGCCGGGTCGCCCACCCGAAGGACGTGGAGTAGCGGTCGATGACGACGGCGGCGCTGGCGCGCGCCACCTCGTCGTACCGGGAGGACGGTATGACGCCGCGCGGGTCGCTCATGCCGCCCCCCGGACCAGCGGGCCCGACTCGACCAGGAGGTCGGCGAGGAACGCGTGCACCGGCGCGGGCAGCCCCGCTGCGGCCTCCCGGGCCCCGGCGCGCAGGTCGGCGGCGAGGGTCTCGACGGCGTCGCGTGCGCCGCACGCCACGAGGTCGTGCCGCACCCTCGCCGCGGTCGCCTCGTCGAGGTCGGGCCGGCCGAGGTGCGGGGCGATGCGCGGCCACCAGGGGGTGGACCGGGCGATCGCGACGAGGGCGGTGTCCTTGCCCTCCCGCAGGTCGGACAAGGGGTTCTTCCCGGTGACCGTGGCGTCGGCGAACACCCCGTCGAGGTCGTCGTGCAGCTGGAAGGCGATGCCCAGGAGCCTCCCCACCTCGCCGATGCGGACGACGTCCGGCGCGGGGGCGCCGGCGAGGAGCGCTCCGGCCTGGAGTGGGAGCTGGAAGGAGTAGGCGGCGGTCTTCCACTCGGCGATCGCCAGGCTCTCGGTCAGGCCGGCACCGGGCGTCACGCTGACGCGGACGTCGGCCAGCTCGCCGGCCGCGCTGCGGTGCAGGACGTCCTCGAGCAGGTCGAGCAGCCGGGCGGTGGTCGCGGGGGGCGCTCCGCACAGGGCGATCTCCCGCACCGCGGCGGTGAGCACCAGGTCGCCGGCGAGGATGCCGGCCGCCTCGCCGTAGCGCCCGGCCCGGTCCGGCGCGGCCCCGTCGGCCAGGGCACGCTGGGTGAAGGTGCCGATCACGTTGGGTCGCCCGCGGCGCACCCGGTCGCCGTCGATGACGTCGTCGTGGATGACGAAGGCGGTGTGGAGCAGCTCGAGCGCGTCGGCGAGCCGCTCCGCGGCCGCGGGGTGGAGTCCGCCGAAGGCGGCGTGGGCACCGAGCAGGAGGCGGGGGCGGAACCTCTTGCCGCCCTGCGTGGCCAGGTCGATCTCGGTCCAGAGGACCCGGTCGTGCTCGTCGAGCGCGCGGCGGAGGCCGGTCTCGAGGAACCGGTGGGCGGGTCCTGGGGTGGTGGTCAGGTCGTCCACGAGGGGCCTCCTGGGTGCGTGGGCTTCCCGCAACTTACTAGATGAGTTAGCATTCAGACAAGTAAGAGATTTTCTCCTGTCGGACGGCGGAGGACTGACGAGGAGGCGCCGGTGGACCGGGACCCGCAGCAGACCTCGGGGTACTGGTACCCCGATCCGGACGCCGTCAAACTGCTCGCGGCCCTGCGGCGGTGTCTGCGCGCGGACGAGGCCATGCGCCGGCGCATCAGCGCGGGCATGGACATGAACGCCCGGGACCTGCGGGCGCTGCAGTACGTCGTGGCCTGCGAGCGGACCGGCCCCGGGGCCAGCCCCCGGGGGGTCGCCGACCACCTGGCGATCACCACGGCGGCGACGACCAAGCTGATCGACCGGCTCACCGCCTCCGGACACCTCGAGCGACGGCCCCATCCGACGGACCGCCGCTCGGTCGTCCTCGTCGCCACCGAGCACGCCCACCGGGAGCTGCGCGAGCGCCTCGGCCACATGCACGAGCGAATGCGTGCCGTCGCCGAGGCGGTGCCGGCGGAGTGCCGGCAGGCCGTCCTCGACTACCTCGACGGCATGACCGCCGAGTTCGAGCGGGCCGAGCCGGTCGCGCCGCTGCGACGCGCTACGGGAGCCATCGAGTAGCCTCTCCGCGACAGCAGCCACGCGACGTCAGGGGGACAACGTGACAGCGGAAGGGCCGGTCGACCTGGTCCGGCAGGGGAGCTGCAACAGCAGATCGCGACGGACCTCTACCAGGCGTTCTCCGACGTCGCGTGGTCGTTCCTGGACGCCTACTTCACCCAGGCGGGTGAGTTCGTGGCCGGCGTCGTCGAGCTGACCGACGAGGAGGGTCGCGTCGGCTCGCAGCCGTTCCCCGCGACGGTGCTGCCCCAGCTCGTCGGGCTGCGGTACGAGATGTGGAACCCGCTGACCCTGCCCTGGTACCACGTGCAGGTGACCGGCAACACCGCCGGGGAGTTCCGCTTCTTCTTCAACGACGAGCGCCGGTTCGACCTCAACCGCCGGCCGCTGGACCGCTACTCCGTCACCGCGAGCCCGCTGCCGACCGATGCGGACCTCGTCGAGGACCTGGCCTGGTTCCCGCGCTCGGAGGAGCACATCCCCGACTGGTACCCCTGGGCCTGAGCGCGGGAGGACCGGTGCGCCAGCGGCTCCTGGCCGACACGCACGTGCCCCTGCGGGCCCGGCAGCTCCCGGACCGCGTGTGGGCGGAGGTGGCGGCTGCCGACCTCGTCGTCCACGCGGGTGACTGGGTCTGCGCCGACCTCCTCGACGAGCTGGAGGAGCGCTCCGCCGCGCTGCTGGCCTGCTACGGCAACAACGACGGCCCTGAGCTGCGGCGCCGGCTGCCCGAGGTGGCCACGGCCGAGCTCGAGGGGCTCCGCGTCGGGGTGGTCCACGAGACCGGCCCGAAGCAGGGTCGCGAGGAGCGGATGCGTGCGGCACACCCGGAGCTGGGCCTCCTGGTCTTCGGGCACGGCCACATCCCCTGGGACACCACCCACGAGGGCCTGCGCCTGCTGAACCCCGGGTCGCCCACGGACCGGCGGCGCCAGCCCTCCTGCACCTACCTCACTCTCGAGCTGCGCGACGGGGAGATCAGGGACGTCCGGCTGCACGAGCTGCCCCGCCGTGTCGATCTCCGCCCACGCCGTTCGACCTCCGGGTGAGAAGGTCATCCAGGGCCTTCCCGACAGAGGAGAGGAAACCATGGCGAAGTACATGCCCATCATGCGGCCGACCGACGCGGCGAACGAGGCGTTCACCGGGGGTGACTTCGACCTCGAGGAGATCCTCGAGATGGTCGGTCGGTTCAACGAGGAGCTCATCCGGGCCGGCGTCCTGCTGGCCGCCGAGGGCCTGGACCCCGACGACAGCGTCGTCGTCGACTTCACCGGCGAGACCCCGGTGGTGTCGGACGGTCCCTACGGGGAGACCAAGGAGCTGTTCAACGGTTACTACGTGCTCGACGTCGCCTCCCGGGAGGAGGCGGTGGAGTGGGCCAAGCGCGCCCCGCTGACCCAGGGCACCCGGATCGAGATCCGTCGCATCACGACGATCGACGAGTTCCCGCAGGACAACGAGTGGGTGCGCCGGGAGCGGGCCTGGCGCGAGGCGACCGGGCAGCTCTGAGCAGCGGACCGGGGGAGGACCGGTGAGCAGCGAGGCGCGCTCGCCCGCTACACCCGGGACCTCCCGCTCGCCGAGGACGTCGCCCAGGAGGGGCTCGCCGAGGCCCTGGTGAGCTGGTCCACGAACGGGGTCCCGGACCGGCCCGCCGGGTGGCTCACCGCCGTCGGACGGCGTCGTGCCATCGACGCCTTCCGCCGTCGTGCCGCCGCGGACGAGCGGTCCGCCGAGCTGGCCCGCGGCCTGGACGACACGACCCCCGGGCCGGACGCCCTCTTCGACCCGGACGCCATCGACGACGACGTGCTCGCCCTCGTCTTCATCGCCTGCCACCCGGTGCTGTCCTAGGAGGGGCAGGTCACCCTCACCCTCCGGGTCGTCGGTGGCCTGAGCACCCAGGAGATCGCCCGTCTGCTGCTCGTCCCGGTGCCGACCGTCCAGGCGCGGGTCACCCGGGCCAAGAAGACCCTGGCCGCGGCCGGTGTCCCGTTCGAGATCCCGCCGCCCGAGGAGCGACCGGCACGCCTGGGGAGGGTGCTCAACGTCGTCTACCTGGTCTTCACCGAAGGCTCCTCGGCCACCGGCGGCGACGCGTGGATCCGCACCGACCTCGCTGAGGAGGCCCTCCGCCTGGCCCGCAGCCTCGCCCGGCTGCTGCCCGGCGAGCCGGAGGTGCTGGGACTGCTCGCCCTCCTGGAGCTGACCGCCGCACGGTTCCCGGCGCGGCTCGACGGTGACGGGCGGCCGGTGCTGCTGGAGGACCAGGACCGCAGACGGTGGGACCGGGCGGGGGCGGGCCGCGCTCGCGGCCGCGACGCGGATCGGCCGGGGACTGGGTCCCTACGACCTGCAGGCCGCGATCGCCGAGTGCCACGCCGTGGCACCGTCGGTGGCGGACACCGACTGGGACCGCATCGTCGTGCTGTACGAGGCCCTGGGCAGGGTGGCGCCCTCACCCGTCGTGGAGCTCAACCGCGCGGTGGCCGTGGCCATGGCGTCCGGCCCCGCCGCGGGGCTCGCACTGGTCGAGCAGCTCTCGGGCGAGGGCGTCCTGGCCGGCTCCTACCTGCTGCCGAGCGTGCGAGGGGAGCTGCTTGCCCGGCTGGGCCGGCACCGGGAGGCCCGGGAGGCGTTCCGGCAGGCGGCCGAGCTCTGCGGCAATGCCGCCGAGCGGGCCGTGCTCCTGGAGAAGGCCGCCGCGGCCGGGGACCGCTCCTAGCCGCAGCCGCCCCCGGCCCGGATGCGCTCGAGCGCCTGGGGACGGGCTCGATCTCGGCGACCGAGCCGTCGGGATGGTGGCGGTACCGGTACACCTCGGGCCAGGCCGCCCCGAGGTAGCGCCCGAACCAGGCTGCTCTTCCCGGCGCTGGAGGTGCCGTTGAGCACCAGGACCCGGCCCGGGCCGGTCACATCGCCCGTTCCAGGCTGCGACGCAGGGCCCACGCCCCCAGGGCCAGGACCACCGCCGCCATGGCGGCCAGGACCCCGAGCTGCGGGAGGATGTCCACCAGGCCGCCGTCGTGCCGCTGCAGCTCGGCATACGCCTCATAGGCCCACGCGTGCGGCGTCACGTGCGCCACCGTGCGCAGGGTGTCCGAGAAGAGCTCCAGCGGCAGCATGCCGCCGCCGATCCCCGCCAGCACCAGGCCGAGACCGACCCCGACGCCCGAGGCCGCGGCCTCGTTGTCGAGCAGCGCACCCAGGAGGAGGGCCGCTCCGGCCGCCACGGCCCCGAACATCGCCAGCACGAGCAGGGCCAGGAGCGGCGACCCCCAGTCGACGTCGAACAGCAGGAACGTGGCCAGCATGATGTAGCCGCCCTGGAACATGCAGATGACCCACCGCCCGGCGGCCTGGCCGGCCAGGGCCTGGACCGGCGTCACGGGTGCCGCCATGGTCCGGGCGATCACCCCCTCGCGGCGCGCCTGGATCAGCGTGTTCGATGCCGCTGTGGAGATGAGGAAGACGAAGAGCAGCAGCTGGGAGGTGGCGCCGAGGTCGAACTGCCCCAGGCCGGAGAACTCCTGGGCGATCTCGTCGACGTCGGTGATCCGCAGCTCCGGGGGCGCGGCGTCGGCCCGGGCGGACTCCAGGGCGTCCTCGGCCGCGCCCGGGTCCACCCCGCGCGAGGTCAGCGCCTGCAGCTGGGCGCGGTCCAGGGTCAGGCCCTCGATGGCCGTGCGCACCACCTGCTGGACGACCAGGCCGCTGGCCGAGGAGCTGGGGATGACCTCGAGGGTCACCTCCTCGCCGGCGTCGTAGGCGGCGGCCGCGTCCTCCGGCACGACCAGGGCGGCACCGATCCGTCCCCGCGCGGCCTGCTCCAGCGCGGAGTCGTGGTCGGCGAGGCCGACCTCGAGGTCCTGGCGTTCCAGTGCGGCCACGACGTCCTGTCGCAACAGGGAGTCCTCCCCGGTGACGGCGACCGTGCCGGGTGACCCCCCGCCGCCGAACTGCGAGCCGATGACGACGACCAGCAGCAGCGGGAAGATGAAGACGAAGAAGATGTTCGAGCGGTCGCGCAGGAAGCGGCGCAGCTCGACCCCGGCGATGGTCAGGACGCGCTTCACGAGGCCACCCCCCGGTCCGGCACCAGCCGGGCGATGGCCAGGGCCGCCGCCGCGAAGACGAGCATGACCAGGACCGGTGCCCCCAGGTCGGACGGGCCCCCACCGCCGGAGGTGATGCCCAGCCCGCGGATGAAGGCCCCGACGGGATTGAGGTCGAGCAGGGTCGCCGCCCAGCCGGTGCCGCTCACCGGGAAGAACGCCCCACCGGCGACACCGAGCACCATGGCCAGGATCGACTGCGCGATACCGGCCTGCTCGGCGGTGCGGGCGACCCGTACCACGATGAACATCAGGGACGTGGTCGCGGTGACCGCGCAGACGATGAGCAGGCCCACCCCGACGGGGGACCCGAAGTCGACCCCGAACAACCGGCCGCCCACCGCCAGCAGGATCGCCGTCGCCACCACCCCGAGGACGAAGCTGACCAGGGCCTTGGCCAGCACGATGGACCCGGGGTTCATCGGCATCGACCGCAGCCGGGCAAGGGTGCCCTGCTCCCGCTCCGCGAGCAGGCCCAGCACCCCGAAGCCGACCGTGAAGAGCAGGAAGAGCCCGGCCTGACCGGCGACCAGGGCCCCGGAGGGGTCCAGCTGCTCGGAGGAGGCCTCTCCCTGCGTCAGGGTGATCGACGGCGGCGCGGAGCCCACCTCCTGCGCCAGCGTGCCGAGCTCACCGGGGGGCAGGCCCACCGTGGCGGCCGCGGCGACGGCGGTGGCACCCGCGCTGAAGCGGTCCAGGGTGCCCTGGGTCACCGCCAGGAGGATGTCGACCTCCAGTCCCGCGCCGTCGCCCTCGACGACGTCGAGCTGCACGGGCTCTCTCGCGGAGACGGCTGCGGTGAACCCCTCCGGGACCGTGATCCCCAGCTGCGCCTCGCCGGACTCGGCCAGTGAGGTGATCTCGTCGGCCGGCACCTCGCGGACCGTGACCTCCATCGTGTCGACCGAGCCCAGCACGTCGACCAAGGTGCCACCGAGCTGGTCGCCGTCCGGGACCGCCATGGCGACGGTCACCGGCTCCAGCTCAACCTCGCCGGAGTCGCCGATGACGAGGTTGAGCACGCCCATGAGGGCCAGCGGCACGACGAGGGCGAAGATGATGACCGACTTGTCCCGGATCCGCTGCCGCAGGTCGGACAGCGTCATGGTCCAGATCTGCCGCACGTCAGTCCCTCAGCGCCTTGCCGGTGAGGTGGAGGAACACCGACTCCAGGTTGGGCCGGGAGATCTCGACGTCGCTCAGCGACATCCCCGCCGCGGTGGCGGTGGTGACGATGTGCGCGATCGCGGTCGGGGCGTCCACGACGGCCAGGCGGAGCGTATGACGGTCCGCGTCCACCTGCTGCACCGCGGGGAGGGCACGCAGCGCGTCGGCGGCCGCTGCGGTCTCACCACTCCCGCTGAGCCGGACGTGGTCCACGCCCCCGGTGATCCGGACCAGCTCATCGCGGGTGCCCTCGGCCTGGATGGTGCCGGAGTCGATGATCGCGATCCGGTCGCAGAGGCGCTCGGCCTCCTCCATGTAGTGGGTCGTGTAGAGGACCGCCATGCCCTCGACCGACAGTGCCTCGACGGACTCCAGGATCGCGTTGCGCGACTGCGGGTCGACGCCCACGGTCGGCTCGTCGAGGATGAGCAGGAGGGGCTGGTGCAGCAGGCCGATGCCGATGTTGAGGCGGCGCTTCATCCCGCCGGAGAACTCCTTGCTGAGGTCCTTGGCGCGGTCGGTCAGCCCGATGAGGTCGAGGACCTCGTCCACCCGCCGCTTCAGTCCGGCGCCGTCCATCCCCTGGAGGCGGCCGAAGAACAGCAGGTTCTCCCGGGCGGTGAGCTCGGGGTAGATCGCCAGGTCCTGGGGCACCAGCCCGAGGTGCCGCTTGGGAGCGACCCGGCGTGGGCCCATCTCCTCGCCCGCCACGACGACGGTGCCCGAGTCCGCCGGGATCAGCCCGGCGACCATCGAGATCGTCGTGGTCTTGCCCGCGCCGTTGGGACCCAGCAGGCCGTAGGTCTCCCCGCGGGCGATCCGGAACGACACCCCGTCCACCGCGGTGAGGTCCCCGAACCGCTTGACCAGGTTCCGCACCACGAGGACGTCCAAGGGGTCCCCCTGGGTCCTGTCCCCCCACCCGCGTACGTCGTGCTGCTCGTTCACTCGCTCCACCCTCCGGTCGTCGGCGTGACGATCGTAGAGGAGGCGCGAGGGGGCCGGACCATGGCCGTTTGTCACGAGTGTGCGGGTCGTGGACCCGTCGGCTGGCAGAGTGTCCGGCATGCACTACATCGGCGTCGACCTCGCCTGGGGGGAGCGCAGGCCCACCGGGGTCGCGGTCCTCGACGAGGCCGGACGGCTGGTCCACCTGTCCAGCCGGACCACGGACGCGTCGGTCCTGGAGGCGGTGGGGCCGTATGCCGCCGGACCCTGTGTCGTGGCGTTCGACGCCCCGCTCGTGGTCGCCAACGACACCGGCAGCAGGCCGGCCGAGGCCGCGCTCAACCTCGACTTCGGCCGCTTCGACGCCGGCGCCCACCCGGCCAACCGCGGCCGCCCGGAGTTCGCGGACACCCCGCGCGGCGCCCGGCTGGCGGCGGCACTGGGCCTGGACATCGACCCCACCTCCCGGGCACCCCGCAGGGCCATCGAGGTCTACCCGCACCCGGCGACCGTCGTGCTCTTCGGCCTGGGCCGCACCCTGAAGTACAAGCAGCGGTCCGGCCGCCCGCTGGCCCAGCTGCGCGAGGAGCTCCTGCGGCTGATGCACCTGGTCGAGGGGCTGCGGACCGCCGACCCGGTGCTGCAGGTGTCCGACCACGAGGGCTGGCGCGAGCTCCTCGCCGCGGTGGAGTCGGCGACCAGCAAGGCCGGGCTGCGGCTCGCCGAGGACCAGGTCGACGCGGTCCTGTGCGCCTACGTCGCCCGGTTCGCCCACCTGCGCCCGGAGCGGACCACGACCTACGGGGACCTGGCGACCGGCTACATCGTCACCCCCACGCTGCCGCAGGGGCAGCAGCCGCAGCCGCGCCGCTCCTCGGCCGGGAGCGCGCTGGTCGTGCAGCGGGCGGTGCAGGAGTATGCCGACCGCTACCCGGAGACCGCGGCCGCGACCGAGGGCTACGTCCGGCTGGTCCGGACCCTGCTGGACGACGCGGGCATCAACTACCTCACCGTGACCGGGCGGACCAAGAGCGTCGCCTCCTTCGCCGAGAAGGCCAACCGGGTCCGGGACGGGCGCCCGTTGTACACCGACCCGCTGCGCGAGATCACCGACCAGATCGGCGTGCGGGTCATCACCTACGTCCTCGACGACGTCGCCGCGGTGGCCGAGCTGCTCGCCGACCAGCTCGACGTCCTCGACGACCGCGACCTGGCCCGGGAGACCGCGGAGCAGGGGCGGTTCGGCTACGCCAGCCGGCACCTGCTCGTGGCGCTGGGGGACAACGGGCTGGCCGAGGAGCACCCCGCGCTGCGCGGCCGGCGCGCCTCGGTGCAGGTGCGGACCGTGCTGCAGCACGCGTGGGCCGAGTTCGAGCACGACATCCGCTACAAGGGCACCGTCCCGGACGAGCACGGCGCCGACCTCGACCGCCGGTTCACCCTGGCGGCCGGGCTGCTCGAGCTGGCCGACCGGGAGTTCGCGACGATCCGGGAGCGGCTGCGCGCCGGCCCCGGCGCCGCGGCGCACGACGACCCCGCAGACCCGCGGATCAGCGCCCAGGACCTCGCCTCGTTCCTGTCCGGGCAGTACGCGGACTCGGGATGGTCGCGCACCGAGCACTACGCCTGGATCTCGGGCCTGCTGCTGGAGCTGGGCATCACATCGCTGCACGAGCTCGGTGGACTGCTGGCCTCGGTGGACAGCGCCGCGATCAGCGACCGGATGGGCTACCGCTACCCGCCCGGCGCGGTACGCCGGCTCGACGACGCGCTGCTCGCCGTCTTCGGGGAGCGCTACCTGCGGCTCCACGGCAACGCCGGCCGGGAGAAGGCGCTGCGGGCCCGGCTGGCCCGGCTCCGCGGCGAGTCCGAGCCGGGCGAGACCTCGGCCTGACTCAGCCGGCCGGCTCCGGTGCGGCCGAGGCCTCGGCCGGTCGGGTGGCCTGGAGCGCCCGGACGAGGGTCTCCGCGTCGTACGGGCCGACGTGCCGGACCCCGTTGACGAAGAACGTCGGGGTGCCCCGCGCCCCGCTGGCCTCCGCGCTGCGGACGTCCCGGCGGACCCTGGCGTAGGTCGCCTCGTCCTCCAGGTCGGTGACGAACCGGTCGATGTCCAGGTCGAGCTTCGTGGCGTACTGGATGAGGTCCTCCAGCTCCAGGTGGTCCTGGTGCTCGAACAGCAGCCCGTGCATCTCCCAGAACCTGCCCTGCCGGGCGGCGGCCTCGGCCGCCCGGGCCGCCAGCTCGGCGTGGGGGTGCACGTCCGGCAGCGGCAGGTGCCGCACCACGTAACGCAGGTCGTCGCCGAGCTTCCTGGCCATCTCCTCCTTCAGCCCGGTGACCCGGCCGCAGAAGGGGCACTCGTAGTCGGCGTACTCCACGAGGGTCAGCGGGGCGTCGGGCCGGCCCTTGACGTGGTCCACCTCGGGGTCGACGTCCTCGGCGAGGCGCCGGGGCAGGTCGGCGTCGCCCTCGCCCCGGAACACCCGCCCCGTGACGAACACCAGCCAGCCCAGTGCCGTGGCCAGCACCAGCGCGATGAGGACACCGACCTGGGCCTGGTCCTGGAGCTCCTCGTCGGTGAAGGCCAGGTGGGCGATGAGCAGGGACACGGTGAAGCCGATCCCGGACAGGGCGGCCCCGCCCATGACGTGGCCCGGACGCACCCCGGCCGGCAGCTCGCCCAGTCCCAGGCGCCGACCCAGGAACGTGGCGCCGGCGATCCCCAGCGGCTTGCCGAGGACCAGGCCGAGCACGACGCCCCAGGTGACGGGCGAGCGCAGGGCGTCGCCGAGCACCCCGCCACGCAGGTCCACGCCCGCGTTGGCCAAGGCGAACAGCGGCACGACGACATACCCCGACCACGGGTGCACCACCGCCTGGAACCGCCCGTTGACCGGGATGGCCCGCGCCAGGCCCCGGCTGGCCGAGCGGCCCAGGCTGGGCAGGGGCGACTGCCGGAACGCCCGGAACCGCCGCGCGGCGCCCTCGACCTTGTCCCGCGCCGGCGCGCGGTCGGCGATGAGCAGCCCGCCGAGCATCCCGGCGATCGAGCCGTGCACCCCGGCCTGCACGCAGGCGAGCCACAGGACCAGCAGGGTGATGACGTACGGGAAGGCGTGCCACACCTCGCCCCGGTCCAGCACCGCGAGGCAGACGAGGCAGGCCGCGGCCGGCACCAGCCAGCCGGGGGAGAGGTCGCCGGAGTAGACCACCCCGATGACCGTGACCGCGACGATGTCGTCGATGACGGTGAGGGTCAGCAGGAAGATCCGCAGCTGGGTGGAGAACCGCGGCCCCACCACGGCGAGGGCGCCGAGCATGAAGGCGGTGTCGGTGCCGATGACCATGCCCCACCCGCGGGCCGCCTCCCCGGTCTGGTTGAGCGTGAGGTAGATCAGCGCGGGCAGCACCATGCCGGCCAGCCCGGCGACCAGGGGCAGCGCACCGCGTCGCAGGTCGGTGAGCTCCCCGACGGAGAACTCGCGCCGCACCTCCAGGCCGATGACGAAGAAGAACACCGCCATGACGCCGTCGTTGACCCAGTGCGTGAGGTCCATCGACAGCCCCAGGTCACCGATGCTGAAGGCGGCGGTGGTCGACCAGAGCTGGCGGTAGGCGTCCGACCACGGCGAGTTGGCCCAGGCGAGGGCGACGAGGGCGGCGGCCAGCATGAGCCCCGCGCTGCCGGACTCCGTCGCCAGGAACCGCCGCAGCGGCGCGGAGAGCTGGCCGACGAGCTCGGTGCGCCGCCCCCGCGGCGCGGAGATGTCCGAGGGTGCCGATCCCGTGCGCCCCCACCGCCGGGCGATGCGAAGGTCCACGGGGGAACGGTATGACGTCCACCCCCCGGGTGGTCCAGCATGGGACGTGTGGGAGCACCGTCGCGGTACGTGGGCGTCGTGGGGCCGGGGGAGGCCGGCGAGGCGGAGCGGCAGATCGCGTACGACGTGGGCCGGATGCTCGCCGGTGTCCCCGTCGTCGTGGTGACCGGAGGCCTCGGCGGGGTCATGGAGGCCGCCTCCCGGCGCCGCCGCAACAGCCCGACCGCGTCGAGCCACCAGAAGACGTCCCGGTCGCGGTGCTGCCGCGGCACGCGGGTGTGGGTGCCGACCGACAGGACGACCTGCCGGCCGCTGGCGGCGATCTCGTCGGCCAGCTGGACCCCGGTGGCCGAGCCGCCGACGACGAGCACCCCGCCGGAGGGCAGGTCGTCGGGCCGGCGGTAGGTGTCCGCGTCCACCTGGTGGACGGAGGGGTGCAGCGCCGCCGCGGCGGGTGGCCGGGCGGCGGTGTCGCACCAGCCGGTCGCGACGACCACGGCGTCGGAGAGCCACAGGCCCTCACTGGTGTGGATGGCGTACCCGTCCTCGGTGCGGCGCACCGAGATGACCTCGGTGCCGGTGAACACGGGCGCGCGGCCGTGCAGCGCGTAGGCGGAGAGGTGGTCGGCGACCTCGCGGGCGGCCAGGTAGCCCTCGGGGTCGGGACCGGTGTAGGTCCAGCCCGGCAGGCGGGTGAGCCAGTTGGGGCTCAGCAGGCGCAGGGAGTCCCAGCGCTGGGAGCGCCAGCGCTCGCCGACCCGGCCGCGCTCGAGGACCACGTGGTCCACCGAGCTGGCGGTCAGCAGGTGGCTGACCGCCAGCCCGGCCTGGCCGGCACCGATCACGACGACGGTCGTGCGTGCCATGGGGTGTCCTTCGGGTTTGGGTGGTGGGTGGGGGGTGGTGGGTCAGCCGACCGTCGCGTCGACGACCACGTCGGTGCCGTGGGCCATGACGTCGTAGACGGCGGACCGGCGGCGGGACTGCTCGACCAGGGCGAGGAGCTCCTCCTCGGAGGCGTCGCCCTCGATCTGGAAGTGCACACGGATCTGCCGGTAGCCGTTGCGCACCTGGTCGGACATACCGAGGATCCCCAGCAGGTCGATGTCGCCCTCGACGGTCGAGGTGACCCGGTGCAGGTCGATCCCGCGGGCGGCCGCGATGTTGGCCAGGCCGCTGGTCAGGCAGGCGGCGATGGCGTGGAGCAGGAACTCCACCGGGGTCGGGCCGTGGCCCTCGCCGACGAGCACCTGCGGGTGGTCCGCGTCGTACACGAACGGTTCGGTCCGGGTGGTGTCCTCCTGGCCGGCGCCGTAGAAGCCCTGGATCCGGGTCCGGTTGTGGGTGCCGTTGACCCAGGTGTTGGTCGCGCGGAACTGGAAGTTCGCCAGCTCCGGGTGCTCGCGGACGGCGTCCAGGGTCGCGAACAGGGTCGGGACGTCGACACCGTTGCGGGCCGGACGGGCTGCGGTCGTGGTCATCTGGGTTCCCTTTCGTGTCGGGTTGGTGATGTGCCCGGCACGCTAGGAAGCCGTCCTTCCACCGACCTTCCCCGTCAACCGTCAGCACCCTTCCTCGCGGGAAGGGTCCGGGAAGGCGCCCTCCGGACTCTTCGTTCCATGACCACTGCCACGACACCCCGAACCGGGACCCTGCTGGGCATCTGGGCGCACCCCGACGACGAGGCCTACCTCTCCGGTGCACTCATGGCCTCGGCGGTGGCCGCCGGCGCGCGCGTCGTCGTCACGGCCACCTGCGGCGAGCTGGGGACCGCCGACCCCGGGGCCTGGCCCCCGGCGCGGCTGGGCGCCCTGCGCGCCCGCGAGATGCGGGAGGCCCTGTCCGTCCTCGGGGTCCACGAGCACCACTGGCTCGGCCACACCGACGGCACGCTCCCGGACCTGCCGGCCGCCGCCCCCGTCGCGCAGATAGCCGACCTCATCGAGCGGGTCCGGCCGGACACGATCGTCACCTTCGGGCCCGACGGCGTCACCGGCCACGGCGACCACCGGGCGGTCGGGGCGTGGACCACGACCGCCTGGCGCGCGCTGGGCCGGCCCGGACGCCTCTGGTACGCCGCCCTCGACGAGCGGTTCCACCGCGACTGGGGCGAGCTGGCCGCGCGGAAGGGGTTCTGGATGACCGAACGGCCCCCGGCACCCGTCCCGGAGGAGGCGCTGGTGCACCAGGTCCGCGCCGACGCCGACCTGGCCCGGCTCAAGGTCGAGGCGATCCGGGCGCACGCCTCCCAGTCCGCCGGCCTCATCCGCGACGTCGGCGAGCCCACCTTCCGCCGGTGGTGGTCGGTGGAGTCGTTCGTCGCCGCCGAGGAGTGCCTGGGCACCGAACGGGCGGCGTGAGGACGCCGGCGCGCGGCCTGCCCTCCGGCGCCTCAGCCCGTCCGTCGCCTGACCACCAGGGCACCCGCGGCGGCGGCCAGGCCGACCGCGCCGGCCGTCGTCAGGACCCGGGAGGCCGGCGTCTCCACGGGCGGCCCGTCCAGCTGCCGGGCCGAGTTGATCTCGACGGCGGTGGCGGCGAGGTGGGCCGTGGCGGAGCAGGTCGGGGCGCCCAGCAGCTCGTCGGCCGGGCAGGTCGCGAGCAGCTCCCGGCCGAACCTGACGTCCAGGGCGTCCCGCGCCCAGGTGCCGAGGGGGCGGCCCTGACGTGCGGCATACCGGAGCAGGTCGTAACCGAGGTCGTGCTCGCGGCACACCGGCTCGAACCGCTCCGGCAGCGCGACGGGGGAGGAGCACTCCCCGTCCGGCCGCTCCAGCCTCCCGTCCCGCACGACCGGCTGGTAGCCGAGGACGTCGGCGAAGTCGTCCGGGACCGCCTGCAGCGCGACCTCCGGCGGCTCGGACACCAGCGCGCGCACGGCCCGGGCCGCGGCCGGGTGGCCGGGGCCGGGGTGCGCGGGCACGGCGAGGAGGACACCGGCGGTGAGGACCGCGGCGAGGGTCCCGGCGGCGGTGAGGAGTCGGTCGAGGATGATCACGCCGCGACGCTAGGAACGGCCGGCAGTGCACCGGATCGCCCCGCGGACCCGTTCTGACCTGCGACGACAGTGTGGTCGTCCCGCTCCGGTGCTACCCCGGTGCCAGGCCCGACCAACCCCTGGGTATGACGCCCCGTGCGCCCGCGCGGGCTAGCGTCGGGGTCGTGAGGTGGTGGCCGAGACGATGGTGGCCGAGCCGGGAGCGCCGGGCCGGGGACGGTCCGCCCCGGCCCGGGCTGCGGGCCCGGCGCGCCTCGGCCCGGGAGCGCCGCCGCGCCGCCAGGCGGGCCCGCCCCCCGCTGCGCCGCCGGCTCGCGGCCCCGTTCCGGGGTGCCTGGACGAGGGTGAGGGACGCCGGACCACGCGCCTGGACCGCGGTCGTCGTCACCGTGACGCTGATCCTCTTCACCATCGCCTGGCCGACCCTCGAGCTGACCCACGAGGTGCCCGAGGGCCTGGCGCCCCTCGTCGCCGCGCTCGGCGTGTTCCCGTTGCTGCTCATCCAGAGCCAGCCCTTCCTGGGCTGGGCGGTCTGGACCGCCGGCGCGGTCGGCATCCCGCTGTTCTTCCGCCTCGTCGCCGCCACCGGGTTCCCCTGGCAGGTCACCGCCTTTCTGGTCCTGCTGGCGCTCGTCTTCACGGTCGCACTGCGGGAGGATCGGCGCCGGGTGGGGATCACCTGGGGCGTCACATCGGCCCTGTTCCTCGTCTACATGCCCGGGCAGATCTCGCCCGGGTGGGTCTTCGGGCTCACCGCGATCATGGGGGTCGGGCTGCTGCTGCGCCGGCTGGCCCAGTCGCGGCAGGAGCTCGCCGAGGAGGCCGAGCGCAGCGAGCTCGAGCGGGCCCGCCGGGCCATCGCCGAGGAGCGCACCCGGATCGCCCGCGACCTGCACGACGTGGTCGCGCACCGGATGTCGATGGTCGTCGTGCAGGCACAGACCGCGCAGTACCGGCTCGGCAGCGTCGACCCCGCGGTCGCCGCCGAGTTCGCCTCGGTGGCCGAGCAGGCCCGGGAGGCGCTCAACGAGGTCCGGACGATGCTCGGCGTGCTCCGCAGCGACGGCCAGCAGGCCGAGCAGGTCCCGCAGCCGGGCACCGCCGACGTCGAGCGGCTGCTCCGCGACGCCGACGGTGCCGGGCTGGACATCACCTGGACGGTCACCGGAGACGCCGAGGTCGTCGGGACCACCCCGGCGATGGTTCTGTACCGGATCCTGCAGGAGTCGCTCGCCAACGCCTCCCGGCACGCCCACGGCAGCCGCGTCGTCGTCGACCTCGAGTACGGGGACACGGTCCGGCTCGAGGTCGCCAACGGGCCGGGCACCGGCCCCGTCGCCACGGGCGACCACGCCGGGCACGGCCTGCCCGGCATGCGCGACCGGGCCGCTTCGGTGGGTGGCACCCTCACCGCCGGCCCGACCGACGACGGGGGTTGGAGGGTCGTGGCCGAGCTGCCCGCGCGGATGGCAGGGTGAGTGCCGTGGTGAACATCGTGATCGCCGACGACCAGGCGATGGTGCGCCAGGGGTTCGGCGCCCTGCTCAACGCCCAGGAGGACATCGTCGTGGTGGGGGAGGCCGCCGACGGGCGGGCCGCGGTGGACGAGGTGGTCCGGCTGCGGCCGGACGTCGTCCTCATGGACGTGCGGATGCCGCACCTCAACGGGCTCGAGGCCACCGAGGAGATCACCCGGCGCCGCCTCGACCCGGCCCCGCGGATCCTCATGCTGACCACGTTCGACATCGACGACTACGTGTACGAGGCGCTCCGCCTCGGGGCGAGCGGCTTCCTGCTCAAGGACGCCCCGGCGGAGGAGCTGGTCCGCGCCGTCCGCGTCGTCGCCGCGGGGGAGTCGCTGCTGGCGCCGTCGATCACCAAACGCCTCATCGAGGAGGTGACCCGGCGCCGCCCCGCCCGGCCGGCGTCGTCACCGGACCTGGACCGGCTGACGCCGCGGGAGCGGGAGGTGCTCGAGCTCATCGCCACCGGGATGTCCAACGCCGAGATCGCCGCCGCGCTCTACCTCGCCGAGCAGACCGTGAAGACCCACGTGGGCCGGGTGCTGGCCAAGCTCGGCCTGCGCGACCGCGCCCAGGCGGTCGTCTTCGCCTACGAGAACGGCGTCGTCGTCCCGGGCTGAGCCGCGACGGCCCACCCTGCCCCGGACACACGTATGCCGCCCGCGCGGGGTGCGCGGACGGCATACGGCCGGACCGTGGTCGGGTCAGGCCCGGTCGGACCCCTCCACGGCCCCGGCCGGCTCGGCCCCGGCGTCGGGACCGGTGCGGACGACCGGGACCTCCTCCTGCTCCGGGTCCTGTGCGGCCGCCACCGCGGCGGCCAGGCTCTCCTCGGTGACCGCCTCACCGCGGGCGACCATGCCCGCGATGTCGGACAGCGCGATCTCCTTGAGGAACAGCGTGAGGACGAAGCCGAGCGCCAGCAGCGGCACGAGGTACCAGAACGCCGGGGCGAGGGCGTCCGCGTAGGCGTCGACCACGCCGCTGTGGAACGGCTCGGGCAGCTGGGCCACGATCTCCGGGGTCAGCGAGTCGGTGGCCGCACCGCCCTCCGGTGCCGGACCGGAGCCGAACACGCCCTCGAGGTTGGCCACCAGCCGCGAGGTGAAGATGCTGCTGAACAGCGCGATGCCGACGGCGGCGCCGATCTCGCGGAAGAAGTTGTTGGCGCTGGTGGCCGTGCCCAGCTCGTGCGGGTCGACGGCGTTCTGCACCGCCAGGACGATCGTCTGCATGACCAGGCCCAGGCCGGCGCCGAGCACGAAGATCATCGTGCCGAACAGCCACAGCGGGGTGCCCGCGTCGAGCCGGGTCAGCCAGATCAGACCCAGGGTGCTGATCGCCATGCCGGAGATCGGGTAGCGCCGGTAGCGACCCGTCTTGGTGATGAGGAGACCGGAGACGATCGCGGTGAGCATGACGCCGGCCATCATCGGGATGAGCAGCAGGCCGGACTCGGTGACGCCGACACCGTTGGACATCTGCAGGAACGTCGGCAGGAAGCCGAGCGCGGCGAACATGCCCATGCCGATGACCAGGCCGATCGTGGTGGTCAGCGTGAAGGTCGGGTTGGCGAACAGGTGCAGCGGCAGCACCGGGTCCTCGGCGCGACGCTCGACCAGGACGAACAGCGCGATCGCCACGAGCGTGGCGGCCAGCAGGCCGAGCAGCTGCGGGTCGGACCAGTCGTAGCCCCGGGTGGCGATCGACTCCCAGCTGGTCAGCAGCACGATGCCGGCGGCGCCCAGCACCAGCAGGGTGGCGCCGGTGAGGTCGAGGCGGCGCTCGGCGCGGTGGCTGGGCAGCTGCAGGGCGTACCAGGCGATGGCGATCGCGAGGATCCCGACCGGGATGTTGACCCAGAACGCCCAGCGCCAGCCCGGGCCCTCGGTGAACCAGCCGCCCAGGAGCGGCCCGGCGACCGCGGCGATGCCGAACAGGGCGCCCATCGGGCCCATGTACTTGCCCCGCTCCCGGGCAGGGACGACGTCGGCGATGATCGCCTGCGACAGGATCATCAGCCCGCCGCCGCCGAGCCCCTGAACCCCGCGCCAGAGCACGAGGGCCTCGAAGGACTGGGCGAACCCGGCTCCCGCGGACGCGACCGTGAACAGGGTGATGGCCAGCAGGAACGGCCAGCGGCGCCCGAAGACGTCACCGGCCTTGCCGTACAGCGGCATGACGACTGCCACGGCGAGGATGTAGATGGTGATGATCCAGCCCTGGTGGGCCACGCCGTTGAGCTCGCCGACGATGGTCGGCATCGCGGTGCCGACGATCGACTGGTCGAGCGAGGACAGGAACATGCTCGCCATGAGCGCGCCGAAGATCAGCCACACCTTGCGCTGGGTGAGGACGATCGGCGCGCGGTCCGGAGCGACGTCGGCGGAAGGGGTCGACACAGCCATAGAGGTCCCTCGGTGACGGAGAGCGGAAAGGGGAAAACAGGCGTCGCAACGCCCGCCGGGCCGACATTGTTCCTGATGAGGCGGACATCACTCCGCCAGGGCGCCCCGTAGCCGTCGGTCCGACGGGAGGACGGGTATCAGCACGCCGCCTCCGTGCTCTCATCCCTCGGCGTCGTGGTGCGAGGTACATCACCTTGACCAACGGGGGGAGCCGGCCACGGCGTCATACAGGTAGTGGGACCCACCCACTCCGAGGGAGATCGAGGGGGAAGCCATGACCTCATCCGACCCTGCCCTCCTGTCCCGGAGGGCCGTGCTGGCCGGTGGTCTCGCGCTGGGGGCGCTGATGGCCACCGGGCCGCTGCCGGGGACCGCGGAGCCGGCGCTCGCGGCCACCCGCAACCTGCGCCGGGGAGACCGCGGCTCGGACGTCGCCGCGCTGCAGCGCAGGCTCAACGCGCTGGGGTTCTGGTGCGGTGCCGTCGACGGCGTGTTCGGGCACCTCACCCAGCAGGCGGTGTGGGCGGTCCAGAAGCACAACCGCCTGGTCCGCGACGGGATCGTGGGACCGATGACCCGTGGGGCCCTGTCCCGGGGCAGCATCCCCAAGCCGGTGAGCATCACCGGCTCCGGGGTGGAGGTCCACCTGCGTCGGCAGCTGCTGCTCGTCGTCTCCGGCGGGCGGACCGTGGTGACGCTCAACACGTCGACGGGGAACGGCCAGTACTACTGGTACCGGGGCCGGCGGTACCGCGCGGTGACGCCGACGGGCTGGTACCAGGTCTACTCGACGTACTCGAAGGGCTGGCAGCACGGCCCGCTGGGCTCGCTGTACCGCCCGATGTACTTCAACGGCGAGATCGCGGTGCACGGCTCGACCAGCATCCCGACCTACCCGGCCTCCCACGGCTGCTGCCGCGTGTCGGTGGGTGCGATGGACATGCTGTGGTCGACCGGCCGGATGAAGAAGGGCACCCGCGTGGTCGTCGCCAACGGCCCCGCCGCCTGAGCCGGGGCCCGGGTCGGGCGACTCAGCCGACCGCGTCCCAGACCAGCCGGCCGTCCCGCCCGGGCCGGGCCCCCGCGCTGGGGCGGTGCTCCCGCAGCCTCCCGTCCGGCATCACGTGCAGCACCCGTATGCCGTGCTCGAGGCTCACGACGTCGGCCACCAGCCGGCGGTGGCACCGCCACCAGACGCTCTCCGAGCACAGCACCGCGGTGCCTCCCCGCTCGACGTCGGCGAGCAGCTCCGCAAGGCCGGCGCGGAACTCCGGCGACCGGGTCCACGCGGCATACGCCCGGAACTGGTCCACCTGCCACCAGGAGTCGGGCGAGGCCGCCCGCTCCTCGGCCGTGAGCGTGCGCCGACCGCCGAGGCGCTCGTCCCAGCGGTAGCCGGTGCCGCGCTCCGCGAGGAGGGTCCTGAGCCGCCCCTCGTTGGCGGCGGGGACGGTGCGGCTGGCCGGGTAGCGGCGGATGTCGACCACCAGCCGGATCCCGGCGTGCCGGACCAGGTCACCGAGCTCGTCCCCGCCCAGCCGGCCGTGGCCGAACGTGAGGAGCGGGGGAGGCGCCACCCGTCAGACCGGCGCGGCGACCGCGCCGATCGGGGCCGCGGCAGGGGTGCCGGAGCCGTCCCGCTTGCCGGTGGCCTCGGGCAGCTCGACCGGGACGCCGTTGGGGGAGGCGGCCATCGCCGGGCCGGCTCCGGCCCACCCGATGACGAGCGTGTCCTCGCCGCGGAGGAACCGGTGGCACCGCACCCCGCCGGTGGCGCGGCCCTTCGCGGGGTACTCGGCATAGGGGGTGACCTTGACGGTGCCCGCCTCGGTGCCGGGCAGCGCCCCGGAGGAGCCGGCGACGGTGACCACGACGTTGTCGGCGCCGGGGTCGACGGCGTGGAAGCCGACCACCCGGGCGCGTGGGGACAGGCGGATGCCGGCGATGCCGCCGCCGCCGCGGCCCTGTGGTCGCACCGCGGAGGCGCCGAACCGCAGCAGCTGGGCGTCGCTGGTGATGAAGACGAGGTCCTCCTCGCCGGTGCGCAGCTCGACCGCCCCCACCACGGCGTCGCCGTCCTTGAGCGAGATGACCTCGAAGCTGTCGCGGTTGGACGGGTAGTCGGGGTTGACCCGCTTGACCACGCCCTGGCGGGTACCGAGCGCCAGACCCGGGCCCTCGCCGGTGAGGGTGCAGAGGGTCAGCGGCTCCTCGCCGGCGGGGAGGTCGACGAACGCGGCGAGCGGTGCCCCGCCGGACAGTGCCGGGTGGCCCGCGGTGGCGGGCAGGGTCGGCAGCTCCAGCGCGGAGATCCGCACCAGGCGGCCCGCGGAGGTGACCAGGCCCACGCTGCCGCGGGCGGTGGTGCGGACCGCGGAGACGATGACGTCGTGCTTGCGCCGGTTGCCGCCGGTGCCCAGCGGCTCGGCGGTGCCGGTGCGGGCGAGGAGACCGGTCGAGCTGAGCAGCACCCAGCACGGGTCGTCCTGGACCTCCAGCGGTGTGGCCGCGGTGGCCGGGGCGCCGGCGGACTCCAGCAGCACGGTGCGCCGGGGGGTGCCGTGCTCGCGGGCGACCTCGGCGAGCTCGTCGGAGATCAGGCGCATCAGCAGGCGCTCGTCCTCCAGCACGGCGTTGAGGTGCTCGATCTCGCGCTTGAGGTCGTCGCGCTCGGTCTCCAGCTCGATCCGGGAGAACTTGGTCAGCCGCCGCAGCTGCAGGTCGAGGATGTAGGTGGCCTGGACCTCGGAGAGGTCGAAGACCTTCATCAGCCGGTCCTTGGCGGTGGCGGCGTCGTCGCTGGAGCGGATCAGCTGGATGACCTCGTCGATGTCGAGGATCGCGATGAGCAGGCCCTCGACCAGGTGCAGGCGGTCCTGCTTGCGCCGCAGCCGGTATGCCGTGCGTCGCCGGACCACGTCGGTCCGGAAGTCCAGGTAGACCTGCAGGAGCTCCTTCAGGCCCAGGGTGCGCGGCTGGCCGTCGACGAGGGCGACGTTGTTGATCCCGAAGGACTCCTCCATGGGGGTCAGCTTGTACAGCTGCTCCAGGATCGCCTCGGGGTTGAAGCCGTTCTTGATCTCGATGACGAGCTGCAGGCCCTTGTGCCGGTCGGTGAGGTCGTTGATGTCGGAGATGCCCTGCAGCTTCTTGGACTGCACCAGCTGCTTGACCTTCTCGATGACCTTCTCCGGACCGACCATGTAGGGCAGCTCGGTCACCACGATGCCCTTGCGGCGCGGGGTGATGTTCTCGATCCGCGCGGTGGCCCGGGTGCGGAACGAGCCGCGACCGGACTCGTAGGCCTCGCGGATGCCGTCCAGCCCGATGATGCGCCCGCCCAGCGGCAGGTCCGGCCCGGGCACGAACCGCATGAGGTCGTCCAGCGAGGCGTCCGGGTGGTCGATGAGGTGCCGCAGCGCGCCGACCACCTCGACCAGGTTGTGCGGCGGCATGTTGGTCGCCATCCCCACGGCGATGCCGGAGGCGCCGTTGACCAGCAGGTTCGGGAACGCCGCCGGGAGCACCTCCGGCTGCATCAACTGCTCGTCGTAGTTCGGGACGAAGTCGACCGTCTCCTCGTCGAGGCTGCCCGTCATGAGCAGCGCCGCCGGTGCCAGCCTGGCCTCGGTGTACCGGCTCGCCGCCGGCCCGTCGTCCAGCGACCCGAAGTTGCCGTGCCCGTCCACCAGCGGCAGGCGCATCGTGAACGGCTGGGCCATCCGCACCAGGGCGTCGTAGATCGCCCCGTCTCCGTGCGGGTGGTACTTACCCATGACCTCGCCGACCACCCGCGAGCACTTCACGTGGCCCCGGTCGGGGCGCAGGCCCATCTCGGTCATCGAGTAGAGGATCCGCCGCTGCACCGGCTTCAGGCCGTCGCGTGCGTCCGGCAGGGCGCGGGCGTAGATGACCGAGTAGGCGTACTCCAGGAACGCGCCCTGCATCTCCTTCTCGACGTCGACGTCGATGATCTTCTCCTCGACGGCGAAGAGGTCCTCGGTCTGAGGACGGCTGCGGCGCGCCATGCGGTGGGTCACTCCTGGGGGTGGGGGACAGGACGTCCCGATCGTATGCCGCGCCGCCGTCACCTCCGCACGGACGCGCCGCCGCGGTGAGCTCAGGACCCGGCTCCGGGCCCGCCGCTGTCCACCCGGGCCTCGGCTGGTCCCCGGTCCCTCCGCTGCCCACCGGGCCTTGCGCTGTCCACACCGGTGACGGGTTGGCATGGTTGTCCACATTCCCGGGCTTGTTTCGAACACCCGTCCGAGGGGTGGGTAGCGTGGGTGCATGGCTGGGACCCCGGCAGCGGCGGGCGCCGCGACCACCACACCACCGTCACCGTTCCCGTGCGATGGCGCGGCAGGTGAGGGGTTGTCGGTGGCCGCGGTGCGGTCCTGGGTGGACGTGTTGGCGGCCGGGCCACCGGCCGGTCTGGGCGATGCGGCCCGGGTGGAGCTGCTGGGGGTGCTGGAGTCGTTGAAGGGTGCGGCGGCGGCCGCGCAGGCGAGGGTGAGTGTGGACTTCGCCGACTCCCAGATCACCCAGCGCCTCGCCGAGGGGGTCCCGGCGGGCAAGGCCGCGGCCGGGTTGGGTGCCCAGGTCGCGTTGGCGAGGCGGGAGTCCCCGTCCCGGGGGTCGCGGCACCTGGGGTTGGC